>Ga0268299_1000066_pt1 | contig 406614 bp, 367 predicted proteins | sample NOBtaG_FD_193484 | JGI IMG/M metagenome (GOLD analysis project Ga0268299, IMG submission 193484) | Activated sludge microbial communities from bioreactor in Nijmegen, Gelderland, Netherland - NOB reactor | ecosystem: Engineered > Bioreactor > Aerobic > Activated sludge | place: Netherlands...
TAAATCGCCTCAGTCAGTGTTAACCTTTCCACAAATTCACACCATTCACAAAAAGAAAAAAGAAGCAAAAAAGAAAAATTGACGATTATTGTTAATGCCCTTTAGAATCCATGTACAAGTCTAAAGGTTCATTCGTGGCATTCGTGGCAAGCTTCAACAGTGAACAGTAAAGGGTGATCAGTAAACAGTGATCAGTGAACGGTGGAAACTCGCAACAAACAACTACCAACTACCAACAAACATTAATTTAGTTCGCTGAAGCGCTGGGTGTCGAGTACTTCGTAGCGGCTGTAGTTGCTCTTGTATTCGGGGACCAGTTCCTTCATCAGCGCCACCATTTTCAGTTCGTTGCGGTCGTTGACGAGGTCGTTGAATAGTTCGACGTACCGGTTAATCTCCTCGTAGCTGTACTCCTGAACACGGGCGATTAGAATCTTCTTGTGGTGCGTTGGCAATGTATTTTCCTGGTTGGTGAGGAGTTCTTCGAAAAGCTTCTCTCCCTCCCGAAGGCCTGTGAAATGTATCTCAATGTCGCGCTCCGGCTCGAGACCAGAAAGCCAGATCATTTTCTTCGCAAGGTCTAGAATCTTCATCGACTTGCCCATATCGAAAATGAAGACTTCCCCTCCTTGCCCCATGGTGCCCGCTTCGAGAACCAATTGGCAAGCTTCAGGAATCGTCATAAAGAATCTGGTGATCTCAGGATGTGTAACCGTTACAGGGCCCCCAGCCTCGATCTGCCTCTTAAACAGGGGTATCACAGAGCCGTTGGACCCCAATACATTACCAAACCGCGTTGTCACAAAAGAAGTGCGGTGTGCTACACCATTCGTGTGATTATTTAAGGACTGCACATAGATCTCAGCGATACGCTTGGAGCACCCCATGACATTCGTAGGATTCACAGCCTTGTCGGTCGATATCATCACAAATTTCTGCACGCCAACTTCCGCAGATATATCAGCAAGAATTTTTGTGCCCAGAATATTGCAGGCAACAGCTTCCGAGGGATTGCTCTCCATCATGGGAACATGCTTGTAGGCAGCTGCGTGATATACAAGATCTGGTTTTTGCTCGGAGAATATTGCTCTGATTCTCTCCTTGTTGGTGATGTCGACCAGGAAAATGCTTACCCTAACATTAGGTGCCAAAGAGACAAGTTCGCGCTCCAGTTCATAGAGCGCTGATTCTGCTTGGTCGATGGCGATTACCGATGCAGGATGATGCTGGATAACCTGGCGCACCAACTCGCGCCCAATTGACCCAGCGGCTCCGGTAATGCAAATACACTTGCCCTTGAGGTCACGTTCGACATTTTCCTTATTCAGGCGAATGGACTCACGGCCCAGCAGATCCTCAATGTTAATTTCCTTGATCTGGTTGAAGCTAAGTTCCCCCTTTGCCCAACGATCGATTGGCGGTATCAAGCGAACCCGGACACGATACTGAATGCATAAGTCCACCAGTTCATTGCGGCGATCCATGTCAATGTCTTTTGCCGCTATTACCAATTCATCAAACAACCGATCTATCAGCAATTGTTCCAGGTCATCTTTGCGTGCACTATAGATCCGCACTCCGTCGAGCACTTTCCCAATCTTGTCCGGCTTGTCCTCCAGAAATCCCATCACTCTCATTCGCTTGGAAGAGTCAAGGACATGCCTGGTAATCATTCCTGTATTACCGGCACCGAAGATGGCGACTCGGGAACGTTTTAACATCTGATCCTTATAGAAGGAGAAGATGTATTTTATCAGCAATCTATAATTAAAGAGAAAGAGGAAGGATGACAGGAAGCTGATCATCACAACCGAGTAGGGCACAGGGTATGAGAGCTGATTTGAGGCATAGAACAAGTTGACCCCCATCACCAAGACAAGATTCAGGCAGACCATGAAGAAAATTCGAACCCCATCCTGTAATCCCGTGTACCGGATGATACCCTTGTAGCTCCCAGTCAGTAGAATGGACGCCAGTCCGCATACTGCATAGATGATGATCCCCCTGTCGAATGAATACCGGATAAGGTCCTCCAATGAAAAATTGAAGCGTAACAGAAATCCGAGGAAGACCGAAAAAGAAATGAAAGTTAGGTCGATGAAGATGATTACCCAGCGGGGTAATATCCTGAGGTTGCGGACCAGATTAATCCACCAGCGGATCATTGTCCTTTTTTCCTTTGTATCGGCTTAGCAACCGTTTTGCTCCCAAAATAGCTCCACCGCCAATCAAGATCTCAATGCCCGAAATTGGAACCGTCGGGTTTCCCCCGCCGCCTGGGTCTCCGGGCTGACCTAAGGCCACCAGCGAAGCAATGCAGAGCAAGAACAGCAGGACTCCTTTCATACCACTCATTGCTTGATAACTCTTAAGGTCTTGACCGAATCACCAAAGTGCAGACTTAGCACATAAACCCCCGCTGCCTGACCGGCCATTTGAATAGACTTTCTCCCTCCCTCAAGCAACTGTGGGTTCCGGTCACTGCTGGTCACCGTATTGCCCAGGATATCAACCATTGAAATAGATTTTAACATGGACTCTTGCTCCGGGGTAAGGTCGATATAGAGCACATCGTCTACAGGATTGGGATATACACCTATTGCAATGGTTGATGGCAAGTCTCCCGTTACCACGCCTGTTCCATTGATGCGCAAGTGGAATCGTGAGTCCCCATAAGATGCGGGGTCAGTCTTGACTTCAAAGTCATGGGCGAATTCATCGCTGACCTCATACTCCTTATTCAAGTAATTGTCTACCAAGACTATGTTGTAGCCCAGCGCCAGCGCTGACAGCTCGGTGAAACTAAGTGTATGTAACCCGGGATCAACCTCAGAAACATTCAGGTTCACAATTTTTGGACCCGTGAGGATGTCCATCGTGTTAATTGAAAACTCCGGGGCTGTATTTGGAAAGAACGTGGCAAGGTTCAAATGCTTGCTGGTACCCAACACCGGTGATACATAGTTGCCGTTCCTCAACTTCGTTGCATCGTAGTCTGTATCAAAGTCATCCGTAGCACCTTTTGCAAAATGAATAACCACTTCATCGCGCTGACCCGCTTCGGAGGAGAGTACTACCCGGAAATAATTCTCAACACTATTGGTTCGAAGGAAAGAGTAGCTATTAGTAGTCTTGTTAGACTCCGCAAAGGTCAGCGTTGACCCAACGCCATTTGAAGTCGTAAAGAAGGATTGGCCAGTAGCAACCTCCCCAGTCCATCCGCCAAATGGTGCGTTGGTTGCAATACCCCCTACATAAGATGAGAACACGTTATTGTTTACTCGGAGATACATGGCGTTATTCACATTGGTCTTGGTCACATTATCCCAGTCAATTGGTGAGGGGTAGGGATTGGGCACAAGGTTAAAATTGCCATTGACGGAAGATATGGTCACCGGAACGCTACCCTTACCAATAGTGCCCCGGAAAGAGGCGGTCACGGAACCATCGTTAAAGTTATAGGCCGAATACCCCAGAGCATTGCTAAGCGCTGTTGAAGCCGTCGTACCTCCACCACCGGTGACATCATCATAAGCCTGTGTTGAACTGTTATAAGTAAATACAGAGGCATTCGTATTGCCTGAATCAACAATATTGGAATTGTCAGCGTTTGTGCTGCGATCACTAAAATTACCAGTTACAAAAATTGAATTCTTCAGCATGCTGACATTGCCATTGGTAATTGGAATGGCCAGATAACGATAGTCGCCGCCGGCTTGGCTGTGGATGAATCTTTCAACCGTAACAGCACCGCCAAAATTGGCTGGCGTCGTCAGTGGTGCTATCATTCCACCATCACTCTGCGATGAAGAACTGACAATAAATACTCCAGATCCTGAACCATCGGCATCAAAGACGCCAGAGCCGCTGAGGGTAAATACTCCGTTCAGACGTGCTGTTGCATTGACGTTTACTCCAACCGGATTGCTGACGGTAACGTTATTGAATGTTGTTGAACTTCCTGTAATCGATTGAGAAATTACCGTGCCATTGAAGTTAACTGTTCCGGTGCCTGCATTGAAGGTCCCCGTTTTGCTGAAATTGCCGGCAACATTAAAAGACGACGGGGAAGTCAGGGTACCGGTAATGCTCACGTGAGCAAAGTTGGTCGCAGAAGAACCTGAGATGGTGGTCGTACCATCAAAGACTACCGTACTGGTGGCTGCGTTGAAGGTCCCGTTGTTTATCCAGGATCCTGCAATGGAAACAGTCTGCCCCAAGGGACTTAGCGTTGAAGATATGGTGAGTGTATTATCCACATTAAGGCCTTCAGACAAAACCTTGGAGGAACTCCCGCTTATCGTTACGTTATTGAATGCGACATTATTGGACGCAATGATCTGAGCTGCGCCATTAAACGCCACTGTGCCTCCACTATGCGTGAACCCTCCGTTGTTGTCCCAATTCCCCGCGACATTGATGGTCCCGCCAGGGGCAACCAATGTTGCGCCAGAATTGATTGTCAGGTCATTAAACTGGATACCGGAGATGGTGGAGCCACTGAGAGCTGTACTACCAGCTATTGAAAAGACAGTCGTACCGGTGGATGTGTACGTGCCTCCGTTGGCTGCAATGCTCGAGCCCGCAACCGTCACTGTGAACGTTGAACCATTGAAAGTGCCGCTGTTGAGGGCCAAGGCCCCATTTACGGTAAATGACTTGTCTGCTGTCACATTTCCTGAAACATTCAGGTTGTTCAACGCGGAGGCGACCGAAGGGAGCTCGAGGCCGGTCGTTAACGTCCCATTGTATGTCAGATTATAGCTTGAGGCAGCCGTAGGTGCGTTAGAGGCGATGGATGAACCAGAATTTCGAACGAAAGTTGATCCGGCACCCATCGTTAATCCAGATGAATGTGTGAGCGTGCCGGAATTCAGATTGAGTGTACCTGTGACTGTCACTGAAGTATTCAGCGTGTAAGTCGCAGTTCCCGAATTGTTGAAAGTCAGCGTACCTAGCTGTGGTCCGCCCGAAAAGGGAATTTCAGTGATGGCGTCAGTGGCATTGAATATCAAACTTGAACTGCTGTTGGAAACGATCCCGCCAGATCCGCTTTGCGTGATGTCACCGTTATTGCCTTGAATCGTCAACACCCTGCCGCTGATATCCAGATTGCCAGTGCTGCTGAAAGCCAGTATGCCATTAATGTTCAAGTTGCTACCCAGCGGAATATTGGTAGAGCGTGCCAGGGTGAAGTTATTCAATTGCTCTGCTCCAGACTGAAAGGTCAGACTACCTGACAATGTACCTGCACCTGAGAAGGTTAGGCTGGACGTTGCACCGCCCCCGATCGTACCTGAGGCGATTGACAAATTACTTTGGACATTCAACGTGTTATTGTTTCCGATAACGAAGGGCCCAGCTGTAAGTGTGAGGTTTCCGATGACATTGGTTGTCCCATTGTTATTATTGGTAACACCACTGCTATTGTTGATTTCCAGGTTAACCGCTGTTGTTGGAAAGCCATTTCCAATAGTCTGGGCACCTGCGCCATTATAAATCAAATTGCCGCCAGCGCTATAGGTTCTGGTACCACCCACGCGAATGTTCCCCGCTGTCTGTCCCGTCTGAATGGCACCGCTGGCATGCAATGAACCCAATCGGATGCTACCACCACTATTGAGATTGAAATCTCCCAAACCGGTAATCGCTGAAGTTCCAAAGTCAACAATAGAAAGGTTCAATACCGTAAAGTCAACATCATCAATAATTGCCCCGCTGCTTGCAAAGGTTTGAACGGCAGTACCATTGAATATCACTGAAGCGTCGCCTGAGCCACTACTCGCGATTGTTCCTGCGGTGATGGTCATATTCCCTGCCGCCAGAATCGAGCCATCGCCCGCATCGCCACTCATGTCCAGAACACCGGAAGTGTTCATGGAGAAGGTTCCATTGACATCCAGATTAGCATCGCCAGTAAAAGCCAGATAGGAATATCCGTCTGATGTAAAATCAAAATTGCCAGCCACATTTACATTGGCAGTTATAGCAGAGAACGCGGTAATGGTGAAGTTTGCAGAGTTTGTAACAGAAAAATTGCCATCGATATTAAGCGTGAAGCCTGTTGCATCACTCAGAATAAGGTAGTTACCCAGACTTCCAGTATTACTAATAGTCAAATTGCCATTAACATCGAGAAGCGCTCCGTTCAGGTCCACTTCGATAGCCTGATTTGGACAATTCCATGTTACATTTCTAAAAGGTTGATTTAGTCCGCCAGGGGCTGCGGCATTCGAAGTGTACCCAATAAATTCAAGGGTAGATCCAACGGCCCAGTCAGCTGTATAAATTGTTCCAGCGCTAGTAGTATAGTTGTGCTGGTAGACGCCTCCCGCTTGAATGAAGAGTCGGGTATTCGCCGAATTTACAATTGTCGCTCCCTCGTTAACGATCAATGTACCTGAAACCAGCACCCTTCCTCGCTGCAACCCACCATTGAATGTAAGGTCAGTCCCTGTACCGTTCAACACCATAGTACCTCCAGCAGCAATAGTAATAATTGCTGTGTTACTGGCAACAACAATCACTTGATCAACAGTAACAGAGAAACCTGAAGGGATTGTTACATTGTGAGCAGCCTGGATAGTTATGACTCCGTCTGCATTGGTAGGAGTATTGGGAGCGGGATTCACCCAAATTGCGCCATCAAATCTCGACCAAGTATTGACATTATTCCATTGCCCAGTGCCAAACGTCCGAAAATCGCCCACAGCCTGACCAAAAGCTGTTACTGTAAAGAGGGCCAGGACCGTTATCAGGTAAATTTTTCGCATGCAAATGGCTTTAACACCAGAATCTCCAAAAATAGTACAAAACCTTACACCGTTCATACATTTTTCCCAGTTGCCGTAACCATTCTGGGGCACATTTTCGAGAATCTAAGCAAGATTTAGACTCACCAAGGTCCCAATACAATTCAGATCCTCCCAATAAGTATATAAACATCTGATAATCAATTATTTACTATAATGCAGGTTTCGAATTTTTAAAAGTTACCAATATTGAGTGGTCCATAACAGGTCAAAGGATTGAGGGACAGGGAATCCTTCAAATTGTGGAAAATGCAAGTCCAAAAGCCCAGGGAATGGGTTTGTCAGGCCTTTAGGCGGCCTTTGACTCATGCCAACGCTGATAATAGAACCCTGCGATTAGGATTACCATCAGGAGCGGATTTACAATCATCCGGTGAATGGGGGAAAGCAACGGAGATGAAATCTCCGAAGGACCCTCGAGGGTCAGTTTTATGGCCAGATAGGCCGGCAAGAGCAGGAAGAGCTCCGCGAGGAAAACGTACATCGCGACTCGGGTAAACCTCGAGTCATGAAAAAAATTGAGGATTAAAACGAGACACAATAAATCATTCAGGATAAGTCTTAGCGTGCGGTTGACAATAAAAGGAACATTCGGATCAGAATCCGTATCCGCCCCGACAACCCTACGGATCAGATCGAAGTAGTCGAACTGCTGAAAGAGATAAATGAGTGCCAATCCGGCCAATGAAACAAAAACGGCGATCCACTGCAGGGCGAACTCAGGTCTTGGAAGGCTTCGCGGCATATTGACTCAAACGTGTAACCCAAATCCACCATAGTATAAAGACTATCAGGTAGATCAAGGCTGTAAAGAAGTACTTGTGGTAGTAATAGAACAGCTGATCATTCTGCTCGGAAAGCCAATACAAACCAAAAATTCTTGCAAGGTTTGAAAAGTGAATAACAAGAAACCCAACTGGTACAAACCACATCAGACTTGATTTCTTGCCCCCGAATGCGAGGACAAATGACAGGAACACGATCATCACGTTGATCCCATTACATCCCTCGAATACATTGAGGATGATTTGTTCGTCCCGAAGCAAGAAGATCGTTGGTCCAGCTGGATTGTCACGAATCCCTGCTGGATAATTCGCGTTTTGCAAAATTGCAGCAACCTGGCTACTGACTGATCTGGTCACCGAATCCGGGGCAGTTCCCAATGATTCGATCCACAAGCCGTAGATCAGGTTCAGCACCAGATAAACACCCAAAAAAATCCCTAGAAACCGAAGGGCTGGCTTTACTTCACTCCAGTTCATTGACTATCGTTTAGTCGCTGGCACTCCAAGCAATGTGGATTTTGATTCAAATGACTTCGTAATGACCGCTCCAGCACCCGCTATACAATGATCACCCAGGGTTATGCCCTGAAGAATCCGGCATCCCGAACCCAGGAATGTACCCTCCCCAATCTGCACATTCCCGGAAATGCTACATTGCGGCATTACAGAGGTGTAGGAACCAAGTTTCACATCATGACCGATGGTCGTCAGGAGATTGATAATACAGAAATCTCCAAGTACGATACCAGTGGTCATAATAACGCCTGATGTGATGATACATCCATTACCCATCACATTATCCTGGCTGCCTAACCTTGCCAAAGGATGAGCCAGTGATGGAAAGTGAACATGGCTGTTGACAATTCGGTGAACCAAGGACTTTCTTACCAGAGGATCGGCGATGGCAATAACAAGATTGAGCGTTTCGGTATTCCTGTTTAATTCCTCAATTCCACCCAAGACAGGCATAGAATCTACAAGGCTACCCGCAGCAATTCCGTCATCATAGAAGCCAATCAGGTTCCAGGAATCCTGTACCTGATTGATCTCCTGTATGAGCCAGGCTGTTTCTCTGCCAAAGCCGCCGGCGCCGTAGATAGCGAGATTTTTCATGGTCGGCGGATCAGGTTGCAGGGTAAAAGGTCAAATTTCAATAGTTCCAAGTTCAACAGTTCAGGAGCCTGCTCCGACGTGGAAGTCCCTTGAAATGAAAGTAAATTGTGCGTCGGGAACTGAAGATGCAAGGTGAAAGAAGTATGCATTTTGTCGGGGTTCAACAGTTCAAAGTTAATTTCAGGAGGTCACTTCGTGGAGAACAATCTCTGTGACCCTGTCAAGGTCATCTTTGGTCATGCTGCTGCCTGAGGGAAGGCACAAGCCCGATGTGAACAGTTTTTCGCTAACGCCTGATCCATAGAACGGCGCATCTTTGAAAACTGGCTGAAGGTGCATGGGTTTCCATAAAGGCCGACTTTCAATGTTCTGTTCATCAAGCTTGATTCTAATCCTTTCATTTACCCCCCGTCCCATCGCTTCATCAAATGTTAGGGTAGTTAACCAACGGTTCGAATAGCTACCCTCAAACTCGGGTTGAAAACGCATTCCGTTAACGCGCTTGAATGTCTGTGTGTAATGATCAAAAACTGCACGACGTTGCTGCACGCGCTCATTCAGGACTTCCAGTTGCCCACGCCCTATCGCAGCACAGATGTTACTAAGTCTGTAATTGTAACCAATCTCCGAATGCTCATAGTGGGGTGTCTGATCCCTGGCCTGCGTTGCCAGAAACCTAGCCTTCTTAACCCATACTTCATTGTTGGATACCAAGGCACCGCCACCGGATGTTGTAATTATTTTGTTGCCGTTGAAGGAGAATATTCCAATGTCGCCAAAGGTTCCCAGTCTACCGCCACGGTACGTTGAACCAATAGCCTCCGCAGCGTCTTCAATAACGGGTATACCATATTTTCTCGCAACGGTCATCAGCTCTTCCATTTTGGCAGGCATTCCGTACAAATGAACGAGGATTATTGCTTTTGGCTTTTGGCCCTTGGCTATTCGGTCTTTGATCGCATCTTCCAATATGGAAGGATTCATATTCCAGCTATCGGTTTCGGAGTCGACAAACACCGGCACCGCACCCTGATAGGCGATCGGGTTACATGAACCGGAAAAGGTGAAGGATGAGCAAATGACTTCATCGCCTCTTGTGACGCCAAGAATGATTAATGCAAGATGTATTGCAGCGGTACCTGAAGAGAGGGCAGCACAATGGGCAATGCCATTGTAATTTGCTAACTCCTCCTCAAATGCAGCAATGTGAGGGCCTGCTGGGGAAATCCAGTTAGCGGTGAATGCCTCGTTTATGAATTCCATTTCACTTCCTCCCATATGGGGTGGTGACAGGTAGATCCGATTGCTCATAACGTCAATTACCAGTATCCCAATTTTAGTCCCACCATCCCACCGTATTCATGCAATGCAATGGAAGTAAGTCGCAGCTTTTCCAATGAAGGACGGAATGAGTACTTACCCTTAATGGGATCAGGCCTAATCTGAAAATCCGCTGGTGCGGGAATAACGGGGATACCACAATAACCAAAGCATTCAATTGCGCGAACCATATGGGCCGCTGAGGTCACCAAAATCACAGTATCCGATGTACCAAATCGATGTTGGTAAGCTTTTGCCTCTTCCATGGTGTTGGATGGACTCTTGATCATTAGGGTATCAAAAGGTGATATTCCCAGCTCCAAAGCTGCTAAAGCAAGCATCTCAGCCTGAGTGGTTCGTCCAGAAGAAGAATAGCCGCTACAAACTAATTTGCTGCCATGCGCAATTCGTTGGATTCTTATTCCTTCACATAATCTTGCCAATGCAGATGTTGTTAGTTGACTACCAGCAGGGAGTTCAGGGGCGATGTCATGACCTCCTCCGAGAACCAATATCCGGGCATTACTAGCTGAAGATATGCTCTTCAAGTCAATTATCGGATTCCTGCTTTCAAGATTGTAGATAACCACTTGAGGAATGGGGGAGACGTACACTATAGCGAACCACGATAACGCAATCAAATTGCAGGACCATTTCAATTTCCCATAGCCATAGTATCCTGCCATCCAACCAGCAACAAAGAGTAATATCCCAATGGCTATTGGGGATTCAAGCAACTCAGTCACCGCAATTCCCTTCCCGGCACCCCGACGATGACCGATTTTGATGGAACATCCCTTAAAAGCATAGATTGTCCGCCTATTATAGAATAGCTGCCAATCCGCACGCTTTGGCGCGTCGAGACCCCAATACCAATCTCAGCACCCTCCTCAACATACGTGAAGCCAGCGAAATTTACTCCCGGCGCCAAAGTCGACCCTGCTTCTATAATGCAATTATGCCCAATAGCGCAGTTCATGTTCATTACTACAAAGTCTCCAATCGCAGTTTCATAATTGACAGATACCCCCGGATATAGAACTATACCCCTTCCAAGTTTTACGCTCTTCGATATCCAAACATTCTTAGCAACAAAGGAAGGAAAATTTATGTCCAGGTGTCGCAACCTGTTTACGACAGACATTCTTGCCAAGGGATTCGAAATTGCAACAACCACGCACAAGTCCTTCCTTGAAGAATAATTGCTAATGAGGTCAATGCCCCCTAGAACACTTATCCCATAGCATTGATTGTTCCACTTAGCTTGATCATCATCCAAAAATCCAAGAATGTCATAGCCACCAAACTCTTCAATATTATACGCCAGATACCCTCCAACATTACCGGCACCAAGTATTAGCAATTCCTTCGTCATACTCTCTTAATTTTTACCAGTAAATGGTTCCATTGGTCTTGCGTCACTTTGATTAATTCCCTCTCGCTTCAAAATCCTAATAATTGTCAAATAAAATATCTTGGCATCTAATGCAAATGACAAATGGTCAACATAATAACTATCCAGCTCAAACCGTTTTGTCCACGAAATAGCATTTCGACCATTTACCTGAGCCCAGCCAGTAATCCCTGGGCGTACCGTATGTCTCCGCCTTTGCTCAGAAGTATATAAGGGAATATACTTGAATAGTAATGGCCGTGGACCAATCAAACTCATCTCTCCTTTCAATACATTAAGCAATTGTGGCAGTTCGTCAAGAGAGAGTTTCCTTAGTAACTTGCCTGCACTTGTAATACGTTGAATATCTGGCAAGAGATGTCCTCCTTCGTCGCAAGCATCGCTCATTGTTTTAAACTTTATAATTCTGAATCCCTTTTCATGAAACCCAGGCCGGTCTTGCACAAAGAAAACAGAACCTCGGTTCTGAACAAAAAGAACAATACATGCAATTACAAATAGCGGAAATGTCAATAATACAATAGCCAAACCAAAAACAATATCTGTAAGCTTTTTTCCAAATATCTTATACATTACTCAATAGGTCGGTAGCATTAATTCCTTATGAACTCTTAAATAGTCAGCCACTTGTGCAGCTCCTTCTTTGTGACCATCACAGTGCCAGTGACTATTGTCTATCTCGCTCCAACTCCAACTTCGATAAATCTTAGGCTCTAATTGTAACACGCTAAATTCGGTCTGCTTGGCCAATTCAAGTATCCTCGCATCGGTACCCGGATGAAAAATTAGTACCTTGTTCGTAACGGTGTACTTTGATTGCACAATTTTAAACAAGCGCTCTATCTGTAACATCGCATTCTTGTGTGTTTCTTCTCTTCTTGTGGTTGGATCATTTATCAATGAACTCATTCGTTTCTTGTATTCCGTATATAAAAAGTAAAGCAACTTAGAACTATACAACAGCTCCTTCATTTTAATAGATCGTAGCTTACCGTATATAAGTTCCCTCTTGTCAATATCAATCTGTGTAATATCTTCAATTTTTCCGAGGTTCGAAATGCTTTCAGTAAAATCAGAATTTTTCAAATAGATTAATTGAAAGCGGGGATGAAGCGTATCCAGGCTATTGCAAATTTCTAGTGCCTCAATAAATGAAACACCGGCGCGTGCTGCTTCTAGAAAATTAAAATCACGCAGTTGCAATTTTAAAAACGAAGATTGACGACATTCATCCTTATTCATCAGATTCTCAATATGCGAATCCCCCACAATAGTAATTAGATTGTGCATGCTCTCAGGCATTGGACCAACCCAACCAAGTTGATTCACCTGCCACGTATGTTTGCCGCCTTTCCAATAACCAGATTGATTTGGTATGTATTTCTGTATATTATCGGCTGTAATGGTTCTTTTGGGAACCTCCATCGTTAGGTGTCTGTACCGAATAACACATTCCAAGACAATGCCAATTAGCACTGCCATTAAAAACACATTTACCAGGAATCTATTCATCACTAAAACTGAAAGTAAATGAATTGCTGCTCTTTCCCCGCCCAAAGAAAAATTGAACTGATGATGCATAAATAAAAAAACCACCGTAAGGCTTGAGGCCAGGCATCAATCCAACGACCAATAGCAAATTGATTTGCCCTGCCAATCCATTCAATTGTCATGAATAGGACAATCATTCCTATGACAAAGTAAGCAAATGAATCAACCTCAAGAGGCTGAAATAGACTAGCAGACAAAATCGTTGAAATGTAGGACCAAGCGTGGGTAAGGCTTTCAGCGCGGAAAAATATCCATGCAAATAGAACAATGGCAAAGGTGCCGAACATGGAACTTAACTCTTTAAGAGAAGGTAGTACCCTCCCAGCTGCTACAACTTCAAGATTGTCTCTATTCTTCCTCAATAATAACAGGGGCACAAAGTAACAAGCGTGCAAAGAACCCCAAACAATAAACGTCCAATTGGCACCATGCCAAAATCCACTAAGAACAAAAATGACTACTGTATTCCTAATTGTAGCAGCCAACGATCCCCGGCTTCCGCCCATTGGAAAATAGACATAATCTCTAAACCAGGTTGACAATGAAATATGCCATCTCCTCCAAAATTCAGCTATATCTCGCGAAAAATACGGAAAAGCAAAATTTCTAATAAGTTCAATTCCAAGAAGTCTTGCAGTTCCCAATGCTATATCGGAATATCCTGAGAAATCACCGTAGATCTGAAACGCAAAAAAAAACGCACCTAAAAGTAAAGCGCTTCCGCTATAATCAGGCGAGTTATCAAATATCTGATTGGCAAATACAGCACAATTGTCAGCAATCACTACCTTCTTGAATAGTCCCCACAAGATTTGTCTAAGCCCACTAACAGCCATACAATAATCGAATGAGCGCTTAGTAGCTATTTGTGGCAAGAGATGCGTTGCCCTTTCGATTGGCCCTGCAACCAGAAGCGGAAAAAAACTTACGAAAACCGAATATGTGACAATATTTCTTTCTGACTTAATACGCTTGCTATAAATATCAAAAATGTAGGACAATCCATGAAATGTATAAAAGGAAATACCAACCGGCAGTATGAGATCTAATGTTGCGGCACTCATCTCAATTCCAAATAAAGAAAATGCATTCGCAAATGATTCTATAAAGAAATTGAAGTATTTAAATAGCCCTAAGAGGCCCAGGTTTGTCCCTACACTTAGCCATAGCCAAACTCTTCGCGAACGAGGGTTCTCAGAGCGATCAACTCTTAGACCGCAAAAATAGTCCAGCGCAGTAGAGAATGCGAGCAAGCCAAGGTAACGCCAATCCCACCAACCATAAAACACATAGCTGGAGACTAATAACCAGGCATTTTGAAGCCTTAAAGTGTTCTTTAGTAAGAACCAATAGACAAAAAAAACTATTGGAAAAAATAGAGCAAAATCCAGCGTATGAAATAGCATTCCTTATTTCAGGATATTCTCACTGATAGATTCAGTCGACCCTCGAACCAAATCGAGAACTGAGAGACCGTGATCCTCCAGTTCTGCAACGGCGCGGTTGAATTCTATCGGAATTTAAACAGGGCTATGTATAAAGGAAACGCACCTTTGGCCAGGTGATCTTCCTTACCTATCGCAGTTCAGTTTTCAGTCTCTTGTTTCACTGTTCCCAAAATGCATTTGTTCGACTGCTAGTTGAGGCCGCTCATCACAAGCTATTCTATCATTTCATTAATCAGCTTCCGCCTCTTTCCGGAACTCAATAATGGGATTTCAGTAACATAGTCAATAGAGAAGTCTGCATCGAAACCCAAGTAAAGTTTGAACTCTTCAATAATTCGGCAATCACGATTATAGTCAGGGTCTGCATTTATTTTAAGAACATACCTATCCTTCCCCTTTTGTATGAGCTGATACTGCTTTATTTCTGTGTACTTCCACATGTTCTTATACATGATATATGAAGACACAATGTTACCGCGTGTGTCGTATAACATGTCCATTTTTCTACCTTCAATTGATTCGAAATATCTATTACCTTGTTCACCTGTTCTTGGCGACAAAATTCCAATATCCCCTGTATCGTAACGAATCATAGGCATTGCAAAATTAAATAGATCAGTAATCACAATTCTTCCTGCCTCATGCGGCTCAGAAGGTTTATCATCATTGATTCTCAATGTCTCCACAATATAGCTAGCTGTATTAATCAAAAACCTATGCTCACTGCCTGGTACTTGCTGTGCAATGATTCCATTCTCCAAATTTGAATACCTGGAATAGACTTTACTTCCAAAATATTTCTCCATGCCTACCCTTACATAGTCATTCAAAGACTCCGACATTGAAATAATTGAATTTACACTTGCATCCACTTTTTCTTTTCCTGATCGATCCAGGTACCGACAAACCAATTCCATTGCAGAAACATATCCTAGTATCCCGTATGTCAAACGGTCCTCCTCCATCGTTCTAATAAGCCCTTCAATCTGCTCATCGTTCAAATGAATCACATCAACTGGAATAACATTTTTGATCCAATATTGAAAAGGTGAAGCCATTTTCTCTTTTGCCCATATTTTCAAGTAGGCTAGCCTATGACCTGGTTTAAATCCAACCAGCCCTGCAAAGTAAAGTGTATCAGCAGTATTCCTGGTTTTCTTTCTCTGATGATGAAACACTTTGAATGGCGTACCCGTTGAGCCGCTCGTGATAACAGGGATTAAATCCTTTTCAAGATACTTTGAGGATACAAATCCCTTAACATTTTCGCGAATTATACTTTTATTAATGACTGGAAAAGAATCAAGATGGTATGGTTGTGCGCCTTTATAAAATGAAGTTGTTGCTACTGCGTGAGACAACAAAGTATCTAAAGAAGGTGGTGGTGAAACCCCTTGATTTAAAATTTGGCTAACATCAAGAAGGTCCTTCCGAACAGGAATCTCCCTAAATGCATCCAATGTCCAGAAGAGCCTATTTCTTAAAATATTCTTCAGCTCTGCCATCGAATGATTTTCAGTTTAGCCAGAGCACGAGCCACTTGTGAACGAGCTTTCAACCACCTGGTTTTTAGTCGATTCATTCTTTTGTATCGATGATTTGTAAAGACTGGAATAAGAAACCTTTTTCTTCTATTTTGCTTATAATAGGCTATATATACTTCATGTTCCATCCCGCTATAGGGAGTATAGGTTTTCAATCGCTTTGAGTCTTCAAACCGCTCTGAAGCTCGATGCAAAAGTTTATGAGCATTCCCTTTTTGTTGATACTCATACCAATGACACGTCGCCTCCTTTGTTTCTAGGTTCAATTGAAACACCAGCTCATCACGAGCCCAAGCGGGAAAAATCAAATGTCCATTGGCAAAACTCCCATTGGGGATATAGAAATTTCCAAGGCCATACACGATGTATCCATTTTTATACTTCTCACCACCTTGAATACAATGAGAATGACATCCAACAACCACATCCACACCTCGATCAATTAACTCTTGCGAAAACTTTCTGTATAATGGAAAAGGTATTGTTTCAAGGTCAAAGCTCCAATGAAAATAGACAACCAATACAGCCTGCGGACAATTTTCCCTTGTCTTTGCTATCTGCAAAACAATTTCATTCTCTTCAATTTCAGCTACAAAGATCCCAGAAGATGGATTCATTTGGTGATTCAATAGGAAGTCCCAGCAGTAGTTAAATATGATTACCTCCGTCTCTCCTTCCTTAACAAGCACAGGTTCTGCAGCCGCTATTTGAGAATCCCCCGCTCCAGCGCATTTAATTTCTACCTCCAACAACTTTTGACGGGTATATTTAAACTGCTTCGGAAGATCAAGTGTATGGTTATTGGCAAGCATTACCGCTCTAATATTTGCTTCCTGTAAGGCTTTTAGCACTGAAATGTGATTGTAAAGTACAGGGGTCCTGCTGTGAATCAATTCCATATCGCTAAGCAAACCTTCCAGATTAGCAATCACTGCATCCCTACCGAACAATTGTGACTGACTCCTGAAAAGTGATTGCAATTCCCGACTCAAAACTTCATTCGGAACAGCAATGTCGCCCAAAAAAATCACGAAAGAATTGATTTATTATACACTTCCTCTAATCCTGTCCAAATAATTTCAGATCTGAATTTCTCCGCCCAACGAATGCTGTTAGAACTATGTTTAGCTACACGTTCAGGGTCATGAATATAACTTTCCAAAGACTTTTTCAATTTTTCTTTCGATCGTACCGAAAACACCATTCCGTTAATACCATTGAGTATTGCATCTCTACATCCAGTTGCATTTGATGTAACCACCGGCAACCCCATAGCCGCTGCCTGGATTGACGCGTTTGAAAACCCTTCTCGCCAGGAAGGCAAAACAAACAAATGAAAGAGCGACATGAATAGAGGCACATTATCTTGAAACTCAAAATAAATTATTCCCGGATGAACTCTTACTCTATCTTTTAGTTCTTGTGTGCAATCAAAATGCCCGATGAGCATAAGGCGAAGCTGTTGATTTGACTTGTATAAGTCTTCAAATACCTCAACCAGTTCATAGCTACCCTTGTGCAATGAAACACGGCCAACATATCCAATAACAAATGTACCGTTCAAAGAGTGTGCTTGAATAAGTTTTTCCCGCTCAATTTCATCAACGTTTCTCCGGTTGAAATAATTGAGATTCACGCCATTACTACTACCCTGCCCTATTACAATTGATTTTTCGGGAATACTTGTATCATACTGTACTGACGTTTCCATAAGAGAATTACCTACGTAGATCACTTGTTTTGCTAACATTACGGTTAGCTTTTCAACTTTTCTTAATAGCCAGCGCTTTGAACCATGTTCACCTTCGTAGCGCAATCCACGGCATGTATAAATTCTAATTGGAATCCGTAACCACCAGGCGGCCAATAATCCAAGTAGGGCCATCTTCGGGGTTCCAACGTTTATGATATCCGGATTAACGTCCCGAAGATGCCGTATGATTTGAATAACAGTTTTTACATCAGACCAAGGGCTTATCTCTTTTACGATATTTACCGGAAGATGAATGCAACCTTCTCTTATGCAAAACAAATGCTCTTTCGGATGATCAGGAGATAAGAGATAAACCTCGTAGCCCCTCTCAATGAAAAACTTCACTTGTCCATCCAACAATCGAGAGCTACCTGGGCCAGTTACACCCAATAATAACTTAGTCATGCTCCCACCAAAACATTCTTAGAATACCATTTTTGAAAAACAAAAAGGCACCACAATTTAGACGCATGATTCTCTTTGCCTTGTATGTGTTCATCTAACAGTCTGCGCACCTCCTTATAGCTGAATATCTGCTGCTCTTCAATGCTCTTGTTTGAAAGGGTACTTTCCAGCTCATTTCTTAACTCCTTTCTAAACCATTGGGCTAATGGAACACCAAAGCCCCTTTTACTGAATTGAAATATTTCGGGGGGCAGCAAATCAGAAAATGCGTCCTTTAAAATGCGCTTCCTATTTCTTCCTTGAATTTTGTAATCGGATGGCATGCTGAATGAAGCCCTTACAATTTTGGAATCCAAGTATGGCACCCGCGCCTCCAAAGAGTTCATCATACACATGCGATCAACCTTTGTGAGCATATCGCCTTCTAGTACTACCTTGACATCCGTATAAAAGCCCTTATCCATAATTGAAATATTCATCTCATCATAATATTTCTGTATCAGCGATTTAATTTCAACTGCATTTTGGTCTTGCAATACACGGCTTCTTTCTGAATCGTTAAAGGCCATTTGCATCATATTATAATGAAGGTCAAAGGAACTGCCTCGTGAGTTTCTTATAACCTTTTTAGCTTTTCGCAAGAAATGATTGGTATAGGAAGAATGAGGAATAACAGCAATTGTTTTCTCGACTATTCTTCGGATCAAACCCGGTAAAGAATTATATCGCGTAGCGTAATAGGGTGCCAAGTATTTTTCATAACCGCCAAAAAGTTCATCGGCACAATCTCCGGTTAGCACTACAGTGACCTTTTCACGAGACTTCTTTGCCACCATCCATGAGGGTAATGCCGACGAATCCCCAAAAGGCTCATCAAAATAATCAACGATCGAATCAGCCACATTTAATAAATCATTATGATCTACTATGTGCAATGTATGCTGTGAGCCAATGTGTTTTGCAACGAGCTCAGCTCGACCGCTTTCATCGTATGCCTCTTCCTTAAAACCTATTGAAAAGGTACTGATGGGACTATCGGATTTCTTTGCCATGATAGCAGAAATAATGCTTGAGTCTATACCTCCACTAAGAAATGCTCCAAGCGGCACATCCGATATCATTCGTTCCTCCACAGAACGCTCAAGTAAGTTTCGTAAATCACTTTTTGCAGATTCGTAAGATGAATAAAGTTGTCTTTTCTGAATCACATCCTTCAACGAGTAATAAGGTTTTACAAAAAAATCACTAGCATTTCTTACTTGTAGTACACAGCCAGCTTCCAGTTTCCTAACACTGCGATAAATGGTATAAGGAGCAGGTATATAGCTTAAGCTTAGGAAAAGATTTAGTGCAGTCTTGTCTATGATTTGCGCGGGCAAGAAAGGGACAATTGCCTTCAATTCCGAAGCAAAATATAGCCCGCTGTCGCCAACATAATAGTAGACTGGCTTTTCCCCAAACCGGTCGCGGGCAACAAAAAGCGTTTGATTGCTCTTGTCATACAATGCAAAAGCAAACATACCTTCAAGGCGACTCAGTATACCTTCTAAACCAAAGACCTCATAGCCTTTGATAATTACCTCCGTGTCGCTACTTGTTTTAAACTCATGCCCCATTTGGGACAGTCCGCTTTTTATCTCTTTGAAATTGTAAATCTCTCCATTGAATACGATGACTTTACTTTTATCATCGCTAAACATTGGTTGATGCCCTGTAGACAAATCAATAATTGAAAGTCGCCTATGACCGAGTACTACATGATCATCAATTAAAAAGCCAGAATCATCCGGACCTCGTCTCGCCAGTAAAGCATTAGCTGATTTAAGCAGTTGCGTAGTCGTTTCATTTCCGTTGCTTAAATATGCTCCGCTAATTCCACACATTTCGCAAAAAATCTACATGTTGCTGTGCGCAATTATCGCCCCGTAATCGCCCCCTGGTGGATAGAGCCGCTTGACCAAGTTGGTATCGTAATTCCGAATTGGCCATAAGGTTATTAAGTTGAGCTGCCAGTAAGTCTGTTCTCTCTGCAGGTACCAGTATGCCATTTATGCCATCATTGATTAAGTCTCTTGGACCAGCAGTGAAATCAAAACTCACGCAACAGCAACCTGCAGATAAGGCTTCAGCCAATGCATTTGGAAATCCTTCGAGGCGGGAAGGCATTACAAAAATCCCAGCTCGGGCATATTCTTGGTCAACACTCCTTATGCCTCCGAGAAAATCAATACGATCCCTTACATCATCTCTGGCTAGATCCAATAAAGCCTGTCCCTCATGCCTAGTACCTCCAACAAATACCAGCCTCCATTCATTATCTTTCACCAAATTGAATGCCTGCACCAATAGATCGAAGCCTTTACAGAAGTCTCCAAATCTGCCGACCGCCAGAATGATCTTTTCTCGATCAATTTCAGGAAACAGTTTTACTTCTGTCAGGATATTTGGAATCACCACATAACGTGTATGACCATAATACTTTTGATGATAGGTTGAGGCAATTTGCGTTTGAGATATAACACCCGAAACTCTTCTTACTGAAAAAGCTAGTTTACAAAATAGCTCAATGTGCCATGGCCATTTGAATAGAGGGCTAGAACGCTCCGTTACATAAATTCTATTCAAAGTTCCTACTAACGCAACGTTGGTTATGGCTGCATAAAATTTGGTGAAACCAATTATGGCATCCGGTCTATGCTTAGATATATTCCTTCGTATATATCCGATAGTAAATTGCAGATTTAATTTATGTCTATTCCTATTATTTAGCGGCTCTGAATAAATAACATTAGGAAGGAGTTCAAAAAATCTGACATCTGGTATCAATGCCAAATAAATAACTTCAATACCCATTTCAGTAAGAGCATTTGCCAGATTAGATGAAGCTCGCTCCACGCCTCCCATTCCAACATTAGGGCCAACAATTAGTATCTTCCTCAATCCTACAGCCACTCTCTATAAATTATATGCAATCCGTGGCTATCACGCTATCCGATGGGTACTAATCTTAAAGACCTTAGACACAATGCGATCCATACGGTTTTTATAACCATCTCTAACCTGACTCCCCCAAGATGTTGCCGGAATATTAAAACCTTCCTTGTCCCTTTCTATAATCTCTTTTGGAAGAGTAGCCTTGTATGCTTGTTTAAGAAGCCCCTTTAATTCACCATTGGGCATCAATACCTCTTCAGGAATTGAAAATACAAATTCAACAAGTTCAAGCTTTAGAAAAGGTACTCGGCATTCCAATGCTACCGCCATGCTTACCCTATCAACTTTAGTTAAAATATCCTCCGATAAATATGTATGAAAATCTAAAACTCTTAACCTCTTGAAAATCGGAAGGTCCGTCTTATAATGTTTCCTAAAAAACCAATAATCATCGTAATCCATTGATATTCCTAACCCCTTTCTATATTCAGCTTTTTCACTTTTTATTAGGCCCCCCATCAGCTTTGTGTAAAGCTCCAAATCATTTAAGAAGAACCACGGCATTCGCCTCATATACTTTGCCAATCCACCATCAGCGGGTAATATTGAACCAATCTTAGCAAAAGGCTTGTACAAAAAAGATAGAAAAGACAGATTCACTTTTCGAGCCAATGAGAATGCCTTGTACCATTTGTATCCGCCAAAAAGCTCATCGCCTCCATCTCCTGTCAATGCGACTGTAACATTTTCCTTAGCAAACTTCGATACCAAAAAAGATGGAAAGCAAGATAAATCAGCAAATGGTTCGTCATACCATTTTTTGATATCATCAAAATTGCTTTGCAGAATAGAAATAGGCAATTCCCGTTTAAAATGCTTAGTCTTGAATTTTGCAGCAATCAACTCAGCATAAAGAGACTCATCTTTGGGATTATTCTCAAATGAGATATTAAACGTTTTAACTTCTGGAATTTCTTTTGAAGCTATTGCAACAACTACGCTCGAGTCTATGCCGCCACTTAAAAAGCAGCCAATCGGAACGTCACTCATTAGTTGTTCCTTTACAGAATAAGACAATAAGGCTTGAACTTTCTTTATGGCCATGTTGGAATCAATAGCTCGGGTTTGGGTATTCAACTCCCAGTAGCAAGTCTTTTTAAGTGCTTTGGTGGCTAAGCTAAAAGTTAGATAATGTGCAGACTCAAGTTTATGTACGTCTTGATAAAGTGTTTTTGGTGCCGGGATATATTGATACGTGAAAAAGTCATACAGAGCAGAATTGTCCATCGCAAGATTTTGCTCACCCCTAAATCCAACAATGGCCTTTAATTCTGAAGCCCAAGAAATATCTCCCGATTTTTCAATGGCGTAGAGCAATGGTTTAATCCCGTACCGATCTCTTGCGAGAATAATTTGATGGTTTTTGAAATCATAAATTACAATGGCATACATACCATCAATTCTTTCAAGCAATCCTTCAATGCCCCACTTAATAAAGCCAAATAGCACAACTTCCGAGTCGCAGTCACTCTTGAAATCAAATTCGGAAATCAATTCTGACCGAAGAGATTTATAATTATAAATCTCACCGTTTACAGTTATTGTAACATGATGTTCTAGCGATGTCATTGGTTGCTTACCTGCTACAGATAGATCTATAATACTGAGCCGTCTATGTCCCAAGAAGACATTGTTATCTTTAAACTCTCCCGATTGATCGGGTCCACGATGGCCTAAAGAATTAAGAGCCAGGTGTGCTCTATCGATTCCCTTATCAACGTTGCCTGTAAAACCAAAAATACCACACATAGATTTACTTGAGATAAGCGCTTAGGCTAACCTCCGGTAATTAAAAACAAACGATCTCTTTACCCAATCCTTAATGACCGTAAACAAGAATAATAAATAGGCATTGCGGGCCTTCATAACGATCAACATGATTTTGGCAAGCAAATTATTCGCGTCGCCAATGTTCATTTCCTTTAACCAAAGAACAACTTCAGAATTACTTAGGACTTCCCGCATTAACTTGATTTTATAAGCAGTAGTCAAGCTATGAGTTCTATAAATTGAATTTGGTATTACATGACAGAACCAAAGGTTAAAAAGCTTAATTGTATATCTTTTATACTCCATAGTTGCATCAGCAGCGCTTGTCAGGGAAAGATAATTACGAAATATCCTCAAATGATTTTGCAGTATTTCAGAGTCTCGCTTGGTTGAATGATCAATAGCAATGTAAAAGTAGTACGCATTGCGGTTAAAGGTAATCCTTGGGAGATTCTTGTAAGCATCAAGCAGGAAGTACATGTCTGCACCTCTTCGCATTGAAGGAAACCAAATTTTGTTCGAGACCAAAAACTCTTTACGCCAGATTTGATTCCAAACGGTTAATCCGCAGCCGCTATCCAATAACCTAATTACTGAATCAAGAAAAGGACGCGAAGTAATTACCGAATTATCCGGTGGAACCATTGTAAAAGTATTTTGACCTTGCTTAGTCAAAATTTGCTTGGTGAATCCAAAAACAATGACATCCGCATTCTCCCTTTCAACTAAGGCTAAATTATCAGCCAGAAGGCTTTTATCCAGGTAATCATCTGAATCAACGAAACAAATGAAAGAACCTTTGGCAAGACTTAACCCTAAATTACGCACCGTCCATAAGCCTTCATTTTCCTTTTTATGGTAACTAAAATTGTTCTGCACCTTACAATAGCGCTGACAAATTATGGAAGATTGATCTGCTGAACCATCATCAATTAAAATAACTTCAAACTCCGCTTTGCATTCTTGAGCAATTATAGAGTCAAGACATTTTTCAAGATAATCCTGCGCGTTATACACAGCCACAATAACACTAACGCTGGGGAATCCGCTCATATACAAAATGGGTGTACACTCATTTGATAAATCCCAGTCGAAAGGCGATTGCCTTTACAAGCAACTTAAGGCTTCGTTTGATACTGTTCTTCTCTTTATATGAAACTAGCGTATCAAGTAATTCGGGATGCACAATTCTTTGAATTGAATTATTTTTTAACTCCATTAAGCCTGGGACATCAATACCTTCTTTCACAACCAAAAAAACATTTTGCTTGTACCAGTAAAATATTTTCTTGTTCTCCCAGAATATCGGGCGCAAGCAATCAAAAAAACGACAGTTAAAATTTGAAAAATAGCGCTGCCAGTATTCAGGCCATTGCTCATTGAAATGATTTTCGCCTCCCTGGTTAGGGATAGCAGCCGAAAATAGGATTATGTCTCCTAATCTTGTAAGATCTCGAACAAATGTTTCTGCTCGTCCTGGAGTCAGGTGCTCAGCCACTTCCAAACAGACAACTAGATCAAAGCGCTGGCTTAACGAAATCTCCTTTTCAAGCTCCACCTCTAAAAACTCAGAAGGTTCTATATTTTTAAAAAGTAAATCCTTCTTGCACCATGGTCCATCAATTCCTAAAATCTTGGCCCCATTTTCTTTAAAAACTTTTGTGAATGTTCCAATTCCGCAACCGACATCAACAACTGTCCTAGGTTTAAGAAGTCTCATCACAACAGGTACAATTTCAAGGCCCGCATCTATGGTGTGCCACTCTTCGGTGTGGTTGTATTTTGTCATAATTTCATAAAATCCTTAATATTATTTGTGATTCATAATAGGGATCACTGATATCTTCAACTTCTCTTCCCCCTACAGCTTCGCTTGTGTATTTCCCCTTTACAACAACTTTTTCGATCGAGTTTGAAAGAAACCACTCATACTCAATATCTACATTACCAATATCAATCACTTGAAAACCCCTTTGCGCCATATCAAACGAAAGCGCGGTAGCAGTAGGTCCAAGTGCAAGGAGAACTAACTTATCTTTACCATGATCAACGGCAGCATTTAGTAAGTCTTCGTACCGCCTAAAAGCGTGATGTTTAGGAGCCAAAATTCGAACAACTGATGCCGTATTTGCAAAGAGATCGTTTCCAACACCAAGTCTGCTCTTCTCGCCCTCAACAATTAGTATTTCTCTATCCTTCCAAATTTCCTTTATCTTTGAAATGTATCGTTTTGAATCGGTCTTGTTCTCGAGTTCATAGTAAAAACGTGTGAAGCTTGCATTGTAATATTCTTTTTTCAAATTCAATAGCCTACTAACTCTTGGGTATGTCCACGATAAATGGCTCCTCCACATAAGTCGGCTTTCATAGTTCATATTACGCATACTATGATAACCACTTGGCAAGCCAATCAAAATATTAGAGCTACTTGAAACAAGTATCTTTTTTAGTTTCTCAGATAGGGCTTCATTGTATTCTTGAAAAGGAAGATCTAATTTGTCCAGAACAAAGAGAAACTCACCATCGCCAAACCTCGCAATACTGCATTTGTCATAATTGATCTTATCCAACGTTTCGTCAATTGACGCTACTCTTGGTAATCGCCAAATCTTAGTCACAACTGGAAATACAAAACTCAATACCGATTTTGCAATTCTCCGCAACGGCTTGAAAATTCTGTTATACCTGAAACTCATGCTGATGATCTCATCCTAACATCATCTCCATTATCCATTCAGCTGAATTAAATTCCCCGGGATGAAACTCAAATTGCTTATCCCAATATCCTGGGCACTTAAAATATGCTTCATGCGCATATCCATAATTAATCTCTACAATTAGCGGTTTGCCATTATCAAAAACGAAATCATAAGCAACCACTTGCGCTTCCAATTTTTTACTTGTCTCAAATGCAATTCTGATACACTCCAGGTTTATTTCAGTCGGGCTATATTCAATAAACCCACTACCAGATGCCCTAAAATCATTATCACGAACGAGTCTTTTAATTGCGAAAGCGCGGCTCGCAATTGTCACAACACGAATGTCGAAGGTATTGTCTTCGATAAAATCCTGAAAAAGAACGTAGCCTCTTTGAGGGCCTACAGTCTTTGCAAATTGAGTAGAGTAGAAAAGACGTCTTGCACTTTTTAAGACCTCTATCATGTTGGATTTACCTAACTTACATTTCCTTAAATTTTCTTTAAGGTCTCCCCACTTATCATATGGTAAAATTCCTTTGCCGAAGGCTTTTTTTACAATACTATATGCTTCCCTTCTCGACTTAATTAGTTTCACATTGGTAGATCCCGCTCCCCCTCTGAGTTTAAACACTTTCGGAAAGGTGTTTAGCTCTATCCAGGCGAACGCGTCTGTCTTCTTGAAGAAGCTGTATGATTTGGCTATTGGCGCTTCGAGCGCTTCCAGTAAATATTTCTGGCCCAGTTTATCATCAAAGTGCCACGCAGTATTGAAATTCGGGAATACCTTTTTTCCACTTTGCTCTAATGAAAAGAGTAGTTGCTTTGCAAAGAGAACATCATGAGCACTTGTGTGATGATGATGCCACATTACAATAGAACAATCGGACACATCATCAATGATATTTGTTGAGTAGCAGTCAACTATTTTGAAAGGAATATTCTTCTTCTTACAATAATTTATCCAGTCTTTACTGAAGCCCCAACTTGAACTATGAATTGCTACCTTCATCTATTTATTGTAAGTGACCCAACCCGAAGGCATTCGTGCATTACAAGAATATTTAGTAACTTCTTGAAGAGATGTTTTCTGACCATTTAACATAATGCGTGTGTCAGATTCGGGCGCCAAAGATCTAACCGTATTTAGTAAAGGTAACCGACTAATATTTATACCCATTAATAAAGCCAAGCTCGCATCACAATATCCAGAGTCATTTGTAAATGCCACAACTCCAAGATTTAATGGGTCTGGCCTCAAAGGGCCATCTCCTTGGCCACCAACTATTCCATCGCACAAGCTAAAGACTTCCCGAACCGGAATGTTACTCAAGCTTCCATCCGCTTTTCCGTAAACAGCTATTAAATTTAAATCCATAACCATTCGCCAAGTAGTATCATTTCCGTGCCACCCAGCTCCAAAGCGGGTCATTGCGTTAGGGAAAGTCATTCTCCATAAAAAGGCTGCTAGTCTTACCCAAAAAAAGTATGACTGCTTACCCTTTTTTCTGTTGGCCTGGTCATAACAAAGTTCAGATAAATATCTTACGAAATTTCTCTCCGGATAACTGTCACCCCCCTGACCCGTTCCTCCAATTCTGTGATGTGGAAGAAAATCTTTATCTCCATTTAAACCAACTATATTCTTTAGAGCCGCAGTTATTCCTGACTTTTCATGAGTCTTTACTTTTGGTATTGAAATCACAAGATCAGCATCAAATAATTCTCTTGTAATGCAGTACTTATGCATTCCAGGTTTATGAGATAGTGTAAATCTATCAGGATTATAATGTGTGACGCGAAATTTGCTTCGTCCTGGTTTTGTTATTGGTTCCAGGTAACTGTTCTTTCCAAGGTCAAAAATTATAAACTCATCAAGAGAGCGTTGGTTTTTATCACTCCTATTTTCCTTAGCGTCAAATACTTCTCTTCGCAGGTCCTTTACTTCAATAGGAATCTGTGCCTGTTTTGAAATTGATTTAATCCGATCAATAAATTCAGGGCTAATCATTAAGTTCCATTTACAGCCCTGAATGGGTGCATCACCAATTAGTATCAGCCCGGGCCCTAATTCGCAAATAATCTCAACAAAAGTCAGTACAAAATTATCGTGCGATCGCAAACATATTTCATCTGTATCTCTCCTGGGATGATTTACCCAATTCGGTTTTAAGAAAATCCGTTTGCTTTTTACCATCTCAGGCTTCAGTTGCTCCCTTAAAACTGAACGTATGGACTCCGCTAAAACCTCTTTGTTTGAGTAAATGGAAGACAAGTATTCAATAGTTCTGTTCGAGTCATCAAATAGCGTAGAGATATTTACAAATTTTGACATCTAAGTCTAAATTTTTAGAATACGGGTCTTAACCAATACAAAAAAAATGGCTGCTACTATAACACCTGATACCAGCTGATAACCAATGGGTGTTGTGATCAATTTACCCTCAAGTAGGCTCGTTGAAATAAAAATAAATTTCACTAGGTAATAAAACAACTTACTGATTAGAACCGATAACAAAAGTGCAAGAATCGGCTTCTTCCATTCTCTAATAAAAAGGGTTACAAGAAAAACATTTAATGACAGTTCAAAAGAAATAAGTAGTGCCTTGAAAACGGTGGGGTGACCTGATAGTACCAATGAAACAAAAGGAATGGTAATTGCCAAGAGATAACCATTCCTTTTGTCATTTGTTAAGAAGAAACCTAAAAAGAGAAATATTCTCATCGGTTCAAAAAGATACAATGGTATTGGAAGCCAATGACTTATTGCAGGAATACAAGCCACACATAGCCAAACCAAAAAATCAATAATGATAAATTTGGCGGCAATTTTCCCATTGATGCTTGTTACAGAGTTCATTCTAATTGGATTTAATTTTTAATGCAAGGTTGGCTGATGTCACAAATTCTACATCGGGCCACTTTTTTACAATACTCATTAAAAGCCTTTTTAACAGGCCTAAATTCCGGTCCCTATTTGAGGGTCGAATAGAACCAATATAGTTAACCCGATGAGATGATACTATCGCAGGGACTTTCCTTTCAAAACACTTTTCAATATTCAATAAAGTATTATCAACCCAATCCACGGACTCGTTTGTGGCCGGTTCGAAGTAGACATTTCTCACCAAATAACATTGATTTAAATGGTTTTGCGCTCCGAGTGAGTGATAACCTAATTTATATTTCCCTTTATCAATCAAAGGGATTATTTGAGCTCTTCCAGATTGAATACAAGAAACACCACCTTTTGCAAGTGCTCTTTCAACAGCGCCATCCCACGTGTAGCAAGGAGCAATGGCTGTAGTTGATCGGAAGTTCCAGACAGACTCAAATATATTAAGCCCATCACTTATAGAGTCAAGAATAAATTCTTCTTGAGCATCACTATAAATTGCAAAAGAATCAAGAAACTCAGCTTTACAAGTTGATTCGTAACTCCTGGAGACCGTAAACATATTATGTTGAAATGCCTCTAATGAGTACAAATCATTGCTATTGAGACTGTCCAGCCAGTGATGAACATGAACATGCTCCCTGCCATGGAATTGAGGGTAAAACAACCCTGAGTTTATTCCTTCCTTGTAAAGATTTAAAACACGATCTGCCTTTTTATTTCGTTTAAAGGTTTTATCAAAGGTCTCATAAAAGTATTTTGAAAACCAAGAAGACTTTATTGATTCAAAATCCGGATTGCCCATATTCATATTCAATGTAAACACAGGCGATTTGAGCCCTTGATTTTTAACAGAGGAGAGTACCTCAAGCAAACCCTCCAAATCCTCATTCCCTTCAAGTGAATCATTCCTATTAAACACACAACCGTCAACAGCAAATCCCTTCTTAACAAAATAGTCGAAAGACTCTTTGGACGCCATTCGGATAGAGCCCCAGTCATCAGACTCAAAGACAATTACTTTTCCACTTATCTTTTTATCAAAGACTTTGTGCAGTGATGGTGATATTAACCTTTCTAGCCACTTAATCATTTCCGTCAATTATTCGAAGTGCTCAAGATATTTAGTAGTTCGCGTGTGTTTATAAATTCAACATCCGGCCAATGCTTTGTAATGCTATTAAGAAGCTGTTTTAATTGCTTGAGTCCATTTGTGCGATTCGTTTCAATAATACCCCCAACAAAACTCGCTCTATGATTGCTTATTAAAGCGGGCTTCTTACAAGAAAATGCAAAGCTGATTTGCTTTAAGCAACTATCAATGGATACGTTTTGTAGGTTTGTTTCGAAAACAGCATTCCTGTTAACATAAAATCCATTGCTCTTAGTACGCTGTCCAAAATATTGAAGCCTTCTTCTAGACTTACCTCCCCCCAGGGGTTCATTTCTCATCAATGGAACGTCCATTATCTTGATGCCCTCCTGAGTTAAGCTTTTTTCTAAGGCAGAATTGTATATCATTGAAGGGGCAGTAAAATAAATTGGTTTCACGTCCCAAAGTTTCTTGTGAATCTCAATTCCGCTTTGTATCACTTCCTCCTGCAATTTAATCTCATTTGCGTCACCGAAATTAAATGCCTCAGCAAAGTCTCCCGGAACGGGCTCCATATAAGGGCCCGCGGGCAAATGAAAAAATTCGTTAGCAAATGAAAACCGCACTAAATTATCCCTCGACTTTAAGCATTTCATCCAAGCAGAAATCTGAACGTGCTCTCTTCCATGAAACTGTGGATCAATAACTTTCTGATTAATTCCTTGGTGATATAGCTTGATTACATTATCACTTAAGGGGTAACGCTTCAATGTTTGATCAAACGTCTCATAAAAATACTGGTCAAAATCGGAATCAACGATTCGTTTAAAATCAGGGTTCGCCAGATTCATTAAGAAAGTAAAGACAGGATGATTGCCCTTACAATCCTTTACGCTTGTCAGTACATCAAACAGAGATTCCATATCACGGTTTGACTCCATAGTGTCTACTTGATCAAAGCGATTACTATTTAAGTCTATTCCGCCACCAATAAGCCGATCTCTTACTTCAGAGTTTCTAATTCTTATGCCACCCCAATCATCAGAGCAAAAAACAATAAGTCGCCTGTAAGTTCTTAATCCAAAAGAATTAATAAGACGCTTTAAAACAGTTTGAGCAATCACTTAAAAGTTAACAAACTAGCCAATCGATTCATCTTATCCAGTCCCATATGGACATTTGAATTGGGAAGAAAATTGAAACAGGAAAAAGTAGCAGTAAGGTTGAAACACTTGCACTTTGCGCCAGTATCCTAATAGCTATTAGAGAATTTGCAATAAGGGCTAAACCAAAAACTACGCGTAAGAATACAGGAGCCGTAATATTCACTTTAACATAAAGCGAAATTAAAAGGAGGCAACAAAACCCTTGATACAGAATACTAAAACGATTTGCCACGGACTCTATCTGGCTAAAGAAATTAACCAAAGCAAAAATCAGAAGAGACATAGCATACATATCATTCAAGCCACTATCGCCAGCTAAAATGAATTTTCGATGATAGATTACAATACCTAAAAATAAAAGAGTTGTGAAATAAATGTGTGTACCTAAAATATAATATTGGGTAGCCTTTAGTTCCTCTACCCGCCTCTGATAGACATCACTAGTGTACTGATGGACATGGTACTGTAGCGCACTCTCATCCATGCCAATTGCATAATTCCTTACATAATCAGAAACCTCATCCGCATAGACAAAGCTAAGGGCAATTAACACATAGTAAACAGCAAAGCGATTTCCAACCATTTTATAAATAACTATCAATGGAATAACCATGACAAAGGCAAAATGAATAAAGGGAGTAGTAAGCAAAAGAAATATATACCTAACGCCTCCACCATTAAAATACCGATAGGTTGAGAATAAAAATAGTGCCGTAGCTAAGTAATGCCGGAATGAATTAATCTGGCCAGGTGATAATACCAGCAAAAGAAATAGTGCAACCAATAATACAAACAAATTATATTTCAAATGGTCACCATGGCTTTTTAAAACATCTTCAAAAATTAAGGCTGCAATAAAGGCAAATAGAATAGCTGTTATAGCAAAATAAATCTGCGGATTTAGCGTAAAGCGCGAAACAACAAACTGAAGGAGATCTTGAAAAATATCAGGCTTATTGCCTAGTTCATAAAGGTGTAATGTTTTGTTCCATAAATCAGAAAACGAAAGTTTAGCAGCCTCCTCAAAATACTGTGAAGTACGATACGTGTCCTGATCTTTTCCAGCTACAACATAGGTGAACCCATACAGAAAATAAAACAAAATGAGCATAACAGAAAAAACACGCTTACCCATCACCCTAATAGAGGCAATGAAAGCTCCTAAAGGCCAAATACAAAATGCAATAAACCATGAGAAATTGCTTACGGTATGTGTCTTCCTGTCAATCAACTTATTTGATCGATTGAGTTCACTAATGAAATATGTTGCGAAGGATTCCTTATTGTCATTCTTCTCAATTTAATTCCCGCCTCTGCTAACATTGGGAATAGCCAGTAGAAACGACACCTATCATTCTTAACCAGCATGGAGGTGGACCAAAAACTTAAGACAATCGCACCACTCAAATATGCTATTATCAACTCTGCTGGAATAGTAGTTTTAACGGTTAATACCTTATCAAGCTCATTAAAGCGTCTTTCTTGCTCAGGATAGGTTGTTGGATGAAGCTTTACAACAATTTGCTTAGTAGGAAATCTTGCACGCAATTTTTTGAGCAGATCAATCTCAAATTCATTAATTCTTTCATCTCGAAAAGGCTGATTTGCGTAAAAAATCAAATCATCACCAAATTCGTTTTGTTTATAACCGAAATAGTTTCCAGCTAATTGACGTGACATATCAGATTTCAATACATCAATTTTTCGTACAACCTTATCCGCTCGCTGATCTATTGACTCAGGGAATTGGGCCCACAATTCTTGGATTTCTTTCATGCCTCCATAAACAAGCGTAGGCCAATAAAAGTACAACTTTCTTAACCCGTTTTTCCAAAGAAATCGATGCGTATTATACGACACTAAAAAACTCCAGCGAGGCGTGAACCACGAAATCGTAGCATATGCAGCAGCTCCGTCTGGAGCCAGAATAATTCTGGCCCCACTTTTTTCGAGCTCCTTAATTGTAAAAAAATCTATATATGCCAACTTATTAAAAGAAATAAACAGATCAATTTTCGATTCTCTTAATTTTCCTACGTAATCTATGAAGTGCTCATTTCTCTTAATAACGCCATCATCATAATCTAACTGCTGATAGGTAATGTGCCTGTGCGGGGAAAGATCCTTGACAAATTTAAATCTTGCGCTATTTGAAGATCCAATAGTCTGAACAATCCAAATATCAAATTTGCATTCATTTAAAAATACATCAGCGATCAAGCTGATAGTTACCATCATGTGGTATTCCGTGTGTACAATAAATAATACTTTCTTTCGGCTACCCACTTATTTACTTGATAATGCCATTCTAATGAACCACATGTTCACAAAAAACAAAATAAAATTACCAACTAGCACACCATAAACGGCAAGTGTTAGAATGTTACCAGTTCCATAATTCACGAAGCCAAATGGAAGCAAAAATCGAACGATTAGCTCAATTGCCACAAAGGTGAAACCAAGGTCATACGCTTTAACAGCGTAGATAGCATTGTGCGAAACCAAAGTTCCTGAAAAAAGGAAGTTTATTGAAAACAATTGCATAGCAACAATCGCATCTTGATACTTTTCAAAATATGTCATTATGATGTAAGGAGTCACCCACCAGATTATAGACACAAATGGGATCGCAAAAAGAAACAAAATGACGTTAATCCTAACAACCATTGGCCAAAGTTCACGCGGATTATTTGTGGCTCCCAGAACATAATTCATCTTTGGAAAAAAGAAATTTGCGAGTACTCCAGGGAGCAAGGTGACCAACGTTCCAATTGCATTAACGGGTGTAAACAGCCCTACCGAAAAAGCACCTCCCTTTAAAAGCAATACAATCCTATTAAAGCTATTGGAAACGCCTCGGATATACCCCATGAAAAATACCGGCCAACCTATTCTAATTAGGTGCTTTAGATAATCTTTGTTGAAAGATGGGCCAGCCTTGATAGGCCTGGTGATGTGCATCGCTATTGTGAAAATGAATGCTACTAGAAATGTATAAAGGAGAAGTCCATAATATCTGTATTGCCAAACAAGTGGCAAAAACGCTAGCTGAACAAGCACTTGAACTCCATACAATTTTGAAAGCATTATGAAAGACTGCGCAGAACGATAGGTAACCGTAAGATACCGCTGATACGCATTCGTTGTTAAAAGCATTCCTACAGTTGCTACTCCTGCTACTACCATCGGGTCGGTAGATCTGAAACTAATAATGCCTACTGTTACAACCGTTAAGGTAAAGAGGATTATAGCCACTACAATCATAAAATACTGTGAGGCCTGCGCGTAACCTTCAGCAACTTCATTCTCCCCCTTTCCATATAAAAATGGAAGTTCCCGATTTAATCCGTTTGGAACACCCAACTCAAGAAAGGGAATATACAGTTGAAGAATAGACAAACTTTGCCAAATACCCAGCTCCCCAGGTTCGATCCAGCGGATGATTAATATTCCTATAGCCATCGCCACAATTCCAGATGCAATGGAAGAGAACCCGAAAATAAATCCGGTCTTAGAATTTGATAAGGTAAAAAATCTACTCAGTACTTTCTTGGTCGCGAGCAATCACCTCAGCTACTTTCCAATCAAAAAAAGTATCTATATCATGGGATGATATCTCATCCATTACGAATTTTTTTACTTCTGTAAACTCACTTAGAGTCTTCTTTTTGAGTATAGGGATATGAATAATGTAAATAGCACCGTTTAATTCCCAAACCTCTGGGCAATCCTGTCTTCGGGAAAAACTCCCTAATTTTGATCGTCGCAAGAAACCATTCTTATCCTCTTCAAATAAAACGTAATACGGATTAGAACTTGTCTTCTTAACCGAAACAAGCATTTCGCAAGCTTGATCGAAATTCGCAACGGCTTCACTAATATGCTTTGACTTTCTAAAAGGAGATGTGGGTTGCAACAAGATAAGGGTATCTGGATAGTATCCTTGTGACTCAGTGAAATCGATAGCATGTAACAATACCTCATACGTTCCAGACGAATCGGAAGCAAGCTCTTTCGGGCGTAAGGTCGGAACCTTTAGCCCTGCTTTTTCAACCCAAGTCTTTATTTCAGCGTCTTCAGTCGAAACAAAGATCAATCTGTCTTCAAAAACCTCACGAGCTGCATCAATAGTATAATGAATGAGCGGCTTGCCATTCAATAGTTTAATGTTTTTTCTTGGTACTCCTTTTGATCCACCGCGGGCAGGTATTACGATGAGAGGCTTCATTACAGCTTCAAATGTTGAATATCTTCCTGGGCCTTCGTATAGTCTTCCATCCTACCAATGTCTAACCAATATCCATGCAAGGGGTATGAATGCACCTTCATACCGACCTCAATCATTTGCTCCATCAGGTCGGTTGCATTGTAAAAACATCCCTTTGGAACTAGCTTAACAACATCCTTTTTCATTAAATAGATTCCTCCATTGGAATAATACGTAAACGTTGGTTTTTCCTTAAAGCTAATCACGTGTCCATTACTTGTTTCAAGGACAGCATAAGGAACCCTAACTTCATAGGGGATAGTCACTACGGATAAATCTGCCCCAGACTTGAGAAATGAAATAAACAAATCCTCGTAATCAAGATTTGTCAAAATATCAGAATTTGTGATAAGCACATATTCATGCGGAAAATTATCGATAGAACGAACGGAGCCAATTGTGCCCAAAGGCTCTTTCTCCCAAACATACTGGATTGAAATTTCTCGTTGGTCCCCAGTACCAAGGTGTTCCTGAATTTGCTCGCCTAAATAACGGAGAGATATCCAGATATCGTCTACTCCATACGCGGCAAGTCGATCAAGATTATGTTCGATAATTGTTTTATCGCCCACTTTAAGTAGGGGTTTAGGTTGACTATCCGTCAATGGTTTCAGACGTTCTCCCCTGCCCCCCGCCATTACAACAGCGTCCACTGGCAAGTAAGATTTTTGTAATCTGAAGTTTACGATATCGATAATTCTCCCTTGGTCATCAAGGACTGGAATGATGCGGAAATTCCTTGATCTGTAGTCAAGAATTGTCTCAATAGAATAATTACTCTTTTGAATAAACTTTGGGTTCGGCTGAACAAAGTCTTTTACCTGGTTCTCAAAATTCAGGCCCCTCAAGAAACCCCTCCGAACATCTCCGTCCGTGAGGGAACCAACCAATTTCTCCTGGCTGTCAGTAACAAACAGTATTGAGTCAATAGCAAGATTGTTTAGCTCCAAAAGGGCTTCTTTAATTACTGCGCTTCCATTAATTAAATGTTTTCTAAATGAGTTCAAGAAATAAAATCGTTCAAAATTGATTTTATAGAATTTATAGAATTCTCTCTGAAGTAGATGTTATTCCCCGAATATACTGGAGAACCTTCTACCTTCGTAACTGCCCACAGGATAGCTTGCGCATTAAAAGGTACTGAAATGACATTTCCTCCCATTTCACGACCGTCTTGTCTCTGACCCACGTTTATAAAATACTTTCCAAATGAAGGAGCTTCTGATATTCCGCTTGACGTATTGCCAATAACAATTTTACAATGGTTTAAGGACGTGAAATAAGACTGCAGGCCAAGATTTTCTACAACCTTAAGAAATTTTACTTCATTACTAATCTCGTTAAGCATTTCTCTGTAAAGCGAACCATTTGTATCTGCATTTGGCATGGTCGCAACAATTTGATAGGCTGATCCCATCATCTTTATCACTTCTCGAATCACCTTAACGTGATGTCGATTTGCTTCCGAATTAACTGTCTCCGGATGAAAAGTCATTAATACAGTCGGAGTACTTAAATCTATTTTCCATATCTCCTTAAATTCGTTCAAGGACAATAAAGGTGTAGACCTGATCGCCTCCAAGCTTAAAATGCCAACGGGGAAAACCTTAGTGGAACCTGTTAGCTGTTTAACACGATTAGCGCACCTTTCTGTAGAGGTAAAGTGAATTACTGAGGCTGATGTTAAGCAATCTCTATAGATATTATCGAACGAGCCAAGACTTTGGTCACCACCATAGAAGTGACCAAATTTTATCCCATGAGGAATACCCGCAAAAACGGCTGCAAACATTTCATAGCGATCACCAAGACATAAAACAATATCAAATTCATCTTTATGATCGCCCCAAAAAGAGGCAAACTTCATCGTGGTTATCCCAACATTCGTTCCGATCGCTTCTGCATCATCGTATGTAAGCAGTGACGCTATCCTATGATTTACCCTAAACCCGCTCGATTCAATTTCTCGAAACGTCAAGCCGTGAATGCTCGACATGTGTGAACCGAAGGCAATAATTTGAATGGTAAAATTAGAATCATTTACAAGGGATCTTAGTAATGGAAGATATACACCAAAATCTGCTCTTGAACTTGTAAGAATACCGACCCTTACCATACGATGGATTTATGGTCAATTTTTTCATTAGCCTTAATATCGCAAGCTGCTTGTCTTCCTATTACCATTTCAACCTGACTTGCTGGTATTCCATCACCCGGTCTCTTTACCATCAAGTTAGCCTCGGTAAAATATTCTCCTTTTACAATCATTCGTGAAGTAAAGATGCTCTTTCTCACGACCGGTATATTCTTAGCTTCGGAAGGACTTGGCTGTTTTACTCCATTGCCTAACGCTAACTCGATATTTCTGATAGCTTTAACCATGGCATCTAACTCATTAGGCTCTAATGAGCTTTTGTGATCAGGGCCTGTTAATGTTTTATCAAGTGTAAAGTGCTTTTCAATAATTGTTGCACCCATTGCAACAGCAGCAATAGGAATTTCAATTCCAACTGTATGATCTGAATATCCAATTTCAACTTTAAAAGCATCCCTTAGTGTTAACATTGCGTTAAGATTAACATCATTCATTGGGGAGGGGTACTCTGTATTACAGTGGAGTATCGTGATGTCTTCTTTTGTTAGAGACTGACTGGTTAATATTTCAAGAGCCTTTTCCACCTCGCCCAAGGTAGCCATGCCCGTAGAAAGAATAACCGGCTTTTTAATTTTAGCAACTGCCTTTAAAAACAGTGGATTTGAAACTTCGCCAGACGAGATTTTAATAAAGTCAACATTCAACTCTTCAATTCGTTCTAAGCTTTTCAAATCAGCGACTGAGGTTAAGAATTTTACATTACGAGCGACACAATAGTCCTTAAGTATTTTAAAATCATCAAACGAAAGCTCCAACTCCTTTATCATATCAAACTGGCTCTTCTCTTGACCAATGGCTGCTAATTGATAATCTGCTTTAGGAGCACTGCTGTCAACGATAAGTTCTGTTATGAACGTTTGAAACTTAATATAATCAACTTTGCACTCTGCTGCCTTGTCGATTAGTTTCTTAGCTAAGTTAATATCTCCATTATGATTAACTCCAGCTTCCGCAATAATAATTACCTTACTCATCGCCAATAATTCTATATTTGAGTAACTGATTCTTATACGTGTTTACGAGCGCAGGAAAGCGTTTAGCCCATTGCCTCACAACCTCTTCATATATTTCTTGTTGATAAATTCTCTTCCCAATAAAAAATTCCTTCCTAATCATTGAGAAATTCTTCTTAAACTTTAATAGAGTATCATTAGGGTCACTACTCCTTCCGCCCCCAAGGTGGATAAAATCGTAACCACCCTCAGCCGCGAAACAAATTGCCCTATCCAATAAATAACTACTAACACTATTATCTGCATCCGACAATCGGCCTGAAAGATGGTAGTGGAAATATTTATTCCATTTCATAAATATTGAAGAACACACCGTTTTACTCTTCTCATCTTTAATGTTAATCAACGTTACATTTTCCTTTAGCTCTCTGAAGAAATTGTGAAAAAAGCCTTCATTGAAAAAATAATATGAATTAGCCTTAACTCGATTCATATTTTCGGAATAGAGCCTTATGAAGCAATTTATGTCTTCATCGTCTGGGTCTATCAAAAATTCTGCTGAGTATTTAAGCTTTATGGCCTTTCGAACCATGTTGCGTGCATTATTTGAATATTGATTTTTCCAAACTTCCTCATACCCTTTTGAGAGATCGACAGCTATTGTTTCTCGATCAAAATGATATGAGTTCGAGTCGTGCTTATAGTTATTCAATAGGGGGTGAAATCTGGAAAACTCAGCTATAATACTATTCTCTAAACAATATGATTCAATAGCTTGTCGAGCCGACTCAATAAATCCAACATCATCTGTTGAACTAAGTAACCCCGAATATCCATATACCGATTGTAAGTCAAAATACTCCTTATCCAATGAGTATCCCAATTGGTTTACAGAATTTAAAAAGCAACAATTAATTGCCGTCCCCTGTTGGGTTGAATAAATCATACAAAGAGCTTGACCATCTCCATGCTTTTCAAATACACTATGGAATTGTGGAGTATAGTATATGTCCTTTAACTCACCTGGTAAAGATTCTACTGCCAATCTCCACTTCTCAAAGGTGGCTGTTGTGTAAACTTGTAAGGAGCTCACTAGTCCTTCCAGTAATTAGAATTTACAATTAACTCCAAATAATCAGCTCTTGTAACACCAACAGTTATCTTATCCCAAAATCTGTTTTTTCGCCAATACCACTCTCGCATAACGCCCTCAATCTTCCATCCACATTTATTCAGGTACAATTTTTTCGATGCTTCGTTGTAGTCAATAATTGATCCATCAAGGCGATTTAATCCGAGTTCTTCAAAAGCATACTTCATCACTGCAAATACAACGTCAACCCCTATTCCCTTGCCACGAATATCCCTATTGCCTAATAGCATGCCATGAAATGCATTTTTATCTTTCCAGTTTATATCCATAAGGTTTGCCAACCCAATCAAACCTAGTTCTGGGTGATCAATTGCTAGCCTTAAATTTTGTGAATCACTGGTAATTCGTTTTAACCACTCTTCCATATTTAACGTAGAGGAAGGAGTATGCCATCCACCAATCATAAATTGAATTTCAGGGTCATTCGACCATCTATGCAGAAAATCGAGATCGCCTTTTTCAACTGCTCTAAGCTTAATTACCTTTCCTAGTATGTTCATATTTCAATTTTTTGGCCAATCTCTTTGCTTACAACCGACTCAACGGCTAGAACCATTTCATTCGATCCCATTGTTAGCGGGTGGGTGAATGGAATCGTTAAACAATGTTGGGCCAGTCTAAAACTATCCGAATGCGATTCAGCTGAAACTTCTTGGGGCAAGGTCCAATGAACAGGGCAAAAAATAGATTTTGACATCAGCTCCTTTAATGCTTCATCTCTTCTACTCAAAACCATAAAAAATCCAAGAGGAAAAAAATCTGCACTCTTCAAACACTCCGGAACAAAATCCTTATATCTGATAAGCAATGTTGAATAAAGATCTCTATAACTAGATGCCATTCTTTCAAAGGAAATCCTGCCGATTAAAAAACAATTTACTGAGGGCATCTTATAAATTCTCGAATCATAATACTTACTCTCAGCTTTTTGAAAATAGTTTATGAACGTTTCAACCTTAATAATACCTGTTTTCAAATGAAAATATCTCAACACCTGGCCAATTCTCTTATTCAATATAAACTTCCAGTTGGGCAACCAATGATAATTTATTTTCATTGGGTCTTTAGCAATTATGTAGCTTCCCTCTAGGGGAGAAGTTTTCCTAAAACTGTTAAAGACAAAATCTCCGTAAACATCCGATTTTCGAATAAGAACGCACTGAACAGCATCTTGTATAATAGCAATGTTTTGGCCCTGAATTGAGATAATGAAAGATCTTAGTTCATCTATTTTTGATTTTCCCATGTAATCAATAAAAAGAATTGCTTTAACATTTTGACTCAATCCAATGGTATCAACTTCAATCTTTAGATTTCGGTTAACAGTGTAAAATTCATACTTAACGTTTCTTAATTCAAGTGGCCTTAGAACAGAGGGGCATATATAAGAAGGAACGAGAACAACCTCTGTTGGCCCTATTTGTATTCGATCAATAATTGCAAGTAACGATGAGTGAGCTCCAAACGTGTAATATATACGTCTTCCTGAAAACTCCTCCTTTAAATAACTAAAAATTGAATTTGTTGCTTTTTTGAAGAGGAGCGAAAAAGGAAAAAGTTTTTCCCCACCTAAATACTGATCGGCTTTTGCCATTAATCCCTATAAATTGTAAATATCAGTTTTATAAGATTTTCTATTCTCAGTTACTTTAAACCAATCAATTGTATTTCTGAGTCCTTCCTCAATCGAGTATTTCTGGCTCCAGGAGGTTTTCTTAATCAATTTTTCATTCGATCCAAACAATCTAAACACTTCACTCTTAGCGGGCCGTAAACGCTCATCATCCGTAATAATTTTTGCCGCTGGGTTAATTTGCTTGATCAACTCATTAGCTAAAACCTTCACGGATATCTCTGATTGCGTTGCAATATTGACTTCATCACCAATTAGTATGTCTGCTTTGGCAATCTCCATGAATCCTTCAACAGTATCCGCTACGTAAAGTAAATCGCGTGTTGGTGTTACATCGCCCAACTTTATTTCAGAACTGCCACTTAGCAGTTGAGTAATAATCGTTGGAATAACTGCTCGGGCAGATTGCCTTGGTCCGTAGGTATTGAAGGGTCTTACAATGGTCACTGGCAAATTGAAACTCCGATAAAATGATTCAGCCATACAGTCCGCTCCGATTTTTGAGGCAGAATAAGGTGATTGAGGCTGCTTGGGATGCAGTTCTGTAATAGGAACGAATTGAGCCGTACCGTAAACTTCAGAAGTAGATGTTACGATAACACGTTCAATATTAAAGTCACGAGCTGCTTGAAGAATGTTAAGAGTACCCTTCACATTTGTATCAACATAACTATCGGGAGAATGATAACTATATGGAATGGCAATCAATGCAGCAAGGTGAAATACAATATCTACATCTTTCATAGCTGTGCGCACTCCATTCGGGTCGCGAACATCTCCTGCAAAGACTTCAAGTTTATCCTTTTCCTCTTTTGAAAAAGAATCAATCCAACCCCAGCTATTAAAAGAATTATAATAAACAAAGGCTTTGACCTTTGCGCCATCGTTCAGAAGCACCTGAACTAAGTGACTCCCGATAAAGCCATCCGCTCCTGTTACTAAAACACGTTTACCTTTCAGGATCATGCCTTAATTTAATCAGTGTAATATCCACCGCCATTTTTATGCTTTGAGTTGTAATAGCCGTAGCCGTAGCCATAGCCGTAGCCGTAGCCGTAGCCTAAACCAGACCTGTAAATATCATTTAGCACAATGCTGACATTAGATAACTTTCCAGTCTTGTGAAAATCCTCTATGGTCCGAAGTAGAACTTTTGGTGTATAATCCTGGCGAACAAGAAAGATTGTGTGATCCGCAAACTTTGCTAACTCAAAGGCATCCGCGACAATAGCCAAGGGGGGTGAATCGATGACTATCATATCAAATGTATCCCTTGCAATTGCAATAAACTCCCGCATTCGGTCTGATATAATCAGTTCTGATGGATTAGGCGGCACTGGGCCACCGCTAACCAGAAAAATATTTTCGTAGGAAGTAGGCTGGATCACTTTCTGGAAGTCAACAAGACCCGCTAGAAATGAACTCAGCCCTTCCCGGTTGCTTACCTGAAAATCCTCAAATAGTTTAGGCCTACGCATATCAGCGCCAATGATCATCGTCTTTTTGCCTGAGAGCGCAAAAACTGACGCCAGGTTTATAGAAGTGAATGTCTTACCCTCACCACTGATAGAACTGGTCACCAAGAAAACTCCCTTATCCTTGTTCTGCATGAAGTATAGAAGATTGGAACGAAGCGCACGGAACGATTCGGCCACAGCAGATTTGGGCTTGTTCATAACTTCCAGGTTACTCTCACCCCTCTTATGCCCAGTGCCTCCCAGCACAGGAACATCCGTCTGTTCTTCAATATCCTCCCTAGATTGTATTTTTGTATTCATCAATTCGATGCCAAGAAAAAACAAGAGTGGAACAGAAATACCCAGACTAACTGCAATAAGGTAATTCAATTGAATTTTAGGCGAGACGAAGCCCCCTGCCAAGGGCGGGTCTACAATAACCACGTCACTGGTCGTTGCTGCTTTGGAAATCCCAGCCTCAGCCCTTTTCTGCAAGAGGAAGATGTACAAGTTCTCAAGCAGACTGTAATTCCTCTTAATAGAAACCAACTGACGTTCCGCTGCCGGCAGGTACCCCATTTGCTTTTCAACCTCGCTTATGCCTTTTGTAAGGAAATCCAGTCTGATCTTATCCACCCCTTTCTGGTTGTTGATGGACTCGATGATGTCATTCTTTACTTCCTGAATACGACCTCTGCGGTCGTTTATTATAGGATTATCCAATTTGTCACGTGATTGAAGCATTTTCATTTCGAGCTGAAAATCCACCATTTTTGAAATAAGTCCCGAAAGAATATTGTCCTCGATTCCCACAGATGATGGGAGTATAATCTGATCAAGATTCGCTCCATCCTGCAAGTAATCCAATAGGTACTTATGATAATGCGAGCGCAGGATCAATTCCGTCTTCTGAATTTCCAACTCTTCAACCTTTTTATAAAGTCGCAAGGCTTCTGTATTGAGATCTGTCACGACATTCTTGTCTTTAAACAATTCCAATTGCCGTTCAGCGCGCTTTAAGGAATCCGCTATCCCAGCAAGTTGTTCGGAAATAAACTCAATGGTGCGCGATGCGGCAGAATTCTTCCTGTCCAGATTATAAGCTTCGTATCGGAGAATGAGCCCATTCAGAAAGTCAATTTCTTTTTGCGGGATTGATGCATCTAACGATAGATTGATTACACCTGCCCCTTCCTCAGCCCATTCAGCCGTGAGCCGGGCAATATAGTTGCTCGCCAGGAAACCAGATGGTACATATGAGAAAATATAGGGACTGTTAATAAATTCACCATTAAAAGTGTCGACCTTATCAAAGTAAAAGGCTGAAGAGCGAATAGTTACAGTATCACCAAAATGAAAAATACTGTCGGTAATTTCACTTTCATCCTCCAAAGGCCAAATTTTGAAGTCCGTTTCACTTAGTGCTTGAAAATTGACACTGAACCCACTGGGGGTAATAGATTCCGCTACTACTTTCACGCGCACAGGTAGGATGTTATAGTTCTCTGAAGTCAACACATTACCTTCACTATAGAAGGTTGCTTGAAAGTTCAGCGCCTGAATGTTCTCCTTAATCAACGGGTAAGACTTAACTATATAGAGCTCATTAAGGTAGTTCATGTGAAAACTTACCAAAGGATTGTTGTATAAGAGTTTACCCTCAGGGCTATCTTCTGTCTCTCTGATAATAATCGAAGTAGTTACAGGATAAATCCTTGTAGCATATCGGTTTCGCAAGAATGCGATTGTAAGACTAATAACTAAAGTTATAACAACGACATACCAATATCGGTAAACATGGTAAAGGACGCGCTTGTAATCAATATTCAGTCCGGTATCTGAACCCATCCTTTCCGCTGGCTTAGAATAATGCGTATTTGAATTCATTAGAAATTTGGGATCAACTCTTCAAGAGGCCTACCACAATCAGAAGAAGAGAAAGTGAAGAAATAAACAAGGCCAGGTTCTTGCCAAAGTACGTTTGGTAAGGGCGTTGCTTTAGAGCAGGAACAATGATGATATCATTCTGGTTGATGTAGTAATATGGTGACTTGATGAAATCCTCATCCAGCAAATTGATATATTGAACCTCAACGTCGGCTCCTTTTTGGCGAACCACCTTTACTTTGGACCGATCCGCCATATCGGTCAACCCCCCAGCTTGCCCTATGGCCTCAAGTAAAGTGACCTGATTGTTTGCTAGCACGATTGTCCCTTGCCTTACTGCCTCACCAAGTATCGTATATCGGTAGTTGAGGAGGCGTACTTTTACTGTTGGCGACTCAAGGTATTTATTGGCAATCATCTGCAATGTATCCTGCGCCTCAAATACCGTCAAACCCGCTACTCTAACCTTGCCAATCACTGGGAGTGGTATTTCACCTCTTTCGTCAACCAGATGCCCTATAAGCAGTGCTCCACCTTGGTTAATATTGAAAGCCTGCCCCATTGGCAACTCATTCTTAGAAAAAATATCAAACTCCTTAGGCGTCAGACTTTTGAAATCAACATCAATGATATCATTAGTCTGAAGGCGATAGTTGAAAAGATCAATCCGGTAATCTCGAACCACAGAATCCATAGGAAGGCCTTCCTTATGAATGTCATCTTTCTGCAGATAGACGATCTTCCTGTTAGGTACACACGAAGCTCCGAGCACTATGATGAAAAGGAAGTGAAGTAGCCGAAAACGCATGAATTCAGGGGTGTGGAAGAGGTAAAGCTAATTAAGACAGTTTCAAGTTCAAAGTTCCGGGCTTGCCCCGGCCCCGGACTTGTTCTGGGGTGCCGGGGTTCAGTCTTGCGAGTTCTGAGTTCCGGGTTCAGGGTTCCGAGTTCAGGGTTCTACATCAAGGGATGGACTAGCGCTCTGGGACAACTCGGAACTCGAAACCCGGAACTCGAAACAATGGACTGCTCGCAGCTCCGCCCTCTCACTCCCAACTAGGACTAGGATGAGTAGGATTTATAGGATTATGAGTGAGCTACGCTCCCTCTTCCCTCCAAAGCCACAGCGCCTTGTCGGGGTTGAGCTGAACTCTGTTCCGTTCAAACTCAGCGTGCGACAAGACAAGCGACCGCACCCTGCGGTTGATCAGCTTTTCTACCTTGTCCACACACACCTTGAAGTATTCCTCGTCGATGTCGCCGACGATGACCAGGTCAATGATTCCGCTGTCGCGGCCCTTGGCGTAGTCGCCGGTGATGAAGGCCAGCTCCAGCTTGCCCAGGCGCTTGAGCACCTTGTGAACGACATCTTCCAGGATCTTATCGATGCCCAGGTACTTGTGTACCAGGCTCTTCACCTCATTATATAATGGATGCCGGGTGTTGGCCTTGTAGTAGATCGAACGGCCCTTTTCCTCAGAGATGAGGTACCCTGCCTCCGAAAGGTTGTTGAGCTCCATCCGGATCGAGTTCGTCGACTCCCCAAACTCCTTGGCCATCTCCCGCAAATAGGCAGAGGCGCTGGAGTTCGAGAAGAACTTTAGGAGCATCTTGATGCGCGTCTTTGAGGTGATGAGGGTGTCGAGCATGGAGTTGTTCCTGAAGTTCCTTAGGTTCCTGAAGTTCCTAGGGTTCCTTGGGTTCCTTGGGTTCCTTGGGTTCCTGGGGTTTGATTGGGTTAGGAAGATAAATATAGGGCAAAAATGAGTATAGAGTAAAAAAAGTACTCAAATTAATACTTGAACCAATTGGATAGTGACCAAGATGGGTGCCCATTTTGGCGGCCAAGGGTCCAAAAAGGGTGTATGCTGTTAATTGTCAGTTTGTTGAGTTACTAGGCTCCTGACTTACACCCTTAGCCAGGTCCGATGAAATCCCTAAAATTTTCTTTGCCAATTAACTTGACCGGTGCCTGATAGGCTTTCGAAAATGAAGCGGGGGTGCGGTGCTTTCCAGCAGAATTCCATTTGAACTCGTAAGCCGAAATGTCACCGTTCAATTCCTCCACGTAGTCAATCTCCTGCTGCTGTATGGTTCGCCAGAAATACCCGTTGGCAATCACCTGGTGATATCGGAGGTATTTCATGCGCTCGGTGATCAGGAAATTTTCCCACAGTGCTCCCTTGTCGGCCCGAAGGTAAAGCGGATTGAAATTCGCCAGAACCATATTGCGAATACCATTGTCCCAGAAATAGATCTTCCGGTTGTTCTTGATTTCATTTCTCAGGTTCCGACTGAAACTCCTAAGCCGAAAGACAACGAACGCTTTTTCAAGCAGGTCTATGTAGGTCATCACCGTGGCCTTATCCACCACCAGCAACTGGGCCAACTCGTTGTAAGAAACTTCACTTCCAACCTGTAGCGCCAGTGCCTGCAGCAACCGTTCCAACAATTCAGGCCTGCGGATGCCTGAAAGCGCCAGGATATCCCTATACAGGTAGCTTTCCGTCAACTGCTTCAAAACCTGAGCTTGCCTGTCCGGATAGTTGATCACATCCGGATACATGCCATAGAGGAGGCGATGCTCCAATTGCCGTTCAGCTTCCAGAAACCCGAATCGTCCTTCAAACTCCTTCCAGCTAATTGGATAAAGCTGGAACTCCCACTTCCTTCCCGTCAATGGCTCAATGGTTTTTTGACTGATCTCCAGCGCAGAAGACCCACTGACAAGCAGCTGAACGTCCGGAAACTCATCAATGATCAACTTCAGTGTCATTCCGGGCTCATGCAGTCGTTGCGCCTCATCGACAAACACCAGGCGGTGGCTTCCAATCAACCGGCGAAGGTCTGAGGTGTTTGCATTTGCCAGGGAAGCCCGTGTTGTCGGATCATCAGCGTTCAGAAACAAGTGCTCCTTGCCAGCCAACACTTCATTAACTAAGGTAGTCTTGCCAACCTGCCGCGGCCCAAGAACCACAATTGCCTTGCCCGAAAACAAGAGCTCGTCTATCTGACTCTTAATCAGCCTTTTGATCATAAAAATGACTTATAATCACCAAATATATACTATTTTTGGAGATTATATACTCCAAATATGCTGTATATTCAGTGAAAAAAAATAAATAGCAACCCTGAGATTTCAGGAACTCCAGGAACTCCAGGAACTTAAGGAACCCCAGGAACTCCAGGAACCTCAGGAACTTGAGGAACTTGAGGTCACCTTCCTCACCACCAGCGGCTTGACCTCAACCCTCATCGCCCTCCCCAACGCCTGCAACACCACAATAAACTTCCCACTTCCCTTCCCCTCCACCTGTCCAACAAGTCCTTTCAGCGGACCGTCCATGACCTCGACTTGCTCGCCAATTTCCACGGCATCAGCCGGGAGGTCCTCGATGAGCAGGCCAGTGTCGATGAACCGGACAATAACATCATACTCCCGCGGATGCAGTTCGGCGGGCTTGCCGTTGTGGCGTATGGCCCAGGCAACACCAGGGACCTGAAGGACCTCTTCTGTACGATGGTAGGGAATTGATACAAAAATGTAAGAGTTGAACAACGGCACCTCAACCTTCTTCTTCCGGTCGCTCCACTGACGGAAAACTTTCTGCATGGGTAGAAAAACATCGAAACCACGGCGCAGCAACAAATCGCGGACTTTCTTTTCGTGGCGGGCTTTGGTGTAGAATACTAACCAGCGGGAATCGGAAACTAATTGGGACAAGTCATTCTGTTTTTGCAAAGGTAGCACTTCGGAATGTTCCTAGGGTTCCTGAGGTTCCTGAAGTTCCTTAGGTTCCTGAGGTTCCTTGGGTTCCTTAGGTTTGGGTTCTTGGGGTTTTGGAGGTTCATTAGGTTTAGGGGTCTCGGGTTGGGAGTCGGGGCTGGGGTTTCTTTTGTGGAACTTGCTGCCCTTGAGAGCTGACTTCTGGAGATAGGTGATCAATCGGCTTATGAGGTAGGTGATTCCATGAAGGTCTGACAGCCCCTTGTTGTATTCTTCGGTAGTGATATAATTCCTGTCAAACATCCGATACCATTGAGACCGCGTCTCGCCAGCAGAGGCCTTAGCAACAACCAAGAACTGGACAAACTCCTTGTTGCCGTCACGCTCAAAACCTTCGGCTATGTTGTCCATGACTGATCCTATTGATCCGTTTATCTGATCTTTCAAAGAGAAGTCATACCTGACTACTTCTCGACGTGTAACCAAATATATTTCCTTCGCCATTTGACGCGCTCGCTGCCAGGCAACAATGTCTTCAAATTTCCTTATCGTGGCCATTAATTCACCAAACCTACCCGCACGATTCCAATAAAGTATTAGTTTTGATCAACGGAAACCCTGATGACTTTCATCCCATATTCCAGAGAACATCAAACCTAGGAACTTCAAACAGAAACCTAACCTCAGGAACTTTAGGAACCTAAGGAACCTAAGGAACTTCAGGGACTAAGGAACTCCAGGAACTATTCCCCCGACTAACCCCAAACCATGAACTACCTTAAACTCATAATATCAACAATAGTCACCCTAACCCTTGTCTATGCATTGAACCGCGGCTGGAACCTCGGCGCCCCAATCCCCCCTCTCGGAAAGTTCTTAGACCCATTCCACGGCTTCTGGCAAAATGCGGAAACGGGCGAGGTGAAGAGTGCTGAGTTTGCTATTCCCGGACTGAAAGACAAAGTCACCATTGTCTACGACAGCGCGCGAATACCGCACATCTTCGCGGCGAATGACGAGGACCTGTATTTTGCTCAGGGGTATATCACAGCAATCGATCGCCTGTGGCAGATGGAATTTCAGACACACGCGGCGGCAGGGAGGGTTTCAGAAATACTCGGGCCTGTCGCACTCGACTACGACCGCCGCCAACGCAGACTGGGACTGGTGTTCGGGGCACAGAATGGGTTGGCGTCGATGGAAAAAGATCCGGTGAGCAAATCAACTGTCGATGCGTACACGGCGGGGATCAATGCTTACATCAGTGAACTCTCCTACGAAGATCTCCCCTTCGAATACAAACTACTCGACTATGCCCCCGAAGAATGGTCGAACCTCAAGGCCGCACTCCTCCTCAAGAGCATGGCGCAGACGTTGAATATGTCGGACAAGGATCTGGAGATGACCAACGCGCTCAAACTCTTCGGCAAAGACGTGATCGACATCCTCTACCCCGACCAGGAGCCTGTCAGCGACCCGATTGTTGAACGGCCGGGACAGTGGAATTTCAAGCCGACGGTTTCAGATAGCATACCTCTCGCTGTCCCAACGGAACTCATCGCAGCCAGGCCGTACGAAAAGCCGTCGCCGGATGTCGGCAGCAACAACTGGGCGGTGAGCGGCAGCAAAACGGCTTCAGGCTCACCAATACTCTGCAGCGACCCGCACCTCAACCTGAGCCTGCCATCGATCTGGTATTCGATCCACATCAACTCTCCAACCGTAAACGCTATGGGCGTCTCGCTGCCCGGTTCGCCGGGTGTCATCATCGGCTTCAATGACTCTATCGCCTGGGCTATGACCAATGCACAGCGTGACCTCGTCGACTGGTACCAGATCCAGTTCAAGGATGCAGCGAAAAACGAGTATCTCAGCGACGGCATATTCAGGCCTTCGCGCAAGGTTATCGAAACATTCAATGTAAAAGGCGGCAAGCCCTTCACCGATACCGTCACGTACACCCACCACGGTCCGGTGCTCTACGATGAAAGCTTCCACGGCGAAAGTGAACGCGCACACTATGCATTCCGGTGGATTGCGCATGATCCGTCCGAGGAGGTAATCACGTTCCATAAGCTAAACCGCGCGAACAACCACAAGGAGTACATGGATGCCCTGGATTACTATTCCAGTCCCGCACAGAACATTGTCTTCGCCTCCGTCAGCGGTGATGTCGCCATGCGCATCCAGGGCAAGTACCCCGTGCGCCGCAAGAACGAAGGGCGCTTCGTCCTCGACGGCACGAAGACCGCCACTGAATGGCAGGCCTTCATCCCCAACGAACACAATGTTCAGGAAAAGAATCCTGCACGTGGCTTTGTCAGCTCCGCCAACCAGTACCCCGTAGACTTCACGTACCCCTATTATGTGACCGGCAGTTCCTTCGAAGCCTACCGCAATCGCCGAATCAATCAAGTTCTTTCAGCTTCCGCCCAAATCACTGTAGCCGACATGATCAAGCTCCAGCACGATAACTTCAACCTCCGAGGTGCGGAAAGTGTGCCTGTGTTCCTTTCTCACATCGAACCGTCGCTCCTCACCGATGCAGAAAAACGCGCCTATGAAATTCTTACTTCGTGGGATTTTTACAACAGTCCGGAGTCCGCCGGCGCCTCCTACTACGCGGCCTGGTGGAACGCCCTGAGGCCCATGATCTGGGACGAACTCGACAGCGCACATGTGGCGCTGCAATATCCCACGGCCTTCACCACGATACAACTCATCAAAACGCAACCGACGCTTTCGTTCTTCGATCTTGTTGCCACACCGGAAGTTGAAACCGCCACCGATATCCTCCGCAAATCGTTTTCTGCGGGAGTCGCATCCATTGAAGCTTGGAAGACCAAGAACGGCGACAAGAAGCCGGAGTGGGCTTTATATAAAGACAGCTACATCGGTCATCTCCTCCGTCAGAAACCCTTCAATGTAAGCGTCCGCAGCGGCGGTGGCACGGCCGTAGTGAATGCACACACGCAGACCCATGGTCCGTCATGGCGCATGATTGTGAGTATGGAGAAATCCGGCGTGAAAGCCATCGGTGTTTATCCCGGAGGTCAAAGCGGAAACCCAGGCAGCCCGTATTATGCGAACATGGTCGAGCCCTGGGCAGCGGCAAAGTACTTCACTCTTCGCCTCGTCACAGGCCCTGAACAACTGAAGGACCAGCAGTCATCCTCCACCCAATTATCCCCAGCGAAATGAACTTCCTCAAGCAAACACTTTTCATCATTACCGTCTGTTTTATTCTGCAGTACTTCCTCCCGTGGTGGACGCTGGTCATCGGTGCCGGCCTCGGTGGGTACTTGTTCGGGACAAATGGCTGGACATCTTTCCTGTCCGGCTTCATCGGTGTAGGATTGCTCTGGCTGGTCACTGCGATGGTTGTCGACATGCAGACGAATTCTATACTTACTGAAAAAGTTGCGCAGTTGTTTCCCACGAAGACACCGGCGTTGTTGATGGTGTTGACGGCGGTGGTTGGGGGGTTGACGGGAGGGTTTGCGGCGTTGACGGGGGCCAACTCACCCCGGACTCGCTAACGCTTGTCCACCCCTCTCTACTGTGTAGAGAGGGGAATACTTAGATTCAAATATTCAGTCAATTAGTTAGGGAGCAATCAATCGATCACTTCCCCTCTCTATGAAATAGAGAGGGGTGTCCCAGCGAAGCGCAGGACGGGGTGAGTTAAAATGCGTAGAGAGCGGAAACTAGATGCAACTATTCAGTCAATTGTTCAGTGAACAATCAGTCGTTCACTCCCCCTCTCTATGAAATAGAGAGGGGTGTCCCAGCGAAGCGCAGGACGGGGTGAGTTAAAATGCGTAGAGAGCGGAAAACTAGATACAACTATTCAATTGCTCAGTGACCAATCAGTCGTTCTCTCCCCCTCTCTATGAAATAGAGAGGGGTGTCCCAGCGAAGCGCAGGACGGGGTGAGTTAAAATGCGTAGAGAGCGGAAACTAGATGCAACTATTCAGTCAATTGTTCAGTGAACAATCAGTCGTTCACTCCCCCTCTCTATGAAATAGAGAGGGGTGTCCCAGCGAAGCGCAGGACGGGGTGAGTTAAAATGCGTAGAGTGCGTAAAACTAGATGCAAATATTCAGTCAATTGTTCAGTGAACAATCAGTCGTTCACTTCCCCCTCTCTATGAAATAGAGAGGGGTGTCCCAGCGAAGCGCAGGACGGGGTGAGTTAAAATGCAAAAGCCCGCCATAGGCGGGCTTTTGTCGGGGTGGCCAGATTCGAACTGACGATCTCTTGGTCCCAAACCAAGCGCGATACCGGGCTACGCTACACCCCGAATTAATACTCTCCCTTCGATACCTGGCGGAGTTTACCCCGACCCTGTCGGGGCTACACCCCGAGTCCCTAAAGGGAGCGCGAAGATAATATTAGTGATCAGAACCACAAGAATACCCCGTGAAGTGATCCGGCCGGGAGTCGAACCCGGAACCCCCAGCTTAGAAGGCTGGTGCTCTATCCAGTTGAGCTACCGGACCCAAACTACGCCTTACCACCCGCATGCCATCGCTTGTGATTTTGGCTCTTTATTACAAAACAAACCACATCCGGCCTGCTTGACGAAGCTAATGCGCGGGCCGTGCGATGGCAAGCGCAGTCAAGCGGAGAAGGGGGGATTCGAACCCCCGGTACAGTTTAACCCGTACGACAGTTTAGCAAACTGTTGGTTTCAGCCACTCACCCACTTCTCCTGAAACAGGCCGCAAATATAACGCATGGCCTATATATTTCTAAGGGCTCAGGACGGATGCTTCGGTATTTATCAACGATAAGGGTGCCTGTGCGCAGGTCAATCTGAAAGAAAAGTCACTCCGTCTTTAACCTGTCGCGATAGTTGGAAAAAATCCGGGACTTGGAGACAAAGCCCATATACCTTCCATTTTCCACCACCGGCATGTTCCAGGCTCCGCTCTTGTCGAATTTCTCCATGACCTCGTTCATATCCTCTTCGGCCGAGCATACAACGGGTGGTTGGCGCATAAGCTCAGCCGTTGTTTTCTTGTCATAAAGTTCCGTATTGAACATAATCTCGCGTATATCTTCCAGCATAATGACGCCAGCCAATGTTCCATCTTTGTCGACGACAGGGAAAATGTTGCGCTTCGATCGCGCTACGGCCCCAACCAGCTCGCGAAGGCTTGAGTTTACAGGAACTTCCAAAAAATCCTTTTCGACAAAACGGCGCATCGTGAGGCCTGAAAGAATGTTGCTGTCCTTCGTTCGGATCATCAGCTGGTTGTTGAACATCAGCTTCTCCTCATCGAGCGACTTTGGCTGGAGGTACTTCGAGACGGCTGTGCTCAGTGCCGACACAATCATCAGCGGGATGATCAGATCGTAGCCGCCGGTGATCTCGGCGATAAGGAAAACTGCCGTTAATGGTGAATGAAATATTCCGGTAAGCACTCCCGCCATCGCAACGAGGCAGAAATGTTCTGTAGGCAATGACATCCAACCGGTGGCATCTGACAGGTAAGAGAAAGAAAAGCCAACGCAGGCTCCTACCAGCAATGCCGGCGCGAAATTTCCTCCGTTGCCGCCAGCATTGAGTGTGAGCGATACGGCAAACACTTTGATGATCGCTATCAACAATATACCAAGCCCTAACATCCACACATTTACGGAAATGACTGAAAACAACGGACTACCCATGAAGAGTTGTTCCGGTTTGTTGTTGGCCAAGGCTGACACGGAAGGGTATCCTTCACCAAAAAGCGCTGGGAAGAGAATAATCATCGTACCCAGCAGCAGGCTGCCAACCAACCACTTAACGATGCCCGGCATGGTGTTGGCGTTAAACCAGCGCTCCATCCGAAGCGACGATCGGATATAAAATACAGATAGGAGTCCGCAGAAAACTCCAAGAACCACGTAGTATGGAAGGTTGTGATAGTCAAAAGGAATGCCATGCCGGAAGGAGAACAGAATACCATCGGCCAAAATGATCTTTGAACACAATGCACCTGTAGCACCGGCGATGAGGAGCGGAATGAATGCCGAGATGCTCACATCCACCAGGAGGACTTCCAGCGCAAAGAGTACACCGGCGATCGGTGCATTGAAGACAGTGGCGATACCGCTCGCCGCACCACAGGCCAGTAGAAGTGTACGGTCTTTGTAACTGATGGGAAAAAGTGACCCAAACGTGGAACCTATCGCCGCACCCGTTTGTACGATCGGTGACTCCAATCCGGCCGACCCTCCAAAGCCGACGGTCAGCGCACTGGTCACCACATGACTGAAGGTCTCCTTGGAAGGCAACACCGATGATTTCTTGGCAATGGCCATCAACACGTGCGAAGTACCTTTCTGCAACGAGCCCTTGATGATGAACCGCATGACCACGTAGGTCAGCAGAATGCCCAGGCCAGGAGTCACAAAGAAAATCCAGTGTCGGTTCTGACCCGCGTCGCGAATGACGGCATGCAGGTAGTGGACGGATACTTTGAGAATCACTGCCATAAGGCCCGCCCACACGGCGACGGCCACCGCGGCCAGGATCAGGAACTGCTTATCCGAGAGCTTGCGCAAAATCCATACAGAGGCGCCTTTTCTCAATCGGTCAACCGCTGACAATTCCCCCTGCTGGTCCTTGATACTTTTTTTGCTCATGCCTTACCAATCAAACTGGAGATTCAAAGCCACATACGGAATTTAAATTGCAATCAACTGCTGTGCCCTCGTGGAATCAGCGATGCTAATCCAATGCATGTGGGACAAACAGTCCCGACAATTCCTCAAGAAATATACCAGAATTCCCCTCCCAACCCATAGGCAAAACTTCCCGGGATATAGTTGCCCGGTTTCCAAATCTCATGACATCCATCTAACTTTACCGCGATGGGTTGGTTTCGTTCCTTTGGTTGGGTGGAGTTGGTCATTATCGCTGCCTTTGCCGTCTTCTATGGACTTTACATCGTACGCATGGTGCGGATCGGTCGCACACTGCACGCACCCATTTCAACGGTCTTCTTCAAACTCTTCATCCGCACGGCATTCTTTGCACTCCTCATCATCGCCTACCTGGGACCTTCCTTCGGCGAAGCCAAGCGCGAGGTGCAGTCGGTAGGCAAAGACATCATGATCTGCGTCGACCTTTCCAAGTCGATGGACGCCTTCGACATCCAGCCCACCCGCCTGGAGAAGATCAAGTTTGAGATGAAGAAAGTCGTGGAAGCCTTCAACAGCGACCGCCTCGGCATCATCATCTTCTCCTCAGAGGCCTTCATGCAGTGCCCCCTCACCTACGACCAGAACGCGCTTAATCTTTTCATTGAGACCATGAACACAAGCCTGGTGCCCTCATCCGGTACGGATTTCGGTCCGCCGATCCGCATGGCCCAGCAGAAGATGGAAGACGTGGAGGGCGGTGGTTCCAGCCAGAAGTCGAAGGTTGTTATCCTCATCAGTGATGGTGAGGACTTCGGCGACGAGACCGAGGAGATCGCCAAAGAAATCGCTGACAAGGAGATCAAACTCTTTACCCTGGGAATCGGCACGGAGCGTGGAAGCCAGATTTATGCTGGACGCAGTCTCAAAACCGACAAAGACGGCAACCCGGTTGTATCAAAACTCAATCCCACGTCGTTAAAGAAGTTGGCCAGCCTTACCGGCGGGCAGTATTTTGAAATCAATGACACCGGCAACGACGTGGCGCGACTCATTAATACCATCAGCAAGATCGAAGGCGAAATCCGGGACACCCGGCTCGTGGATGTGTCGGCCAATCGCTACTTTTACTTCCTGCTGGCAGCCCTCGCCCTCCTGGTGGCCGATATCATGCTCAGCGTAAAGACCGTGACGATATGAAGTACCTGTTCCTTTTTTTGCTGACCCTACTCATCGATCCCCCCGGGAAGATCGGCAAGGTCAACAGCGCGAAATCGAAGGCCAAGGAATCGTATGCGCGAGGAGAATACAAAGCTGCCGCGGAACAATATCGCATTCTCACGGACTCGTTAGGGGTAAAGGAAGACGAGGTGTCGATGAACCTGGCCCATTCCTATTTCCATCTCAACGACACCATACAGGCCCTCAATGCCTATCGCGCACTGACCAATAGTCCCAGTTCACACTACAAGTCCGTCAGCTTCCAGCAACTCGGTGTCCTTTCCCACCGCCAGGGCAAACTCGAGGAGGCCCTCACCTATTTCAAGAGCGCCCTGAAAGCCGATCCGGCCAACGAGGAAGCACGCTATAATTATGAGATGGTAAAGAAGAAGCTAGAGGAGCAAAAGAAGCAGGAGCAACAAAACAAAGACGACCAGGAGAAGAAGGACCAGGATCAGAAAGACAATAAAGACCAGAAAGACAACAAGGATCAGAAGCAGAACGACCAGCAGAAGAAGGATCAGGAAAAAAAGGACCAAGAGAAAAAAGACCAAGAGAAGAAAGAGCAGCAAGACAAGGAAAAGAAAGACCAACAACAGAAAGAACAAGAACAACAGGATGAGAAGAAAGACGAGCAGAAGAACAGCCCTTCCTCCGAGAAGTTGAAAGACATGAAGATCAGCGAGGAGAAAGCGAAGATGGTGCTGGAAGCGATGAAGAATCAGGAAGTACAGTACTTGCAGCAGAACAAGCGGAAGGCGACGAAGCCGAAGTCGAAGGGGAAACCTGATTGGTAGGGAGTGGTAGGTGGTAAGTGGTGAGTGGTGAGAGTGGCGAACAGTAGACAGTAATAGGTGAACAGTGAACGGTGAACGGTGAACAGTGAACGGTGATCAGTAAACAGTGATCGGTGAAAAGTAAACGGTAATACTTGTCAGCCTGCCTGCCCGCCGTATTTTTACGCAGGCGGGAGCGGAGTCGAAGGCCAACAGCCAATACCCAAAAGCCAAGAGCCAACAGCCACAACGTGCATCGACAGGAGTATTAAACAAATCACTAAAGTCTAAATATGAAAGAAGTATACATCGTCTCCGCAGTCCGCACACCGATCGGTAGTTTCGGCGGGTCATTGGCTGGCGTGAGCGCAACGAAACTTGGATCCACAGCTGTGAAGGCGGCGCTGGAGAGAATCAAGTTGGATCCGAAAATGGTGCAGGAGCTCTTCATGGGAAATGTCATTGGTGCCGGACTCGGACAGGCCCCAGCAACACAGGTGGCTGTGGGGGCAGGGATGGGATATGAGATTCCATGTACCATTGTAAATAAAGTGTGCGCCTCCGGAATGAAAGCCATCATGCTCGGTGCGCAGTCGATCATGCTGGGCAGTCAGGATATCGTTGTCGCAGGAGGAATGGAGAATATGTCTGGGATCCCCTACTACTTGCTCAAGGCACGTTATGGATTCAAGTACGGAAATGGTGAAGTCGTTGACGGTCTCACCCACGACGGACTTACCGATGTCTACAACCGCTGCGCCATGGGTGTGTGCGCCGACAACACGGCGAAGGAAATGAAGATCAGCCGTGAGGACCAAGATGCTTTCGCTATCGGTTCCTACAAGCGCTCTGCAGCCGCGTGGGCTGCGGGTAAGTTCAAGGATGAAGTCGTACCCGTCGAACTCATCGGCAAGAAAGGTGAAGTTACGCTCTTCGGCGAAGATGAAGAATACAAGAATGTGAACTTCGACAAGATTCCTGGACTCAAGCCAGTCTTCACCAAAGAAGGCACTGTGACCGCCGCCAATGCGTCGACCATCAACGACGGCGCTGCAGCAGTTGTACTGATGAGCAAAGAGAAAGCACTGGAGCTAGGCCTGAAGCCAATCGCGAAAATCCGTGGCTTCGCCGACGCAGCGCAAGACCCGATGTGGTTCACCACCGCCCCATCTCTCGCAATCCCCAAAGCGATGAAGATGGCCGGCGTAGAGAAGAAGGATGTCGCCTACTATGAAATCAACGAAGCCTTCTCGGCTGTGGCTTTGGCCAACAACATGAAACTTGGTCTTGATAATAATATTGTCAACGTCAACGGTGGCGCCGTAGCCCTGGGCCACCCACTCGGCGCTTCAGGAGCGCGCATCACTGTTACCTTGGCCAACGTACTTAAACAAAACAACGCATCCATCGGCGTGGCAGGCATTTGCAACGGGGGTGGCGGAGCATCGGCGATTGTTATTGAGCGGATGTAGGTGGGAATGGGTGCTGGGTACTGGGCACGGGGGCGCTGGGAGCTTGGGACTAGGCACTTGGGGATGGAAACTGGAAGCGACTACACGAGGATTACATTGTCTTTGCCGGCGGTAACAAGACTTTCGAGGGCTCAATAAAATTTCTGCCTGTTTCATTACCCTGGCATTGAGTCAGTCTCATATTTCTGCCTGTTTCATTGCCCCGGCATTGATGTAAGTCTCATAATTCTGCCTGTTTCATTACCCAGGCATTGATGTAAGTCTCATAACTCTGCCTGTTTCATAGCCCCGGCATTAATGCCGGGGCTATGAAACGCAGGCTTCGAGGCTATTTCAGTATTCTTGAACACTAACTTGCCTGCCGTGGTCAGGAATCGGGCCAAAAGAAATCTTGCGATAATCTGTGTAATCCCCGCCTAACCGCCGCTCCACCACCCAAAATGTCTTTTCCTTCAGGTTAGGCGGGCAAGGTGTGGCAACACTTAAGCAACATCCTAATAATTGATTCGTTTTATCTTTAAATCCAATGAAGAAGTTGCTCAATATCCCAACAAAGAGGTCTGCGTGTTTCATTACCCTGGCATTGAGTCAGTCTCATATTTCTGCCTGTTTCATTGCCCCGGCATTGATGTAAGTCTCATAATTCTGCCTGTTTCATTACCCAGGCATTGATGTAAGTCTCATAACTCTGCCTGTTTCATAGCCCCGGCATTAATGCCGGGGCTATGAAACGCAGGCATCGAGGCTATTCCAGTATTCTTGAACACTAACAAACCTGCCGTAGCCAGAAATCGGGCAAAAGGAAATCTGTGTAATCCCCGCCTGACCGCCACAGCACCACCCAAAATGTCATTTCCTTCAGGTTAGGAGGGCAGGTGTGGCAACCTCTTTGAGCAACATCCCAATAACTGATTCGTTTTACCTCTACATTCAATGAAAACGTTGCCCATTATCCCTTCAAAGGCTCTGCCTGTTTCATTGCCCCGGCATTGATGCCGGGGCAATGAAACGCAGGTATCCAAATAAGAGATTCGTTCTATCTTTGCATTCAATGAAAACGCTTCAGAAAGAAATCTGTGCAAATCTGTGTAATCTGTGGCAACCTCAATACACTCGATGAAAACGTTGCTCCTTCTCGTCTTATTGGCTCCCCTCTTCCTGTTCGCCCAGCAGCCGAAGCAGGTCAGAAACTACTATGATGGTGCAAAGAAAAGGCTGCACGAAGACTATTTCGTTACCGCCGACGGCAACAAGGTTTTCGAAGGCCCCTACAAGCGTTACTACCCCAATGGCAAACTAGAAATGGAAGGCGCCTATCGCGATGGGAAACGGTCGGGAACCTTTATGGAATATTTTCCCAACGGTCAGTTGCAGCGCAAGATCACTTACCGCGACGGACTTCGCCACGGTCCGGTGGAAGTCTTTGACGAGACGGGCAAGCGCATACAGAAAGGCCAGTATCAGAACAATCTTTTGATCGACAGTGTAAAGTCATTCTACCTCACAGGCCAGACCCGGCATGAGTCATCCTTCGTAAAAGGCAAACCCGACGGCGTCATGCGCGAGTACTATCCTTCCGGAAAACTCTGGAAAGAGATCAACTACAAAAATCAAAAACCCAACGGACTAACAACGACCTTCTACGAAGACGGCACCCTCCAGACCGAGGCCAATTTCAAAGACGGCGTGATCAACGGGTTCTTCAAGACCTACTATGCCAATGGGCAATTGGAGACGATTTCAACGATGAAAGAGGGTGAGAAGACAGGTCAGTTCAAGAACTACGATCGCGAAGGTCACCTCCTGCTCGAAGGCTACTTCACCAATGGCCGGCTCACGGGTGAGAACCTGGCCTACTTCACCGACGGCACCGTCCGTCACCGATTCCATTACATTGACGGCGGAAAGACAGGCACCAATATCGAGTATCATCGCAATGGCAGCATAAAAACCCGTGAGGTCGTCTCATTCAACGGTGTAGACATGAAGGAGGAAGGCTTCCGTGAAGATGGCACGCAGGCCTATGAGAAGAACTACCGCAAACTGAAACCGCAGGGTGTGTGGACATACTACTTCGACGACGGCCGGTCTGTATCCATCAAAGAGAACTACGACAACGGCAAGCTTCACGGCAAACGCACGCTTTTCTATCAGGACGGCGGCAAGAAACTGGAGGAGATATATCAGTTCAATCTGATCACTGGTACGGTTACCAATTACTTCCCTTCCGGCAAACCTTCGATGATTGAAGAGTATCGCGCGAGCCGTCCCCATGGCCAGCATACTGCATACTATGAAAGCGGCAAAGTGAAAGAGCAAGGTGAATTTGTCGCGGGCAAGAAACACAAGACGTGGACAGAGTTTGATGAACAGGGGAATGTGGTCAGGACCTTTATTTTCCAGGCTGGTATTTTATTGGAAGAGAAGAAATAATTTGTTGGACTGAGTGTTTGCGTGCCTGGGTGTCTGAGTGTCTGCGTTGACGTGGATTGTGCGGTTGGGCCCTTTAGGGCTATGGGTGTGCGGGGGCGGTAAAAGTTCCTTAAGTTCCTAATGTTCCTTAAGTTCCTTAAGTTCCTAATGTTCCTTGGGTTCCTAAAGTTTCTGGGGTGAAGTGTTTGCGCGCCTGGGTGTCTGAGTTGCCTGCGTTGACGTGGATTGTGCGGTTGGGCCCTTTAGGGCTACGGGTGCGCGGAGGCGGTAAAAGTTCCTAATGTTCCTTATGTTCCTAATGTTCCTTGGGTTCCTAAAGTTTCTGGGGCGAAGTGTTTGCGTGCCTGGGTGTTTGAGTGTCTGTGTTCGAGGTGTCTAGGTATCGAAGTGTTGATGTTGGATCGTGCGGCTGGGCCCTTTAGGGCAACGGGTGTGCGGGGGCGGTCCCCGTAAAGGAACTTAAGGAACTTTAGGAACCTTAGGAACTTAAAGAACTCTTTTGCGGGCAGGCATAAGAGCCAATCGGATGTTCGAAACTTTTCCTGCAGTAATGAATATTTTTTCGCCCCAAATTCGGAGTTTCGCACTTTGACAAATGTCAAGTCCAATACGACCATAACTGAAATTTCCAAACCCCGATGGCAATAAAGGAAACCAACTTCCACTTCCCTGGTCAAACCGGCTTCTACCGCGGTAAAGTCCGTGACGTTTACTACTTCGGCGACCGGATGGTGATGGTGGCTACCGACCGCATCTCGGCGTTTGACGTGGTGTTGCCCAGAGCGATCGACGACAAAGGGCGGGTACTCAACCAGATCGCAGCGATCAACTTGCAGGCCACAAAATCGCTGGTGCCGAATTGGGTTATGGCCATAGTGGATCCCAACGTTACTATCGGGTTTCGCTGCGAAACGTTTCCTGTCGAGATGGTTGTTCGCGGCTACCTGGCGGGCCATGCGGGGCGTGAGTACAAGGCAGGCAAACGCACGATTTGCGGCGTATCGCTTCCCAACGGATTGCGTGAAAACGATCCACTCCCCCAGCCCATCATCACACCCACGACAAAAGCACACGTCGGTCACGACGAAGACATTTCGCGCGAAGAAATCCTGAGCCGTAAACTCGTGAGCGAAGCGGATTACACCATCCTTGAGCGGCATGCACTCACATTGTTTAACAAAGGCACTGAGCTCGCCGCAGCAAGGGGACTGATCCTGGTGGATACCAAATACGAATTCGGAAAACACAACGGTACCATTTACTTGATCGATGAAGTCCATACTCCGGATTCATCGCGCTATTTCTACCGTGAAGGTTACGATCAGCGACAGAAAGCCGGTGAGCCTCAAAAACAATTGTCTAAGGAGTTCGTCCGGCAGTGGCTCATTGAAAATAATTTTCAGGGTAAGGAAGGACAGCATGTACCGGAGATGACGGACGAAATCGTGGCGTCGATCTCCGACCGCTATCGTGAGTTGTATGCGCAGATGACCGGCAGTCGGCTTGAGCCCCTCGCCGACCAAAATATTTTGGAACGAATAGAACGGAACATCGTTAATTACTTAAAATAGAGTACTTTTGAGGCTCTCAATACCTATCTGATGAAATACACGATCGACAAACAGGAGAAATACGCCTTACTCCGCCTTCATGAAGAAAAGCTGGATTCCAGCGTTGCCCCGTCACTCAAGTCAGAGCTGATCACCCTGCATGCGGAAGGCATCAAGAACATCATCCTGGATCTTGGCGAAGTGAAATATACCGACAGCTCAGGCCTCAGCGCGCTGCTGGTCGGCAACCGGATTCTACAAGAGGATGGTGGCGTCTTCGTCCTCGCCAGCCTCTCCGACCACACCGGCAAACTCATCAAGATCTCCCAGCTCGACAGCGTACTTAATATCGTCCAATCCGTACAAGAGGCGGTTGATGCGGTGTTTATGCATGAGATTGAGAAGGATATGAAAGAGGGGGAATGATAATTTGAAAATTAACTAATTTGAAAATTTGAAAATGAGTGAGAGACTCAGGCAAGTTTAGGAACTCGTCATTTCCAAATCTTCAAATTCTCAAATTTTCAAATTGTCTTCAAATTGTCTAATTTCTCCCTCACGATCCTTGGTTCCAGCGGTGCTCTTCCTGCCTACGGCCGATTCACTTCTTCACAGTACCTCACCGTCCATCATCACCATTTTCTCATCGACTGCGGCGAGGGATGTCAGCTTCAGTTGCGTCGGTATGACCTGAGTATCCACAAGATCAATCACATCTTTATCAGCCACCTGCATGGTGATCATTACCTCGGACTCATGGGGTTGCTGTTTTCGATGCACCTGCTCCGACGGGAACATGACCTGCACATCTACAGCTTCCGCGGACTGGAGGAAATCATCCTGGTCCAGTTGAAGCACGCCAGGTCGGCATTGAACTTTAAGATTATCCTTCATCCACTCAATGAAGGGCAGCATGAACTGATTTTTGAGGACAACGTACTGACTGTTCACACTATTCCCCTCGATCACAAGATTCCTACCTGCGGCTTTCTATTTAAGGAGAAGGTCCGCAGTCTGCTTATTGACAAATCCAAGATATCACCGAACATCCCTGTAAAATACCTGGCGCGACTGAAGCGAGGAGAGGATATCATCAACGAAAATGGAAAGGTGGAATATCGAAGCAGTGACTATACGCTTCCGGCCCGCCGTTCACGCACGTACGCCTACTGTTCGGATTCACAACCTTCAGAGACGATCTTGCCCATCATCAAAGATGCCGACCTCCTCTACCATGAAGCCACATTCATGGAAGACGAAAAAGACAAAGCCCGCGATACAAAGCACAGTACGGCTGCTGAGGCTGCGACTATCGCCAAGGCAAGTCACGCGAAAAGGCTGCTCATCGGCCACTTTTCAGCCCGATACAAAGACCTGGAGGTTGTCCTGACAGAAGCCAGGAGAATATTTCCCAACACCGCGCTGGCCATTGAGGGCGAAACTTTTGAAATTACGGACTGATGGAGGCAACCCTCGAAGTCAAGAAGCACCGGCTGTTCATTGTCCTTTGCGGCATTTTCCTTACCAACGCATTGGTGGCGGAGATGATCGGCGTGAAGATTTTCTCTGCCGAATCAACGGTGGGCCTCGCTCCTGCCAACCTGAATATCCTCGGGTTCACCATGGACTTCAACCTCACGGCCGGCGTGATCATCTGGCCGGTTGTGTTCATTACTTCTGACCTTATCAATGAATACTTCGGTAAGCCCGGTGTCAAGCGCATCAGTTACCTTACAGCTGCGCTCATTGCGTATGCTTTCCTTGTTATCTTCATCACCATGAACCTTCCGCCGGCCGCATGGTGGCTCGACGCCAATAGCAGCGATGGTGCAGGCAACTATTTCAATATTGATTTCGCGTTCAACAAGATTTTTGGCCAGGGACAACGCATCATCCTGGGTTCATTGACCGCCTTCATCATCGGACAGCTTACAGACGTATTTGTGTTTCAAAAACTTCGCGCCATCACCGGACCCAAAAAACTCTGGATGCGGGCGACGGGGTCCACCCTGGTTTCTCAGGCTATCGATAGCTTTGTCGTTCTGTTTATCGCTTTCGCCGGTGTATTCTCTACCAAACAGATTATTGCCATTGGTATAACCAACTACATCTACAAGTTCGTAGTCGCCATTGTCCTGACGCCGCTGATTTACTTTGGCCATAACCTCATCGACAATTATCTCGGCAAAGAGCACGCGCTGCGTATGTCCGATGAAGCGGCTGCAGAGAGTCAGCGCTTTTTATGATCGTCTGAAGATATTGTCCAGCACGATGGCTGTTGCCACGGATGCGTTCAGCGACTCCGCGAGCCCCAGGCGGGGAATGGTGATGCGTGCCGAGACCAGTTTCTCCACGCCTGCCGAGATTCCTCTCGATTCATTTCCAATGACTACAAAGCCTCCCTTTCCAAAGTTTATTGTATGGACGTCATCGCCATCCAGAAAGGTTCCAAAAATGCGAAGACCGGCCGCGGATAATATTTCTTCCAGTGCCACGTAGTGCACATCAACCCTGAGGAATGAACCCATGGTGGCATTGATGACTTTGGGGCTGAACAAGTCGGTCGTCTCGGGCGAGGCAAGTATGGTCTTGATGCCAAACCAGTCGGCTGTGCGAATGATGGTACCCAGGTTGCCTGGGTCTCTGATATCATCCAGGACAAGGGTGAATTTGTCAGGAACCAGAAGAGGCTTTCGCGTCGGTTTCATTTCCACCACGGCCAGCGCACTCGCGTTCGTCTCTACAGAGCCCAGCGCCGTGAGTTCTTTTTCAGATGTCTCGCAAACCTCTCTGGCACGGGATGTGTTATCTGTTGCATGAAGAAATGCATCCGTCCCGCAAAGCAGCCGCACCGTATAGTCAGACGCCAGTGTTTCCCTGACAGCTTTGGCGCCCTGCACCAGAAAGCATTGCTCCGCGAGGCGGTATTTCTTTACTTGCAGTGATTTGATGAAGCGTACCTTCGGTTTGGAGATCATTTGGAAAAAACTCAGCGGGAAAGTTACCAAAATTTCAGTTTGGCTCTGTGCCGTACTGCTTCTAAACGCCTGCGTAGGTACCAAATACCTCAAAGCCGACGAGAAGCTTCTCTACCGGCAGTCGGTGAAGGCACCGAGGTCGATGGACAGAACAGGGCTTAACAACGATATCTTCATTCAGAAAGCCAACCGGCGATTCCTTGGTCTACCGATCAATACTTTGACATGGATGTATTACTTGGGGCTCCGCCGTTTTGAACGCGAACATTCCTGGCTCATCCATAGCAAGAACGATTTCATCAGGAAGAAGGAGAAAAAGGAAAAGAAATTTGACGCGAAGATTGCGGCCGCAACGACTGACCGGAAGAAAGTCAACCTTCAGTTCCGGAAGCAGCAAAAAATCGACGACATCAATGATAAAATTGAAAACGGCAACTTTCCCATGCAATGGGGTGAAAAGGTGTCTGTCTATGACTCCGCGACCGTGACAGAGACAAAAGAGAAGATTACCAGCTTTGCATTCAACCGCGGTTATTTCCAGGCGGTGACAAATGCCGAAATCACTGAAAATAAAAAACGGGTGACTGTCCGCTATGAAGTGATCCCAGGCCTACCCTTCACCTATGATACCATTACCTATCGTGTGGCAGACTCCGCCATGCTCTTCATTTTACGTGCAGCGGAAGAGGAGAGTAAGATCCATCAACGCGACCGATACACTCAAAAGGCACTCACCGACGAACGTGACCGCATCGACTTTCTCATGAAAGACCATGGCTACTATGATTTCAGCAAGCAGTACGTCGACTTTCAGGTTGACACTACTTACCGACATCATCATTCCATCGCCCTTCAGATTTCCATTTCGGATCCGGCAACACGCGCTGTCCACAAAACTTTTTCTATCGATTCCATAAGTTTTCGCACCGATGCTGGCATCATGGATCGTATGGGTAAAAGGCAATCGGTCATGTACAAGGGGATACGCTTCAACTACCTGGTCGACGAGTACAGCAAGCGCATTCTGGCACAGCGTGTATTCCTCAAACGTGACAGCCTCTACAGCCGCGAAAATACTTTTGCCACCCAGCGGCAGCTTGCCAATCTTGATATTTTTAAGTTTGTCAACATCAACTACGACACGACAGGCGGAAAATTCATTGCCAATATTTTCGCCAGCGCCCTAGACAGGTATTCATGGACCAACGAAGCGGGTGTCACCGTGAACCAGGGTTTCCCCGGTCCGTACTACAGCCTCAGTCTCAAACGGAGGAATATTTTCAAAGGTCTTGAAATCTTTGAATTGAACGGCCGCTATGGTTTTGAGGGGGTTGCCGGCGCCACCGATCTGGGCGGTGTGTACAAGAGCACGGAAGCCAACATCAATGTTTCGGTCACCTTCCCCCAGTTCTTGCTCCCACTCGGCAAGCGTGCCGACGCATTAGGGCGCGCAAACCCAAAAACGCGACTGATGGTTGGGTACACCTATACCGACCGTCCCGAATATCAACGCTCCAACGTTACTTTCTCCAACACCTACACCTGGGAAAACAAGCGCACCACGCTCTATTCCTTTACGCTCACCAACATCCAGGTCATTGAATCAACCCTCGACCCTGCTTTTGACCAATTGCTTACCGATCTGCAAAACACGCAAGGCAACAACCTGAAGAATTCATTCAATCCTTCGCTGGTGAGTTCCATGATTTTCTCGATGACCTGGAACCCGCAGAACTACGGCAACCAGGAACGCAGTTCATACTTTCTTCGAGTTCAGGCAGAGAGCGGCGGTACCCTTTTCAACTTGTACACACCCGACTTCGCCATCAGCCGCGGGCTGGAAATTTATAAATACCTGCGCCTTGGCGTCGACTTCCGGCGCAACAAGGTGATTGATAAGAATACGTCGATGGCCTTCCGGTTCAACTCAGGGGTAGCCTACGCTTATGGCGACAACAAGTCGCTTCCTTACGAGAAGTATTGGTTTGTTGGAGGCAGCAACAGTGTCCGTGCGTGGCGCCCAAGGCGCCTGGGTATTGGTTCGGCGCCACCGCCGATCAACCCAGATCCCAGTGGCAGCGGCGTGTTCAACTACCAATACGAGCGTCCCGGTGAGATCATGTTGGAAGGGAGTGTGGAATGGCGTAAGAAACTGTTTGGATTCGTCAACGGAGCTTTGTTCATCGACGCCGGGAACGTATGGAACTTCACGCAGAGCACCCCGGCAAATCCCTCAGAGCCAACCACAGCACCGTGGGCCAATGAAGGCAACACTAAGTTCTACTTTGACACCTTCTACAAAGAGATTGCTGTGGGCACAGGTTTCGGCTTGCGGTTTGATTTCTCCTTCCTTGTCCTGCGTCTCGATGTGGGAATCAAGGTTTGGGATCCTGCCCGGCCTGTCGGCGACCGCTTCGTGTTGGGTAATTTCCGATTTACGGGACCGTATGATAGCAATCGTGAACCGGTTATTTACAATATTGGTATTGGGTATCCCTTCTGATTGCACCCGAAAGGGAGAGCAAATCAGTTGAAAATAACAGACCATATCGTAGAAATGAGAATTGTCTTCCTTCTGCTGGCCATGTTGCTCCGCTTGCTTGTTGCGAACGGCCAGGGGAACATTCTTGAGAAAATCAGAACCGGTCTTGAAGCCAACCTGAAGCGAAACCCAACAGAGAAAGTATACCTCCATCTGGACCGTACGTCCTACATGTCGGGCGAGACCGTTTACTTTGGTATTTACACAACTGAGGGATACCTTCAGGCGCCTTCAACGCTCAGCAATACTATATATGTAGAGCTATTCAACGAGGAAGAAAAGTTGCTCAAGCGGGCAACGATTCGAGTTGCCGGAGGAAATGGTAATGGCCACTTTGATCTCGCCGACACTCTCAAATCCGGCTGCTACCAAATTAGGGCCTACTCAAACTGGATGAAAAATGCGGAGCCAGACTTCTTTTTTCAAAAGGATATCATGGTATTCAGCCTTTTTGCTAACCAACAACCAACGAATGACAAGCCTGTTGCTCACATGGCCGATATCCAGTTCTTCCCTGAAGGTGGACATCTCGTTTACGGAATACAATCAAAGGTGGGGTTTAAAGCCGTTGATTCAAACGGCAAGGGAATCGCATGCCATGGAAAGGTGTTCGACGACCAGAACCGGGAGGTTCTTGAATTTAGATCTTCACACCGGGGAATGGGTTTCTTTCTTCTTCTGCCCGAGGCTTCAAGAATGTATTATGCCGTCGTAGATGGACTGGCAAAACCGGTTAAACTGCCCCAGCCGTCAAATACCGGGTTTACCTTGCGGGTAATCAACGAGCCCACAGAGAAGGCCATTGCATTCGAGATCAGAACCAACATTATTGAGATTGATAATGAAGTCACGGTCGCTACCCATTGCCGGGGCCGTCTACTCCACTCCGGTTCCTACACCCTGTCAACAGGGATTCTGAATGGTGCAATTCCCCGACAGGCTTTCTTGTCTGGTGTCAACCACATCACCGTATTTGACAAAAATCAAATGCCTGTGGCAGAGAGGCTCATTTATGTTGACCGGGGAGATACGGTTCAAGTCAATGCAACACTGTCGGATACTATGTTGGGGAAGAGAAAGAAGGTTTCATTGGACATCCGAATAATGGAAAAGGGTATCGCTTCAAAAGCACGTCTGTCTGTTTCAGTAACTGATGATTCCCAGGTGGGGTCCGACATCAACCGAGAAAATATCAAATCGTATTTACTACTGACATCCGACATCAGCGGGGTCATTGAATCGCCCGGGTACTACTTTGACCACAGGAACAAGGATCGCCATGCAGCCCTCGATGTACTTTTGCTCACGCAAGGGTGGCGCAGGTTTGTCTGGAAACGGATACTGGACAACGAGTATGTCAAGGCAAAGTTTCCGGTTGAAAGGGGATTTCATATTACCGGAACGATGAGGAGGACGTATTCTGACAAGCCTGTTCCCGGGGGGAAAGTGAGTTTTCTTGCCAAAGACTTTAAAACCATTTTTGGTGCTATTGAAACAGATGCTCAAGGAAGATTCCATGTCGCCGACATCCAACTCAATGGGTCGGGTGAAATATTGTTTCAAGGGGAGTACAAGAAGAAAAGGACAGATGTTTGGTTTGATTTTGACACGGTTCAGGTTATCCCACCGGCGGAAGCTGGTGTATGTTCAACTAAGACCCTTGTGGACCTCGAAGAGGACGACTTTGTTAACCTGGGGATTGCACGTCGCAATGCGGATGAAAGGTTTGAGATGGACCGTCAGCAGACGTTGCTTGACGAGATTGTCATCATGGGAGAGAAAATACCGACAACCGTCAGGGAAAAGTTGCAGGCAAAAAGTATAGGGTACAAAAGAACCATCACCGTTGAAACCACAAGTTGGGCGAATCATCCGTTGGATCTCCTTCGAGGAAAATCAACGAGCATCGGTGATTGCGGACCCGCAAGGCCGATCAGAATCTTCTGGAATGGCGTGGAGATCATCCACATTTCCCAATTGAACGCTATGGATCCCAACATGGTTTCGGAAATCGACACAGCATGCGATCTCATCGCTTTCTGGACACGCCGCGGTTCATACGCAAAAAGCGCCACCAGCTTCATGCTCAGAGGGTATCAGCCAACGAGGGAGTTCTATTCTCCAAAATACGACGTACCCATGGCAGAACATGAGAAAGAAGACTACCGCGCTACTCTGGAATGGCGACCAGGTATTCAAACGGATGAATATGGCAGGGCACATCTCGAGTTTTATACCTCAGATAACCCGACCACGGTGACTATCCGCATAGAGGGAATTTCCTCGACAGGCATTCCCTTCGCAAAAGATACCTTTCTTACCGTTGTTAAGTGACTGCTGGCTAGCATTCAGGATGACATAAACCTCGTCAGTCGGGGATTCTCTGACATTCAGCCCCGGAGGGGCGGCAGATTTTGATTGCCCCGGGCTTCAGCCCGGGGATAAAAATTCAGAGTTTGCCCCGAGGGCCACAGGCAATCTTGCTCGATCTTCTCATTCGATTGGCCCGCATCGATGAACTACGATCAAGGCTCGCACTAATATTGAAGCACCCTCTCCAACGCAACAGCTACCTTCTCCGCATCAGGCAGCATCATCTTCTCCAGATCGACATTCAACGGCACGGCAGGAAGATTCGCTGCCCCCAATGTCCATACCGGTGCATCAAGATCCTGGAAACACTCCTTGGATATCCGGCCGGCCAGTGATTCGGCAAATGAATTCATCAGCGGCTCTTCCGTTAATACAAACGCACGATTGTGCTTTCTGACTGATCGTACGATGGCATCCCAGTCGATGGGATTCAGGGTGCGAAGATCCATGATTTCCACCTGACCAGGGAACTGCTTCGAAGCTTCCTTCGCCCAGTAGACACCCATGCCGTAGGTGATGACAACAGCCGATGTGCCTGCTGAAAGATTATCCGGATCCGCTTCCTGCACAAGTCTCGACTTGCCCAGTGGAATGATGTACTGATCATCGGGCTCAATGGTCTTCGCATCTAGGGTGCCGGGTACCTTGCTCCAGTACAATCCTTTGTGTTCAAGAAGAACAACGGGGTTGGGATCCAGGAACGAGGCCTTCAAAAGCCCCTTCATGTCCGCCGCATTGGAAGGATACACAACCTTGATGCCGCGTATAGTTAACAACGTTGACTCAATACTTCCAGAGTGATACGGTCCGCCCCCGCCATACGCGCCAACAGGAACACGGATCAGCGACTGGACGGGAAACTTCCCTTTGGTCAAGTAGCAACTCTTTGAGAGTTCCTCCACCAACTGGTTCAGTCCCGGCCAGATATAGTCAGCGAACTGTATCTCGACAATCGGTTTACAGCCTACTGCCGACATGCCGGCTGTCGAACCGACGATGTAGGCTTCTTGTATCGGCGTATTGAACACGCGTTCATCGCCATATTTCTGTGCCAGTGTTGCGGCTTCCCGGAAGACACCACCCAGTCTTCGGCCGACATCCTGTCCATAGAAGAGAGCCTCGGGATACGATTTGAGTATCTCGTCGACTGCATGCAGCGCCGCGTCGACCATGACCACCTTCTCCCCTTTCTTCGGAGATCGCTGTCCCCGTTCTTCGGCTACCGGAGTAGGGGCAAATTCATGCGAGTCAAAGTCGGCGGGATCAGGATCCGGCGAAGCTACCGCGCGTTCATAATCTGTTTTTACTTTCGCGGCAGCTTTGGTTTCGATTTCATGCAGTTCCTTCTTATCAAAGTCATTGTCCAGAAGAAATTTTTTCAACTTCACCAACGGGTCCTGCTTCTGATGGAGATCGAGATCTTCGCCACGATACCATTCTTTGCGCACACCCGAAGTATGGTGGCCCAGCAAGGGACACTTGGCATGCAGCAGCATGGGTGCGCGGTTGGTGCGCACATAGTCGATCGCATCTTTAACACCTTGATATGAGGTAACAAAGTCGGCGCCATCTGTTCGTCTGCGCTCGAGGCCCTTGAATCCCGCTGCATAGTCATAAGCATCGCCGGTGCGCATTTCCTTTCCTGTGGCGGAGATACCCCAGTCGTTGTCCTGAACAAGGAAGAGGATCGGCAATTTCTTCAACACAGCCATCTGGAATGCTTCAGCCACCTCACCTTCGGTGACAGAGCCATCTCCCAGCGAACAGAGGACGATGGGTTTCTGTCTGCCTTTCAATAGTTTCTGAGACTCAAGATAGGCGATGCCCTGGGCCATACCCGTTGCCGGGATCGCTTGCATGCCGGTCGCAGAACTTTGATGCGGGATCACAGGAAATCCATCCCTTCGCAATGACGGGTGGCCATAGTAGGTCCGACCCCCTGAAAATGGGTCGTCCCGTTTTGCCATCAGTTGAAGCATGAGTTCATAGGGCTCGAGTCCCATACCCAGAAGCATGCTTTCGTCGCGATAGTACAGGGAGGCGTAGTCTTGCGGGGTGAGGAGAAAACCTGCCGCGAGCTGGATGGCCTCATGGCCACGCGAGGTACTGTGAACGTACTTGCTGCAAACTTCCCGGTTCTCATCGTAGGTCTCGGCCATGCGACGGGCCACGCACATACGCTCAAAGGCACGAAGGAGAATATCCCGGCCTATGGAAGAGGCCGGTCGCTTCTGATCAGCAACCGTTTGAGGCATAGTCTTCGGCATTCAAAGGGTAAATATAAAGGTTTTCCCGGTCCTGCCGGGCTCGCCCGTTCATCCAACTAGTCTTGTCTGATCGGCGACTATTGATTAACTCGGGGTTCCAACAGAAACCGGAATTTTCCGTTTCAAACCAAAAAACATTACCAACATGAACAGAATACTTTTGCTCCTTGCCATGGTCGTCACGAGTATCACGGCAACCGCACAGAAGAAAGACGCCAAAGCTGCCCCAGCACCCGCAGCGAAAAAGGACGAATTGCCGCTGCCGGGCATCAAGTTCAGGAACATCGGTCCGGCCGTAACATCAGGAAGAATCTCGGACTTCGCCGTGAATCCGGATAATGTGAATGAATACTATGTAGCATCTTCTTCCGGCGGTGTGTGGAAGACCGTCAACGCAGGCACTACCTATGAGCCGATCTTCGACGGTCAGGGCTCCTACTCCATCGGGTGTGTAACCCTCGATCCAAACAACAGCAACGTAGTTTGGGTGGGCACCGGCGAAAACAACAACCAGCGCAGTGTGGCCTATGGTGATGGCGTTTACAAGTCGGAGGACGGTGGCGCTACCTGGAAGAACACGGGTCTGAAGACTTCCGAGCACATCGGCAGGATTATTATTGATCCCAGCAATTCGAATGTGGTGTGGGTCGCTGCGGTAGGCCCGCTTTGGAAGGAAGGCGGCGAACGCGGTGTGTACAAAACCACTGATGGTGGTAAAACATGGAACCAGGTGCTGAAGATCGATGATCATACCGGTGTCAATGACATCATTATGGATCCCCGCAACAGCGATGTCGTTTACGCCTCAGCCTACCAGCGTCGTCGCCATGACTATGGAATGCTCAGCGGCGGTCCGAACTCCGGCATGCACAAGACTACCGACGGCGGCAAGACCTGGGAGAAAATAAACACGGGTCTGCCTTCCGGTGACAAAGGAAGAATTGGGCTGGACATCTCTCCAGCTAACCCTGAATACATCTATGCCATTATGGAATCCGCCAAAGACGGTGGTTTCTACCGCTCCACCAACCGCGGTGCAAGCTGGCAGAAGATGAGCAGCCATCAGACTGGCGGTAACTATTACAATGAAGTGATTGCCGATCCCAAGGATCCTAATACAGTCTATACCATGGGTTATGCCATTGACATCAGTATCGATGGTGGCAAAACATTTAAGCCCATAGGCGAAAAATCGAAGCACGTCGACAACCACGCGTTGTGGGTCAACCCTAAAGACACGCGGCACATGATCAACGGGTGCGATGGCGGAATCTATGTAACCTATGATGGCGCAAAGACCTGGGAGTTTAAGGCCAACCTGCCCGTAACACAGTTTTACAAAGTGGAGGTCGACAATACGATGCCATTCTATTATGTGTATGGCGGCACGCAGGACAACTTCAGTCTGGGCGGACCATCGCGCACAAGGAGTGAGAACGGCATCCCGAACTCCGATTGGTTTGTTACCAACGGCGGCGATGGTTTTGAAAGCGCCATCGAACCCAATAATCCCAACATTGTATATGCGCAGTCACAGCATGGCGGGTTGGTGCGCTACGACAAGGCCACCGGCGAGTCGATAGGGATTCAGCCGCAGTCGCGCAAGGGTGAAAACGACTATCGCTGGAACTGGGATGCTCCCCTGCAGACCAGCGCACACAAGGCAGGTCGGATTTATTTTGCTGCCAACAAAGTTTTTCGCAGTGATGATTACGGCAATACCTGGCAAGTGCTGGGCGATGATGTCACGCGCAACATGGACCGGAACAAACTTCCCTTCATGGGCAAAGTGTGGAGTATGGATGCTGTGGGCAAGAATAGCGGCGCAGCGTTGTATGGTACAGTGAGTGCACTTTCGGAATCGCCAAAAAATGAGAACGTCATCATCGTGGGTACCGATGACGGTTTGATACAGGTTACCACCGATGGTGGCAAGACCTGGAAGAAGACCGACGGCGTTGCCGGGGTGCCATCGATGACCTATGTGTATCATGCACTCGCTTCAGCGCACGATGAGAATGTTATGTACGTCACTTTCAACAACCACAAGCGTGGTGATTTCAAGCCGTACATTTACAAGAGTTCCGACAAGGGAGCCACCTGGACCTCCATCACGGCAAACCTGCCGGAGCGTGGGTCTACCTACAGCATGAGTGAAGATCATATCGATCCGAATCTGTTGTTTGCTGCCACCGAATTCGGCGTGCACTTCTCCAACGACGGTGGTAAATCGTGGAGGCAAATCAAGGCAGGGTTGCCCACCATCGCCATTCGTGACATGGCTATCCAGAAGCGTGAGAATGATCTGGTGCTGGGGTCTTTTGGCCGTGGATTCTATGTACTCGACGATTACTCACCACTACGCAACCTGAAGCAGACCGAGGGCAAGGAAGGATATATCTTTCCGATCAAGGACAGCTGGATGTATGTTGAGAGTAGCCCTTTGGGTATTCGCGGCAAGGGCTTTATGGGTGAATCCTACTACGCCGCCGAAAATCCAAAAGTCGGCGCGGTGATCACGTACTTCTACAAAGAAGATCTGAAGACGCGCAAAGACAAGCGCATCGATGAACAGAACAAGCTTGACAAGGATGGCAAGGATGTGTTCTATCCTGCCTACGAGGCATTGAAAGAAGAGACGAATGAGGAAGCTCCATATCTGCTCTTCACCATACGAAATGAGAAAGGAGACATTATCCGCAAACTGAAGTCACCCGCCAAGAAAGGCGTTAACCGGATTGTTTGGGACTTCCGCTATCCCAGTTCCAACCCGATAAACATCAATCCCCAGGTCAATGACAACGTCTTTCAGCCGAACGATGTAGGGCAACTGGCCGCTCCGGGCAACTACACAGTGACTTTGTCGAAGTATGTCGATGGTGTAACGACGGATCTGGCGGGTCCTGAGAAAATGGTGGTGAAAGTGCTGCCTGGTGCAACCCTTCCTGCGTCAAGTCGTCCCGCGCTGGTTGAGTGGCAGCGCAAGGCCGCCGAGTTGCAGCGCGCCATAACGAGCACCTCACGCACGCTCAACGATGCCAACAACCGGGTACGTCATATGAAAGAAGCCATCTTCAGTGTGGCCCGTCCCAACCAGGAGTTTACGGGTGATGTGCTTGCCCTTGAGGCCAAGCTTCGCGCCATCCAGACCAAGATGAATGGTGACCGTGTGGCCGGTCAGTTGGATATTGATACACCGCCTTCGATTCAGAGTCGTTTGTTCAGCGCCATTTATTCCGGCTATGGCTCCACCAGCGACCCGACGACGACGATGAAGGACCAGCTGCAGATCGCTACCGAGGAATTTGAAGTGGCACTCAATGAGCTGAAGGCCGTGGTGAATACCGATGTGAAGGCGCTGGAGCAGAAGCTCGAGGCGGCGGGAGCGCCGTATACACCGGGGAGGTTGCCGGAGATTAAGAAGTAGGTAGATGATATCTAAACGCAAAGCCCCGGGCAGTTTCCTGCCCGGGGCTTTGCGTTTGGCGGAGAATCATCAAACGCTTTCGTACTTTTTGGATTACTCCATGAGATCAACAATTCTACCATTGCTAAGTCGATAGGGTCCTCTCAATTTGGGATTCTCCTGGACAGCTTGTTCAGCAGCCTGAAAGAAATATTCAAACTTTTGCTCCAATATGTTTATGTCAGAAGATTCCCAGAATTCCCCTTCATCGACAACGATGAGTTCGTCAAAATAAGGACCGATCTCCCGAAGAAACTGAATCACCTCAATATGAGTGGAAATCCCCGCAAACTGTGTCTTACAAAATTCTTGTATACATAAGTCACTGTCAAATTCGAGGACAAGGGGGTCACAATTCTCATTAGGCAGGAATTGAATTCCATTGACTTGACCCTCATAATTCCATTCCTGTCCGTTTCGGACTCTGTTCAGAGTTTTCCGATCTGAGTCCAGGATGTCAATTTCTGAGCCCGCTCTCTTGGCAAAATTGTACCCAATATCAACTACTCTCTCATATGCTTCTTTATTGAGGAGTCTTCCCGCAAAATGTATCGTAACTCCCATATTTTAAGCTCTTACAATCAGAATTATTTTAAAAACTACAACATCAGGCTGGCCTCTCAGTCATTTTAGCAGGATTCTGCCGCGTATCAAAAATATCAGTCACGTAAATCAATTCTCCATCCACACGATAGATAATCTTGTAATAATCCTCAATTACCCTTCTGTGTGAAAGTCCTAGGTGCATCAAGTAAGGTTCTTGTTGACCAATGTATGGGTTCTCCAAAAGTCGATCCGCTTTGATTAGTATTCGGTCGCGAATCTCAATCACTTTCTCAGCAGGAATATCGGAAGGGAGAAAGTCTAAACATTCCTGGAGACTGGCAATAGCACCATCCGTATACACCAACTTCATTGGGATTCATCGCGTTGTGCGTTTGATCACTTCATTCTTATCATGTATCCGGCCTTCTTTGATGTCCTCTTCCGAACGGAGTGCACGAATGGTCAATTTCTCTTTTAGGGTTGGATCAAGATGAGCGTTTTCCAAAAAGGAGTGAATAGCTTCGAGTACTCGCGTATCCGTCTCATTCTCAATCATCCGTAGAAGTTCTGTCTTGATTCCTGCTGCTGTCATCTTGTTCTGGTTTTTGATCAACAATGCTGATTAACAAAATTAGTGATTCCCTTCGGTGCTCAGACCCGGACTGCTGACGGTTTTCCTGACTTTTTCTGTTCAAAAGCCCGAAATCATAGTCAGAAGACTACTAATATTATTAGTAATTAATACTAAATATATTAGTATATTGGCGCCATGGACCGGAATATCATCCACCTCGACCTGGACGCCTTTTTTGTGGCCGTAGAGCGGAAAAACAACCCCAAGCTCAACGGCAGGCCTCTCATTGTCGGGGGTAGCAGCCGGCGTGGGGTGGTGGCGGCGTGCAGCTATGAGGCCCGGCGCTTTGGGGTCCACTCGGCCATGCCCATGTACCTGGCCATGCAGCTCTGCCCCGATGCCACGGTGATCTCCGGCGACATGGAAGCGTACAGCCAGCACTCCCACCTCGTCACCGAAGTGATCGCCGACAGCGCGCCGCTGTTTGAGAAAGCCTCCATCGACGAGTTCTACATCGACGCCAGTGGCATGGACCGCTTCTTCGGGGCCTTCCGGTGGGCGGTGGAACTGCGCCAGAAGATCATGCGCGAAAGCCGGCTCCCCATTTCGCTGGGGATGTCCGTCAACAAGCTCGTGTCGAAAGTGGCAACGGGCGAGTTCAAGCCCAACGCGGAGAAGATGATTCCCTCGGGGACAGAAAAAGACTTCCTCGCTCCCCTCTCCGTCGACAAGATCCCCATGATCGGCAAACAGACGTCGTCGTTCCTCTACGACATGGGCGTGCGCACGGTGGCGACCCTGCGCGAGATGCCTCCGAAGTTCCTCGTCAGCGCCTTCGGCAAAAACGGCATGTCACTCTGGAACAAAGCCAACGGCATCGACGAGAGCCCCGTGGTTCCCTACGCCGAGCAGAAGTCCATCTCCACCGAGAGCACCTTCGAAGAAGACACCATCGACGTGAAGCGGCTAAAATCCATCCTCATCGCCATGGTCGAGAAAATAACCTTCCAGCTTCGCGAGCAGAAGAAACTCGCTTCCTGCATCACGGTGAAGATCCGCTACGCCAACTTCGACACCGAGACGCGGCAGGTGCACGTGCCCTACACCTCCTCCGACGGCTTCATCCTGCGCACCGTGCTGGAGCTGTTCGAAAGGCTGTACAACCGGCGCATGCTCATCCGGCTCGTGGGCGTGCGGCTCAGCAGCCTCGTCTTCGGCAACCACCAGATCAGCCTCTTCGACGACACAGAAGAAGACATCAACCTCTACGAGGCCATCGACTACATCAAGCACAAGCACGGGGTTGAGAAACTCATACGGGCCACCACATTGGGTGTGGGGCGTCGGGTGCGCATGGAAATGAACATGTTTAAAGGAAAGTGATATGAAAATGGAAAAACGTATGGAAACAGGATCCAAAGAACTGCTCTTCATCATCTCGCCGCCGCAGGCCATCGTGGAATACGTGGCCATGCTCAAACAGCACGTCAAGTTGGCCATTGGCCATCCTTTCGAGGACGAATTTGCCAGAGCGCACATCTCGTTGTTCAAATACCGCGATGAACACGCGGAAGACTGGCTTTACCAGGTCGACTCAAAGATCGCCTCGTTCACGCCCTTCCACGTGCACATCAAGAACCTCAACTTCTTCGACCACGGCACCACGCGCACGATCTACCTCGAAGTAGTTCACAAAAACCCCATCTGCGAAATCGTCGAAAACCTCGGCGACCCCGGTGGCGAATTCACCCCCTACATCACCATCGCCCGCAACCTCGACATCAACGACTTCCTCAAAGCGTGGAAGAGCCTGAAGAATCTGTCGTACAGCGATTACTTCAGGTGTGATCATATTACGGTGTTGACGAAAAAAGCGCCGAGACGGTGGACGTACTATATGGATCTCTCCTTCGCTGCCTAACCCCTTTGCGCCCTTCTCTGCGCCTCTGCGCCTTTGCGTGATAAAAATGATCCGGAAAACCGGATTTTCTCGAAGCGCGCAACCTCCCATCTTAGCCGAAAAGAAAAAATTATGTCACCCCTAGAAATCCTCCAGAAAAAATTCGGCTATCCGTCGTTCCGGCTTCATCAAGAGGCTGTCATCCAATCCATCATGCAGAAGCGCGACACCTTCGTCCTTATGCCCACGGGCGGAGGCAAGTCGCTGTGCTACCAGGTGCCCGCCCTGCTCCTCGACGGGCTCACGCTCGTCATCTCCCCGCTCATCGCACTGATGAAAGACCAGGTCGACGCCCTGCGCCTCAACGGCATCGAGGCGGCCTTCCTCAACTCAACGCAGGACTGGCCGGAGCAAAGCGCCATTCTTCAGAAGATTGAGCAGAGCAAACTCAAACTACTCTACCTCGCACCGGAGAGCACCTTCATCAAGCGACTCGCATCGTTCCCCATCCGGCTGATCGCCATCGACGAGGCACACTGCATCTCACATTGGGGCCACGACTTTCGTCCCGAGTACCTCAACCTGGCCCACCTCAAACAAACACTCCCCGGCGTACCCATCATCGCCCTCACGGCCACCGCCGACAGTGTCACACGGAAAGACATCGTTGATAAACTCGGGCTCAACGACCCGGCCATCTTTATCTCGAGTTTCAACCGTGCCAACATCCGGTACACCGTCGAGTCAAAGGCAGGCAACTTCGACAAACTGCTCGATTTTCTCGAAAACCACAGGGATGAATCCGGCATAATCTACTGTTTGTCCCGGGCGGCCACGGAGTCGCTGGCAAACAACCTCACCCGCTCCGGCTTCCCCGCGTTGGCATATCACGCGGGCATGGAGAAAGAACAGCGTGCCCTGCACCAGGATAAGTTCCTTCGCGATGATGTTAAAATCATTGTAGCCACGATCGCCTTCGGCATGGGCATCGACAAATCCAATGTCCGGTTTGTCGTGCACATGGACCTACCCAAGAACATCGAGAGCTACTACCAGGAAACCGGCCGGGCCGGCCGCGATGGACTGCCCAGCGAGGCACTCCTCTTCTACTCCTACGGCGACGTCAACAAGCTGCGGCGTTTTGTCACCGTGGAAGACAATCCCGAGCAAACAGAAATCTACCTCCGAAAACTCGAACAGATGGGTAAGTACGGCGAACTGGCCACCTGTCGCCGGAAATACTTACTAAACTACTTCGACGAGCAGACCGATACCTACTGCGGCAACTGCGACATCTGCCTCACCCGCTTCGAGGCAGTCGATGGCTCAGCGCTGGCTCAAAAAGCAATCGCCGCCGTTGCCGCGCTGCGCGAACGCTTCGGCACCGGCTATGTCACCGATGTGCTCCGCGGGTCGCAGGCGGGAAAGATCACAGACGACCATAAACAGCTTAGCGTCTTCGGATCCGGCAAGGAAGACAGCAAAGAGACGTGGTTGAGCGTTATTCAGGAACTGGTCCTTCAGGGTTTCCTTGTCAAGACCGATGGTCAATACCCCGTTCTCAAACTTACCGGGCGCAGCAATGAAGTCCTTGAGGGCCGTCAGAAGGTCATGATGGCTAAACCCAGGGAGCGCATCGTGGTTGAACAAGAGATTACGTACCTGCCCGATCTCCTGCGCGACCTGAAAGCCATGCGCAAGCTTGTTGCCTCAAAGGAGAACGTTCCGGCCTATCAAGTATTCTCTGATGCCACACTGGTAGAATTGGCCACGTACTTACCCCAAAGCCTTGATGAATTCCGGCAGATTTCCGGCTTTGGCGAAATTAAGGTAGAAAAATACGGCAGACTTTTCGGGCAGGTGATCACGACCTACTGCGAGGCCAACGACCTCACTTCCCGCATCCAGCTTCGTCCGGCGAAAAAGCGAAGACCTGAACGAGATCGCGTGGAGCGGGAGAGTGACACCAAACGCGAAAGTCTGCGCCTTCTGGAAGAAGGACGCACGCTGGAGGAGGTAGCTGAACAACGTAACCTGGCCGAAAGCACCATAGAACAGCACCTCGCCTTCTTCGTTTCAGAAGGTAAACTGGATGCTGCCCTGTTCATGGATTTGCTGAGGGTGCCTGCCGTCCAACAGGCCCGTGATGCCGCTGAACGACCGGGCATTGGAGCGATCAAAGAAATTCTTGGTGATGCCTTTAGCTATCGGGAAATCCGGATGGCATTGGCGCATCTTGAGTATAAGGAGAAGAGGGAGGAGAAGTATGTGAAGTAGGGGTCAGGGTTCGGGGTTCAGGGTTCAGAGTTCAGAGTTCAGGGCATGGTGCCAGGCTTCGACTCCGCTCAGCCTGACAGCATTCATCGGCTGTTAGCCTGAGCAGTCGAAGGATGTCACTTCGTCACGCTTCGTCTTCGCTCATGCTTCGACTCCGCTCAGCATGACAAGGGTGAAACCCTCGAATGTGAATGTCAGACTGCCTGCCCGCCGCAGTTTTACGCAGGCGGGAGTGCAGTCGAAGGATGTCAAGCCTGCCCGCCCGCCGCAGTTTTACGTAGGCGGGAGCGCAGTCGAAGGCCGACAAAGGGAATGAATTGAACAAAAGATTAATGTTTCTCAACTGTCATACAGCATTTAGTTTTAAGTATGGCACCATGCAGGCGCTCGCGCTTTTCAATGAGGCCAGGCGCTGTGGTGTGCACAAGCTTGCGCTGACAGAAATTAACAATGTGGCCTCGTACATCGAGATGCTGAGGATCTGCCGGGAGAACGCGCCGGTACCCGGAAACAACATCACCGCCTACGGCAAAGAAGCGTATGCGCTCGATCTGGTGCTGGGCATGGAATTTCGCAGGGAGCATGAACTGCTTTACATCGTACTGGCCAGGAACAACAGTGGGTTTGAAATTATCAACCGATTCCGCTCACACTACAACCTCGAAGCCAAATCTTTACCCCATCGCGCTCCGGAATTGCCTCATACGTTCGTCATCTACCCACTCGGCAAAATCGAGCCGGATCAATTGCGGGAAAATGAATTCATTGGCGTCCGCATTCAGGAGCTTTCCTCCTTCTCCTTTTATATACCCTACAGGAAACACCCACATAAGTTCGTTGTGCTGCATCCCGTCACCTTCACCCAGCGTGTCGACTTCAATACGCACCGGCTGCTGCGGGCCATCGACAAAAACACGCTGCTGAGCAAGTTGCCCGTCCACGAGCAGGCCAGCCCTGATGAGATCATGATGCCTGAGAATGAGCTGGCTCACCACTACCGCAACTACCCGGATATCGTCAACAACACAAGGGCGCTCCTCGACCTGTGCACCATCGACTTTACCCTGGGTGAAGACAAGAACAAAAAATACCTCACCGGCAATGCCGAGAGTGACTGGGATATGCTGGTCACCAAATCGTGGGAAGGCTTTCAGACCCGCTATGATGTGAGCAAACCCGACCTCCGCGAACGAATCGAGCGAGAACTGAACATCATCCGGCAGAAAGGATTCGTCGGGTATTACCTGATTGCCTACGATCTGATCCGGTTCGCAAAAGAAAAGGGCTTTGACTACGTCGGCCGGGGCAGTGGGGCAAACAGCGTTGTGGCCTATTGCCTGGGCATTACGAATGTCGATCCCATCGAACTGGATTTGTACTTTGAAAGATTCCTCAACGCCGAGCGTTCAAGCCCGCCCGACTTTGACATTGACTTTTCGTGGGACAACCGTGATGCCATTTACGACTACTTCTTCAGCACCTACGGTACCGACCATGTTTGCTTGCTGGGCACGCACGTGACCTATCAGCGACGTTCTGTTCTCCGGGAGTTGGGGAAGGTCTTTGGTTTGCCCAAAGAAGAAATTGATCTCATCGTCGAAGAACCCGCGGCGCATCGTGACCGCGACCACATCACAGAACTAATTTTCCGGTATGCCGATCGCATCAAGGATCTTCCCGCCAACATCTCCATTCACGCCGGCGGGGTGCTCATCACTGAGAAACCCATCTACGCGTACACGGCGACCGAACTTCCTCCAAAAGGGTACCCGGTGACGCAGTTCGAAATGCACAATGCGGAAGATCTCGGGATTTTCAAGTTTGATATCCTCAGCCAGCGCGGACTCGGTCACCTGAAGGAAGCCGCCCTGCACGTAAAACGCAACCAAGGCATCGACGTGGATATTCACCGATTCGCTGATTTCAAGAAGGACGAAAAAATCCGTGAGCTGATGCGCAACAGCCAGGCAATGGGATGCTTTTATGTCGAATCACCCGCCATGCGGATGCTGTTGGGCAAACTGCGCTGTGAAGACTACATCACCCTCGTCGCCGCCAGTTCGATCATCCGCCCGGGTGTGGCACGATCGGGTATGATGCGTGCGTACATTGAGCGGTTTCATGCTGTACGCAACGGTAAGACGTACGAATCCATTCACCCCGCAATGGACGAGCTCATGCGCGAAACGTACGGCGTCATGGTCTACCAAGAAGATGTGATCAAGGTAGCGCATCACTTTGCCGGTCTCACACTCACAGAGGCCGATGTTTTGCGGCGTGGCATGTCGGGCAAGTATCGCTCGCGGGAGGAATTCCGGCGTGTCGAAGAACGGTTCTTCGACAACTGCCGTGCAAAAGGCTATCCAAAGCACGTCATCGACCGCGTATGGTATGAGATCGAAAGTTTTTCGGGGTACTCATTTTCCAAGGGTCACTCCGCCAGCTATGCTGTGGAGAGCTACCAGAGTCTCTACCTCAAGGCCCACTTCCCGCTCGAGTTCATGGTCGGCGTGATCAACAACTTCGGCGGTTTCTATCGCACAGAGTTCTACTTCCATGAAGCCCGCATGCATGGCGCGGAAATCCTAGCGCCGTGTGTGGACCACAGCGAGCACCTCACCACCATTCTCGGTAAGAAATTCTACATCGGATTTATCCACCTGAAAAGCCTGGAGGCGAAAATTGCCAAGCACATCCCCCTCGAACGTCAGCGCAACGGCTCCTATCGCAGCTTCGATAATTTCCTCCGTCGCACACCAGGCATCGGACTGGAACAGGTGCGCATCCTCATCCGCATCGGCGCCTTCCGGTTTACCGGCAAGGCCAAACAAAAACTGCTTTGGGAGGCCATGCTCTTCTTCAGCAGTGCAAAGGAAAGGCCCACAACAACCGAAGATCTCTTCGACACGGAGCCTAGCGACTACCCGCTGCCTGAACTTCAGCGTGCCGAATTGGAAGATGCCTTCGACGAGCTTGAGTTGCTTGGATTCCCGCTCTGCGACCCATTCAAGCTGCTGCTCACCAAAGACTATGGAACCACCTCCGCCCGCGGACTGGCGATGCAGATCCATCGACATGTACGGATAGTCGGCTACGTCGTAACCACCAAAGACACGGCCACACTAAAAGGTGAGCCCATGCATTTCGGAACATTCTACGATGCCGCAGGAGACGTCTTTGATTCCGTCCACTTCCCGGATGTAGCCAGAAGATTTCCCTTCCGGGGCCGCGGATTCTATGAGCTCAAGGGAAAAGTAGTCGACGACTTCGGTGTCTACATGATCGAAGTGTCGCACATGGAGAAAATGCCGATGGTGCATAAACGACCGGAGACTGTGATGCAGGAGGTGCCTTGAAAAACGGTGAACAGTGTGCAGTAAACGGTGAACGGTGAACGGTAAGCGGTGAACAGTAATCGGTAAGCGGTAAAACAGGAGCTACTGTTTGGGCGAACTGACTTTGGAGACTAACGCAATCATTTTAGGAAAAAAGGAGGGTGCTTCTCATCATGCTCCGTTGACTGCTGAATCAAATACGCAGCCTCCAGCATTGGTCCTTCGTCATACAGGTTCCCCAGCAACATAATCGACGTTGGGCGGCCACGTTTGTCGAAGCCATTGGGTATGGCAATGGCAGGATGTCCTGTCAGGTTGGTGATGAGCGAAAGATTGCGTCCGTTTTCAGGACCCACAACGAAGTCGTAGGGTGCCATAACCTTGTTGAACTTTTCAATCAACAGTTTGCGATGACGGTAGGCCTGGAGGTATTCAACCGCTGAGATGAACCGTGATTGCCGAAGTGAATTGGCGCGCGACCCTTGGCCTTGCTCAGACATCATGCGGTCTTTGTGCTCGCGGACCAGCTCGTCGAAGAATGAACCTGCCTCGGCCCGAAGAATGATATCAAAAGCATTGAAGTAGACAGAGTCCGGAACATTGACTTCGTGCAACTCGGCACCAAGCGATTTCATGAGCTCGAGCGTGGCATTGTTTGGTCCACCCGTACGCGTGGTGTCCTTCTCGAACAACTTCTTGAAATAGCCGATCTTGTATCCACTCAAACGCTGGGGAGGATTGAACGCAAATGGGTAATCGACAACCGTTCGGTCTCTCTCCTGTTTGCCATCCGATCCCCGAATGGCCTCGAATACAATCGCACAGTCCTGGGCAGAGCGGCAAATGGGTCCGGCCTTGTCCATCGACCACGAGAGCGCCATGGCACCGTAGCGACTTACCGCGCCAAACGTCGGGCGAAGGCCGGTGGCGCCGCAACGCGATGAAGGCGAAAGAATCGATCCCAATGTCTCAGTGCCAATCGAGAACGCGACCAGCCCTGCAGCGGTCGCTGATGCAGATCCTGCCGATGATCCACTGGCCCCCTGTTTCATATCCCAGGGATTCATAGTCCGGCCACCAAACCACACATCCCCTCTCGCCAGAGCACCCGATACCAACTTGGCCACGAGGACGGCACCTGCGGCTTCCAACTTTTTCACAATGGTCGCCGTTTCATTGATCACCTGCTTTTCGTAAGGCTCCGCGCCCCAAGTAGTTGGGTAGCCTGGAACAGCGAACAGATCCTTGATGCCGTAGGGAATACCATGCAACGGGCCCCGATATTTTCCTTCGATCAGCTCCGCATCAGCGGCTGATGCTTGTTGTAGCGCCAACGCTTCCGTGATAGTGACCACCGCTTTGAGCGTGTCAAATTTCTTCAGACGGTCAATATAGATTTTTGTGAGGCGTGTTGAGGAGAGCTTGCGTGACTTCAGTAGCGTACTGAGCTGGGCCACCGTAAGGAATGCAATGTCTTCATCTTTCTCCGGCAGGTTAATCGGCTCCCCGATTCTCCAGTCACTTGCAGCCACGGCGCGAACTCGCGGCTGAAAATGGTCCGGTCGGGGGTCAAAGTATGTTGCCGGCGCCAGGTTGTCATCGAGATGCATTTGACGCATGCTATCGTATCCTGCACGGTTGTCCTGGAGGTACTCCAACATGGTGCCCTGCTCCTTTTCATTAAATGAAATGCCAATGAGTTTCTCCGCGCCAGCAACATCACGGCGGGCAATCTTTGAGCCTGTGCTGCAGGCAAGGAACGAGAATGCTACCAATAGGAACAGGGACTTCCGCATAGCGTCGGGATTAGATCACAGGCAATTATAGGTGAATGCCGGTGATTCAGAAAGTAGTTTGTGACGGATTACGGGTGCTTGTATTCCTTCTCGCCCGCCAACACAGCCACATCCATCACATTCTGTCTGGGTGGCAGCGGACAGGTTGCAAAATCGGTAAATGCGCAAGGAGGATTCTCGGCCTTATTGAAATCAACAATTACCTCTCCATGCTCATCGGGTTTCCGGACGTACAGATATCTGCCAGCACCATAAGTTTCTTTTGTGTTGGTCGCATCCCCAAAAATAATGAAGAGCTCATCCTCCACACCCTCGTCAAGGGCATCAAGCCGGAACTCTCTGTTATTGAGTGTAAACACCAGCACGCCGGGAGCATCCTGAGGTGTCGTCTGACCGAGAACATTGGTAATGGGGATCGTACGACCCGGTGTAGCCTCCCAACTGGCGGTTACGAGCCAAGAGCGGTCAACAGGAAACCGTTCGATACCGTGGAAGTCTTGGAGTGCAGGGCTCTCCAAATCCCTCAACCGAACACCATACTTGGTATCACGGCGAATGACAAACCAACGCAATGACCCGAACTCCATGACCGGCTGCCGGGTAGAGTCCGGATTAAAAGCCAGGATTTCCTGAATCACCTGACCTTTCGATGTTATCGCAGCATTCGGCAACAACGTCAACTTCACCTTGCCATCCTCCAGCAAATAGAACCCCGCTTTTGCTGCCCCGAGTTTTTCAGGAAAGACCAGATCATTGTCACCACTGGCCCCGAATGAATTGATCCCGTTATTTAACCAATACAAACCGGCTACATTCAGCCATCCGGAGGGGCTCTTCAGTTTTTCCACACGTTCGGCATGCCATCGGTCGATTTCCCCGATGTAAACAGCATCTGTTGTTGATGATTGCTTTGTCGTACACGACACAAGAAGGGTGTATACTGCCAGGAAACTCAGCCTGACACCTATCCGAATAAACGTTCGTGCCAAAAGCATCAAGACCAATCTGTGCTACTCAGCTGCTGTTTCCTTCTTTTTAGGCGCGCGCTTGGCTTTTGGTTTTTCAGCTACCGGAGTCGTCTCCACTTTCACTGCCGGCTTCGACAATACTCGCTTGATCTGTGCCTTGATGGCTTTCCGGCTCCGCGAAACACCGTACGAACCGATTGCGATTTTACCTTTCCTTGACTTCTTGTCTCCTCTTCCCATGTGTATTGAATTTTAGGTAGGCAAGTATAGGAAGGGAATGCCACTTAACCAAAATCAGGGATTGCATTGATACCAAAGCCCTCTCCGCTCGCACAGTGATAAGTCCGCCAACGGATAAAACCCCATGGTCAAGGCGAGAACATGCAGCATTAACCCCTCATCACGATATTTCATGCAATCGGAATCAGCATAAAAGACCAAAGAGCCTATATTCGTTGTTCAATCCTACAATGGCCAAAGCCGAAATTCATATTATTCAGGCCTTGCGCGAGACGGCAGTGAGACTTGAGAAGGCAACCAATTACCAGTGGGGCCACATGGGTTCCTGCAATTGCGGCTTCCTGGCGCAGGTGGTAACAGGTCGGAACGCCAAAGATATTCACGCGGCAGCACTGTGCGGTCATGGTGACTGGAGTGAGCAACTCAACGATTACTGCCCAACCACGCAATTGCCGATGGATCAGGTGATCACTGAACTTCAAACATTCGGCTTTGACCTCGACGATCTTGTCCATCTCGAACGACTATCAGCCCATTCCGTGTGTGCGCAGCTCCCAAACCTGGGAATTCATTTGAGACACAATAACAAGCAAGACGCAGTCACCTACCTGAGGGCATGGGCTGCGATGCTGGAGGATCAATGGGCAGAAGAACTTCCGTCAGTGCCGCTGGACTTGGAAGAGGCTATGGCAACCTGTAAATGATGCAATCCTTCAATTGATTATCCTGGTTCACGAACGCAAACCACCTTTGCCTTCGTTCCACCATGTGCAGTCCTGATTTGATCAGCACCCGCTCCGATGCAATGTTATCAGCATCAATGAATGTGCCGATACTCGTTACGCCAGGCGTGGACTTCAACAATTTCATCAGCGTCTGGCACACTTCTGTAGCGTAACCATTGCCCCACTGGCTGGGACTCAGAATATATCCAAACTGGATTGCCCCCTGATCGTTGATTACACCGCAACTGCCAATGAGACGGTGATTGGGAAGTCGTATGCCAAAGGAATAGTCGACCCCTGCTTTCCATCCCCCTATCGTGGCCGCAAGGTAGCGCCGTGTGTCAGCAAGGCTCCGGTGTGTGGCCCAGGCAACATATTTCGTAGCTTCCGACTTGCCGGCATAGGTATAAAAGATTTCTTCCGCATCTTCGTGGCGAAGCCGGTGGGCACCCAGCCGATCCGTAAAAAACTGTTCGGGCATTGGTAGGTTCATCGCATCATACCCCTAAGTATGGGCTCAAATATCGTACATCGTTACTTCAAAAAAGAACTGGAGGGCTCTCTCATTCTCGTTCGGGTGAACCCCGTACACTTGAAGGGCACCGAACTCATCATAAGTCCCAACGGCCACATCAATCAGCGCGAACTCGAGTTTGATGAAGCCATCTACGACGACCTTGCTGCTGATCAATTCAAAGAGGCCAGCGCCATGGAGTTTCAGCTTTACTTTTCTGGATTAGCAGGGGTTTGACCTTTCCGTTTACCCTCCTATTTTTGCACGTCGTTTGACCAATACCATTTGATCCATGGGACGCATATTTGAGAAGAGAAAGCATAAGATGTTCGCGCGTTTTGACCGCATGGCCAAAGCCTTCACGCGCATCGGTAAAGATATCGCCATCGCCGTAAAAGCAGGAGGCCCCAATCCTGACAACAACCCACGGCTTCGGATGGCCATCCAGAATGCCAAGGGCGTTAATATGCCCAAGGATCGTGTCGATGCAGCTATCAAGCGGGCGTCATCAAAGGAAGAAAAGGATTTTCAGGAAGTTGTATATGAAGGTTACGCCCCTCATGGCGTACCAGTCCTGGTGGAATGCGCAACAGACAACCCCACTCGGACGGTGGCCAACATCAGGCTTCACTTCTCAAAGAATGGAGGCAATATGGGCAACTCCGGCTCTGTCGGCTTCCTGTTCGAACGCAAGGGCGTATTCAAGTTCGATCCTGCCCGGTTGAATCTTGATGAATACGAACTTGACCTGATTGACGCCGGTGCTGAAGATATTCAGCGTGATGAAGAGGAGATCATCGTTTATACGAAGTTCACAGAGTTCGGCCAAATGCAGAAATTTCTTGAATCAAAGAATCTCACTGCCAAGAGTTCTGAATTGCAGTACATTCCTACAACCACCAAAGATCTCAGTGAAACTGAGGTTGATGAGGTGATGGAATGCGTCACCGCGCTGGAGGAGGACGAAGACGTCCAAAACGTTTATCACAACTTGTCCTGATCAGATCAGGCTTCCTATTCGGTTGACATTCCGTGGCAGACCTGCACCTGATTCCTTTGATCACCCTGCAAATCAATCGTTGCTGACACTAAATTGTTGCAGGTAAATACCCAAAATTCACCGATGAGCGTTACAATGTATCGGGCAAATACCCATTTTCTGCTAGTTTTGTAAGCCTGACGTGTCGGCCGACCTGACTAAACCTGTTTCATGAGAAGGACTGTCCTTGGTATTTTACTGGTGCTGCTGACCTTGCAGGCAGTGGCTCAAAATATCGAGTCCTTCGGTGTTTTCGGGGGCTTTAATGTTCCCATCACGATAGATCAGGGTCTGGAAGGCGACCCCAGATTTGTTTCCAAATTCTCCATTGTTGGTACCCCGGTGGGCTTCCATTACGGGTATGACAAACCGGGGTTCGGATGGGTAATATCACCGAACTACCTGTCCATCGGGCAGACGTATATTATTAAAAACACCACCGGCGGCGATGTCGGCACACGCGATATCAACATGAGTTATTTCAGTGTTCCCATCGCGCTTAAATTCCATCTGAATACCATGGCCTTCTTCCGGCTCAGCATGGTGGCTGCTTTGGATTTTTCCTTTTTGCTCGATGGCACTGAAACATTCACGCAAGTGAGCTCAAAGTTGAGGTATCCCGCCGGCGTATCAATTCCAACCGATCCAGGTTACTCGGTGGTTTACGATGGTGTATTCGTTCCTGACCTCCAGGACTTTGTTCATGTGTCCAAAGACAAGTTCAATAGCTTTCAGCTGTTTGGCGGTGTAGGCATGCGCGCTGACCTTGACCTGAATGACCATTGGAGCCTGATGTTCGATGGGCGAGCCAACTTTGCTTTGCTTGATTCACGTACAAGCGAATATCAGGATATCCTTAAGACACCCAACGGACCGGTTGACTTTATCGGTCAACCAGGAGCCCCGGATCTCTATGGCGCCCGCCGCGATATATTTCTATCTGTAACCTTCGGCGTTTCCAGGATTATTACCACCAAGCCGAAGTTCAAGGCACGGCAGTCGGCGCCTATTCCCAAGATGACCATTCAAAAGCCGCCAAAAGCCAAGAAGAAGAATTAACGTGGTTACGGTCGCCGTGGCGGAACAATGACTACCGGCACATCGATTTCGGTCAGCAGGGCTTCCAGGGTTTCCCCATCAGCCATTGAATTACCCATCACCATCATAACGATGTGGCGTTTACGTACATTCTCCACAATCCTGTCGTTAAGGAATCCAACTTCCGAACGAAAGTCGAAGGGAACCTTGCTCTTTCTCAGCGTACCGGCAGCCAGGTTATCGAATTTCAGCTGCGCATCGGTCTCCAGTTCTTTCTTTGATTGAATGACATTATCCCCCTTGCTGACTTGATCCAGCCGGAACGGGTACAGTATGGATAAGTGATATCCAAACTTCTGTGCTTCCGATATGGCCCATGGCATGGCATTCATCGAAGAAACTGAGAAATCGGTAACGTACAGTATGGAGGAAACAGTTCTTGCAGCCATGAGTGGGCTTCTCAATGGCAAACTTAGCCTGCCTTAGACTAGCCCGTTCCTCGGATTTGTCATGCATCGAACTGATTTTAGTCATACTTTTGCCAATAGTGGCAAAGCCGATCACACTTTTCGGGATGCCGGTTATATCCGGAGATGCTCTCAAAGAAATCTTTCAGAGCATGATGGAGGGCTTCGTCGTTATCGACAAGGAAGGCATCATCCTGGTCGTCAATCCAATTGGTGAGCGAATGTTTGGCTATGAACCCGGTGAATTAATCGGCAAACCGATGGAAATGCTCCTTCCGGAGCGGCTGAGAGGGCATCACTTTCACCTTCGTCAGGGATTCAATGACAATCCAGTACCGCGCCGAATGGGTCTTGGCCGTGACCTTACCGGTATCCGCAAGGACGGCATAGAATTTCCTCTGGAAGTAAGTCTGAGTTACTCCAATGCCGGAGACACTTTCATTGCTATTGCCTTTATCAGCGACATCACGCTTCGCAAGAAAGCGGAAGATGCCCTTCGCCAGAGTGAAGAACAACTCATCGTTTATGCCACTGAACTCGAAAAGAAGGTACGCAGCCGAACGGAAGACCTTAACGCCTCTGTTGCACGGCTGGAAAAGGAAGTGGCTGAACGGATAAAGGCGGAAGAGGAGATAGCCAAGATACTTGCCAAAGAACGAGAACTCAACGACATGAAGTCAAAATTTGTCTCCATTGCATCCCATGAGTTCCGAACACCACTGAGTACCATTCTCAGCTCCATTTCCCTTATTGACCAATACAAGAACACGGGACAATCCGACAAAATCGACAAGCACATCAGCCGGGCGCGGGCATCGGTTAATCACATGACCTCCATATTGAACGATTTCCTCTCTGTCGGCAAACTCGAGGAAGGTAAAGTAGAAATTATCCGGGAGCAGGTCAATCTCCGGGAGCTCTTTACCGATATTGCTGAAGAGATCAAACTGAATCTGAAGCAAGGCCAGGCCATTGAGATCCATTGCAAATCCAAAGACCCGACAATCTATTCGGATACACGGATGCTTCGCAATATTCTCTTCAACTTGCTATCCAATGCCAGCAAGTACTCTGATGAAAACAAGGCCATCCAAATTCACTGCGAGCTCAACAAGGACAATGTAGTAGTCATGATCAAGGATGAGGGCATTGGCATCCCTGACGAAGATCAACGTCACTTGTTTGACAGGTTCTTCAGGGCCAGCAACGTAATTAATATTCAAGGAACCGGGCTTGGCCTTAATATTGTAAAACGCTATCTTGATTTGCTCAACGGCTCCATTTCATTTACCAGCGAATACGGAAAAGGAAGTACCTTTACCATTCAATTGCCAATTCAACCCTCATGAAGAAAGTCTTATTGATTGAAGACAATGCAGATATCCGCGAGAATACCGGAGAAATCCTTTCATTGGCGGGATATGATGTCATTACAGCCGAAAATGGAAAAGTAGGTGTTCACCTGGCTCAGGATCAAAACCCCGATTTGATCATATGCGACATCATGATGCCAGAACTTGACGGGTACGGCGTTCTGCATATCCTAAGTAAAACAGATGAAACCGCCCGCATTCCCTTTATCTTCCTCACAGCCAAAACGGAGAAAGCCGACATTCGGAAGGGCATGGAACTTGGCGCTGATGATTATCTGACAAAACCCTTCAGCGACACCGAACTACTCAATGCCATCGGAACGCGCCTTCGCAAGCATGCGCTGCGGGTTAACGAATACTCCACCACCCCTGAGGGGCTTGATACTTTCATTCGCGATGCACAAAAAGTACTTAACCTCAAGGACCTTTGCAAAGACAAGAAGATCAAGCAATACAAGAAGAAAGCCGAAATATTCAGTGAAGGTGATATTCCACAGTCAGTCTATTTCCTCAAATCCGGCGACGTCAAGACCTTCAAGTCACACCAGGACGGCAAGGAACTGATAACGGATCTCTACAAGGAAAATGACTTTTTTGGCTTCGAACCTATCCTGGAAGGAAAGGATTACCACGACTCGGCCGTTGCCATGCAGGATTCCGAAGTGGTGGTCATTCCCAAGCATGACTTCCTGACGCTGCTTTACAGTCACCATGATGTTGCATCAGGATTCATCTCACTCCTCTGCCGAAAGGTCGCAGAAAAGGAGAAGCAACTGCTCAACCTCGCCTACAGCTCCGTACGCCAACGCACGGCAGATGCCCTGCTCAAAGTGACCCAACTCAGAGACCAGAGTGATAAAATCAACATCTCGCGTGATGACTTGGCCAAAATTGTCGGCACGGCCTCAGAATCCGTGATCCGGGTTCTGTCAGACTTCAAGGAAGAAGGACTCATTGAAATCGAAAGCGGGAAGATTCGCGTACTGCAACCGGCCAAGCTCGAAAAGATCGTCCGCTGGAATGTGGTGAGGTAAAATTCAAGGGCAAATAACCTCATTGGCCTGCGCTGCGGATGTATGGAATTCTCCCTGGTGAAAGTACACCGAGCGAAAAACAAGCATCGAACCAAGCACAATCAACACAAAGGCCGCCAAACGCTGCAACCTGAACTTTGTACGCGCGGCAAATGATTGCATCAATGATGGCAAGCCCAACATGGCTGGAAGCGTACCCATCCCAAACAGAATCATGAACAGGAATCCTTGCTCTGCATTGGGCAATGTGATGCAATATGTTAGCGCAAAATAGGTAAGCCCGCAGGGAAGCAGTCCGTTAAGCGCACCCAAAATGATGAGTGATGTACTGCCCCGTGATTTCAACTGACTTGCGAACATCCCCTTGAGCCAACCGGTGAAGCGATTCAGTCCAGGTGTAATAAAAGGAATACGAATCGCCCGAACGCCTGACAGCCCAAATAAGATGAGGAATACCCCCAAGGTCGCGGAGAGAAGCGTCTGCAGGCTCGTGAGCCCGGCAACAGCACCGAAAGCGCCTACCGCTGCACCGAGGATACCGTAAGTAATAATCCTCCCTCCATTGTACAGAATGCGGTTCAACCAATACTGTTTTGAAACACCCGACACCGCGATGACCAACGGGCTGCACATACCCACGCAGTGGAGACTTCCCGCCAATCCAACCAACAGTGCCGTGGCAATCATGATCTGTGTCCTATAGGTAAACGACGTTCTCCATGAAATAGTCCTTTCCATCCATGCTCCACCGCATGCGGGCTTTGTACATACCTCCGGGCATGGCGCTTGTATTGAACCGTTGAGTCGATCCAGCACCTGGATCCAGTTTGAACCGCTTGTCGAGGCGTTCATCAGACGGGCGAAAGAGTTCAAGTTCACCATCGGTAATATCAGGTAGTCTGCTGAACTTAATCTCAACCCCATTCCCTACTATTTCGATGGATGGCTTCTCGGATAGTTGGTTGGTATTCTTCACCTGATCAATGTGGGTCTGAAACCGGAGTTCCTGCTGATAATAGTCAGTCGCTACAAGCGGAATATCCTGCCTGAGGCACACGACCACCAGCGATCCGATAAAAAGTGCAAACAGCACAAAGGCCAGAACAATGGATTTCCCCCAATTCATCGTGATGATTTTACAGGTCCGATAAATTTAACTTTTACTTTCTCAATCAGCTCATCGCCATGGTAGACACCGAGAATGACAATGGTTCTTGATTCATGTATTTCACTTGCCGGAATCTTTATGAAACACATGCGTTTGAGCAAGCCTTCCGCCGGAAGCCGTATATCTTCACCTTCCGGCAACACCAACGTTGCGAAGGAAGGGCTTTCGACGCGTACACGCAAGGGCAGCTCATCGAACGTTTTATTCACCAACTCCACAGTGTACAAGTTCGTGAAAAAGCCATCATCGGTGCGTTGAAACAGGGTACCAGGTATCTTGAGGACCGTGGTTTCCACATCCGATCTGGTAGCCAGCGTGAAACTCAGAATGCCCAAGAGCAGCAGCAGGACTACAGAGTACCCCATCACCCGGGGACTCATCAATTTTTGAACACCATCTTTGATGGAGTTGTAAGATGCATATCGGATCAACCCCTTCGGTTTGTTAATCTTGATCATTACATCATCACAGGCGTCCATGCAAGCCGTGCAATTCACGCATTCCAGCTGTGTTCCATTCCGGATATCAATGCCTGTCGGGCAAGCATGGACACAGAGTTTGCAGTCGATACAGTCGCCCGCTTTCACTTCTTCCGCAGCTGATTTCTTTTTCTTGCCCCTGGGCTCCCCGCGCAACCAGTCATAAGCCACAACAATGGAATCCTTGATCAGCAGCACACCCTGCAATCGTCCATAAGGACAGACAACGACGCAGGCCTGCTCTCGAAAGTAGGCAAACACGCCGTAGAAAATTCCTGTGAAGGCAACCACTCCCGTGAACCCCGCAACATTGTCTGCCGGAGAACCCCGAACGATAGCTATGGCAGCGTCTTTACCAATCAGATAAGCCATGGCGATGTGAGCGATGAGAATCGAAAGGATGACAAAAATGAACTGCTTCAGCGTCTTCTTAAAAATCTTGGTTGGCGTCCAGGGCAGATTATTCAAGCGGCGTTGGTGGTTCGCATCACCCTCAATCAAGTACTCGATTTTGCGGAATACCATTTCCATGAAGAGCGTTTGCGGGCATGCCCATCCGCACCAAATCCTGCCGAAGACAACAGTGAACAGAATCACAAATACGAAGAAAGTAATAAGCGTCAGTGCGAGCAGTACAAAATCCTGCGGCCAAAAGGCCTGCCCCAGTACGACGAACTTGCGCTCGAAAATATTCAGCAGAAGTACGGGTTTGCCACCGATTTCCAGAAATGGGCCGGCGAAGAATAAAGATAAAAGGATGACGGTTACTACAATCCGCCTATTGTGAAAAGTACCTGAAGGTTTTTTGGGGTAAACCCACACCCGTTTTCCGGATTTATCGACCGTACCTATGCTGTCGCGAAATTCCTCATCAAACTGATAGAATTCATTCCCATGTTCGGCCGACTCCCTGGCAGCACTGTCCTGGCTCATGGGTTATTGACCCCCATCATTGTTGAATCTGCCGGTGTATTCTTTGGCTCTGGAGCATAGGGATTGCCCTGCGGGGCCTTGGCATTGGGAGGATTGGTTCCTTGCAAACTCATGACATAGAAGGCCACGTCCCTGACATCTGTTGGACTCATTACTTTGCCCCACGCTGGCATTCCCTTTTCTACGACGCCGCTCTTGATTGTCGCAAATATATCCTTTATCGAGCCTCCATGGATCCAGTTGGTGTCGGTTAGGTTAGGTCCCACAGCGTTACCGCCACCGTCATCGCGATGACAAGACTGGCAGTTGTTGCTCATGAACACCTTCTTTCCATTCGTAAGGATAGTAGCATCATCGGAGTAGGTCAAGGCGCCCTCATCAATGACCGCAACGGGTTGAGAGGCACGGTACACCCGCAGCTGCTCAGCTGCCTCCGCAAGCTGGTTCTCATACTCTGCGCCCGACAAGGGCAGAGAACCTGAAAAATGATAAACAATCATATAAATAACAGCCCAAACAACAGAACCATACAATATAGCTTTCCACCAGGGTGGTAAGTGGTTGTCCAACTCACGGATTCCATCATACTCATGGCCCAGGTCAATGTCCTTCTCTTCCGAAACAGGCACCGACGCATTCAACTGATCCCACATTTTGGTCCACCAGGAAACGCTGGCTACGTAGGGTACGCCAAGCTTCTTGGCGCGCTCCATCTCTGCCTGCTGAACAAACGCATTCAGGATTCGCAGCATGTAAATAGCCACAACCACGACCAAAATCAGGGTAACAAACAATAACGTGGTGATCAGGTAAAGAGGCATCATGGGGTGATTGATCGGGTCATCCATGAAGGATTTCGCCGATGACTCCTGGGCAACCGCCCGGAATCCGGTAAGCAGAAAAAGTACACCAAGGGCCGCCATGCGTTTCATGTATGCGCGGACTGACCATGCCTGTGTGCTAGTTTTCATGTCGTTCGTGTTGCGTGGATGGTTCATTCGATCACTTAACATTGAGGTCAATTGTTTTTTCACCGTCGTCAAACGGCATTTCCTTCATCCTGCGGATGTATGCTATGTCGGCAGTGAATACCCACCACAGGAGAAAAAGAAAGAACAGGAAGAAAATAACAAACGATATGATGGGCCATATGGCCACATTGTCGATGTTCTGTAATGTGTCCTTGTACATATCCTTTCTTTTATCGTTCTGCAGTTTCAGCCTTAATATCCTTGCCTAGCCGCTGGAGATAGGCGATCAGCGCGATAATCTCCGCCTCGGGAGCCACTTCGATCCCCTCCATATTCAGGTTTTCAGAAATGGTTGCTGCTTGTTTCATCAGATCCTCGTTGGCAATATCCTGATAGCCTTCGGCATAGGGCACACCAATTGTCCTTAGTGCATTGATCTTTCCGGGTGTTGCTTCAAGATCAATCATCTGTTCGAACAGCCATGGATAGGCTGGCATGATCGAGCCTGTAGAAACAGCATCGGGCGCCAGCATGTGGTTGTAGTGCCACGAATCAGAATATTTACCTCCGGTCCGGTGCAGGTCCGGACCCGTTCGTTTAGACCCCCAAAGGAAGGGATGGTCATAGACGAATTCACCAGCCTTGGAATACTCACCATAACGCTCCGTCTCTGAGCGGAAAGGCCTTATCATCTGTGAGTGACAACCCACACAGCCTTCGCGGATATAAATATCACGGCCGTGCAACTCCAACGGGGTGTAAGGAGTGACAGAAGCTATCGTGGGTACATTGGACTTGATCAGAAACGTCGGAATGATCTCAACAATGCCGCCAACGAGTATCGCTAGTAATGTAAGCACCGAGAAGAGTATGGGCTTGCTTTCAAGCACCTGATGATGCCAGCCGCCACCTGTGACCTTGCTTTCTGCCAGCGGAGCTGCTTCAGCAGCTTCATCCGCAATAAATGTTCCGGTACCTGCTGTCTTTATCAGGTTGTAAGTCATGATGATGGCCCCCGTGAGATACAAGGCCCCACCAACGGCCCGAAGCATGTACAACGGGATGATCTGAACGGTAGTCTCCAGGAAATTCTTGTAGACAAGGAATCCCTCTGGATTAAATTCTTTCCACATCAGGCTTTGCACCACACCCGCCACGTACATCGGCAGCGCATAGAAGATGATACCCAATGTTCCCAGCCAGAAGTGTAGGTTAGCCAGTTTGGTCGAGTACAGATTTGTACCCCACATCCTGGGGATGATCCAATATAGTATGCCAAAAATCAGGAAGCCATTCCATCCCAACCCACCGACGTGTACGTGAGCAACGATCCAGTCAGTGAAGTGTGTAATGGCATTGATATTTTTCAGTGAAAGCAGCGGTCCCTCCAGTGTGGCCATGCCGTAGGCGGTCACGGCGACAACCATAAATTTCAACACGGGGTTCTCGCGCACGCGATCCCAGGCGCCGCGGAGGGTCATGAGTCCATTGAGCATACCTCCCCAGGATGGTGCGATGAGCATGATGGAGAAAACGGTTCCCAGCGACTGGGCCCAATCTGGCAAAGCAGTATACAGCAGGTGATGGGGACCAGCCCAGATATAGATGAAGATCAATGACCAGAAGTGCACAATGGACAAGCGGTATGAATACACCGGCCGGTTGGCGGCCTTCGGGAGGAAGTAGTACATGAGGCCAAGGAAGGGCGTAGTAAGAAAGAACGCGACTGCATTGTGGCCGTACCACCATTGGACGAGTGCATCCTGAACACCAGCATAAAACGAGTAGCTCTTGAAAAGCGTCACCGGAATTTCAAACGAATTCACCACGTGAAGTACCGCAACCGTGACAAACGTGGCGATGTAAAACCATATGGCTACGTACATGTGCCGTTCGCGGCGCTTGATGATGGTTCCGATCATGTTCCAGCCAAACACGACCCAGATCAGTGTGATGGCGATGTCTATCGGCCACTCGAGTTCAGCATACTCCTTGGAAGTAGTTAATCCGAGCGGGAGCGTAATGGCTGCAGCGAGGATAATCAACTGCCAGCCCCAAAAATGAACCCAGCTCAGCGCGTCGCTAAACATGCGCGTCTTGAGCAGGCGCTGCATGGAATAGTAGACCCCGGCAAACATGGCATTGCCAACAAATGCAAAAATGATGGCATTGGTATGCAATGGACGGATCCGGCCAAACGTGGTGTACTGAAGATCAAAATTGAAAATGGGATAGAACAGTTGAATGGCGGCGGTAAGTCCTACTAACATGCCGACCAAACCGAAAATCACGGTCGTGATGATGAAAGCCTTGACAATTTTGTTGTCGTAGCTAAACTTGTCTAACTCCATGGGCAGAAAGGTTTTTGGTTTTTGTTACGATCAAAAGTAGGGAGCGTGACAAGCTCAAAACATGATTTTTGTCATAAGATAATAAATGCCAACAGACCTTTTCAACTTCAACAACAGTATTATTTTATAGCATTCCCCCGATGATTCAAAAGCCTGAAGCACCAAAATATTGTTTCAGTTAAAAGTAGTTAAACACAATGGACCAATAAGGAGCACTTTACCTGGATCGGTGATGAAAGTCATTGCTTGCGGGTCTTTGGCTGCCTACTTATGCAGACCAGCATTAAGATAGACGTCCAATGAAGCCCAACGTAGGAATGACCGACAAACTAATCCGGTATGCCGCCGGAGTTACACTGATTTCACTTCACCTGTCCGGCACAGTTACCGGACTATTCGGTGGAATAATTCTGGCGATTGCCATTGGTCTGTTGATTACCGGCTTGGTCAGGTTTTGCCCTATCTACCATACATTGGGTAAATCGACACATTCGGACGAACCACGCTTGCCCGGAAAGCATTGAGGTATGACAGCCCGGCAAGAGACTAGGTTAGTCCCAATTTGTGACGAAACAACGCCGCAATGCTTGAAGCTCTGTTGACGGCCTCATCGGCGATCGGGCCTTGGGCACACTCCCGCACGGACTCGGTAAATAATTGCAACCACCGATCAAAATGCATACTGGCAATCGGCAGACCGATATGTTTTTGAAACGGATTCCCCTGGTAGGATTGATCGCCCAGCAGCATGGAGGACCAAAATGAGTACATCACCGGCAAGTGCTTAGGCCAGTCAACGTGCGAAAAAACCGGAAAGAGTATTTCGTCGCGGCGCACCTTTTCATAGAACACGTCCACCAACCGAATAACATCTTCCCTGCTCTGAATGTCACGAAGGGTATTCAACCCCTATTGCTTTGTCGGCGGGAGAAGGACGGCGTCAATCACATAGACAATGCCATTGGAAGCCGGTGCTGTACCCAGGATGTTCGCACCATTTACCGTGTACTTTCCATCCTTTTGCTCAATGACCACATTGTCAAGGTTCACCTGGTTGATTTTCTGCCCATTCTGAAGGTTCTCCAGTTTGTAGACTCCAACCGATACATGATACTCGAGAATATTCCGGAGGGCATCTTTCGATTCGGGTTTCAATAGTCCTTCAACGGTGCCTGCCGGGAGCTTATCGAATGCGGCATTGGTAGGTGCAAATACAGTGAAAGGACCTGCATTAGCTAACACATCGACATACTGAGCTGCTTTCAGGGCAGCAACGAGTGTCGTGTGATCTGCCGACCCCACGGCGATCCGCACAACGTCTTTTTGAGAATCATCATCTTTAACCGATGCCTGCCCTCCGCCTGCTGGTTGACCTTCGACAGCCGAGGCCTCCGTTTTTTGGCCACCGGACGAGCAGGAGAATAACAATGTGGTCGCCAGGCACACCGCGCAAATCGATTGTAATGTTTTCATATGGATGGGATTTAATTTGGGATCATTTTCAAGTTCGAAGATATCATGGGTATCGAAGGCACAAAATGACTTTTGTCAGTAGAGGACTAAATTGTCCCTTAAATATCTTTGCGAAGAAACTTGCGGATCGCGTAAACCAGCGGGATTGCTGTCCAAATCAGTAGCAATGATGTCGAATAGATTATCCCGAGATTGGTTCCAAAGAAGTTCTTGAGGAAGGCACCTGTGTACCCCATCAGCGCGGAAATGTCCAGTTTCAGCAAAATCATAATTCGAGCCAGGTCAACCGGGTTAAGGGAAATCATGGCCAATGTCAGCCGTTCAATTGGGTAGTCGCTGAAGGCATAGATTATATACAGCAGGAATCCGTCATATATCAGACCGAAGTAGAACCAGAACAACAGCGCAATGCCGATCCCCTTGGCCTTGTCGCGGGTGCTTACCGATGCGGCAAAAGCGAGCGAAACAAATACCCAGGTGAGCAGGAGTCCGGCTACAACCAGGTACATCGAACCTGCGTCAGCGGTCATCAGGATCACCGGCACCCCCACTCCGACGAGATAGGCTACCGACAAGGCCAGGCTGATCGCCAGATATTCGCTGAAGAAAATTACTTTTCGATCGACGGGTTGTGAAAGAAGCAGTTCAATGAATTCATAGGAGTTGAAGAAATATATTGTTGTGAAGATAATACTCACGAGGGGCACCACCATGAGAACGATGTTCAGCAAACTGAGCACAGCTTTACCAGGGTCACTGTCGAGACTGAAGAGACTAAATGTAATGATCAGCAAGAACAACGCGTAGAACAGGACGAACCGGTTTCTGAGGATATCGTACAGCGCATGCTTGGCAATCCGTATCATGAGTGACTCGCGTTAAAGTTGGTGCGCATCATCGACGCAATAGCCCGGCCCAATTTCTCCTCCCCTGTTTGCTGCTTCAGCAATTGCAGTGGGTTCGAATATCGCACCACCCCATCTTCAAGGTAGATGAGATCGGAAGTCAATTCATCGAGATCACTCATGATGTGCGACGTGATCAGAAATATTTTTCCCCTTTCCTTTTCCTTAAGAATTTTCGCCTTGAGAATTTCCACCGATAACGGATCGAGCCCCGCGGTAGGCTCGTCAAGGATCAACACGCTGGGGTCAAACAAGAAAGCCAGCGCCGCGCTTACCTTCTGTCGGGTACCCCCCGAAAGCGTGTGCATCCGTTTGTTGAACAAAACATCCAACTGAAGTTCTGTCACCAGCTCTTCATCAACCCGTCGTCCGGTGCCCCGCAAATCCTTCATCATGTTCAGCAACTGACCGATCTTCATATTGTCGGGGTACCTGCCAATTTGGGGCATGTAACCTATGTTTTCACGATAGTGCCACTGACCAGCGATGCTATTTCCATCGAAAGATATGAGGCCTGAATCCGGCAGCACCATACCCAGGATACTCTTTATCAGCGTTGTCTTCCCTGAGCCATTGGGTCCCACTATGGCGTAGGAGCCGCCGGAAATGAAGCTTGCACTCACATCTTTCAGCACCTCCAGGTTGCCAAACTTTTTCCCGATATGCTTAACCTCGATCATAGAACTTCATCGCTGGTGAATCATCTCTCAGGTTCTCCGGCGTTACCGCGGGAATCACCTTTTCTGCCCGGTCGAGGAGGAAGACCAGAAAACTTCGCCACAACATTACCGCTGTTGGCATCTTCTCCACGATCATCCCGTAGAGGCTTACCGGGTGAAAGGGCACATCACCGATTCCATTGCGATCCATATCATACCCTTCGTACTTATCCCAATAATTGCCGCTGATGGTATTCAGGGAGATGGATCCGTTCGTGGCAATGTCAAACGTGTTGGCCATAAAGTTATTCCGCGACAGGGTATTGTTGTCGCAGCTGGCCTGAATTTTCATTGCCCAGCCATTTTCCCGGAATTCATTGTCCTGAATGATCGTTCGGCTCGAGCCTTCCATGTAAATACCTACGGTGTTCTTCACAAACTGGCAATGCTCAATCCGGCTGTCGCCAATGTCCTTGAGCAGCAGCGCATACGAAGCTGAACCCCGATTCTCTTCAAAGCGGTTGCCTATCATCTTCACGCCCTTTGTGTACATAATGGCTACACCGCTTCCATTATTGAGAAAAACATTGTTGAGATAATCGTCGTCGTGTGAGAACATAAAATGCAGTCCGTAACGCAAGTTCTCAGTGCTTGCATTATTCTCAACGACCGACCTGGTCACAAACTCAAAGTAAATACCGTCGCGATGACCGGTGACTGTATTACCTCGGATAGTCATATGATGACTCTTCCACATATGGATGCCGTTGCCTACGTCATTCTCAGTGCGCGCTCCTGATGTGCCCACAAGGGTATTCCCTTCCACGAGGCAGTGACTCGCATTTGACAAGTGTATTCCGAAGAACGTTTCCTCAAATCGGTTGTAGAGGACTTTCAGTCGCTCAACATCAAGGCCCTTCACCGCCGCGATATCTTCGATGGAGGCCACCCCTGTATTGACCAACCGTAATCCCTGAATGGTGACATCATTGGCAGCGATGGTAAATAGCTCGTACTTGCCTTCACCGTCAATCACGGGATAAGAAATTCCCAGGATAGTGATCGCTTTGCGAATAAGGATGTTACCTTCCCGATAAACCCCTGGGTGAAGGAAGATGGTGTCACCTGGCTGGGCAATGGCAATAGCAGACTTCAGAGACGGTATCGTGGTTGATGGGCCCGCGTCGATAGTCCTGGCAAGCACTCCGATCCCCTGCGCCAGCAGAAAGAAGAGAGGCAGACATCGCATTGCATGAGCATGACAGCACCTGAGCATTCCAATTACTTGAATTGCGTTGTCACTTCACCCCATGCGAGAAAAATTCCCCCGTGCTTCCGCTTGAACGCGGTGGCGATGTCATAAGTCTCAAAGGCAGCCACTTTACTGGCCATCGGACTCCGGATCTCATCAGATTTTATATAAAAGGCCTCATCGGCCGAAAGGAAACTTCCGGGTGATTCGTAGTTGATCACCAGCTTGTGCGCGAAATCTGCGGGGTCATTCTCACCCGCATGATAGAACTGAAGCATGCAGTTGAGATCATCAAATTTGTATACCCGACCTTTCCTGGTGACCAACTCCGCACCAAATCGATTGTCGGCAAGGGTCATCTTGCAAGCATGGCACGCATCGGTACCGTATTGCAGGGGTTCAGGTTTTGTAGAGCAGCCATGGACCAGAAGCATACCCGCAACGCCAACCATCATTAGGGCAATTCGAATCCAACGCATCAAAAATGGATTTTGGTCATGATTTTGGGTACCTTTTTAAAAGCATGGCCTTCGATGAACTCAACACCGAGCAACAAAACACCTACGAGAATAAAAATCCATCCACCCGAATCAGGCCCGGAAAATGCGGTGAAGTTGAGTAGCTCCTTTGTGCCAATCAGCGGAGGTTGATAGGACATGCCCTCCACTTTGATGGCCGCCTCCGGATTCAGATTATGGCCATAGTCATATCCCCAAAGATAGAAGTCGATCAGGGCCGCTAGCGCGGTGGCAACAAGTATACCCAGGTACACGTGCAGGCCCAGTCGTTTGCCCCAAAGTGCAACCATCAATCCGGCAGCGATAAGGAAGCCGACGATGTAAATCATGTAACCAAACTCCGGAAACATGCTCACCTCGATATGTTTCATACCGATGTAATGGTTAAGGGCACTGATGATTTTCACATCACCGCTCAGGGTATTGATCCAGATCTTCATCTCCAGGCCTTCCGGGTATTGCGGTGCCCAGAGAAGAATTCTCCAAAGCGGAACAAAGTACGCAGATATCAGAGAAAGCGCTGCTACAGCAATGGACAGTCTGGATACTTTTTTTAGTGGTCTCATCATACAAATCTATGGTTAAGAAGGTGCTCCCGAAAACTGCTCCGGGAGTCACCCTCCCCCGCCTGCGCGGGACCTGTAAACTATGAATGAAAACAGGTTAATTCGCTCCTGTTCCCTCCGGTTCAATTTTGCCGGTAGAGAATTTCAGCGGCACATTGGATGATGCAGGAGAAACCCTTACATAACCCTGCATTTCCTGGTGCAGTGCGGAGCAAAAGTCAGTGCAATAGAATGGAACCACCCCTACCGCTTTCGGTTGCCACTTCAGGGTTTGTGTTTCACCCGGCATGACGAGAATTTCCGCATTCGCAGCGCCCTTGATGGCAAAGCCATGCGGCACATCCCAATCCTGCTCGAGGTTGGTGACATGGAAGTACACATCATCTCCTACTTTGACACCTTCGATATTGTCAGGCGTCAAGTGCGAACGGATGGCGGTCATGTACACATGCACCTGGTTGCCCTTGCGCTCAACCCGGGCTTCTTTCTCTCCCTTAGCAGCATACGGATGGCCGTTGTCTTCAATCCTGTAGAACTTCACCGAGTTCGGCGCAATCAGGCTTGCCGGAATCGCTTCAGCATAGTGAGGTTCACCTGTAGTAGGGAAGTCGAGCAGCAACTGCATCTTGTCACCGGAAATATCATACAACTGTGCCGACTGGGTTAGCTCAGGACCTGTTGGAAGGTAGCGGTCTTTTGTAATCTTGTTGTAGGCAATAACATATTTTCCCCAAGGCTTCGCGGTGGGACCCCCGGGTACACAGAGGTGTCCGATGGAATAGTACGTAGGAACGCGATCCAATACTTCCAGGGACTTAACATTCCACTTCACGATTTCAGAAGATACAAAGAAAGATGTGTAGGCATTGCCCTGATCGTCAAACTCCGTGTGCAACGGTCCGAGGCCGGGCTTCTTCACCTCGCCATGCAGTGCGGATTCGTACTTGATCACAGGGATGCCTGCAAACTCACCCTCGAAATCCTTGTTGGCAATGGCCTGCTGAATTTTCGTAAATGAAAATACAGGAATGAGGGCAGCCAACTTACCGCTACCAATGATGTACTCACCGGTCGGATCGGTATCGCAACCATGAGGTGACTTGGGGCAAGGGATGAAATAAATGATGTCTTTCAATTCAACGGGGTCGAGTTGCATCACTTCCTCCATCATGGTTGAGACGGTCATGTTGGTCTTTTCATCGAGCACATTGTGTGCGTACTTACTCTTCACCTTCTTGCCTTTGCCGGCGTTGATATACTCCTCGGCCTTCTTCCAGTTCACTGCCATGATAAAGTCTTTGTCCTTCTGGGAAGCGTTCACCTCCAGAAGTGTGTAAGCCTGCTCGGTGTTGTAGCAAGAGAAGAAAAACCAGCCGCCCGAGGCGCCCTTGCCGGCACGCGCGAGGTCAAAATTGACTCCAGGCGTAAGGAGCTGCCAGGCAATATTCATGTTGCCGGATGTCTTGTCGACGCTGATAAAGCTGATTGTTCCTTTGAAGTTCTGCTTATAGCTGCTGATCGGAACATCTAGCTTGTCGCCAATGGGAAGACTGAAACGCGTACCGGCTACGATGTACTCGGAATTCTCGGTAATGAATGGCGATGAGTGGTTACCGCCGCTATTGGGAAGTTCGAGGATCTCCGATGTATGAAATGTTTTTAGATCAACCCTCGCTACGCGTGGCGTGTTGTTGGCGTTGGCAAATGCCCACCGACCGTCATGCACCCCGTTGGTGACGGAGAGCGCGATGTGATGAAGATCATCCCATGGAATGTAGCCGTGGGAGGTATTCAACATGGGTTTACTTTCCTCACTGTACCCATAGCCATTTTCAGGAAACTGAGAGAAAACCGGAATGATTCGGAACAACCGACCTGAGGGAAGACCGTAGATGCCAATCTGCCCGTTGAAGCCACCGGAAACGATGTTATAGAATTCATCGTATTGGCCTGGAGCCACATAGACTTTGGCAGCTGCGTTGCCCGTCACGGCTTCTTTGGGACCTTGGGGAGCACAACTGTTCATGGTCACCGCAAAGCCGATAGCAGCCAGGATGACGATGGATCGCGTTAAAGTTTTCATGGGTTATCAAATTAGTGTTAAGGGTATATGTAATGGACTATTTTTCTCCGTCGTTTTGGCGCATGAATTCCAGGATATCCCTGGCATCGCCGATGGAAACGTTTTGATTGGGCATCCGCGTGAGACACAATTCAAGCAACTTCTGTGCTTCCGGGTCATTGTCAAGCATCACCTCTACATTGGTGATCATGTTCATAATCCACTCGGGCTTGCGCAGCTTGGTTAACCCTTTCCATCCCGGTCCAACAAAACGGGTTTCATCCAGTTTATGACATGCGCTGCACTTCATTTCGTATACGGCCAGACCGCGGCTGATCCGTTCCGGCTCCAAAGGTGTTTTCAATGTGACATTCTTCACAGCACCGATGCCCTTAGTGGGATCCGTAATAACAGCTTCCGGCGCAGACTTGGACAGGTCGGGATACTCTTCTGTTGTCTTCGGCTTGTCAGGGGCGCAAGCCATGTTCAGAAAGAGAATGAGGACTATCAGGTATTTCATATTGAATAAGGGTTTGATTTCAGGCTTTGTCATAATGGGTGCCTCTGCGAACAAGCACATGCAAACCTAAGCGAGCAGAGGTCGCTCCGAACTGACTTTCGTCAAGTTTTGAACAATAAATTACAAAAAAGTTCAGTTTATAATAAAAGACTATTTAGTCTTATATTTGCTTTTAGGGGCTTTGTCTGGCGAAGGTGCATCAGTCCCCTCTCCGTCATCAAACAGCATGCGAACCGATGGCGTGAACATATCGTCGTATTGCCCCGTCCGGATATTCCAGAAGAAGATTGCCAGGAATATCAAGGCAATGATCAGGCTGATGGCAATGAGCAGAACGACAATAATCATGGCTAGTATTGGGTGGATTCAAATTGGTAGCTTTTGAACCGGTCAAAAGCCGCGCGTTCGAGTTCCTCCCGGTGGTTCGGGTGCGCAATCTCAATCAGCGCCTTGGCTCGCTGACGCATGTTTCTGCCAAAAAGATTGGCGACACCATACTCGGTCACCACGTAGTGCGCATGGGCACGGGTCGTCACTACCCCCGCACCTGGCTTCAGGAAGGCCACGATCTTGGAGCCGCCCTTGCTGGCCATAGAGGGGAGCGCGATAATGGGCTTCCCTCCCTCCGACAATGCGGCACCGCGCATGAAGTCCATCTGACCACCCACACCCGAATACTGGAAGCTTCCGATGGAATCCGAGCAGATTTGCCCCGTAATATCGATTTCAATAGCACTGTTGATAGCGGCTACCTTGGGGTTCTGCCGAATCACCGATGAATCATTTACATAATCCACTCGCAGGACCGAAACAGAAGGGTTGTCGTCGATGAAATCATAGAGCTTCCGGCTTCCCAGCACAAACGAAGTCACCATTTTATTCCGGTGCTTCTTCTTGTGCTCACCGGTAATGATTCCTTTTTCAACCAGGGGGATCACCCCGTCAGAAAACATTTCAGTGTGAACGCCCAACGCTTTGTGATTGCCCAGACTGGCCAACACAGCATCAGGAATCGAACCGATTCCCATTTGCAAGGTGGCACCATCCTCGATAAGCTCGGCGCAGTTCTGCCCGATACGCATGGCAATTTCAGAAAGTTGAGGGTTGCCTACCTCTGGCAACTCCTGCTCATGAAACACCAATGCATCAAAGTCATCAGCCTTAACAATACCATCCCCCAGTGACCGGGGCATTCGCGGATTAACCTGGGCGATTACATGTTTTGCATACTTGATAGCGGAAATCACCGTGTCGACAGAAACACCCAGGGAACAATACCCATGCTTGTCTGGTGGTGACACCTGAATGAGCGCAACATCAATCGGAAGTACATTGCGCGTGAACAATTTAGGTATCTCACTGAGAAAGACCGGTACATAATCCCCACGGCCATCATTCACCGCTTGACGAACATTCTCTGAAACAAAAAGCGCGTTAATCCGAAAATTATCCTTGTACTTCTTGTCGGCGAAAGGAGCCTCACCCTGCAAGCTGATGCTCACGAGCTCCACATCCCACAGTTCAGGCGCTCGCTCAACCATCTTCCGCAGTAAATGATGTGGCGTAGCCGCGCCACCATGAATAAATACCCGGTCGCCGGATTTGATCTTCTTGACGGCTTCTTCTCCCGAAATGTAGTTTTTCATGCTGCTGAAATTCAAATGGATTATTCTAGATTTTCCCGCTTCGCCGCAACGCGAACCGCGATGGTCGCAAAGCTCACCACGCTGATACTACTAATCGGCATCAGCACCGCCGCAACCAGTGGGGTAAGGTGGCCGGTCACTGCGAAGGACAAGGCCACTGCATTATACAAGAAAGAAATGGCAAAGCTCATGCGCAAGATGCCCGCCGAGCGCTTCGCCAGCCGCAGAAAACGATCCAGGTACTCAACTTTAGCTCCGTGCAGAATTCCATCGCACGACGGGGTGAAGACACCGGTATCATCGGTAACAGCGATACCAACATCACTTTGCTTCAGCGCCCCCGCATCATTCAGGCCGTCACCGACCATCAAAACCTGCTTCCCACCAGCTTGCACTTGCTCAATATACTCCCGCTTCTGGTGAGGACTCTGATTGAAATGCATTGCTGTGCCTGGTCCAAATAAATTCATCATGGCTGCGCGATCGCCATCATTATCGCCCGAAAGCAGCGCGGTATATTGGCTGCCCAGACGATGGAGCATATTGTGAATTCCATTGCGAACGGATGTCTGAATGGCGAAATAACCCCGGACCTGCATGTCAACAGCTAACCAGACCCTGGACTGACCAGCGTGATTCGTACTGGGCGCACCGACAAATTCTGCGGAGCCTATCATGAAAGTGCGCGAACCTACGACACCCTCTATTCCTTTCCCGGGAAGCTCCTTGAATGCCGAAACTTCCACGTGCCCCGCTGGCTTTATTGACGCAGAAACCATCCGACTCAACGGATGGGTCGAAAAGCTGGTTAGCACTTTTGCGGCAGTCATTTCCTCCAGTGTACAATCTCCCTCGAATCGGATTTCAGGATGAGAACCATGCGTTACCGTCCCGGTCTTATCAAAGACAAGCGCATCAACGGATGCCATGCGCTCAATGACGTCCGCATTCTTGAGGTACAATTGGTTTCGTCCGAAAGCCCTTAGCATGTTGCCGTAGGTGAACGGAGCTGCCAGAGCCAGTGCGCAAGGGCATGCAACCATGAGCACGGAAGTGAGTACTAGCCACATTGCGGCAGGATTGATGAAATACCATACAACACCCGTTGCCACGGCAATGAACAGCACCACCCAGGTGAACACGCGCGCAGCACGATCGATGGTGCGCTGAAAGCCGCTCTCGTCCGGCTTCCGGAATGCTTCGTGATTCCAGAGACTGGTCAGGTGACTTTGCGAAGTCCTCTTTTCCACAGTGAATTGCACAGGCTGACCCAGCAACCTGCCTCCCGCGTAAACAAGGTCCCCGGTACGGGCCAAGACTGGCCGGGATTCACCGGTGACAAAACTGTAATCGATGAAGCCTTCACCTTCCAGCATCCGGCTGTCGGCGGGCACAATCTCAAGATTTCGGACGACAATCCTGTCACCCGGTTCCAACTCATAAATAATGACCGGCTTCCAATTGTCGTTGACCCACTTCCGGATGGCCAACGGGAAATAGGATTTGAAGTCGCGATCAAATGCGAGGCTCTCGTACGTTTTGCCCTGGAACCAGCGGCCAATCAGCAGGAAGAACACGAGGCCCGTGAATGAATCCAGGTAACCGGGAGCAAACCCAGAAAGGATATCCCATACGCTACGTGCAAAGAGCGCGATCAACCCCACGGCAATCGGCACATCAATATTGATCTGACGCTGCGCAAAACTCTTCCAGGCAGAATAGAAATAATCCCGTGCACTGAAGATCAGCACCGGAACAGACAACCCAAGATTCAGCAGGGAAAATAGTTTTCTGAGTACATCGTCCTGCTCATCCAGTCCCAGATACTCGGGAAAGCTGAACAGCATGACATTGCCAAAGCAAAAACCGGCAACCGCCAACCGGATGGTGAAAAGTTTGTCTGTCATTGGCCTTTCCACCGAACCTGCATCCAACTGGATCTGTGGTGGATAACCGATCGAAGACAGCAAACCGGCGATCCTCTTCAGCGACACACGCTCAGGTTGGTAGTCAATTACCACTGACTTTTGGGCAAAATTTACTTCTGACCGCAGGATTCCATGATCCAGCTTGCGCAGATTTTCCAGCAGCCAAATGCACGAAACGCAGTGGATGGCCGGGACACGAAGTCGTACACGCGCAAATGAATCAGACTTGAACTCGAGGAGCTTATGCAGCACTTTGGGCTCTTCCAGGTAAGCATACACTTCCTCGTCTACCGGTCGGGCCGTTGTGCCCGGGTGCTGCTCATACTGATAGTAAGCACAGAGGTTATTGTCATTGATAATTTCATAGACCACCTGGCAGCCGTAGCAACAGAAGTTCTTTTCATCAATGGCAAATTGATGATCCTCGCATGCCTGCCCGCAATGGTAGCACTTGATGTCTTCCTTAACCTCGCCCACTTTATTATTTTACTACGTAAGTCCAGATGGCACAATCAATATGGTTGACCACATCTTCCGCGATGCTGCCGCTGGCCAGGTGAGCGATGCCGCGACGGCCGTGCGTGCGCATAGCGATGATGTCGGCTTTGACTTCCTTTGAAAAATTCTTGATTCCCTCTTCCTCCGACATATCATTGAAGATGTTTAGGGTAAAATTCTTCAGCATGAAGCGTTTGGCAAACTCCTTCATCGTCTGCTTGATCTGAGCATCTGTACGGAACCGGACCGGGGTATTCACGTAAAGCACGTGCAAAGTGGCACCAAAAAAACTCTGCAGCGCCTTGACCTCCATCGTCAGCGCCTCAAGATCAAGATCCGGAGTCGTCGGCAGAACAATGTGTTTGACCTGTTTGATGCCCTTCTTCATGGAAATAACGGGCACCGGACTCGAGCGAACAATCTTTTCAGTATTTGAACCGACGGTAAATTCCTTTATCCCTTTCGCGCCGTTCGTGCCCAGTACCACCAGGTCCGCACTCGTTTCCTGGATCATCCGCCGAATAACGGCAACCGTGCCTCCATACGCTACGTGCGTCTTGACCTTAACCGGGAGGTCACTGGCCCATTTCTCCTTGAGCCTGGCGAAACCCTTCTCCACTTCCTTCTTGCGGTCACTCATGTAGGCCTGCTCAAAGGACAACACGGCAGCCGAATCATACAATACCGGCAACTCTACCACATGGAGCAGGTTAACAACACCATGGCTCTTTTCGGCAATACCAACGGCAAACTTGAACGCCTCGACAGCATTCTCAGAGAAATCGCAAGGAACCAGTATTTTTTTCATAATTCACGGATTAATTCTAACTATTCAAAAGTAACCGTGGTTCCCCCTCAGGGCAGTGAGGATGATCACGGTACCCGCTGATTTTAATCATTCACTGGTCATTACACCATGACAACGGTCATAGGCCAATGTACTTTCTTCTCCCACATTTACCAACGATTTCCTGCCTGAAGGCAATAAGAATTCTTCCGGCAAAAAACTACAACCATGACCCGGATTAGAAGAAACCTTGTTCTGATTCTCACGCTCCCCCTGGCTGCTTTGGTGGCCGTGGCAAGCCTCGGTGGACTCCTCTCACCCAATGTCTATGCACAGGAATCATCCGATTGGACTGCCCAGGCGGTGGCCCAGGATGCGGTCGACTTGTTTCTGGTTGTGCCGATTTTAACCATCGCATCACTCTTTGTTTTTCGCCAGGAACGGCTGGCTGAGCCGGTGTGGGGCGGATCATTGCTCTACCTGATCTACACCTTCATCATCTATGGTTTCAGTGTTCATTTCAATGTGTTGTTTCTCGTTTACATCGCAGTCCTCGGCCTTTCCGCTTATGGATTCATTTATTTCATGATCCTCCAGCACCATCAACCAGCTATAAAAGGTCTCATTGACCAGCGCCCTGCCAAGGTCATTGGCATTTACTTCCTGGTGATTGCCGTATTGTTCTATGGGCTGTGGCTTGCTGAGATCATACCGGCCAACGTGGGAGGCTACACACCGGCAACGGTGGAGACAGCAGGTTTGTTTACGAATCCTGTCCAGGTAATTGATTTGGCCTTCTTCCTGCCGGGCATATTCATTATTGGTATTCTATTGCTTCGTCAGCACCGTCTGGGCATGATCCTCACGCCGGTGCTGTTGGTCTTCTTTGTACTCATGGACATCACCATCACGGTCATACTGGTCGTTCAGTATACACGCCTCGGAACAATCAATCCGGTTGTTATGATAATCATGTCAACCCTTGCCGTAGTCAGCGGCACAATGCTGACCTGGCTGCTGAAGAAATCCTATTGAGTTTTCGCCTGTGGTAGTTTGGCAATTATCTTGGTAACAGCCTCGCGAATAAGTTCATCCGACATCTGGTCAGTATCGCTCAAGGCAGAAATGGCCCAACCTCTCCACAAAAGCGTATTGCCGTTTGCATCCATGAGATCAATGATCAGGGTCCCCTCACGGTATGTGTAAACATCGCGTTCGCTCTTGATCCAATAGGGTGAGTAAGTATCACTCCGGATCTGGGTTTTGTCCTCGATTACGATGTGATAGTGAACGCGCAAACGTGGATTATCCTCATTTTGAGAATACCCTTTTTTGTTGAGCTCGGAAATAGTGGCCTCCCGGATGCGTTTGTCGTTCAGCTCATTGTAATACAGCGGGTTATTCCGTTCCTCGATGCCCGCTTTGTCGAGCCATACGAAAGTCTTGTAGTCGGAAATCTTGAAGGCGCGATCATAATCTGTCCGCACGGTGATTTGGTCACTGCATCCATCCAGGATGACCAACACCAGAAAAATAAAAACTGTTTTCATAGACTTATTTTTGAATCAGACTCAACTTAATCAATACTAGAAGACGTCAAGGATCCGGTAAGTGGTCTTTCCATAGGTTACGCTGTCTCCTGTTTTCTTTCCCTTCATGGCTAGATAGAGAGGGCTAACGACAGATAGTCCGAAGAAAGGCTTTCCTTCAGCCTCAAACCGTTCGATGCTGGCAGACACAAAAAATGTATCCCTGTCAGTCTTGACCACCGATCCACGCTGCACTGTGTCATGGATGGAGCCCATTTCAGACCGCATTCGAAACAAGTCCTCAAGCTCGCGGTTGGCAAACTCCAATTGCTCTGCCAATAGGCTGACTTTTGCGGTGGTTTCCGCCTTTAAAGCCTGCGTCTGACTGTCGAATCTCTCTTCGTTTTCATTTTCATCCGTGTGCATCATCTCGCGAATCCTCTCGCGAAAATCATTGATGACAGTTTCGTGTTGGCGAATGGCCGACTCCAGTATTCTGTGCTTATCCAAGGGTTTGTCCATATCAATCGGCGATAATCTTTTGGGCAAGGTCGCTTTTAGGGCAAAGCAAGGTGCTGATGGGCAGCAGGACAACAAATGACTTTCATCAAGGAATGGTGTAATAAAATTTTCCGACCTTCGGGAGTGCCCATTTTAATCCGATTTGACTCATGAAAAAGATACTGTGCCCCACTGATTTTTCGGATACGGCCGATAATGCTGTCGTCTATGCGGCCAAACTGGCTCAAAAAACCGGGGCGCATCTGGCCCTGTTTAATGTTCAATCGCTGGCGGATCGCACACCAGAAGAAGCTGCCCTCGGTGAGCAAACAAATGCCCAAATCGCGTACGACCGACTTGAGGAGTTGAGTCAGGAGGTCAGCCGCGTTTTTAAAATTTCATGCAATGGAAATGTGACCACGACAGTGGCTGGGCTGTCGAAGATTATTGAAAGCGAAGCGTCGGGTCATGACCTTATCGTGATGGGCACCAATGGACCCGATGATGTGTTCCAATTCTTCTTCGGGAGTAACTCCTATCGCACAGCCAAGAATACATCGATTCCGGTGCTCATTGTCCCCAGCGGTTATGGGTATTCAGACATCCGCATGACGGCGTTCGCCTTTGACTACTGGCGAAACAACACACTCCCCATGACCCAACTGGTGAAGGTCATAAAACCTCTTCAGAGTGAATTGACCATCCTGGAAGTGATGGAGGAATCATTCAGTCACAGAGCCGAAAAGGAGATGCTGGCCGACCAACAGATGCTTCGAGATGTCTATGGCGTTGACATAAAAATGGAATTTCAAACACTCCACACGAGCAACATACCGCAAGCGCTCGACGACTTCATGAAGAGCAGTAATATTGATATGCTCGCTCTATGTACCCAACATCAATCACTCATTGACCGCATTTTCCATAAGAGCGTAATCAAACATTTGAGCAAGATTGCCACTTATCCTCTGTTAATTATTCACACCTGAAGGCATCAAGCGAGAATACCTCGCATGGTAACAGGAAATTTTGCGAATGGCTCCTGCCACAGTGGACCCACGGCACTTTTCTCATAATGCACATTACCAATTCAGGGGGTTGCTCCATGACAAAAGTCACCAAGGCTTTTGACTCTACTCATCGGCTGGCGGCCCTATCGGAAGTAGCTTGACACCTGATTGGAGAACCGAAATCAATCAAGTAAACAGCAGCCATGAAAAAGATTCTTGTTCCCTGCGACTTCTCACCTTGCGCGGTAGAGGCCTACCAGTTTGCCCTCAAAATTGCCGCCAAAAACAAAGGCGAGTTGCATGTTATCAAAGCCATCGACCTGCCGGTGATGATGGTCTCCGGATTCGACGTCCAGCCTTACGTTTACGATCCCGAACTCCTGGGTGAATTGGAGGCCGATGCACAAATGAAGTTTGTCAAACTAAAGGAGCGATATGTTAGCGATGGCGTAATGGTGACCTTACATGTGAAGCACGAATCTCCGGCTCATGCCGTCCGGCAGTTTGTCAAAGACAATGCCATCGATCTCATCGTTATGGGCACGAAAGGTACCAGTGGGCTGAGTGAGTACCTTATTGGCTCCAACACGGAGAAAATCGTGCGCACATCGACCGTCCCTGTATTGGCCATCCGTAAGTCAGTGGACTTGTTCACAATAAAAAAAATCATATTCCCCACAACACTTCGCCTGGATCAGACTGAATTTGTCAACAAAATCAAGAACCTGCAGGCTTTCTTTGGGGCGTCACTCGAAGTTCTATGGATCAACACGCCCATGAAATTCAAAACAGATGAAGAAAGTAAAGGTCTCCTCGATGACTTTGCCAAGAACTACAAGTTGGAAAATTACCACCTGCATGTTCGCAATGACACGATAGAACAGGACGCCATTATGCACTTTACGCGGGAGGTCAAGGGTGACATGATCGCCATGGCAACCCACGGTCGGCGAGGACTTGCACACGCCCTGATGGGCAGCGTGACCGAGGAAGTTGTCAACCATATTCAATGCCCGATTTGGACCTATTCACTGAAATAAAATTGCCATCATGAAACGCCTTGTCGTACCAACTGACTTCTCTGTGTATGCCACTGGAGCCATCGCCCTGGCCGCAGTTATCGCGAGGAAAACGAAAGCACCGATTAGCCTGGTGCACAATATCCCTACACTGCTTCACTGGGAATCTATGTCTGAAGACCAGAAGCAGGAGTACCCTGAAATGGCTGCTCAGACCCACCAGGCGCAGACGACCCTGAATGAACTTCAGCGCGCTGATGTTTTAAAAGGGACCAAGTCAGAAACGGCCATTACACACGGCGTAACCTACGATCAAATCGTTCGATACGCGGCTAGTCGCGAAGCAGGGATGATCGTAATAGGCTCACACGGCAATGAGCGATCAGACCGGTATTTCATCGGATCCAACATTCAGAAGGTGATGCGCATGGCTAGTTGCCCGGTGCTCACAGCCAAGAAAGAGTTTGACGGTGATACAATTCACAGCATTGTCTTTCCTTCAGAATTTGATGAGGAGGCGCACAGACACTTTGCACCAGTGGCAGAACTGGCGCGGGATCTGAAATCAAAGGTGCATTTGCTTTCCGTCAACACACCTTATGACTTTGCTGATTCACGTTCACGGTCCCGCAAATTGAATGCGTTCCGGGAACAGTATCCCGACCTGACTATCGATATGATGATCCACGACCACTTCGATCCCGAATCCGGTATTCTGGAGTATGCCGAAGACATTGGTGCCGATATGATTGCCATGGCCACCAGCGACCGGCGCAACAGGGCCAGGTACCGGATAGGTGTCACAGATTCCATAGTGTTTCATGCGACGATTCCGGTACTTAGCATCAACGCCGCTATCTTTCACAAAGCACCAACCCCGGTTGGAATCGCGACATGATACCAAAACAATGGTTCCGCACTGCAGATTCGCTGAAAGAACTAAGGAAATTCCTTGAAGAATTGGGCGATCTGTCCCGGTTCAGCGCACGCTTTTTTCGGGAACTCTTCAAGCCGCGGCCGGAAGTTGATGAGTTCGTCCGCCAATGTTTCTGGGTAGGATACAAGTCTCTTCCGCTGGTTGGCGTTACTGCTTTCATCATGGGATTGGTTTTGACCATCCAGTCGCGACCGACCCTGGTTGAGTTCGGTGCGGAATCACTCCTGCCCAATATGGTGGCCGTATCGCTGGTGAGAGAAATCTCGCCGGTAATTACTGCCCTTATCTGCGCTGGAAAAATTGGCTCCGGAATGGGCGCGGAACTGGGTTCCATGCGCGTCACCGAACAAATCGATGCCATGGAAGTATCCGGCACCAATCCGTTCAAGTACCTCATTGTAACGCGCGTGCTCGCCACCACACTTATGTTGCCCATCCTATCGAGTCTTTCCAATGCCATTTCCATCTTTGGCGGCTACCTGGGTGTCAACATCCGCGGTTCGGTAAGCTGGCACCTGTATTGGTCTCAGGTATTCGACGCATTGAGCTTTGGTGACATAGTCCCTTCCTTGATCAAGACATTCTTCTTCGGCTTTGCTATAGGCCTGATCGGTTGTTACAAAGGATACAATACCAGCAGAGGAACCGAAGGTGTTGGCCGATCTGCCAACGCGGCAGTTGTCATCGCCTCGTTGCTGGTTTTTATCCTTGACCTGATTGCCGTGCAGCTGACCGACCTTTTGGGATTTACATAGACCATCGGCCATGGGTACCGAAACCACCGTACTGGAAGTCAGCGGCCTGAGCAAGTCCTTCGGTTCGAATCATGTGCTCAAAAACTTCTCTGTGAGCCTCAACAAAGGGGAAAATCTCGCCGTCCTCGGTAAGTCAGGCTCAGGAAAATCGGTTCTCATCAAATGCATCATCGGGTTGATTGTTCCAGACGAAGGCAGTATCAAAGTATTTGGAGAGGAAGTGCATGAACTGGGACAGGAGGCGCTAGACCAGATGCGTGCCCGCATTGGGTTTCTTTTTCAAAGCAACGCGCTTTATGACTCCATGACTGTTGAGGAGAACCTTCTCTTTCCGCTCCGGCGCCATTGGATAACCGAAGAGCATGCCAACTCCGATGATGCGGTGAAAGAAGCGCTGGACGATGTCGGCCTGCTGCATACCCGCCAAATGATGCCCTCCGAGCTTTCCGGAGGCATGCGTAAACGGATTGCGCTGGCGCGGACGCTGATTCTGAAACCGGAAATCATTCTCTACGATGAACCGACCACAGGTCTTGACCCCATCACCTCCCGGGAAATCAGCGAACTTATCGTTAATGTGCAAAAAAAGTACAACACGGCATCGATGATTATTTCTCATGATATGAATTGCATTCATGCCACAGCCAACCGGATTGTCATGCTGATCGATGGCCGCTGCTATGCCAACGATACATACGACACCCTTGTTAAATCGAATGATGAAAAAATCAGAGACTTCTTTATTGAAACGATATGACTGACAAAAAAAACATCGACAATCTCAAATTGGGCGTGTTCGTCTTTGCGGGGTTGGTTTTTCTGATCTTCGCCCTGTATATGATCGGACGCAACCGGAGTCTGTTCGGCGCCACTTTCTCCATCTCGGCTCGGTTCAACAACATCAACGGGCTTGTACCAGGAAACAACGTCCGTTATTCAGGTATCGATGTAGGCACCGTGGACCAAATCGAACTGATCAATGACAGTTCGGTACGCGTTACCATGCTGATTGAAAAAAGTGCCCGCGGACACATCAAAACCAATGCCATCGCTTCCATCGGAACCGACGGGCTCATGGGCAATAAACTTATCAGCATCAAATCGCAGCCTGGCGACGCTCCGCCTGTTCAGGATGGTGATGAGATTCTGACACGCAAACCGGTGGAAACCGACGAAATGCTGCAAACCCTGAATACCACAAACGAGAACATCGCCGTCATTACCAGGAATCTTAAGGAAATCACTGGAAAGCTGAATAGCCGCAACAGCTTGTGGAACTTTCTGGCAGACACCGTTATCGTTCAGGACTTGAAGCGAGCCGTCAGCTCTATCCGGCAGGCTGGCACCAACACGGTGCGTTTCACCGACGATGCCGCGGAATTGATTCACAGTCTGCGTGATGGAAAAGGTCTCGCCTCCACCCTGTTCACCGACACGATGATGACCCGTCAGCTGCGAGCCTCGCTGGCAGAAATTCAGAAAGCCAGCAAAGACCTCAGCTTAACTACGGCTCAATTGAAGGAAACCATCACACAAGCGGGCAGTGGTGATGGCACCGTCGGTGTCCTCCTGTCGGATACCGCCACTGCCAACAATCTGCGACGCACACTGAAAAATGTTGAGCAAGGCACCGGACGCTTCAACGAAAACATGGAGGCCATGAAGCACAATTGGCTCTTCCGTGGATACTTCAAGGATCAGGAAAAAAAAGCGGCACAGGATAAGAAAGAAGAAGAAAAGAAAAAGAAGCCGTAGCTCTTCTAGTCATAGAATTTCCTTGCCATTTGCGCAATCGCCTTGCGATCCCTATCGCACGCTTTTCGCAAAGCCTTGATCACCTGCGGGTCGGCCACTTCGGCGAGTGACTTAAGAAAACTCACCAAGACCTCTTTGTCGTGCAGTTGCCCGATGGCGTCTTCCATTCGCGAATAGAATTTCTGCTTTTTGGCTCCCAGCAAATCAACAAGACCTGACAGGTAAATGAGCTGCTTGATTGACTTACGGACGTTGTGCAATTCACCAGGCTTCAACACAGGATATAATCGCGATTTTATAAACTTCAACCGCTTACGCAGAAAATCCTGCAAATCTCTGCGTCCTACATCACTCACCAATTTCAGCGTTTCCCTTGAATGACGTGTCATCTGCTCGATGTAAAACGGAATTTCCGCTTTAAAGGCTTCCTGGTGAACGGTTGTGTCTTCCTGAGCTATAGGAAGACCTTCGAGGTTATTGGCAATAAGAAGCCGTATCATGACATCGGAGTGCCGGATCAGGCCGGCCTTGCGGAAAATATTTCGCAGCGGAAGATAATTTTCATGGCTGTCGTATTTCTTCAAGGAAAAGGCCATGACCTGCAGCACGGACTTGAGCTTCTTGATGTCGACCCTAATCCTATGCGTTGTTTCAGGCAGCTGAAACTGATGATACTGATTCAGGTTGTTAATCAGCGATTCGAAGTGGGCCCGGACAAATTTGTCGAGCGCTTTCATTGTTCATCGGTAGCGGCTCCTGTCGTTTCCTTCTCATGAACACCCAGAAGCATGGACAAAGTCTTTAAGCGATAGTTGTGATCAGCGATCAGCTTGGCGATGCCGACAAAGGGCACAAAGAGAATCATGCCTGAAACACCCCAAAGGATACCGCCCAGAAAAATAGCTACCAGGACCACCAGTGTATTGACTTTAAGCCGGTTGCTCACCGCAATCGGGAAAATAACATTGGCTTCCAGGTATTGCACAAAAGTGAAGACACCGACAACGCCAAGGGGATACCAGATCGAATCATATGTCGTCCAGGCCATCGTGATCGGCAATAAGGAACCAATCAAAATACCAACATAGGGTATGAAGGTCAGTATCGAAGCAATGAATCCGAAAAGAAAAGGATGCGGAACGCCAAGGATCATGAGCCCAACGCTGTTCAGTATGCCCACCACAAGGTAAACGACACCCATGCCCTTGATAAAATTGAAGTAGGCCTGGATGGTAAGGATGAGAATCTGTCTGGTGTTCTCGTTGCGTTCGGCTGGAAAAATTCGATACAGCACTTTTACCCAATGATGGCGATAGTACAAAATCAGCACGGTATAAACGGGCACCAGGATAAGGACAACGGCGGAAATTGCGGAGAACGAAATGGCATCACCCACCAGGTTCAGCGTACCACCTGCCATTTGGTCGGTGAGCTTCGACAATAACTTGTCTTGTTGCTCTGCAGAGACACCAAAGAACGCAGTCATCAACCGGCTAAGGTCTGTGACTGCCTCAACCAACCTGCCTTGCAATCCCGGCCACTCATGGAGGAAACTCATAAATTGCTGAACCATGAGTACGGTAAGGCCAAGAATCAACAAGGTCAAAATACTTACGTTGACAAGGATGGCCGTCATCCGGCCAATACCCTTTCGCTCCATCCAGGCGCAGGAAGGATATAAAACGAAACTGATCAGCACGGCAAAGCTCAGCGGAATAAGAACATCACGACCAAAGTAGAGAATGAGTGATCCGTAAATGATGTACTGAAAGTACGTCAGAATCCTGTCCTGTTGACTGCCAGGCAGACGGCCAGCTCGAAAATTGCTGAATCGTGAGGTTTGCATGAAGGTTTCCCCGGTTCATTGGAGATGCCTAAATCTAAGCAAATCACTCCATTCGGCATCTGAGAGCAGTCAGCAAGACAAAATGATTAATGTCAGTAGCGTTCCGAATCAATTGGCAGAAACCGACGCTCCGGTTACCAGCAACGACTCCAGTTTGGCATCAAGATCGGCACCGCGCAAACCCTTGGCCACAACACGTCCTTCTGGGTCCAGCAGAAAGTTCATGGGTATTGCGTTGATGCCGTACAACTTACCTGCAGAGGACTGCCAGCCTTTGAGGTCAGACAATTGCAACCAGGTAAGCTTATCCTTCTTGATCGCCTCCAACCATTTGTCCCGGTCTTCCTCGGTATCGAGTGAAATACCAACAACTTCAAATCCCGCGCCTTTTTTGTTATAAGTCTTATACGATTTCACCAGGTTGGGATTCTCGCGGCGGCATGGTCCGCACCAGCTTGCCCAAAAGTCAATGAGCAAGTACGTTCCACGCAATGATGAAAGCGCAACAGGTTTTCCGCTCACATCATTGAGCGTAAAATCCGGTGCCACCTGGTTGACATCCGTTTTTTTGGCAATGTCCAACAGGTCTGCAATTTTTCTTCCAATCGATGAGGCCCGAACTGTGGAATCGAGAAGCATCACCGTGCTGTCGAATTTTGCGACATCGGGATTGTACATGAACATTTCATACACCTCGTAGGCGGAGACAAATGATGACGGGTGACTTTTGATGAAAGACATGGTGATGCGATTCTGATCCTGCCCGATGGCATCATAGGTCTTTTCCAGACTATCGATCTGCGGCTTGTTGTTGGATTCCACGGCAGTGCGGTAGTCCCTACTGAAGGCTTTCATGCGTTCGTTTACCGCCGACTTTGATTTTTCCAAAATTGCCTGCTCCTCATTGCAAGACGTGCCGGTTACGAGTCCTTCCGATAATGAGTCACGGACAGCGGTGACGGAGACAGTTCCATTCTCAAGATAAAACGGAAGGTATGATTTCTTGTCGCCCAGGATGCGCAAGGCGGCTTGAATCGGCTCACCGACACTGCCTGTAAATATATATTGGCCATTGACACTAGTTGCAGAATCAACCTGCCGGACATCGTCCAGCCTGTAGGACAGTAACAGTGTGCCTGAGTCAAGGCCTTTTAAAGCGACAGTAACCGTGTAGGTGGTGTCGACCGCCATGGCATTCTTCTCAAAATTTGAGCACGAGAGGTTAACGGCAGCGACAAACAAGGTGATCACAGCAGCTATGGATACATTCTTCATTCGATGAGCATTTATTTACGGGCCCAAAGTAAAGCAATAACTGCCATAAAAAGTCCATTGGGCAGACACTGGGCATCCACATTATTGGTCCTTTCCCGGTCAAATCGATCACCCCGGGATGGATTGCATCATCAATTTCCCTGACGAAGATCATGGCAATTTGATTGGTGAATCTCAAACTTCGACCATGGAATTGGCTCAAAATAACCGAGCCTGGTAATTCGAATTTTCAGATTTCGGGTCTTAATACAATTCTGTATGGAAGCCAAGAAAACAGCCGTCGCCGATTTGTCCAGGATGTCAAATCTCTTCCGAAGCATTGGATTTCTGATTTCCATGGTGTTGGTGGTCACCGCTTTTGAATGGAAATCATATGAAAAAGCCCAGGTTGATCTCCAGGTGAGGAACACCAATTCATTCGAGCAGGTCATGGACATCCCTCCCACCGAACAGCCGCCGCCTCCACCCCCGCAGGTACAGCAGCCACAGGTTGTGGAGGTCCCCGATGAAGAAGAAATCAAGGAGGACATCAAGATCAATCTCGACATTGAAGTGACAGATCAAACCAAGGTTGAGCAAATCATCATTCAGACCGCGGCTCCGGAAGAGGAGGAAACCGAGCGCATCTTTACCATTGTGGAGGAGTCTGCTTCGCCAAAAGGTGGCATGGCGGGGTTTTACAAGTACGTCAAGGACAATATCAAGTACCCGCCCCAGGCACGCCGGATGGGTATTGAGGGGCGCGTGTTTGTTGAGTTTGTCATCGGCAAGGACGGAGCCTTGACCGATGTTCGCAGCATAAAGGGCATTGGTGCCGGCTGCGATGAAGAGGCGGTGCGCATTGTTCAATCCGCGCCTGCCTGGAATCCAGGCAAGCAGCGAGGTAAGCCGGTGAGGCAACGGTATACGCTTCCGATTATCTTTAAGTTGGGTTGAAGGAAGGACCAGCAATGCCTTCGCATTGGACCACTTGATGAACTCAGGTTTCTGAGTACCCGGCCACTCTTTTGCACTTTTTGCAAAATACGGTGCCGGTCTGTTGTGGAAGTCGCAATATCCTGCCTTTTCCTCCTAGCTAGCTTGCTTAAAAAATAAACAAAATACCCATGAGAGCACAACTAACAATTGTCTTCCTCTTGATATTCTGCCAATGCCAGCATCAAGAAAATGACACGACTGGTTGCGAATTTCAACTTAACAACGTGAAGTATAAGACTTCCGCAAGGGTCGATATAAGTGAACCAACCGTGCAACTTCATGGGGCAACCTCCGACTATGGGATACAAATTTGGCTGAGTAGAAAAACCAATCCTGCTCAAAACAGTGGCTGGGACTTTTTTGACGCAATTAAAATCTTCGCGGAAGAAGCCTGGTACAGTAAGAATGGAAATTCTGTAATTATAAAGGGCAAAACATGGACTTTTGCAGATTCCATTTCCAATTGGGATGGCACCGCAAAGGCCTACGTCCAAGGGACATGCAACTGTGACGTAGACATTCAACTCAAGTAAGACAGCACATTGTCGGGTCTCCCTTTCGATCCTTGAGAGCCATTGTACTTGGCCATCCAGTAAATAATAATCCACGAAATGTCCCAGGGTTCAGGCAAACACTCCCAGATCGAACCAACAAGGCACACATCAGCAGAAGCTAGATATGTCAAATAGTTTATTTTTGTTGTAAGTCCAAAGACATGATCTTCGGTGCGAACTGCAATACACTAAACAGGATTAACATACGGCTTGCCGATGACGAGCTAAAATTAGAACGGTAAAAAAACCAACTGAATCACCACCACGCTATTCTCCACATCGTCCATCCAATCGATCCCGCGCATGAATATTCTAATTGTATACCCCGGCATTATACCCGCCATAAACTATGGTGGAACGGAACGGGCTATTTGGAGCCTGGGCCAGGAGCTGAATGCCATGGGTCATTCCGTCACCTACTTGGTTAATAAGGGTTCAACATGCCCGTTTGGAAAGATCCTTGTCCTCGACAAGACAAAAACGCTGGACAAGCAAGTGCCTGATTACATTGACCTGGTCCATTTCACCTATGAGCCCGGTGTTCCGATCGCCAAACCCTATGTGATTATGATGCAAGGAAACATCAATGACAAAAGAGAACTGGACGCCAATACGATTTTTGTCTCATCAAATCATGCTTCCCGGTACGGCTCCACGTCTTATGTACTCAATGGGTTGAACTGGGATGGATACACCAAGCCGGACTGGTCAGTGCGACGTTCCTATTTTCATTTTCTTGCCAATGCTGCCTGGCGACTCAAAAACGTCAAGGGCGCCATTGCCATTGCCAAGGGGGCGAACGAGCAACTGTACGTTCTGGGGGGCACGCGACTAAATATTAAAATGGGATTCCGGCTAACGCTCACACCGAAAGCACGCTTCAAGGGTATGGTGGGAGGAACCATCAAGGACAATCTTATCAATGGATCCAAAGGACTGATTTTCCCGGTAATGTGGCACGAACCTTTCGGGATAGCCATCATAGAAAGTCTGTTTTACGGCTGCCCGGTTTTTGGAACACCGTACGGGTCACTTCCAGAGCTTGTAACCCGCGAATTTGGGTTCTTGTCGGCACACACTGCTGAACTCATCGAGGGAATCAAAAATGTAGACATCTATGACCGAAAGAAGTGTCATGAGTACGCTCGTGATCAGTTCAACGAAAAAATCATGACAAGCAACTATCTGGTCAAATATGAGCAGGTACTGAATGGAAGACCCCTCAATACCCGCAAACCGCAATTGATTGAGGTACAAAACGAGAAATTCCTGCCATTCGATTGAACCTCCAAAATGAACTACGACGGTTGCACGATGGAAGGACTCAGTAATCCCTTAATGTGGCTCAAACATTGACCATTTATAAAAGCAAAAAGGTCAACTAGCTATTTATTAGATAGTTGACCTCTCATTTATGTAGTCCGTACGGGAATCGAACCCGTGTTACCAGAATGAAAATCTGGTGTCCTAACCCCTAGACGAACGGACCATGGGGTAAAACAAGGGCGCAAAGATAGAACGCCCGCGCTATATGACAAACCCCAACTTCCCATTTTTTGACTTGAGGGGAACCCTTTCCATAGGTTTTACCTTATTACTGATATATTTTTACGCGCTGATTTTCTCAACCTCTTAACGCACTACTGACATGACAAAAATTGGTATCAATGGTTTTGGCCGCATCGGTCGCCTGGCATTCCGGGCCGCTGTCGGCAGAAAAGACATCGAAGTGGTCGGCATTAACGACCTCGTGGACCCAGAATACATGGCTTACATGCTCAAATATGACTCCACGCATGGCAAGTTTGAAGGAACCGTCTCCGTCAAAGACGGCAACCTGGTCGTCAATGGAAAGACCATCCGCGTCACCGCAGAGAAAGATCCGGCCAATCTCAAGTGGGGTGATGTCGGCGCAGAGATCATCATCGAGTCGACTGGCCTCTTTCTTACAAAGGCCGATGCCCAGAAGCACATCAACGCCGGCGCCAAGCGTGTCGTGATGTCAGCGCCCGCCAAGGATGATACCCCGACGTTTGTTATGGGGGTGAACCACAAAAGCCTTAAAGCAGAACACACCATCGTATCCAACGCATCTTGCACTACCAATTGCCTGGCGCCCATCGCCAAGGTGCTCAACGATAAGTTCGGCATCGCCGAAGGCCTCATGAGCACCGTACACGCCGTCACCGCTACACAGAAAACCGTCGATAGCCCATCTGCCAAGGACTGGCGCGGTGGCCGCGGCGCTTACCAGAATATTATACCCTCCTCCACCGGCGCCGCCAAAGCGGTAGCCCTTGTAATACCGGAACTAAAAGGAAAACTCACCGGCATGTCGTTCCGCGTCCCGGTGGCGGATGTATCGGTGGTCGACCTTACGGTGAAACTCAGCAAGCCCGCTTCCTACGATCAGATCAAAGCTGCCATGAAGGAGGCTTCGGAGGGAGACATGAAAGGCATCCTTGGGTACACCGAAGATGATGTGGTTTCACAGGATTTCATCGGTGATCCACGCACGTCCATCTTCGATGCAAAAGCCGGTATCGCCCTCAACGATTCATTTGTGAAGGTTGTGTCATGGTATGACAATGAGTGGGGGTACTCGAACAAGTTGATTGACCTTGTACAAGAGTTGACCAAGCTGTAATCATTTCCCGGTTGCCGGTAACCGGTATTGGTTCCTGGCAACCGAGGACTACTCCGGTTTCTTATTCAAGCTGTGCTTGTACCAGATATTGAGTATCACCCCGGCCAGCACAACAACCATTCCCAGATGCGCGGCAAGGCTGAATGACTCGCCGAACAAGAAGTACCCCAGCACAAGGGCATAGACTATTCCTACGTACTTCAGGCCTACAACTTTTGAAAGCTCATCTGATTGGTATGAGCGCGTCATGAAGTACTGGGCAATCTGCGCCGTGAGGCCTATGAAAATCAGGATGAGCCAGTCCGTACCCTGTGGTGTGACCCATGTGATCGTATTGATCAGGAGCGCCGTTACCGGTAGAGAAACCAGCGGGAAATAGAATGTGATCACCAAAGGATGTTCCGTGAGCTTGAGTTGCCTGATCATGTTATAGGCCAATCCAGCGAAGAAAGCTGATCCAATCCCAATCATCAGATACTTCGGCCCGATACGGTTATCAAATCCCGAAATCATTAATACGCCTGCGAACGAAACAGCAAAGAAGAACCACTGCCATGGCTTCACCGGCTCCCTGACAAGATAAATACCCATGATGGCGGTGAATATTGGAGACAAGTATTGCAGCGTGACGGCACTGGCCAAAGGCATGTGCTGAAGGGTGATGAAATAGAGCACCAACGAACTCGATCCGAAGAAACCACGAAGTAGCAGCGACTTACTGTTGTTACCAGGGAGTGGGATCCGGTAGTACTGAACGATGCCATAGGCAATGAACAGCGATACCAGCGACCGGAGTAAAGCAATTTCGATAGCCGGCAAGTGTCCCACTGATTTGACCGCGGCATTCATCAAGGCGAAGAAGAATGTGGCCAGCAGCATGAACCGAACACCGGGCGAAAACATGGCTGCAAGAACGGCAAGTTTCATGGAGTTACACAGAGCAATACGCAGAGGTTCGTTGAGCATTGGTATTCACCCTGAACCTCCATGCCGCCACTCAGTATTTCGGTGTAACCCTCGAAATCACTGAGGAAATAGCAAGACTAAGACATTAATTATATCCTCCACGAACCTCCGTGTCGCCTAAGTGCATCTCCGTGTAACAAACCTCACTACCGCAAAATCCAGGTAACCAACAGTGTAAGATTACCCTGAAAATCGACCAATCAGGTGTCAGGAATACACACCTAACAACCATTTCCGACACCACCCAAATTGAGTTATTCTTATGTACTATTTTGAATATCAACATGTTAGGTCTATTATTTCGTTGCGGACCGCACTTCGAACAGGGGTTGTTAGGTTACTTTACGGATGTATTGTTTTGCCAAAGTTTCGATGAATTCGGGACCCCTTCCCCCGCAACTTTGAATCAACAAACCGAAGGAGGGGATTATGGGAGCGCTAGCATACTTTAATGTTCGTCACAGGCTCACGCAGGTTGTCGTTTTCTTTATGTGCATCCTGCTGTGCATGATTATCGCCCAGTTTGCCGAGGCAGCAAAGCCCAAGCCGCCGCGCTTCGACAAGCCAAAATACAGGGTATCGGTACATAGTAACTCAAATAGAGTCGTCAAGATATTGGAGAAGAAGCGCAAGGATTATCCCAGGTCATCCTCGTTTCTCGCATCGAACCGCAAAAGCCGCCCTAAACCGATGGCCGAAACGGACTACTGATAAATCACGACAGGGGTGTTTAGTGATTGGCCTCTGCAGTTTCTGCAGGGGCTATTTTTTTGCGATCTTCGCATCACCCATGAATTTCAGCCCGGACGTCTTCCTTCATCGTTTAGCACAGACCTCACCGAATCCTTTCAACATTGCTGTTGAGAAGGCTGAAGGCAGTTGGTTGTACAGTCCGGATGGCAAACGCTATCTCGATTTGATCTCCGGCATCGCCGTTACCAACATAGGACACCGGCACCCCAAAGTCGTCAAGGCAATCAAAGACCAGGCCGACAAGCATCTGCACGTAATGGCCTATGGCGAGTACATACAATCGCCATCAAACCTGCTGGCAGAAAAATTAACCAGCCTTCTCCCATCTACGCTAAACTGCTGCTACTTCGTCAACTCAGGAACCGAAGCCAACGAGGCAGCCCTCAAACTGGCCAAGCGACTTACGGGAAGGACACGCATCGTGTCATGCCGAAAATCGTATCACGGAAGCACCCATGGCTCACTGAGCGTGTCAGGCAATGAAGTGAAGAAGAATGCCTTCCGTCCGCTCCTTCCGGACATTCACTTCATCGATTTCAATGTTCCCGAAGACCTGGACCAGATCACGAGCGATACCGCTTGCGTCATCATGGAAACCGTGCAGGGTGACGCCGGCGTTCGAATACCAACGCCAAGTTATCTCAAGGCCGTCCGGAAGCATTGCGATGATACAGGTGCGCTGCTGATCCTGGACGAGATCCAATGTGGCATGGGCCGGACTGGAAAGCTCTTTGCCTTTGAGCATTATGACATCGTCCCCGACATCCTCACCATCGCCAAGGCTTTTGGCGGGGGCATGCCCATCGGTGCTGTCGTATCTTCAGAAGACAGACTCCTGGCCTTTACATCCGATCCTATGCTTGGCCACATCACTACCTTCGGTGGTAACCCTGTATGTTGCGCCTCAGCTTTTGCAACGCTTGAGGTAATAGAGGAAGAGAACCTGCTTGCTGGGGTGGAGATAAAAGGCCAACTGATCGAATCGCTGCTCAAGCACGCAGACGTCAAAGAAATCCGAAGGATCGGTATGATGTTCGCCGTCGACTTTGACTCGCAGGAGCGGGTAAACCGAATTGTTGAATATGCCAAACAACAAGGGGTCATCTGTTATTGGTTCCTCTCCAATCCGAACAGCCTCCGCCTGGCTCCTCCCCTGACAATTTCCGAACTTGAAATCCGTGAAGGTTGCGCCGTGATCCGCCAAGCCATTGAAAAATCGAAAACTGCTTAATCAACCCATAAAGTCATTGCCCATGAAACGGTTTCGCTTAGTACTTCTGATGTCCGCGCTGGTCGGCTCACCGGCGTATGCCCAAACCATTGAGGAGATGCTCCAGGAGCGCATCGACGCTGGCGAGACGCCGGGAATCGTGGCGGCGGTGTTCAAGGATGGTAAGACCAACTACTATGCCTACGGTTATGCAGACCTTGCTGCCAAACGATTGGTCAATTCAAAGACCCTCTTTGAAATTGGTTCCATTACAAAAACATTTACCACCATTTCCCTGGCCCATCTGGCTGAAGAAGGGAAGCTTTCCCTGGACGATCCGGCACAAAAGTATCTCCCAGAAGGTGTTACGATACCTTCGCGGAATGAAAAAGTGATCACACTTTCCGACCTCGCTTCTGCCCGTTCCGGCTTGCCTCGGATGCCAGGCAACTTCACGCCAGCCGATGGGGAAAATCCGTATCTCGACTATACCGAAGATAAAATGTTTGCGTTCATTACCGGGTACACGCTTACAAGGGATATCGGCAGTCAATACGAGTATTCAAATCTGGGTATGGGACTGCTCGGCGTGATTGTCAGCCGTGTCGAGGGTAAACCCTACAGGGAGGTGGTGGCGAGCCATATTCTCAAGCCGCTAAAAATGAGTAGCACATTCCTGAATACACCAGGACGCACTGATAAAAACTCGGCCTTCGGTTATTCCGACGCCAAGGCCGTAAAAGCCTGGACGTGGTCGGATGCTAGTTGCGTGCAGGGTGCCGGGGGACTGCTTTCCAACGCTGAAGACATGATGAAGTACCTCCTCGCCAACATGAATCCCTCTGACAATGCGTTGGGAAGGGCCATAAAGAACACGCACCAGGCGCGATTCGATATTGGTGGCCCGTCCAAAATGAAAATCGGACTGGGCTGGCACATCCGCAACAATGCTATCGTATGGCACAATGGAGGCACCGGCGGATTCCGGACTTTCGCTGGCTTTGATGCTGGAAAGAAAATCGCCGTGGTTATTCTGACCAACTCCACAACCGGTGCTGATGACCTCGGGTTTCATCTTCTCGATGAGAGTATTCCGCTGAAGAAGATCCGGCGCCCCGTCGCGGTTTCATCTGACATCTTGAAAGCCTACGTTGGCACCTATGAAATTATACCATCATTCAAGATTGAAGTAACCCTGGAGGGTAACCAATTGATGGCTCAAGCCACGGGGCAACAAAAGAACAGGCTGTATCCTGAATCAGAGACGATGTACTTTCTAAAGGTTGTTGACGCCCAAGTTGAGTTCAAGAAAGACTCCATAGGTAATATTGAAAAACTTATTCTATACCAGGGCGGACAGGTGCTCAACGGCATTCGCAAGAATTAGATCTTTTCAATAATGATACTGTGGTTGGTGTAAATGCAGATATCCGCAGCAATTGTGAGACTCTCCCTGACGATTTCTTCTGCTGTAAGATGGGGCGCATGCTTCTTTAGCGCCAGCGCCGCCGACTGGGCATACATCGCGCCAGAACCAATGGCTGCCACCTGATGATCTGGTTCCAACACATCGCCGGTGCCTGAAAGCATTAGGATCTCCTCTTTGTTCACGGTGATCAACATGGCCTCCAGTCTTCTCAGGTAGCGGTCCATCCGCCAGTCTTTCGCCAACTCGATAGCCGCGCGCTTCATGTTACCACCATAAGCATTGAGTTTCTCATCAAAGCGATCAAGCAGCGTAAAAGCATCGGCGGTAGAACCGGCAAATCCAGTGAGAATCTTACCTTCCTGAAGCCTGCGGATTTTCCGAACGTTGCTTTTCGCGATGGTATTTCCCATGGTTGCCTGACCATCGCCTCCGATGGCCACCTGACCATTATGTTGCACGGCCAGAATGGTTGTTGCGTGGATGGGCGTCATGATCTTGTAGAAGTGTGTTAGATCAGGATTCTCACCGGATCTTCCAGGAGACCCTTCAATGTCTTAAGGAACGCGGATCCTACAGCACCATCGACCGCACGATGGTCGCACGACATGGTCACCTTCATGACATTGCCGGGTACGATTTGTCCGTCTTTGACAACCGGCGTTTCCTTGATACCTCCGACAGCCAGAATGCACGCATCGGGAGGATTGATGATTGCGGTAAACTCCTCAATACCGAACATGCCCAGATTGGAGATCGTAAAAGTACTCCCCTCCCAGTCGCTGGGTTGCAGTTTCTTGTCGTGCGCTTTCTGCGCCAGGTCTTTCACTTCGGTTGCGATGTGGGAAAGTGATTTGTTGTCGGCGAATCTTACAACTGGAACCAGCAAACCGTCTTTAACCGCAACGGCAACACCAATGTGAATGTGGTGGTTCTTGCGCATTTTGTCACCGAGCCAACTGACGTTGACATCGGGATTCTGACGCAGCGCTGCGGCCACCGCCTTAATGACCATGTCATTGAACGAAATCTTCACCGGCGAAACCTCGTTGATACTCTTCCGTGCCGCCACTGCCTTGTCCATGTTAATCTCCATGGTCAGATAGAAGTGTGGTGCTGTGAATTTGCTTTCCGCAAGTCGCTTGGCGATGGTCTTGCGCATCTGAGAAACCGCAATCTCTTCGAAACTTTCTTTGCCGACCACGGCAGGGAGCACGACTGGAGCGGCAGACTTCCCAGTTTGCGGGCCGGATCCCGGCTTGTAATTTTCAATGTCGCGACGGGTGATCCTACCTTGCTCTCCGGATCCTGGAATTCTGGAAATATCGTACCCCATATCCCGGGCCATTTTGCGCGCCAATGGTGAAGCTTTTACCCGGCCGTTCGAAGATGTTTCCTGAACAGGTGCAGAGGCTGGTGCAGAAGAGGCCGGCGCTGATAAAGGGGCTGAAGGTGTTGCTGTCTGGGCACTGGGAGATCCCTTGTCCTGATGCGCCTTTAGCAGTGTCTGCCAATCAGCGTTCTTCTCGCCAATGATAGCGAGGACACCATTTACCGCCACCGGTTCTTTTTCCTTGGCGCCAATGTACAACAGCGTTCCCGTGTTGTATGATTCATACTCCATCGTGGCCTTGTCGGTCTCGACCTCAGCCAGTAGTTCGCCTGATTTCACGGGGTCGCCTACTTTCTTGTGCCATGCGGCAATCACACCCTCGGACATCGTATCACTCATCTTGGGCATGAATACAATTTCGGCTTTGATGCCCTTGGTGTCGATCGCAGTGGCAGTAGCGGCAGGGGTTGCCTGAACCTTCGCCTCTGTCTTTCCAGCAGACGCGGTGGTCGCCGACGCTGGTGCGGATGCTGTTGCCAGCAATGCAGCAAAGTCTTCACCGGGTTTACCCACAATGGCCAGCACGTCATTAATCTTGACTGGCTGTCCTTCTTTGGCTCCGAGGTAAAGCACAGTTCCTGCATTAAACGACTCATAATCCATGGTCGCCTTGTCGGTCTCAATTTCAGCCATCAGTTCACCTGACTTCACAGCATCCCCTACCTTCTTATGCCACTTGGCGATAACACCTTCGGTCATGGTGTCGCTCATCTTCGGCATCCGGACAATCTCGGCCATTGCTTTCGCGGTTTATTAGCGGTTATGAAGTCAAAAATAGGTGTATAAAAGCGAAATTCAAGCACCGGGGAAGACTTTGCAGGCACTTATAGACTGAAGCCTCCGATAAATATTTCAAAGAGATTGGTCTTTGTAGTGCTGGGCGAGAGGCCGTAGCTGTAGCGTGCACCAATATTAAACTGTGGCAAGAACCGCATTACATTGAAATCCAGCCGCAATTCACCGCCGACGCTGCTGTAGGTTTCACCAAATGTGTTTGTTCCGAAGGTACTCGTCCCCTGTGCATAGTCAAAGAATACATTAGCCCTAAAACGTTGCATATTCAGCAATGGTCCCAGGGCAATGTCTGGGTACCACAGCGGAAGGGTGTAGTTGACCGAAGTGGAATACATGTCCATAAACCTGCCCACACCCTGGCCTCGTGGTAAGGGAATCTGATTCCTGAATTGATAGCTCATATTATCAGCCACTTCGGTTTTGCTGGCATCCGTATAGTACAACTGTTCAATCTGGCTATTTTGGTACGCATAATACCCCCAAATGGAGTGGTGCTTGAAAAACCCTGGGAAGTACATCGTTCCATAGATCGAAAACTGCTCTCCTTTGTAGTCACCACCATAGGGTGTGCTGTACCAATCCACGAAAAGCACTTGTCCCCATTTGCTGTTGATATCCCGGCGGCTGCGCTTTAAGAGACGGTAAGCCGACATCGCAAAATGATTATAGTAAAGGTTACCATTCGCTGGATAGCTGAAGAATGTATAAACGTTGGTCACTTCGCCATCAACAATCCTCCGGTTAACAACCCTGGAATCATCACTGATTGTGTTCTTAAATTCTGTCACGTGGGTATAACCCAGGCTATTTCCGAATTCGAAGGTGCCAAGGAACTTTGATGACGTAGTCAACAAGGGTATCCGCAAGCCTGTCTCTATAGTTTTCTCCTTCCACGTGAACCGGAGCTCCTGACTGGTGACTACTGACGTATTACCTGTCACCACTTCGGTGCTCACCATGCCCTCATTGATGGAGCGGTCAGCCTTGATCAGCTGCATATCGAGGATCGGGTACATACCTTGATAACTCGCCCCTATCTTCCAGAGACCTGTCTTTTCATTGAGATCGTATTCATAGCCCGCAAAAATATTGGTAGTGCTCATGATGTCTGTCGATGCAACACCAACATTGACTCTGGTTAAGGTGTTGGTGAAGTAGGGGCCCCAGCTGTGTGGATTCAACATTCCTGTCGCCCGACGGTAACGCTTGGTGGCGAAAGCCGTCGTTGTCACACTATCGAGCAGGTGCGCATGCCCCTCCTGCTCGACAAGGTGTTCAAAGCTCAGATTGGGCGCTGGTACATCCGCTGAAAACGGCTTCCACGTTGTGGTGTCGAAGGGAATGCGGACGACATCCATTCCATCGCGTGTCTGGTCGTTGTAATAAATAGTTTGGCCATCTGCAGAAACCGCCGGGTTGAAGGCACCGTAGCGACTGGTTGTTACCGTGAAGCGCTGGCCGCTGCGCATATTCAGCGCATGGATGTTGTCGATACCTCCTGTCAATGAATTGAACAATAAGTAATTCTTCCATGTCACCGGATATCCGACATTCTCTTGTGAGCGAGGAAGCAAATCGGCAATTGCTCCATCATCAACATTAACATAGGAAATGGTTTTTCCTTTGGCGTTCGTCCTGAGCACGACAATGCCTTTGCCGTCGTCGGTCCAACGCGGCATGGCGAGCAGGTCGTTATCTGGATTCGGGAAGGTATTTAGCACAGCGCCATCCGCATAACTAAGTATTACAAGCCGTATGGAGTAGTCCTCACTCGTTTCAATGGTAGCCACACGGAACCCATCCGGCGCAATCGTGGCCGCACTATACCTTGAGTGATGGCTCAATACACTGCTTTGCTTCGCATTGAAATCATACCCTTTGATAACCGAATAATTATGCACGCGCCAACGTGGATCATAGCGGTATTCATTCCATACAACACGCCCCTTATTTGTCGAGAGCATGCCTGAAACATTGACAATGCCCTGAACGTATCGCTTTTCTTCTTCCCCATCCTTTGAAATGACCACGAGCTGGTCAATATCGCCGATGCCGGATTTGGTCACCACGACGCTTCCATCATCAAGCGGCTGTGGGTAGAGATAATCTGTGTATGCAGAATTTCTACGAACCGTAATACGTTCAAGCGGAGTAAATTCAATATTGGTTATGGCTGCCTCGTAGTCCTTCTTTCGCTCGGCAGCCATGTCACGGTATACATCGGTGACATGCATACCTGTCTCCTTCTTCAGCGCGTTTGAAAATGCGAAAGGTATAAATGGAACATTCCAGGAACGTCCAACTACCTGTTCCCAAATCATTGGATTGCCCGTCTTCTTGCGCAAATGCGTGATCATATTGTAACCCAGTACATAGTGATCCGGGATATTGTTCTTGTACGAGCGCAGGTACTGTTTGTGGTAATTGAAAGTACGACCTTCCATGATGTTTGTCCGGAAGAGCATGTCGAATTGAGGAATTCGTCCGCGACCGCTGCCCGTGTAGGCTGTTTCCGTAGCCACGGCATCGCCTTCCCAAAACCACATGGGAGCTGCGGCGAATGCCATGCCGGCAGAAGCCTGCTGTCCAAATAGGTAAAAAATGAATTTATTGAAACCAGTAATACTCCGCTGAAACTGGGCCATGTGCCTGTACTCGTGCACCGCCAGGGCGTCAAGCCAGTCGTTTGTCCCAGCAAAATTATAGTTCTGTGTTGGCATGGCGTAAAATTCTGATCGCCATGGGGCCATCGTAACAAAGCCGTTGGAAAGCGCTGACTGGTTCTGCAGGATGACAGAGATCTTGCGGGAAGCCCTGCCCATCGTCCGTGATTCCGGGCCTCGGACTGTTTCGAGGGTATTCGCTACACGCTGGGCTTGACCTTCAAATCCTTCAGGAAAAAGCACCCGGAAGTTGGGGGTGTTCAGTTGGTAGAACTTCACACCGGGAGCATTGCTTTCCAAAATGGTCGATGATGTTTGGCCAAGTCCCGGGGAGGCTAAGCCGAGACAAATCAAGAAGACTATAGGATAAAAATGATTTCGCCGGCAAAACATGGGTTGAAAACTACATGATCAGCACGTAATTAAAAACGAGGTGCCAAAAAAACACTGCTTGGTCAGCAGGGGATTGACCGGCTATGGGGTATATCGTTTACCGGATGAGGAAACGGCTGAAACATTAAAGAAACCAACCGCCCTGGTACCGGATGGATTCCTATTGACGACATTGGTTGAAACGTTGGCCAGCGGAGTCGAAAACAGTTCCTGGAATCCTCCAGGTCGGTTGGTTTGGATGCTGAGTTCATTGAGGAATGTAAACCCTGCGGCGGTGACTGAATGTATCTGGACATGGACGGAGTCGCCGGCCTGGATGGGTGAAATCAGGACGCCGTCTTCATCCTGATCGTTGGAATTGATTCGGCGGCGAACCGGCGCGATGAAGGTTACTCCATCGGTTTGTCCGCCAATCGACATACCTGCATCGAACGCCATATTGATTTCACTGGGCTTGAGGAGGGGAACACCATTCTTGTAGGTTCTTATCCAGTACGCATCCCCGATGCCTACTGGATCTGTAGCCCAAAACTCAGCCCGCGTAATCTCATTTCCCGTCGCGGGTTGCGTGTCTTTCTCGAAGGTGATGCTGTCGATAGGTGGCACACGACCCATGTAGGAAGATGCATCAAATACTTCCGTGCTGGTCGAAATGATCAGCTTATAACCAACATTTTTGGTCAGCTCATCGAAGGCGGTGGGCGTCCACTCGTAGTGGCCGGGCTTTGAATCATTTTCAGTAAATGCAAAAACTTTTCCATGGCTATCAACAACACTGACCAAAGCGCCTGATACTGCCGGAGGTACAACCGATTCGAAATAGGGCTGTGACCATGTAAGAACAATGGTTTGCGTTACCGGCAGGTCGTTGATCCAGGCATCCACCACAATAACAGGAGAAGCTTGCTGCAGGGTGGGATAAATGGTTTCCTCACAACCCCATGTCATCAGGACGCAACCAATAGCTGCAAGAGACTTAAGAAAAAATTTGAGGCGTTTCATATCAGAACTTGAAATTGTAGGACACTGAAGGAACGATGGTACCGATGATCGATAGCTGCGTGGCCTGTGATGTGATGGGTTGACCCGGCGTCACACGCTGATCAGTTTGCGAGAAATAGATGGAGAATGGATTCTTGCGGGCGTAGACATTATACAAAGAGAATACCCAGTAGTCACTGTTCTTTCGTTCCTTTCCGTTGCCTTTGACTTTCCTGCCTTCAAGTCGGAAGGAGACATCCAGCCGGTGGTAGTCGGGCATTTGCAGATTATTGCGTGACTCAAACGCGTTGTATGGCACCAGGATGCCCTGTTGAGTAAACCGGGATGTCGGAAAAGTTGTCGGAGTTCCTGAGGTATAAAGGAAATTGGCCGACACAGACCATCGTTTTGATAAGTCATAGAAAGCGGCTGCCTTCAGGTTATGCAATTGATTGAATCGGGTCTCGTACCAGGCTCCCTGATTGATCCCGTCCACTTTCAGTTCCGATCGACCCAGCGTATAACTTACCCAGCCGTTGAGCCTTCCTGTTTTCTTTTGAATATAAAATTCCAATCCATATGAGCGGCCCACACCGCTCAGTAGGTCGCCTTCAAGAAACTTGTTGACCAGCAAATCAGCACCATCAATATAGTCGATCTGATTCTGCGTTGCACGGTAGTAACCTTCGATCGAAAATTCATATTGTTTGTTCGATGTGAGGTCTCGAAAATAGCCTAGCGTAAACTGGTCGGCCAGCTGAGGCTTGATGTTATTGGAGCTCGGATTCCACACATCCAGCGGATTGGATGCCGTCGTGTTTGAAATCAAATGTAGATATTGAACCATCCGGTTATAACTCCCCTTGATGGATGCCCGATCACCGGCTTGCAAGCGAAAGGAAGCACGGGGCTCAAAATTGTTGTAGTTCGCTGCCACCTCACCACTTCCATACGTCTTGCTTCCAACAACAGGCCGTCGTACACCAGCTGTCGTGTCGCCATAGGTGTATACCGTACCGGGACCAAAGTACTGGAACATGGAGTATCGAAGGCCATACTCAAACGACAATGCGTTTGAAACTTTTTGTGTGTTGCCAATGTAAAGAGCAGTTTCCAGGTTGTACTTCCTCTCAAGACTTATATCAACGGTCTCCCCGTTTGTGATACCAGCGGCATTGGCAGGTTGAAAGGTATAATAGGTTACATCGGCACCAAAGGCCAACTCGTTACTGCTGTTGATGAAGTAGGTGAACTGTGGTCGGAATATGAAGTTCGAGATGTCCGAATTCCAGGTAAACCGGTTGCGGTCATCATCTCCGAACTGCAGCGCATAATCGTAATTGCTATACACACCCGTTACGTTGAGAAAGAGACGTTCATTGAAGAGGTGATTCCATCGAAGGGTGGCCGTGGCATTGCCCCAATTGAATCCTTGTGTCTTGTCGAAGCGGAAGACATCGCGGCCGAAATAGCCTGATAGGTAGATGCGGTTCCGGCGGTTGATGTTGTAGTTGGTCTTCAGTGTGAGGTCATAGAAATTAAGTGCACCGCCATCCTGCAGAAGGGGTACAAACGGCCTGGCCAGAATATCGATATATGACCGACGTGCCGCAACAATAAAGCTCGCCTTATCCTTGATGAGAGGTCCTTCCACCGCAAGTCGGCTAAAGACCGTTCCTATGCCGCCCGTATATTCAAACTTCTTACTGTTACCCTCCTTCATGCGGACATCGAGAATGGAGGCCAGGCGACCACCGTAGCGGGACGGGATCGCACCCTTATACAGCTTCGTGTCTTTTACGGCATCAGGGTTGAAGACTGAAAAGAATCCAAAAAGGTGTGAAGAGTTGTACACCGGTGCTTCATCGAGAAGAATAAGATTCTGGCCCACGCCCCCACCGCGCACATTGAACCCGGATGCACCTTCGCCCACCGTACTTACACCCGGCAACAGCTGAAGGCTTCGAAGAAGATCTGCCTCACCAAACAGCATCGGCGTACGCAACACGGTCTTGATCTCGAGTTTATTGGTACTCATCTCCATGTTTTCAACATTAGCCTGCTCGATCTCTGCCTTAACAACCACCTCCTCAAGTTGCTCGGTTTCTGCCACAAGCTCGATGGATTGCTGCATATTCATGTCGAGCGACACCCTGGTCGTGACCGGCTGAAAGCCAACATAACTATAGTCGATGGTGTAGTTGCCCGCCGGGAGCGTGATGGAGTAGAATCCGTATTCATTGGTTGTGGTACCATTTGCAATCTCCCGGACGAATACCGTCACCCCTATGAGCGCCTCTCCATTGGCCGCATCGCGGATCGTACCATTGATGGTATACTTTTGCTGGGCAAACCCGGCAAGACTCAAAGTGAATAAGGAGGCCAGAAAAAGGAAGCGACGCATATCGAGATAGAAAAGCTGGGGTTGTGGTCAGAACGGCTTGATGGCGGTTGGTTTTGGCGGCCAGAAAATAGCGTCCTAAAATGGTTTATTTTTGTCAACCCCCTATTAACACCGAAACGGGCAAAAAAGTTATGTTCAGGCGACTAAAAGAACTTTATCGGGAATACAAAGAGTATGTGCGGGTGGATCTTGTGATGTATGCCGTGATGATCCTGCTCATTATTATATATGCTGTCTATACCCTGGCTGCCTAACGGATTCAGATGTCCAAGTGTTTTAAGCATGCCCTGGGCTCCTTAAAGGATAATTTCACGGACATTTTCCTTGATCTTTCCAGATAACTCATCAGTCGGAAGGTCATTTATGTCACGGCCAAAGGGGTCTTCGATTTCTTCGGCAATCAGTTCCACGCTCAGAATGACAAAGGAAATCAGCAGGACAATCAGGATCGTCACGTAATTGGTAATCGTAACGAAACCAAAAGGCAATGTAATGATGTATATAAAAATGAACTTCTTGAGGTACATCGAATACGAATAGGGAATGGGCGTATGCTTGATTCGCTCGCAGGCGCCAAGAATTTCACTAAATTCCTTCAGTTCCTTGTCAAGTAAAAACAACTGATCGCCACTGATGACATTCTTCCTGTAAAGGTCATTGATGCGTTGATACATCATCGTTGAAAGTCGGTTCGGGATATGTTTCACATGATCGAGTTTCCCATGAAAATCCGCTCCCGCCGGATCAAGTTCTTTCACTTTGGCTCCGTGCCGAAGATTCTCTTTGACCGAAATCACAAAGTTTGGAATCATCTTACTGAAATACTCGCGGTTTTCCCGATCGTCAGGTGCGAGAAAGGCACTAAGCTTGTGGGCCAGGTTGCGCGTGTTGTTGACCATGCTGCCCCACAACTTACGGCCCTCCCACCACCGGTCGTAGGCCGAATTGGTCCGGAATACAAGAAACAAACCCAATACTATGCCCAGAAGGGAATGCATTCCCATGGTGCTCTGAAACTGCGACTCATGGAGATTAAATACATCAAGGATGAGAAAGCAAATCAGGGCGGTATAGAGCGTCATGAAGATCATGACAGGCCGCAATGTTCGCATGACCTGCCGGCTGTAAGCATGGGTGATCAGGGAGTACCATGCTTTCGGGTTGTAGTTGATCATGGTTCAAAGTTCGCCATTCGAACGCTGATTCTGCAACTCCTCGGCAAAACTTATGACAAATAAGTCCTAAACTTGCATTCAAGTTCGTGTGAACATGAGAACGCTACTATCCATTTCCATTGCTTTCTGCTCACTGGCCGCTCATGCCCAGGACTTTGTCGTCACCGCACGCCGGGATACCCTTCGCGGTCGCATATCCATCAGCTCGTTTCCTACCATGGATAAGGTGCAGGTTACCATCGAAAAAAAGAAGACCGAATATCCGGCATACACAGTCTTTGCTGTCGTCCTTGACAGTCAGCTCTTTCATCCTGTGCGGACGACCGACGCGTACCGATTCATGAAACTCTCCCGGGCAGGGGCGGTCAGCCTGTTCTTCGGCCGGCAGTCTCCAGGAACGCCTTACAATGTTCCATTTGTGGTAAAACGCAGCGGCGAATCGCTGGAAGTAACTGCCATGCGCTTCAAAAGGAGCATGTCGGGATTTCTCAGTGATTGCCAGGTCATCAAAGAAAAAATTGAACAGGACAAACTTGGAAGGAATGACCTCGAGCGAATTATCGATGAATACAATCGCTGCCTCGAACAGCAGACTGACCAGGCCTTTGTCTCCAGCGAAGATCCTCGTCTTGCAGCCCTTAACGCAATGAATGCCAAGTTCGAAAAGGATGCTGCCATTTCCGCCGATGCCCAGGACATCCTCAACGATCTCTACGCCAAAGTCAGGGAAAACAAATCAATTCCCAATTACCTTATCGAAGTATTCCGTGTGTCGCTGAAAGACCGGCCGGAGTACCAAGATGACCTGGAGAATCTGATTGTGAAGCTGAGAAATTAGTAAGTGGTGATCGGTAAGTGGTGCTATCCGTATTACCGCTTCAGAATCTTCCCCAGAAGTTTCTGCACTTTCTCTTGATCGACCCAAAGAACAAAAGCAGCACAAAGCGCTACGGCGAGGGCGAGAAAGAACAGATAACCACCATCACCCTGGACTTCGATGCCGAGAATGGTGAAATGCATTCCGATAGCACCGGCCATCAATCCAAGTGCTAGTCCAGCACCTAGCCAGGCTGTTGGTGTCAAAAGCAGCAGCACGGAGGCGATAGCCTCCAATACGCCAACTCCGATCCTTCCCCATGGCTCCATGCCTACGGCGGTGAAGATGTAGATGGACTCTTCAGCGCCGGTGAACTTGAAAAACAACGTCTGCAGCAGGATCACCGCGGCAATGACGCGTGCTGCCCAATAGAGAAAGTTTGTTATTCGCATATCATGGTAAGAAATATGTGCTCAGTGCAAAGGCGCCCGACAAGTCCAACAAAAATACAAAACAAAAGTTCCTCTAAGGTTCCCCGCCGAAGGATTGCCATGAGGCTAGGGTTGATTTGACGGGCGAATCTCCTTAAGCGCTTCCGGGTTGAGTATGGCTAGTCCGACAACCACGGCAATTCCGAGAAGGACCAACGCCAGGGAGAACAACAACTGGCCACCAATATACACGCCAATACCTTTTGCAAAGGCCTTCGCCCTTGGTTGATAGCGGATGAACGTACCGTAAACGTATCCGAAATAGAGCATGGAGAGTATACTGACAGTGACGGCGGGAATGTCATTCATCGCCTTGTGGTAGGCGAATGTCGCCATCGTGAGCCAGAACAGGTGCCCAGCCGTGTAAAACAAAGGAACTGTGTGTTCAGCGAAATTCAGCCCACTCTTTCTGAAAAGTAAATAGCGGGCAGCAACAGCTTGAAAGGGAACCGCAAGAAAAAGCACCCAGCGAATATTGTCAGAGACCCACTGTGTTACCCCGGCCATTACCACGGAGTTTGCATGCTCAACTTGCATGACGTCCTGCCTTGATTGAATCAATTGAACGAAGTCGAGTTTCAACATGCTTAACCAAAGCAATAGCAAGGTGATCATAAAGAAAAAATAACTGATCGGCCCGAAGTACCTCACCCTGATACCATTGATGTAAGCCTGAGCAACCACACCTGGGCGGAGCGTGAGGTCTCGCAACGTTCGCAAGAACATGCTGTCAAGCCCGATGACCTGGTCCCAGAAATCCTTCAGACTGTCCTTGAGGGTAATTCGCTCAATGCCTGATCGCTGTCCGCATTCGGAACAGTATGGCGAAGCAACATCATTGCCACAACTAACACACTTCATATTTCTACAGAGCTTCAGCTTAACCTAATTATTCAAATTTAGATAAATATGGTTGGCCCGGCGCGACCTCTGACGCTACTCCCGATTCAAGGCTTACCACTATTTCCCTGGTGTAAGCGGGTATATGGGCACATTGGATTATTTTTGCCCTCCAAATCCAATAATTTAGCGGGAGAATGGCCGAATACAGCAAAGAAGAGATCGCCAGGATAGAAGAAAAGTGGCGTGCCAACTGGGAGAAGAACCTGGTATACAAAACCGTCACTGACCCAACACGGCCTAAGTACTATGTTCTCGATATGTTTCCCTACCCTTCTGGTGCCGGCCTTCATGTCGGCCACCCGCTGGGGTATATCGCCTCCGATATCGTGGCGCGCTTCAAACGAATTCAGGGATTCAACGTGCTGCATCCGATGGGATTTGATGCCTTCGGATTGCCTGCTGAGCAATATGCCCTCGAGCACGGTATCCACCCGGCAATTTCCACGCAGCAAAATATTCAGAATTTCAAGCGTCAACTCGGGAGAATCGGGTTTTGCTACGACTGGTCTCGTGAAGTCCAAACCTGTGATCCGTCATACTATCGCTGGACACAGTGGATATTCCTTCAGATTTTCGACAGCTGGTTCAATCGCCACACGAAAAAAGCCGAAAGGATCAAAACACTGATCAGCATCTTCGCCACCGAAGGCAACGTCAAGCATCCTTTCCCCAACTCCAGATACCGGACCCCTGCGGGCGAAGAACAGTTTACTGCTGAAGCCTGGAGAGAATACACCGAAAAGACGCGACAGGAGATCCTGATGAATTACCGGCTGGCTTACCTCGCTTACACTGATGTGAATTGGTGCGAAGCGCTGGGTACCGTTTTGGCCAACGATGAAGTCATCAACGGTGTTAGCTACCGGGGCGGTTTCCCAGTTGTCAAAAAGCAGATGCGCCAGTGGAGCCTGCGCATAACCGAATATTCAGAACGTCTCCTCGCGGGTCTCGATCAGATCGATTTTAGCGATTCAATGAAAGACATTCAGCGGAACTGGATCGGAAAGAGTATGGGGTGTCTGGTTTCTTTTGGCGTGAAAGGCCTCACCCCCAACCCCTCTCCGGAGGAGAGGGCCCTTATTGTCTTCACTACCCGCCCTGACACCATTTATGGCGTCGACTTCATGGTTCTTGCCCCTGAACACACTTTGGTCAAGGAGATCACAACGGCACAACAAAAGAAAGAAATCGATGCCTACCTGAAATACGTTGAAAGCCGCTCCGAGATCGACCGTATGGCTGAGGTGAAAAAGGTCACCGGATGCTTCACGGGAGCCTTTGCCATCAACCCGCTCAGCAAGAGAGAGATTCCCATTTGGATTAGTGAGTATGTTCTCGCTGGTTATGGAACAGGTGCCATCATGGGTGTCCCTTGCGGAGACGAACGTGACCACAAATTTGCCAAGCACTTCAAGTTGCCGATCACCAACATCATCGGTAGCCACTATAACGGTCATGAGGCAAACCCCACCTATGAAGCCAAGCTTGAAAACTCCGGACCGTTCGACGGTATGGTCATGACGGACGCCATTCCAGCGATCATTTCGGAGCTGGAGAAGTTGGGTTTAGGCAAACGACAGGTCAACTACAAAATGCGCGATGCAGGCTGGAGCCGACAGCGGTACTGGGGTGAGCCATTCCCGGTTGTCTTCCAGGATGACATCCCGTATGCCATGGATCCCAAAGAGTTGCCTTTGACGTTGCCGGATTCTGACAACTTCAAGCCATCCGGCAGCGGCGAAGGTCCGCTCGCCAACCTCACCGATTGGATCAACTTCGCCCCTGGCCAGAAGCGCGACAGCAACACGATGCCAACCCACGCAGGAGCAGCCTGGTATTTCCTCCGCTACACGGATCCCGGCAATGCAAAAGAATTTGCAGGCAAAGAGGCCCTCGACTATTGGAATCAGGTGGATGTGTACATCGGTGGCTCAGAGCACGCCGTTGCGCATCTGCTTTATGCCAGGCTTTGGGTCAAAGTGCTTCATGATCTCGGATACCTCAAATTTGACGAGCCGTTCAGGAAGCTGATCAATCAGGGAAAAATTACGGGTGATTCGCGATTTGTTTATCGGAAACGGAGCACCAATACCTTTGTCTCGGCAGGTTTAATCGACCAACACGAAACTGATCCGCTGCATGTGGACGTCAATATTGTGAACGGACTGGAACTGGATGTTGATGCATTCAGGCGCTCGCGGCCTGACTACTCAAATGCAGAATTCATTCTCGAGAATAACAAGTACATCTGCGGCGCTGCCATCGAAAAAATGTCAAAGTCGAAGTACAACGTTGTCAACCCCGATGACATCATCGACAAGTACGGCGCCGATACGCTTCGCATGTACGAAATGTTCCTCGGACCTCTCGAGCAATCGAAGCCCTGGAGCACCAACGGTATCGATGGGGTTTACAAGTTTCTCCGCCGATTCTGGAACCTCTTTCATGACGGCACAGGCCGTTTTGTCGTTAGCAATGATCCCCCCACAAAGGATGAACTGCGGACGCTTCACAAGACACTGAAGAAAGTGGAGCATGATATTGAGCACTTTTCGTTCAATACGTCTGTTAGCGAGTTCATGATCTGTGTGAACGAGCTCAGCTCATTCAAGTGCAACAAGCGCAGCATCCTTGAACCATTGGTGATTGCCCTGTCGCCATTCGCACCCCACATAGCCGAAGAACTTTGGTCATTGCTTGGCCATCCGGAAACCATCCTTAATGCGAAGTTTCCGAAGTATGACGAAGAATACCTCAAGGTAAGCTCCCACGCCTACCCGATTTCCATCAACGGAAAAGTGCGCGCCACCATGGAGTTCCCGCTCGACATGCCAAAGGAGGACATAGAAAAACTCGTTCTCGCTTCAGAGATTCTAAGGAAATGGAGTGAAGGAAAGGCTCCCAAGAAGGTTATTATTGTTCCCGGAAGGATTGTAAACATTGTGCTATAATTTTTTTTGCAGAAGTAAGCAGGAATATTTCCAACCAATCCCGACAATGAAATGCTATGGCTCCTGGGATGAGTTGGACCGCCGACCTTTTATGCTCGGGTAGATGGGGAAAGTTGGCGGCGGGGGCGTTAGAAGATAGTAAGGTGCAGGGGCTGCCGACGCGTTCAGAGGAGAGTTGACGTAGATACGGGATGCCACCTGACTATAACCAACCGCCGGCTTCGGAAAGCGGAAAGCATCTACGTTCACTGAAGGTGCATAGTTAGTCCTTGGATAGAAAATAGGACCCTGAGGCCTCCTGTCCATAACTACCGTGGTGTATCCATCCCCGGTGCTTCTGAGCTTAGGCTTATAACCGACACCAATATTACCCGTAAGCAACCAACCGGCAACGTTATATAAACCCTGGCCCTTCGATGAGGGAAGCGCATTCAGTAAAATGATGGCCGTCAAAAGAAACGGTTTCATGCTAAAAAGGTAAGAAAAAAAACCCTCATTTCTTGATCGCCAGAGACCCTCTTAGATTCAGGAAAGGGTAATCAACAATTAATTAACTTAGCGGCCCCATTCAACAACCGGCATATGCCCTACTCCAAGATCGTCAGCCTCGGCCATCACGTCCCCGAAACCGTCATCACCAACCAATACCTTTCGACGGTGATGGATACCACCGACGAATGGATTGTAGAGCGGACCGGCATCAATGAACGTCGCTGGATCGATCCCGTCAAGGATACCGTGGCCAACATGGCAGCCAAGGCAGCCCGTATGGCGCTTCAACGGGCCAATCTGACGGAAAAGGATATTGAATTCATCGTATTCGCCACCATCACACCCGACTACTTCTTTCCGGGTTCCGGCGTTTTACTCCAACGTGAACTAGGGCTCGATGGCATTGGTGCGCTCGACATCCGCAACGCGTGTTCCGGTTTCATCTATGCGCTGAGCACAGCCGATCAATTCATCAAGTCGGGGATGTACAAGACCATTCTCGTAGTTGGCGCAGAGATACAGTCGACGGCGCTGGACGTGACAACCCGTGGCCGGAATGTATCCGTAATCTTTGGTGATGGTGCCGGCGCGGCCATCGTGCAGGCATCAGATAAGCCCGGCATTCTTTCCACCCATCTCCACGCTGATGGTCGCTTTGCCGAAGAACTTTATGTTAAGGATCCCGGTAGCAGCCGCCCTCGCGAAGAACGGCAGCCGGAGCAGATTCTGGATACCACAGGGTTCAAGGTCGTCATGAACGGTAATCAGGTTTTCAAACATGCCGTCGTCCGTTTTATGGAGGTGATCAATGAAGCGCTTGAAAAGAACAAGATGTCGAAAGAGCAAATCAGCCTGCTGGTTCCCCATCAGGCCAACCTTCGCATCAGCCAGTTCATCCAGGCTAAGATGGCCCTCCGCGATGACCAGGTTTACAACAACATCATGCGCTACGGCAACACCACAGCCGCCTCTATTCCGATCGCGCTGAGCGAGGCATGGAAGGAAGGAAGAGTGAAAGAAAATGACGTAATTTGTCTGGCTGCGTTTGGCAGCGGATTTACATGGGCTTCCGCGCTGATCCGCTGGACCAATTAAGCATTCTACAATAACCTGATTTTGTACCATGAAGACAACCTCCTACAATCCCAGTCCGCTGGAAGTGGATTTTGCCAATGCCCTCTTCATCCTTCAGAAGGACATACAAAAGCATCTGCAGGACAATAAAGTTGTCAACGTTGAAAGCAACATCAACCGCGACAACCCGATGATCAAGTTCAGCCTGCTGGACAAGGATGGTGACCCGCATGAGATTGTGGTCCGGGTAATTCAGATTCCGGATAAATTCTGAAGCGCTAAGCAGGAAACCAGATTCACGCATTTACGTACATTATCGAACAAACAGGGCTCACATGAAGAAGTTGGCGGCGTTGGCAGTTATTTTGGGCTTTACCCTTCTCTCATCGTTTACCGCACCTGTCGACCGATACTTTGAGATTGCCAGGAACCTGGACATTTTCGCGTCAACGTTCCGGGAAATAAACAATCTTTATGTAGATGAGGTCAATCCCAGTACGCTCATGCGAACGGGCATCGACGCCATGCTGGAGTCGCTGGATCCCTTTACCAACTACATTCCCGAGAACGAAATCGAAGACTTCCTCATCATGAACACCGGCCAGTACGGCGGGATTGGTGCGGACACGCGTGAAATCAAGGGCAAAACCGTCATCACCATGATGTACGATGGTTACCCCGCCGCCAAGGGAGGGCTGCGTATTGGCGATGAGATCATGAAGATCGATGAGGTCGAACTGGCGAAAATCACCCCAGAACAGGCCGCCAAAATAATGCATGGTCAGGTGGGCAAGCCGGTGACCATGACGGTCAGACGCACGGGGGTCCGCGACCCTATCAAGCTTTCATTCAAGCGGGAAAAGATCAAGATTAACAATGTCCCCTACTTCGGCATGATCGGTACCAGTATAGGATACATCCGGTTGGCCAATTTCACCCCGGATGCGGGAAAAGAGGTTCGCACCGCCGTTATTTCACTCAAGGAATCCGGTGCGAAGAGTATTGTGCTTGATCTTCGTGAGAATCCCGGCGGACTCCTCGATGAGGCGGTTGACATTTGCAATATATTCCTTCCCAAGGATACACTGGTTGTCGAAATGAAAGGAAAAGTGAGCCAGTTCAACAGAACATTCAAAACCCTTCAGCCACCAACAGATCTTGAAATTCCGGTAGCTGTCGTTATCAACCGAAACTCCGCGTCAGCCTCCGAGATCGTGGCCGGAACCCTTCAGGATTATGACCGCGCGATAATCGTTGGAGAAAAGTCGTACGGGAAAGGACTGGTTCAGGTAACGAGCGATATTGGCTACAAGGCCAAAGTCAAGATTACGACAGCAAAATACTACACACCAACCGGCCGGTGTATCCAGGTGCTCGACTATTCTCACCGACGTTCCGATGGCAGCGTCGGATCGGTTCCTGACTCTGTAAAGAAGACATTCAAAACAGCAGGAGGACGTACAGTATACGATGGAGGCGGCATTGAACCGGATGTGGTCGTAGAGGTTGCTCCCCTGTCGGCCATCAGCGAGGCCTTGGTTCGTCACGAGTTGATCTTTGAATACGCAACCATGTATGCATCACGGCACACCACCATCGGCGAAGCAAGGAATTTCTCACTCAGCGACAGTGACTATGATGAGTTTGTTGCCTGGGTTCGCACCCAATCTTATACTTATCATTCACCATTGGAAAAACAACTCCAGCAACTAAAGGCTACCGCCAAAGCAGAACGCGTGTATGATGAACTCAAGTCACAAATCGATCAACTCCAGTCGCGACTGACCGAAAGTCGCAAGAATGATTTAACAATTTACAAGAGCGAGTTGCGCCGGCTGCTTGAAGAGGAAATTGCCGGTCGCTATTTCCTGGAGCGTGGACAAGTGGAAGTGAGTTTCAATCGGTATGAGGAAATAAGAAAATCTGCCGAGGTCTTGTCGTCACCGGCACAGTACAAGAAACTCCTTATACCGTAAGATCCCATTGTCTTCGACCGCTTGCACGGCTCGGAATTTTTTCCAATTTTCCGTGCATGAAAGCTGAAACCTTATTTCAAATTTGCAACAGTGCCGCCCCGGCAGGCTGGGTGTTGATGGCTGTTGCACCCCGTTGGACATGGACTAGAAAGATCGTCCTTTCAGGCCTGTTTCCCCTGCTTCTCGGCCTTATTTACCTTGGCATCATCGCAGCAACCTTTGGATCCAGCGAGGGCAACTTCAATTCTCTGGTCGGCGTTATGAAATTATTTGAAAATCCATACGCGGTAACGGCCGGATGGATTCACTACCTGGCATTTGATATGTTTATCGGCGCCTGGGAAGTCAATGACAGCCAGAAACACGGTATTTCACACTGGCTTGTGATCCCTTGTCTTTTTCTGACATTGATGTTTGGCCCTATCGGACTGCTCCTTTATTTCACCATCAGGCTGATCAAAACCAAGAAGCTCCTGCATGCTTAAGCGATCACTTGCCGAATTGGCCAGCCGAAATCCTTCGCTGTATTGGTTTGGCTGGTTCAACGTGGCACTCTTTCTTATTGCCGCCTTCATGTATTTCGCGGATTCCACACTCATCATGGGGATCAACGCATGGATCAAACCGATGAAATTTGCACTGTCAATCACCCTCTACACGTGGACCTTTGGATGGCTGCTGGTGTACTCCTTGCATCCAACGGCAAACCGCGTCATTACCATCGGCTTGATAGTCACCATGACGGTGGAGGTCGTATTGATTTACGTTCAGGCATTTCGAGGCACCACCTCGCATTTCAATGTTCACACCGCTTTGGATGGAAGTATTTTCGGTATTATGGGCATATTCATCATGCTCAACACATTGATCAATCTATACGCGGTTATCATCTTTGTGTTTGGCAAAACCACACTGAGCGGACCCGATCTCCTCGCATGGCGCGCGGGGCTTCTGCTTTTCCTTTTGGGAGGCATTTCCGGTGGCTGGATGGTCGGCCAACTGGCCCACACCGTTGGTGCCCCGGATGGAGGTCCCGGATTACCGTTTGTAAACTGGAGCACAGTCGCCGGAGATATCCGGTCTGCGCATTTCGCCACATTGCATGGGCTGCAGGTTATTCCTTTTATAACCTTCATGCTTTCGAGACTGAATTATCCCATGGCACCGCGATTGACTGTCATCGCGATTATTCTGTACTCCACAATGTGCATGGGTCTACACCTATTGGCGTGGAGAGGAATTCCAGTTATCGCGAATTAGAAAACAATCCCGGCTTCAGGTTTCGCTTTCCTTGCGCAAAGCACACAGGAAAGACCTTCCGTGGGGCCTTGAAAATCAGTAAATAAAAGAGGCAACACGATGGTGCTGCCTCCATAATGGTCCGAATTCCAATTACCGGAGGAAAAGCATTTCCCGATACTTTACCAGGGGCCAATCTTCATCGTCCACCAGCAGTTCAAGCTTGTCCACGGCGTCGCGGATTTTATCAAAGTATTTTTCCCTGATATCATCACAGTAAGCAAATGCCCGCTTGTGCGTATCAGTAATTTTATTGATGCGCTTCCGCTCTTCGATCATCTGACGCACGCCATTCTTGATGATGTCAATGTATTCAGAAGCTTCTTTGACAGTCTGGACGACCGTCTTGTTGTCGATGCCCAGGCCTTTCAATCCATTGGCGTTAGCGATCAGTTTGTTCTGATAAGTGATGGCGGTTGGAATGATGTGGTTCATTGCCAGATCACCAAGTATCCGGGATTCGATCTGCACCCGCTTGATATAGGCTTCAAGTCGAATCTCATGTCGCGCCTCAAGTTCTTTGTGCGAAAGCACACCATGGCGCTCGAAAAGGGCCACGGACTCCTTGGACAGGTAAGCTTCAACAGCACGAGGCATATTCTTCACATTCCCCAATCCTCGCCTGGCAGCTTCCTTAACCCAATCATTCGAATAGCCATCTCCCTCGAAGCGGATATCCTTTGATTCCTTGATGTACTTCCTCAGCACGTTGGCAATTGCCAAGCGCTTCTCGGTACCCTTTTCAATATCACGGCTTACCACATCGTGGAACTTGTCGAGCTGATCAGCTACGATAAGGTTTAATACAGTCATCGCTACGGCACAACTGTCGGATGAACCCACGGCACGAAACTCAAACTTATTGCCGGTAAAGGCAAAAGGCGATGTGCGGTTCCGGTCGGTGGCATCGAGAATGATCTCTGGTATCTGATCGATACCAAGCTTCATATACATATTGTCCCCCTTCTCAATCTTGACATTGCCCTTTTTCTCGAGTTCGTCCAGGACGGCCGTCATTTGGCTGCCAATGAAAACAGACATGATGGCGGGCGGTGCTTCATTGGCGCCGAGACGGAAGTCGTTCCCTTCCGTAGCGATGCTTGCGCGGAGCAGATCGGCATGCTCGTGAACAGCTTTGATGGTCGTGACAAAGAAAGTCAGAAAGAGCAGGTTGTCACGGGCACTGCTCGACGGGGCATACAAGTTGATGCCCGTGTCTGTAATCAACGACCAGTTGTTGTGCTTGCCGCTCCCGTTGAGTCCAGAAAAAGGCTTTTCATGAAAGAGTACTTTCAGGTTATGACGCTCCGCGACGCGCGCCATAACGTCCATCATCAGTTGATTGTGGTCGTTGGCTACATTGACCTCTTCAAAAAGCGGGGCAACTTCAAACTGGCTGGGTGCGACCTCGTTGTGGCGGGTGCGTACCGGTATCCCCAACTTCCAGGATTCAAACTCAAACTCCTTCATGAAGTCATAGACGCGAGAAGGAATGGCCCCGAAGTAGTGATCCTCCATTTGCTGGCCTCTTGCCGGGGCGTGACCAAACACTGTGCGGCCTGACATCACCAGGTCGGGACGGGCCATGTACAGAGCCTTGTCCACAACAAAATATTCCTGCTCAGGTCCGAGTGAGGCAACAACGTGCTGGATGTCCTTATCGAAAATCTGGCACACCTTCGTGGCCGCCAGGTCCACAGCTTTTAGCGCTTTGAGGAGAGGCGACTTGTTGTCGAGCGTTTCACCGGTATAGCTAACGAAGACCGTAGGGATACAAAGCGTCTTGCCATAAAGAAACATGGGCGATGTCGGGTCCCAGGCAGTGTAGCCACGGGCTTCAAACGTGCTTCGTATGCCTCCACTGGGGAATGAGGAAGCATCAGGTTCCTGTTGCACAAGCTCGCTTCCTTTGAATTTTTCAAGACCTGAATGCGCGTCAAAGAAAGAGTCATGCTTTTCTGCGGTCCCTCCCGTCATAGGCTGGAACCAGTGGGTAAAATGAGTGGCACCTTTCATCATGGCCCAGGCCTTGGCGGCCGAGGCGACCGCATCGGCCGTCACCGAATCAATTTTTTCATGATTCTTGATGGCGGCCGTCACTTTCTGATATACTGCCGGGGCCAAAGAGGCGCGCATTTGCTCTGACCCAAAGACGTTCTCTCCAAAAAAATCGGAGACTTTAGGGCTTGGGCTTGAGACGGTTACAGCGTTTCGTTCATGTAATTTCCTCAGTGCTTCGATGCGCAAATGTGCCATAGGTGGTTGTTTTTTTATCTTGTTGGCGCCAAAAATATATGATTTTTGCAAATCATGGGTAGTTTTTGACCCTATAGCAAAAAAAAATCACACTTTTCTTCCTGTGATGGTTATCAAGCCAATCCTAAGACTATTGCGGATCAAAGACCAGGATGACGGCGATATGGCCTTCAAAAAGAAAGGGTTGCTCAAAAACCGATTTGAACCCGTGAGGTAGAAGCTCGGCCTCGTATTCCTTACGGGTGAGAACCATTATTCGTTTCCCAGCGCTGTAATTCACGACTTCCTCCGGTGTCCAGAAAGTCACCAGCGTCTGCTGCAGACTAAATATGTATGCAGGATTGAAGAACCGATACCCGATGACCTCACGGTCGGCCGACCGCACAATGGGCAGACTGGTTTCAACCGGGTTCTGTTCCATGATCCTCGGGACACCCACATAAAAGAACAACAACCCCGTAAGCCAGAAGCTCAGCAAATAAGCAATCAGTCCTGAACGAAGATTATTGCGCGAAAAAAACCACCAGGCCACGGCTGCCCCAACCGGCCAAGGAAGGAATAACAGCGCCAGTTCCGACATATCACTAATCCATTGGTCGTTGGCTATGACAGTTTGGAGAATGGGTATGAGGGCCAGAAATAGAAGCACCACCAGCATCGTGATCGCTTTCAGGCGACGGCTGGTGACCGTGTATCGCTGAAGGTGCCGGTCAATGGCATACCCAATAAGAACGGCGCCAAAGGGCACAGCAGGTCCCACATAATTTGGAAGCAGCGTGCGTGAGATGGAGAAGAATACCAAAACAACAGCAACGGCCACCAGGCTCAGGAGAATCAGTGGCCGGGAAGTACGCTCAGACCACCCACGGAAGCATGCAATTGGCAAATAGACAGACAGTGGCATCAATGCAACCAAAAACAAAAGGATGGCCGTACCCGGAAAACTACCATGATCTTCATAGGGTGCCAAGAACCTATTAACGTTATGCCCCCAGATAAAACCACTCACCCATTCACCGTCCGTGGCAATACTAACAGCGATCCACCATGGCCCCGCGATTGCCAGAAAGATCAAGATGGCCGACAAGGGTCTCAAAAACTTTATGGTAGTCCAGGAGAATTCGCGGCGAGCGAGGAGGAACAACAGGAAAATTAATCCGCTCAACACAACAGCCGCCGGTCCTTTTGCCATAAAGGCCAGCGACATGGCCGCATAGCTAAGGTAGAGGAACCGAACTTGCCTCGACTGAACGGCATAGCCAAATGAAAGCCAGCAAAGGGTAAGAAAGAAGATAAAATACGGGTCCGGTACCGCAAGGTGAAACTGCATGATCATATACAACGAGCTGACCATCGTGAGCCCAGCAAAAAAAGCCGTCCGCTCCCCTTCCATGCGTTTTGTAAAGAAATAGACAGACAAAACAGTGAGGAGTCCCATGATCACCGAAAACAACCTTGCCGCAAAAGGAGACACACCGAATGCAGCATAAGATCCCATCATCATGAAGTAGTGCAGTGGAGGTTTATCCGTGCGCAACTGCCCGTTGAATGTTGGCGTAATCCAGTCATTTCGTTGCAACATCTCCATGGCGCATGCGGCGTTCTTGGCTTCATCAAGCACGTAAACGGGAAAATTCCAAAAGTTCGCTCCCATCGAAAGCAGCGCCAGAACCAATATCCAAAGCCATTTTTTGTCCTGCATGCGTTTATATACTTTTGACATCACTGTCCCAATATGACCAAAACCTTTTGGATCCGACTCACCGTGTTGATGGCTATCGTTACCGCCTTGGCTTTCTATCGGGTTTCTGCAAATAAAATAAAGGAACAAAACATTATCGCGGAAGTGCAATTACATCAATCGCTGGCTTCTATTGCATTTTTTCAACAGGTTTCACAAGGGGCTGCCTCCCATCAATTATTTGATCGATTTTCGGCAAGGAATTCATGAAAGAGTTATCCATTGTCATCCCGGTTCTCAATGAAGAAGGAAATATCCGTATCCTGATGGAAAAGGTGCGGTCATCCCTTAACAGCTATTCCTATGAAGCAATCTGGATTGACGATGGCTCAACCGATTCTACCGTCGCTGAAATCAAGAAGTACAGCGATCAACATACCCGTCTGCTTTGCCTGAGTCGAAATTTTGGACAGACTGCCGCCATGGTCGCCGGGATCGATGCTGCGCAGGGCGAATTCATTGTAACCCTCGACGGCGATTTGCAGAATAACCCGGAGGACATTCCGGCCATGGTCAAGAAGCTGAAAGATGGTAACTGGGATGTGGTCACAGGCTACCGCAAGGACCGTAAGGACAATCTCCTGCGAAGAATCCCCAGCAGGCTGGCCAATAAACTGATCAGAAGTATTTCCGGGGTAACCGTAAGGGATTACGGTTGCTCACTCAAGGTCTTTCGGGGTGGTTTCGCCAAAAATCTTGGACTCTATGGCGAGCTTCACCGTTTCATTCCCATCCTCGCAGCTTTGCAGGGAGCCAGCATCACAGATACAGAGGTCTCTCACAGTCCGAGAATTCACGGCAAATCGAAGTACGGACTTGGCCGAACGTTCAAGGTACTGAGCGATCTGTTTCTTCTGTTCTTCTTCCAGAAATATTTCCGAAGACCCATTCACTTTTTTGGACCTCTGGGCATGCTAACGCTATTCACCGGAACAGCGATCAGCCTGTACCTGCTTGTTGAAAAATTGATGGGGCACGATATCTGGGGCAGGCCACTGCTGATTCTTGGGGTATCGCTGGTGTTGGCGGGAATTCAATTCCTCACTTTTGGTCTCCTTGCCGAACTGATGATGCGCATTTACTACGAGTCATCAAACCGGAAGATATATTCCATAAAAAGCGAATTCGTTGGACCCGCGCATCCGTAGCATCGGGAAGGTCGTCATCAAACTTTCACTCAGTGCGTCGGCGCTCTACATTGTCTTTCAAAACATTGACAGCCAACAGCTCGTCGACCTGGCTACTTCAGCCAACGCATGGTTGCTGTTTGCCTCACTCATGGCCTACAATGGTTCGAAGGTGGTCAGTTCGGTCCGACTGGCCTTCTACTTTCGGGCCAACAGCATACACATCACAGAGGCCGACAATCTTCGGCTCTACTATCTTGGAATGTTTTATAATCTATTTCTGCCCGGGGGTATTGGCGGTGACGCGTACAAGATCTGGATTCTTCATTCGGCTCGCGGGGTTCCAGTAAAGAGCTCCTTTCAATCCCTGTTCATCGACCGTGTGAGCGGTATGATGATGCTATCAGGGTTGGCTTTCCTGTTCGCCTGGCTGGCTTTTCCGGATGCTCCGTGGAGGAATGTATTGCTTATAGGCCTGGTCAGTGTCATACCGGCAATTTATGCCGTTCACCACTTTCTCGCGAAGCACTTCTTGCCCATCATCCGCTCCACCTCGGTATTATCCCTCGGTGTGCAAGGACTTCAAACAATCAGCGCATGGCTACTGCTGATGAGCCTTGGGGTAGATGAGCACATCGCAACTTATATCACTGTTTTTCTTATCTCTTCGATGGTATCCGTGCTGCCCATCTCGATCGGCGGAATAGGCATCCGTGAATTGGTATTTATTTCCGCAGCCTCATTCTCGCCAATTTCGAAAGACGTCTCTGTCGCATTTTCATTGATGTTTTTTGTTGTGACAGCCTTGAGTTCATTACCTGGCGGTTTCTTGAAGGGTCGATTTTAAGCACGCCCACCGGACTGGTCCTCATATTCCTCCCGAATCGTTCCCATCCAACGGTCCCACCACAAAAAATAGAGTCCGTAGTTTCCCTTGAAATACTGATGATGCCGGTTGTGATGCACAGCGGTGTTAATCCATTTGCCGACAGTACTGGCGGCAAAGCCTCTTGGATATAGCTCAAAGCCGAGATGGCCATAGACGTTGTAGATCATCATGATCAACAGAAACAGCGCTATCGCCAGCGGATGAATGGGGTAGAGAAATGGCACGATGGCGATGATTCCAAATTCAACAACAGCTTCCAGGGGATGAAATGCCATGGCTGCCCATGGAGACGGATTGGTTGAGAGGTGGTGCGTCTTGTGGAACCAGGGGAAGAGTCTGGGATGATGCATCGCACGGTGGGTCCAGTAGAAATAGGTATCATGAACTACCAAAGTGACGGCTACGCTGCCGAAGAAGTAAGGCAAACCCATTTGGTCAATGTCACGGTACACCATGGTGTAGTTTGCCGGGGGGCCAAAGAAAAACAGGTAGCCAAGGATCGCAAAAATAATGGAGGTTGATACCGAGTACAGAAACTCCCTCCGGTAGTCGCCCCCTTCTGGAAACCTTGCCTGAATCTTTTTCCAGGACCACGATTTCCTGCGGGCAACATAGAAAACAAGGTAAGCTATGGATGCCAATAGCAGGTATCGGAAGAAAACGACAATGAAAATCGCCAGTGCCTTGTTGTCGGTGATGCCCAATAAATCACTCATGAAGAGAAAGATCGGAAATATCCATGAGCAACATCCAACCGGTCAAAAAAAAGAATGTCGGGTCGACCGACATTCTCATATTGATTTGTTTTGAATTCCTCTAATTGGATTTTTTCACTGACCCGCCACTGCTTGAGTGTGTATTGGTGCGCTGCGGATTGCCCCGGTAGCGGACGCTGCCACCACTGCTCGCGCTGGCTTCAAGTCCCTGCGAAACAGAGAGCTTTATACTCCCCGCACTGCTGGCTTTTGCCTCTGCTGATTCGACCTGAAGTGCATAGGCGTCAATATCGCCGGAACTGCTGGCATCAGCGCGAATCGACTTGGCCCTTCCTTCAATAATGACATCAGCGGCGCTGGAAGCTCGTATATCAACATCATCTGCCTCAACGGCGATCTCTATGTCGGCCGCGCTGGAGCCTTGAATTTCAAGTGATTTGCTTTTGATCACCCCCTCGGAAAATACATTGGAGGCTGAACTAGCATAGATTCTTTCTAGTGTCACGTAGGTTACGTAAACCTTAACATCGACCCTGCTCCGGAAAAAGCTGTTATCACGGATATGGATCTTAAGAAAACTCCCCGAGATCTCAGTAAGTATGTTTGACAGGCTTTCACCGGATACCTCTACCCTGACTGACTCCTTATCGCCCTTCTTGAGATAGACGTCAATAGCCTCCCCCGACTTCACCCCCCGAAATGACCCCACTTCGCGCGTCTCGCTCTTTTGGGCCAGGGCAACCCCGGACCATAAAGTAAGCGCCAGCATCAAGACTTTCATTTTCATATACTTAGACAATTTAACCAAGAGACACCGGTCGGAACCAAACGTTGCATGGAAAGTCAAAATTTGACTCCCGTCACTAGGTTTCCGCAATATTTGTACTAAATTCGACACTTACCAATGGAATTTATTTGGGCAAAACACTTTGGCTATGATCAAGGAACAGCTTAACCTCCTTATTAACCTTGCAGCCAGCGACAAGCTGATCGAGGACCGTGAAGCAAAGACCATTCACATGGTTGGTAAGGCGCATGGCGTGCCTAAGGAGGAAATCGACGAAATGATCAAACGTCCTCAACCGATCGGTGACTTGTCGACTTACTCGGAGGACCAAAAATTCGCCAACCTTTACCAGCTTATCCAACTGATGAAGAGTGACGGCCAGGTATTCAAAAGTGAAATATCCTTTTGCGAAAGTATTGCTGAGCGACTGGGCTACCGCAAGGATGTCATTGCAGAACTCGCCTCGAAAATATTTAGCGACCCAAGCATAACCTCCGATCGCCGCGAATTAATGGCGAGAGCGCACAAGTTCCTGAAGTAGACAGGGCTTTTAGCAGTCACTCGTTACAAGCAACCCGATCCTACTTCCGTTCATAGACGGCCTTCCCGCCTAATATCGTCATCACCACTTCCGTGTCTAAGAGCTTGCGCTCATCCACTGTCATGATATCTTGTGAGAAGACGGTGAAGTCGGCGAGTTTGCCGGGCTTTATCGATCCTTTGATGTTTTCCTCGAAGGCACCGTAGGCAGCATCAAGCGTATAGGAGCGCAAAGCTTGTTCGCGGGTCATTTTCTCATCGGCTTCATAGCCTCCTTCCGGCTCACCACTCAGTGTCATCCGGCTTACGGAAGCATAGAAACTCGCAATGGGTGTCAAAGGCTCCACGGGCGCATCCGTGCCATTGATAACCTTCGCACCTGTTTTCAGCAGCGACTGCCACATGTAAGCGCCTTCTTTGATGCGCTTTTCACCAAGACGCTCTATGGCCCAGGGGCGGTCGGATGAAAGGTGCACCGCCTGCATGGCCGGGATCACACCCAACTGGCCGAACCTGGGAATGTCATTGGGATGCAGGTGCTGTGCATGCTCGATGCGATAGCGGTGATCGGTTGCAGAAGGATTTTCCTTGAATGCAGTTTCATAGCGATTGAGAACCTCCTGGTTGGCACGATCGCCGATGGCGTGGGCGCAGATTTGAAATCCGTACTTCAATCCGTCGCGGGAAGTTTTCAACACGCTGTCCATTGGGAATGTCGCCATACCGAATGTTTCCATCCGATCGGAATACGGCTCAAGGAGCCACGCACCGCGTGAACCCAGGGCGCCGTCACAGTTTAGCTTGATAGAGCGTACCGTTACCCCGCGCGGATCAATCAGCGGACCTTGTTTGTACCACTCATAAATCAATCCACGATCCCAACCAGTGATCATGACGTACAAGCGGCTCTTCAGTTTGCCAAGGTCACTAAATTCACGGAAAAGGCCGATGCTCTCACGGGAAGCACCGGCATCATGAAACCCTGTAAGACCGTTGCGCGCGCAGGCGTCCATGGCAAGCTCGAGGGCTCGCGCGTTGGATTCCGGGGTGTTGCGGGGAATCATCTTCGTGATCAGCGTTTGCGCCCGTTCATTAAAAATACCTGTCGGGTTGCCCAGCTTGTCGCGAATGATCTCACCGCCATCGTTCAACGTCGCCGTAAGTTTCTCCACCGACAATTGGTTGACACCGGCCAATTGCATGGCCTTGGCATTCGCAAAGCCCGCGTGGCCGCTTGCGTGACTGAGGTATACCGGGTTGTCAGGACTTGCCGCACTCAGCAACTCATGGGTCTGAAATCCTTTCACGATCTTATCTGGCTTGCTGTCCCACTTATCCTGATGCCAGCCCCGGCCAACAATCCACTGACCCGGCTGAGCCTTTGCCACGGCTTCCCTCACTTTTTCTACGAGCTCTTCATAACTCTTCACCGACATGAGGTCAAGGTTCATCTCATTATAACCCACACCCATGATGTGGCCATGAGACTCAATGAAGCCTGGTGTCATGGTCGCTCCCTTCAGGTCAATGACTTGTGTCTGATCGTCCTGGTATTCAATTGCCCCGGCGAGGCTTCCCGCAAAAAGTATCGTGTCACCCTTCACCGCAACTGCCTCCGCCACAGGCATGCCCTCTTCAACAGTATAGATGGTACCACCGCGGATGATCAGGTCGGCTGGTACTTTTTTCGATGTACAGCCCCAGGCCATGACAATGATTAGGATCAGGTATTTCCTCATGGTAAAATGTTTTGAAAACAGGTTCGATGCCAATGTACAATGAAAGCAAGCATCTTCATAGATGAAAATACGTCAGTGGACAAGATTCAAGTATCTTAGCAAGAAAAGAAAGACCATGAAGCGCATTCTTCTCCTTTTGATTTTAGTTGCCGCCGCTCCCGCAGCCTTTTCGCAAAGTGTCGGGTTGTCATTCTCCTATTTCATTCCGCGAAATGGAGATTTCTCTACGCCCATAAGCCCGTTTTCCATTCGTGGCGTGGGATTTGACATCAATAGGTTTTTGGCTCTGGAGACCGGCGCTTCGTTGTACCGGATGTCGGGACTGAACATCATTGGTCTCCCATTTGAGAGTACCTCATCGCTGACGGGACCAAATTTTACAATTTTCATTCCTGCTGAGCTTGTCTTTCAAATTAAGGGCAAGGGCATGTCCTTTGACATTAAGGGAGGTGGGTTCTTCTTTTATGCCTTCGACCAGCAGCTGAACTATGGAAACATGGACAAAGCCCTGCGGAAATACACCGGGTGGGACGTTGTCAATTCTCAGTTTGCATTCGACAACCGACCCGGCTTTGGGTACACCGTGGGTTTTGAATTCAGTGTAGATGTCACTTCGCAATGGGGTATTTCGTTGGAGACCAACTACCTCATGGGAGAAGCTTCCATACCGTTGACAGGAGGCTATTCAGGTGGGACACTGACCGGAACCAATACAACGGTCCAAGCTGAATACAAAGACGCAAAAGTGGACTACACAGGCCTTGAGTTCTCTATCGGCATTAATTTCAAGACGGGCAGAAGATAGCTTTGATTCTTAGGATTGCGTTGCAGGATTAAAGATTGCTCTCAACCTGACAATCCATTCGTGCTATGGTTTGCCCATTGGTTTCTTTCCTTGCACCTGCCTGCCCCGCTCGTATACCCGCTTATTTTCAAGGTCCAGCAAGGCGCGGGCATCGTGCACAAATTCTCGCATCGTCGCCCGCGAAGTTGAGCCTTTTACGAGCACGGTGTCTGCATCTTCCACGACCGGAATCACTTTATATGTCTTCCGAGCATCCGACTCGCGGTATACCCATACCAGGGAATATGAAGCATCAGACACTGAGGTCACCGATGAGTTATCGTCCAGTCTAATCTTGCGGAAGCCAAGGTGCACCATGGCCCCACCGTTTCGGTAGCGGGCACGTTGGCCGGAAACAAAATTTCCAAGTGAGTACACCACAACCTGATCTGCGTCCTGGTCCCATTCCATCCGCTGCACAACGTGCGGATGGGAACCAATCACCACTTTGGCACCATACCGTAAACACCAAGCGGCCAATCGTTGTTGCTCCTCACTCGGGGCCAAAACATACTCCTCGCCCCAATGGAATAAAACAATCACCGCATCCGTATTTTGCCCGGTCGCCTTTTGAAGATCCTTTCGGATTTGAACAGTGTCTATCAGATTAACCATGGTCGGGTGACGAACACGAAGGCCGTTGGTGCCATAGGTATAGTTGAGGAGTGAAATGGAGATTCCATTGCGGCGTAAAATCAACGGATGTTGATTCAAATACTCCAACGTGTCACGGAAGGTTCCGGTATGCTCAATACCCATACTGTCGAGTAGGCGGAGTGTTCGTTCGAGGCCCCTGCTTCCCTTATCAACGCTGTGATTGTTTGCGGTGACCAGCACATCAAAGCCTGCATCCTTGATCGCCGGCAGTAGTTCGTCGGGCGCGCTGAACGCGGGATATCCAGTATACGGCTTGCCCGCCAGTGTGCATTCAAGATTGGCAACGGCTATGTCTGCCGAAGAAATGATTGACCTGACGTGTTCGAAGGTCGGCACGTAGTCATACTTTCCGCTCACGGGGTCATAAGCCGCCTTCATCTGGGATTCATGTTGCATGATGTCGCCAACAAAGAGCATCGACATGCTCAATGTATCTTGCGCCGCAATGTCATGATTCACCCAACACACCAATATCCAAAAAACTTTCTTCATAAGGCTTTTGATGCCGAACCAGAGCGCTCGACAGGTGGGTGAAGCTCCAAGATATGATTCTCTGCAATGGCGAAGACGGTATCACCTGCTTCAGGCCGGATGACAGCCAACCCTGTAAATGAGCCGAAGGCCGGGATGATCAGTTGTTGGGCAGAGAGCCAGAAGCAGGGCATGGTAATTGACTGCCGGCCTTTCCCGACGAGTCGTGCAGCTGGATGAATGTGACCCGCTACGTTGACTTGCTCTGAGGGAATATCCTTTCGGTCCATCGGTTCATGGGTGAACAGAAGACCATGAGCCATCACTTGCTGGCAAATGCTTATCCCATGACGAGCATACTGCCGCTCGCTAAGAATGTCATGGTTGCCACGGATGAGTTCAAAAATGCACCCTGGAAAGTGTCTCACAATCTGACCGACCACTTCCCAGTCGTCGTTGTACGCACTGTGAAACAGGTCACCGAGGAACAGCACGCGATCGGGACGCCAGATTTTGACCATATCAATCAATCGTTCGGCATTCTTATGGTTTGCCGCCAGCGGAACCGGCAAGCCGGCCCGACGGAAATGATTTACTTTGCCAAAGTGGAGATCCCCGATCACCAGTGTTTTGTCGGCTGGCACATACAATGCAAGGGCGGAAAGCAATTGAACATCCGCACCTCCTAACGTCAATCGAATTTCTGTGCGACCAAACCCCATACTAAAAGGCTCCTTCATGTGATAAACAATACGACCAAAACCACTTGCATCAACTTTCTATACCTAAATCTACTCGTTTTGACGTGCAAAAAATGTTAACATTGGGATAACGTGAGCTCATAAGAGTCCCGTTATCTTGCCAAAATTTGTGTTTTTGAGCCTAGCTTCCTAATCCTGCCATCCATGTTCGAACTGGAGTTTTCGTATACGGTCCTCCTCATACTTTGTCTCATCGCTGCTGCCGGTTTTGAATTTGTCAATGGCTTCCACGACACGGCAAACGCTGTAGCAACGGTAATCTACACCAATTCACTCAAGCCGTGGGTTGCTGTCATCTGGTCAGGTTTCATGAATTCCCTGGGTGTGTTTCTTGGCGGCATTACCGTTGCCATGGGCATCGTCAATCTTCTTCCTGTTGAAACGCTTATCGATCAGAATATCAGCCATAGCCTGTCGATGATCGGGGCTCTGCTGATTAGTGCCATCTCATGGAATCTACTCACATGGTACTTCGGAATACCTTGCTCCAGCTCACATACCCTCATCGGCTCCATTCTGGGTGTTGGTATTGCATACTCCTTCCTTCCTGAATCTGTTGGTGCGGCCGTCAACTGGAGCAAGGCCAGCGAAATCGGTGCGTCGCTCCTCATCTCTCCGTTGTTTGGTTTTAGCCTCACGATTGTCATGATGTACCTCCTCAGGGTGATGACAAAAGGTAAGAACTACGGTGACGACCTCTTTAAGGAACCCAAGAAAAACGCACCGCCGCCACCTTGGATCCGTGGTGTCCTACTGGTGACGTGCACAGGAGTCAGCTTTTTCCACGGACAAAACGACGGACAAAAAGGTGTAGGCCTGATGATGTTGATCCTCATTGGAATTGTCCCCGGATACTTCGCTTTGAATGCTCAATATGATACAACCCAACTGACGGAACCGCTTCACCGACTGGAGACCGTGATGTCAACCATCGACCCCGCACCCCTTTCGGAGCCTGATCGCAATGTGCTTATCGAAGCCAAGGCGATTGATCTTCGCCTTCAACAATCGGTGGCCAATAAGTCGGTTGATGGTATTCCACATTCCGAGCGCTTTGCAATACGAAAAGACATTCTGGTGCTCGACCGAAGCCTCAACAAGCTGGTGAAGAAAGAAGAAGTGCGGATCAGTGCGAGTGAGAAAACTGCCATTGCCAATAATCTGAAAGCGTTGCGGAAGGTCACTGACTACTCACCATTTTGGGTGATCTTGATCATTTCCATGTCACTGGGACTGGGCACCATGATTGGATGGAAACGGATTGTGAAGACCATCGGTGAAAAAATTGGCAAAGAGCATCTCTCCTATGCACAAGGGGCCAGCGCGGAATTGGTCGCAGCGAGTACGATTGGTCTGTCCAGTTACTTTGGTTTGCCTGTAAGCACAACCCATGTGCTGTCATCCGGCATTGCCGGCAGCATGGTCGCCAGCAAAGGGGTAAAAAACCTGCAGCCGGATACCGTGCGCAACATTCTTCTCGCATGGTTCCTGACGCTGCCCGTGGTCATGACCTTGTCAGGGTCACTCTTCCTCTTGTTCCGAAGTATCTTTTAAACGCCGTCTTTCTGCTCCCACTCAAGCGTCATCTTCTTGATCCGATCTTCGAGTCTTTCAGAAGTGAGTTTATCGCGGCTTAGCCGGTCGACCATGATCGGAAAGGCAAACGGAGTAGGCCGGTCAGGACTGCGGAGAACGATCTTTTGATGTCTGATTCTTTCCAGTGCCTTTCTCAATCGGGCTTCTTCCAACTGGAAATCCATCATCTCTTCATAGGCCTGCATGAGCAGCAGGTTGGTAGCGTCATACTCATGAAAAACATTGAAAAAAAGTTGAGATGACGACTGCACATGCTTGTCTCGCACCCGCTGTCCCGGGTAACCTTTGAAGATCAGTCCTGCGATGCTGGCAATGTCGCGGAATTTTCGTCTGGCCATTTCCACCGAGTTGATACTGGCCTGGATATCCCTGAGCAGGTTGTCATCTCCAAGCACATCGGTTTCCAGCGCTTCCTCTATGGGGATGGGTTGATCGGAAAGCAGTTCGAAGCCATAGTCATTCATCGCAATGGAGAAGGTAATTGGCTTAATTCTCGAAATGCGATAGGCCACAATCGAGGCTAATCCTTCATGAACCAGCCGGCCCTCAAACGGGTACATCACAACATGGTATCCCTCTTCCGTCTTGAAGTACTCGATCAGAAATTCATTCTTGCACGGGAGATGCGAAAGATCTGATTGAAGCTTCATCAGCGGGCGCAAGAAGATTAACTCCTCATCTGTTTCAATTCCCCGTGCCGATTCATTTACCTTTTCCCGGATCATCTCGCTGAGCTGGGACGATAATGCCATCCTTCCCCCTTGCCACGATGGTACCCTTCCCGATTTGCGCTTCGTATTGCGCACATGGGCCTCCATGTCTTTCACACGCACCAGTTCCAGTTTCCGGCCTGCAAACCAGAAAACATCGCCAGGGTTAAGCTGTGCGATAAAGTATTCCTCGATGGTTCCCAGGTTCTTGCCAGAGGTGTATTTTACGCTCATGGAAGCATCGCTGACGATGGTGCCGATAGAAAGGCGATGACGGAGCGCAATCCTTTGGTTGGTTACAAGGCAGACGCCGTTTTCCATTTCCACTTTACGATACTCGTCATAAGCCGTCAGTGATTCGCCGCCGGTAGTAATGAAATGAAGGGCCCAATGCCATTCATCTTCTGTGATGGATTGGTAACAAAATGTGCTTCGCACTTCGGGCAAAATATCATCCGGTAAAAATCCTTCACCGGCTGCCAGCGTAATAAGATATTGCACCAGCACATCAAAGGACCGCATATAGGGTATGCGATCCTCCATGATCTTTTTGCGAACGGCCTCCCGAATCGCTGCAGCTTCGATGAGTTCAAGGGAATGCGCTGGCAGAAAATAAATCCGGCTCGTTGCCCCAGGCTGGTGACCACTGCGGCCAGCCCGCTGCAAGAACCTGGCAACCCCTTTTGGGCTGCCCACCTGGATAATTGTCTCAACCGGTCGAAAGTCTACACCCAGGTCAAGGCTTGATGTGCAGATCACCGCCTTAAGCCCTCCCTCGTGTAACTGGTCTTCTACCCAATGACGCAGCTCGTGGCTGATGGATCCGTGGTGCATCGCGATCTGACCAGAAAGTTCAGGTGCCCTGTCGAGCATTTTCTGGTACCAGATTTCGGCAAAGGACCGCGTATTGGTGAAAATCAAAGTGCTGTTGCTCTGGCGCACGATTTCTATCGCTTTATCGAGCAGGTGGATGCCCAGATGCCCTGCCCATGGCATCGTATCGAGTTCATCAGGGTATACAGAGACAATCTCAATTGACTTTGCAATATCTGCGCGGACAACCTTGTGCGCCTTCTTTTTCTCATCGGCACCCAACAATACCTCAAGAGACTGCTCCATATTTCCTATTGTCGCGGATATGCCCCATACCTTCAAGTCCGGACACAAGCCTTTAAGGCGTGATAGGGCCAGCTCGGTCTGAACCCCCCGCTTGGAGCCCATCAATTCATGCCATTCATCGACGACGATGGTTTTCAGGTCCGAGAAGTATTCAGGGTAGCCCTTCTGAGAGAGTAGTTGGTGCAGGCTTTCAGGTGTTGTGATAAGGAATGGAGGCGGCTTTTCCTTCTGCTTCAGCTTCTCAGCAACCCTGGTATCGCCTGTGCGCACACCTACCTTCCACTTCACGCCAAGTCCATCGGCAGCCAGACTGACGGCCGATTGAATCTCCTTCGACAGGGCGCGAATCGGCGTGATCCAAATGGCCTGAACCTTCATTGGCTTGTCAGCCATGCCTTCAAGAAGGATTGGCACAGCGAGTGCAAAGGTCTTTCCGCTGCCCGTTGGTGCATTGACCAGCCCGGAATGCCCTGCAAGGTGGGCTTCCCAGACTTCCATCTGGAATGGAAAAGGCGTCCAGCCGAGGCTGTTAAACCAACTGACTGCCCGGAGTCGTTTTTGTGCTAAATCTTCCACTGCACGTTGAACATAACCCAAATTTTGAAGTTATTAACACAAACGGGACACCGGCAATCGCATGGCACAATATTCCATCAGGGAATTGGAAGAACTCTCCGGCATCAAAGCCCACACAATCCGCATTTGGGAAAAACGATATCGGATAGTTTCTCCGAAGCGCACAACAACCAACATCCGTTTTTATTCCGATGACGATCTCAAGAAGATCATTTCGGTTGCCCTTCTCAACAATCAAGGGATAAAAATATCAAAAATTGCCTGCATGTCGCCGACCGATTTGGTCAATCATGTAACCCAGATCAGCGAGGCTCAGCAGACTCCGGAAGTCCATATGGACCGGTTGGTGATGGCTATGATCGATCTCGACGAGGAGAACTTTGAACGGATTCTGAATGATCTGATCATGCGATTTGGCTTTGAAAAGACTATCCTTGAAGTAGCATATCCGTTCCTGGAAAAAATTGGTGTCTTGTGGCTGACAGGGAATATCACACCATTGCAGGAGCATTTCATTTCCAACTTGCTCCGTCAAAAGATTCTTGTGGCCATCGACGGTCTGCCACTGGCCGGAAAGAACAGCCAGCGTGTGATTCTCTTTCTGCCCGACGACGAACTCCACGAATTGGCCCTGCTATTCAATCATTATATCGCAAAGAAAATGGGATTCCGCACATACTACATGGGGCAGCGGGTACCCTACCAGGATGTCAAGTGGTTTTGCGAGAATCACCGGCCGGTTGCTATGATCACGAGCATTACCACCTCCCCATCACCAGGTTTTGTTGAACCTTACCTTCAAAAGCTCTGTGCAGAGCATCCTTCTGTAGCCGTACTGGCCTCCGGGCACAACCTGAAGAAAATGGCCCTCAAAATACCCTCCAATCTGCATATTTTCGATAATGCTTCACATTTGAAGTCGCTACTCCAGGGCATTCGAAACGTCCAGGCTCATTAAGAATGCATTAAACAAATTCAGCCAATTCAGGCATTCTGTCGTATTTTTGTTTAAGTTATTTTACTTAACATTAAACAATAAAGGATATGACCCAAGCCGAATTTGCCACTGAAATTTCCAAGCTCCGGCCCACGCTCAAATCGTTTACTCATCGGTTTACTTACAACAGGGAGGAGTCGCAGGACCTGATTCAGGATACCCTGCTCCGTGCCCTCACCTATCGCGATAAGTTCCGTAAGGACACCAACCTGAAAGGATGGCTTTTCACCATCATGCGCAACACTTACATCAATAACTATCGCAAGGCTCAACGTGAGAAAACCTCGCATGACACGTCCAAAGAACTGTACTATCTCAACGTTGAGGATCAGCACACTTTCAACCGCCCACAAGAAAGCGTTGAATTCAAAGAGATCTGGAAGAATGTGAACGCGATCAGGGAAGATCTTCTGGTTCCATTCAAAATGCACACCACGGGGTATAAGTACGATGAGATTGCCACGCACCTCGGTATTCCAATTGGAACAGTGAAGAACAGGATCTTTCACGCACGGAAGGAAATCCAGAAGAAACTTGAACTATGATTCCCTGGATGGGTATTATTGCGTGATGGGTGTCTTGTTTTTCCCTGTCGACGGATGAAGAAAATAGCTGTTATCGGCTCTGGTTTTGCAGGCATATCGGCGGCCACCTGCCTGGCACGGGAAGGGTTTGACGTCACGGTGTATGAAAAGAACGCCACCCCCGGCGGACGCGCTCGTCAGCTTTCGGAATCAGGTTTCACTTTCGACATGGGGCCTAGCTGGTACTGGATGCCCGATGTATTTGAACGGTACTTCGCGCGTTTTGGCAAGAAATCTTCCAACTACTATTCCCTAAAACGTCTTGATCCTTCTTACCGAATTTATTTCGGTCCCAATGACTTCATGGACATCCCAGCAACTATGGACAAGCTCGATGCGCTCTTCGAAAAGCTGGAGCCAGGAAGCAGCCGTCGTTTGAGGACATTTCTGGATGAGGGGAAATTCAAATATGAGATAGGAATGAATTCACTGGTTTACAAACCCGGCCTTTCATTGCTCGAGTTTGCCAACACTGAAGTAATTTCGGGCGCCTTACGACTTCATTTATTTCAATCCATCAGTCGCTACCTCAGGAAGTTCTTCAAGAACGAGCGCATCCTGAAGTTGCTGGAGTTTCCCGTTCTGTTTCTTGGCGCCACCGCAGACAAAACACCAGCACTCTACAGTCTGATGAACTATGCTGACATTTCACTCGGTACGTGGTATCCAAAAGGTGGTATGTACGCCATCGTGACAGGAATGGAAAAACTAGCCATGGAACAAGGGGTGAAATTTTGTTTTAACAGCTCTGTGGAGGAAATCCCGGTGAAAAATGGCAAGGCCATGGGGGTTGTCATCCATGGGGCGCTCATCCCGTCAGATTATGTCATCGCCGGCGCCGACTATCATCACGTGGAGCAACAACTCGTTCCGGAAAAATATCGGCGGTACTCTCCCGCGTATTGGGACAGTCGCGTGATGGCACCGTCCAGCTTGCTGTTTTACATAGGTATCAACAAGCGTGTAGAAGGATTGCTCCACCACACCCTGTTCTTTGACGAAGATTTTACGAAGCATTCCCGCGAAATCTATGAAGAGCCCCAATGGCCCACGGCACCGCAGTTTTACGTCTCCTGTTCTTCACTAACCGACGCAGTTGCCCCCGAGGGTTTTGAAAATCTCGTCATCCTGGTTCCTGTTGCACCCGGACTGGCTGATACGGAAGAAACCCGGGAGAAATATTATAAAATTATAATGAAGCGCCTCGAGACAATCACCGGGCAGTCGTTGATCGAGAACGTAGTTTATAAGCGGAGTTACGCCCACAATGATTTCCAGGCCGATTACAACGCGTTCAAGGGGAACGCCTACGGATTAGCCAATACACTTTTACAAACAGCCATCCTGAAACCCTCAATCATAAACAAAAAGATCGGCAACCTGTTATATACAGGTCAACTCACTGTGCCGGGTCCGGGCGTGCCGCCTTCACTGATTTCTGGGCAGGTGGTCGCCGATCAGATTCTGGAATGGGAGAATAAGGAAAGGAAAAGTTAACTTTACTCGTTACGTGTATGAGTTTTATGGGCCAGCAGGCACTTTATGACAAAATATGTATTCGGGCAAGCCGAATGACTACGCGCCTTTACAGCACTTCCTTTTCGCTGGGAATCCGCTGTTTGGACAAAGAGTTCCGGAACCCCATCTACGCCATCTATGGGTTTGTGCGCTTTGCCGATGAGATTGTAGACACCTTCCACAATCACGACAAAGTGACGCTACTCAAGCGTTTCACGGAAGATACCTGGCGTGCCATCGATGAGAAAATCAGTCTCAACCCAATACTTCACAGCTTTCAGTTTGCGGTTAACACATACCATATTGACCATGCACTCATCAGACAGTTCCTTGCCAGCATGGAGATGGACCTGGATAGCAAGAAGTACGACCAAGCCGGTTATGAGCAATACATCCTCGGTTCAGCCGAAGTGGTCGGCCTCATGTGTCTCAAGATCTTCTGCCGGGGTGATGCAAAAGAGTACGACCGCCTCAAGGCTGACGCCATGAAATTGGGCGCTGCATTTCAGAAAATAAACTTCCTCCGCGACCTGCACGCCGACTATGCCACCATGGGGCGTTGCTATTTCCCAGGCCTTGATATCGAGAGGTTCGATGAGGCCAGCAAAAAGAAGATCGAGGAAAACATCGCGATAGATTTTGAGCAGGGCCTGCGAGGCATCAAGCAACTACCCAAGGGAGCACGCCTGGGCGTGTATGTGGCGTACCTCTACTACACCGCCCTGTTCCGCAAAATCCGCCGACTTCCTTCCGCGACGGTGCTGCAGAGTCGCGTGCGTGTCCGCAACCGCTACAAACTCGCAATTCTTGGCTATTCGTTCGTCAAGCACAGGCTAAACCTCCTCTGATGGAACGCGTGATCCTCGTTGATGCGGAAGATCAGGAGATTGGCACCATTGAGAAGATGGAAGCCCATCGCAAAGGACTACTTCATCGTGCCTTCTCGGTTCTGGTATTCAACTCCCATGGCGAAATCCTCGTACAGCAGCGCGCCGACAAAAAGTATCACAGCGCGGGTCTCTGGACCAACACCTGCTGTAGTCATCCACGGCCCAACGAGTGCATAAAAGAGGCCAGTGCCCGTCGACTGCGTGAGGAGATGGGAATCGAGGCAGAACCGGAGTTTGCCTACAAATTTACTTATCGCACAGAACTGGACGATAGCCTTGTTGAACATGAGGTTGACCATGTGTTCACGGCCAGGTTCGATGGCATTCCTGCTGCCAATCCGGATGAAGTTCAATCGTGGAAGTTCGTAAATACCGAAGATCTCAGGCGTGACGTAGCGGCCAACCCGGAAAAATACACCTTTTGGTTCCGGCTAATAATGGAACGCCCGCTCCCTTCCCTCGTCTAGCGAATCTTTTTCATACGATAGTTCCAAGTCAAGGTCTGGCTGTCTATTTTGCCGTATGCGACCCTTGCTGTTGACCGTTTCGCTGCTTGTCGGCATACCTGTTCTGGCGCAGCATGGCTTTCAGGAGGGCTTCCTGCTAACCAATAGCCTTGACACTGTGCGCGGACTTGTACGCTTCTCCGGCAAAGCCAGTATACCCACGCCTTGCCTTTTCAAAGCCGACAAAAAAGAAACTCCCAAGGAGATCTATCCTGGTACCGTTCATGGTTTCTGTACCGTAAATGGCGCTTACTACTACACACGATCCATTGGCAAGAGCGACGATGTGTTTCTGGAGGTTCTCGTAAAGGGTCACGTGAGCCTCTTCAGGTTTGGCAACATATACTTCATTGAAAAAGCTGACAGCGCATTCTTCGAACTCTCTGACGAAATGGAAGTTGTGATGGTCGAAGGGCAACAGCAGCAGCAAAAGTCAAGGAACTACACCAGAATGTTGGCCCTGCTGATGAATGATTGTCCGGAGGCCAGCAAGAGAGCCCCATCGGTACCATTGAAAGAGAAGCATTTGGTCGGTCTCGTGCAATCCTACAACCGCTGCAAGGGTTCACCGGGCGAATTGTTTCGGGTGAAGGGAAAGAAATAGTTGTAGGCAATAGATTGAGTTTCAAGGTCCATGGTACCTGGGTTTCTGGGTAGGATGTCCAAATATTTCTATCTTCGGTTGAACCTTTTGTTTTGACGAATACTGCCGTGATGACCAGTCAGAAGATAGTTCAGACCTGCCTTTACCTAGTGGCAGGCATCGCCCTCTTTGGCGGGGCTTTGCAAATGTACCTCGGTGAACCGGAGACCACACCACGCCTGGATAATGTTCACCGCTTCATGGCCGGCGTCTATTTCTCGAGTGGTCTCATTGCCATTTATGCTGCGAGAACTATCCTGATGCAGTCCACACTCATCTACTTGCTCGCATTCGCTGTATTCCTTGGAGGAACTGGCCGAATAATTTCCATGAGCATCGTCGGCCTTCCGGAACCTCATTCGCTTTGGCTCTTGTACCTGACCCCGGAATTGCTTGTGCCGCTCGTGATGATCATTGCACAACGGAAAACTGACAAAATCCTAAAAAAGTAGGCTATGAAATTTGAAAAATCAAATCCGATCCTCTTCTCCACCGACGTCAAGCGGAGTCTGAAGTACTACCGGGAAGTCCTCGACTTCGAGGATTCCTGGGAATGGGGCGATCCCACTGATTTTGGCGGGGTTGTTCGTAATGGGGTGGAAATCTTCTTCTGCCTGAACAACCAGGGAAATCCCGGAACCTGGCTGACCATCGTCCTTGACGACGTGGATAGCTACTACCAACGAGTCAAAGCAAAAGGCGCCAGGATACTCGAGCCTCCAACTACCAGAGAATGGAATATGCGCGAAATGGTGGTCGAAGACCCGGACGGGCACGTTATCCGGTTTGGCCACAGAACGGATTGTGACTAATGAGATTGACCTTCACAGTGCTGTTCCTAAGTTCAAGTGTCCTTGCCCAGACAATTGGACCCAACATTCCTGGAGAGGTCAGCAAGAAGGGAAAGTACATGTTCTATTTGCATGGGGGCGTTGTCACTGCGCTGGGTGATATGGCCATCAACCAATCAGTTCCGGAGTGGGGACCCTATGAATATTCACGGATCCTGGACTCGTTGCGCAAGCGAGGATTTCATGTCATCAGTGAAATCCGAAAGGAAAGTATCCATGACTCCGTTTATGCCTGGAAAATTGTGAAGCAGGTTGACTCCTTAACACAGCGAGGAGCAAAAATCAACAACATGATTGTCGTTGGCGCTTCAGCCGGGTGGAACATCACCCTGCTAGCCGCCTCCAAAATAAAGAATAAGAAAATGAAGTACGTCCTTATGGGCGGCTGCTGGCCGGAAACGCATAAGGACTATGCGAACCTCTCCTTGTATGGTAAGTTCCTGTCGATTATTGAAACTACCGATCCACACGGCACGTGCAATAGTATATTTCAAGAACGAAGGACTATCAACACCTACAAGGAGATCAAGCTGAACACAGGACTCAGTCATGGCTTTATTTACAAAGGGTATAAATCATGGATCGATCCCATTGTTGCATGGTCTGACGATTAAATTAAAAATCTTGCCGCAATCTACTTTTGGAACAACCACCATGAGCAACTTGAGAAACGACCCAAACCTCAAACAAGCCGTACCCTTCTTTATGGTGAGTAGCATAGCAAGGTCTTCGGCCTACTATTTGGAAAAGCTGGGATTTGAATTGAAATTTGAATGGCGACCGGAGGGTAGGTTGGAGTGGTGTTGGATCGAGCGGGGTGGGACAGCGATTATGCTGCAAGAATATCGAAAGGGAATCCAACCGGCAGAAAAACCAGGGCAAGGTGTGACAATCTGTTTTATATGCAATGATGCCTTGGAATTGCATTCTGAATTTCTGAAAAAGGGGCTTAAGCCCACAGAACCCTTCGTCGGAAATAAGATGTGGGTCACCACGCTCATTGATCCGGATGGTTATCGCCTTGATTTTGAAAGCTATACAGACATACCCGAAGAAACCAAATATTCAGACTGGTCAAAGCAAGCTGGCAAATGAAGTCCTGGAATTGACATCTTGCCGGAAAATCAACCCTCTATTCTATGATGAATGAACTAAAACAAAGTCTCTGGAAGCAATTCGGCGCAAGCATCGATATGCTGAGCAATGCCATCGTGCGCTGGCCGGATGAACTTTGGGCAACCGATAAGAAGTTCTTCTACATGGCTTATCACACCCTGTTCTTTCTGGAATATTACCTGACATTTCCCCCCAAAGACTTTTCGCCGAAGCTGCCTTATACCATCACTGAATCAACGGATGTGCCACCAGAAGCGTTGGATGATGTAATTCCCAATAATATCTATTCGAAGGCAGAGTTGCTGAGCTCCGTTCAGGCTTGTCGCGAACAATGTCATGCACTGATCGCCGGACTGACCGAAGAGCGACTCAATGAGCGCTGGATCGAGGAGCCCGGCAACCCACGCTCAAGGAATTTCTCCAAGTTCGAACTCCTGCTGTACAACATACGGCATGTTCAGCATCATGCCGGACAACTGAATATGATCCTGCGGCAGCGCATCAACGAAGCTCCTCGTTGGGTTTCGCGGGCAAAGGATGACGTGTGAATTGATTTACCAACCGTAAACTTGTTCCACTATGCACAAACCAAAAATTATCATTGAGACAGTCGTAAAAGCCGACATCAACAAAGTCTGGAACTGCTGGACAGGTCCAGAGCACATCATGCAATGGAATCAGGCCTCGGACGACTGGCATTGCCCGGCCGCCAGGAATGATCTCAAGAAAGGGGGTAAATTTTCCTTTACGATGTCTTCAAAAGACGGGAAGTCAAGCTTTGACTTTGAAGGCATTTACGATGATGTCGTTTACCACAAGAAGATTGCTTCCGCTTTGGCTGATGGCCGACACATCCTTGTGCTATTCGAGAACCTTGGCAATCAAACAAAGGTGATTGAAAGGTTTGATCCGGAAAATGAGAACCCTGAAGAACTGCAACGCAACGGCTGGCAGGCCATCCTTGACAATTTTAAGAAATACGTCGAAACCAAATAACACGCCCATAGGGGCATTGTGACAATGAAGTTTTTATCCATCGAGCCATTCATTCCGTCCGGAAAAAATTTTGAAGGCTCAAAACAACTCTTCAAAGAACTAGGCTTTACAGTCACTTGGGACGCCGGAGACTACGTCGGCTTTGAGCGAGATGGCTGCAAGTTCATCCTGCAGAAGTACGACAACAGCGCTGTTGCCGAAAACCTCATGCTGAGTGTCAAAGTGACCAGCGCAACGGAATTCTGGACGTTCGTCAACGAAAAAAAATTACCCGAGCTATTTGGGATTCGCATGACCAGGCCCACGCAACAACCATACGGCATTGAAGTAAACCTGATTGACCTCGCAGGAGTTTGCTGGCACTTTGTGGAGTAAAGTCACCTAGGCTCCAAATTTTTCGACCCCATCTGGATTCAACCGCATTGCGTACTAAACACGAACACGTTAACACTTCCCCCGACCGTTGACGTAATTTCTCAATTTCGGTGCCATTCCTACATCAGGAACTGCTAAATTTCCCCCTTACACCAAGCCAAAACCTATGAAACCCATCTTCGTCCTCACGGTCATCCTCGGCACCCTTTTCGCATCATGCAGCCCTAAGCAAGAGGTGGCCGTTAAAGAATTTCCTACACTCGACAGTCTATTCAAATCTTACTACCAGGAATATCTGGCACTGAATCCGCTTCAGGCCACCAGCCTCGGGGATACGCGGTATAATGACCAGATGCCGAATACCATTACGCAGGGCCACCGAAACCGTGTTCGGGACTTCTATACTCGCTACAAAACACAGATCCAGTTCTTCGACCGCAATACCATGTCGGAGAATGACCAGATGAGTTACGATATCATGATTCACCAGTGCGATCTCAACCTTGAGTCGCTCCAGCAAAAGGACTATCTCATGCCGATCAACCAGCTGCGATCAGCGCCGTCAATGATGGCACAACTAGCCAGTGGCACAGGCAACCAGCCCTTCAAAACTGTGACCGACTACGAAAATTGGATCAAGCGGGTCGACGCCTTCCTGCCTTGGGTAGATACAGCCATCGTCAATATGCGGAAAGGCATGGCATCGGGGTACACGATCTCCAAAGTCAACGCGGAAAAAATCATTCCCCAACTGAGCAACTTTGATCACGGTCCGGCGACTGCACACATGTACTACATGCCGATCAAGAAGTTCCCCTCCGACTTCTCTCCTGCCGACACCTCACGCCTCGCCGCTGCATACCGAGAAATGATCGACAACAAAGTTATTCCCACACACCAGCGGCTGAAGAAGTTCATTGAAGAAGAATACATTCCTGCCTGCCGCACCACCGATGGCATTGACGGAATCCCCGGAGGAAAAGAGTACTATGCATTCGCGCTGCGCCGCTCAACCACCACCAACATGAATGCTGACGAGATTTTTCAGCTAGGTCATCGTGAAGTGGCTCGGATCTCGGCTCAAATGGATTCCATAAAAAATGTTGTCAAGTTCAAAGGCACGCTGCCTGAATTTTTCGACCACTTGAGGACTAAGAAGGAATTGATGCCATTCAAATCCGGTGATGAAGTCATTGCGGCCTACAACGCCATTCACGAACGCATGAAACCCAACCTTGTTAAGATGTTTGACAAAGTACCCCAGATGGGTTTCGAAGTAAGGCAGATTGAAGCCTTCCGTGAGGCCACATCAGCAGCGCACTACTCCGTGGGAATCCCAGGCGGCGCACGAAACGGAATCTTCTACTTTCCGCTGCGCGATGTAAAGCAGTACTCTACACTGGCGATGGAAGACCTGTTCCTTCACGAGGCCATCCCGGGTCACCACTACCAGATTGCCCTCAAGGTTGAGAACACCGAACTTCCGGAATTCCGCAGAATCTCCTCCGATGGTGCCTACACCGAAGGCTGGGGACTCTATGCAGAGTCACTCGGCAAAGAACTTGGCTTATATCAGGATCCTTATTCCTATATGGGTATGCTCTCCGGCGAAATGCACCGCGCCATACGGCTTGTCGTCGATGCGGGCCTGCACTCACAGGGCTGGACCCGTCAACAGGCTATTGACTACTTCAAGTTGAACGGCCCGCAACCTGAATCCACCATCATCTCCGAAGTTGAACGATACATGGCTAATCCGGCACAGGCTACCTCCTACAAGATCGGCCAACTGAAGATCCTTGAACTACGAGCCAAAGCTGAACGGGAACTTGGAGACAAGTTTGACATCAAGGAATTCCACAACCAGATGCTTGACTCCGGCTCGTTGCCCCTGACACTGCTGGAGGAGAAGATTAATCGGTGGATACAGAAGGTAAATGGGTAGGAGTATGGTAAGTGGTAAACAGTAAACGGTAATCAGCATCCAGCAACCAGCATCCAGCATCCAGCATCCAGCAACCAGCATCCAGCAACCACCATCCAGCAACCAGCATCCAGCATCCAGCATCCAGCATCCAGCATCCAGCAACCAGCATCCAGTACCTGACATGAGAATTACTTCCATTGCCTTACTTCTTGTCCTCTGCATCACAGGATGTTCGAAGAAGGAGCACTACGACCTGATCATTGAGCACGGTTGGGTACTTGACGGCACAGGCGCACCTGCAATTCAGGCCGACCTGGGGATTCGTGACGGTCGCATTGCCAAAGTCGGTGATCTGGCCAATGCAGAAGCCACGCAGCGTATTGATGCCGGCGGCCTGACGGTTTCACCGGGTTTCATCGATTTACATGCGCACATTGAACCGATCATGCGGTTGCCGGATGCTGAGAGTCACGTGCGGCAGGGTGTTACGACAGCGCTCGGTGGTCCGGATGGTGGAGGGCCATGGCCTTTTGGAAAGTACCTTGACTCATTGTCGCAGAACTTTCAACTGGGGATGAACGTTGCCTACCTCACCGGTCACAACACCATTCGCAGAAGGGTGATGGGCAATGCAAATCGTAAACCTACCACCGCAGAGCTCGACACGATGAAGGCTATGGTGCGCAAAGCAATGAATGAAGGAGCCTTTGGAATGTCAACAGGACTCAAATACTTGCCAGGCACGTTCTCTGAAACATCGGAAGTCATTGCCCTTTCACAAGTGGCCGGTAGTATGGGCGGAATCTATACCAGCCATCTGCGGGAAGAAGGTCTGGGACTTCTCGCCGGAGTCCGCGAGGCGATCCTCATTGGCCAGGAAGCAAAAATTCCGATCGTCCTCACCCACCACAAAGCCATGGGCAAACCAATGTGGGGAGCCAGCAAGATTACCACGGGCATCGTCGATTCCGCGCGTGCCGCCGGACTCGACATCATGATGGACCAATATCCCTACACGGCCAGCCATACCGGGCTATCGGTCCTCATTCCCTCCTGGGCCCTTGAAGGTTCTGTCGAAGACTTTAAGAAGCGCGTGTCCAACAAAGGCGAGCGCACAAGGATCATGGAGGGAATAAAGTTCAATTTGCTCAACGACCGGGGCGGTGGTGATCTTAAGAACATACAATTTTCCAACGTGCGGTGGGACAGCACCCTGCAGGGCAAAACGCTGCACGATTATGTAGTGATGCAGGGCAAAGAACCCAGCATCGAGAACGGTGCAACAGCCACCATCGAAATGCAACTCAAAGGCGGTGCAGGCTGCATATTCCACGCGATGAGTGAGGAAGATGTTGTGAGAATTATGCAACACCCGTTCACCATGCACGCCTCCGATGGAGGCCTGGCCAAATTCGGTGAAGATCACCCCCATCCGCGCGCCTACGGTACATTCCCCCGCATCCTCGGATATTATGTACGGGAGAAGAAAGTCCTGACACTCGAAGAAGCCATCCGCAAAATGACTTCACTCCCGGCCAGTCGCCTCAATCTCACCGACCGTGGTATCATTAAAGAAGGTAATATCGCCGACATCACCATTTTCGATGCCGAACGGGTTAGCGACAAATCCACGTTTGTAGAGCCGCACCAATACCCGGTGGGGATCGAATATGTAATCGTCGGAGGAGTGGTCACCGTGGAGAAGAACTCCATGACCGCAAAGAGAGGCGGTAAGGTGTTGAAGGGAACGGATTACCTGAAACGATAAACTGGACGAAGAGGCTTCATTGGATATTGGAAATTTCTGGGTACTACTGTGTTTGCATTGGATATTTTAGGGCGCATAGGTTAACGCGATTTCTTCCCCCGCCCCCGGCCCCTGAAGGGGAAGAACTATTGTTACCAATTTGCTAATTCAAGTACTTCAGACTCCAAAAAAATACCCAACATCAAATACCCAATATTGAATATCCAAGTGAAGCGTTGGATATTGAGTATTCAGTGTTTTCCATTGGATATTTTTGGGTAGGTTAACGCTATTTGTTCCCCCGCCCCTTGCCCCTGAAGGGGAAGAACTATTGTTACCAATTTGCTAATTCAAGTACTTCAGACTCCAAAAAAATACCCAACATCAAATACCCAATATTGAATGTCCAAGTGACGCGTTGGATATTGAGTATTCAGTGTATTGCATTGGATATTTTTGGGTGCATAGGTTAACGCCACTTGTTTCCCTCCGTAGGTCCGGGTTGAACAAATGTCACCCTTCGCATCACTAATACTCCTTCGATGGGTCGGGAGGAAACTACCGACCAACTGGGAGAGTGCTTTCCAAATGAATGGGTCCAGGCTGATAGTCAGAACCATTATTGAACTCCTGATCATCTAGAAGTTACTTAATTTCCTCAAGTGCTTTACTATTCAATAGGTGTAGGATTGTATTCGCCATTGCGATGGTAATGCTCATTTCAACAATCTCACCGTTAAGATCAACCATGTATTTCTCACTCTCGAAACCCGTGTATCCAATTAGAACAATTTTACCATTCAGGTAATCACAGTCAAGCTTTTCTGATCCATCGAATATTTGAAATGACTCCGGTGCATAGTCAAAAGAAATTCGGTAAACAGCATCGACATTGGAAGTTTCATGGACTTCTTCAGCTTTGTTTATGTCGTATAGGGAAAGAACCCAAAGTGGTAGGCTCCAACCAATACTGCTCTCTTGATCGTGGAGCATCCAGTGCCCAACTGCCTTTCCATTTAACAAGGCATATTGAACAAACCCTTCACCCTTAGCATTTTCTGAGATTTCACGATTCGATTTTATGACTGAGTCCCCCGGAACTATTGTTGCCAGGACAACATTCCCCAGCTTTGCAATGGATTGCGAGGCAGCCTTGTCTGTGCTATCTGGTTCCTCAAAAAGTTCCATCACCCCTACAGCTGCAGGTTTACACTGGGTGAGTCTCGCGAGCATCTCGGCAAAACCGCTTCTGTCCAATCGGTCAATACTTATTATGGCGATAGGAGCAGGATTGTGAAGGGGCTCACTACGCTTGGCCTCAACGCCGCAGGCAAGTGAAATCACGCAGATCGCATGTATCAAAAAAGTTCTCATAGGTTAGTTCCCCCCGTTGGTCCGGACATTCGTCCGGACCCATTCGAAGCACACACTTCATACGAAGGAGGACTTCCTCGTCCGACCGCGATGAGCACACATCCTGACCAAGCCAGAATAGGCCGGAGTGGGCGGGCAGTCCATAACATATCTCTGCGTCCTTCCATCCCGGTGCTGGTTTGCACGAAGGTCCATTTAACAATAACCTCTTCGCCCGGCTAATATAATAAACCTCAACGTCCTATACTCTCTTTTCATCCAATCCTACACTGAGCCGAAGATCCCACCAACACCTGACCAAGCATTTCTTTTCAATTGCCACTTCGCCAAAGGTTCTAAGTCCGGGTTGGACAAATGTCCATCTTCGCATACTTGTACCCCTTAAATTGGGTCAAGTGGAATCTCCCGACAAACTAGGAGTCACCTTGTCAACTCTGTAGGAATCGTTACTTGTCTACCCAGAACAAAGACATACTTGGCATTCTTCCGAAACACTAAGATCGTATCATTACCAGCAACTTTTGTCAATGAATCCGCAATCTCAAGAAAATCCTGTATTTCCGAATCCTTGTATGAAAGATTTACGGCTCCACTGATGAACAACGTATCACTACTTGAAAGAATTATTTCCGATTCAATCCTATGCCGACGGGCAAACAAAATCCTGCCATTTAATACAGTAGATCTGTTAACTATTTCAATCGGCCTTTTAACTTTTTGATGCATTCTACACTCTTTGACCGTAAACAATAAAAAGAGAAACAAGCCAATCCCGCCTAGAACTACACGTAAGTAATACTCATCCTTCCATTGGAAAGGGCTATCCGGTCTCATCATTTTCTGATGGTTGTCATTCCGTAATTGTAATTGAACGAAGGTCCCGGATCGCCTGCTCCGATAAAAAATGCTAATCCAAGTACATAACCTCTGGTTTCCCTGCCAGGCCCGAATGATTCAGCCCAAGTGACTCCGAGTGACATGTCAAGCCATATTGCTGGGCCATATCCACCCCATCCGGCACTAAATGACCGGCGCATTCCCTCAAAATCGCCAATGGCAGGGGCAACATCCATAACCTTTATGAAATAGAGCTCCGTAATTGTCCCACCAACACTTATGTCCCAACCAATTCCCCCACCAGAATCACCTAGAGCTTTCATCATTCCGGCATTGGGTCCAGTCAAGACCAGTATACCGCCAGAATCACCAAACGTAAGATCCACTCCTGCTCCTGTCAACATGTTCACATTGGCGGCAAATGAGATTGCGTCAGGTAAATGAAGTGCTACCCTCAGGGGGAGAAAGATGTTCTTCCTTAGTAAGTTGACAAGTTCTTCTTCACCCCCAGTCAACACCAAAGACGCAAAAAACTTTGGGCTCAATATGTGTTCTCTTTTGGAAAGCCAGTAATCAACGGTCGCCTTAGTTGGCTGTGAGCCCGTAGATATAGCCCAAGTGAATGCAAATTCTGTAGCTCCAGCTGACTGATACACAGTAATCCCCCAGGAATTATTTCGGCTCTGATAAGCCATTCCGTAGGTCAGCGCTTGAACCTGGCTAGAAAATAACCAACCCATACCGTTCACCCAATGGCCGCCATGTGGACTGTCCCATGCGGATGAGAGAAATTGGTAGACTGATTGCGATGACCCATTTCCGCTGGAACTAGCTGATGAGGCCCACCCCGCCCTCGGAACCGAATACGACCCCGCCATCCCTCCATATCCACCCATCACACTCCCGTAGTACCCGCCGCCCGTACTTCCCCCACCTCCTGGATCCATATATGTCGAAGGCATGGTATTGTTGAACCACCCCTCTAAGGCCCGATGTTCCTTTAGCCAATCCGGATCTGCCCCGCTCACATCCGTAAACGTCACCGGATCATTAAACGAAAAATTATAAGGTGTGAGCGACGCATACTTCGTCGCCATCGGATCAACCCCATTCATCCTCCCCAGCACCGGATCGTAATTCCGATAATCCAGATCATACAAATTGCTAGTCGCATTCAACTCTGTCCCGCCATTGGCCAGAAAGCTATTCCCCGTTGTGTTTTCTCTTGTCCACGAGTTCGCAGTTTGCAAGCCAAACGGGTAGTACTCGTTATACTGCACCACGTTGCTCTTCGTGTGGGTCACCTTAAAATCGTCGAACTGCACATAGTTGTTACTTAGATCTTCATAGCTAAGATAAACAAAAACATAACCTGCTTCCTTCACATTAAGCTGTGCGAGGTTGATTTTCTGCTTGGCGAAATAGGCACTGGTTGGCACCCGCACCCAACCCCGCCTTCGCGAAGCGCTACGGACGGGCAGGCATGTCCAGAAATTTGTAGTAGTTGTCGTATAAAATGTAGTTCAGATACGCCGCTGGTGCTTCATCGCCTGCGTTGCCACCCAGGCCGAAAGCGCCCAAAGCCGAATTCACTCCGTTGAAGATGGAGCCGCTCTCGCCGCCGTCGCCGCTAACACCTCCAAATGCAGAGGCTATGGCCGTCACCATCGCCGCCACGGTGGGCGAACCCGGAGAAGCGTATTACTTACTCATCCATAGTTCTAAAAATCAAGAAGGACATTATCAAGGCCCCCCAACACCCTACAAGCAGTAATCCGCCAACTACCCCAAAATACATTTTCCGTTTATTGGACTGCTTTTCAATCACTGATAATGCTTCCATATAAAAGGTCCGTTGACTAAATAACTTATCCATATAGAATCCTAAGCCAATAGCGAGAGCAAATTCGATTCCCATTATTAACCCAACGGCTAGATGAAGATGGAGCTTCAAACCAAAAACTACCAAATTAATGAGAGCAATGAAGAGTATGGATATAGTTATCGATGCACCGAAAGCCGCACGAAAATGTTTCAGCTTTCTACCTATGGTCACGTAATAAAAGCAACAATACCAATAATAAAGCAATTCTCTCATCTTGCCTCAGGTTCAAAAATGGTTACTGTGCCAATTTTCTCATTCAACCAATCCTCAGCTGCTAAGGAGGCCAAACCCAATACTACGGCGCCCGCAGCAACAAATGGTGCAGCTACTGGAGCCAGCACTACGCCAAGAGTGACTGCCCCTGCAGTAAGGAACAAACTTGAAATATTGGAACCTGTCAATTTTCCAGTTGTTATGACATCGTACCCAACACTCATGGCTGTTAGAACAGCTGCAGCTCCGCCTAGGTTTTTGGCGGCTCTCAGCCCTGACTTAATCGCACTAACGGAATATTGGCCAACACCTCGCAGGGTCCCTGCGCCTATTCCAACTTCGATGATTCCAACTATTCCCACTGAGCCAACTCCAATCGTGCTTTTGATAGCATCTCTACCGGAATGGTTTGGAAATGTTTTTGAAAAAGGTGTAAAAGTGTACACAACAACGACAGTACCAAGCCTGCCTCCGGTCTCCTTATTATATTTCTCAGTCGAATAGTCAACGTAGGAAGTTCTTGTTTCTGTCCCATATCGCCCGAAACGGTCCTGCGGATAACTCACTAGCGGCTGACCATTGATCGTAATCCCACCCGGATCCCCTCCTCCCCCTATCGCCATATCAAAATTATAGCGATCCATTGGGTCCCACATTCTTCCCCCGTAATCGGATTGTGGGGGTTGGCCAGCTTTCCATTCATGATCACCATATCATCACCAAACGGATCCGTCCAAAGAACAGGATTATTGCCTACAAAATTATAGGGAGTTAAACTTGCGTACTTTACTGCCAGAGGGTCAATCTGAGTCATCCGACCCAAGGTTGGATCGTAGTTGCGAAAGAAAAGGTCGTAAAGACTTGAAGTTGAATTCAACTCCGTTCCCCCGTTAGCCAGAAAACTGTTGCCGGTTGTGTTTTCTCGCGTCCAGCTATTTGCAGTTTGCAAGCCGAAGGGATAGTACTCGTTATATTGCACCACGTTGCTCTTCGTATGCGTCACCGTAAAGTCGTCAAATTGAACGTAGTTGTTACTTAGATCTTCATAGCTAAGGTAAACAAAAACATAGCCCGCCTCTTTAATATTCAACTGAGTAAGGTTGATTTTCTGCTTGGAGTAGTATGCGCTCGTGGGCACCCGCACCCAACCCATATCTAAAAACTTGTAATTCACATCATACAGGATGTAGTTCAGATACGCCGCCGGTGCTTCATCACCTGCATTGCCGCCCAGGCCGAAGGCGCCCAAAGCCGAATTCACTCCGTTGAAGATAGAGCCGCTCTCGCCGCTCATTTGTCTGAACTGTGATTTTCGAATGATTTTAGTGATTGACGTGATCGGTCGAGACGACTATTCGAATGATGTCCGGGCCCGTTAAGCATGTCTACAAAGGTAGGTTTTCGTTGCTTACAAATATTCACACTACACCACGCCGTTTCTTTTGATTGGCTCACGAAATACTGCTAGACCTATGACAATGAAAAACAAACTAATTATAAGATAGTTTGTAATCTTGAGGGCATTTACGTTTCCACGGAGATGCCTATTATCCGATTCGACCTTAACTAATTTACTGATCGTTGAATCGGACATGCACTCATACCCATTCAGGGCAAAATCATTGTAATAAAATCGGTAATACTCTTCGTAGACATCAGTGTACTCTTCGTGGACAATTTCAAATAAATATAGGTCAAAAAAAAGAAGGAGTACGACACAAAAGCCAACCAGTTTTGTGATGGATCTCATACTAGCTAATTGGTTTAAGGTTCAAGCTTATTAAGATGTGTTGGACTTAAGTCCGTAATTACTAAGTGTGACTCTCTTGAAAACCGGCAGGTCCTGACCAACAGGGAGATGTCAATTAATGGTTGAGGCAACTGCTGAAACGAGAACTACAAGTTGCTATCCATGACAGTCCATCCCTTGATGGTGTGGTTGTTATCCATAAATATCAAAATACTAAATTCCCTCATTTTTCCATTTGTCTCATGAATTTCGACAAGGGTTTCATCAATTGACGAAAGAGACCGTCTTACTTGAAGAAACAAGTCATTGGAATCAAGCCTTCTGTACTCTTCCAGAGTAAGAACTTGAATCTCCTTTGGGTACAAAATCTCCAGAACGTGAGGCTCTGATTTCAATTTTCTATTGTAGTCACGAATGTAATCAACAGATCTTGCATACAACTTGTCATCCATCATTGTGTCCTTATAAAGTAATGAGTACTCGTCGTAATAGGGCCTGCTTACCAAGCTAGTCTCACGATCCGCAAATACTTTCTTGCCATACAATAAACCACTATCCAAGAGCAATCTTTCCAATTCACTGAAGTAGGTCCCTTCAGTGGTATCCAATTTAGGGCGATTCCTAAGAAAATTGTCCACAAAAAAATCAACAGCAATCTGCTCATTGCTCAAGCTCAATGAGTCTGTCGACTTGCTGGGTCTACAAGCTACCATCGCCAATGCAAATGCAAAAATTGCGGTTGATTTCTTTAGCATTGTGACATATTAGCCTACCAACTGCTACTGGCCCCACCGCCACCCGAACTTCCTCCTCCAAAGCTTCCTCCACTGCTTCCTCCACCTCCGCCTGACGAACTCGACGATGAGAGTTGCGCAATGGTGTATGTGGAGATGACTGCATGCCCGCAATACTTGCACTCGTGCGTTTTCTCTCCCTTGCCCGATGAACCGGTTGTGGGACTAACCACCGTGCGATTGCTTTTAAGATAGTATGCCTTGGTCTTGCACTTGGGGCAGTGCTTGAATTTGGAGGATCGGTTTTGATAGATAAGTTCAAAATAGGCGCCGCAGGAATCGCAAAGCCAGATATCGTAATCGGTAGACTTCAATCCCTCTTCGAATATTTTCTCCTTGCTGAGGTAAGCATCGTCCGATTGCTCGTCGAGTTTGTGTGCCGGCTTACCGCACTTACGGCACTTCCTGGGGTGATTGCGGAAGAATTTCATACTACGCCGGTAGAAAAAGTAATGCGGCAAAAAAGGGATCGGATAAATAATTCCCCAAATCAGCCATTCCATCCTGTGAGCTTCCAGAAAGTCGACAATACGTTTGTATCGCTCTTCCTTTCGATGACCCCTTACCACTGAATTCATTCGCATTCGTTTATGAATCAGGGTGAGGAGGAAATATCCATAGAGTGCAGCCAGCGATTCGAGGATGGGGTTGAGCATGGGACTCAATTCAAAGGCCAGGAGGATGCCCAATGGTATCAATCCAAATTCGGTTATCCAGGCCGCCTTTCGCATTCGCATTTCCTCCATGGGTGTGGAGGCAACCTTGCCTGCCTTAAGAAATTTTTCTCTCTTGATGAGGTATGCAATCAGTATCCCAACGCCGTAAAAAGGGATAATGGTACGGAAAAAGATATCCCATCCATCCGATCTGACCTCTTTGACCAAGACTTCATCCGCGTAGGTTGGATCTGTAAGAATCCGGATCACGTTGTCGACGCCCGCCATCATGGCCTCATCGTTTCTGTCTTCCTTGAAGAGCGGAACCATGTGCTGCATTTGAATCCGCTTGCATATCACATCCGGAAGGACGCCCTCAAGTCCCCTACCCGTATGAAACCTCACTGTGCGCTGATCAAGGACCAGGAGGATCAGGAGTCCATTGTCATTCGACGCCTGACCAATACCCCACCTGGTAAAAAGTTCCTGGGCAAAATTGAAAATATCCTGGTCGCCAATGGAGCCAAGGGCCACGACAGCAACCTGCGCGCTTGTCTTTGCCTCTAGGTCACGCAGCTTTCGATCCATCGTTCGCACAGCCGTCAGACTGAGAATGCCGTCAGGGTTGGACACGAGGTTGTTGGAGTCCACCTTGACATTGGGGACCATGTCAACCGTATAAACCTTTGTCTGCGCCCAGGCCGAGTTACAAAGGAGAACCAGGAGTACGAAGGTAGGGTGCAATTGCATGAGGGCTAGTTCGAGCCTGCAGGTGTGAACTTGACCACCCGGTTAGGAACGGGCTGAATGGTTTTCAGATATGCATAGATGGCCTTCAGGTCATCCGTTTCCATCTGGCCGTACATCGTCCAGGGCATCATGCTCTGGAAGCCACCCTTCTCCACTTCAGGCACCACGTAGCTGGAGTCTGCGTAGACTTTGAACTTTTGAACGAACATGTCTTCCGTCCACTGGCCGATACCCGTTTCCATGTCTTGTGTCAGGTTTGCCGTGCGTACGATAGAGCCGTCTGGAAAAAGGAACTCACGACCACCGGCAAAAGAAACCTCTTTGAGGATCTGTCCTTTGTCATTTACCTGCGTGTGGCATTCCACACATCCGGAAGCGTTGGTCATGTATGCCCCATACGCGAGGATGTCGGATTTTTCGGGGCGCTTCTGCGGCTGGGCAGGCTGAGGCATTGTGTTGATGAGGAAGTTGACAGGAAAGTCGGCAACGGATGGTGGGACGGAATTTTCAATCGGAGTCAAGGAGCGGACGTAGGCGATAATACTGTAGATATCTTCCGGGTCCATCCTACCATAATAAAGGTAGGGCATCAATGGAAACATGGCCACGCCTTCCTTGTTGACACCGGCTGTAATCACCCTGAACAATTCACCATCAGTGTACCGGCTGATCCCGGCGGGCGTGATATTCTTGGAAACAAAGACTCCTGGCAATCCCAAAGATTGATCAAAAATTTCTCCTCCTTTGCCCAGGGTACCTGGCAAAAGAGGTGCTGAGAATTTGGTCCAGTCACGGGTAGAGTGGCAGTCCATACACACCGACACAGCATTGGCCAGGTATCTCCCGCGCTCGATGCGTTCAGGTGTGTACTCAATGGTAATCTCTTCGGCGGGTGGAATGTCCGGGAGTCCGAGTTTGAGATAAGTGAGCAGTCCTGCAATACCGACAACTACGGCCAGCAAGACAAAGCCGACGTATTTGAGGATTTTCATATTGGGTAAGGGTTTGGGTTTAGTGAAGATAATTGGAATTTAGAAATGAGACAAGAAGAAGGAGAGTATAGAAAGTCCCAAACAATGGCGCGCTGGTTTTTATTCTCCAACCTTCGTTTCTGATAATTGTCATCCCTGGGTTTGATCCCACTCAGGACAATGGTTGTCAAGTACGCTTACCTTAGTACCCGCGGAGTCATATGGATAAACTATGAACCAAGTAAGTAAAATCGCAGTGTCCCTGCTTCTGCTCTTCAATGGCACCGGTGCCATATTTGGTGGTTACAACCTAATGGCCTATCCAGATGGCAGCAGTCTGCAGGTTAGCCTGGATTGGCTCCGGTATTCTCCGTTCACAGACTTCTTCATTCCCGGCCTCATCCTACTGTGCGCCAATGGCGTGTTCAGCTTTATCGCACTGGCTGCATTGATTCTTCGATATCGATTCTACGCATGGCTGATCATTGGGCAGGGCGTTGTACTTGCCGGTTGGATTGTGATCCAGATGTTGATGCTGCGCACTGTGAATATTCTGCACGCAATCTTTGGATCAGTTGCCTCTTTGTTGATTCTTCTTGGATGGCTACTACTGAAAACCGTTAATGGTAAGTAGTGAGTGGTAAGTAGTAAGTGGTAATAACAGGAAGTGCCGTGACTACTTCGTCATCTTGATCTCATCCAACGACTCCCCCGCTGCATTGATCTGCTTCAGCGTCAGGGTTTTTCCATTGGTTTCCACCAGCGTGAACGAGTGGACATCTGAAATGAGTTTGACGGTAAAAGGAACCCAGTTCTCCGGGTTATCATGCTTCCACAGTTCGGGGTTTCCGCTGATGGGTGCGTCATACAGCCCGGCGCCACCGGCACCGCTGACGATGTAAATGATACCATTGGCCTTTGTGTTGGTTATACCGTCAAACTTTTCGTCGAGCGAAAACTTACCGTCAACGCGGCCTTCCTTGGTCACAACGTAGTGGTCACCCGACGGATCAATTTTCGGCGCAAACTTAAGTGGCATCGATCGCTGGTAATTGTGTACATGACTGGTGATTACCATGTCTACGCCAAGAGATTCGAACAGTGGCGACAGCAGGCGCATCTGCTGATAGTCATAGTGCGCCTTGCTCGAGTTGAAGCCAGGGTGATGGAAAGTCACAATTTTCCAATCAGCCTTGCTCGAACCAATATCGCGCTTCATCCATTCCACCAGTCCCGCGTCGAGTGGATTCACATAGGTATTGGCATCGAGAACGGTAAAGTGCACGTTGCCATAGTCAAATGAATAATTGTTGATCTTTGGGAATCTTCCTTCCGTGGCTTTCTTGAAGGCCTTTACGCGGTCGGGAGGACCTGTCAATTCCGTGGTCAACTCGGTATAGGGTGCGTTGGTGGGTACATCGCTGTAGTAATAGTACGCCAGACCATCCGGGAATTTTTGCAAATCGGAACCATAAACGTCGTGGTTTCCGATAAACATATAAAAGGGAATCGACTGCATGAGCGGTGCACCGCGGCTGGGTGTTGGTTCCGGTGAGGTGTAGGGAGGAAAGAAGCGTGCCCGGAATTCACGCTCAAGACCGTTGTTATACGCCAGGTCACCGGTTGCCAGCACAAATTGAGGCTTCTGTTGGTACACTTGATAGGCAATCGCTGCCTGCTGAGGAGAAGCCGTACCACAATCACCAAAGGCAACAAACTTTGTCATCGGTTTCTTGGTGCGCGTCGCAAATGTAGCGGAGGCAATCTCCTTGTCTCCCAATCTTATCCTGTAGGTATACTCGGCATCAAACGACAATCCGGATAGTGTCGCGCGGTAGAGCAAAGAGGTCTTTCCAAAAAAGGTCAATGGCTGCACACTGACCTTCGCTGTGCTGAGTTTCGCAGCACCATCCAGGGAACCTCCTTGCCCGAACTCAACGAGATACGTGCCTGGAACGCTATCCGTCTGCCAGATCACTACTTTTAACTCTTTGGAGAGCGAAGGTGTATTTCCCGGCTGGATGTAAGGGCGCACAATAAGTTGTTGGGCCGATGCCCAGGATGAGATCAGAACAAGGAAGACCGGCAACCGGCGTATGATGACAGTGATTTGTTTCGTTTTCAAAGCATTGTTACGTTAGGACATACAGGTTAAATCAAAAACAGGGCCGAACTTGAGGCCCAACTACAGCCTAAAAAGCGACTTTACAGCACACAGGCCATGCAAAAATCGGCATTTTCAACGGAGGCGGCAAAACCATTACACTGCCGGCCCGGGGACCAAAAACAACGGTTGAAAATCAAGTTTCTTCCCTGTTTGTGAACAAGTCGATACGACCGTTTCCGGACATAGTATGCCATGATCGAACAGGATTTCGCGAAGAAATGCCGATTTCTTGTAGTTATTGCAGCTGGTACAACAATTGATTACCAAAGGAAAGCCTTCACGGTATGTTAGCCAATTACCTCACCATTGCCATCCGAAACCTTACCAAGAACAAGGTCTATTCATTCATCAACATCATGGGTCTCGGATTTGGGCTGGCCTGCGTGTTCCTGATCATCAATTTTGTGCAGAATGAGTTGGCATACGACCGGCATCATCAGCATGCTGATGACATCTACCGCGTCATCTGGTCAACAGATAATCCGCAAACCCGGACACCCCATCCCATGGCCCAGGCGATGGTGGCTGACTTCGCGGAAGTGCAAAGTGCTGTAACGCTCTCACCACTTTGGGGCGTAGGCTTGACCCGGGAGACCTTCTCATTCAGAAATATTGAAAAGGATATTCGGTACGATGAGTCGAATGTCATTGCCGTTGATACGACCTTCTTTGATGTATTCACCGTGCCCCTGATCCACGGAAATCCTAAAACTGCGCTGAAGAACACAGGCGGCATTCTCATCTCGGCATCCATGGCGCGGAAATACTTTGGCGATGAAAATCCCATGGGCAAGCAACTGGCGGTCAACAGCGAGAACTACCTCATTGAAGTAGTCGGCGTGTTCGAAGACTTCCCGCCCACCTCTCACTTCAAAGCTGATTTTCTGGTGAGCTATCTCCGGGAGAAGGCGCTGGAAGATCCGGAGAGCAACTACTTCACCTGGTTTGATTTTGGCCACTATAATTACATCCGGCTCAAACCCGGCGCTGATGCCACAGCCCTGGAATCGCGAATGATGGAATGGATAAGAAAGTACATTGAAGTTTCCGATGAAGAATTCAAGGCGGCCATTGACAAGAACTTTGGTTTCCGCCTTCAGCCACTTACTGACATTCATCTCCATTCACATGTGCGATGGGAACTGGAGCCCAACGGATACATTGAGTACATCTACATCATGTCGGCGGCAGCCTTGTTGATTCTCGTTATTGGCTGCATCAACTTCATCAACCTTACCACGGCGCAGTCGACGGAGCGCCTGCGCGAAATTGGCGTACGCAAATCGTTGGGCGCCACCCGCACCCAGCTGACTCTCCAGTTCACCGGTGAATCGGTCTTGGTGAGCATTGCTGCTGCCGTCGTGGCCGGCGCACTCATTGAGCTAGGCGCCCCGTGGATCACCGTCATTTCCGGTAAGCCCGTCACACCCGATTACGCGTTCTTCTTCCTGATACTCGGTGGCCTTGGTCTTTTGACGGGCGTCATCGCTGGGATTTTCCCTTCATTTTATCTTGCTAATCTCCAGCCGGGTAGAATTCTTAAGGGAGGCTCGATATCCGGGCAACATCGGGGCATGAAGTCATTCTTCACCGTATTTCAGTTTTTTGCGTCCATGGTGCTGTTGTCGGCCAGCCTCATCATTTACCAGCAGCTTGGCTTCATCCAGAATCAGGACCTTGGCTTTCAGCAGGATGAAGTCCTGGTGATCCCCATTAAGAACAGAAGCGCAATCAATCCCCGCCTGAATGAACTGCGAAATGAATTGATGAAGGTTCCGGGGGTTTCGTCCGTCTCGGCGGCTTCCAACATCCCTGGGAAGTCGTTCAACCAGAACGGAGTATTCTCTTCACAAAATCCAACCCTTCGTGTATCGACCTCAGAATCGCTTGTCGATTATGACTTTTTCAATGTCATGGGTATATCCCTTGCTGCTGGGAGGACGTTCTCGCGAGAGAATCCAGCTGATCGGGATGCCTTCCTCATCAATGAAACCCTCGCCAGCAATATTTTTGGGGGTGATGCTGTAGGTAAAGAAATGACCTGGGACCATGATTCAGGACCAATCAAAGGAACGGTCATTGGCGTGGTCAGGGATTTTCATTTCCAGTCACTACACAACTCAGTAGACCCGCTGTTGTTCCGCTTGTCATCATCCTTTAATTACGCTGTTCTCAAAGTAGGGACTCAGAACTTCAGTGAAGCGATCCATGGTATTGAAGCCGCCTGGCGAGTGATGGATCCAGAGTTTGCTTTTGAATATTCCTTCCTTCGCAATGACTTGCAGCAGCAATATGTGGAAGAACAAAATATGGCGGGTGTCCTGACAGCCTTCACCGTTATCGCAGTAGCCATTGCCTGCATTGGTCTCTTGGGAATCGCTGCCCTCACCTTCCGGCAAAAGACCAAAGAAGTCAGCGTACGCAAGGTACTTGGCGCTACCCGGACCAACCTGATGTTGATGCTTATCGGCGACTTCAGCAAGATGATCCTGATCGCCGTTGCACTTGCCGTTCCGCTGGTATGGTACTTGATGAGTCAGTGGCTCCAGAATTTCATTCTCCGCATCGAAATCAACCCACTCCTTTTTGTCAGCACTGGCCTCTTGCTGCTACTCTTCTCCTGGGCAACGCTAGGCTACCTGACGTGGAAGGTGTCGAATGTGAATCCGGCAGACACATTGAAGAGTGAGTAGAAATTGGAATTTCACGTGTCACATGGCTGCCTGCCTGCCCGCCGCAGGCTTCCGAAGGCGGGAGACTCCCCGAAGCGTTGCCTGAGGTCTCTCGAAGGCAGCCTACCCCCCGACCCGTTTTGCCTTGTACCCCTCCTTCTCCAAAACCTGGAGTATCTTATCCCTCATCTCCCCCTGTATAAGAATTTCACCGTCCTTGACCGACCCTCCGGTTCCGCATTTAGTCTTCAGGGTTTTGCAAAGCCCTTCCAGGTCTTTCGAAGTTCCAACAAATCCGGCGACGATCGTCACCGTCTTCCCCGCTCGGCCTGATCGATCCACGAGTACCCTCAATTGCTGCCTGGAAGGATCAAGCGTGGGTTCCTCCACAGGTCCCACATTTTGATAGTCGAAGTCGCTGCGGGTCGAATAAACCACACCCTCCCGCTTTTTCCAGTCATTCTTTTTCATGGCCCTGCTTACAATATGGAAAACAATAAAAAAATGAGGTTGAACCCAAACAAAATACAAATTGCTACCAGGATGTTGAAACGGAACTCAATTCCTTGTCTGACCACGAGGCCGGCCAGTGAGACCAGAAAGAGGATGATGGGTACGATCATGAGATTCTGATAGATGGAAGCAAGGCTCTCGATGGCATACCGGTCATCCTGTGCCTCGACCCGTACCAGAAGATTGAGCATCTTCGACGAAACGACCTCCACCTCAGACCCGACTGGGAAGAAATCAACGGCGCCATAGGGTATCGGAAAGTGATGCCCCTTCTCCGTCACCAGCACATCCGGCTGGTGGCGAAACTGCCAGGACCGGACTTTGTTGCCTTCAGGCAGGACGTGCTCTTTACTTACGCGGTATGGCAGCCAGTAATCTATCACCAAAACGCCGCACCAGATGACACCGACCCAGGAAGCGGTGCGAAGGAATCGAAGCATGTGCAGCATCATCAGCAATGTTTCCGAAGGTCCCTGTTTCGGTGCCTGATAGCCCTGCTGCTTTCTCCGGTACGCCGGATCGCGGTGCCATGGTTGCGATGGTGCCTCACCCGCTGAGGAAAAGGCCCCGGTGATCATGGCATCATACGTGGCTCGCTTCAATGGATCTGAGAGTACCTCATGAGCCTCGTTGATTTCCTGGAAGAGTCGCAGCGCCTCATTTGAGCTGTTCTTGTCCGGGTGAAAGAGTACGGCTAGCTGGCGGTAGGCCCGCTTGATTTCTGGACTTCCAGCTTGCCGGGAGATTCGCAAGATTTGATAGTAGTCTTTCACCGTAACTCAAAGGTATATGGAAACCGGATTATGAAAAAAGCCGCGCTATCCAGGATAACGCGGCCTCGCTCTTCAACAGTAAAAAATTAGCGTTTCACAACAAACGTAAGCACAGGGCGGGTAGCGTGGCTCGCAACTTCTTCAGCGACACTACCGGCAATGACGTGAGCAAATCCTGAACGGCCGTGCGTTGCCATAGCAATCAGATCGGCGTTGATTGTGTCCGCATAACGTATCACACCCTCCTCAACCGATAAGTCGTTGAATATATTCAGCGTATAGTTCTTAAGCTGCAGTTTCTTTGCAAACTTCTCCATGTACCCCTTAACGATATAGTCGCGCTGGAAGTCACCGGGGGTATTGATGCGCACCAGGTGGATGGTGGAATTATAGATCTGCTGGGTACGCTTGATAATCTTTGTGAATACCTCCTCTTTGGCAGACATGGACGTTGCGAAAACGATGTTTTTAAAATCCGAGCTTGCCGGCTTCTTCTGGACGGTAAGCACAGGGCAATGTGATGTGCGAATTACCTTTTCTGTATTCGATCCAATGACCATACCTGCAACACCCGTCCTTCCCGCCGTACCCATGATAACAAGGTCGGCCTTTTGCTCTGCAACAATTGTGCGCATGCCATGATAGGGATTACCTACCCTCATCAATCCTTCAACTGTAACTGACGAATACCGAGGGTCATTGACAGCTTTCTGCAGCTGCTTCCTTGACTTTTCAATCAGCTTGATCATGAACAATCTGTCTATACCAGTTCCGGATTGTGCAATCTGACCCTCAACATTGAATGAACTGCTTGTTGAAGAGCCTTCCTCTACCACATGAAACAGGATGAGGTTGGCGCCCGATTTCTTTGCAATTTCAAACCCCAGGTCCGTGGCAATCCCCGCTTCTTTCGAAAAGTCTGTAGGAACAAGTATTTTCTTCATATCAGGTTAGGTTAAAGTCATTTTGATAGTAGTCAAATGTAGGAAATTCAGCCCAAAACGCATGGTCGCTACCATGATATTTTGACCTGATAAAAGTCATAACCTACATCCACAAGGCATTCAACACCAATTCTCAACAACCAATTCGCACTATCTTGCGCCGCCCATGACCTCCATTGAAAGCCTCAAACAGACCTATGAGCTTCTCCGGCTGGAACGCCAAGCCGACCTCGAATACTACCGTCAGAAAGTTCTTCTGCGATCGCTGCACCAACGGACGCAGGAAGGAACCACCTGGTACCCCGTTCGCCTCAAAAATGACTACATCGGAACGGGAGAACGGCTGGTGATTGAAGTAGAGCGCACCAATCACCTCGAGCAACCACACGCCTTCTCTGCCGGAAAGTCGGTGAGCGTTTTCTCCAATGCTTCCGGAAAGCCTGAGAAAGAACACACCAACGGTGTGATCAACTATGTTCGTGACAACACCATGGTCGTCACCCTTCAGGGCGATGAACTCCCCGACTGGATCGACGACGGCCAGCTGGGCATCGACGTCATGTTCGACGAGATGACCTACCGAGAAATGGAATTCGCCCTCAAGGAAGTCATTAAGGCCGACAACAATCGCATCGCCACGCTTCGAGAAATTCTTCTCGGCAACTTGTCTGCCTCAAAGCCAGCAACCAGCATCCAGCAACCACCAACTTCCTTCTTGAACAGCAGTCAAGCTGAAGCCCTGCAAACGGTATTGACCACTCCGGATGTCGCCTTCATCCACGGTCCACCGGGTACAGGCAAGACCACCACGATTGTGGCTGCCATTGTCGCGACTGTCAAAGTGGAAGGTCAGGTGCTGGTGACTGCACCCAGCAACGCCGCCGTCGATCTCTTGGCTGAGAAACTCAGCGAGCAAGGTTTACATGTCATTCGCATCGGTCATCCTGCCCGCGTAACTGAACAGGCGCTGAGCAAAACTCTCGATGCGCAGATAGCACAGCATATCCACTATGCCGAACTTCGAAGTCTGCGTAAAAAGATGGAGCAGCTGAAAGCCTCCGCACTAAAATTCAAACGTAACTTCGGCTGGGCGGAAAAGGAACAGCGGCGAATGATGCTTCAGGAGTCGAAGGAGTTGAAAGCAGACGCGGACTTATTGGAGTTTCATATTATCAACGATCTTCTCCAAAACAGCGATGTCATCTGTTGTACGCTGGTGGGATCCTCGCACCACGTACTGAGAGGAAGGAAGTACAAGTCGGCATTCATTGACGAGGCGGGTCAGGCACTGGAGCCCGCGTGCTGGATTCCCATCCTCCGAGCGGAGCGCATCATTTTCGCAGGCGACCACCAGCAGCTGCCACCAACGATCAAATCGAATGACGCGGCCCGGGCCGGACTCGCGGTGACTTTATTTGAAAAGGGGATAACACGACATCCCGTAAAGGCCTCGATGCTCAAGGTGCAATACCGGATGAACGAAGCCATCATGAGGTTTTCTTCAGACTACTTTTACAATGGTGAACTGATCGCTCATGGATCTGTAGCTTCGAGGTTGCTGCGGCCTCATCAACCGGCATTGGAATTCATTGACACTGCCGGCTGTGGCTATTCCGAGTCGCAGGATCCGGAGACCCTAAGCCGGTACAACGAGCAGGAAGCGCAACTGCTCATGCGTCTTGTGGAAAAACTGGTGGATGACATCGGACAAGAAGCATGGATGGAAGAAGGTATCACCATGGGCATCATCACACCTTACCGTGCACAGGTCGATATCCTCCACAAACTTGCAGAATCATCCCAACAGCTTGAGCCTCTTCACAAACTGGTGACCATCAATACCGTTGACGCCTTCCAGGGGCAGGAGCGTGATATCATCGCCATCAGCTTCGTGAGAAGCAACGACAAATCAGAAGTCGGTTTTCTAGGCGATATCCGCCGCACCAACGTAGCCATGACCCGCGCAAAGAAAAAGCTGATCATGACAGGCGACAGTGCTACTTTGGGCAGCCACCCATTCTATGTCAAGTTACTCGACTATGTCCAGGAGGGAGCGTACTACCGCAGTGCTTTTGAAGAATAAATGAAACCTTCGGAATCGATATTAAAGTTCTACCGGAGCCTCACGCCCCCAAAGATGCCAAAAGGAATTGCCTTGATGAATCCGTACCGTGACGCCTCTGTCATGCCTGTTGTCCGGGCGTTTTACAAAAAGTACTACAACGACACCAAACCCCGCACACTCATACTCGGAATCAACCCTGGGAGGTTTGGTTCGGGGGTTACCGGAATATCATTCACGGATCCCATCAGGCTTGAAACCGTCTGTGGCATTCCCAATAGCATGCCGAAGAAGCCCGAACTTTCCTCTGACTTCATTTACCGGATGATTGACGCATACGGTGGGGCGAAAGATTTCTACAATCGCTACCTGATCTCCGCGGTATCCCCTTTGGGTTTTACGCGGCTTGGCAAGAACATCAACTATTACGACGACGCAAAACTACAGCAGGTAGTCCGTCCTTTTGCAATCAGTTGCATAGAGCAGCTGGTGGATATGGGGGCAGATACCCATCGATGTTTCTGCATTGGTGAAGGAAAAAACTTCTCCTTCCTTACCGAACTCAACGAAGAACAAAAGTGGTTTGATGAAATCATCCCGCTTCCTCATCCACGTTTCGTCATGCAATACCGGCGCAAGCAGTTGGGAAAATATATCAAAATGTATGTTGAGCGACTTGGCTAGCTAGTCACTCTTGCATTCTACATTGGCCATTCTCCATTTTACATTTTGAGTAAGGCTGCTAGCTCAACCTGCATTAACTCGAAAATAACCGAAGAATGTAGAATGATGAATGTAAAATGTAGAATGTAAAACGAACACTACCCACGGTCCCGACGTTTTGCTCCTCTGACCGGCTCTGCCGACCATGGATCCTCAGGCCAGGAGTGTTTAGGATATCGGCGACGAAGTTCTTTCCTCACTTCATGATAGGTGGTCTCCCAGAAACTCCTAAGGTCCTGCGTAACCTGTACGGGTTTGTACCCGGGCGACAGCAAATGAAGAACTACCGCCATCCTTCCGTCATTTACCTTCGGCGTGTCGGTTAGCCCGAACATCTCCTGAAGCCGCACTTCCAGCACAGGAGGAGCACCGTCATCGAAATAGCGGAGGCGGATCATGGAACCAGTGGGCACCTCCACCCTTTCCGGCGCCAGGTCATCCAGTTTCTTTTGCAACTCCCAGGATAGCATTCCGCGAATCATGGAAGACTTGTCCAATCGCTTCAGTTCGCTTGCACGTCGCACGCCAATCAGGTAGGGCGGCAGCCATTCTCCGACCTTATCCAACAAGTGCTGTGTACGCACATCAGGCCAGCCGTCAGCAGGCCGCCAGCTACGAAGGCTCAGAATGCGCGCCTGAATATTGTTCTCCGTTTCTCCCCAGTCCAAAGCGGAAAGTCCCGCCTCCTGGACATAACGGCAAATCACCGGGATAGCCGCCTCATCAGGGATCAATGTCAGCGGTCGCGTGCTTAGCATGATACTGCCGATCCTTTGCTCGGTAGCGCCTGTCAGCCGGCCGCCGGTTGTGTCCCAACTTATTGACACCCTCTCCTTGACCAATGCCGTCAAGTCGTCCTCCATCACCGGTGCAGCCAGGAATATTTTCCCTTCTCCCTTTCCGGAATCAAGTTGGGCGGCACAAATCCATGTCTGGTAAACCAGGGGATCGTGCGCCGGAAGTCTGACAACGAGGCCATTGGTCAGGGTGTAGTACTCGCTTTGCGCTTTGTTCTGTTTGGCAACACGCTCAGGGTATGCGGCCAGGAGAAGCCTACCCACATCGTAGTCCATGGGCAACTGATTGTCGGCCGTTACCTCCAGGTATTTTCGCCAATTGGCGGCGAGACGTTCAATCCGTTCCAAACCGGAACGATCGGAAGCCACCCGTTCACCGGAACGCCAACGACGCAAGGCTTCAATGCGGAGTGTAAGATCTGCCCCAGAGTCCTTGCCCAATGGATCTCGTTCCTCGAGGACTGCCGCAACGTCGCAGGCCAGGGACTTCCCGGCATTGGTGTGGTCTGCCATGCTCAGCATGTGGGCGATGCGCGGATGCGTGGGGAACCGGACCATTGATTTGCCACGCATGGTTATTCCAACCTCGTCAATGGCGTCGAGTTTCTTGAGCAATTCAATCGCCTGACTCACAGCACCGGTGGGTGGTGGCGTTATCCAGACGAGGTCCTTGGGATCGGATGTTCCCCAGTGGCGCAATTCAAGAACCAGAGGTGCAAGGTCCGCCTCCAGAATTTCTGGCTTTCGTTGTGGAACAAGATTTCGCTGTACGGCTTCCGTCCATAGCCGGTAGCAAACGCCAGGCCCTAGCCTTCCTGCCCGGCCAGCCCGCTGATCGGCAGCGTCCCGAGTAACGCGGATTGTATCCAGTCTGGTGAGTCCACTGCGCGGATCGAAGCGTGGCACCCTGGATTGTCCACCGTCAATAACGATCCTAATTCCCTCGATAGTCAACGATGTCTCCGCAATGGATGTCGCGAGGACAACTTTGCGTTGACCGTCCGTTCTGGGAAGGATAGCCTCCTGTTGTGCATGAAAGGGCAGATCACCGAACAAGGGTACAACAACGGCGGCTAACGGCTCTTCGCTGAGGAGTTGCATCGTACGCTGAATTTCTCCAGCACCCGGAAGGAAAGCAAGGATATCCCCCACTTCGGCGCGCATTGCTTTCCTTATGGCCGCGTTCATACGTGCCGCCAGTGGTTTATCAGAATCCTGTGGAGCGTAATGAATTGTAACCGGGTATTGGCGTCCCTCCGATTTCACGACTGGCGCGTCTCCAAGCACAGAAGACAAAGTCCCGGCATCGAGTGTGGCCGACATAATAAGCATGCGAAGGTCAGGGCGTAATATGGATTGGACCTGGAGTCCGAGGGCAAGGGCCAAATCGGCCTGCAGGCTGCGTTCGTGAAATTCATCAAAGATGAGAAGCCCGACATCCCCGAGATTGCTGTCAGTCTGAATCATGCGGGTGAGAATCCCTTCTGTCACCACTTCGATCCTGGTTTCTGGTCCGCTATTCGATTCAAAACGAATGCGATAACCAATCGTGCCGCCTGTCTTTTCGCCACGAACCTGGGCCATTCGGTTGGCTACCGATTTGGCTGCCAACCGGCGCGGTTCCATCATGATGATTTTCTTTCCGGCAAGCCAGGTTTCGCCGAGGAGTTCAAGCGGTACTCCGGTTGATTTTCCCGCTCCCGGTGGTGCCTGCAGAATAACCAGTGGATGCGCACGTAACTTCTCTTTCAGAAGCGGTACCGCTTCCAGCACAGGCAGGTCCATTGACATGGACGCAAATTAAAGGATGTCGGGCAGACGGCCCTACTGGATGAGCATCTGCACCCGCTTCAGCGTTTCCTGCGCGGGTTGCTCGTTTTTGATGTTGGCGTGAATGACATTCACCAGTTCCTCCACCTTGTTTTTCGGATAGCCGAACTTGATGGCAAACAGGTTAGACAACTTGCGCTCCTCATCATGTATCGACGCATCGACAGCCATCATGTGAACGAGGTCATAAAGTTGATGGAATTTCTCAGCACTATCGGTCGGAACCTCAAATTGAACACCTCCGGGGTTCTTGCGGATGGAATCAAGCTGCGACTCTGAGATATTGTTGCGCTTGGCAATGGACTTAAGAAGAGAATACTCCACATCCGCAAAATTGCCGTCAGCAGCAGCCATCTCGATTAGGTTCTTCATGTGGCTCTTGGCCGTACCCTTCCCTTGCCGGAAGGTGCTAAGCAGGTCAGAAAAGTTCATGGCGTAGGGGTGTTTTGATGCCTTTAATTTAGCAAGGCCTTTTCAACCTCAAAAGGATGTCTGAAAAAAATTTCACTAAATCCGCGCCTGGTAAGTGTAGAGTTCGAAATATCTGCCCCTCCGCTCGATCAGCTCCTCATGGGTACCGCGCTCCACGATGCGTCCGCCTTCAACAACCAGGATCTGGTTGGCCTGACGAATTGTGCTCAGGCGGTGTGCGATTACGAACGTCGTCCTTCCTTTCATCAAGGTGCGAAGGCTCTCCTGGATGTAAGACTCGCTTTCTGTATCCAGGTTGGACGTAGCCTCATCCAAAACAAGAATCCGTGGGTTGGCCAGAACTGCCCTGGCAATGGCAATTCGCTGACGCTGTCCTCCGGAGAGCTTCACCCCTCGCTCACCGATGACGGTATCCAATCCCAATTCAAACCGATTAGTGAATTCATCGACGTGCGCCGCCTTTACAGCTTGTAGGAGCTGTTCTTCGGTTGCCTTCGGGCGCGGAAAGAGAATATTCTCCCGGATGGTCCCTTCAAAAAGGAAATCGTCTTGTAATACTACACCCAACTGGCTTCGGTAACTCTCCAGAGAAATCGTGGACAGGTCAATGCCATCGACAGTAATCTTACCGCTTTGCGGATTGAGGAAGGAGGCTGCCAGGCCAGCAATGGTTGTTTTGCCAGATCCGGATGTACCCACCAGGGCCGTCACCGAACCCGATGGCGCGAGAAATGAGATGTTGCGCAGAACATCCTTGCCTTCTTCATAACCAAACGAAACATCGTCGAATGCCACATCGCCGCGAATGGGCCCCATCTTGATGGTCCGGACGGATCCGTCATCTTCCGGGGCCATATTCATAAGCTCCTCCGTCCGGTCCAGGCCAGCGAAGGCTTCTGTAAGCTGGCTTCCGATATTACTCATCTGTACGATAGGCGCCACCATGAACCCGAGAAACACAATAAAAGAGAGCAGTTCGCCGATGGTGAGCTGCTGATTGATGATGAGGTAACCACCGATGCCCAGGATACCCGTAGAAGCAAGACCGAGTAAGAAGGTTGCTGAGCTGGTGATCAAACTTGTGGAAGTGAGGCTTGCCTTGATATTCAGAAATAGTTTTTCAACGCCCGACTCAAAAGTCTTGATCTCCTGCACTTCCGCATTGAAGCCTTTAATTACCCTGACACCGTTGAGCGTCTCCGTAAGCCGACCGGTAACGTCCGCCGTGATTTTTCCGCGTTCCCGGAAGATCGGTCGGATCTTGGCGAACGCTTTCAATGAAATCAGACCGAAAATAAGGACGGGCACGAGGGTATAAACCGTCATCATGGGACTGATGCGAATCATGAGAATTAGACACAAGACGGCGGTCAGTACGCCTCCAACCAATTGAACCAGACCCGTACCTACGAGGTTGCGCACGCCTTCCACGTCATTCATGATGCGGCTCACCAGCGCACCGGACTTGTTGTTGTCAAAGAACCGTATCGGGAGACGAAGAACCTGCTTTTGTACTTTGGAGCGCAGGACAGAGATCAGGTGCTGAGCCTCCACACTCAATATCTGGGTAAGCACGTATGACGTAACGGATTGCACCAGGATGGAGACCGAAATGGCGATCAACAGCATCTTGAGCATCTCCAAATCACCTTTGGCGATGACGTCGTCCATCAGGTACTGTGTGGCCGCCGGCAGCACCAGCCCCGACAACCGACTGATTATAATTAGGACGAGCCCGACAAGCAGAATGCCCCGGCGGGGCCAGATGATGGTCTTAAAGACCTGGGCAATAGTGACTTTGGATTTGCTCATGAGAGAATGGGGGTGCAAGGTACTAGAGTGGAGACGGATTGAGCAAAATATTATTGTGGAGGGGGTGGTTCTGGTACCAGGCGCTGGGGTACTGGGCACTAGGCACTAGAACTCGGAGGTACATTGGCAAGCATCCAGTTCAACACTTAGTTAAACCAAATCTACGTGGTAGACATCCGTCTCATTCCTTCTGATATTGGCTACATGAAACCCGCCGGGTTCTGAGATTTGTTCCAGAAGATCAAAAACCTTGCACGATTTGGGAAGTCCGGCGAAGATCAGGAGGAATGTGAAAGGCTGGAGGTCTGGGATGAGGGTCCATTGAGGCGCGTAAGAAATGTTCTCCGCGTGGATGAGTTCAGCCTTGGAGGAAGAGTTCTTATCGACGAGAAAGGTGGTCTTCCAGATGCGGATGAGCATCTCCTGCCATTGATTGTTGAAGTGGCAGTGGACGTAGACGAACGCATCATTCATCAACTCGGGGTGCAGCTTCGCCAGAAGTTCCATGTCGACGAAAGGCTTGGCTTTGACAGGAGGGTCAGCGATGATGGTTTTGGCCATGGGACAAAGCTACAAAATGCAGGGAACCGCTGAGGCGCGGAGACGCAGAGGAATTTCTTCATGCGAGAATAGCCCGATAAATTCCAAGTAAGATTAGCAACCAAAGGCAACCAACTAATCCTGCGCAAGACTGCGCCCTCCGCACCTCTGCGGTAAAATTGATCCAAAAAGCTTAACTTGCTATTAGCAGTCCCCGATGACCCGTATTACCTATCTGCTTATTCCTTTGTGCATTGTACTGACGGCTGGCGCCTTCGGCCAATCGAAGGAAGTGGACCGACTGAAGAAGGCTCTCCAGGAAAGCGAGGAGAAATCTGACATACTGAGAAGAGAGAATGAAGAGGCGTTGGCCAGGGCGGTGCAGGCTGAAAATGAAGTCAGACGCCTCCGATATCTTGCCCAGGCCCGAGCGGTAGCTGTACGATCCCTTGACGTGGAAGATAAAGACCTGGCTACCTTGCTGGCGGTGCAATCCTATACTTTTAACAGAAACTCGGGCGGCTATCCATACGATGATCAGATCTACTATGCGCTTTCCAACGCACTTAAGCGTCAGGGGATTCACCCTAAGGATCTAAGTGATCCAACGCAACCCTCCCATACGTTGATCGGCGTCCGAAATGGAACCCTTTACTCCATCGGAATGACTGGCGAGATAGTCCGATGGACACAATCCAATGATGAATGGATGAGTGAGCAGGTTTTAATTGTACACATGGACGTACCTTTTACTTCCGTTGATGTCAGTCCCGACGCACGTCACGTCCTGATTGGAAGGCCTGCAAAGATCAAGGGAACCAGTCAGGCAGAACTTTATGAATTGGGTTCTACCCAAAAGGACCCGAGGATCATCAGCGGATTTAAATCTACTTTGTCAAAGGTTATTTTCACAAACGATGGAAGCGGGTTCTATACCCTGCACAACGATGGAAATTCGATAGGCTACTCCAACCTAACCACGCTGAAAGAAATAGCTACTCCAAAGGAACCCATCACCACCATCGCGCTCTCCACCGACGGAACCAGGCTCGCAGGAGCTGGGAAGCGTACAGTATACCTTTGGAATACCAGAGACTTCAGCAGTAGCGAATTTGTGCTGCCGAGCCCTGAAGTTCAAATTACCACGTTGGATTTTGTGCGGGATCAGTCTCGCGCGGAATCCCGTGTCGTGGCCGGTGATAGCAACGGTCTTTGGTGGGTAGTCGATTCCAGTACTGGGGTCACCAGGCGATCCCCAACCAGCCACGGAGTCGCCATCCAGCAGATTTCCTTTAGTCCAGATGGCACCTTCATGGCTAGTGCCGGGGCTCATGAAATACAACTGTGGAATGTCCCCAAACTTCAAGCGGCCCCAATCCGACTAAAAGAACTCCCTTGCGGTGGGTCATTGTCATTCTCACCCGACGGCTGGCAAGTTCTCTATACACTACCATCCTCTCGTTTTGTTACCACCAAGGGTTCCATTTCCCGCTCCTATCTAAATCCAAATCATATGAGCGATCAACTTTGTCGCACGCTAAACAGGAACCTGTCTAAGGACGAATGGGATAATTTTTTCAATGGCTTGCCTTATGAAAGAACGTGCGAGAGCAAACCGGCTAACAACAAATAAATCCGACCTTCGCGTCTTAGCGTCTTCGCGGTTAATAGACGCAATCGCCGTGGATCACAAAACTTCGGACCCTTACTCCCATCGAAGACGAAAAGGTCTCAAACAGTTAACTCATCCCATTTACAATCTCAATCGCCTTGTCAATCTCTTCCACGCTATTGAAGATATGCGTGCAATGTCTCACCCCCCAGGTATCACCCTGCGATCGCGGACGCATCCTGGCTTTCGTCCAGTAGGTTTCTTGCATTTGGGCACCTGTCTTGCCTTCGACGCTGTAGACGGAAATACCGGCACACATACTTTCCTCGGCCGGAGAGAAAATCTTTACCTTCTTGTTCTTGCTTAGTCCGGTACGCAGACGTTCGCCCAGGAACTTGATTCGAGCATATACTTTGTCTGGACCGATCTCGTTGTGAAAGTCGATGGACGCCTCCAGGCCTTTCAGAACCGGGAAGTTGCCGGTACCGCGCTGGGTAAACCTGAATCCTTCGTCCTCGTGCTGGTTCCAGCGGTAACTTGCCACCGTCGTCCAAATGTCTTTGATCTTGTCGGCTTTCACATACATGAAACCCGTGCCTGCAGGAGCGCCCATCCATTTATGAAAGCAACCCAGGTACACATCACAGCCGAGATCCTTTACGTCAACTTTGATTTGTCCTACAGTCTGGGCGCCGTCGAGAATGGATAGAATGCCACGACGAGATGCCTCTGCGCATAATTCCTTTGCCGGCACGATCGCTCCGCTGCCAGTGATCTGATGGGAGATCATCAGCACTTTCGTCTTCGGTGTCATGGCCTTCACCATGAGATCATACACCTGCTGCGAACTCTGTATTGGTTTGGGGATCTCCACCATCTTCAATACGGCACCATAACGCTTCTCCTTCACCTGCCATCCACCCAGGCCACCACCATGCTCCTGGTTGGTTGTGATGATTTCGTCCCCCGGTTGAAGGGTTATCCCATTGGCGACGTAGCTCATCCCGTTGGTGACGTTGTCTGTCATCGCTATCTCGGCCGTGGTGCCGTTGATCAGCGTTGCGACTTTTGTGCGGATACCCAGCAGGTTATTGTATCCGCTGATAAACTCTTCCGCGTTGTCATTCTTGTATTCCCAATCCGCCACGTCCGTCGCGATGTAGCGCAGGTGCTCCACCATCTTGTCAAATACCACCCGCGGCATCGCTCCCACCGTCCCCGGGTTAAAAAAGACTTTATCCTTCGACAGCATGAACTGGTCGCGAACTTTGTTCCAGAACAGCGGGTCGTCTGCGACAGGCATCTCCGGAGCTGCGGCTTTCACGGAACCTGATATTGTCGAAAGCGCCAGCGCGCCGAGACCGATAGATTGAATGGCTCTTCTGCGACTTGTCATAGTGGTAGTTGTTGAATGGGTAAGATAATGGTTTTTGATGAAATAGCGGGCGATTGAAACCGCAGAGGCACAGCGTCGCAGAGAGAGAGAATCCAGCAGCCAGCATCCAGCAACTATCTTTGCACCGTCTACCTTTTGACACGTGAACATCCCCTCCAAATCCCTGATCATCAAACCCTCCCTTCTCCCCAACGCAGGTAAAGGACTGTTTACCCTTGTCGACATCCGGAAAGGTGACCGCATTGTTGAATACAAGGGTCGCCGAAGGAAATGGAAAGATGTGAAACACCTTGACGGCCACAATGGCTACCTCCTTCGCCTGAACCGCTCTACGGCAGTAGACGCCATGCCATTGAAAAGCGGGAAAGGCCGCTACGCCAACGATGCCATGGGGCTCACCCGCGTTCCCGGACTACGGAACAATGCCGAATACCTCATATACGGGGACCGTGTCTACATTGAGGCCACGCGCAACATTCGCCGGGGAGAGGAGGTCTTCGTATCGTATGGAAAAGCGTTCTGGACCTTGCAGCGGAAGCTTCGCAGCCTGACCCACCCAGACACCCAAACTCTTAGACACCCAAACACTTAGCGCGCTGTCACGTACATACGTACATTCGTAAGTCATTCGACTGCTATTGCGTATTTTTGCCCCATGAGCGAACAGACCACCGCTATTCCGGAAAAGACCGAAAAGAAGAACCTTGGCGGCCACCAGGCTCCGGTGCCCTACAAGCCCAAGCACAAGGTGCGTATCGTTACCGCTGCCAGCCTCTTCGATGGCCATGATGCGGCCATCAATATCATGCGCCGGATCATACAGGCTACAGGTTGTGAAGTGATCCACCTGGGCCACGACCGGAGCGTTGAAGAGGTGGTCAATACCGCCATACAGGAAGATGCCCAGTCCATTGCTATGACCAGCTACCAGGGTGGCCACACGGAATATTTCAAATACATGTATGACCTCCTCCAAGAGAAGGGTGCTGGCCATATCAAGATATTTGCCGGCGGTGGGGGTGTGATTCTGCCTGATGAGATTAAGGAGTTGGAAGCATACGGTATCACCAAGATCTACTCCCCCGACGACGGCCGCGCCATGGGACTTCAGGGCATGATCAACGACCTCGTCATGCAAAGCGATTACCCTTTGGGTGAGGTGCTGAATGATGAACTGGACGGAATCAAGAAAAAAAACCCGCTGGCCATCGCAAGACTGATCACAGCCGCGGAGAATTATTCGGATGTGCATGCCGCGACATTTGCGAAACTGAAAACTATGGCGGAAACGGCGCAAGTTCCTGTGCTTGGCATAACCGGGACCGGCGGAGCAGGAAAGTCATCGATGGTCGATGAAATCGTACGGCGTTTCCTATTTGATCAGCGCGACAAAACGATCGGGCTTATCTCGGTAGATCCCTCCAAGCGCAAGACCGGTGGTGCGTTGCTGGGCGACCGTATCCGGATGAACGCCATCAACAGTCCGCGTGTCTTTATGCGCTCGCTGGCTACCAGGCAATCAAATCTCGCATTGTCCGCGTATGTAAAAGATGCTATTCAGGTTCTAAAAGCCGCCAAGTTTGACCTGATTATCCTTGAGACATCCGGTATCGGCCAGAGCGATACGGAAATACTCGACCACAGTGATGTGTCGCTATACGTCATGACGCCAGAGTATGGTGCCGCCACGCAACTTGAGAAGATCGACATGCTCGATTTCGCGGATGTCATCGCTCTCAACAAGTTCGACAAGCGAGGCGCCCTTGATGCGTTGCGTGATGTGAAGAAACAATATCAACGCAACCACGGCCTTTGGGACAAGAAGCCGGAAGACATGCCGGTGTTTGGGACGATCGCTTCACAATTCAACGATCCGGGCACCAACCAGCTCTACAAACATATCATCGATACCTTGATCGCCAAAGCCAAGGCATCGATTGTGTCCAGTTTTCAGGTGACCCGGGAAATGTCGGAGAAGATTTTTGTAATCCCTCCGCACCGCACCCGATATCTCAGCGAGATTTCTGAAAACAATCGCCAATATGACCAGTGGGTAAACAGCCAGGCCGAAACCGCCCAGCGTGTCTATTCCATTCGGATGACGATGAGTACCATTGCTGACGAGTCAACAAGGAAGGCCCTACAGCAGGAATTCGAAAAGCAGAAATTGAACCTCGATCCCAAAAATTGGAAACTGATCGCCGAAGAATGGGAGGCCAAGGTCAAGAAATACAAAGATCCGATTTTCAAATTCAAAGTACGCGACAAGGAACTCGGCATCGCGACGCACACCGAGTCCCTATCCCATTTACAGATACCGAAGATCGCACTGCCGAAATATCAAGCCTGGGGCGACCTGTTGCGCTGGACATTGCAAGAAAATGTTCCCGGTGAATTCCCATACACTTCCGGTATTTATCCCTTCAAGCGCGAAGGCGAAGACCCGACGCGTATGTTCGCGGGCGAAGGTGGACCCGAGCGTACCAACCGCCGCTTTCACTATGTAAGCCACACCACGCCCGCCAAACGGCTTTCGACAGCCTTTGACTCCGTCACGCTCTATGGCAATGATCCGGATTTCCGACCGGATATCTATGGCAAGATCGGCAACTCCGGCGTGAGCATCTGTTGCCTGGATGATGCTAAGAAACTGTATAGCGGTTTCAATCTCGCCGACCCGCGCACATCCGTTTCGATGACGATCAACGGTCCCGCGCCGATGCTGCTGGCTTACTTTATGAACACGGCCATCGATCAGCAGTGCGAATTGTATATCCTGAAGAATGGTCTACAGAAGGATGTTGAGAAGAAGATTGCGTCTATCTTCAAGGAGAAAAACGCAGTGCCGCCAGCTTACCAGGGCCCACTGCCCAAGGGTAACGACGGTCTTGGTCTCATGCTCCTTGGTGTGACCGGCGATCAGGTGCTGCCGAAAGAGGTGTACGACAAAATCAAGGCTGAAACGCTAACACAGGTTCGCGGCACCGTACAGGCCGATATTCTCAAAGAAGACCAGGCACAGAACACCTGCATTTTTTCTACTGAGTTTGCCCTCCGCCTGATGGGCGACGTACAGCAGTACTTTATCGACAAGAAAGTTAGGAACTTCTACTCCGTTTCCATCTCCGGGTACCACATCGCGGAAGCCGGGGCGAATCCCATCTCGCAACTGGCCTTCACGCTGGCGAACGGGTTCACCTATGTTGAGTACTACCTGAGCCGGGGCATGGACATCAATGCCTTTGCTCCCAACCTGTCATTCTTTTTCAGTAATGGCATCGACCCTGAGTACTCTGTAATTGGCCGCGTTGCCAGGAGGATTTGGGCAAAAGCCATGAAGAACAAGTACGGCGCGGATGCCCGGAGCCAGATGTTGAAGTACCACATCCAGACATCCGGCCGCTCTTTGCACGCCCAAGAGATCGACTTCAACGACATCCGCACAACGCTTCAGGCACTGTACGCTATCTACGACAACTGCAATTCACTGCACACGAACGCTTACGATGAAGCGATCACTACCCCAACCGAAGAGTCCGTTCGCCGCGCGATGGCCATTCAACTGATCATCAACAAGGAGTTGGGCCTGGCCAAGAACGAGAATCCCATGCAAGGATCATTTATCATCGAAGAGCTGACCGATCTCGTCGAAGAGGCCGTGCTCACCGAATTCGATCGAATTACTGAACGCGGAGGCGTGCTGGGGGCGATGGAGACCATGTATCAGCGCGGTAAAATCCAGGAAGAAAGCCTGTACTATGAAACGCTGAAGCATACCGGCGAGTATCCCATCATTGGCGTAAATACCTTCCTAAGCTCCAAAGGATCTCCCACGATCACACCACAGGAAGTTATCCGCGCAACTACCGAAGAGAAAGAGTACCAAATTAAAATGCTTCGTTCTTTACAGGAGTTTCACAAATCAGACAGCCCTGGCCACTTGCATCGAATCCAGGATGCCGCCATTAAGAACAAGAACATATTCGAAGCCCTGATGGAGGCGTGCAAATCTTGCTCGCTTGGACAGATCACGGATGCGTTGTTTCAGGTGGGCGGGCAGTACCGTAGAAACATGTAACAAGAACAGGAATCCAGTCTTCAGACTTCCTTGCAGGAGTAAGTCCAGGATTCTGACTTCCCGGTACTCGACGTCGCAGCTGTTGGATAGCCCTCGCTGTTGTATTGGTAAACGATTGTTTCAATGTTTCCATTTACTGTTCGCTTGATCACATTGCTATACGGCTGAATGGATGGCAAGAATCCACGCAACGGGTTGATTTTGTTGTCGTACTCAAGAAAGGTCGTATAGACGTCACCTGTGGGTGTCTGGGTGGTTATCGTGGCCGGATTCTTCGTTGCAATGTCAGAATATTCATAAGTATCTAGTGTGATCAGCGTATCAGTAGCTGTAATGATGCGGGTAGTAACGGTCGCTACCTGACCATTGGCATTGTACGTGTAGGTAACCTTCTCAATTTCATCTGTTCGATCCTCTTCCCTGGTCAGCAGCCGGTTGGATCCATCATAGAGGTAAGCTGTCGTGTATGTCGCACCGGCCCCCGTTCTTGCGGATACAGTGATAATCCCCAGGTTGCTATACAAATAGGTGGTAACGAAAGTATCTGGTCCAACGATCATGGTTTCCGTCGTAAGCCGCGTGTCACCTGTATACCCATATGATACGGAGTGCGACTGGGTAACATATGTTGCCAGAAAGCAGAGTGAAGATTTTTCGGATTTATCACAACTGAACAGCAGAGACTGGGCGCATACTAAACCCAGTACGCAATGAGACAAGAATTTCATTTGAATTCAGTTGCTTCAAGATAAGGAAAGTCTTCTGAAAGCCAACCGGGGAAAGGCGACTAGCCTGTAGGCACTTCCATAGCGTAAAATGCGGCAATGCCATTAAGGTGGCTGCACGTGGGTCGCTCAGTCAAATAGGGGAAATGCTTTCAATCTGTTCAGGTAAATCACTATTATTGTTATCCTCATCGATCCACAAAATTCAATACCATGTTAAAATCCATCGCAACGGTCCTGCTGGTATTTTCTGCTGTAGTGACCTGTTTCCCGCAACAAAAGAAAAAGGCCGCTTCGGCCAAGCCAGAAACCAAAGTCATCGAGAATAAACCGGCACTCGCGGCTCCTCAGAAAATAACCACAGTAGAAGGGATCACCGAATACCGACTGCAGAATGGATTGAGGGTACTCTTGTTCCCCGATCAATCCAAGCAGACCATTACGGTGAACATTACCTACATGGTGGGATCCAAGCATGAAAACTACGGCGAAACTGGAATGGCGCATTTGCTCGAGCACCTGGTCTTCAAAGGCACGCCCAGGCATCCGAATATTCCGCAAGAATTAACCGAGCACGGGGCACTCCCCAACGGAACGACCTGGGTTGACCGGACCAACTACTTCGAAACGTTTTCAGCCACGGAAGAGAACCTGCGGTGGGCGCTGGACCTCGAGGCCGACCGGATGATCAATTCATACATTGCCAAAAAGGACCTCGAGAGCGAAATGACTGTGGTGCGCAATGAGTTTGAAATGCGCGAAAACAATCCTGGTAATGTGCTGTCGGAACGTGTAACATCAACCGCCTACCTGTGGCACAACTATGGGAAGTCGACCATTGGTTCGCGCGCTGATCTGGAAAATGTACCCATCGACCGCCTGCAGGACTTCTACAGAAGATATTATCAACCTGACAATGCCGTGCTGGTGGTCGCGGGCAAGATTGACGAAGCCAAGACCCTGGATATGATCAATCAGTACTTTGGTCCGACACCCAAGCCTGCCCGTGAATTGACAGGAACGTACACGATGGACCCCACCCAGGATGGCGAGCGAAACGTAACCCTCAGGCGTGTCGGCGATGTACAGGTGGCTATGGTGGCCTACCATATCCCGTCAGGCTCACACCCTGACTATGCAGGTATTCAAGTGCTTTCAAGAATCCTCGGCAGCGCACCGGCCGGAAGGCTACCCAAGGCCCTTATCGATACGCAGAAAGCAAGTCGCGTGTATTGCTACGCTACCCAATACAAGGAGCCAGGCCTACTGATTGCAGCAACAGAGATCCTGAAAGAAAAATCACTGCCTGATGCCAAAGCGACGCTGCTCAGGACCTTTGACGAGCTCCCCTCCCAGCCGGTTAGCGCTGAAGAAGTCGATCGCGCAAAAAACGAAATCCTCAGGCAGATTGAGCTCTCATTCAATTCGTCGCAATCCATCGCATTGCAGCTGACGGAATACACTGGTATAGGCGATTGGCGCGTGTTGTTTCTTACACGCGACAGGATCAAGGCCGTAACGGCTGCCGATGTCAACCGGGTTGCCGCCCAATATCTTAAGTCCGACAACCGGACAACAGGTGAATTCATACCCACCGACAAACCAGTTCGTGCTGAAATACCAGCCATACCCGACGTGGATGCGATGGTGAAAGATTACAAAGGAAATGCTCCCGTTGTTGCCGGTGAGGCCTTCGATCCTTCTCCCGCCAACATTGAATCCCGTACCACCCGAATGGAACTGCCCAATGGCGCCAAAGTTGCCCTGCTGCCAAAGAAGACCCGGGGTGAATCTGTGGAAGTACGGCTGATGTTTCGTTTTGGCGACGCCAAGTCACTCAATGGTAGAAGTACAGCGGGCGAATTTGCCGCCAACATGCTGAACAAAGGAACCTCACGGCATACCCGTCAGCAAATCAAAGATGAATTTGATCGGCTGAAGGCCAACGTCAATATCTTTGGAAGTGCCACGCTGACTTCCGTCAACATCACCACCACGCACCCTAATCTCCCGGAAGTCATGAAACTTGTCGGTGAGGTACTCAAAGATCCTTCATTTCCGGCCGATGAACTCGAGAAACTTAAGAGTGAACAACTCGCACAGATAGAATCCAGCCGCAGTGAACCCCAGGCGATCGTCTTCCGTAAGATCGCCCAGCACCTTACGCCTTATGATCGCAGTGATCCACGGTATGTAACAACTTTTGATGAACGTGTTGCTGACATCAAAGCCGTTAAGCTCGATGAAATCAAGAAATTCCACAAAGACATCTATGGCGTGACCAACGGGACAACGATATCTGCGGTCGGTGATTTCGATGCTTCAGAGATGAAGACACTCATCAACGAGATCCTTGGCAGCTGGAAGAGTCCGGCGACTTACGCGCGCCTGGAGGGAAGACTGTTTCCGGTAACCACCATCAACCAAAGCGTTGAAACACCGGACAAAGCCAATGCAACTTTCATCGCCGCTTACAACTTCGCTATGCGTGACAATGATCCAGACTACCCGGCATTGGCCCTGGGCAACTATATGCTGGGTGGCGGTTTTCTAAATTCCCGGTTAGCTGTTCGCATCCGACAGAAAGAAGGGTTGAGTTATGGTGTTTTCTCGCAGTTCAATGCCGGATCCATCGATCCGATCGCCTCCTTCCAGGCTTTTGCCATCTATGCTCCTGAAAACGTTGATAAACTTGAGAAAGCATTCAATGAGGAAATTGCCAAAGTGATCAATGAAGGCTTTACTGCCGATGAGATCACAGCAGCCAAATCCGGCTGGACCCAAACGAGGTCTGTCGGACGGTCCCAGGATTCACAGTTGTCTTCGACGCTGGCAAACTATCTTTTCATCAAACGAGACCTTGCATGGGACGAGGCATACGAGAAACGTGTACTGGCCCTTACACCTGAAGAAATCAACGCAGCGATGAAGAAGTACCTGACACCGGATAAGATGAACGTCATCAAGGTCGGGGACTTCGCCAAATCGAAGAAGGAAGGAAAGTAGGGAACCTACCAAACATAAAAGAGGCTGCCGGTCACGACAGCCTTTTTTGTTTATGGAGGCTAATTGAGATGGAAAACATCTTTGGCTTTCTCGGCCTGTGTGAGCAGATGTTTCTGGAATTTGAGTCGTGTGATTAGAAAACCCTCCTTCTTGGCAATGTCCAATTCAACAAACTTGAGACGATCCTCAAAGTCAAGATTCAGTTCGTTGGCAATGTGATATGTCGAGCAGGGCGCGGGAAGCTTTGTAATTTTCAGGAGCCGCATGAACTCCTCGAACTCCGACAATACCTTTCTGGAAGCCGTTGCGTTGAGGTCAACCTGCCAGAAGGAAACATCGCCACCGGGGTACATCTTCTCCTTGAAGGTGCGGAACAGGGTATCCATGTGGAAAATATCCTGGCACTTCACAATAATATCCGACTCCCCTCCCGGGTACCGCTTGATGACACTCTCCAGCTTCACCAGCGAGCCAAGTTTTGAAGTATTCAGGGTATGATTGAAATATATCCCAAACGAGATATCGCGCTCCTCAGCGTCCTTGAGGAGCTCCCGGTAACGAGGCTCAAATATATGAAGGGGCACCAGTTCTCCCGGCATCGGAAAAATGGAGAGGGGGAACATGGGTATCCTGATATAGCTGTCCATGCGGTTATAACAACAAAGGTAAGGGAAAGTTATGGCTGCCGAAATTAAGCCGCTTTAAGTGGTAATTTTGAGGCAAAAGATGCCTATGAAAATCCGCACCACCATGTTGGACGACGAAGTTTTCGAGTCGACAAACGAAAACAATAACACAGTAAGAATCGACATGAGATCCAATGATCTCAAGAAAGCCCAGTCCCCACCCGAACTTCTGTTGTCAGCGCTTGCCGGATGTGCTGCCGTGGATATCGTACTCATGCTGAAAAAGCGAAGAAAGTCTGTAGATAAATTTGAGATCATCACGGATGGAACCCGGCAGGAGACCCAGCCGAAATACTTCACGAAGATCCACTCCATCTATCGCATTACATCATCCGATGTGGAAAATGAAGAGCTATACAAAGTAGCCGGCCTATCACTTGAAAAATATTGTACCGTTGCTGCGTCGCTGAAAAGTGAACTCACCTATTCGGTCGAAGTCATTCGTCCATAATTGTTATCGCAATACCTGCCCACCCAGTACAACCGTATCCACCAGGGTAGACCCATAAGCATATGGCAAATATGCCACGGATGGAATGGGCCTCGTGATAAACACATTGGCTCGCTTTCCAATGGTGATGCTCCCATGGGTGCTTAGAAAATCGAGGGCATACGCCGTATTCATCGTAGCGGCGTTGAATGCTTCTTCAGGCGTCATCTTCATTCGTATACAAGCCAGTGACAGCATCAAGGGCATATTTCCGCTCGGTGAACTTCCAGGATTATAGTCTGAGGCAATTGCCAGCGGCAAACCCTCGTCAATCATCAGGCGCGCAGGTGGCATAGGAAGATTCAGAAAGAATGCAGCCCCCGGTAGCGCCGTTGGCATCGTCATTGTCCCTTTCAGGCATTGAACTTCCTCATCACCAATGTTCTCCAGATGATCGACACTGATCGCGTTGGTCTTGACCCCAGCCTGGACGCCGCCGGAACGGTGGAGCTGGTTGGCATGAATTCGGGGTCGCATACCATACTTTTTACCCGCCTCCGCAATGATGATGGTCTCCTCAGGCGTAAAGAATCCCTGTTCGCAAAACACATCGATATAATCGGCGAGCTTCTCGTCTGCAACTGCCGGCAGCATCTCATCGAGGATCAGGTGAATGTATGATTCCTTTGAAACTTCTTTCGGAACCGCGTGTGCTCCCAGAAAAGTCGTTTTCACTGACAGCGGTGTTTCCAGCCCGATACGGCGGGCCACACGGAGCATCTTCAATTCATCGCGAACCGTTAGACCGTAGCCGCTTTTGATCTCCACGGCACCGGTCCCGGATGCCATGATCTCCTGCGCCCGGACCAATGTCCGTTGAAACAACTCCTCCTCAGACATCGCCTGCAGCTTCCTGGCTGAATTGAGTATTCCGCCTCCCCTCGCCGCAATGTCAGCGTAGGTCGCACCTTTCAATTTCATGACAAACTCATCTTCCCTAGCAGCGGCATAAACAAGGTGTGTATGGCTATCCACAAAACTGGGAAATACGAAGCGCCCTGCGGCCAGGATGGTCTCCTTCCCTGTCAGTGAAGTGGGCATCGCGTGCATTGGGCCATAGGCGACAATCACCCCATCATCCATTGCGAGGTAGGCGTCTGACAGAACCGGAAGGTTGGCCATTTCCTTTCCGGCAAGAAAATTCGGTGTCGACTCCCGAACCTGAACGAGTCCCTTGATGTGGGTAATCAGCAGATCAACCATGATCGCTATTCGATGGGAACCAAGTCTCCCTGACGGAAGCAAATAAACGGAAACGCAATGTTATCATGGCTCGCAGAGAATTGAAAAGCTCTGGTAAGCGCGCCAGGCACGGGACCGCTCTTCTTCAGACCCTCCTGAAAGTACACACCGTGCTCTTTCAGCGCGCGGCCCGTAATCATCATAAACTCAAACCCAATCTTGGTATAGTTCAGGTATTCCGGAGGAAAAGAACCATGACTGCGTATGTATGCCTTGCGGAAATTCAGAAAGGGTTGATCTGTGTAAGACGTATAGTTAGGTGCCGCAAACATCACTTGCAGCCTTTCATACTTAGCCAGATCCACGGAGGGGTTGTCAAGCCAGGATTCAGAGCCCACGATCTGCACACCATCGCCACGCGCCTCCACACTGCTGATCACTTTCGTATAAATCAATGGATCATCAGAGGCCACGAAGACACTGCCAATGCTATCCAATTTCATCGTGAATTGAATGGGGTTCTTAAACTCATCAAACTCTGTGGGTTTGGCCAGGATGGCAATGATGCGATCAGCCGTCTCCCTTCTGAATTGCTCCGACCAAACAACCTCCAACCCGACTTCTTGAGCCCGGCGATGAAAATTGGCTGCCATGACCGAATCCTTCGGGGTGTACCCATAGAGAATCATGCACCTCTTGTTGGTTACGCGTGAAGCCAACACTTCTGCCGACCTGGAACCAAGCGTCTCCAATGAAGGCTGGAACAACATGGCGTAGGGATTCTGTCCAACATACTCCGAATTGTTCGACACCGGGTTAATCATGTTGATCCACAGTTTCGCCGAAAATTCCTGAACCGGCTTGAGTTCCTCGCGAAAGATTGGACCCACAATCAAATCGGAATTTTTCAACTCTTCAGTCTCCAGCAACTTGTTGATGACCTCCTTGCTTTGGTCAGGATCGGATGGGTTGCGGTCCGTATCATATGCCAACAACCGGATATTAATGCCTTGCCTAAACAATGAGTCGGATGCCATACGCATACCTTCATACAAATCCAGAATGAGCTGATTCTGCTTTTTGGTTGGCGATGGCTCAAGTGTGGATGCAAGGAAGGGGAACAGAACCGATACAGTATAGGTGTCCTTAAAGACGGGAGCCGGACCCATGACTGAAGTGTACTTGTCGCGGGGAAGGCTAAACCGGGTGATCACAGAATCCAGCAAGCCATGGTCCTGGCTGCCATAGGGCTGAAGAACAATCGCTCGAGCAAGGCATTTGCCTACATCCGCGTCATCAGGATATTCTTCCCACATCATCCGTAGGACCTCAGGATCAGTCACGCGCATCAGGTAGAATCGCTTTACCTTACTTATCTCGAGTTGCTCGATATAGTCTTCCAGCTTGATTTCCTTCAGTACATTCATTGCCTGGAAGTACTCCCCTTTGTCGAAATAGATTTTGGCCAGCCAATAGTTGACTTCATTGAGCTGATCCCACCCAGGATATAGCCGCTTGATTTGCAGCAACATATCCCGCGCTACTGCGCTGTAATTCTGACGCAATGCCGACATGGCATAGTAAAAGGACGCGTATTCAGTATACGGGTTATTCTTGTCATACACCATGACCAGCTTGAACGATTCCATAGCAAGATTGTACTTGCCTTCCAGGAAGAATTCCTTCGCATTCTTGTATTGCTTCTTGAAGTCCTGCGACTGGCCAGACACAACCACCAGACAACCCGCCAGCATAATGGGCACGCTGAGGAAAATCATCCGAAGTCTGGAAATCTTGTGCGTCATTGCGGTCATTCCCATTCAATGGTTGCCGGTGGCTTGGAACTGATATCGTACACCACGCGGTTAACTCCCTTCACTTTATTGATAATCTCTGAAGAAATATTACTCAGGAACTCGTAAGGCAGATGTGCCCAGTCGGCTGTCATGCCATCGGTACTTACCACGGCACGGAGGGCCACGACTTTTTCATAGGTACGTTCGTCACCCATCACACCAACCGACTGAACAGGAAGCAACATGGCTCCTGCCTGCCAAACTGTATGATACAAGTTATGCGTTTTCAAGCCATTTATGAATAGGTCATCAACCTCCTGCAATATCCGTACCTTTTCTGCCGTGATATCGCCTATGATGCGAATCCCCAGCCCCGGGCCCGGGAAGGGATGACGGCCAAGGATAGCGGAATCAATACTGAGTGCCTTTCCTACCAGCCTTACCTCGTCCTTAAATAATGTATTGAGCGGCTCCACCACTTTCAGTTTCATCTTCTCAGGAAGTCCACCCACATTGTGATGCGATTTGATCGTCACGGAAGGTCCGTTGACCGATACTGATTCAATCACATCGGGGTATATGGTTCCCTGCCCCAGCCACTTGACATCCTGAATTCGGTGTGACTCCTCATCAAACACCTCGATGAATGTTCTGCCAATTGCCTTTCGCTTTGCCTCTGGTTCCGACAGTCCTTCAAGCGCAGCGTAGAACTTGCTCCTCGCATCAACACCTTTGATGTTGAGTCCCATGCCCTTGTACGAGGCTAATACTTGTTCAAACTCGCCTTTGCGCAGGAGTCCATTATCCACAAAAATGCAATACAGGTTCTTACCGACGGCACGATGCACCAGAACAGCGGCTACAGTAGAATCTACTCCGCCAGACAGCGCCATAACAACTTTGTCATCGCCCAACTTTTGCTGCAAGGCCGTAACAGTCGATTCGACGAAGAGATCCGGAGTCCAGTCCTGCGCGCACTGGCAAATGTGCACCACGAAATTGCGGAGGAGGTTCTTTCCTTCGAGGGTATGCGTGACCTCGGGGTGAAACTGGATGCCATAAACAGGCTCTCCTCTCTTGCGAAAGGCAGCCACTTTGACGGTTGGTGTGCTGGCTATAATTTCAAAATCATCACCGATCGCATCAATGGTGTCAGCGTGTGACATCCATACCTGGCTGTCGAGACTGACTTCCTTCAATAGCTCATTGTGATGATCAACGGTGGTCAGTCGCGCCCGGCCGTACTCACGAACATGGGAAGGAAGGACATTGCCACCCGTTTTCTGGGCTATCAGTTGAGCGCCGTAACAAACCCCAAGGACAGGTAGTTTTTTGAATAGGAATAAATCGACATCTGGAGAACCGGCATCACGAACGGAGCAGGGGCTTCCTGACAAGATTACACCCTTCACAGAAGACGTGATGGGAGGGATTTTATTGAAAGGATGGATTTCGCAGTAGACATTCAGTTCGCGTACCCGTCTGGCAATCAATTGCGTATACTGAGAACCGAAATCTAGGATGAGAATTTTCTCTGGCATGCGCAAAAATAGGGTCTGAAGGTCGGTTAAAAAAATTTCAGCAAAACAGCAAAAACCCGGAACCCAACTAGTTCTCCGTACTAAAGCAGTACTCGGTAAGATAATCAGCGGCATCATCATTGCCGGAATAGAAAGCCCGGTTGAGACAACGACACCCTTCATCCAGGCGGTTCATCTGCACAAGGGCAGCACCCTTATATAACAGCGCCTCTGGGTTCTTGCTGTCTACCTGAAGCGCAAGATTCATATACTCCAAACATAGTGCGTAGTCATCGAAACTGAGGGCCAGAGAGCCCGCATACAGGTATGTAGTGACCGAGAGAGGGTTGAGTTCAATGGAACGGTCAAAGCTTAAGAGCGCGCTGTCGGGATCATCAGTGTTATAGTAGCACAATCCCAGGTAGGCTTCGACCTCGCCGTCATCCTGGAATCCCTGGGCCATTTTCAGATCAGCCTTTGCCTCAGCATACCTTGCCTTCTGGATCAGCAGCAACCCCCGCCATTTGAGAAAATCAGGATTGGGCGGCTGGAGTTCGATCGCCATGCTCAAGTTCGTCAGCTGGTTGTCTATGTCGTCAAGTTCGCGGTAGATAAACGCCTTCAGCAGTTTCGGCTGCGCAGCCATTGGAAACGCTGCCTCAAATACGTTGACGTCTTCCAGGGCTTTTTGAAATTGTTGCAGACTGTAATAGCATACTGCACGGCGATAAACGATGCTATACAGGCTACGATCCTCATACTTTCCGGACTTCATGAGGTTTGCCTCGAGTACCTTCGTGTAGAGCTTAGCAGCGCCGGCATAATCTTCACGGTTGTACAGGGTATCCGCTTCCACTGCCAAAGCCTTCCACTTGGGAGTCTTTGCGTTTTGCGCATTGACAATCGAACACGGAATGGCCAGGAAAACGAAGACGAGATGGATCGTTCTCCAGCTCATCGGCTCAATCGTTCACCAGCACCCTATTGCGCTCGCGCTTGCGGTCGTTCTCATTGAGATAGACCTTCCGCAGTCGTATGGACTTCGGAGTCACCTCTACATACTCATCACCCTGGATGTATTCGAGCGCTTCCTCCAGTGTCAGCCTGATGGCCGGAGCAATGCGCATTTTCTCTTCTGATCCCGAGGCGCGCATGTTGGTCAATTTTTTTGTCTTGGTCACGTTAATGACAAGGTCTCCGCCGCGATTGTTCTCACCTATCACCTGGCCGGTGTACACGGGATCACCCGGATCAATAAAGAACTTCCCACGATCCTGCAGATTGTGCAGACTGAATGGAATGGCTTCGCCTTCCTCCATGCTAATCAGCGAACCGTTGATACGGCCCGGTATCTCGCCTTTGAAGGGCTGGTACTCCTTATAGCGATGCGTTACTACGGCCTCTCCTGCCGTCACGTTCATCAGATAATTTCGCAAGCCAATGATGCCACGGGCAGGCATCATAAATTTCAAAATCATCCGGTCGCCTTTGGGCTCCATATTGGTCATCTCCCCTTTGCGCATAGAGACAGTTTCGATAGCCTTGCCCGCAACATTCTCCGGAAGGTCAATCGTCAACTCTTCAATAGGCTCGCAGCGAACACCATTGATTTCCTTATAAATTACCTGAGGCTGACCGATCTGGAGTTCATAGCCCTCACGGCGCATGGTCTCGATCAATATCGATAAATGAAGAACGCCCCTACCATATACCAGGAAGCTATCGGCTGACCCGGTTTCGCCCATGCGCATGGCGAGATTCTTCTCAAGTTCTTTGTCAAGACGCTCCTTGATATGACGGGAAGTCACATACTTGCCTTCCTTTCCATAGAAGGGCGAGTTATTGATCGTAAAGAGCATACTCATCGTCGGCTCATCAATGGCGATCGACTTGAGTGCCTCCGGCTTTTCAATGTCGGAGACCGTGTCGCCTATTTCAAAACCTTCAATACCCACCAGGGCGCAGATTTCTCCGGCCTTCACTTCGTCCATTTTCTTCTTTTCAAACCCCTCGAAGACGTACACTTCCTTGATGCGGGATTTAACGATGCCGCCGCTGTCACGTTTCACAAGCGCGATAGGCTGGCCGGCCTTCACACTGCCACGCTGAATCCGGCCAATGGCAATGCGTCCAATAAAGGAAGAATACTCGAGCGAGGTGATCAGTAGTTGGGTTGCACCCTCGTCAATTTTTGGAGCGGGAATGTGTTCGATGACTCCTTCCAGCAACGCGGTAATGTCTTCTGCAGGCTTCTTCCAGTCTGTACTCATCCAGCCCTGCTTGGCAGAGCCATAAAATGTGGGAAAGTTTAGCTGATCTTCGGTGGCATCGAGCGCGAACATCAGGTCAAATACCTGCTCATGCACCTCGTCGGGCGTACAGTTCTTCTTGTCTACCTTATTGATCACTACAATAGGCTTTAAGCCTAGCTGAAGGGCTTTTTGAAGCACGAAACGGGTCTGGGGCATGGGGCCCTCAAAGGCATCCACCAGCAGCAAACACCCGTCGGCCATATTCAGCACCCGCTCGACCTCACCGCCAAAATCGCTGTGGCCAGGCGTATCAATAACGTTGATCTTATAATCCTTGTAGCGGACGGATACGTTTTTGGCCAAGATGGTGATTCCGCGCTCACGCTCGAGGTCATTGCTGTCCATGATCAGTTCACCGGGGTTCTCGTGGTCCTTAAAAAGGTGTCCCGCATGCAATAGTTTATCCACCAGGGTGGTTTTTCCGTGGTCAACGTGCGCGATAATTGCAATGTTTCTGATCTTGCTGGCCTCCATAAATCCCTAAAATCTCCGTTTTTTGTAAAATAAGGTGCAAAGATAACTGAATTTAGGAAGATACGATGCGGAAGGTTACAGAAGACGGTTGCGTCAGTCACCATCAAACTCGGGGAAGTCTTCAAGGAATTCCGGAGTAATGCCATGCCCCGGCGCCAGGCAGCAAAAGTGAACCATTCCATTGGAGACTGCAACGTACTTGGCACCAATGGTCATGTTGTAGATGGCCACCTGGTTAAAGGCCCGCTGGCTCAGCTTGATGTCTGACGATTTACATTCAATCAGCATCCACGGTTTGCCACCCCGATCATAAATCAGGATATCAGACCGTTTCTGAAGGCGGTTGTAGGTGAGGCTTCCTTCGATCCGAAAGAGTGATTTAGGGTAGAAACGGTGCTCGATGAGGTAGTGGATAATGTGCTGACGCACCCACTCCTCCGGTGTCAGCACGATGTACTTCTTGCGTACCCGATCAAAAATAAAGACCTTTCCCTCACTCTTCTTAACTTTGACATCATACGCCGGAAGATTGAGGGTCGTCATATAACGAAGTACATGAAATGAAAACGAAAGACCAAATTGTGGAGAACTGGCTGCCCCGGTATACCGGCCTGGCCCTGGATGCGTTTGGTGAGTATATTTTACTCACCAACTTTGATAACTACGTTTCCAAGTTTGCTGAGTGGCACAATACAGAAGTCCATGGCCAGGACAGGGCGATGCGTTCGGCTACCGCAGACGGGATCACCATCATCAACTTCGGCATGGGCAGCCCAAACGCAGCCACCATCGTGGATTGCCTCTCTGCAGTAAAACCCAAGGGCTGTTTATTTCTCGGCAAGTGCGGAGGTCTAAAAAAGAAAAATGACCTGGGTGACTTCATCCTCCCCATCGCCGCTATTCGTGGTGAGGGTACATCCAATGACTACTTTCCGCCCGAAGTACCCGCTCTGCCGGCCTTCGCCTTGCAGAAAGCCATCTCTACAACCATCCGCGACTATAATCAGGATTATTGGACAGGCACGGTGTACACCACCAACCGGCGAGTGTGGGAATGGGATGAGCACTTTAAGGAATATCTCGTGAAAATACGCGCAATGGCCATTGACATGGAGACAGCAACTATTTTCTCCACTGCCTTCTACAATGAAATTCCTGCCGGAGCGCTGCTCATGGTTTCAGATCAACCCATGATACCCGACGGTGTTAAGACCGAAGCCAGTGATAAGGTGGTCACTGCCAGTTATGTCGACCTTCACTTGAAAATCGGTATTGATTCCTTGCGGCAGTTGATCAACAAAGGGATGACAGTCAAACACCTGCTCTACTAGGTCCGTGACAAAAACCGCTGCATTGGATGTTCGCACCGATGGCTACTTCTCAGGTGCTGTTTTTTACCTGGGGATAAGTCTGATCCTCCCAGGCCTTTTCGCCATGAAGGTTCATCCACTGGCCATGCTACCTTTCTTTCTGATCAGCATCATCACCTTGACTACCCACTATGGCGTGGAGATGGATGGCGGAGCCAAAAGCTATAGGGAATATGTATGGCTTCTTGGTCTGAAGTTCGGTGAATGGCATCCCTATGAAAAAGTGGAGTATATTTTCATCAAGCGGAACAAGAAAAGTCAGACGATCCATTCACGCATCAGCTCACGCGACCTTCATTATGAAGAGCATGACGGCTACCTTCGGTTTTCGGAAGTGAATAAGGTGCACCTGGCCTCGGCGAAGAACAGAGAATCTCTCCTCAAAGTACTGAAGCCCATCGCCAGGCAATTGAATCTTGAAATCCTGGACTATTCGGATGGTGCACCAACGGTCATCCCAGCAAACTAGAAAATATCTATCTGGGAGGTGCCAGTTTCGGCGACTTAACGCGACTCAGCAGCCCCATTCCGATGAAAAAGAATAGGGCTAGCACAAGGGTGCTGTTGCGCATACTACCGGTCACTTGATCAATCAAACCGTATGAAAAAGTACCAAAAACGATTGACATGTTGAACGTAACATCGAAGAAACTGAAGTATGATGCATGGTCAATGGAGTTGGCCGGTATCAGTTTAGCGTATGTGGCACGTGACAGGGACTGGATGCCACCCATCACCAGTCCAACCAGGCAGGCAATTCCATAGAACTCGTACTCATTGGTCGTCAGGTAGGCCAGCAGGCAAATGCCGATCCATATCCCGATCATGATGGTGAGCGACTGTTTGTTCCCGTAACGCGCTGAGACTCGGGCAAAAAGATGGGCGCCAAAGGACGCCACGAGCTGAATCAGCAGCACGGTCAGGATCAGTTTGCTATCCTGGAGCTTGAGTTCCTTTGAACCGAATGTTGCTGCCAGGTACATGACCGTCTGAACGCCCATGTTAAAGAAGAAATAGGCGGCGAGGTACTGTCGGAGGTCGGCGTGATGCGTGAGGCTTCTCCAGACCTTCAACAATTCATTGTATCCATGAAAGACAAGGCGTTTGCGGGATTGGTCGCGGCGGCGTTCCGGCAGGTTGCGAAAAGTAAACTGCGAGAATCCGATCCACCACACACCAACCATAATGAAGGAAAACCGTGTAGCCGAATCATCGCTCGAGAATCCGAATTTTGGCCAGTACATGATCATGATCAGGTTGATAACGAGCAGCACGACCCCGCCGTAGTACCCCATGGAATAGCCTTTGGCGCTGATGGCGTCCATCCGGTCTTCCGAGGCGATCTCGGGAAGAAACGCATCGTAGAAGACAACGCTTCCGGCATAGCCGATACTGGCCAAAATACTGCAAACGATCCCCCACTCTACGCGGCCGCGCTCAAAGAAGAACAAACCCATACAGGCAAACCCTCCGATGTAAACGAATATTTTCATGAAGGTCTTCTTGTTGCCGGCATAATCCGCCATACCCGAAAGCAAGGGAAGCAATGGGGCAATCAGCAGAAAGGAAAACGAGATGGCATACGAATAGAGTACGGAATTGGTAATGGAGAATCCAAGAAAGTCCACCTGATCACTGCCGTCAGGAGCAGTGGTGACCGCCTGATAGTAAACCGGAAAGATGGCCGAGGTGATGACCAAAGAGTACACCGAATTGGCCCAATCATACATGACCCATGCGCGGACGACCTTAGCGTCGTTCTTCGCGGGTGGGGCAGTCGCTATCATCATTCAAGATAAAGAAAAAAGCCCCTTCATCAGGGGCTTCTTCACTTCAAGATAAACCTGTACTTAAATTTCTTCTTTTCTCGCCAGGGTAGTATAAAGGATCTTTCTTGCATTGGCTTTGCGGAGTTCTGACTCCACATCAGCGATAATGCCACGCTTGGCTTCTTTATCAACCTTGAGGGAAACGGTCATTTGGTCTCGCTCATTTTCAGCGATCATATCGCGCTGACGGCTGACCCAGAGGATGATATCCTTGGGTTCGATAAACTGGTCGTCAACCTGGATCTTAGGTTCCTTACCGTATTGTTCGAGCTTGCGAGGCTCTCCGATATACAGGTTTACCACGAGTGACTTACGAAGGAGTTTCCTCATCTGCGAAGCCTCGGGGATCCTCTGCTGCACGTCAATGGCTGTTTCACGAAGCTGTGTCGTTACCATGAAAAAGAACAGCAACATGAACACCACGTCGGGCATGGACGATGTCGGAATACTTTGGTTCGGCTTTATTTTCCCTTTAAACTTTCCCATGGGTCAGATTCTCATTTGTTAGTTGCCCACCTTGGTGGGTTCTGCAATCGATAGTTTCATGGGTATACCTACCGTACCATCAGGACGGCGGTCGCGACCCTTGTCATAAAGTACCTGGTTTTCCGGTACCGATAAGTCAGACGACAACTCGCGCCATCTGGCATTGGTGACACCAGCACGTTCGGCATAGATATCGTAATAGGCACCCTGGCATATATCCAGGATTTCAATAAACCGCTTGTGGCTTGTTCCGCGGTCGGTCTTGAATGATACGATGGCGTCTTCCGGGCTATCCGATGAAGCGGGATCAACACCATTGTTGGTGATGAACTTCTTGATCATATCTTTTAAACCCGAAACATCAGACATCGGCTCACCTTCGACCAACAAAGCATCGGAAGAGTTGATCTGAATCTTGAACATGTTCCGCTCCTGCACCTTGATATCCTCCGGCGGAATGGCCTCCGGTGGCGGAGGGAGCTGGATACTCAATCCGCGGTCGTTGGCGATCGTGGTAGTAACCAGGAAGAACGTCAACAGCAGAAAGGCAATATCGGCCATCGAAGCGTTCGGAATATCAGGCGTTGAACGTGCCATTACTTGATTGCTTTAGCGATGAACGAATAGACAAGACCCGCTACTGCGGTGAAGAAAACAATGTAAAGCATGATCAGTCCTGCACCAATGAACTTTGAGCTTGAGGGGGTAACTCCATATGATGCAGTGACCAGGGTGACCTCGTCATCGGAAAGTGCATAAGCAACACCGAAGACAACGACCAGGGCAACCACCGCAAGACCGGACTTCACCAGATCTTTAGGAGCTTTCAAAGCACTGATCAATGGAAGGCCAACGGAAGCAACAAGGGCCACAATAAACAGGAAGTATGCGAAGTACATTCCGCCTGTAATCAGGCTACAGCCGAAATCGCTGATGCCATTATCTACACAAATCGTCTCCATTATTTCGTCATTTTGTGCTTAACCAGCAGATCAACCAGGGAGATCGAAGCATCTTCCATGGCATTGACCAGGCTATCAATTTTCGAAACGAGGTAGTTGTACAACACCTGAAGGATCATACCCACGATAAGACCGCCCACTGTTGTGATCAAGGCGATCTTCATACCACCAGCCACAACCTGAGGAGAAATGTCACCGGCAGCTTCGATCGCGTCAAAGGCGAACACCATCCCTACTACTGTTCCAAAAAATCCGAGCATAGGTCCGAGTGAAATGAAGAGCGAAATCCAAATCAAACCGCTTTCCAGTTTACCCATCTCGACACCGCCGTAGGAAACTACTGACTTTTCAACCATGTCAACGCCTTCTGATGCGCGCATTAAACCTTGTGTGAAGATCGATGCCACAGGACCCTTGGTATTCTTGGTGACATTCTTAGCTGCCTCAACACCACCCTTGGCGAGGGCATCCTCCACCTGGGTTAACAATTTCTTGGTATTGGTTGTCGCGAGGTTAAGAACAATGATACGTTCAATGGAAATGGCCATACCCAAAATCAGGGTAATCAGGATGGGCCACATAAAGGGTGCACCGCCCTGAATGAACTTTTCCTTGAGAAGTTGATGAAAGCTTTGCTCTTCCGTATCATCCGTTACTGCTGCACCAGCTTCATCCGTTTGTTCTGTGGCGGGCGCGGTGGCCGGAGATTCCTGAGCAAATGAAGCGAATGCCCCAAAAAGGAGCGTGCATACAATAGCGAGAATCGAGAATTGTTTTTTCATGGTTTAAGGTTTAAGTCTATTCTTGAAGTGGCCAAAATTAAAGTTTTTGTCTATTTCTAAACAAAAAATGACAATTTTTTCCACGAAAAAACGAGTTTTCCTCGAACACTCGTATGGTTTAACCCCCCTGACGGTCAAAAGTCACTTTAAACGGAGGATTTATCATAGCACTTGCCACAACAAGGACTAGCAACCTACCATGAAATGCGTTGGACTCCAAACTTATGGCAAACAGCGTGGAAGTTGGTAAAGGGGAATATTCTATATTTCTTTGTGGCCTTTTCCGGAGAGGTGTCCGAGTGGTTGAAGGAGCACGCCTGGAAAGTGTGTATACTCGAAAGGGTATCGCGGGTTCGAATCCCGCCCTCTCCGCTAAACTACGCCTTCACCGCACTTGCCATCGCTATGGCTTCGTTTAGCAGGCCCTCACGTCAAGGTTAAGTCCATTAAGCTTCACTGATGTGGTTCGTTTATTTTTTGAAGAGTCAGACCAAGTCATTTACCTATATAGGTTCAACCAATAACCTCGAAAGGCGGTTGAAAGAGCATAACGCTGGCTTGGTTCAATCCACAAAACACTATAGGCCCTTTGACTATTCAGCCTATATTGCTGTTCAGACCGAGGAAAAAGCCAGGGATATAGAAAAGTACTTTAAGACAGGCTCGGGCAAATCGATTCTCAAAAGGAGAATCCTCTAGCTGACGAAGCCTTGGCGTAGTCAGCCCTTTAGCTGACGAAGCCTTGGCGTAGTCAGCCCTTTAGCTGACGAAGCCTTGGCGTAGTCAGCCCTTTAGCTGACGAAGCCTTGGCGTAGTCAGCCGCCCTCTCCGCTAAACTACGCCTTCACCGCACTTGCCATCGCTATGGCTTCGTTTAGCAGGCCCTCACGTCAAGATTAAGTCCATTAAGCTTCACTCGGTCGAAATTGTTTCCGCAGTGTTGGCAGGCCTCTGACTTAGACAGTAATCTCCCCTGCTATGGGCTCGTTGATCCGCTTTTTCGTCTCTACCACGCCATATTCACCCAGCAACAGCATGAGCTTGGTCACAGCGGCCTCGACAGTCATATCCGCTCCGCTGATCACGCCGATTTCCACTAACCCTCTGCTGGTCTCGTACTTACCCTGAACCACCATACCTCCTGGACATTGTGAAATGTTCAAGACAAGAAGTCCGCGATCAATGCCCTCCTTAAGCAACCGTAGAAACCAGGCTGAAGCCGGAGCGTTACCTGCACCAAAGGTTTCCAGGATTAATGCCTTCAGATGAGGATTGCGCACGACGGGAGCCATAGCATCCTCCGTAATGCCCGGGAAGAGCTTCAACACAGCCACATGCTGATCGAATGAACGTAAAACCTTGAGCGCACCCGATCCCGCGGTGCGGATAGCCTGGTCATTGTAGTTAATCGTAACGCCGGCCTTGGCCAGGTGCGGGTAGTTTTCTGAGTGAAAGGCGTCGAAATGCATACTCTCCACCTTCCTGGATCGGCAGCCCCGAATGAGCTCATAGTCAAAGTAAATACAAACTTCAGGCACCCGAGGCTTACCGTCGCGAACCGAACTCGCTATCTCGAGCGCAGTAATGAGATTTTCTCTGGCGTCTGAGCGTGACTCGCTGATCGGGAGCTGGGCACCCGTGAAGACCACTGGTTTTAAGAGATTCTGTAGCATGAAGGCCATCGCAGAGGCTGTGTACGCCATCGTGTCTGTGCCGTGCAATACCACAAAGCCATCTTGTGATGTGTAATTTGTCTCTATGATATCACCTATAGCCTGCCAATGCCTGGGTTCGATATCCGAAGAATCAATAGGATTCTCGAACGCAATGACGGTTATCTGAAGAAACAGGTTCCTGAGCGTTGGCAGGTGCTCCAGTATCAGCGCAAAGTCAAATGGCAACAGTACGCCGGTGGCATCACGCACCATGCCGAAGGTTCCACCGGTGTAAATGATCATCACGCGGGCCCGGGGTTTGGCCGGTAGTGCCGCATTGATTGTAAGCGTCTTGTAGTTCATTAACGGAAATCTACGGGTTTGTCAGCTATCCTTAGATGATCGGTCACGAAAAACAGCAGCCGCATTCCGAGTGGTGGCTTGCTTGATCTCATCCAATGTCACCCCAAATATAGCGGCAACCCTTTCGGCGATCATGGCGATATGGGCGGGTTCGTTACGTTTACCTCGGTTTGGAACGGGCGCCAGGTAGGGGCTGTCGGTTTCGAGAACGATGCGTCCGAGTGGAACCTGGGGGAGCACCTTATCAAGGCCGCCATTCTTGTATGTTGCTACGCCGCCGATACCAAGATAGAATCCCAGATCGATGATGCGCTTGGCCTGCGACTCCGATCCTGTAAAGCAATGAAAGATGCCGGTAAATTCTTTTTCGACAAAAGGTTCCAGTAGTTCAATGGTTTCATCGATCGACTCACGGCAATGAATAACAATGGGTAAGTTATATTCTTTGGCCCACTTAACCTGGATAAGAAACGCTTCCTTCTGTTGATCCCAGAATGACTTGTCCCAATACAAATCGGTACCCATCTCTCCTATTGCGGCGAAAGTCCGCTTGCGCAGCCAGTCTTCCATGGTATACAACTCCTTTTCAAAACCCCGTTTAACAGAACATGGATGCAGTCCCATCATGGCGATACAGAAATCAGGATTTCGCAATTCCGTTTCCATCATCGCATCGATAGAGGCTACGTCGATGTTGGGCATGTATATCTTTCCAACGTCGGAAGCTCTCGCCCGCGCAAGCATGTCAGGGCGGTCACCATCAAACTCCTCTACGTAGATGTGAGCATGGGTGTCGGTTAGTAGTTTCACGCGAAGATGTATTTATAGAATACCAGGACTCCAATGGCCAGGGCAGCCATGGAAGCGACAAGGACTCCACCGGCCGCGATGTCTTTAATCCTGCCGGCCTGCTGATTCCGCTTGCTTTCTATGAAATCGACCAATCCCTCGACGGCAGAGTTCATCAACTCCGCCGAGATCACGAGTCCGATGGCCAGTATGACCAATCCCCACTCCACGCCAGACAGATTGAAGTAGATCCCGGTTGCCGCCACCAGCATAGCAGCACCCAGATGGAATTTCATATGAGGCTGACTGGCAACGGCTATCCGAAGGCCATTGATCGCGAACCCAAGGCTCCTGATGAACTGTTTCATGATAGTAGTTTTTTAATCTGCGCCGCCAGCAGACCCTCTTGCTTGAGGTAAGCACCCAGTCCACGAGAAGCACGCGCACCCAGTATAGCCTCCTCCAACACAAAGTTCTTCTGATCCTGGCAAAAAGCAATGCCTTCCTTGTGCAGAACGGTCGCAAGCCATTGTTGCTCGGGCTGTTGCGGTGTAGGAACCAAAGCTGCCTTCTTGCCCAAAGCAATCATGTCCATGATGGTACTGTATCCGCTCCTCGCAACGATCACCTCCGATTTCCGCACCTCGTCCTCCATTTGTGAGGCTGGAAGGTGGCTGACAATTTCCAGCAAGCCGTCTTTTACCAGAATATTTTCACCAGGCTGGCCGGTCACCATCAGGGCTCTGCCAACGAATGTTTTGAATTGCTTCCGCATCATTGATTCAAAAACTGATCGCTGAGGTTCCGGTCCTGAAAGAATGGCCATTACCTGATACTTGGCTGGCTGATCGGGCAGCGCCTCAAATCGAGAAAGCCAACCGATGTGCTCAAAAGGAATGGTGCTTGATAGAAATCGACTCGTCAACCCGCTGTCTACCTGATCCGGAACCCAGACATACTGAAACCTGCGAACAAAGGATTGAAGTCGGCGATTGACCAATGGCTCAAGCCACGACCACGCTATGGGCATCCGAACATGAATCTGATGTGTGATGAATGCGGTCGGAATACTTTGGCAATAGCACCCATACCGATTGTCGGAAATCAGCGCGTGGATATGCAAGTTTTTTACCAAAACCTCAATCTCCTGATGCTCCCTGCGTATGGTACGGATGAAATGGGGTAATTGAAGTGCCATCGATAACGCCATTGATCCGTTACGTGGATACTTCGGATTGTAACCGGGCAATTCGTGATAAGAGAGCGCCGGAAATTCTTGCTTCAGCAATACGCCCGCTGATCCGGAAGAAGCCAACAGCACTTCGCTACCTTGTCTTTGCAGTTCTCGCACCACTGGAACACAGCGGGTTGCATGACCGAGTCCCCAGTCCATCACACAAAGGAGTACGCGCTTCACGGCAATGACTTAAAGGTGTACCCTTGTGCGCTGAAGTGATCGAGGAATCGTGGCAGCGTGTACGTCATGTTTCTTTCAGCCTTTAAACTGTCGTGAAAAACAACGATGGAGCCCGGACGTGTCGCGGCAACACTTCCACGCAGGCAGGCCCCACCCGAAAGGTTTTTTGCGTAATCGTTGGTCAGAACATCCCACATGATAATTCTATAGTCTCGCAATGCGGAAATTTGCCGCCAGGTCATGCGACCGTACGGCGGACGGAAGAGGTCCGTCGGACCGGAGGTTGTTTGCCCTCTGCTCATCATCTCCTCGCGGCACCGTCTGACACTGTCAAGGTACAAGTCGAGATTTGTCTGCCAGCCGTTGAGATGATTGAATGTATGGTTACCAACCGCGTGTCCTTCCGTAATAACACGATGAAATATCGCCGGGAATTTTTGCACGTTGTCGCCGATACAAAAGAAGGTTGCCTTCGCATGGAAGCGAGCCAGTTCATTCAGGACAAATTCTGTCGGTCCTGGCACTGGCCCATCGTCGAAGGTGAGGTAGATGACTTTTTCGAGCTTCGAAAGCCGCCAGGTAAGTCCGGGGAACAGCCACGGAAGGAAAAAGGGATTGCGAAAGAAATAGCCGACAGCCACGGGTGTTCTGGTCCAACTGCAAAAATAGGAAACCCTGCCGGGAATATCAGTTCACCCGGCAGCTGAGCATCGTGATGTCGTCGCGATAGCTGTTTCTGCCCTTGAATCCATCCAGTCCAACAATGATATCCTGGTGAATCGTCTTAAGATCTTTGTGATGGTTCTTCTCGAAGTAGTCCATGAGCGACTGTTGGCCGTACTCCACACCTGCTTCGTTGACAGTTTCGGTGAGTCCGTCGGTATAACAAAACAACAGAAAATCGTCAAGATCGGTAATGAATCCTTCTCGCAGGGAGGGCAGCGGGTGCATGGCACCCAGTACCGTGCTTCCTTCCTCCAGCAAGCGTATGCCGTGCTTCTTGTCGTACAGTAGCGGAGGGTTGTGCCCAGCATTTACATACACCAACGTTTTGAGGTTGATGTCGTATATCGCGCCGAAGAATGTGATGAACTTTTCTCCTTTCGCGTTTTCCAGCACCTGATAGTTGAGTGCCTCCACAATCTCTGTAAGGTTCGGCATTTGCCGGAGGAGCGTGCGGAGGGATGCCTGAAAGTTAGACATCATCAGAGCAGCCGGGATGCCCTTTCCGCTCACGTCGGCAACGCAAAGCAGGAATTGATTCTTGTTGATCGGAATGAAATCATAATAGTCGCCGCCGACCAGATCATGCGGAAGGTAACTCGCCTCCATTTTAAGACGCTCGGTGTTGGGAAGCTTCTCCGGGAAGAGGAACTGCTGCACATCGCTGGCGATTTCCAGCTCCTTGCGGAATGCCTCCTGCTCAAGTTGTTTGCGTGCCAGCTTCTTGTTCTCAATAGCTACTATAATGATGTTGCTGAGTGCCTGGATGAACTTGACTCCATCCTGTACGTCGTTGGTACCGTTGGCCCCATCAAGGCCGCCGACAAAAACCACAGCGAGCGTGTCATTCTCGTGGGCTACCGGGATGACCAAATCAAATTCGTGAAACTCACACTCCTCGTCAAATTCAACCATCTTATGTACCTGGCGGATGAGGTGAAAGCGACTGTCGAGCTGAAGCTTAAAAAAATTCTTTTTGGTGCCGAAGTTGGCCTGGCAATTCCAACGTTCATCAAAAACATAAAGGGCCAGTTTCCGGATATTCAGGTTCGAACGCAAGGTGAAATGAAAGATCTTATACAGTGACTCCTCGGGCACGTTGCTATTGATGGCCTGAGTAATCTCCAGCAGGGCATTGAGTTCCAGCTCTTTGCGGTCCAATCGCTTCTTGATCTCCACGACGTCCATGTTGTCTTCAACGGTAAAATTAGAATAAAATTACCCTCGGGCGTAATTTCTGTCCTTCCAACGGTATGGCGCCAGGAGGGAATACACGCCAACGCCCACGACGTATACCGGGTAGATGACTTGCAGGACCAGGAAGGCAATGACATCCATACGGTGATCAAGGAACCTCCCAACCCAATAAATAAAAACACCTTCCATGAATATCTTCATCGCAATGGCTACCGAGGACAATCCGGGTGAGGCGATGTTAACAATCAACAAACCGAAGAATGATACTTGCGCTGCGAGCACAAATACGGCCACCAGCCGCGCCACGGCATCGCTGTTGTGCTTCCATTTTCCTGCCCAGCGGATACGCTGCTGAACAAATTGATCAAGGCTTCTTTGTGCACTGGTACTAACAACAGCCTCATAATAGTTGAGAAACCGAACTCCATCAGGGTATCGACGGAAGATTTTCCTCATAAGAAATTCATCGTCGCCTGATGCAACGCCAAGGTTGTCATCGTATCCACCAACCGCTTCGAACGCATCCCTACGGAAAGCCAGATTGGCTCCGTTGCACATGATTGGATGTCCAAGCCCAACCGCAGCCGCCGTCGTGCCGGTGATCGCGATAAACTCTCCCATCTGCAATTTGCCAAAGAATGCTTCAGATCCCTGGAGGCGCACTGGTCCAATCAACATTTTCGCACCCGAATCATTGAAGTAGGATGCGATGCAGGTTAGCCAGTTCTTGGAAAGTGTACAGTCAGCATCGGTGGTGGCAATAACTTCAAACCGTGCAGATGCGATACCGAACTGAAGTGCTGACTTCTTCCCGGCCTTTCCTTCAGGAAGGTTCAGAAGTACGGCGTTGGTGACGCCTTCAATGGCCTGGGTTGCCAATTCGAACGTTGCGTCGGAGGAGTGATCATTCACAATGATGACCTCATACCGGTCAGCGGGGAAAGCCATATTGGTAAGGAGGTGCGTCAAAGCCGTTATATTCTCAGATTCATTGCGCACCGCCACAACAATTGACACTGATGGGAGGACGCCCGCTCTGGATGGCATTGATTGCCGGCGGATTCTGACCCAACCCGCGAGCAGTGTTGCTACGAGAACAACGTACAAAGCTAATATCAGGCTGAAAACCAAAGTCATTGCGTGATTGTCAGTACTTTTGGGGGTGCGTGTAAGTAAAGTAGAAAAAAAATCGGGTAAGCCAATACCCCGCCTGGCCGCTTCAAAGGAACAGATTATCCTGGGCCTGGATCCAGGCACCAATGTGATGGGCTATGGCGTGATCATGATACACGGACGATCCCTCAACCTTCTGCAGTTTGGGGTCATTCAACTCTCCAAATTTGATTCCCACGAACTGCGCTTGAAAAAAATATTTGACCGTGTATTGACCCTTATCGATGAATTCAATCCTGATGATGTGGCACTAGAGGCTCCGTTCTTTGGTAAGAACGTACAGTCGATGCTGAAGTTGGGTCGTGCGCAAGGAGTGGCCATGTCAGCCGCCCTTCATCGGGGAATACCCATCGTTGAATACGCTCCCAAGAAGGTAAAGCAGTCGGTCACAGGCAATGGCAACGCCTCTAAAGAACAGGTTGCGCGCATGCTGATGCAGATTTTTGCTTTTAAGGAACTCCCGAAACTTCTGGATGCCAGCGATGCCCTTGCGGTAGCCGTCTGTCATCACTATCAAAAAGGAGGAGCGCAAGCGAAGACCAAGTCGTGGGGTAGCTTTCTCAAAGAGAACCCCAAACGAATCAAGGGCTTCTAGTCCCAACTTTGCGGCTTTGCGGCTTTGCGAGAAAATTATCTCACGCAAAGGCGCCAAGACGCAAAGGATCACTTCTTTGTCATCTCGAAAATACCAAAGCCAAACGAGCATCCACAGTGGTTCGCAATAATCTCCTGAGTCAAAGTCACATTTTCATGAAGGTTCCCTTTGTCATCAACAAACGAAAACCGATCCAGCCGGTAATGGGGTTCCAGCAGTGACAACAAATAACCCAACCCAAACACACGGTGTGCATTGAACTCAATTCGTTGCGGACCGATGGGTGCTGAGAGATAGAACTTTCCTCCCGTTTTCAAAACCTTGTGCATGTTCTCCAATCCCTTCTTGTGACCATCGACATCAATTGGATCATTGTAGCGCCCCAGGCCGAAATGTTCAATCACATTCAGGGAAGACAATGAATCAGTATAATTATAGAGCGAAGGCGGAATATTCATGAAGTCTGCTGTCACGAAGCGGATGTTGCGCACCGAGGCTTGTTGGGGGCGGATATCGAAGACCTCGATCTCCCGGAAGGCAGCGACATGGGCGACGAAGCCATCTACCCTTGATCCTACGTCGACATGCTTGATGGGTTTATTCTCAAATACACGTTGAGCGATTTGGAGATCTTCATGGAAGTAGTGACTCTTCAGATCACCGTTGGTTTCAAACCGCTCGCGCAGAACCGGATACAGCCCGTTGATGACGAATTCATTGTTCCCCTTCAATTGCTTTCGGATAGCACGCAGGTCACGGCGGAAGTACGGCCAGCCTTTGATGCTACGGCCGATGAGCTTCGGGTTGATGCCCAGACTTGACAATATCCTATAGAGGGAACTAAACATTCGACAGTTGCTGGTAAAGTTGGATCAACCGCTGAGACTCTGCCTCCCAGTTGTACTTCTCAAATATCAGCTTTCTTCCGCGGCTTCCCATTACTGCTGCGCCTTCGGGATTCGTCACAAGGGCAACAATGGCCTTCGCGATCTCTTGAGGCTTCAGGGGATCAACCACGATGCCGGCATCACCTTCACGTACGAATGTGGCCGACTCGCCTTCTGCAGAGGCAATCACGGGCATTCCTGCAGCCATGTATTCGAAGAGCTTGACAGGGTAGTTGGTTTTGTATCGCTCTATTGGATGCGGTACAATGATTCCGATCGATCCCTTATACAACGTACTGATCATCTCGCTATAAGGTAGCCATGCGCGATAGTCCACAGCGTACTTTGGCAGCAGCGTCTGTTCCAGGGTAGCTGGTGCAAATTTGCCTCCGAGGATGAATTTGATATCCACTTTCTCCCGGGCTATCCGATGCCCTTCCAGCATTTCTTCAACCCCCCTGGCTCTGCTAAGTAACCCAACATACACCAGGCTTTTCTCCCGTTGGGCATACTGCACCTCATTCTTGAATGAATCTTTCCGTGGAAAGTTACGGATGAGCGTCACTTTTTGGGGTGGAAAGTACTTTGCGATCACCGGCTCAGCAACGATGATCGCAGCGAAACACCATCCGGCAAGTTTCTCGAGCAGTCGATAGAACCATGTGTAGGGCAACTTCAAAATCGGTGGAATCCAATGCTGGTAGGATATCTGCAGAGGCGTATCCTCGTGGGCATCGTAGATTACGATTCGTCCACTGCATCTCAACATGATTCCGATAACCAGCAATTCCGAATCGTGAAGGTGAAAAATCGAATTGCGTGGTTGTTGGAGTGCACGGCGAAAAATTCTCCAAGGGCAGAGGATCAATTGCTCCCAACCCTTTCGTGGCAATGGGATAGCTTGAATATGAATACCCTCTTCCTCGATGGACTCCGAATGTGGCAGGATGATTGTGACATCAAAGCCCGCACCCTTCAGGGACAATGCCTCTTTGTGAAAGATGCGTGTGTCGAACGGTTTGTGCCCGGCGTTGGCAAGCATCACCACAGGTCGAGTATGCTTCATAGCCTGATCCAGGATTCAGGTATTAGGTCCTTCGTATTGTAGACCCTGCTGGGGTAAACCGGCTCCTTCTTCTCCAGGAAATTCGACTTGAACCATTGCCGTGGGGCGATGACGACTTTGCCCGGGTTGTTGTTCAACCACGCACCCCACCAACTGAAGGTGCTGTTGGCTATAATGTTGTGCTTGCACGAGGCCATCAGCAGAAGATCCTTGTATGCATCTGCGCCGGTATTGTGTTCAACGAACTCTGCGTCCCCAACCGCGACGTTGGATTTGCACCAGACCATATCATCCGAGAAAAAGTAGAAGATCGGGTTTCCTACGCGATGCCTCAACAAGTCCATGGCTTCCGCGTAATAGGACTCGGGCAGCCCTCCGAAGAAAGAGGAATAGGTAGCAGACGTATAATCACCCCGGCGCACATGAATGGCTACGCTATGCTGTGCTTGCATCGTCTTCTGTAGGTCGGCATTCCTGGGGTCCAAGGGGGCTCTGGGTGCCAACTGCTGACGTACCAGGCCCGCAATACCATCAAAGTACTTCTCGCTCTGCCAATAACCTGACAGGTAGATATCCCTGGGCAGCGAGAAGAAGTCTTCGTAGAAATGATAGTGCGGCTGGGCAAATACGGCCGGGCAGCGGAAATAGTTGTTTCGTTTATTCAGGTAACGGCTGATCGGGTTGCTACCGGTAAAGTGATGCACTTCCTCACGCGTCGCTTCCATCGCATCGATGTTGAATTTATCCAGCTCGAACTTCCTGTATGGGTGCTTCGAATAAGTGTGCAGATCGAGCTTCAATTCAACGCTATGGTGCGCTGCAAGGGCACGCCCGGCGGCATATTGAAACAGTTGGTTGCCGAGTCCACCCCGAAGGCGAGCGATGATCATCCGATATTCCTTATACTTGTGATCAAAAATAGGGGGATGGGCCTGAAACAAAAAATCAAGCAACTGCCGGGGATCTACAACCTCCTCCTCGCCTTCCTCAATCGAACCAACTATTTCAACTGGAGTTTTCATCGTCGCTTCAATCGCTACAAGTTATCCCCTTATTGGCAGCACCGCATCGACACTGTTTTGGCCAGCGCCGACAACACCCGCATTTCACGGGTGTCCGATGCGGGCAAGATTTTTCCAGAGTACCAATTGCTCGCCAACGGTTTGAAGATTACACTGGGCAGCTACTATGACTATGGCAACACCCATTTGCTGATTGCCAACCGCGGCGTACATGAGCCCCAGGAAGAGTTCGCCTTTGAGGAAGTACTGAAAACAATGCCACCCGGTGCCACCATGATGGAATTGGGTAGCTACTGGGCTTTCTACAGTCTTTGGTTCGCCAGCACCGTTTCCGCGGGGCGTTGCATCATGGTCGAGCCAGACCCTCACAAGATGAACTTCGGAAAACTGAATTTCAAACTGAATAGCCTGTCCGGTTCTTTCGATTTGGGATTCATTGATGATACACCCAAAACAGATAATGCCATCCCCACCTATTCAGTGGACTACCTGATGGAAAAGCATCATATCAACCACCTAAACATTTTACACAGCGACATCCAGGGGTATGAATTGGCCATGTTGAAGGGATGCAAGCATGCGCTCCGTCGCGAGGCCATTGACTACTTTTTTATCTCCACGCACACCAATAAGTTGCACAATGATTGCATTGAGTTGTTGCAAGCATCAGGGTTTGTGATTGTGTGCGATGCCAATCTGGATGAGAGTTATTCTGTCGATGGACTTATCGTCGCAAAACGGAAGGGGGCGACTGGTCCGGATAGGATTGATATTTCGAAGAGGAGGTAGCCGTAGGGCGATCCTTCTAAGTTTCCTTCCCGATTACCCAAGCTCCACGCTTGCCCTTTCTGGATGCAAAGTATCCTGGCTTCATGTCTTTCAACTCCCTGAGGGTCGGATCCATCTCCATCATCTCATTAAACCCCAAGATTTTCACCACGGCTTCGAAATCATCAAACTCATCATCACTAAAAAATAACCAAGCTCCGTCCTCAAGTTCCCGAGAAACGTAAGTGATTCTCTTTTTATCAACGAGCACAAATGTTGTCGTAAAGACAGCGAGGTCCAGCGGTTTCGATTTGCTAGCTGTCTTTTGATTCTCTTTCATTGATGCTCACTCAAACTCTACCTGCGGACCGCCAGGTAATTCGCTGAAAGAAATACTTCCAGCTTCTCGTTATACTCCCGGATGGGCTGAAGGCCATCGGACACTACGCGATATATGGCGTAATGGTCCCGGAAGAAATTATAGAAGTCCCGAAAGTATGTCCGTGAATCAATATTACACCCGCCGAACTCAAATTGGATGATGCCAATCCTACCCTCGTCCATCATCCGCTTCCCTCCTTTCAATACCGCCAACTCGTGGCCTTCAACGTCCAGTTTCAGAAAGTCAATGCGCTCAATATTGCTCTGCCCACAAAAAAGATCGAGCGTGGTAAGTTCGATGGTCTCGTGGGCTGAGAAATCAATATGATGATATGAAAGGTCCCGGGGATATACCGAGGCAAGGCCTGAACCTTCTTTGTCGGAGTACAATTCAACAAAGCCCGGCTCCTCACCGAAGCCCTTATTCACCAGGTGCACAAAAGGAAGATCTGTCACCTGGTTTTGAAGCAAGCCAAAGGTCTTTTTGGAAGGCTCAAAAGCATAGAGCTGATAACTTAATCCCTGCCAAGCCTCAATGAGGTGGCGGACGAAGACGCCCTGGTTGGCACCAACGTCAAACAACACAGCCGTCGGTGATGTAATCATTTGGCGGATATCACTGACCAGCCTGGTTTCGCCGTTGTGTGCATAATCGCTTGCGCGGCCGTAGTTCATGCCTTTCAGCGCCAGGTTGTAGAGGCGTAGGTAAAACCGTTGCAGGCTTTGCTTTCCCAAAATGGGTTCCAGGAGGCTCATGATCGTTTCCAGGCTAGGGGCCGAAGCCCATATGTTTTGCAAATAAAGTATTTTGCGGGTAGATAATTCCATCCATGGGTCTGATTGTCCGGCAAAGCATCATCACCACCATCATCAGCTATGTCGGCATCGCCATCGGCTATGTCAACTTATTGTACCTCTACCCACGTTTCCTCTCGCCTGAGCAAGTTGGTTTGATGCGCACGCTGCAAGACTCCGCCATCCTCATGGCCCAGTTTGCGCAGTTCGGCCTGGCCCAGAGCATCATCCGGTTCTTCCCAAAGTTTCGCGAGCAGCAAGACAGTGGGAAAAATTTCATTAACGTCATTCTGCTTTCCGGACTAGGGACGTTTAGCCTGTTTTTACTAATCTTCTTCATCTTCGAAGGGTCTATTGTTTCCTATTTTGAATCGAATGCTGCCGATTTCATTCACTATACAGGCCTTGCATTGTGGCTTACGTTCATTATCGTCATGACAACGCTCCTCGAGGTTTACTCGCGCTCACTGCTAAAGAACGTTCTGCCGAATTTGTTGAAAGAAATCCTTGTCCGGGTACTCCTGGCTGTACTGGTGCTTCTTTACTTCCGCGATATGATCACGTTTCCGGAAGTAATGATGGGTTCTGTGCTCATTTATGTATTCACGTTTGCCATACTCCTGGGAGCCCTGATGGCTGAAGGCCGGCTGGCGTTTACTTTAAAGCCAAATCTTGATCCTGCTGTGCGCAAGGAACTGATACGGTTCAGCCTGCTGAGCTTCGCAGGCACTGCAGGACTCATTATTATAGGAAAAGTCGACAGCCTGATGGTTGCTGCATTGCTTGGCCTTGCTCCAGTGGCGATTTACACCACCTCGTTCTATATGGCCACCGTAATCGAAATCCCAAAAAGAGCCATGACGCAGGTGGCGACACCGCTTATCTCGCGCGGGTTTGAAAGGGACGATATGGTGGAGATCAGCACCATCTACCGCAAGACCGCCCTTAACCAGTTTATTATTGGGACGTTGCTGCTCATCGGCATTGCCGCAAACCTTGATTCCATCTTTATGCTGATGCCAAAAGGTGAAATCTACAACGCTGGCAAGTGGGTGGTTATTATCGTGGGCGCGGGTAAACTGGTCGATATGCTGTTTGGTCCAAGCAGCGAGATCATTGTTTATTCGAAATACTACTGGTTCAACATTGTGCTCATCGTGATCCTCGCAGTGGTGATCGTTACCGCCAACAACCTCCTCATCCCTTCCTATGGTATTGAAGGTGCCGCGATGGGGGCGGCCATTACAATGGTGATCTTCAACTCAGTCAAGTATGTGTTCATCTGGGCGAAGATGGGATTGCAGCCGTTTACATGGGGGTTTACCAAAGTTTTGGGTATTGGAGCTGTGGCATGGACTGCGTCCATGCTGATGCCGCGGATGGATACCGTTCTCCTGGATATGGTGGTTCGATCCGCCCTCATCGGGGGGATCTTTTCAGGGCTCGTGCTTGGGTTGCGACTGTCGCCGGAGGCAAATGACCTGGCGGTGAGAGCGCTGAAAATAATAAAGCACACGGGGTAGATTTATCCAATTGTAGAACCATTTTCCAGTTCTTCCGTTTGACTCATTATTCATTTTACATACATTTAATGAATAAATGATCAAGACACGTGAAAGGAACCCATATTGGCGAATTTGAAGAACTGATCCTGCTGACCATCGCGGCATTAATGAGCGACGCCTATAGCGTAGCCATTGTTGATGAATTGGAAAATCATACCGGTCGCGCTGTCAAACTCGGTGTGGTGCATGCCGTGCTGAACCGGCTGGAAGAAAAAGGCCTTGTAAAAAGCAAACTTGGCGAGGCCACGAAAATGCGCGGCGGAAAACGCAAGCGATTCTACACGCTTACCATTCCAGGGAAAGCCGCCCTCGTGCGTGCAAAGGACATGCGTGACCAACTGTGGAACCGAATCCCTGAATTTACACTGAAGAAAGTCTGATTGGAAAAGTCCAAGGACATACAACCCCCGCGCTGGGCACAGCGGTTTCTGCAGTGGTACTGCCGGCCCGAACTGCTCGAAGACCTCGAAGGAGACCTTCACGAATATTTTCTCAGAAACCTTAAATCAAAAGGACCACAGAAAGCGAAACTGATCTACATCGTCGATGTCATCAAGTTCCTACGCTCGTACACGATCCGCAAACCACAACCCGCTACATCCATGAACAATCTCACCGTTCTACAGAACTACTTCAAAACATCCGTGCGCACCATTTACAGAAACAAGCTGTTCTCCGGCATCAACATCATCGGCCTGGCTGTTTCCATGTCGGTCGGCCTTCTGTTGATCGCATTTCTTGCAGAACTTAAATCGTACGATAGGTTCCACGAAAATTACGATCGGATTTACCGGGTGATGAACAACAGCAAATCGCTGAAATGGGATGGCGATGGCAATGACTTTGCTTCCACATCGGTGCTGGCCGCCCGCAGGATCCAGGAATCCGTCAGTGGCATTGAGGCGGTGACCATTCTTCAGTCCAACTTCGACAAGGACTTGCACGTTGGCGAAAAAACCGTACCGATCAAGGGCATGTTCGCTGATGAAGGATTCTTCAAGGTGTTCACCTGGGAATTCCTTGGAGGCAACCCAGCAACCGCCTTGAAGGACCTGAACTCTCTGGTTTTGACGGAAACATCTGCCGTCAGCCTCTTTGGTACCGCCGATGTGGTTGGAAAACAAGTGGTGGTGGATACCGCCAATTACACCATCACCGCCGTCTTGAAAGACCCGCCCAAGCATTCGCACCTGCAGTTCGGTATGATTGCCTCTTTTATTACCCTGGATACCAAGCGGCTGGCCGATCAGAACAAGGAATGGATGAAATGGGACAATATGTGGCAACAGTACGTTTACATCGTCATCGCTCCGCAAACGGACTTGACCTCCATCAAGGAAAGTTTTACGAAAATCAGTGAAGAGGAAAACAAGGCCCTGGAGAATCAAAGCATCACCATGCATCCGCAACCTTTGAGTGAGGTTGTGCTGGGACCTGACCTCTCCAACCAGATCGGCCCCAATCTTAACAAGATGGTTGTCTGGATTCTCGGAGCACTGGCGATTATTGTCATCCTATCGGCCTGCTTCAACTATACCAACCTGTCCATTGCCCGTGCCTTGCGACGCACGCGGGAAGTGGGTATCCGAAAAGTGGTTGGGGCAACTCGCCAACAGGTTTTCACCCAGTTCGTGGTCGAGGCCGTCGTCATTTCCGTACTTGCTATGTCCATCTCCTTCCTGTTGTTCCTGCTGATTCGTCCGGGGTTTCTTGCTTCAGACAGAAATTTCAATGAACTCGTTACCTTACAACCTACTCTCCTCACCTACTTGTACTTCGTTCTGATGGCCATTGGTGTCGGCGTATTGGCTGGCATGATGCCTGCTTTCTTCTTTTCCAAGACGAACACTGCACAGGTCCTTAAAGATCTTTCTTCCGTCAAGCTCTTCCGCCACATTACCCTGCGAAAAGGGTTGATTGTGTTTCAGTACACTTTGTCCCTGGCCCTGATTGCTGCCGTTAACCTGGCTTATCTGCAATACAAATTTTCTCTGGCCTTCGACCTCGGCTTGACTACGGAGAATATTCTCAACGTTGATTTACAGTTCAACAAGGCGGATGTGGTCATGAAGTCGTTTGGTGAATTGCCCGAAGTCAAACAAATGTCCATGTCGATGTACGTAACCAGTGTGGGCACATCCTGGTCCGGCAACATCCGGTACAAAGACCCGCATGACTCAACAATTTTCTACTACAATCACGTCGATACCGCTTACATATCCCTGCACAAACTCAAGCTGATTGCCGGAAGGAACTTTGAATTCATGCCTTCAGGGAATGTCAAAGACGCCGGCGTTATTCTGAATCAAAAGGCCATCAAATGGATGGGAATCCAGGATCCGCACGATGCCATTGGGGAAGAGGTGTATCTGGATGGCAATAAAACCACCATCATCGGGGTGGTCCAGGATTTCTATCATAATACTTTAAATAATGCATTGGACAACTTTGCACTTCGCTACTATGGAAATATCCCGGCACGCTGGGGCGGCGTAGTTAACCTCAACGTGCAATCCAACGATTTGCCGGCGTTCATGGCCAAGCTCGAAGCAGCCTGGAAGAAAGTTGACCCGATTCATCCGATACAGGCCGAATTCTATAAAGAAAAAATCGCCAAGTCGTATGCAGAATTACCATCCATGATGAGGGTGATCGGCTTCATTGCTTTTCTGGCGATCTCAATTGCTACACTGGGCCTCTTGGGTATGGTGGTCTTTTCAACAGAAACAAGACTGAGGGAAATCAGCATCCGCAAGGTGTTTGGTGCCTCGGAAGGAAAGCTCGTGGTTATGATGAGCCGTGGATTCGTATGGCTGATTGTTACGGCAAGCGCAATTGCGATTCCTGGCGTCTATTATGTATTTGACAATGCCATTTTCGCCAGGATGGCAGCCAGACCGGAGATCGGGTTCTTTGACTTGTTCACCGGCCCCTTGATTGTCCTCGGTATTGCCGTCATCGCCATCAGTTCACAGACCCTGCGCGTTGCCAGAGTGAATCCAGCCGTCACTCTTCGAAATGAATAGCAAGAAATTGCACAAGGAGTTAAAAAAAATCCCCCACGACACGCTCCGATTTGTTCATTTTTCCTTGTTGATTAGAGAATGGATTTTATAACCCGCCGCGACTCCCTAAAGCAACTTTCCTCCCTGGCGCTTCTTCCGCTTTTTGGACTGGCCACCCCACCTTCACCCCTTATGAGACGAACCATTCCCGGAACAAATGAAACCATCCCCGTCGTCGGTGTAGGAACCTGGCAGACGTTCGATGTCGACCCCGCCCAATTTGATCCGCTCCGCGATGTATTGAGAAAGCTGGTTGAAATGGGCGGTACTGTAATCGACAGTTCGCCGATGTACGGCGCATCAGAAGACGTAGTCGGCAAACTCTCGTCGGAGCTGAACCTAAATGAAAAACTTTTCATCGCCACCAAAGTCTGGACCAGCGGTGAGGCAGGCGGCGTCAGGCAGATGAATGAATCATTCAACCTATTGAAGCGAAAGCAGATGGACCTGATGCAGATCCACAACCTCGTCGACTGGCCAATCCATATCAAGACGCTGCGTCAATGGAAAGAGGCAGGCAAGATTCGCTACATAGGACTCACCCATTACACAGATGCCTCACATGAAACGCTGGCCACGATCATCAAGAATAACCCGGTAGACTTCATCCAGATCAATTACAGTCTTCGTGAGCGTCACGCAGCAGAGTTCCTCCTCCCTCTCGCAAAGGACCTCAACGTAGGCGTGTTGATTAATCGCCCCTTTGAAGAAGGCAAACTGTTTGATCGCGTGAAAGGAAAGACGCTGCCTGCCTGGGCCGCTGAGTTTGACTGCACGAGCTGGGGGCAGTTCTTTCTCAAGTACATTCTCTCGCACCCCGCCGTTACCTGTGTCATTCCTGGAACCTCTAAAGTCAACCACCTCCTCGATAATCTGGGAGCTGGCATGGGAAAACTCCCTGATGAAGCGATGAGAGCGAAAATGGTGGAAGAGGTCAAAAATTAGAAACCAGAACAGGATTTAAGGATTAAGGTTGGACTAAAATCCATACTCTCATGTAACCTTTCCAGGCCTCGGCAGTACAGGAAACCAGTCACCCCTGCATCATTGTGAGTATTTTTTGCTATTCGGCCTTCATGCAACTCTTCAGTCCCCGGCTTGTCCATAAACCCTGAAACCTCCTACGTATGCTAAAGCACAGTCTCCTGATCATCTACCGAAACTTCGTCCGCGCCAAGAGCTATTTTCTCATTAACCTCATTGGCTTGTCGGCCGGACTAGCCTGCACGTTACTCATCTACCTCTGGGTACGGGATGAACTGAACATGAACAAGTTCCACGAGAAAGATGCCCGGCTTTACCAGATCATGGAACATCAGAAGTATGCCGATGGGTTGATGACCACAACTTCCACACCGGGAATACTGGCCGAAACCCTCAAGGCGGAATTCCCCGAAGTGGAATATGCCGCCACCACCACATGGGTGAATTCATTTACCCTAACCCATGAAGAAAATAATATCAAAGCCAAAGGTTACTACGTAGGAGCTGACTACTTCAATATTTTCTCCATCAACCTCGTGCAGGGTGATCCCAGTCAGGTGCTGAAAGACAAGCTGTCGATTGTCATCTCGCGTTCACTGGCCAGAAAGTTGTTTAGCAATGAGTCGGACGCAGTAGGAAAAATTGTGCAGCTCCAGCACAACAAGAGCTTTACCGTTTCGGGCGTATTCGAGGACTTACCCACTTCCTCGTCCATCCAGTTTGAATTTGTATTGTCATTTGAAGAGTTCAAGCTGGACAACGAATGGGTCCTTTCGTGGGGTAACAACGGGCCCTCAACGTTTGTCATTTTGCGCGAAGGCACGGATGTAGTGGCATTCGGTAGCAAAATTGAAAAGCTGATTCAAACCAAGAACGAGGACTCCGAAACGGTCATCTTCCCGCAGAAGTACTCTGAACGCTACCTCCACGGAAAATTCGAAAACGGCGTACAAGCCGGAGGACGCATCGAGTACGTGCAGCTCTTCTCCATCATTGCCGTTTTCATCCTCCTCATTGCCTGTATCAATTTTATGAACCTCTCCACAGCCAGGGCAACGCGCAAGGCCAAGGAAGTAGGCATCAAAAAGTCTGTCGGGGCCCAGCGGAATTCGCTCATCGCCCAGTTCCTGAGCGAGTCACTCGTGGTGACTGTTCTGTCAGTAGTCATGGCCCTTCTCATCGTTTGGCTTTTCCTGCCTCAATTCAACGTGATTACCGGCAAAAGTATTACGCTCTCCGCGCAGGATTTCGAGTTGATGCAATGGACAGCGCTGATCACCGTGATTACCGGACTCGTTGCCGGGAGCTATCCGGCCTTTTATCTGTCGGGCTTTAAACCGGCGGCCGTGCTGAAAGGCTCTGTCACTGGTTCCATCGGTGAACTATGGGCCAGGAAGGGGCTCGTCGTCTTTCAGTTCTTCCTTTCGGTTGTCCTGATCGTCACCGTACTGGTCATTTACCAGCAAATCGAATTTGTCCAAACCAAGAATCTGGGATACAGCAAAGATCACCTGATCCGGTTCCCGATCGAAGGCAAACTCGCTAATACACGCGAGACGTTTCTCACGGAAGTTCGTCGGATACCCGGTGTTGTTTCAGCGGCCAGTATCGGGGGTCAGTTGCTCGGACGAAATAATAATACGAGCGGTCTGTCTTGGGAGGGCAAAAATCCGGAAACAAACATTCTTTTCGAAAATGTGGCGGTTGACTACGGAACCATAGAGACGCTGGGCGTAGAATTGGCAGAGGGCCGGGCTTATGCAGAGCAGTTTGGCTCTGACACAACCAAGATCATTTTTAACGAGGCGGGCATCAAGGTCATGGGCCTGGAAAATCCAATCGGAAAGACTATAAAGCTGTGGGGTCAATACGATCTCGAAATCATTGGCGTGGTGAAGGATTTCCACTACCAATCCCTCCACGATCAGGTAAACCCTCTCTTCTTTCGTATGAGCCCGCGCAACACCTTTAACTTCATGGTTCGATTGGAAGCAGGACGTGAGAAGGAAACGCTGGCTTCCCTGAAAACGCTCTACGAAAATTTCAATCCCGGCTTCAACTTTGAATACATGTTCCAGGACCAGGAGTATGCCATGTTGTATGCAGCAGAGCAACGTGTGGCATCACTCTCGTTCTATTTTGCTACGATGGCCATCCTTATCTCAAGCCTTGGTCTTTTTGCGTTGGCCACGTTCACGGCCGAGCGCAGGACCAAAGAGATTGGTATTCGCAAAGCACTGGGCTCATCTTCTACCAGTATTGTGCTATTGCTTTCCGGAGACTTCACCCGTATGGTATTGGTTTCCATCGGACTGGGGTTGCCGATGAGTTATTGGTTGTTAAGCCAGTGGCTTCAGCGCTTCGCATTCCACATAGACTTGGGCATCGCATACTTTGCCATGGCCGGCGCTATAGCGCTGTTCATCGCATGGCTAACGGTGGCATCGCAGGCCATACGGGCGGCGAATGTTAATCCGGTGAATTGCTTGAGGGAGCAGTGAGGGGGTGGCAGCGTTGGGTGTTGGATATTCAGTGTTTATTATTTGGCGTTTTTGGGTGACCGAAAATAAACAACCACTCCACGCATGTAGGAAAATCGTTCATCCACAAGACTCCAAAAAATATTCAATATCCAATACCAAATATCGAATGTCCAAGCAACGCGTTGGGCATTGGGTATTCAGTGTTTGATATTGGAAGTTTTCGGGGTTACTGAAAATCAACAACTTCCACACCAAGTGAGGAAAATCGCTCATCCACAAGACTCCAAAAAATATCCAATATCAAATACCCAATATCGAATGCCCAAGTGAACGCGTTGGACATTGGCTATTCAGTGTTTTGATAATAGACGCTATTTGGTGGAACGAGAGAACTATTCTTCTACATAACATTACTTCGCAGTTGGGTCAGCGATTCTCATTGCCCACGGTAATCACCTCCCGAATGAATGTCAGCGCCGGACCATACGTCTCAATCCCATGCCCAACAGATGGAAACACCTTGACATTATCGAGGCTGGGCAATAACTGCCGGGCATTGGCAATGGATTTCTGGAAGGGGAAGAGCAAATCTCTGTCGCCAACCAGCAAGTGAGTATTTACTTTCACTCGGCGCAACTCGTCCGCCATGAAATAGGGCTTTTGCGTATTATCCTTATAGCGCGTAAGGGCAAACACTTCGTAGTCAACGATTAACTTCTCTGCAGGCGCCGAGAGCTGATGATTGGGCTTGCAGAAAACGGCGTTATCAAGAAATGTCAACACATTCTTTGCCGATGGGGCGATGATGGGCAGCAAATTGTAGTAGAGATTTCTGAGTCTCAGGGAAAAAGGTTGAAGGCACCCGGGGTTCAGCAAAAATGCAACCTTGACTTTTGCCGGACTTACCATAGCAAGTTTCATCGCAATGAGCCCACCGAAGGAAGCGCCGGCAACGTACGCCGAGTCAATCTTCAATTGTTCAAATATCTCAGAGGCCCACTGCCCATAACCCAGTCCCTTAATGTCGGGTGATGATCCAACGCTGAGATTAGGAAGTCCGTTTGTCTCCACCATGAATATTCGAAGGTCGGAACCCAGGTGGTCGAGGTTTCGATCGAAATCCCAAAAAAGTACCGAAGTACGGGCACCGGGAAATATTACGATGGTTTCTCGAGTTGCATCGTTGTCATTCAGTGACCACACGTGCGTTTTTCCGAGAAATGTTTCAACCGTGATGCGTTTGTAAGATCTCTCGTTTTGTTGCTCAAGACGGGCCGACCAGGATTCGAGCCAAGCAAGGTCCGCCACGGGATCTTTGAAATAGGAATTAAACTGTTTGGTCATGGATACTGCCTTCTGTGCATTATCTGGTTTCAAAAGCCTTCACCATGCTCCCTGTTAGTATCTTCCTGCTGAACAATTCTACATCACGACTATTCTGCGCACTCCCCGCCATCCACTTCAAGATCCGCTCTCTCAGCAATCTGATCATTTCTTCTTTATTGTCGCGACTCACCATCGTCCCAGCCATTGTCTGACTTAGGATGTGCGCCGCATCGCCCTCCGTGGGCCCAACACCAAAAATAAAATTGCCACTGGCCAGGTATTCAAAAAACTTACCCGGCAGGTTGCCTGGGGCCTGCACTGTGTGCGCGAGGATAAGCAGTTGCATATCTGTTTCGCTGTACAGCTTTAACAACGCTCCGTGCGGCATTGGATCCTGAAACACTGTTACTGTCCCCAGAAGATTATCACCTGCCACATAATTTCGAAAAGCGGTGTTTACCGATCCAATAAACTCAATCACCACACTGTCTTTCCATTGAGCCTCCTCCAAGAGCAATGCCTTTACTGCCTCCATAAATGGTCTCGGATCACGAAGCTCGTCAACCATACCGATGTGCCTAATCGTGAATTTCTCTGTTCGCCGGTGCGTTATCCCCGCAAAATCATCTTCATCAAATCCATTCGTAATCAACGTCACCTTCCTCCCACCAAGTTTTTCAAATCGATCGACGTGGTAGGGTGCGATGGTAATTACCTCATCGGCCTTCTGCAGCACCTCACGCTCAAGTCGCAGGTGCTTTCTGCGTGCACACGCCGTGAGTGACAGGGTATCCAGCAGGTCCCACTCACTCCATGGATCACGCATGTCGACGATCCAACGCAGTGAGGGAATCTTCTTCTTCAGCTGCAACCCGATCAGGTGCATACTGTGCGGCGGGCCGGTGGTGACCAGCGTAGTGATGCCGTTTGAGACAAGAAAATCAGAAAGAAATGCGACGGAGGGTTTCACCCAAAATACACGTGCATCAGGAATGAAAAGGTTGCCCCTTACCCAGGATGTAATTGCCTGCAGAAATGTCTTCCTCCCTGTCGTAACGGCGTCCGTCTGCTTGGGCGCCTGTTGACCCATCAAGGCCGTAGCCCTCCTAAACAAAGCGTATGGCTCCCAGATGGGTAGCTTGATAACTTCTGCCTCGACAGGAATATCCTTCAACAACGAATCATCGCGAATCTCTACTGAAGGATTTTCCGGTGTAAACACGTAAGGTTGCCAGCCGAACGAAGGCAGGTATTTGACAAACTTCAACCAACGTTGCACTCCGCTGCCGCCCGATGGAGGCCAATAGTAGGCTACAATCAGAACTTTTTTCTCTGATCGAAGGTCTATGATTGTATCGGGGGGCTGGGTGCGGGTCACTGGGTGCGGGGTGCGGGCCTATCGGTGCGGGGCACTGGTCTCTCTGATTGATGGCACAAGATAATTAAAACAGCCTTGTAAATTTCCTTTGCGCCTTAGCGCCTCTGCGTGCTCATCAATACTTTATCCCCACCCCGCTGGCCGCAAACATCACTCCTTGCTTATAGGCTGTCTTGCCATTCACAAAGACATGGCTGATGCCCGATGAGAATTGGTTAGGGTTGGCAACAGTTGCCTTACCATTAATTGTATCCGGATCAAATACTGTGAGATCGGCCCAGGCACCATCGACCAAAACCCCGCGCTCATGCAGGGCTGGACGGATCAGGTTGCGGGGCAAGGTTGTCATTTTATCCAGCATGGTCTCTAAGGGAATTCCGATATTCATGCCATGACGGATCGCTGTCGCAAAACACCCGGCACCACGAGGATGTGAATTGGCATTCACTGCATACTCGATGCCACCATCTGAACCAATCAAACAGAAATCTTCCTTAAGCGCCAGGTCAACGGTCTTCGACATTGGCATGGTGCCTTCAGGTACGGCGACCAACTTCTTTAGCGCCCTGTATCGGGCAAAGCTCTCCTTTGTCAATCGCTCACCCGTGCCCACGAGCTGAAGGTCATTGTAGGTGAGGTTGTACCGCTTCTGCCAGCCTTCGTCGAAACGCGTCGAATGCAGGTAGGTAGCCCAATAAGAATAGGGATAGACGCAGCAAGTGATTTCCATGCCTTGGGTTCTGGCAGTTCGGATCTTTTCGAGGGCCGCCTCCATGTGAAAGGTGCCTCCTGTCGAGTGTAAGTGTGAAATATGAACACGGGCCTCACTCTCCTGAGCTAGCCGGATCGCTTCATCGACACCGGCCAACTCCTGGGATTCCGATGAGTATCGAAGGTGGAGAAACAATGGTCGATCATATTTTCTTGCCAACCGGGCATAGGCCAGCACTTCTTCGTAGGGCGTAGGCTGATATTCAATACTGTGAGACACACCCAAACCACCCTCGGCAAGGCACTGCTCCACTTTTTTCCTCCTGGCTTCAAGTGTTGTCGCTGCATACCTCACCCGCATCACAGCCGTGGAAACTCCATAGTTGATCCAATGTGGCCTTGAGGCAAAGGTTCTGTAATGTGTCGCAATCTCACCTGAACCACCGTGCATTTGCAAAGCCGTCGTGACACCGTCACTCACTTTATACTTCTCGACAATGGAATAGCTCCGTTGTGGATTGGCAGTGTTGTCGGAGAGGATGTCAATGAATCCCGGAGACACTATGCTGCCCTCCACCGTCAACAGCTCCTGCCCTTGCAGCGTCCCGGCTTCCGCCAATACCAACTTTCCCTCCTTGTCGATTCCTACATCAGGCGTCTGCCATCGGCCCTGGTAGTAGCACCTTCCACCACGAAGTACGGTCATCAATGTTGGCGACTGAGGGAATGAGATTCTGGCAAAACCAAGCAGTGATGCCGTAGACAATCCAGCGTTGATGATGAATGCACGTCTTTTCACTGTGCAGATGTTACGGTTTCACAAGCCATGAGAATACCACGCCAATCCTCGGGGCTGAACCACTGAATCGAAGAATCCTTTCTAAACCAAGTGAGCTGTCGCTTGGCATAGTGGCGGGTGTTTCGCTTCAGCAATCGGATGGCCTCATCGCGGTCATACTTGCCTTCCAGGTGGCCAAAGATTTCCTGATAGCCAACGGTTTGAAGCGCCGGGAGATGCCGATGAGCAAATAGCCTCTCAGCCTCATCGATCAGCCCTTGGGCAATCATATCATCTACACGCTGATCAATCCGCTGGTAAAGAATTTCCCGGTCAAGGTTCAATCCGATCTTGACCACATCAAAAGGCAGGATTCGGCTCGCATTTTTATGAAAGCCTGAAAACGGTTGCCTGGTGTACCGGATTACTTCCAGCGCACGCATGAGCCGTTGCGGGTTCTTCCGGTCAACAATTGCAAAATAGGCCGGGTCCTCTCTTTTCACCTCCTCCTGTAGCCAAGACAACCCCGCTTGCTCGTACGCTGCAATGACCCCTGTGCGAACTTCCTCAGGGACGTCCGGCAGTTCATCGAAGCCCTCAAGCAACGCTTTAATATAGAGTCCCGAGCCTCCGCACAAAATAACGCGTTCGTGCACTGAAAAAAGGCTATCAATCACTGAACGGGCCTCCTCAGCATACGTTCCGGCATCATATCCTTCCGCTATCGACCTACAATCAATGAAATGATGCTTCACCTGGTCCAATTCAATGCTTGATGGCTTGGCCGTCCCGATCACCATTTCACGGAAAACCTGCCGTGAGTCTGCGGAAACGACCTCTGTCCGAAAGTGCGTCGCCAAACGAATAGCGCATATTGTCTTGCCAACGGCGGTCGGTCCAACCAGGACGATGAGTTTTCCTCTCTTCATAAACACGCCACGAATTTACAACCCTCACGACAAGCAACCGTACTTTTTTATAGATTGCGGAATAAATTCGCCACTACGAATGATAAAGTACACTAATCAGTTTCTGGTCAAACTGGAGGACATGATTGCCGAGTCAGACTATTTCCTTCGCTATGAGAAGGGAAACTTCAAATCTGGCTACTGCCTGCTTCGTGACCAGAAAATCATGATCGTCAATAAGTTTTTTACAACGGAAGGCAAAATCAATATACTTCTCGAAATACTGAAAAGTGTGGCACTTGACACCGCACGGTTCAGTGAGAAAAGCCAGAAATTGTACGAAGAACTCCAGCAGCAAGAAGTGAGCTCTGACACTTGAAAATAACCTTCCTCGGCACGGGCACCTCCCAGGGCGTACCTGTCATCGGGTGCATGTGCGAGGTATGTCGTTCCCTCGATTACCGCGACAAACGCCTTCGCACGTCAGTTCATGTGGATACCGGAAATCTGAGCCTGGTCATCGACACAGGACCCGACTTCCGGCAGCAGATGCTCCGCGAGGATGTCCGCCGTCTCGACGCTGTGCTCTTTACGCACAGTCATAAAGATCATACAGCCGGCCTTGATGATGTGAGGGCCTACAATTTTCTCCAGGAGACCGACATGCCGGTGTATGGACACGCCTATGTACTCAAGCAACTTACTACGGAGTATGCTTATGCCTTTGAGCCACACAGATATCCTGGAATTCCAAGGCTTCGTCTTATCGAAGTTGACGACAAGCCATTCACCGTCGGAGAGGTTACCATTACACCACTTCCGGTGCTTCACCTGAACATGCCTGTTTACGGATATCGCATTGGTGACTTCAGTTATGTTACTGATGCCAATACCATCCCGGAGACGACGCTGCAGAAAATGAAAGGTACAAAAGTCCTTGTCCTGAATGCGCTGCAACGTGAAAAGCATATCTCGCACTTCAACCTGGAGGAGGCCATCGCGATGGCCGTGAAGATTGGAGCTGAACAAACCTACTTCACCCATATCAGTCATAAGATGGGCCTGCATAAAGTAGTGGAGGAGGAATTATCCTCAGTTATGGCCGTAGCCTACGATGGCCTGGCGGTTACGCTTTAGCGGCTGGCTGTGCACAACAACTATTACTTCCTTCGTCAGCTTTCCGCCGAACTTGGGCGATCCCTTCGGGGGTTTACTGTTGTCTCCTGCTTCAGTCAGAACAAGGATGAACTCATCATTGAGCTGAACAATCGCAAGCAATCCTTTTTCATCAAAAGTACGCTCCAGCCTGACCTACAATGTCTGTCTTTCCCCGACACATTCCACCGGGCCAGAAAAAACAGCATCGACTTGTTCCCGGAAATTATCCTGCAGCCTGTCCGTGGTACGCGGCAATTCGACAACGAACGAAGTTTTGCCCTTCTGCTTGGCGATCAATACTGCCTTGTTTTCAAAATGCACGGGCGTCAGTCAAATATTCTCTTATTTATTGACAACAAAATTCATGCGGTCTTCCGAAACAATTTCCCCGCAGACTTGACTGTGGAGCTGGACAGCCTCGACAAGACGATTAACTGGACAGTTGCGGCATTTAGAGCACACCAATACGATCTTAAGTTGCACTATGTAACATTCGGGGCGCCCGTCTGGACGTACCTTGAACACCTTGGCTTTGAAAAAATGGATCTTGACAAGCGCTGGTCTCTTTTGGAGGAGACAAGAAAGCAGCTTGAAACCCCTGAATACTTCCTGGTGCCGACAAAAGCCGGTGTCCGACTCCTGCTTCTCCCCTCCGACAAAGCAAAAAGAACATTCACGAATCCCATTGAAGCCGTCAATGAATTCTTCTTTCTGTATCAGGCGCAGTCCGGACTTGAAAAAGAGCGTGCTGCCTTGCTTTCATCGGTTCGCGGACAATTGAAGCAGGGTCGTGTCTTCCTGGAAAAAACAAAAGCGCGTTTGGCCGAAGTGGAGGCTGATCACCATTACCAGCAATGGGCTGACTTGATAATGGCCAACATCCACCAAATTGCCCAGGGCTCGAAGGTCATCACTCTGGAAAATTTTCATAAACCGGGCGAGATGACTACGGTGACACTCAAGAAGGAACTTTCACCTCAAAAGAATGCCGAAGCTTTCTATCGAAAAGCCAGAAACCGCAACATTGAGCTAAGTACGCTCCGTGAAACGCTGGCGAGGAAGGAGAAGGAACTTGCAGACCTCATGTCAAAGGAAGATGCTATTCTTCAAGCAGCTGATAGAAAACTATTGCAACCCTTTGTCGCTGCATTCTCTGGTCAGGTCAAAGAAAAAAAGCGAAAGGAGGCGATCCCCTACCACGAACACCGGTATGAAGGTTTCCTGATTCTCGTTGGAAAATCCGCGGCCTGCAATGACGAACTCACGTTGCATCATACCTACAAGGACGATCTCTGGCTGCACGCGAAAGATGTTGCGGGCTCGCACGTGGTTATCAAGTACCAGTCTGGCAAGCCTTTTCCCAAAGGGGTCATCGAATATGCGGCATCCCTCGCTGCATTCTATTCAAAGCGAAAAAATGATTCCCTCTGCCCTGTCTCTGTTACACCCGCAAAGTATGTGCGTAAACGAAAAGGTGACCCACCTGGCGCGGTGGTTGTTCAAAGGGAGGATGTCATGATGGTCGTTCCAGCGAAAGGTAACTAAGACCAGATCCCGTGGCTAATCGACAAAATGAACCTTCATCATGTTGGTTCTATTCCGTTCATGGATAGGCATGGATGCCAGAATGATGAAGGCATCGCCCGTCTTGACATGGCCGTCGCGTTTGAGAATGGCCTGCACATCGGCGATGGTTTCGTCAGTCGACGTTTGTTTCTCATAGTAATAGGCCCGCGTTGCCCATACCAGGTTCATCGTGTTGAGAATGTTCTTGTTGCTCGTGAACACGAAGATGTTTGTATTGGGGCGGTGAGATGATGACTTCTGCGCGGAATATCCGCTGGCCGTCATACCAACAATGGCTTTTGCGTTGATTTCCTGAGCCAGTTTGGTTGCGGCCAAAACAAGGCTGTCATTGACAAATATCGGTGAGTGCGGATTGACTTCACGGAATCGGTAGTAAATGTCAGCCTGCTTCTCAACGGACCCGATGGTGCGCACCATGCTTCGGATGACTTCGATCGGATAGCGGCCGGCGGCAGTTTCAGCGGAAAGCATCAGCGCATCGGCACCATCCATGACGGCATTGGCCACGTCGTTGGTTTCTGCACGCGTCGGCCGCGGGTTCTCGATCATGCTCTCCATCATTTGCGTAGCCACGATCACAGGTTTCGCAAGCTTGTTGCACTTCTCGATGAGCATTTTCTGCACCATCGGGACTTCTTCCAGCCAGATCTCCACACCCAGGTCGCCGCGAGCCACCATGATGGCATCTGTTGCACTCAGGATAGCATCAATATTTTCCAGCGCCTCTGGCTTCTCAATCTTTGCAATGATCTTGGTGGTTGACTTGTGTTCTTCGATGATGGCACGAAGGATATCAATGTCTTTGGCCTTTCGCACAAAGGAGAGGGCAATCCAATCGATGTTGTTCTTGAGACCAAACTCAAGGTCAGCGCGGTCTTTCTCCGTTAGGGAAGGCGCGGTCACCCGCGAGTAAGGAAGATTGATTCCTTTGCGCGATTTCAACGGGCCGCCATATACTACCTCGCACACAACATCGATGTCACGTACTTCAATGACCTTGAGTTCAATCTTGCCATCATCGATAAGAACCATGTCATTTACTTTGACATCGTTCGGCAAGTTCTCGTAGCTCGTGCTGACGATTTCGTGATTACCGACCAGTTCCCGTGTCGTAATGGTTAGGACTGAGCGCGGCTCAAGGATGGTACCTTCCTTTACTTCATTAACGCGGATCTTGGGGCCTTGCAGGTCCTGGAGTAGTGCAATGTGCGTACCCAACTCCACATTGATTTCCCTGACAAAATGGACGACCTTCTGATGATCGGCGTGTGTACCATGGGAAAAATTGAGACGAAAAACATCGACACCTTCTTTTGCCAGCGCGCGCAACATTTCTTTCGAGTTGGATGCCGGCCCAACGGTGGCTACGATTTTGGTCTTGTTATATGAAATTCTTTCCATGTTCATTGCAGCATCTGTTTTTGTGGGCCAGCAGATCAAAAAATGAAATTCTCTTTTGACTTCAGAGCCGACAAAGGTATCAAAGCAGCGAGTTCCACGGAAGGAACCTGTCGCAAGTATTCCTGCAATCGATTGCCTGACAGTCCTTCCTCGCTTTGGGTCATGATCACATAGTCGAAATGCGGGAACTCCGGAACCAGCGCTGGCAGACCAGTTTCCCCTTCCGAAGGGCGATTTCGGAAGAGATAGAGGACATTCAGGGGAGTCTGATGTGCGTACTTGTCGTAAAAGGCAGAACCCTTCTTCAGGGGAACCTCCAAATCTTTCTGTTTCATCAGCCGGGTATCCAGTATCCGGTTAATGTGCCAGGCAAGTTTATACCCCTTTAATGACGTACGTATACCGACCAATTCAAAATCAAAGGTGTACTCAATTTCGAGCTTGTTTTTCTTGATTTTGGCACCCATTAGACTATTCCAAGGAAAAGTAAAAAGTTTGACAATATGACCCCAAATCTCTTACTTTGCGCAGATTTTTAAAATCCTTAAACCATACAAACATGTCGGACATCGCACAAAAAGTTAAGCAAATCATCATTGACAAGCTCGGCGTTGAAGAATCGGAAGTAACGCCCGAGGCAAGTTTCACCAATGATTTGGGTGCAGATTCATTGGATACCGTTGAGTTAATCATGGAATTCGAGAAGGAATTCAACATTTCCATTCCGGATGATCAGGCTGAGAACATCGCTACGGTTGGACAGGCTATCGCTTATCTGGAGCAGAACGCGAAGAAATAACCGGGAGCTCTCCTGGTTTTCACATTTATGAATTTAAAAAGGGTTGTCATCACAGGGATTGGTGCACTCACGCCTATCGGAAATACACTTCCGGAATACTGGGAAGGTCTCCGTACAGGAAAGAGTGGTGCGGCGCCCATTACCCGATTTGATGCTTCCCTGTTCAAGACGCGCTTCGCTTGCGAGCTGAAAGGATACGACCCGGCCAATTTTATGGACCGGAAAGAATCCCGCAAGCTTGACCCCTCCACCCAATACGCATTGGTTGCCGCCGACGAAGCCATCATTCATTCCGGATTAGCGCTGGACAAAGTTGACCCAGACCGCGTCGGCGTTATTTGGGGTTCCGGGATCGGTGGACTGCTCACCTTCCAGGAGGAAGTTAAATCTTTCGCCAAAGGTGATGGCACTCCGCGGTTCAACCCGTTCTTCATACCCAAGATGATCCCGGACATTAGCGCCGGACATATCTCCATCAAGTATGGATTCCGCGGACCAAACTACGCTGTCGTCTCAGCATGCGCCACCTCCACACACGCCATCTATGACGCTTACACACACTTGCGCCTCGGCAAAGCCGAAGTGTTTGTAACCGGTGGCTCAGAGGCTGCCATTTGTGAGGCGGGGGTCGGAGGATTCAATGCCATGAAGGCCTTGTCCGAACGCAATGACTCACCGGAAACAGCCTCGCGTCCCTATGACAAAGACCGCGACGGTTTTGTGCTGGGCGAAGGAGCCGGCGCGCTGATCCTCGAAGAGTACGAACACGCCAAAGCTCGTGGCGCAAAGATTTACGGAGAAATTATAGGTGGAGGCATGTCTGGTGATGCGTATCACATCACGGCGCCCCATCCGGAAGGTGCAGGCATCACGCGCGTAATGAAGAATGCACTCGAAGACGCAGGCATCAAAGCGGCCGATATTGATTATATCAATACGCACGGCACCTCTACTCCCCTTGGAGACATTGGCGAGATCAAGGCCATCCAGCAAGTGTTCGGTGACCACGCCAACAAACTCAACATCAGTTCTACCAAGTCGATGACAGGTCACCTGCTCGGTGCCGCCGGCGCCATCGAAGTCATTGCATGCCTCCTGGCCATCAATGAGGGAACTGTGCCGCCAACCATCAATCACTTTACTGACGACGAGGGGATGGATTCGTCGTTGAATCTGACCTTCAACAAAGCCCAGAAAAGAAACGTTGACATTGCGCTCAGCAATACCTTCGGCTTTGGAGGACACAACGCGTCGATTATTATCAAGAAACATTCGTAAGACTCCCCGTGTGGAACTTACTGAAATTCCCCAGCCTCGGTTCGAAAAAAGATGAAAGGAAGCTGATTACGGCCATCGAGACCATTACCGGTTACAAACCATCCAATCTTTCACTCTACAAACTGGCCATCCTCCACACGAGCCGTTCGAAGGAAAACAACGGTTTCCGTGAATCCAACGAGCGGCTCGAGTATCTGGGTGATGCCATTCTGGGCGCGGCTGTCGCGGACTACCTTTTCAAGAAGTATCCGTTTAAGGACGAAGGCTTCCTGACCGAAATCCGTTCCCGAATTGTCAATCGCGATTCGCTGAATCTGCTAGCCCGCAAAATCGGCATCAATTTCATCGTTCAGTTTGATCAGAAGAATGCTCAGCTGCAACGGGTTGTGCTCGGCAATACGCTCGAAGCCATCGTCGGGGCCGTATACCTTGACAAGGGATACCTTCGATGTAAGAAATTCGTCATCGATAAGCTCGTTCAGCCTAATTTCAACCTCGAGGTCGTGGTGCAGACCAACCTGAACCACAAGAGCAAGATTATTGAATGGACCCAAAGAAATAACAAGACTGCGCGGTTCGAACTCGCTGAGGTTAAAAAAGCCCGAAATCAGAAAGAGTTTGCCATCCAGGTCTTCATCGACGATGAACCCATGGGGGTCGGCTACGGTTATACCAAGAAAAGGGCCGAACAGGACGCCGCGCTAAAAACCTGCCAGATGTTACACATCGAATAATTCCACGCATGGCCCAGATTACCATAGCAGGAGCAACATTGAATCAGGTGCCATTGGGTTGGGACAACAATGTCAACAACATCCTTGCAGCCATCGGCGAGGCGCGCGAAAAAAAGGTCGACATACTTTGCCTGCCTGAACTCAGCGTAACCGGGTACGGCTGCGAAGATGTCTTTTTAAGCGACTGGCTCTCAGCCACCGCCTGGGAAAAAATAAAACTCATTGTGCCCCGTTGTGAAGGCCTCGTGGTTTGTGTCGGCCTGCCGCTACGGATTTTAGGGAACACGTACAACGGCGTCTGCGTCATCCGCGACAAGCAAATTCTCGGCATAACACTGAAGCAGAATCTCGCCAAAGAAGGTGTGCATTATGAACCACGATGGTTTGTCCCATGGACTTCTGGTAAAATCGTTGAACTCACCTTCGGTGATCAAAATATTCGCGTTGGTGACCTGATATATGAATCGCACGGAATCTCCTTTGGCTTTGAGATCTGCGAGGACGCCTGGAGTAAGAACCGGCCTGGACATCAGCTTAAGAAGCGCAACGTGGACTTGATCCTCAATCCCAGTGCCAGCCATTTTGCTCTGGGGAAAAGTGGCGCGCGCGAAAAAGAAGTGATCGTTGACGGCTCCGCCATGTTCGATTGCGTGTACCTGTTTGTCAACCACCTTGGCAACGAGGCCGGAAGAATGATCTACGACGGCGATATTGTCATCGGGCAGCGCGGTGAATTGCTAGCCGTCAACAACAGGCTTTCCTTCAAGCCCTACAATCTATTGTCGTGCCGCGTTGATACCGGAGACCCCAAGAAGTCACAGCGCATTCCCATCACCGATGGTCGTGGACGAAATGAAGAGTTTGGCCGCGCAGCATCCCTGGCGCTTTTTGACTACCTCCGGAAGAGTCATTCAAAAGGATTTGTTCTCAGCCTCAGCGGAGGTGCCGATTCAGCTTGTTGCGCCATACTGGTGTCGGAGATGGTTCGAAGAGCATCTGCCGAACTTGGATGGCCGGCATTCTGGAAAGCCCTGGGGTTCGAGGCGGCATCATCACCAGCCACAATCCCGGCGGCCGTGCATCAACTGCTGACCTGCGCGTACCAGTCGACCCGAAACTCCTCCGACTTGACATTGCAAGCGGCAAGGTCCCTGGCCGAATCCATTGGCGCCCAGTTCCATGTTTGGTCGGTGGACGAAGAGACAGAAAGCTACAAGGCCAAGATTGAAAACGCGCTGGGAAGGGCGCTGGATTGGGAAACCGATGATGTTGCCATGCAAAACATCCAGGCGCGTGCGCGCTCTCCCATCATCTGGATGCTCGCAAACCTGAAGCAGTCCATCTTGCTTACAACCTCCAACCGAAGCGAGGGCGACGTTGGCTATGCCACGATGGACGGCGACACCAGCGGCAGCCTGGCCCCGCTCGCGGGCATAGACAAAAGATTTATTTTAGGGTGGCTCGCGTGGGCAGAAAAGGATCTTGGTTACACAGAACTCCGCGCGGTAAACCGACAGGTGCCGACGGCAGAACTTCGCCCACTTTCCAGAAATCAGTCTGACGAAAAAGATCTGATGCCTTATGATGTGTTGGTGGCCATCGAACAACAGGCTATTCTTCATCGGAGATCACCGTTGGAAGTCTTTCAAAACCTGAAGGAAGCCTATGAGCCGGGGGATCTCAAAGGGTGGATAAGGAAGTTCTTCAGGCTATGGTCGGCAAACCAGTGGAAACGCGAGCGGCTGGCACCCTCCTTTCACTTCGACGACTTCAATGTTGATCCGCGCAGTTGGTGCCGGTTCCCCATTCTTTCCGGGGGATTCCAGGAGGAGCTCGACAAGCTCTAGATGGGCCGGGGGCCTTGCCATCGGCATTTTTCAGTCTATATTTGCCCCCTGTAAAAAGACTTTAGACGGATGAATACTTTGATCTTTATGGTTTGGGGCGGAAGCCCAGAGCTCTTTTCTTTCGAATCACCCCTCGGTCCTATTTCACTGCGATGGTACGGAATACTGTTTGCGTCAGGGTTCCTGATCAGCCAGCAACTTCTTTACTACATCCATCGCAAAGAGGGAAAACCAGAATCAGATGTGGAAACGCTGACGATTTACATGATCGTCGCAACAATATTGGGTGCCAGGCTGGGGCACGTCTTGTTTTATCAACCTGAGATCATTTGGGAAGATCCACTAGGCATCTTCCTGCCTTTTGAGTTCACACCTGAGTTCCGCTTTACCGGCCTTCAGGGCCTGGCGAGCCACGGGGCGGCCATAGGAATCCTTTTCGCGCTTTGGCTCTACGCACGCAAAAAGAAACCTAACCAGAATTATATGCAGGTACTTGACCGTATCGTCATTCTGGTTGCATTGACCGGTGCACTGATACGTTTCGGCAATTTTTTCAATTCAGAAATCCTGGGTAAGCCTACGACATTCCCGACGGGTATTGTCTTCACCTCACAGGCACTCAATACACTGCGTGGAGATTCCAAACGACCTTCTAATCCAATCGAGGCTGTAACCATCAAGCGAAACACGGAAGCCCCGGATACAATCCCCGGAATGATGCCCATACAAATTCTGGTGCTCTTCAAAGTAGGCATGGTGGAGGAAGAGGCCCAGTACTATGTCAATAGTGAAATCCAGGAAAGGCTTTTTTATTCAGCGGAGTCCGTTCAACAACCAACGGGGTTCGGGTTGAACTTCAGGACAGTCCGGGATCCGCAGTCCAATCAGGTTCTTGCCAGAATTAATATCAATGGGGTGCGACGACATCCGGCCCAACTGTATGAATCGATTTCGTGTGTGATTCTCTTCATAGTACTGTTTTCTATCTGGAATAAGTACAAAATCAATCTGCCAGAAGGCAGAATCTTTGGACTATTCCTGATCATTTTGTGGACATTGCGATTTCTCTATGAGTTTTTGAAAGAAAACCAGGTTTCCTTTGAAGACAAATTACCCATAAACATGGGACAGATTCTGAGTATACCATTGATCGTTGTAGGGATAATCATTCTCGTCCGATCATACCGGAAGGCTGCTTCAACGACCTGACAGACGGGGTTGAATAGATTCGGACAACAAGATGAAGGGGCATGCTGGGCTGGATGATGTGCATACTTTTGGTGGCAGGCGGAGACCTCGAGGTTTCAGAAGCGGATACTGTTGCGGCATCCCGCGGTACTCACTTCACTGATTCCACCAGCAACAAAATGCTGTATGTTGACAGGGTCCTCATCATCGGCAATAAGGTTACCAAACAACGAATCATCGAACGAGAGTTGTCCCTGAAGCCCGGCGACTCCATTCGGGCCAATATTCTTCAGTCAACACTGCTCTGGGACAAAAACAAGCTCTACAACCTACGTTTGTTCAATACAGCATCTGTGCGGGCCCTGGATATGGGCAATGACCACATCGATCTGCTGGTGGAAGTCACCGAGCGCTGGTATATTTTTCCACTTCCAATTTTTGAATTGTCCGATCGGAATTTCAATGAATGGTGGAATAATTACAATCACGACCTGACGCGGATAAACTACGGCCTCAGAATCTATAAGTATAACTTCCGCGGACGGAATGAGTCACTGCGGCTGACTGCACAGTTTGGCTTCTATCGCAAATTTGACCTTCAGTACCGAATACCCAACCTGGACCGTTCCCAGAAGCATGGACTGACCTTCAACTTTGATTTCGGTGCTCCAAGAAACCTCGCTTACCAAACCGTTGATCACCGGCTTGAGTTTCTCCGTAAAGAAAGCGTAGTGCGCGAAACCTTATCGGGTGGGTTAACCTACACCTACAGGAAGACATTCTTTGAAACACATTCCATTTCCTATGCCTACCGCACCTCAGAAGTCATTGATACGGTAATGACCCTGAACCCAATCTACTTCAGCAACAATAAGGTCACTCAGAATTATTCGTTGCTTTCATATTATTTTGTTTCCGAACACAGGGATGTTGTCATGTACCCACTCAGGGGCTACCAGTTCACCGCTTATGTGGCCAAAGCAGGGCTTCTGCCCAACGAGGATATCAACCAGTTTGAACTTAATCTCACTTACGCGCTACACATTCCAGTGGGTCAGAAATATTTCTTCTCAAACTTCTCCTCAGTATTCTGGAGCACGCCGACAAACCAGCCCTACTCCAATTACGATGCCCTTGGGTATCGCAACCTAATCATCCGGGGATTTGAAAACTACGTGGTCGAGGGGCCCACCTTCGCACTCAACAAAACCACATTCAAGCGGAAGATATTCGGCCGCAACTGGACGCTCGGAAAAATGCCCATTGAGCAATTCAATTATTTTCCGCTCGCCATCTACTTCAAGGTATTCGCCGACTTTGGATACGTCCAGAATTACAACTACTACCAGGAACAGGATCTGAACACGCGGCTATCCAATCGGTTCCTCATGGGCGCCGGTGCCGGTATTGACTTTTTTACGGTGTATGACCTTGTACTCCGCGTGGAATATACATTTACCCAGGACCAGCGCGGCGGATTCTTCCTCAACGCACGGAAGGAATTCTAGTCAGGATCATACTTCCAGACCTTTCGCTGTCCCTTTCTGGTAAAGGTATACCAGGTACCGGTGCGCTTCCCCTCCTTATAGTGGCCCTCATATTGCGGTTTCCCATCCGCATCATAAAATGTCCACAGGCCATCCTCAAGTCCTTTCGAATAAGAACCATGCTGGAGCAATACCCCCTTTTCTGAATAAATCCTGACCTCACCTTCAGGAAATCCTCCGGCATAGTTTACAACACGCTCAAGTGTTCCATCAGAGAAGTAGTAGAGCCAGGTGCCGTCATATTGACTATTGCGATACCTGCCCTTCTTCTCCACGCCGCCGGTGCGATGAAAGTACCATGAAGAGTCCTGAAGTGTTCCATTCACCCAGTGCTCTATTCCAAGTTTCTCGCCGGTTGGGAAATAGTACATCACGGATCCATGCTGCCGGCCTGCAACATATTCTTCGGTTGCACTAACCTGACCATTGGGGTAATAGTATGTCCAGTGGCCCTCTTTGACGCCAGCATGCAAAGGCCCTTTGCCGCGCACAGCCCCTCCTGGATAATGATCAACAGTGTCCTTCACTTGTCCGGCGGCCGATAAGGAAAACATCAAAAAGACAATCAGGAAAACATGCGCTGCTTTTTTTCCGGTGCGGTCAATCATCAGCGTAAACTTAACCTCAAAATACGACGCATGCATCACCTCCTTCCCATTCTTCTGTTTCTGACATCCTTGCCATGCTTTGCCCAAAGCGTTGCCACCCGGATGGGTTCCCGGGCAGCCGGTATTGGCTACGCAAGCTTCACCCTTCATGATGAGTCCTCACTATTCAACAATATCGGTGCAGCCGCCTGGATGGAGACCGCGACACTACTCTTCTGTTATGAGGTTGCCCCAGAACTGCCCGGCGCCAACCGCACTGCCGCCGGTTTGATCGTCCCTACGAACATTGGGAGTTGGGCCACGGGCGCCTTTCGCTTCGGCGATGATGTTTACAGCGAACAAATGCTGTTTGCAGGATTCAGCCATAGACTGGGCTCAACGTCGCTGGGCGTCAAAGGGAATGTGGTCCAGTACCGCACAGACGGATTCGAAACCCGTACCGCCGTTACCCTCGATGTGGGTGGTCTTACCCAAATCACACCGGAGTGGTTTGTTGGAGCAGGGATTTTCAATGTGACTCAGTCAAGCATCGCAGAAGGCGAGACACTTCCCATCACCCTGGTCGCTGCGATGGGATGGCATCCGGAAGGTGGTCCATTGCTTACCATGGAGGCAGAAAAGCGCGTCGGATTTCCGCTGCGAATCAAAGGAGGCACTGAGTTTGGCATCAGGCAAAAGATATTTTTTCGAACGGGCTTCAGCCTGAACCCCGTACTCCTCTCCGGAGGCGTTGGCGCAAAAACAAAAAGAATCAACCTCGACTTCACAACAAGCTATAGCGAAGCTTTAAGTTTCCTCTACCAGGCATCAGCCACCTGTCGGCTCCAGGATCCCAGAAAGAAATGAAGACGATACTCTCTGGATTAGGTGTATTCATCATCGTTGTTTCGGCAGCTCAAATACCGACTGACCAGGAGACTGTATTGGATCAGTTGGCTGATGAACTGCTTGCGACGGCTGAGGCCGATATCAGCTATGACGAACTCTATGAAACCCTGACACACCTGCTTGCGAATCCGGTGGATATAAACAAGGTAACTCACGAACAGCTCCGGGCCGTGATGGTCCTCAATGAAGAAGAAATCAATGCCCTGCTAGACTATCGTACCCAAAATGGACCGCTCCTCAGCACCCTTGAACTGCAAGCCATTCCTCATTGGACGCCAACAACCCTGAAACGAGTGCTTCCATTTGTCACCGTACGCGATCCCGGCACGCAGGTTGGCAGGGATCTGTTGAAGAGAGTAGGCAGGGAAAATAACAATTACCTGGTGCTGCGATATGAGCGTACGCTGGAAACCAGGAAGGGATACTCGTCCACGGTTGACTCCGCCCAACGATACGTGGGCACACCTGACAAGTACTACATGAGATTCAGGATATCACGGCCCAACGACTTCAGTCTGGGCTTTACGGCAGAGAAAGATCCCGGTGAAAATTTCGCCTGGAATCCATCGCAGCAGTTATACGGCTTTGATTTCTATTCCGGACACATCCAGCTCATGAAGAAAGGATTTCTGGACAATCTGGTCATTGGGGATTTCCAGTGTCAATTCGGGCAGGGTCTGCAATTGGGCAGTGTCTTCGGTCTTGGCAAGAGCTCACAAACCATCACCGGAGCCCGGCGAAGCAATCTTGGTTTTCTGCCGTATATGTCGGCTGGGGAAAGTTTCTACATGCGTGGCGTGGCCGCTACCTTTCGATTGGCCAATCCCATCCGACTACACCTTTTCGGTTCCTACAAGAAACGCGATGCATCCTTCGACAGTGATGGTGAGCGAATCGGCTCGCTGCTAGCATCAGGATTGCATCGGACACCGAGGGAGATTGCCTCACGCAACCAGGTTGGTGATAGGGACCTGGGCATGGTCATCCAGGTACGGAATCGGCGATTCGACTTTGGGGTTTTGGGCTACGAGAAACGGCTAAGCCGAACTGTGTCGGGTGCTCCTTCGCCATACAATCAATTTCGCTTTCAAGGTTCTTCATACTATAACGTAGGCGCCTTCTTCAACCTGAGTTGGGCCAACGTTACTTTCTTCAGTGAAGCTGCCCGCACGGTGGGCCGTGGTGGGGGTTTGACAGCAGGAGTTCTGGGCAACCTAAGCCCCAAACTTGAAATGGCTTGGTTGTACCGTTACTTTTCACCCGACTATCTTTCAGAGTATGCGAATGCCTTCTCCGAAAGCTCTGCACCTCAAAATGAGACCGGAATTTATTGGGGCGGACGATACACCTTCAGCCGACGCGTGACCCTGGGTGGGTACATCGATGTTTTTCGATTCCCCTGGTTGCGATATCGCATTTATAAACCTTCCGATGGGACCGAGTGGCTGTTGCGACTGAACTACACACCATCACGCTCAATTTCATTTTTCCTGCAGACTCGAGTGGAGAATAAAGCTCGCAACCTTCCCGGCGAATCTACCCGCTACGATGTAGGCCTCGGGACCCGCAAAAACATTTGGGTCAGTGGAGAATTTCTCGCTTCACCAACACTAACGCTGCGCACCAGGGTTCAGGGGAGTCAATACGAACTCGGTCAGAGCACCACCCGCGGGATGGCTGTTGTCCAGGAGGCCACCTTGAAGAAAAACCGGTGGTCGATGTCCGTGCGTTATGCACTATTCGATACCGACGACTATGAAAACAGGCAGTACGTCTACGAAAAAGATGTCTGGCTGGCTACCTCTCTGCCGGCTTATGAGGGTTCCGGGTTGCGCAACTATCTGCTCGTACATTATACGCTCTCTCGTTCGACCGACGTATGGGTCCGCTGGTCACGAACCTGGTACGCGGATCGGGAGACTATGGGGTCCGGGACGGAAGAAATCGAAGGAAATACCCGAAATGATATTAAATTTCAGGTGCGAATACGGATTTAGACACCACCCTTACCCCCACCCACCATGCATGGCGCTGCCCAGGTAACTCCCGAAGTCGCCATTGTCATGGCCATCGGTCTGGCGATTTTTATCATCGTTTATCGACTGATATTCCGAAAACCAAATCGTTGATCGAACAAAGTGATGGGATAGTTGCATATTCGCCCAAGTCCTGCGTAGATTAACACGCTGATTTCGACAGCATTAACCTAACGGGTGGCTGTTCAACTTTAAAGTACACGTCACATGAGAAAGATTAACCTGGTTTTAGCCCTGATTATCATTTCCCTCATTCTGCTTTCGGCCGGATCCATTGCCTTTGCGCAAACGACGAAAAAGCCGCTGGAGCTTCCCGAGTTCAAGGGTATTTACGTCAATTCCAATTACACAGTCGTATTGAAGCAGACCAACAAGCAGGAAGTAACCGTGGAGGCCCTTACGGAAATCTTTGAGCTGACTGAATTCAAAGTCGACAATGGCATCCTGATGATCAATGTGGAACGCAAGCCGGAAGTATCCAACAAGAGCATATGGTCAAAGATTGATGATATCAAACTGAACCCCACGATGAAGGTTTACATCAGTATGAAGAACGTTACCGAACTCCAGGTCAATGGAAGCGGAAAGATTCAGTCGGACAATTCCATATCTTCCGATCAACTTTCGCTTGGATTGTCGGGCGGAGGCAGCCTGGACGTCGACATCAAGGGCAATACTGTAAATGCCGATGTCAGCGGATCTGGTACGCTCACTCTTCGAGGCTACGCCACATCGCTCATGGCGGTCGTCAGCGGATCTGGAAATATCAAGGGTTTTGACTGCCCGCTGGAAACAGCCAAGATCAAAGTCAGTGGCAGCGGAAGTGCCGAGTTGAATGTGACAACAGAAGCCGATGCTTTTGTCTATGGAGCAGGAGCCATCAAATTAAAGGGAAATACAAAGACCTTAACTAAGAAAGTCTATGGCTCCGGCGCGATAGAGCGGGCCTATTGATATTCCATCCCCTTTCCCCTACCTTCGATCGATGTCCCCCTTCCAGGCATCAGTCGTTCAATGTGCGCCGTCGTTTTTCGACAAATCGAAGACGGTCGAGAAGATCGGTCAGCTGATCCGAACGGCTGCTAAACAGAAATCCAGACTCATTCTATTTCCGGAAGTCATCATCCCAGGCTATCCACGCGGATTGATTTTCGGCACCGCTGTTGGCGGAAGAACACCGGAGGGACGTGAGATGTTTCTCCGCTATTGGGAGAACGCCATCGAGGTACCCGGAAAAGAAACAGCTCAATTTGCCAAATGGGCAAAGGAAGCCAAGGCCTACGTTGTGATCGGCGTAACCGAAAAGGACATGACGAGCGACACGTTGTATTGTTCGTTGCTCTATTTCTCCCCAGAAGGTCGCCTCATCCAACGGCACCGCAAGATCAAGCCCACGGCTGCTGAACGAATTATCTGGGGTGAAGGAGATGGCTCAGATCTCACCGTACAAGACACACCATTGGGAAAAATTGGCGGACTTATTTGCTGGGAGAACTATATGCCCCTGGCCCGGATGGCACTCTACCAACAAGGGGTGGAGATATACCTGGCCCCTACGGCCGATTGCCGCGACAGCTGGCAGGCCACCTTGACGCACATTGCCTGCGAAGGTCGCTGCTTCGTTCTTGGCTGTAACCAATACCTGACAAAAGAACATTACCCGACGGACCTGAAAAAGAAACTGGTTTCCGATCATCCCTCACTCCCCAGTTCGGGCGGGAGCGTGATCATCAGTCCGCTCGGCAAGTTGCTGGCAGGCCCGGTATACGGCAAGGAAACCATCTTAACTTCGGAAATCGATCACCGCGAAATCATCAAATCAAAAATGGATTTCGATGTCATTGGTCACTATGCACGGCCCGATGTCTTTGACTACACCTGGAAGAAAAAGCCATGAATGAGAAGACTTTGATTGAAACCTTTTATCGGTGCTTTCAGCAGAAGGACTGGAAAGGAATGCAGGCCTGCTACCACGATGATATCGTCTTTTCCGACCCTGCCTTTCCACACCTGGAAGGGTACCAAGCGAAAGCTATGTGGCACATGCTCACCACTTCGGCCAAGGATCTCGATATCACTTTTTCGAATGTGATTGCCGACGCGGGGAAGGGTTCCTGCGATTGGGAAGCAAAGTATTCCTTTTCAAAGACAGGTGCCTTCGTTCACAATCGGATTCATGCATCCTTTGAATTCCGCGAAGGCAAGATTGTGAAGCACACCGACACGTTTGATCTGCGCCGATGGGCTGGCATGGCTTTAGGACTGCCCGGCAAACTTCTTGGTTGGACATCCTGGATGCAGGGCCGAATTCGCGCTACCGCCGCCAGCAGTTTATCCCGCTTTATCAGTTCGCAATCCACGTACGCAAACATCGCAAAAGGTGCAAAATAGGCCTTCAGCGTCTTGAAAACCTGCTTTCTGGCAGTTCCGGGCACTGACAAACCGTAACGACTACCGCCTCTGGACTTTCAAATCAAAAATTCACTTATATTTGCGAGGTTAATTGATAATCAGCCTCTGTAGGCACATAGGTTTCTAGGTACTTCAGTTGAGATTATTGGATTAACAGAACTTAATTATTAACTAATTTCAACAGTACAAATGAACATTTATGTAGCCAACATTCCCTGGAAGGCCACGGAAGACCAACTCAAAGCCCACTTTTCAGCATTCGGGGAAGTAACGTCTGCGAAGATCATTATGGACAAGGTCACTCAGCGCAGCCGCGGTTTCGGTTTCGTAGAAATGGCCGACGACGGTTCTGCACGCCAGGCCATCGCCAGTCTCAATGGCGCTGATTTCCAGGGTAAGAACTTGGTGGTGAACGAAGCACGCCCTCGCGAAGAAAGACCCAACAGCTTCCGCAGCAACGGTGGTGGTGGCTTCCGCAAAGGCGGATTCAATCGCGAAGACTAATCTAGCATTATACTACATTAGAAATATTCATGCCCCGGCGAAAGTCGGGGCATTTTTTTGACTTATCGGTCAAACCTCCCGGGATCAAAGAGTGACAAGTCAACAGCCTCCGGTTCACCCTGGATCAAATCACTCACCAACCTCCCCGTCGCCGGTCCAAGGCTTAGCCCCATCATAGAATGCCCGGTGGCAATCACAAGGTTTTTCAATCGCTTCGATCGCCCGATGTATGGCAAACCGTCTGGTGAGCAAGGTCGCAAACCATGCCATATCTTCTCTTTGCCCGGCAGCGCAACCCGCAGTTCCGGATAGTACCTGGGAATAGCATTCACAATTCCCCGTACACGATTCATGTTGATGCTGTGATCCACCCCCGTAATCTCCATGGTGCCACCGAAACGCAGTGCATTACCCATGGGCGTGACGGCTACCCGTGCCTCAAGGAAGATAGATGGTATCCGAACATTCTTTTCCACATCATTCAAAGTAAAGCTATATCCTTTACCCGCCTGCATCGGCAAATAGTGGCCCATCATGGCAGCCACTTCACCAGACCATGACCCCGCTGCCAACACGCATGTGTCAAAAGTCAACTCTCCCATGCTCGTCTTAACCACCTTCACCTCACCCTTCTCTGCAACAAAACCATCAACCGTACAATTCAGAGAGAAAGTCACGCCCTGCTGGCGAAGCAAGTTGATAAGATTCCTGACAAGCACCCCCGGAATCAGATGAGCATCACCGGGATAGTACACACCCCCACGCGCACTGACCTTGACATCAGGTTCCATCTGCTGAATTTCTGGAAGCGTCATGGTTTGCGCCTCAATACCTAACCGATGTGCGAGATGCACCGTCTCTCGCTCTTCCTTCTCGAGTTCGGCACTGTGATATAGCATGAGTAAGCCTCGCTCCTTGAATCCAAAATCGAAGGGCAAGTCTTTTGACCACTCCCGATAGAGCGTGGTGCTGTATCGGCTCAGCGCGCTCAGTGCAGGCATGCTTCGTTCTACATGTTCGCGGTTGGCGTGATTGTAGAACTTCATCCCCCAACGTATCAGGTCGCGACTCAACGTTGGCCGCACGTAAAACGGACTCTGTGAATTAAACATCCACCGAATTCCCTTGGCGACCATCCCGGGGGCTGCGAGTGGAATAAAGTGGCTCGGAACAATCATCCCAGCGTTGCCGAACGAACAGCCGTCGTCGAGATTGGTTTGCTCGATGATCGTGACTTCATAACCAGCCTTGCGCAGATAGTACGCCGAGCTTAAGCCAACTATGCCCCCGCCGATGATCCCGATGTGCTTCATGGCTTACCGGTCCATTGGCTATATAACCTGGAAGCCGTGAGCATAAGGATCATCATCCGGATCGATGGTGATGGTGTTGAATCCAAATATGCGAGCCCAGCCTTCAACGCTGGGAATAATAGCCGGGATACTTCCCAGCATCGTTTCTTCCTCAACGCGTCCAACGAATTTCGAACCAATGATGCTCTCATGGATAAATTCATCCCCGATCCTGATCTTTCCACGTGCGTGCCACTGGGCCAGCCGTGCGGAGGTGCCGGTCCCGCATGGTGATCGGTCAATGGCTTTGTCACCATAAAATACAGCGTTGCGTGCTGTCGAAGCAGGATCAATTGTCTTCCCAGTCCATAAAATGTGACTGCATTTGCTTATCGTTGGATTTTCCGGGTGGACAAACGTATGGTTGCGGTTGATGTCCTTGCGCAATTCCCGGCTCCAACCTACAAGCTGGTCGGCAGTATAGTGCTCGAGCCCCTTGAAGTTTTGCTGAACATCCACGATGGCGTAGAAGTTTCCGCCATAGGCAACGTCCAGGGTCAGTTCCCCAAGATCAGGACATGTTGCCTTGATGTCGCGGGCAGCCAGAAAGGCCTTCACATTGCGAATTTTCACTGACTTCACCTTTTTTCCCTCCTGTCTGTATTCTACACGAACGAGTCCGGCAGGTACTTCAAGATTCAGGATGCCCGGTGTCTTGGGTATGACCAGACCGTGTTCGATGGCGATGGTCACTGTGCCGATGGTACCGTGGCCACACATGGGAAGACATCCGCTGGTTTCAATAAACAGTACCCCGACGTCGTTGGCAGGGTCGGTAGGCGGATAGAGGATGCTGCCGCTCATCATGTCATGACCTCGGGGCTCGAACATTAGTCCTTTGCGGATCCAATCATACTCCTTGAGGAAGTGCTGACGCTTCTCGCTCATGTCCTTGCCGATGAGATGGGGGCCTCCCCCGGCAACTACGCGCACCGGGTTACCGCACGTATGCGCATCGATACAAAAGAATGTCTTTGACATACTACTTCGTCCAGGAATTGTTGAACAACCTCCAAATGCCGAGTGGATTCTGGTTCTGAAGTTCCGCTGGAAGCAAGTCGTGAGGAAAGTTCTGAAAACTCAACGGCCGCACCCAACGTCTGGCCGCGTCGATGCCCACCGACGTAAAACGCGAGTCCGTTGTGGCTGGAAACGGGCCGCCGTGATGCATGGAAGGACATACCTCCACACCGGTCGGTACACCGTTGATGATTACACGCCCGACACGATCAGAAACGTGTTGAATAAACTCAGCATACTCCTTCAATTCATCTTCTTCACCAATGATCGTCGCGGTCAATTGACCAGGTATGGCTTCAATGGCTTTGAACAACTCTTCGCGCGATTCAGAAACCACCAGCAGCGAGTACGGTCCAAACACCTCTTCCGCAAGCGTTGGGTTTTTCAGGAAGTCGGCCGCCTTTACCGATGCCACCGTCGGAGTTCCCTGATTCACTTTTGCTGGTGTTGATGATTCTGCAATCATGGTTACACCCTTTTCGCGAAGGGCACGCTCGCGGTTCTTGCTAAAGTTGCCAGCTATGCCAGGATGCAACATGGTCGCCGGGGCGATAGCCCGAATCTTCTCGCCAAGCTGCTGGGTGAATGAGTCTAAATAAGGGCCCTGAATGGACAACAAAATTCCCGGGTTGGTACAAAACTGCCCTGCGCTCAGTGTGATCGAGCCGGCGTACATTTCTGCCACCTTCTCACCGCGGGTCTTGAGCGCACCAGGAAGGATGAAGACAGGGTTGATAGAGCCCATTTCGGCAAAGACGGGAATCGGTTCGGGTCTTGCGGTTGCGTAGTCATACAACGCCTTGCCTCCGGAAAAGGAACCGGTGAAGCCTACGGCCTTCGTCAAAGGGTGCTGAACAAGCAGCTTGCCCGCCTCGAACGATGGAGCATGGACGTGCTGAAAGACATGCGGATGTTCGCCACACTTCGTTATGGCCTTGGCGATAGCTCCTGCGACCAAATCAGAGGTTGCGGGGTGCGCTGGATGCGCCTTTAAGATGACAGTGCATCCCGCCGCCAGTGCTGAGGCCGTATCAACGCCGGCTGTAGAGTAGGCAAACGGAAAATTGCTGGCGCCGAAAACAACCACCGGGCCCAGCGGCACCATCATCTTGCGCAGGTCTGGCTTTGGCAATGGCTGCCGGTCAGGTAAAGCAGTATCAATCCTCGCCTCCACCCACGAACCCTCTTTTGCCATGGCGGCGAACTGCCGGAGTTGGTTGCACGTACGTGCGCGTTCTCCGACAAGACGTGGCTCGGGCAAGTTGGTTTCCTCCATCGCCTTTCGGATCAGGAGATCGCCAAGCGCCTCAATTTCCGAAGCAATCGCTTCAAGGAAAGTGGCTTTGGCAGCGCCACTGCGGCTGCGGTATTGAGAGAAGGCCTCCCGGGATTGGCGGACAATTTTATCGATATCTGGTTGCATGGCTGGTTTCAGAATTTTGCTAGTGACGATTGGTAATCAAATCCATTCAAGCTCGGTCACGGTTTGTTCGACGATGGTCGTGCCGGTGTGAAGCGTGGATTTGGGTTCCACGAGCATAACTTTTACTTCATCTTTCGTCCAAGGGCGGTGTTCCACGCCTTTTGGGACGACCAGAATTTCTCCCGGGCCAATCTTGGCAGTCGGCTTGTCGCGAAAGTCCATCATCAGGGTTCCCTCTACAACAATGAACAGCTCATCTTCATCATCATGTTTGTGCCATACGAATTCACCCTGAAGCCTGGCCAGCTTGACGAAATTGTTGTTCAATTCGGCAACAATGTACGGGTGCCAGTGTTCGTCGAATTTGGAGAATTTCTCCTGGAGATTGATGGTATTCATAGGCGCTTGTAGTCAGGCAGCTTAGGACGATGGGCGATGCCAGCGCGGATAACGCTCAGAATGCGCTCGCGTTCCTCACCCACCAGGGTAAGTCGTGGTGCACGAACGAACTCTGAGCCCAGCCCGGCTTCAGCCTCAGCCAGTTTGATATACTGCACCAGCTTGGGATGGATGTCAAGGTCAAGGAGCGGCATAAACCATCGATAGATCGCCCGCGCCTCATCGATGCGGCCAGCCTTCACCAGTTTGTAGATGGCCACCGTCTCCGCCGGAAATGCGCACACCAGCCCCGCAACCCATCCTACGGCACCCAGTACCAGGCTTTCCATCGCCAGGGGATCCACACCGGTAAGGATCTTAAATCGATCACCAAATCGGTTGATCATGCGGGTCACATTACTTACATCGCGCGTCGATTCTTTCACCGCCTGGATAGTGGGCAATTCAGCCAGCTCGGCAAACATGTCAAGCGTGACCTCCACTTTATAATCAACCGGATTATTATATACCATGATGGGCAGCGGCGTGGCGGTGGCGACTGCCTTGTAAAAGGCGACCGTCTCACGGTGATCAGACTTGTATCGCATTGGTGGCAGCATCATCAGTCCGCGGGCGCCAATTTTTTGAGCGTTGATAGCAAGCTGTACAGCTTCGCGTGTGCTGCCCTCGGCAATATTGAGGATGACAGGTACTTTTCCCGCCACCTGATCAATGGTGTACTTGACCAGGTCAAACTTTTCCTCGTTACTCAGGACGCTGGACTCACCCAATGTCCCACCGAGCACTACACCTTCAACGCCGGCATCGAGCTGGGCTTTGAGGTTCTTGCCGAACAGTGAGTAATCCAGCTTGTCGTCGGCGGTGAATTTGGTAGTCAACGCCGGGTACACTCCATTCCACATAGTTTCTTTTGTTTTCATCAAAGGTAACATGTCTGGGAGAGCTCCAATTGGCTGAAAATGGTCAATTATTGTATTATATTGACATAATTTATACACCCAAATCACATCTAGTGGCTAAAATAGCGTCAAAACGAGTAGTTGCCTTCAATGTGCCGCAAACGGAGCACGAGGTGGTGAGGGTGCAGATTGACGAGGTGCCCTATTTCTATGATCAACTTCATCAGCACCCGGAGATCCAGATCATGCTGATTGAATCCGGTGAGGGCACTTTGATTGCCGGTGATTATGTCGGTCGTTTCCAGCCAGGTGAGGTGTACGTCATCGGCGGTGGACAGCCACATGTATTCCGCTGCGACCAAGTGTACTATTCAAGGAATTTATCCGCGAGGAGTACATCGCTTTACTTCAGCGAAAAGTACTTCGGAAGGGAGTTATGGGGTTCCAACGAACTAAAAGCCGTTCGGGATTTTTCCGAGAGAAGTCGCCGTGGACTTCTGATAGCCTCAGATGAGGCAGTTCCTTTGATTACGTGCATCCACCAGATCGCCAGCGAGGAAGGTTTGGCACGCATTATCGCCTTTTTCACGCTGTTGCACCTGCTCACAACATCAGCACACCAAAAGAAACTTTCCATACTTCCCGGCAGGCTTCGCGAGAACGAGGAAGGTCGAATGAACTCCATTCTTGAATTTACATTCCGCGAGAGTCACCGCAGGATTTATCTTGACGAAGTCGCTCAACTGGCCAGCCTCTCCGTGGAAGCCTTCTGCCGATACTTCAAAATTCACACCCGCAAGACCTACATCAACTTCCTCAACGAGGTTCGCATCAGCCACGCGTGCCAACTACTCATCCAGCGGGATTTGTCAGTGGATCAGATATGCTACAAGTGTGGGTTCAGCAACGTATCCCATTTCAACAGAATGTTTAAGAAGATTACAGGAAAGACCCCATTGGGGTTTCGTGGCCAGGTTCACTAGCGGTCGGTGTTGTCTTTCACCAAAGTATTTCGTAAACTTTGTATCATACCAAATCCCACTTCTATGAATGTAATCAGCAGAATCGAAGGTTGGGGAAATGCACATCGTCCCGGCTTTCTGGACATCTTTCGAATTGCCCTCGGTATTTACATCACCTACAAGGGTGCCGTTTTTGCCAGCAACATCGAGACACTCGAGCTCAGCGTTGAGGGGCTAACCATGCTCTTCACGGGCGTTGTGTTAGCACATTATGTAATCTTCGCACATCTCCTGTGCGGTCCGCTTATTATTGTTGGCCTGCTTACCCGCATCATGTGCCTGGTGCAAATTCCAATCCTCCTTGGAGCTGTCATTTTTGTCAACGCTCCAAAAGGCTTTACCGTTGAACTGGAAATATCGTTGGTCGTACTCGCGGGATTAATCATCTTTATGATCTTCGGAGCAGGTAAATTCTCGATCGACGAGAAACGTCGCCAGGAGGCAGCCAAGTTGTCCGCTGGTCAAAGCTAAGTACGTAATCAATTGTCAGGTCCACAGTAAGCAGGGAACCAGCAACAAGGGGACTTAAGGGCCTACCGCCCTTTTCAGTTCGACAATCGTCAGTTCAGGAGGAATTCCCACCCTCCCAGGATAGCCAATGTAGCCAAACCCGCGGTTGATGTACAGGTATTGATCACCCTCGCGGTGCAAATCCGCCCATTGCTTGTATACATATTGGACCGGGCTCCACTTGAAGTTGCCGATCTCGACACCGAATTGAAATCCATGAGTGTGGCCCGCAAACATCATATCGATGTCAGGATATTTAGGCCTTACCTGGGCATCCCAATGGGTTGGATCATGCGAGAGCAGTAGCTTTACCGCCGCTTCATCTGTTCCCTGATAGGCCTGCTCAAGATTGCCATACTTCGAAAATCGAACACCCCAGTTCTCGTTGCCAATAATCGCAATCTTCTCCCCACTTTGCTCGATGATCCGGTTTTCGTTCATCAGGATATCGTAGCCCATCGCTTTGTGCGACATGACGAGGTCTTGAAAATTTTTCGACTTCGCTTCCGGGCTGGCCCATTTGTGATAATCACCATAGTCGTGGTTGCCGGTGACAGAATAAACACCGAGGGGTGCCTTCACCTTTTCAAAGATGGGTAAGAAGTCCTTGACTTCGGATGTTTGGTTGTTTACCAGATCACCGGTAAAGAAAATCATATCAGGCTTCTCATTCAGCAACATCTCCACACCACCTTTGACGGCAGTTTTGTTCCAGAAACTGCCGGAGTGTATATCCGAAATTTGTCCGATACGAATGCCATCGAAAGACTTGGGCAGGTTCTTCATCTTCACGGTCACCCGTCGTATCCGGTAATCGTGGGCGCCGGAGATGATCCCGTAAGCAAAGGCCCCAACGGGAAGTGCGGCGGTGGCCACTGCAATTTTCGAAAGAAACTCCGATCGCGGTATGATGGCGCCAGGAAGTTTTTCATTGACCCCTACCCCGAAGTAGCCCGCTACCCAGCGTGCACCGCGATAGAGATCTTCGGAAAACAAAACGAGAATACCAAGAACCTTTGAGATGTATGCGGCCACAACACCGGTAATCACGAAGTTTCGCGCGCTGGTGCTGATGGTATAGGGATTACCAAATGTCCACCAGGTAATGGCTGTGATGGCCAGCACGGTTGGAATCCAGAAACCTATCCGAAGCACGCCCTTCCACAATGGTGTCCAGTTCTTGCTCGCCCAGAGTACACCCTGGAAGAAATAGAGATCGATGAGCAGGAAGAAGATGACGAAGAAAAGGAGTGTCATAATACGGTAGCGCATGTTTGAGAAGAAAAGCCGTCCTGGGAATTAAGACGGCTTTTCTCAAATTTTAGTTCAAGGCCACGGAAGTATCCTCCCTGGGCACCTGTTTTGAATCGACTCCAAATACCTTCTCTTTGAGGCGCGCCACCATGAGATACATGACAGGGACCAGGAAGAGCGTCAGGAAGGTTCCGAAAATCAACCCGAAGATCATGGTCCAGGATAGCGGACCCCAGAAGGCTACGTTGTCGCCGCCGAAGAAGAGGTGCGGATTAAACTCTGTGAAGAGTGTTACAAAATCTATGTTCAATCCAACCGCCAGCGGGATCAATCCCAGCGTGGCTGCCATGGCTGTCAACAACACCGGGGTCATACGTGTTTTGGATGCTTCGGCAATGGCTTCACGCAATTCCATGCCTTGTGAACGCAAGAGGTCGGTAAATTCAACCAGGAGGATACCATTTCTTACCACAATACCTGCCAGCGCCATGACACCCACACCCGACATCACGATCGAGATTTCCATCTTGAAGAGTGAAAAACCAATGAGCACTCCGATGATACTGAAGAAGATTTCCGCAAGAATAATGATGGGTTTGCTGGTCGAGTTAAACTGCGTCACCAGAATCATGAAGATTAACCCAAAGGCCACCATGAAGGCAACCCCAAGGAAGTCTGAAGTTTCCTTCTGATCCTCCTGTTCGCCCGTCATTTTGATGGTGACTCCATCAGGCACTGACATCCTATTCAGATGTTGTTGAATATCTGCCACCACTTCGTTGGCATTGTAGTCTCCCAATACATTTGACGAAACTGATATCACGCGCTTCTGATCTATCCGGCGTATGCCAGCATAGCTATTCGAGTATTCGATCCTGGCAACCGCCGACAGGGGGACCTCCCTTACCTGACCGCCGGCGCTCATGTCGCGATAGGTCAATGGCAGATTCATCAGCGTATTGATGTCGTTCCTTAGGTCTTCGCGTATCCTCAACGTAATTTCATAATCGTCATTTGCATCCCTGAATTTGGATATCTCCTTTCCATTGATGGCTGTGTTTAGCGCCATACCTATCTGCGCGGTCGAAATACTTTCGCGATTGGCCTTCTCTCGGTCAATGGTGACAAGGATCTCCGGTTTGTCGCTTTGGAAGTCAGACTTCAATTCCTCAACACCCGGAACCTGCAGAGAATCCAGATAGCGCTTCACACGGTCGGCTGTCGCCACCAGTACATCAAAGTCCTCGGCAGCAATTTCAATGTTGATCGGTTTGCCTGTCGGAGGGCCGCCTTGCTCCTGATTTACGGAGATTTCGGCACCCCGAACGCTTCTCACACCCTCACGGATCTTATCGAGATAGACTTTTGTCGACTGACCATCGCGCTTGGCAAAGCCAACGAAGGCAACCGTTACTTTTCCAAGGTGAGGCTGCGCATTGGTGCCCGCAAACTGATCTTCAGCTGCGCCTATGGCTACATTGGAAATAATGGATTCGACAATGGGGTTTTCCCTGCCTACAATCTCTGTCACCCTATCCTCCACAATGCTTGTAATGGAATCTGTCACACGCTGATCGGTACCGATGGGCATGGTAATGTAGGTGAATATAAAATTGGGGTCACCCTGGGGAAAGAAAACGACCGGAGGCTTTCGGTAGGCGGTAAACATAACCGCGAAGATGAAAAGGAATACAACCCCCATCAGCACCCAAGCCGGACGGAATCCCTGGAGGACGAACGTCACCATTTTCTTATATCGGGCCTGCACACCAGGCCAGAAGTCAGTCTGGAAATGCGAGATCACACGACTCAGCCAGAAGTGGTGGAGGGAATACATGCCGTACATGAACACGGTAAAATTGCCCATACCAAACCAACCGACGAGGTATGACATCAGCGCCAGAGAGCCAAACACAATAGAAGTGACGTAAAATCCACGCGAGAACTTGCTCTTGCTTCCATGATCGTGGTCATGTGCTCTCATAAAGTCGGCAGCGAATACCGGATTCATAATATAGGCTACTAGCAGTGAGGCCAGCAGTGTGACGATGAGGGTAACGGGCAGGTATACCATGAACTTGCCGATAACGCCAGGCCAAAAAGCCAGCGGTATGAACGGGGCAAGCACCACCAGTGTGCCGGAAAGTACGGGCAAGAAGACCTCACCGGCGGCAATCTTGGCTGCTTTGCGAATCGGAACTTTGCCATTATCAAATACACGGTGTGTATTTTCAATGACCACAATGGCATCATCAACTACAATACCCAATGCCAGAAGAAATGAGAACAAGGTCATAAGGTTCAGCGTGTAACCCAGCGTTGGGAAAACGAGGAAGGCAATAAAACTGGATAGCGGAACCGACAACCCGACGAAGAAGGCGTTGGTTGCTCCCATAAAGAACATGAGGATGAGCGTTACCAGCACAAACCCAATGATGATCGTATTGATAAGGTCATGCAGGGTGGTACGCGTATTTTCGGATTGGTCGGCAGTGATCGTAACCTCCACACCGGGAGGAAGTATGTTGGCTGTATAGTTCTTAACGATTTCGTTAATCTGGTCAGAGGCAATAACCAGATTTTCTCCACTGCGCTTGATAACGTTGAGGGTCACCACATTCTTCTTGTCAAGCCGTGCGAAGCTCTCTTGCTCTTTGTGCGAATCAATCACTTCTGCGAGATCCCTTAGGAATATCTTTCCGCCCTTGGTTGAGCCGACCACGGTATTGCCAAGTTGCTCGGCCGAGGTATACTCACCATTGACGGTAAGTGAACGCTTCATGCCGTCCACGGAAAGTTGCCCACCTGGGATGATGACGTTCTCACCACGGATCGCGTTTTCGATATCATCGAGACTCACGCCGGCCGACGCCAATTTGAACATATCCACGTTGATCTGAATTTCACGGGTGAGTGCGCCGACAATGTCTACCCGGCGTATCTCGCGGATGGCTTCGATGGCATCCTGCATCTGCTCGGCATACTTCTTCAGCGTCTGAAGGTCATAGTCTCCCGAAAGATTGACGTTCATAATGGGCATCGCCGAAATATCGATCTCGATCACTTGAGGATCATCTTTAAGATCGGAGGGCAGGTTTGGTTTGGCACGGTCTACGGCATCACTCACCTCCTGCTTTGCCTTGTCTACATCAATATCAGTCTCAAACTCAACAATCACGTTAGAAAAACTCTGAACGCTATTGCTGCGGATCTTTTTGACTCCCGAAATGGACTTCACCTCCTTTTCAATTTCTTTCGATATCAGGTTTTCGATGTCTGACGGGGATGCTCCGGGATAAATCGTCGCCACGAATATTTGCGGGAACACGACTTCAGGAAAGTTCTCCTTGGGGAGACTGATGTAGGTCATGATCCCCGCCAGGCAAATGAATAGGGTGGCTATGTAGATGCTTACCCGGTTGTCAATAGCCCAACTGGTAGGCCTAAACTCTTTGTCACTGTCTTGCATAAGCTGATACTTTTTGATTGTGGACGGACACCGGGAATTCCTAGAACCTGACTACCTCGCCATCATTAAGCCCCTGGTAGCCAACGGTGATTACCTTGTCTCCCGCGTGAAGCCCTGATACCTGCGCATAAATTCCATAGATACCCTCCACGGATACAACCTTTCTGCGGGCGATCATGTTCTCACCATCCTTGACCGCAATGTAGACGACCTTCTCATCGTTGATCGTTTGAACGACATTCACTGGAACGGTTAAGGCATCGGGCACAGTCTGGAAAATCACCTTTAGTACACCGGTCATATTAGGACGCAAGTCCGGATCGGCAGGCATGGCCACCTCCACAGGGAACGTCCTGGAAAGTTGGTTAATGGTTTTACCAACAAACGTAACTTTCGCCTCGATCTCTTTATTGATGTCCGGAAAGGACACAATAACCTTATTACCAGTTTTTATTTGGATAACATATGCCTCCGACACGTTGGCGTTCATCTTAAGCTTGTCAAAACTTACCACGCGGAAGGCCGGCATACCCGGTGCAACGTTCTGACCGATCTTGACATCCACCGCATCGACAGATCCGTCGATGGGTGACTTAATTCGGCTCATTTCCAGTTGCTCGTTGAGTGTCGCCAGGCGCTTTTCCAGGCTCTCCTTATTATTTTTGGCCTGCAAATACTGCACCTCCGTTCCGATCTTCTGATCCCAGAGATTCTTTTGACGCTGGTAAACGGTATTCGCCAATTCGATAGACGACTTCAATTCATTGATGCTGCTGACAGTAATGGAGTTGTCGATTTGGGCCAAAACCTGACCCTTCTTCACGACTTCTCCCTCGCGGGCATAGACAGCCGACAGCACACCCATCGTCTTGGCGCTGACAAGGATATTGTCAATAGCCTCCACCGAACCCTGCGTTTGTACATAGTAGTCAAACTTCCGAGGAATGAGATCGATCACGCCAACTTCGCGGGATTTAACAGGGGCAACAACCTGCGTGACACCGATTTCTTCCTCCAATTTACGGATCTCTACATCGAGTTTTGCCCGCTGTTCCTTAAGTTGTTCCAGCTTGACGTTCTTGTCACTCGTTGTAGCGCTGCAACCAGCCAAAAGGCCAGCCAGTACGATAGCGGTCAGTGCGGGGGTGTAAATTCTTGTTTTCATCTTCGTGCTTATTTACCGGATTGGATTAGACTGTTGCTTTCATAGGTGGACGGAAGAAGCCTTCCGAAGGCCTTGTCGAGGTCAACTTTGGCGACCATGGCATCAAACAGGGCCGAGTAGTAGTTGGTCTGAGCCTCGCGCAAACTGTTCTCAGCATCGGTTACCTCCAGGCTTGAACCAACACCTTGCTCATATTTGATCTTGGTCACCCGCGCCACGTTGCTGGCCAGCTCTTGATTCTCACGTTGAGAAAGCAACGTACGGAGGGCATTCTCAAAACTCAGGGAAGCCTGGGAAATCTCGAGGTCGATGGCATTTTTGAGATTGACGAAACCGTTGTCGATCTGCAGGAGCTTTAATTTTTCCTGTTGAATTCGTGCATTGCGAGAAAGGCCGGTGAATATTGGGACGCTGAGGCTCACGCCAATCTGCGAAAAGCCATACCATTTGTCCGGACCTAACCGTGAGTCGTCAGCGATCGCGGAGTTGGTGCTGAAAAGGCCGCCAATGTCAGGCGACTGTGACGACATACCGAGGTTTCCAAAAGCTGATATGACCGGGACTGCCTCAGCGTATTGGTTCTTTACGTTCAGTTCCTGCAGGCGGCGGTTGACTTCCAGGACTTTATAGTCAGGACGGCTGTTGTAGCTCCACCCATCGCGGGTGTACTGCGCCATGGACGTATCAATGCGTATTTCCTGGATGTCGCCGATGACATCAATGGGCTGATCGGCCGGATAGTTGATCTGAAATTTTAAAATCTGAAGCGCGAGTTCGTTCAGGTTAAGAAACTTGTCACGTTCAGTACGGAGATTGTTCAATGTTACGCGTACACGATCCACATCAATGGTCTCGGCAAAACCATTGCGATTCAGTTCGCGTGTGTTCCGCAGCAAGGAATCAACGCGGGCAATGTTGCTGTCGAACAGGCGGGTGCGCTCGCGGTTGATCAGTACGGCGTAATAGGCCTTCGTAACCTGCTGTATAATGTCTTCCTGTGTCTGTTCGGTGGTTTTAACAGCAAGGTCTTTATAGGTGCTGGCTGCCTTCAGGCCAACGAGGTAGGATCCGTTAAAGATGAGCTGATTGACTGTAAGGCTCGCATTGCCGGAATTCTTCAATTGGAAAAAGTTCTGTGCTGCCACTACATCACCTACCTGAATACCGGGAACAGTAGACAAGTCGCCGAGAAAACCACTGGGACCACTGTACGTTGTGAAGAACCTTGGCAGCTGTGGGTTGTTGACCACCGATGCATTGCCGGAAATCTGTGGCAACCCGATACCGATGGTCTCATTCACCTTTGCCCTGGCAATCCGCTGATCGAGCATGGCGTTCTTTGAACGGATGGCATTCTGCAAAGCATATTGTATGGCCTGCTCCAGAGTAAACGAACCAGTTGATGGTGCCTGGCCCAGGCCGGGGAACGCCGCTAGAAGTGATAGCACGATGACGAATACCTTCTTCATATCGATTGAGGAGTTAATTCTGTAGAGGATGAGGGTTGCTTTTTATACTTTTCATAGGCCTTGCGACCCTTGTCGGTCAACACCCCGTAGACGAAGTGATCAAACAATTGCAGATTGACTTCGGCCAGGTTGTATCGATCAGTCGGGAAAATGCGCTCATCAAAAGTGATTTGGATGAGTTCGAGACGGGCGCTGGCAAGAATGTCCGTGTTGATCTCAGGTCGGAAGAACCCTTCCGCAATTCCTTGCTTCAAATTTCGAACGATGGATGCACCAATGTGTTCTTGTTTGTGCCGAAGCCAGGCTGCCCAGGCTTTCGGATGATACTTTTGCAGGTCGAACAGCAGGGAAGGATTCATTTTCTGCAGATCCTTTTTGATGCAACCGGAAATCTTTACCAACTCATCGATTGCATTTTCAGCCTTGAGACGAAGATCCTCGTACTGAGCCTGTTCGTGATTCAGGTGGATATCCGCCACCGTGGTCACGATTTCGTCCTTGTCGGCAAAATATTGGTAAAGCGTCTTCTTGGAAACAGACAAATGTCTGGCTATGTCATCCATGGCTACGCTCCGCACGCCATACTTCATGAAAAGCTCCATCGCTCCCTTCACAATCCTGTATTTGATGTCGTTTTCTTCCATAATGGGCGCAAAACTATGGAAACTTTAATAATCTCCAAAGTTTCCGTAGTTTCCTTCAACGCCTGTTTTTAGAATAGGTTCGGGCTTTTGCAATAAATTTTTGTGAAATTTTGAAGGTCAGCCTTCATCCTGAGGCTTGGCTGCCTGGTGGCTGCCAGATTCCACCGAGGCTCGCGGACGGCACCATTTCTCCTTCATTTTCTCCTTGAAGCGCTCCCGGTCTTCGGGTGACATCGACTCCCATCGGGCGGCCCAGTGCCGGCCATTGTACCCTTTGTGGTTGCGCCAATTACCCCTTCGGCCGCCTAGAGGCCATAGAAGGATTTTCGCAAGTACCAGGAGGCCCAGTGTTTGCCAGAATGATATTGCTGGGCCGGCAAACAACGCAGGCACCAGCCAGTTCCATAAGTATTGCGTCAAGTAGGTGAGCACACCGAGCAACAGCGCAGCCAGCGCCGCGAAGAGGATGCCAAATCCGGTGAACTTCAGTATCCGTGAGACTTTCATATCGTTTGCATTTAGGTGCATTGGTTGATTCTATTTTTCGCCGAGTACATCATCGTAAAAGCGCTGCAGTCGTTTACGCAGAGCCAGAATAGCATATCGCTTCCGCGAAAGCAGCGTATTGATGGAGATGCCGGTACGCTCCGAAATTTCCCGGAAACTTTGCTCCTCGATTTCATTCTGAATAAAGATCTCTCGTTGCTCCAACGGCAGATCGTCAAGGGCCAAGGTGATCTCGTCCCAAATGGCATCCCTCAGCAATGTGCTCTCTGGCGTATTATCGAGATCGGGAAGAATCTCCTGGAGCGTCAGCGGGGCATCTTCATCGTGGGAAATATTCCCGTCAATGGAGGCTGTGCCTGGCCTGGCAGCATCGCGCCGGTAGCGGTCGATGATCTTGTTGCGTGCAACGCTATAGAGCCACGAAGTGATCCTGTCCAGCGACTCAATAGCCTCAAAACCAGCCACAAACTGGTAGAAAACATCTTGTAGTATATCCTCCGCCTCTTCAGCAGATCGCACACGGCCGCGAATGAAACTGAGCAACTTCCCCCGCTCCTTCCGGAATGTTTCCTGCTTGATTTCCTCCATGAGGGCGATGTTGATGGCCACAGCTCGCTGCATGTGAGTAGAGACGTGGCGAGGGGTGGGATTATTTTGAGGTTAAATTAGCTTTTTTACGCCTGAACCTGGAATAGCTATCGGCTGTTGGCTCTTGGCTGTTGGTAGTGCTGAGTAATAGCCAGTTGTACGCTTCGGTCGATACGGGGGTTGAAGAGAAGCCAACAGACGATAATTAAAACGCTACAGGCATAGGCCTCAGTTGGTCAAAACCATTAATTTTGAGCCCTCAATCAACCATGATTTTATTCTTCAGGTCTACTGCCGGCACCCTCTTCGGGGTCGGGCACGCGCACCCTTTTTCTGTAGAAGCCATCGATAGGCTGGTTTGGCTCCTTGGAGGCGCAAAACCGCTTACAGATAAGTCCCTGGAAGGGTACTTTGTCGGTCCGCGCAAAGAAATGATCACACCGTGGAGCACCAACGCTGTCGAGATCACTCAGACGATGGGCATCAGCGGCATTGAGCGGATCGAGGAATTCAGCGTGCACGCCAACGAAAAGGTCACATTCGACCCCATGCTCCAGACCCTTTACCGGCATATCGACCAGGATACTTTCACCATCCACCATACTCCCGAACCGGTACTTGAAATCAACGATATCTCGAAGTACAACCAACAGGAAGGACTAGCGCTCAGCGATGAGGAAATTGATTACCTCAACGATGTCAGCAAGCAGCTCGGCCGCAAGCTCACCGACAGTGAGGTGTTCGGGTTCTCACAGGTAAATTCCGAGCATTGCCGGCACAAGATCTTCAACGGAACTTTCATTATTGATGGTCAGGAAAAACCTTCTACGCTCTTTCAGCTCATTAAGAAAACGTCGAAGGAAAATCCAAACTTCATAGTTTCAGCCTACAAAGACAACGTGGCCTTTATCAAGGGACCCGTCATTGAGCAATTCGCCCCCAGACGGCAGGACATCCCCGATTTCTTTGAGATCAAGGATGTGCCCTCGGTCATTTCCGTAAAGGCAGAGACTCATAACTTCCCCACGACCGTTGAACCCTTTAATGGCGCAGCGACAGGAACCGGCGGTGAGATCCGCGATCGCCTGGCGGGCGGAAAAGGATCGCTGCCGCTGGCAGGAACAGCCGTGTACATGACATCTTACCCTCGACTGGACAACGGTCGTGCGTGGGAGAAAAATCTTGCGCCAAGAAAGTGGCTGTACCAGACACCCCTGGAAATTCTCATCAAGGCCTCCGACGGCGCCAGTGACTTTGGAAACAAATTCGGCCAGCCACTCATCTGCGGCAGCCTCCTCACCTTTGAACATGAAGCACCGAAGAAACACCACGGCTTTGACAAGGTGATCATGCTCGCCGGAGGTGTTGGCTACGGTAAAGAAAAAGACAGCCAGAAGGAAACGGTGCAGGCGGGTGATGCCATTGTGTTGCTGGGTGGCGACAACTATCGCATCGGCATGGGTGGAAGCGCGGTATCATCGGTGGCCACCGGGCAGTTTGGCAACACCATCGAACTCAACGCCGTTCAGCGATCCAACCCGGAGATGCAAAAGCGCGTGATGAATGCCATCCGTGCCATGGCCGAATCCGACAACAATCCCATTGTCTCCGTTCATGATCACGGTGCCGGCGGCCACCTCAACTGCTTTTCTGAATTGCTTGAAGCAACCGGCGGTACCATTGAAATAGACAAACTCCCCATCGGTGATCCCACGCTCTCATCGAAAGAAATCATCAGCAATGAATCACAGGAGCGGATGGGTCTTGCCATTCACGCCCAGGATATCGATATCCTTCGCCGTGTGGCCGAACGAGAACGCGCCCCCATGTACGAAGTGGGCAAGGCGACAGGTGATCACAGATTCTCTTTTGTAAGGAAAAATGGAAGCATCCCACCGGTTAACCTCCGGATGAATGACCTGTTTGGTTCTTCACCGAAGACCATCCTTCGTGACAGCACGTCCAGGGAAACACGCGCGCCGTTGACCTACGATCTGGCAAAGCTTGAAGAATATGTGAAGAATGTTTTGCAACTCGAGGCTGTTGCATGCAAAGATTGGCTCGTCAACAAAGTAGACCGATCCGTTACAGGTCGTGTGGCTACCCAGCAAACTTGTGGTGCCATCCAACTTCCGCTGAATAACGTCGCGGTCATGGCCCTCGACTTCCTGGGTAATAAAGGTGTAGCTACTTCCATAGGACATGCGCCAGGAGCAGCATTGATAGACCCTGCGGCAGGCAGCAGGCTGGCCATTGCCGAGGCACTGACCAACATTGTCTGGTCACCACTGACCCACGGTATGAAAGGTATTTCCCTCAGCGCCAATTGGATGTGGCCGGCAAAGAACACCGGTGAGAATGCACGACTGTACCAAGCGGTTGAGGCGGTGAGTGCGTTTGCTTGTCAGCTGGGCATCAACATACCCACAGGCAAAGACTCGCTGTCGATGACACAAAAGTATCCCAACGGAGAGGTTGTATACTCGCCGGGTACTGTGATCATATCGGCTGTGGCCGAAGTGGCGGATATTCGTAAGACTGTTTCTCCGGATCTCAAACTGATAACCGGAAGTAAACTGATCTACATCGACTTCTCAGGCGATACTTTAAACCTTGGCGGAAGCAGTCTAGCCCAGGTGATCAATCAATTGGGCAACCCAGCACCAACCGTGAGGGAAGCGGCGCACTTTGTTAAAGCATTTCAATCCATCCAGCAACTGATCCAAGACGACCTCATTCTGGCTGGTCACGATATTTCGGCCGGTGGCATAATCACGGCGATGTTGGAGATGTGCTTCCCAACGCCCGACGCAGGACTGAAAGTGGAAATCACAGGTCTTGGTGACGATGCGATATCAGTTCTATTCAGCGAGAATCCAGGCGTACTCATCCAGGTTCAGGATGAGAAGGCGCTGCAGAAGCTGAAGACGATGGGTCAAGCCTATCACATATTGGGCGAAGTTACCACCGCTGGCACCCTGGATTTAACGATCAATGAAAGATCATTTTCATTTCCAATTTCCGATTCACGGGCAACATGGTTCAGGACCTCCTACCTGATGGACAGCGTACAACGCCTGAGAGGTCATGCAGAAAAACGACGCGATAATTTCGCGAAGCATACGTTGTCATACGTATTCCAGCCGAAGTTTGATGGAAAATTCTCCACCTATGGCATTCACCCGAAACGCCGGGAGTCGACAGGTATCAAAGCCGCCATCATCCGTGAGAAAGGTGTGAATGGAGACCGAGAGATGGCCTACGCACTCTACCTCGCCGGTTTCGATGTCAAGGATGTGCACATGACCGATCTCGTATCGGGCCGTGAAGACCTCAGCGGTGTCAACATGATAGTATTTGTCGGAGGATTCTCCAACTCTGATGTACTGGGCTCCGCGAAAGGTTGGGCCGGTGCATTCCTATATAATGCGAAGGCAAAAGCTGCGCTTGACAATTTCTATGCCCGCCCTGACACCCTGAGCCTTGGTGTTTGTAACGGCTGCCAGCTGATGATGGAAATGGGATTGGTTTACGGTGAGATGGACATGCGTGATCATCCCAAGATGCAACACAACGGCTCCGGAAAATTTGAATCTACCTTCATCACCATCACGGTCCCGCAAAACAACTCCGTGATGCTCGGAAGTTACGCCGGCGCACAACTCGGCGTCTGGCTGGCCCACGGTGAAGGGCAGTTTGTGCTGGGTGATGTGAAAAAATATGCTGTGGCCGCAACCTACACTTACCCTGAGTATCCTGGCAATCCCAACGACTCCGAAGGCGCCGTGGCTGCGCTGTGCTCCCGTGACGGCCGTCACCTTGCCATCATGCCACACATCGAGCGCACCCTATTTCCATGGAACTGGCCACACTACACCCGCTCAAAGCAGACGGATGAAGTCGGCCCCTGGATTGAAGCCTTTGTAAATGCGAGGGAATGGGTGAAAAAGAAACAGCATACCTCATAGTAGACAGACCAGCCCTGCACCAGAACCCGGAAATAGTACAGCGGCAGGTCTTCTTTTCATTACCCAGGACGAAAGTCATTGCCGGGGTACACCGGCCTACATACCTTCGCGCCTGATCATGCACCCCTTTCGTTTTTCGTGGCTCACCTGGCCACGGTTTTTATTCATTGTTCTTGGTTGTTCGTTAGGAGCGGCCTATGGCCAATCAATGGACGGGGCTGATGGCCGCGTGCGTGGTGCTGCCGTTGCAATGCATGACTCCCTGTTGGTCGGTAAATGGAAAATTATAGAATCCTTCAACAGGACCGGGGCTCGGACCGGTGAGTCGTTTGAAATTGAATACTGCCCTGACGGAAAGACCGCATTCAACAGGAAAGCACTTTATGAGAAATTCAATCAGCGGGTTGTAAGCAGTGGCAGTCCGCCACAAACCACTCGCGATCTGGACCGGCACTTCCCGCGCGTCACGTGGAAGACTCAGCAAGATCGAATTATTCTTACTTTCAAGTCCCGTTTCGGTATCAATGAACTTACCTACCGATACCAGATTCGCGGCGATACGTTGACCACTGTGAATGAGTTGTTTACAGGAACAAGGAGTAAGTTGGTGGCCATCAGGGGTGACCGTTAATTCCCGTCGGAATTGACTTTGGTCTCATACCCGCATCCATGGGACCGACTGATAATTTTCGGAAGTTTATATCAAAGCATTTTGCCAACTTGCTGAATGGGCAAACCAATAGGGCTTTCCAGGAAACTCGGAGAACTGCACGCCACGGCCATTTGCGGCAACGATATTACGTCATCCTGTTTGTATGTTTCTGCGCTCACGATTGTCTATGCGGGCCAATACGCGTGGGTGGCCTTGCTGGTTGTTTCCGCAGTACTTTTTCTTTTTCGAAAGATCTATGGTGAAGTAGTCGGTGCGCTTCCATTGAACGGAGGCGCCTACAATGTCTTGTTGAATACGACCAGCAAGAGCAACGCTTCCGTGGCTGCCTGCCTTACCATTCTCTCCTACATGGCCACGGCAGTTATTTCATCATCCGAGGCTATGCACTACCTGAACACCATGATTCCAGCCCTGCCCGTACTATGGGCAACGACCGGATTGCTGCTATTCTTTCTTTTGTTGACCATCAGTGGGATTTCCGAGTCGGCGGTTGTGGCCACCATCATTTTCGTCTTTCACCTGGCATCCATGTTCTTATTGATCGGCAGCGGCATCTGGTATGTCTTCTTTCATGGCATCGACATCGCTGTTGCCAATTTTTCAGTTCCGCTGGAAGGCAATTTAGGAACAGCCATCTTCTTTGGATTCAGTGCTGCCATGCTCGGAATATCCGGCTTTGAAAGTTCCGCCAACTTTGTTGAAGAACAGCAACCCGGTGTATTTGCAAAGACTTTGCGAAATATGTGGTTGGCGGTCACCATCATCAATCCACTCATGGCCTTTGTGGCCATTGTTGTGCTGACAAAATCAGAAGCCATTCAACATCAGCAAGCCTTGCTCTCTTTTATGGGACTAACTACGGGAGGCGTATGGTTAAGCTGGCTTATCTCGGTTGATGCTGTGCTGGTACTTAGTGGAGCCGTGCTGACCTCATTTATCGGCGTCACTGGATTGATGAAGCGCATGGCGCTCGACAGAATCTTGCCGCAGTTTACACTCAGGGAAAACAACAGGGGGAGTGCTTACAGAATCCTATTCATTTTTTTCGCTTTGTGTCTCTCTGTACTGTATGCAACCGGCGGAAATCTTGGCGCACTGGCCGGCGTTTATACAATCAGCTTCCTGGTCGTCATGACCTATTTTGGTGTTGGCAATATTCTTCTGAAGATGAAGCGGAGCGGTTTGCCGAGACCCGTCAGCGCCTCTCCTTTTACTGTTGCCCTGGCCATCGCGGCCGTGGTCGCCGCCCTGTACGGAAACATCAAGATGCACCCTGAGTATCTGGTTGTATTTCTTCAGTATTTCGTCCCAGCCATTGTTGTTATTCTTCTGCTGCTTAACAGAAAAGAACTGCTAAAAATGACCCTTGTGGTTATCGACAGCATGTTCGACACCATTTCTGAACTCTCCCTGCTCACCAAGAAAAGAGTTACTACCACTATGCATCGTCTCAGCAATCAGCAATTCGTCTATTTCTCCAAGGCTGACTCCATAGCCTCGCTGAACAAAGTGATGATGTACGTTCAGGAAAATGAAACCACCAGCCGCCTGAAGATTGTCACAGTGCTGAAGGAAAACCAAACCATTTCCGATGCTTTTGTTAGCGACCTGGCTGTTTTGGACCGGGCCTACCCCGAGATCAAAATTGAATTCATCCAACTGAAGGGCACCTTCAGTCCGGAACTGATCAGGCAATTGAGCAAGGAGTGGAAAATCCCCATTAACTTCATGTTCATTGCGTCCCCCGGGGACAAGTTTCCTTACCGGGTCTCAGAATTGGGAGGTGTCAGGTTGATTATCTAATCACTTTCATCGAACAAAGCACAACTTTTACATTTTACATTAAGCACTGCAAAAAGAAATGTAAAATGTTAAACGCCCAATGTAGAATGTAAAAGTCTGCTGTGTTTGTGTCTCCTCCAAAGTTCCTATCTGAGACTGAGCCCACTTTTACATTCTACATTTACCATTCTACATTTTACATTTTTTTGTCGCTACCTCTTCTCCAGGCGCTTCAATTCTGAATCCAGGTACCCTCTTGACAGCCACTTCCCACCGACCATCACACCATCAATAGAGGTTGTAGCGCTGATCGATTGCAGGGGGTTCGCATTGACCAACACCAGATCAGCTACTTTCCCGGCGGTAACGGTGCCGGAGGTGGCGGATGCGTTATAGAAAGCCGCCACATTCACGGTGCCGGTCTTGAGCGCTTCATAGGGCGTAAGTCCGGAGTCAACGAGATAGCGTAGCTCGTGATGAATGGAAAATCCAGAGACATTAAAAACCTGAGGAGCGTCTGAACCCAGCAGCAAACCAACGCCACCCTGACTGCAGGCCTTGATAATCCTTCGGCGGATGGCAATATAATCGGCAACGTCAGCAGCATTATATCCGGGAACAGCCATCTGGCGTTTCTTGTTCTCCGTCCACGAATCCAGCGTCTTCGGGTCCATGTATTTCATTTCGGGGGCCGCGCGAAGTTGATCGGGTGATTTGTCAGCGGCGATCCAACGCTCGGCCAATGCTTGAGTGGGAACGACCCAAACGCGATGTTCCCGGAGAGCTTCAATCAGTCGCGGCAGCTGAGACATGTCGGCCTTCTTTCCAACAAACAAACCAAAGAACCCAATTTCCTGATCGGTCATCGCTTCGATGCCGGGTACCATGCCCTCGATAAATCCATCCAGGTGATCGATGGTTGAATAATTTACATCGACGGCACGCCAAACACCGACCCCTGAGGACACATGTCCTCCATAAGTTATCCCTACTTCATTGGCAGCCTTGACGATCGCATTGAAGTTGGTCAGGGTCAGTCCGGGGTGCAATTTGAGGAAGTCATACCCCATCGCCTTCTGATCGCGCACCATTTTGTCTCCTCCCTCCGGCGTTTTTACACTAAGTCCATTGAATGAGGGACCCGAAGTAAAAATTTTCGGTCCTAATACTTCGCCGCGCTTGACTTGTTCGCGCAATTCAATGTGGGTCGGATGACCGAGCATACCCCGGATTGTTGTCACCCCATTTACGGCGAATAGTGTCAGGACTTCTTTCTGCGCTGTGATATTGTCGTTTGGCGGAATGTGGGCGTGCATCTCGGAGAGTCCGGGCATGAGAAACTTGCCCTTTGCCTCCACAACCAGAGCGCGTAAATCAATCTTAGCGCTCCCAGACGGACTTATGGATTCGATCTTCCCATCACGAACAACCACATCCTGGTTTTCAAGGACTCGCTCGGTGTCCATGGGGACTACGTTGACAGATTTGAAAACGATGACTTGCTTACGGGAGTCGACGGGCGCTTGGGCCATTACGGCGCCTGCAAGGCAGACGGCGAAGAGGCTGAAATATTTCATGATAAGAATTCTCATTTTCGTCGAACAAGATAGCAAATATTCATGCCGACAGAAAGGCTTTACCGCTCAGGCTTCTGGCTTGGCTCAACGTCAAGGAATTGACTACTTTTGACGCTCCATGGAGAATCACCTTCCCATCATCAGAAACTATGGACGTACCCTTTCGGGGGTGGTACTCCTTGCGATGCTGGTTTGCCTGACTCCCCCTGCCGAGCACAAGACATTTCCGGGTACAAAGTATTACGCTGCTCTCAACGAAACGCTGGTACCACAATTTGAGGACCTGAAGAGGATTTCATTTGATCCCGTGACGAAGGATAGCAATCTGAAGTTTACGGTATTCTCCTTTTCCACAAAGGCTGTCAACGCCTGGTTGGCAATTCCAATGACTTACCTTGTAAGTCTTTCTGCGCGCAATTGCTTCTACGTATTCATTACGGTAAGCGCCCCTTAGTATTGCCTGGTCGCAGTACGCATTTCAATTCCTATTTCCGACAAGGTTGACAATTCCGATCACCAGTTGATCAGATTTGACCTTCGTCCTATTCATCAAAAGAAACTAATTATGAGAAAGTTCATTGACTTACTATCCAGGTTATGGTTTATAATTTTTATCATCCTTATGGTCTTCTTATTTTATATTGGGGTTGTCATATCCTGAGTAGAATACCAGCTATCTCTCTTCGAATAGATAGTCATCACAAAAGCATCCTTGTAGAGGGGTGCTTTTGCTTTTATTGCTCCGATGGCTGTTGAAGTGAGGCACCAGTGTCATTACCAAGTGCCAGTACCCAGCGCCAAGCGGCCAGCACCCAGTGCCCCGCCTCCAGTATCAAGCATCATAAAATCCTCATTCCTATATTTGCCCAAATACCAACCCATGAACCTCACTCCTCGTTCTACCCACCGCGACATCGCCTATTTCTTTTTGGGGCTGATTATCGCGTTTTCCATTTCCGGTATCTTCCTCAACCACCGCCAGAGCTGGCACCCGCGGAGGTACAGTTACAATGTGAAAGAGATAACGTTGCCTGTTCCGCTTGTCAAAGAACAGATCACCGATACCTTCATTACACGCTTCACGCAAGAGCAGGCGATCGAAGACAATTTGCGGCGGTTTGCAGTAGATGACAAGAATGTTCTTCGCATTTCTTACGCCATGAACGATGTACAAATCGATCTGACGACCGGCAAGGGTACAATCGAGACCTATCGGGTCACTCCCATTCTGGCCCAGATGGCCCAACTTCACCAGGACACCAGCAAATGGTGGATCTACTATTCCGACGTGTTTGGCTTGGCTATGTTCACCATGGCCATGACAGGCATGTTTATTGAAAAGGGAAAGTTTAGCTTCCGCCAGCGCGGCTGGAAACTGGCCCTTCTTGGAATGATCTTCCCGCTAATCTTTCTCTTCCTCCTTTCCTAGCCAGACTCCGGTCCCGGACTGGTGCGGGTGGCTGGCGCTCCTGGGGCTGATCTTTCCATTGATTTTCCGCTCCTCTATCCTAGTCCAACCCCGGCCTTTGTGCCGGGGCTACTGCAATTGGGGGTACTGAACACTCCTTTTAGGCCAACAACCGGGCACTTTTAACAATCCATGGATGTTGAAGTTGGATATTGACGCCCGTCAACTAATTTCACTTGTACAAAACCCATGAGAAAGTACGCCAGTTTCCTTCTCCTGCCCATCCTGGCTTCCTGCTTTGGATACAAGGAGTTGCCGGTTGAGTATGACTACAGCTACCGAGGGAACTTCAAGCGCTACCGCACTTTCGAGATGCTCCGCGCATCCAACCAGGTTGATACCAGTATGCTCAATCAGGTTGTTGAAAAGTCTATCATTTCCCGAATGAAATTTCTGGGCTACCGCCAGGCGAGTCACCGTCCTCACCTGTTGATTTCGTTCAAGATGTTTACCGACAGTCTGCGGTTTACCGGCTACGCCCAACCCGACATCGAAGAGTGGATCCGTACCCAAAAGGAGGACCTGGACTATGACAAACAAAAATATGATCTGAAGACCGGCACGCTACTCATCCAACTCTATGATCGCCGACAAAACCGGTCGATCTGGCAAGGGTATGCGACGACGCTATATGGAAGCATCGACTTCAACAACAATCGTCACTTGAAGAACGCCGTGATCTCCATTCTTGACAAGTACAGGTTCTGGGCCGACGGCTTCATCGAAGGCAATCAGAAGCCCGAGGAAAAAGGCTCACAATAGGCCAAATTCTTCCCAATCGGGATTTTTCTTTAGCAAATTAGTTCTACCTTTGCCCACCCAAAATAGCCCCTGGAGAGCCAGGAAAGCCATTTTGAGAGGAATTGCCCGATGGTGTAATTGGCAACACGCTTGATTTTGATTCAAGAAAGTCCAGGTTCGAGCCCTGGTCGGGCAACAAACGCAATACGGACTCACCCTTAACATGGCTGTCAAGATTTTTTCTGGTCGTGCAACCACCTACCTGGCGGATAAAATCGCTCAGGCCTATGGTGAATCGCTCGGTGAGGTCAAGTACCAGCAGTTCAGCGACGGCGAAATGTCGCCCTTCATCGCAGAATCCGTGCGCGGCCACGAGGTTTTTATCGTTCAATCCACTTTTCCCCCGGCCGACAACTTCATGGAACTGTTGCTCATGATTGACGCCGCCAAGCGGGCCAGCGCAGAGAGCATCAACGTCATCATTCCCTACTTTGGCTATGCAAGGCAGGACCGCAAGGACAAGCCCAGGGTAGCCATCGCGGCCAAAATGATCGCCAACTTGCTGTCAGCCGCTGGCGCCACCCGAATCATGACCTGCGACCTTCATGCCGATCAGATCCAGGGATTCTTTGACATCCCAGTTGATCACCTTGACGGAGCCTATATCTTCATTCCCTACCTGAAAAGCCTTGGCCTGGAAGATATCATGTTCGCAAGCCCTGATGTGGGGGGTATCAAAAGGGCACGCTATTTTGCCAAGCACTTTAACGCCGACCTGGCCGTCTGCGATAAGTATCGCAAAGAAGCCAATAAGATCGAGTCCATGCGCCTGATTGGTGAAGTGGACGGCAAGGATGTCATTCTCGTCGATGATCTTGTTGACACCGCGGGAACCATATGCAAGGCCGCCCAACTCTTGAAGGACAATGGCGCCAAATCGGTACGGGCCGTATGCACACACCCCGTATTGAGCGGCAAGGCCTACGAAAATATCAGTCAGTCGGTACTGGAAGAAATAGTCGTTACCGATACGATTCCACTGAAAGAGAATATCAGCAAGATCAAAGTCATCACGGTCTCCAATCTTTTCGCGAAAGCGATCCGCAAGATCCACGATCGTGAGTCCATCAGTTCACTCTTTATCAAATTGTAATTCACTTTTCTTAAACCAAATAAACAATCATGAAAACCATCGAGATTATAGGGTATCAAAGAGCAAATCTCGGCAAGTCAGCTGCTGAATCGTTCCGTAAGGAGGGCCTCGTGCCCTGCGTGTTGTACGGAGGGGGCGAGCAAGTACACTTTGCCGCGCCTGTTATCCTTTTCCGCGACCTCGTGTACACCAACGAGGCGCACTTTGTTCACCTTAACATTGAAGGTGAAGAGTGCCAGGCGATTCTGCAAGAAATTCAGTTCCATCCTGTCAGCGAAATTATTCTGCACGCAGACTTTCTGCGAATCGGCGAAGACAGGAAGATAAAAATGGAGATCCCTACCCGCCTCGTCGGCAAGGCACCCGGCGTGGAAAAAGGCGGTGCCCTTGTCCGCAAGCGCGCAACACTGAAAGTGATCGCCTTCCCGAAAGACATGCCGGACCACATCGATGTAGACTGCTCGACACTCGATTTCCACCATGCCATCAAGGTATCGGATGTGAAGATTGCCAACCTGCAGTTTGCCGACCCGCCACAGGCTTCCATTGCCGTAGTTGAGGTGCCACGCGCTGCCAAACTTGCCGCTGAAGATGCCGCCAAGGCTGCTGAGGCTCCTGTGGCTGCTGCTGAAGGTGCTGCTGCTCCCGCTGCCGGAGCTCCCGCTGCTGGTGCCGCTCCTGCCGCTGCCCCTGGCGCCGATGCCAAGAAAGGCGAGGCCCCCAAGAAGGACGAAGGCAAGAAGAAGTAAGTAAGTAAGTAGCTGTTAGCTATTGGCTGTTAGTTGTTGGCAGAGCAATGTAGATTGAAGGTGAACCTCCGATTTACGGCGCCTCTGCCAATAGCTAAGAGCTAAGAGCCAATAGCATTTATTCCCGCTGCCAACAGCCAATAGCCAACCGCCAACAGCTATTTTCGCTTCATGAAGTTTCTCATTGCCGGACTGGGCAACATAGGCCCGGAGTATGAATTAACCCGACACAACATCGGGTTCCTGACGCTCGACCGGCTTGCCGACACGCACAAGCTTACATTCAAAACATCGCGACTCGCCGACAAGGCCGAGATGCGATACAAGGGCAAACAAATTCACTTCATCAAGCCCAATACCTACATGAACCTCAGCGGAAAAGCGATCATGTACTGGCTGAACGAATTGAAAATCCCTAAAGAAAATCTTCTGGTCGTCGTAGATGATATCGCCCTCCCTTTCGGTGTTCTGCGGATGCGTGCGCACGGCAGCAATGCCGGACATAACGGTTTAACAAACATTGAAGAGATGATGGGCGGAAGGGATTACGCCCGACTCAGGATGGGGATCGGAAACAACTATTCAAAAGGTCAGCAGGTAGACTTTGTCCTTGGAAATTTTGAAGGAGAAGAATTCAAGGCGCTCCCCGCGTTTATGGACAAGGCTGCCGAAGCCATTCTTGCTTTCTGCACGATTGGCGTTGAGCGCGCAATGAATCTTCATAATACCAAGGCGAGACAATAGCCTGTCTTTTTTTTTGTCCACACGGACTTGCGCCACTTCAAAAGTACTTCCTCCAATCAAAGATGATGCGGGCGCCAAGGTACCATACAGGCTTCAGGGCAACTTGTTGCTCTCCTGCAGGGGCCAGCAACGAAGTGTTGTGAGGCACGTCAACACCTGTGTTAAACTGGATCATGAGGCTTGATGTCTGATTCATGGAAAATGTCCTGAAAGGACGATATTCCAGAAATGGAAAATCCCACTTTGTTGAACTGTAGGATATGATCTGTGTTCCGCTAGGTGCCGGAACAAAAATCGCGTCGTTGCCGAAGGAGTTTGTTCCGTAAAATGACAGACCCACCTCACGGCCAAGTACAAACTGAAAGCGACCTATCCCGGTATGCCAAGCCGTTTGCCAGGGAATAAGTCCACCGTTTACCGCCACAACACCCATCTCCTGGGCCTTCTGCGGAGAAATCAAATAGACGATCGGGCCCACAACCAACAAGTCGCCCGGAAGGAGCCAGAAAGGAAGACGAAGTCGGAAGTCCCATCCTGCCCTTCCAGGAATCGCAGAGGTAATCGCGCCGGCCGGCGTAGCCGCTGGGTCTCCCAGATAGTTGTGTGTTGAGGAAGCATCCTGACGGATACCGGCCTGCAGAAACACAAGGCCGTCCCCAGCCTCGTTCAGCACACCTTCGAGGCCCAGGCCAAATCGTACACCGGCCGAAAGTCCTCCAACAAAGCCATGGTTCTGCTGGGTTTCAGCAAAACCTCCGAACGCATAGTTGCTATTGATGGAGGTGGACACACCGAAGAATTTCCCGAGCTCCGATTGAAACCTGGGCAGTTCACCGATCCCGGTATTGGCCAGGCCAGGAACTGGTGTATCCCTGAGCACTTGGGGCAAGTACCTCAACATTTCCTTTCCCATGTCAATGGTATCCCTTCGCTGCCGCATGGGCTGGAAATTATTTTTACAGACGTTGAACGTATCGGCAACCGTACCTTGACTGGAAATATCATCCTGATGACGAACACGCAACTGTCCTGTGGCCACCATGATCATTTGACTGAGACTCTTGACTACGCTTACCGCGGCAAGGTTGGCATCTTCTGGGCGCATATAGGCATCACCCAGGATAACAGCCCGATCTCCGTCCCAAGTGGTGACCTCTAAACCTTTCTCGTTGTAATAGTCATGGGTGCCCTTACGCACAGCCGCGTTCCCCCAAGTCCCGGCAGTGTGGCCAGCGGCATAAACATCTTCAAGAAAGTGCAGTGCAAAGGCCTCCTCTGCCAGGGCTGCCAGGCATAATGCCGACCGCTCCGCATCGGTAACTCCCTCCAGACGCGACCGCGCCACTTTGTATAGCGCGTTAGTATGAAACCAGGAGTACATACCGACGGCATTGAGCTCAGCACCTTTCGCATGGCACAGGGTAAAATAATCATCACCATCCGTTTTCACTTCGGGACGAGCGAGCAAAAAGTGAACGTTGTTCGAACCGGCGCGGGTTGCATATTCCGCATCAGCGCGCTGGAGGCGGATGTCTGAGTTACGAAGGGCATTGACATGCTCACTTCTGTTCCTGGAAGCTTTGATATCAGCTTCAAGCTGAGCGGCAACATGAGCGACATCCAATATCCATTCACTTTTCAACACAATATCCAGCATGTTTTTTGGCGAGCAGCTATGATCGCCAGAGATACCCGCCCAGGCTGCATAGTCGAGTTGCTTGGGATGGACGCCCTGGTTGATATCAATAACGGGCTCTGTCAGTCTGCCTTCATAACCTGTCCGGGCTGAGGCCCATAATTGGTCTAGAACCTTTCGTTGTTCGGGGTTCAACTTCTGAATCGCCAATAAGAGAATCCTGCGGTGCTCTGGATAAACCCACCCGAAACTATTCAGGCAAACCATGAACAAGCATATTGTAAGAAGGACAGGTCGAGTGGGCCGCATAGGGGTGGAATTGAATACTCTCTAAATTTAGAAAAAAAGGCAAGAGTTAATCGGACCCACTCGCTATTCCTTCAACTTGAGAATAAAAATATACGGCCAGTGCTTCCCTGTTACCAGCATTGTTTTCGTGGTCGGGTGCCACGCAATGCCATTGAGCACGTCTATCTGAGGATTATTCATCCTGGCTTGCCGGGTTAATTCGGTCAGATCCAGATATCCGGTGACTTCACCTGAGGATGCATCAATACGGGCAACCACTTCGGTGCGCCAGATATTGGCATAAATGCTGCCGTCAGCATACTCCAGTTCGTTGAGGCCGCTAACTGGATTACCCTCATATTGAACAGAAACGACTTTGGCGGGTTTTAGCGTAACCGTGTCGAGGAAGGTAAGATTCTCAGTACCATCACTCATCACCAGGTACTGGCCGTCAGTGGTAAGCCCCCAGCCCTCACCCTGGTAGGAAAACTCACCGATTCGTTCAAAAGATGGAAGCGCGTAGATGAATCCACGCTGACTTTGCCATGTCAGCTGATATACTTTGTTGTTGAGTATCACAATGCCCTCGCCGAAATACTTGTTGTCAAGAATGACTTTCTTGTCGGCAATACCGGTACCGACATCTACCACGCCGATCCATGATCCCTCCTGACCGGTACTCTCGTAAAGTTGGCCTTCATGAATCAACAAGCCTTGCGTGAAGGCTTTGGTGTCGTGTGGCAAAGTTCGCTGCAGGGTAAAGTCGATGCGCTGGGCGTTCCGGACCTTTTCTTCATTCACAGACGTACAGGCCGACAGCATCACGCCGGCCAGGCAAACGAGGCAACAACGCAGCATCTGTTCTACTTCTTTGGCTTATACGGCCTGAGTTCATTCCACCGGTCTATAAACTTCACTGCGGCATTGACCGTATTGGTGCTTGAGGTCGCTCCGCGTGCCGCCGTTGCTTCTTTAGGATCACGAACACCCCAAACGCCGGTGGAGGACATTTCTGCTGATGACGTCTGCTTGCCTGTTTCCTTTGCCTTCAACCCCTCGGCGAGAAATACCAGCGTTGCGGTCTGATCGCCCGCATTCACCAGGGGTAACATGGCCTGTAAGTGCGGTGGCAATGTCAGCGTTGCAGGGACAGCCTTGTCCAACTGCACCAGGGAAGGCATGTGATACAATGACGAGGAGGTCTCCCCCGTCCCGCCATGGCGATCGAACACGACGGGACCCGCAGGAGGTGTTGAGGAACGCTCCCGGAAAGGTGCCACCGCTTGCTCAAACAGGACAGCGATGCCCGGAGTGGTTTGGTTGATGCGGTCAACCAGCAAGGTGCTGACGGCCGTATTGCCGGTATGCGCATTGAGGATGACAAATCGCTTGAAGCCATGACTGAGCAGGCTTTCCACGGCTTCCATATGCACCTGGATGATGGTCTCGGACTTGAGCGTGATGGTGCCGGCAAATCCCATGTGATACGGCGACTGGCCAGCCATCAGGACAGGTGCCACCAGAATGTCCCGCTGTTGGGCAATGAGTTTACACTGCTCGACTCCGTTGATGAAATCGGTACCAATGGGTAGATGGAACCCGTGCTGCTCCAGGGCCCCGATAGGAATGATGACCATGTCAGAGCGCGTGAGAAAGTCATTGACCTCCGGAACAGTCATGTGCGGGAGATAATTCTTGACTTTTTTCTCATTCCACAATGGATTGGTCTGCGCAGCCACCCCTGAAGCGATGATGGAACAAACCAGGAATATGAATTTCCTCATAAGCTGTTTTATTTGAATCCTGACTATTTGCGACGCTTTTGACAATCCGCAACGGCTTGCTGTGCCCTGGCCATGGCTATTCTGGCTTCTTGCGCCGACCTTTCAGCTACCGCTCGCTGTTCGTTAGCGATCGCTTCCTGTCGCTTTAATTCCGCCTCAACCTCCAGTGCCCGGGTATTCGCCTGCACTACCTGACCCGCCAGCCTGCTGGCTTCATTCCCTTGTATGAACCCATAACCCAGTGAAGCGATCGTCACTACCACCAGTATAATCTGAATCGCATTTTTCATATCGTATACATTTGCTTTTGAACTTACCAAATTACAAGCTGCATGCTATCGGGCCTGTACATAGCATCACCGGGCTTCACACCAAAGGCGCGATGAAACTCAGGCATGTTGCTGAGCGGACCGTTAACCCTGAACTCAACAGGGGCGTGCACGTCGGTCATGATCTGCCGGGCAAGGTACTCATCCTTCACATTGACCATCCAGCCATAGGCGTATCCAAGGAAATACCGTTCATCCGGTGTCAAACCGTTAATGATTTGATTCTCCTTGTATTGTTGTGTCTTCTTAAACGCCTCATAGCCCATTACCACGCCGCCCAGGTCGCCAATATTCTCACCTTGCGTAGCATCACCGTTTATATGAATGCTGTCCAGAACGGTGTAGGCATTGAATTGATCAACAATCATTTTTGTTCTAGACAGGAACTTGGAGCGATCCTCCGCCGTCCACCAGTTGTTAAGATTTCCGTTCTCATCGTACTGACTGCCCTGGTCATCAAACCCATGGGTGATTTCATGACCAAACGTCGACCCACCGATAATCCCATACAGTATGGCATCATCGGGCATGCGACCCTCAAATCCAGGAACAAGGATGTTGCAGGCCGGAACAGCGATCTCGTTGTTACTGGGATTATAATAAGCGTTGTAAGTCTGTGGATACATACCCCACTCCGTCCGGTCAACCGGTTTACCAAACTTGGCCGCCATCTCATTGAAGCGCCAGGTGTTGGCCCTCAATACGTTAGCGCAATATGAACTGCGGTCGACATGAAGGGCACTCAGGTCTTTCCACTTATCGGGGTACCCGACTTTCATAACGATCTTTGATAGTTTGCTGAGCGCTTTGGTCTTTGTTTCCTCACCCATCCAGTCGAGATTACGTAAACGCTCGGCATAAACGTCGCGAATGGCGTTCCCGATCTCAAGGAGTTTTTCCTTGGATCCTTTCGGAAGGTACTCTTCGATGTACACCTGTCCGATCAACTCGCCCAGGTACCTATTCGTTTGCTGAACGACGCGCTTCCAACGAGGCCGTTGTTTGGCCACACCGTTCAGAATGGTGGAATAGAATTTGAAATTTTGTTGTTCGATATTCCCGGGCAAATAGGACGCATAGGCATCGATCAGGTTCCAAAGAAGATAAGCTTTCCATTCCTGTAAGGAATACTTCCGAAGCAACTGATTAAGCGCGGAGAAGAACTCCGGTTGACCCACAATGACAGTGTCTGCGGTTGCAATGCCCAGTTCGGGGAGAACCTCATTCCACCTAATTCTTGGCGTGAGGCTCCCAAACCTTCGAACGGTCATCTTATTATAATTCTTGACCGGGTCACGCAAAGCTTCCAGTTTGCGGGATGCTTTAGCAAGATCAGTTTCCAGCATCATGATCGAAGCGGAATTTCTGCCGGCAGTTGATTCTTCCTGACCAACGAGAACCATCATCGCATGGATGTGCTTGACATACTCATTGCGGATGTTGACTGTACGTGTGTCGGTATTGAAGTAATAATCGCGGTCACCCAATCCAAGGCCACCCTGGCCAAAAAACAGGGCGTACTGGGTACTGATCTTGTCGTCCTGCCCTACATAGAACGAGAATGCCGGGTTGGCGCCGATGGCATGCAGATGGGCCACCGACTTAACAACCCCGGCGATGTCAGTGATCTGATCAATCCGGTCTATCTCATCCTTCAACGGTGATAGCCCTGCCTGCTCGATGGTCACTGTATCCATACCGGAAGCATAAAAGTCGCCGATCTTTTGCTTGTTGCTCCCCTTCTCAGCGTTGGCCGCTGCGGAGGAAGTGCACACGCGCAAAACCTGGGCATTGATGGTATCACCAATCATCCGCCACAAGCCGTTTGAATTCTCCGTAGCCGGAATCGGGTGTTGGTTAAACCAGGCACCGTGAGCATGGCGGAAAAAATTATCGCCTGGACGTACCGTAGAGTCACGGTTGACCACCAGCGGATCCGCTGGAATGGTCTCCGATTTTTTTTCAGGACCGCCACAGGTGAAAAATAAAAAACCAACGCTGACAAGAAACAAGAGAGAACGTAAATGCATATGCTGGGGTGTTTTAAAGTCTACGGTACGCGTTTCAATATAGCGCGCTGAAGATTGGTGACAGAATAGCTGATCACCGATCCGCCAGGCAGTCTTTTTCCAGAGGTTACTTCAAATATAAGGTGTTCGTCCCGTAATTCGTAAGAGGAGGTTAACATGATGCCTTCGGTTTCAAAGACACAATAGAGTTTGTCACCGAACAAGTGCTCGACCAGGACAACCCCGCCCTCATCCATGACATACGTTTGCTTGTCCGCATCCGTCAGGCGGAGGGTGTAGTCTTTGGTCCTCGGCATCTTTGGAGAAAGGTATTGGGTAACCCATGGCCACGTGCCGGCCATTGCGCCCTTACTGATAGTGAGTCGAATCTCTACACTGTCTCTTACAGCGCCCTCCTTATGGATATACATCATCCCCTCCCACTGACCCATCACACGGTCGGGAAATGTTTGTGCTGAAATTGGCAACGTGGCGGCGAGGATCAGACCAATGGAAGCCAGTCGTGCAAACATCAACCAGCGATAAAACTCTTTGCCCGCTCAACCTCATGAAGTTCAAGATCTTCGAGGCACTTATACAATTTTTCCGCCACGGGTCCAGGCTTTCCATCACCAACTACTTGAGAATCAATTTGTACAATGGGGAGTATTCTCTTGGTTGTACTGGTCAGAAAAACTTCCTGAGCCTTTGACAGGTCATCGAGCGTTACGGGCCGCTCCTCTACTTTCATCAGGTTTGCGGCGGCCTTCAGCACGTTCATGCGGGTAATACCATGAAGGATGTGCTGCTTTGGCGTAATCAACGCGCCATCACGTGTTACCATGAAAAAATTGCATCGTGGAAACTCAGACACTTCATTATCCTGGTGATACAGTACGTCCGCCGCACCGGCTTCCTTCACTTTTTTCTGCAGCCAGACACCCATGATGTAGTTAATGGTTTTCACCTCAGGAATATCGCGACGGTAGGGATGCGTAATAACCTTGATTCCTTTTTCAACCTGTGCAGGCGTCGGCAACACGAGTGCATGCTCTGAGATGAGAAAGTTGCCTTCAACTGGCTGATAGGCGTCGGGTGAATATCCACCCGTAAAAATCAGCTTCATGCCTGCATCCGGCATGGCATTTCTACGAATGAGCTCATGAATCACAGCGCGAAGCGACTCACGGTCCATGACCCCTTGCAGGCCCATGATAGACGAAGACCGATAAAAACGGTCGAGGTAGCTGTCAAGGAAGAGCGGTACAAACTCCTTGACCCGGAAGAAATCGAAAATGCCATATCCCCGTTGGATGGCAAGGTCGCTAACGTGTAGCGTGGCCAGCTCGAGTGGAACAAACTTGTGGTTGAGATACGCTTCCATGTCAGTGGATGGCATTATACTTCTTCAATATCGGAATCACCTTGTCCAAAGGCAAGCTATCGATGCGGCGGTCATCTTTTCCTACCGTCGTTGTGGCCATAAACAGCGAGTTTATGATAGCTTCCTCCGTGGCTTCAATCACCGCCAGGAACAGCGGGGACACGGCTTCATTGCTCAGGAGCGTCACGGACTGTGTACGTTCCTTTGATGCAAATGGTACCCGGAGCAACGGGTCTGTTGAGAAGGCAATAACGTAATCACCACTGCCATTGGACCCAATTCCGCCCGTTTTAGCAAGTCCCAGGATGGCTCTTTGCGCGAGTCGCTTGAGATTGCGGCTGTCGAGGGGTGCATCGGTGGCCACGACTATCATGCACGAACCATCGGGAGTATCATTAAGCTTGTCGCTGAGGTAATATTTTTTCAGTTCCTCTCCAACGGGCGCGCCATTGATCTGCAGGACGCCGCCAAAGTTGGTTTGCACGATGACACCAACTGTGTAGCCACCCAGGTTGTCGGGAAGCTTGCGCGATGACGTACCAATACCGCCCTTGAAGCCAAAACATACCGTACCTGTTCCTGCACCGACAGATCCTTCGGCCACCTTGTCTGACGCAGATTGGATTGTTTTTATCACGTCGGCCTTCGACACACTTCTTGAGCGAATGTCACTCAAGTATCCATCATTGGTCTCTCCGACGACGGCATTAACCGATTGGACGTTTTCATTTCCAGGAAGTTGCAGGGTATACTCCACCAGGGCATCCAACGCAGAAGCCACGTTGAGGGTGTTGGTCAGTACAATGGGCGTCTCAAGATTTCCGAGCTCTTCTACCTGGGTGCTCCCGGCCAGCTTTCCGAATCCATTGCCAACATAGACTGCTGCCGGTACCTTTTCCTGAAATAGGTTCCCGTCGTGAGGAATGATCGCCGTAACCCCGGTGCGCACCGACTTGAATGACAGTGTCAGCTGACCAACCTTGACTCCCTTAACATCCGTGATGGCGTTGGTCTTGCCGGTTTGCATTACACCGATGTTCACGCCAAAGTCTCTGGCTCGGCCGCGGTCCTGCGCAGCTGCGTGACCACCAACAAGGACAACGCCCACCAGGCAGTTTATGAGCATCATAGTAAACCGGTTCATGGGTGTTCGGTATTCCGTGTTCAGTGTGTCCAACAGGTATCAGGAATACTCCGTTGGTCCAGCGAAAATAGGCAATTCACACGATGCCTCATGATCAATTAAGAGAAATTCGTAGCTTCCAATTCAAATCCCATTTTCCGGAACGTAAACCGAAACCTCCATGTCAACCGCACAAACATCTTGTCGAATTGCTGCTATCATTGTTGCCGCGCTTATCCCCGGAGCACTGTCCGGCCAATCTATCGATGAGACCTATAACCAGAAGATACGGGAATACACAACAGACACTCGTTTTCTCCCTGCATCCGTACTCAATCTCACGGATGACCCGACGGTCCCTTCGCCCCGAAAACACTTTGGGGAAATCATAGGTGCCCCCGGTGTGATGCACCGCACGACAGAAATCTATGGCTACTATAAAAAACTGGCCGACGCCTCACCTTATTTGGATATGCAGCAAGTGGGCACAACCGAAGAAGGTCGCCCGATCCAGTTGGTGATCATTGGCAACGACGATGCTATGAAGCGATTGGACCATTACAAGAAGCAGCTGGATCTGCTGGCAGACCCCCGGAAGATGACCGGCCAGGATGTCGGGAAAGTCATTTCCGACAGCAAACCAGTCTTCTATCTAAACGGAGGCCTCCACTCGCCGGAGATGGGTTCGCCAGAGATGCTGATGGAACTGGCCTACCGGCTGATCACAAGCCAGGCTGATGACATCAAAGCTATCCGGGATAATGTCATCGTGCTGATTAATCCAGTATCAGAACCCGATGGCCGCGATAAGCAGGTGGACTGGTACTATCGATATACCAAATCACGCACCGATTTCGACGACGGGTTTCGCCGGTCGGCTCCCTATTGGGGAAAATATGTTTACCACGATAATAACCGCGATGGCATCCAAATTTCACAGGAGATCACCAAAGCCATTTTTAAGAGCTACTATGAGTGGCACCCAACCGTGATGCTTGATTTACATGAGTCCGTTCCGCTGATCTACATGTCGACAGGTACGGGCCCGTACAACGAGACCATTGACCCGATCACCGTAGGCGAATGGCAGGTGATGGCCAATCATGACATTACCACCCTGGCTGCGCAGGGATTGCCTGGCGCCTTTACCTGGGCGTTCTACGATGGTTGGTGGCCCGGCTATGGCATCTGGGTGGCTAACAACCACAATTCTATCGGACGCTTCTACGAAACTTTTGGCAACGCGGGTGCCAATACCTACATGCGAAATCTTTCAGAGCAGCGCTATGCCGGTGATTTGGTCACCAGCAAAGAATGGTATCGGCCTGACCCGGCAACGCCCTGGGTAAAGTGGTCGTCACGCAACAACATCAATTATATGGAAGCTGCCGTCATCGGTTCCCTTTCCTACACCGCCAGCAACAGCAGGCTTCTCCTGACCAATTTCTATCAGAAGGGTGTCAACAACATCCGGAAAGGAAAGGAAGAGAAGCCAAGATCCTTCGTCATTCCCAAAATGCAGCGTGATCCTGCCATGGCGGCATACCTGGTCAACCAATTGAGAGCCCAGGGCATCGAGGTACATCGCGCAGAATCCGGCAAGAAGGAAGGCGACTACGTTGTATTGCTCGATCAACCGTACCGCAATCTCGCCGTTTCACTTCTCACCAAACAAAATTATCCGAAGGAAGCCAAGTTCCCGCCCTACGATGACATTGCCTGGACGCTTGGCCTAATGTACGGTGTCGATGTGAAGGCGGAAGACAGCCTTACTTATGCACCCTCAGACCTGAAGATGCTCGTTGCCGATGCACGTTATAGCGGACAAGTCAATGGAGAGGGGACATACATCCTGAACTACAAAGCACAAAACACAGCGCTGCCGGCGATGTACTGGATAAAGAGTCAGAATAAGAATGCAACCCTTGCCGTGCTCGACACAACAACAATAATCGGCAAGGATACCGTAGCGGCGGGCTCCGTGGTCTTCAAGGGAATCACGAAGGCACAGGCAAATAGCATCGCTGCCCAGTATTCATTGGATCTGATCGGAGCGAAAGAGGTTCCTGGCTCTGCAAAGCAGCACACCGTCACCCTTCCCCGTGTTGCTATCTACCATACGTGGTTCAATACGCAGGATGAGGGTTGGTCACGCTTCACTTTTGAGCAGCGCGGAATCCCTTACACCTCCATTGACAAAGATGATTTGAAAGCCGGCGACTTGAGAAAGCGGTTTGATGTCATACTCGTCCCCCGTACTGGCGGAAGTGTCAGCCAGTTTATTCATGAAGTCGAAAAGAAGTATGGCCCCATGCCCTACACGAAAACACCTGAGTTTCCCTCGCACGGCTATCCGGACTCCACACCCGACATGACCGGTGGCCCGGGATTTGCGGGGATGGATCAATTGAAGCGATTCGTTGATAGCGGCGGTGTGCTCGTCGCTCTGGACAACTCCACTTCTGTGGTTGCCCAAACAGGCATTGCGCGTGAACTCGAAACGTACAACGCAGCTGGTCTTTTCCATCCGGGATCCATCGTTCAGGCGAAAGTCAGAAAGTCAGGCCATCCCGTCCTCTACGGATATCCAGAGACCTTTCCCATCTTCAGAGGTAACGGTCCGCTATTCCAGGTTGATAAACCCGACAGAGCAATGATGTTGCTTCAGTACGGTACCAAACCATTGAAAGACGAAGAGGTTTACAATGGACCGATCATGGGCGTTCCCGAACGCAAGGAGGCCAAAAAGGACAAGAAAGAAGAGAAGCAGAAAGAATTGCCTTACGTGCTATCCGGAATGGTGCGCAACGAGCAGACCATCATTGGCCACGGAAGCATTTTCAATGTGCCCTCCGGTGCCGGACGCGTAATAGCCTTTACCTTTGATCCCCTTCATCGCTATCTCAATCATCACGACGCTCCCCTGGTGTGGAATGTGCTGATCAACTGGGATCATTTGAAATAGCCTGAACTAATTGACTGAACTCTTGCACTCAGCGTAATCGATAACCGAACACCAGCGACGGACCTCCGTATTTAGCTTCGTATGTTGAACTTCCTTTCATCAAATCACGTGGTAACCCATAGTTCAGTTCCGCATTGAGTCGCTTGACTCTGTACCCGACTGCAATTGCAGGACTGAAAGTAGAAGAGCCACCGTATTTTGTGCCTACAATGGTGATTGACCCACTCATCGAGCTTCCGTACACCACACTTGCGTTGATATACAATTTACCCTGGTCACTGACGGGGAAATACCTGCGCACCCCAAGATGAAGGTCGATCAAGCTGAAGTCTGCCGATACACTTCCAGATGAAATCTGTGACGAGAAGGCCTGATAAACAGGTTCAGTGTATAATGACCACAATGCCTGACCAAAGGGCAGAGTGAATTCAATTTCCAATCCGATCCGGTAAGAAAGCACATTATCCATGTCCGCCCTTCCACCGCCAGCGAAACTTATGTTCTCAATATTTAGGGAGTTATAGGTCAGTCCTGGTCGCAGCGTAATGTACACTGGTGCTTCTTCCATCTTCCTATCGGCAAATGTCTTGGTCTCCACACCATGACAACTGTTGTACTGTGTGAATAGCTGGCTAAAATCGGCGGCGTCATAGCGCAGTTTTTCAATTTCATTCTTGGCAATAGACTCACACTTCAAGTCATTAAAAAGCTGTTGCTTATAGCCTTCATTGTAGGTCGCTTCACCGTTGGGAGTGAGATACCGCTTATACACCAGTTGCTTAGGCTCAATTTGCTCCAATGAATAGAAAAATCGATGCAGGTTTCCTTCATCGTACTGATAGAGTTTTGCCTTTCCTTCAACGAGAATCCGGAGAAAAAGCTTTTCACTGTTGAATTGCGGGCTACGTTCTTTGTCAAGTCTGCCCACATCTTGCCATGACCGGTCAATGTAAACCTCATGGCGGCGGAATACCGCACCGCCCTCAAGTCCCAACTCCATGATACTTTCAAGATCGGCTTCGACAGCAGTCGCAGTTTCATTGATCCGGTACTCGAAGGATTGAGGGTTATCCTTCCAATCAAAGTTGCGGATGCGAATCTGGCATTCTGTGCGCTGGCCGTCATGCTTAATAAAGTAACCAGACTGAAATGAAAGTTGCGCTTCAACAGCAATGGCATTCGCAAGAAAGAGCATCAATAAAAGGATTCTCATGGAACAATCATTTTGGTAGTTCAGTTAACCAACAAGTCGTGTGGCATCAAACCGTGACCGCTGGGATCATCGCAATATATAAATCCTATTTCGAAATCCTATAGCCGACAAGCAATGCTGGACCTTTATAGCTCGAAGAGTAGTTGACATACTCCCCCATGATCCCGCGGCCGAAGGCATAGTTCAGTTCGGCCGAGAACCGATTCATGATGTAGCCGACGCCCGCGGCCACATTGATGCCGGAGGACACTTTCAATGAAAACAACGGGAACTGAATGGCCTGGTCAGCCGCCAACGGAATGCCGTATACAAATCCGAGATTGGCGTACAACTTATTGTTGCCGTTCTTGAACAAGTACCTGCGAACCCCAACGCCAATATCAAAAGACTGGTAGTTCACCGTTATGTTCCCTTGTGTCGCCGAATATTTTTGATAGGCAGGTTCCAGCGTCAACGCCCAAAGACCCTTGTTGAAGGGCAGGACGTTCTCGATCTCAAAGCCTACGCGAAACGAAGCGTTTCTACCAAAATCTGTTGTTGTACCCGTGTTATCAGAAATCTTGAGGGAATTATAGGTCAGGCCCGGACGAAGGGTCATGTTGATCACGCTCTCCTCTTCGGCATTCTCTCCAGAGGCTGCAGACCCATCGCATTGGTTATACTTGGAAAAGATCTTCGTCAGATCACTTCGTTTGTAGTCCAGCCGCTCAATATCCTTTTTTGATATAGAGGCACACTTCATTTCATTGAGAATTTGCTGCTTGTACAACTCGTTTATACCCACATTATCATTGCTGACACCTACCATATATCTTTTGTAAACCAGTTGCTGTACCGGTGACTTGTCGATGCTGTAGAAAAATCGTTGCAGGTTACCCTCTTCATACTGGAGCAAGACCGCTTTGCCACTAACCAAGAGGCGAAGAAACAGCGTCTCACTTTTAAAAACTGGATTCCTTTTATCATCCATCCGTTCGACCATATCCGTCGACCGATCCATATCCACGGTATGCCTTTGATACGTTACCCCGTCATCAATTCCGAATTCAGCCACATCCGCGATTCTTGGAACCTTGACTTCCGTTGTTCCTGACGAACGGTATTCAAACGATGTCGGATTACCCTTCCAATCAAGGTTCCGAATCTCGCACGACATTCTCAGACCGTCGTTGGAGATGATATAACCAGGCTCATACTTAATTTGTGCACTCGATATGCCAGCATTCAATGCCAGAATAACAAAAAACAAAAACTTCTTCATAGATCCCGAACTGATTGGCCTACCAAATCTTAACCCGCTGCTCAGGGGCGAGGTAAAGAGAATCGCCGGGTTTCACCCCGAAGGCCTCGTAAAACTCAGGAATGTTGCGAACGACACCGTTAACGCGGAACAGGGCTGGTGAATGCGGATCTGTGTTTACTTGCATGCGTAGAGACTGTTCACGCGCCTTGTGTCTCCACGCCTGCGCCCATCCCAGGAAAACGCGTTGTGTTCCGTTGAAGCCGTCCATGACAGGTTCATCCTTGCCATTAAGACTCATCTTGTAGGCCTTCAGCGCAATGCTCAAGCCACCCAGGTCACCAATATTCTCACCCTGGGTAAACTCGCCGTTTACATTCAGGTCGGAAAACACTTTGAATTCATTGTACTGGCTGACCAGTGCTCCGGTGCGCTTCTTGAACTCCTCTTTGTCCTTTTCGGTCCACCAATCTTTCAATTCTCCGTCACCATTAAATGTACTGCCCTGGTCGTCAAATCCGTGCCCGATCTCATGGCCGATCACGGCGCCGATGGCCCCATAGTTCACGGCATCATCCGCATTCAAGTCAAAGAAAGGCGGTTGCAGAATGGCCGCAGGAAAGACAATTTCATTCTTTGTAGGGTCGTAGTAGGCATTCACCGTCTGCGGTGTCATTTGCCACGCAGTCTTGTCAATAGGCTTGCCGATGCGGCCAACCTGCTCGTTGTGATTGGCAAGTTCAGCACTGGCAAGGCTGCCGACCAGGTTATCCTTTGCGATGCTGACGGCACTATAGTCCTTCCACTTGTCCGGATAACCAATCTTGGGGTTGAACTTCGACAGTTTGTCAAGCGCCTGCATCTTGGTTTCCGAACCCATCCAGTCCAGTTCGTTGATACTGACCTTGTACGCTTCGATCAGATTGCCAACAAGCTTGTTCATGCGTTCTTTGGCTTCCGCCGGAAAGTGTCTGCTCACATAAACCTTGCCCACCACTTCACCAAGATTGCCGTTGACAACGTCCACACCCCTGCGCCAGGCAGGCTGCTGCTCCGTGCGACCTGTCAGCGTGGTTCCGTAGAACTTGAAGTTCTGCTCATCCATGGCTGACGTCAGCTGGGCGGCGCGGGCATTGACAACATGCCATTTCAGGTATGTCTTCCAGGTATCCAGCTTGGTCGCTTGAACCAGATCATTCATGGCCAGAACAAAAGTTGGCTGGCTGACAATAATCCTCTCCAGGTTATTGACGCCGGCGCCTGAAAGGAACTGACGGAACTCAAACCGGGTCATCACACCATCCAGTGAGTCTACGGAGTAGTTGTTGTACATCTTAACGATATCCCTCGCCTCTTCCTTCTTGATGTGTTTACCGGCAATGGCTGTTTCCAGGATCATGATATCCTTGGCAAGTTTGTCGCCATTCTTCAGGCCAGCGAGTTCAAGCATGGCTGCTATGTGCTCAACGTACGCCTTTCGGATTTCCGGGAACTTGTCGGCATCCGTCAGGTAATACTCACGGTCAGGCAATCCCAGGCCACCCTGATAAGTATACAGAGCGTAAACCGTGGGATTCTTCATATCCGATTCCACAAACAGACTGATGGGATTGCCATAGCCGTAAATGCTGGCATACCCGAAATACTCGGCCAAATCCTTCTGGCTGGCAATGGCGTCAATTTTTTGGAATTCCGGGGCGAGCGGTGCGATGCCGAGTTCATCACGTCGCGTCATATCGAGGTAGGCGGCGTAGAGATCGCCCACCTTCTGCTCATCGGTGCCCACCGCCTTGTTGGCCGCTGCTGCCTCTTCAATGATGGACTTGACATCCTCCTGCGACTTCTCATGGACAATTCGCCCTACACCATAGCTGGATTTATCGGCAGGGATCACGGTATTCTTAATCCATGTTCCGTTGACATACATCTGGAAGTTGTCGCCAGGATTTACGGTGGTGTCTATATTCTCAAGAAGAACACCAGAAACCAAGGTTCGCGTTTCTTCCTCCTTCTTTGACGGAGAACAAGCGATGACTAAACCAGTCAATACCAGGAATCGGAGAAATGTACTTTTCATGCGGAAGATTTTAGGTTTTTGAGGTGCCAAATATACAAAGTCGAAGGGAAATCGTGTCAGGAGCACAAATGGCCCAATGTGTGGTACTCAGTTCTTGGGAACCTTGTAGTCAATTCCCCATCGACGCAAGTATCGTTCGAGTGGCTCAAGACCCACTTCTGAGCGACGCTTATTTACATTGGGCTCATCTTCAATTGGTGGAATGGTGTATTTGCCCTTCGAATCAAAATGAATCTGACTACCGTAGATTTGCTTGCGTCCCTGTCCTACAGCTACACGGTCCTCCAACAACGCCAAATTTGAGGCTTCGGCTTTGCCATTTTTCACCGCTTCACGCATCATGGGCAAGTACTTTTCCTGCGTCTTCTGATCGGCGTGCTGAATGACTAGAAACAAGGTCTGACTTCCTTGCCCGCCAACCACATCACGGCCCAACCAGCCATATTCATCCAGAATAGCTGTAACCCGGCGAAGATTGGATGCATCTCGCTTCATGATTGCGCTCCACAACTCATCCATCTCCTTCGATTTCCGGCCGTACTGCTTCTCCACTGCGTCAATCTTCTGCCTTAACAGCTGATCCTCATTGAATATACTGTCGAGCTCACGTGCCAGGGGTTTATTCAAATTCACTTCTGCCAGCTCTTTGTTGCGTTTCACTTTGTCAATGAAAGGCTGCCAACGTTTGTCGGCATGGAGGATTTCAAGATCAGTATCTGTAGTCAAATGGCCCAGATTGGTCATAACACCGGCAATGTGATGCAATTGAACAAACGCACTGTCGACATTTCCTGCCAAAGCCCATGAGCATGCTGCATTATACCGATCTTCCCCACGACCCTTCCAGGAATTCGACTTGAACGCACGCGAGTAGTGCAGCGCAGACGCTAAGAATTCCTTTTTATCGTACAGGGAATCAGCTGTAGCTATTCCTACCATATATTTCTCTGGCCACACCTGTGCATGAAGAAGGGCCGGCGAAAACGATAGAATAAGGAAAAGTGCGGCTCTCATAAGTAAATCCGCTCGGTTAACTAATCATAGCCCCCGCATCCACCTCACCAGCCGGTTGCAGAAGCTTCACGTTCCCTTCCGCATCGGAAGCTGTCAAAATCATCCCCTGTGATTCCAGACCCATCATCTTCCTCGGGGCCAGGTTGGCGATGAACGTAACCTGCTTGCCTACCATTTCTTCAGGCGTATAATATTGTGCGATCCCACTAAGTATCGTGCGCGTATCCAAACCGCTGTTGACAGTCAACTTCAATAGTTTGTTCGATTTCTCCATTTTCTCTGCGGCAACGATTTTCCCAACCCGTATATCGAGTTTGGTAAAATCATCGATGGTCACCTCCGGCTTGAGAGGTTTCACCGGCTCTTTGGACGCGGCGGGTTCGGGGGACTTCGTGTTCATCAGTTTCTGAATTTGAGCTTCGATTACAGGGTTCTCAATCTTTTCAAACAGCAGGCTCGACGTACCCAGCGCATGCCCGGCAGGCAGCAGGTCTACCGAACCTGTATCGGCCCACACCAGTTTCTTCATCACCAGCATATCTTTCAACTTCTGTGCGGTGAAGGGAAGGAAGGGTTCGCATAACACGGCGAGGTTGGCAGCGATCTGAAGTGCAAGGTTGAGGATGGTTCCCACCCGCGGAAGATCTGATGTGGACAATTTCCACGGTTCGGTTTCCGCGAGGTACTTGTTGCCAGTGCGCGCAAGATCCATGAGCAGTGCAGTGGCTTCCCGGAATTTGTACGACTCGATGGCGGCCGCAATGCGGCCGGGGAATTCCCTTACATCAGCGATCGCCTTCTTGTCTACTTCGGTGAGTGTGCCACGGACCGGCAGCCGATTTTCAAAGTACTTCTGCGTGAGCACCAGGGCTCGGTTGACGAAGTTGCCGAAGATAGCCACCAGCTCATTGTTGTTCTTCGATTGAAAGTCTTTCCAGGTAAACTCACTGTCCTTCGCCTCAGGCATATTGGTCAGTAGCGTGTAGCGCAGTACGTCCTGCTTTCCGGGAAATTCCGCCAGGTAGTCGTGCATCTCAATTGACCATCCGCGGCTCGTCGACATCTTGTCACCTTCCAGGTTGAGAAACTCATTGGCCGGCACATTGTCGGGCAGAATGTAATTGCCCATGGCATGAAGGATAACCGGGAAGATGATGCAGTGAAATACAATGTTGTCCTTTCCGATGAAGTGCACCAGCTTGGTATCACCGGACTGCCAGTATGGCTTCCAGTCGTCTTTGCTTACCTTCCCAAAATCAGACTGTGGTGAAGAAAATTCTTTTTTGCCACCGCTGAGTTCATGAAACAGGGCGCGGGTTGCGGAGACGTAACCAATCGGCGCATCAAACCAGACGTAAAGAACTTTTCCATCCGTTCCCGGCAGCGGCACTTTAATACCCCAGTCGAGGTCGCGGGTCATCGCGCGCGGCTGGAGACCCGCATCGAGCCAGGACTTGCACTGCCCATACACGTTTGTCTTCCAGTCATCGGCGTGCGATTTAAGAATCCAGTCGCGGAGCCAGGGCTCGTAGTCTTGCAATGGCAGATACCAGTGCTTGGTAGGTTTGAGCACCGGTGCCGTTCCTGACAAAGTCGACCGGGGATTGATGAGTTCATTCGGACTTAACGTCGAACCGCATTTCTCACACTGATCACCATAGGCATCAGGATGTCCGCATCTGGGGCACGTACCCACGATGTATCGGTCGGCAAGAAATGCATTGGCTTGGGTATCGAAGTATTGCTCGGAGGTCTCTTCCGTCAGCAGGCCTTTGTTGAACAGGGTCATGAAAAACTCCTGGGAAGTTTCATGATGGATGGCTTCGCTGGTCCGGTGGTATACGTCGAAGGAGATTCCCAGTTGGTAGAGGGAATCCCGGATCAACGCGTGGTATTTGTCAATGATTGCCCGGGAGGTTGTCCCCTCCTTCAGGGCCTGGTTGGGTATGGCTGTCCCGTGTTCATCGCTACCGCATACAAAAACAACATTTTTCTGCAAAAGTCTCAAAAACCTTACATAAACATCGGCCGGAATATAGGCGCCGGCAAGGTGGCCGATATGCTTAGGTCCATTGGCGTATGGAAGTGCGGCGGTGACGGTATAACGGCTAATCGCTTTATGCTCAGGCATTGGGTTCGCAAGTCAAAATCAATTGTTGGCCATCAGGCCCAAACCTCAAATTTGGCAAAAGTTTCTGTCAGGGCTTCATAATCCACAAAAAAGGAGTGGATTTGCATGCGGCGGACACGTGATATTCAGTTGTGGGGCCCTGATCCTACCCCGCGGGTTCACGGGTGGAATCTCATCGAAGAAGGTACTTGCCTATAAAGGGTGTGATAGGGTGTCCTACACCTGACTGGTGTAGGACACCTAACCCCTAACTCCGGGCGGGTGTTGGGGGCATGGACTTCTGGTCTTTTTCCGCGCGGGCTGAGTCTTCCATCCGCTTCTCCAGGGTCTTTGGCATGGTGTCAGGGAACTGAACGATGAACTCGGTGTACTTCTCATCGGTGGAAATGAGGTTGATATCGCCGCCAAGCTTTTCGGTCGCCAGCTTGGCGAGGTAGAGGCCAATCCCTCCGGTATCCGACCGCTCCGATGCACGCACGAACATCTGGAAGATCTTCTGGCGGTTCATTTTGGCAATCCCTACACCATTGTCCATCACGCGGGCTGTCACCTTGCCATCTTCCATACCCACAACGATACGGACGAATGAGGCCACCCTGTCGGAATCATTGTAGTACTTGACAGCATTGTCGATGAGGTTTTCCAGAATGAGCCGTACCATGTCCTTGTCGGAAACCAGGTGAATATCCGGGGCAACGTCGTAGTCAACCTTAATCTTTGCTGGAATTCCTTTTTTGACTTCAAGCGTAAGGATTTCCTGGATGATGGGTTCAAAGTGGATGATTTCAGGCTTGAGTTCGGCGTGATTGATGCGGTTTACGATCAGCAGCCGCGTAAGGATCATGTTGAGTTTTTCGGCCGTCAGGTCGAGTTTAGAAAGGTATCCGAGCGCCTTATCGTCTTTGACGTCCATGATGGCAAGGTTGACCATGCCTTTGAGGCTGGCGAGCGGTCCGCGGATATCGTGAGAAGTCTTATAGATGAAATTGTCCAGTTCATCGTTGACTTTGACCAGCGCTTCATTGCTGTCGACCAGCTCTTTGGTTTTTTGGTCGACGAGGCGGTCAAGGAACTTGTTGTGGTCTTCAATGATCTGCTTGGCGGAGGCCAATTCCCCGTTTACATCCTTGATTTTGCGGTAGTTACGATAAATAACGACCCCCAATACAGTGGTCAGGCTCACAATAATCAGCAGCAAGAGCGTTACAGAACGCTGCTGATTGATGATCTCATCATTCAGGGCCAGGACATTGTCTTTGGCAGCGATGATGGCCAGGTTTTCACGTTGGGCGTATTGGGTTTGGACCCTGGTGAGGTTGCGGATGACGTCTGTGTTGTATATACTGTCATTCACTTCAATGACTTTCCCCAAATAATAGGTAGCCTTTTCAAAATCATTGGCAATTGAGTGATAGTCCGCTTCCAATCTATAGAACTCCTTTAAAATCTCACGATAACCCTCCTTTTCTGAAATCGCCTCAACCCTTCCAAGATATTCTTTAGCAATTTCATGGTTGCGTTGAAGAAGCGCCAATTTAGCAAGTCGCAGCAGGTTCTCAAGCTGAAATCGTGTATCGCCGATTTGTGATGAAATACTGTAAGATTTCAGAAGGTGATCATTAGCATCCGAAATCCTTTGCTGTGCTAAAAAAGCAACCCCAAGACCAAATTCTGCCTGAAGCTTTAATTCATCACTGCATTCTGATTCACACTGTCTCAAGGCTCTCTCCAAGGACTCTTGTGCTTGCTCAAAAAGTGATAATTCATTGTAGCACAGTCCAATATTTACCAATAGTTGCAAATTCTCTCCATCGCCACCATCAGCATATGCCCTTTCTGCTTGAAGATTGTAATCCAATGCAAGATCAAAGCTTCCCATTTTATAGTATGTAAGACCTATGTTATGCAGGGCAATCCCAATATCTCTCTTGCTCCCTTGCCTTTCTCTAAGTACCAAAGATTGAAAATGATACTCAAGAGCCTTGTCATATTCGGCCCGGAAAGTGTGGCTAACGGCAAGCGAATTCAATATCCTTGCTAACTCACCCTCTAAATTAAGATGCTCAGCCATTGGCTTGACCCTTTCAAGAATAGCTATAGCTTCGTCAAGCTTATGAACTCTACGAAGCAACTGACCGGTAAGCCTCCCAGACTTTACTACAAGGCTGTCTATATGCCTCGTCGTAGCAAATTTGTGTGCCTGTTCAGCATATTCTAAGGCCTCAATGTCATCAACAGCAAATAGCTCAAAGGCCAGCCCCCATAGTACATCATATCTATTTGACTCTGTTGCTCTCTGAAGTTCAAACTTCAGAGAGTCAATTTTCGACTGATTCTGTGCAATAACAGGTACCGCAATGAGCAACTGTATGCAAAGAAACATCGAATGAAAGCCAAATTTTTGGTACACGGGTGATTTCTGCCAAAACATTACATGGCACAGGTTTACGCGTTGGAGCAATCTTTGGGCTTTGTTACTCAGCAAGAAGAAAAATTCAACCCAAAAAACCAAAACCCGTTAACAAATGAAAAAACTCATTTACATCGCCATCCTCTTTATCGTCAGCGCCATGAGCGTTACCGCTTGTACTGAACAAGAGATTAAGCCTCGCAATAGCGGCCCAGGTGGTGGAGCAATGGACCCCAAAGGTTAGATTTTGCTCAATATCAAGACAATAAAGAATCATGAAAACCAAACTATTTATTCTATTCATTGTATTTGCCGTTTTGGTTTCCTTTGGAGCTACCAGAACCGCAAAAACACCAGGCAAGAACCATGCTATGCAGGCATCATCAGCTAGTCCCGCAAGTGCAACACTTGGTGGACTAGCTGCAGATAGCAAATAGTAAGCGGTTCCTGAGATACGCAACACACCCTAGATATTTCTATGGGTGTGTTGCTTATTTTGAGATCGATTTGACTCTTGTGTTCATGCTATTGGTTTCGAGTTTGTATAACTCTAAACCGCCCAATTATTTCTTCAATCCTCTCGGCAGTGATCTTTGTCTGCTCAAGATAAGGATGAAACTTCTCCGGTAAGTCTCGTTCTCCCACACAAAAGATACCCTTCAAGCTCGAAACAGCAGAAAGGATTTCTTCAGCTACCTTTTTCCTTCCAAGACTTTGCTCATCATACGCATGTTGAAGGGCGTCACGATGACGAGCAAGTTCGATTGTCCGCTCACAAACTCGTTGGTCCAGTAGCCTGTTGATTCTATTCTTTGCGCGGTTTGCTCTGAAAAGGAATGCAGCGAAACACCCCAATAGAATTGTCACAGCGATGCTCAAGCCAATTATCCATCGTTGGTCCAAAATTTGTGCTTCCTGTAAATCATTGATCCTAACCTGATCACTCAAACGTCCCTTAGTGTCCTTCATGTCGTAATCTGCTTGCAATCTTCTTACTCTGTTAACTTCTTCGGAGTAACTCGTTGAATCCTTCATTGCCAATAAGGCATTCAAGTATTCATATGCTACGCGATTGTCGTTCTTAAGGAATAATAGTTTTGCCTTCCGCCTTAGGTAATTCATCTGAATGGACGGATCCCTGAAAAAGTCAAGTTGCTCTACCATTTCCATATACTCAGTACTCACCGGTAGGTTACCCTGGCTCATTGAAACATCTGAAAGGTATATCAAGTTCAAGGCTTCATACCGTCTACTCACTAGTTCTCTTGAAAGCTTCAAAGACTTTTGTAGAAAGTACTCCGCTTTTGCATGGTTCTTCCTCTCAGCATGAATCGCACCAATTCCAAAGAAACAGGAAAGATCAATATAGCCGCTTGCTTGATTTGAAACAGAAAGCGCTTTCTCAAAATATCGAAGCGCTGAATCATACTCTTGCATTTCAATAAAACAAAAGGCAATATTGCTCAGCAATATCTCATCAGGTTGTAGATTATGCTTGCTAAGCAGGTCTGAAGCCTCAAGGAAGTATTTAAGTGAAAGATGGGGATCTCCGATCTTGTAATAGATGAGTCCAATATGTTGCAGCGGAATGTGAGCTTCGTGAGGAAAATTATCAACTCTTCGAAGGTCCAAAGATTCGAGATTGCATTCCAAGGATTTACTATATGAACCACGGAACACGTAAGCTGCACCCAGGGAATTTAACAACATCTTCATATACTTCCTGAACTGATGCCTTCTTGCGATTGAGAGCATTCGTAGTGAGGTCTCGATAGATTTATCTGTGTGATCCAACCTCCTCAACAACTGCCCATACGTCGTCCCTACTTTGACAATTTGAAGGCTGTCGCCGCGCTTCCAGACTTCCTGGTAGGCACGCTCGGCATAAAACAGCGCCTGGACGTTGTCGACGTCGAATAACTCGTAGGCGATGCTCCACAACACTTCTGCCTCGTCGCCGGGAATCTCCGAGTCAAGGACACGGAACAGGGAATCAACCTTGGGGTTGCTTCCAGCTGAAGCCCTCCCTGCGCAAGCCAGGCAGATCAGGCACATCATCCATTGTATTGTTTTCATGACACTTTGAATAACTGTTTTTCAAACTAGCTCCAATCGACAATCTTTGTACTATACCTATCCGTTATGTTCAATATATTCAAAACCAGGGCCGAACTCGAGTCTGAGATCAATCGCCGCGTCCTTGAGACGACCGACCAGATCGTGGCCGAAATGGGCGCCGACCTCCACGACGACCTCATCCAACGCCTGTCGGTCCTCCGCCTCTACCTCGACCGCCTCGACCGGGCCAAGCATGACCCCGCACAAGCCGATGCCATCATCACGTCCATGAACGCCGACTTCCTCGAAGTCGTCGAGGCCGTCCGCCGCATCTCGCGCCGGCTGATGCCCGTCGATATGGACAAAGACACCCTGGAGGCCCGCATCCATACTCTCTGCCAAAATATGGAACGACCCGGAGGCGGTACCATCCACTTCTCCCAAACAGGCATCGAACCCGCCTTCAACGAAAAGGACGCCATGCACATCCTCCGCATCGTACAAGAACTCATCAACAACGCACTCAAACACTCCTCCGCCTGGCACGTCACCATCAACCTCAACTGGTCAGGCAACCAACTCACCATCGACGTCGAAGATGACGGCACGGCTTTTTCAAAGATCGACGGGTTTCTATCCATACTCTACAAGAAAAAGAACACGCTCCGCATGCGTTCCGATATGCTCAAAGCGCCTATCGTCTACTCCCAGGGAAAACGCGGCCTGCACGCGAACTTCACCTATACGGTTACAGAAGATGGCAACTCATAAAATACCGTTCCGCTGTGCGTAAGCGAGCAACGCGGCGGTATTGGGCACACCCAACTTCTTCAACAACCTCGTCCGGTAAGTCTCCGTCGTTGATTCAGACATCTTCAGCTTCATCGCCATCTCCTTCGTCGTCAGTCCGCTGGCAATAACCTGGATAAATTCATTTTCCTGGTACGACAACGAAATCGGAGGTACATGATCCCAACGATAGGCATTAACCTCAATGATGCGAATGATCTTATCCTGGAAGTAGTGACCGGAACGCATTACCTCGCGAATGGCCTTGGATATTTCCGTATAGCCGTCCAGTTTGAATACGATGCCGCTTACGCCGGATTTTAACAAATTGATCACCAGCTCCACGCCTTCCATGCCTGTCACCGCAATGACCTTCGGCGGCAAAGGACGGCGCATGATGCTGCCCAGCAAGTCCGGTCCTTTAATGCCTGGCAGCCGGACATCGAGTAAAATGATATCCAACGGGTGTGCATCAATGTGCTTGTAAAACTCTTCGGCATTGCCCGCCTCGTAAATCGTGGATACGAAGTCCTCCTTCTCGAGCAGCGACCGCAACCCCTGCCGGATCAGTACTTCGTCATCAACCAAAAGGATGTTTATTTTCTTCATATCGCATCAGGGTTTTTGGGTACAACCATGAACGAAAGATAAGGGAAGGAACAAAGCCAGGGTATCCGGTTTTCCTGACAAAATTATTGGCGGGCTTTCCTCAAATCTGGCCCAAATCCCTCAAAAACACGTGAAACGTCGATCCAACCCCGGGCTCACTCTCCACCTCGACCCGACCACCCATCGCTGTCACGTGGGTTTTAACGAGGTAGAGACCGAGCCCCTTGCCATCCACATGACTGTGGAACCGGCCGTAGAGGGTAAACAACTTGTCGCCATAACCCGCCAAATCCATTCCCATTCCGTTGTCACTAACCGAGATTCCCACCTCTCCGCCACGGCGGAACGAGCGAACCGTAATCTGCGGAGCACGATCCGGATGCCGGTACTTCACCGCATTGCCAATGAGATTCATCAGGATACTGTCGACCAGGGGACGGACGGCCCGAAGGACAGGCACCTCGGAAAAATCTGTGACCAACCCGGCACCCGCTTCTTTCAACTCACGCTCCATGTTCACACACACCAGCCGAACCTCCTCCTCAAGATTGATATCACTCAGTATTGACTGTGTTGAACTTCGTAATTCGAGGATGGTGCTCAGGTCACGAACCACGCGATCGAGTTCGCGGGAGGTAGTGATCATATTCCTGCAAATTTGGTCAACCTCTTCCTTCTTGCCAGTACTTACCTCCAGCAGGTGACCCAATCCAAGGAGCGTGGCCACCGGCGCCCGGAGATTGTGCGAAGCAATGAATGCAAATTGCTCCAGTTGCCTGTTGTGGTCAACCAATTCGCGGGTCCGCTTTTCGACTTCGGCCTCCAGGTTTTCATTTCTGGCCTCTATCTGACTGTTGTGCTGCTCAATGATGGCCTTCTGCTCCTTGATGGTATCCAGTAACCCTGCCCCCTGGCTGTGGAAAATGTACGTCAATGACAGCCCGATAGCCAGAAGTCCCATATGCAACGACACAATGCGATGATCGCTATCAGGCGCCAACCACTCTTCAGGTATGGACATCGATGAACCTGACCACGAAACATAGAGGAGAGAAGCCACACCGATGAAGCCCCAGGCCATCCCTACCTTTCGACCCAAAAGCAACAGGGCCATCACAGGAACCAACGTAATCCAGGGAAGCGTTGCTGATTTCAGACCACCGGAACAAAATACCAGGATCATGACGATTGACCAGCAGGTTCCGATAAACATCTGGGCGATCCACCAGCGCGACGCCCCCGATCGCAAAGCGAACAATTGCCCGGAAAAGCATATCAGGGCACCCAGCATCATGTAGCGCGCGACGATAAACTTTGTGATGAACGTATCCAAAAAGAAAAGCAGGGCAAACAACATGGTGACCAGGATGAAATTCACCAGGAGTCGGGCCCTGAAAGCATATTCAACGGGAGACGGGTAACGCCCGAGGAAGTAGTCGATGATTTTGGAACGGAGACTCATTGTCGCAAAGTTAAAATATCCGCCGCCTATGGAAACCCAAACATTGCATTCCTTAGATTTGGCAGACTCGTTGATTGGTTAACTTAGGATTCCCAAAGGCATGTGCTATCACAAACAAGATACGGCTACCATGGAGGAACTTCTCGTCCGGTATGAGAATATTCTGGATGCTGTACCTTTTTCTCCCACTTATTATGAAAACGGTTTTGACTTCAGAGCGTCGCCCGTGATTACGGCACAGCACCCGAATGCCTTTCAATTGATGCAGTGGGGACTCATTCCATGGTGGACCAAGTCCGCCACCGACGCAGGGCAGATCCGTATGCGTACACTGAACGGCATCAGTGAGGAAATCTTTGAAAAACCGGCCTTCAAGGATGCCGCCAGAGATGGCAAGCGCTGCCTCATCCCCTGTACCGGCTTCTTCGAGTGGCGATGGTTCAAAGGCGGTAAGGTCAAATATCCCTACTTCATTCATCATAGCCAGGAAAAGATCTTTTCCCTCGCCGGGCTATGGTCGTCGTGGACCGATAAGACAACCGGCGAGATGCGCGACACCTACACGGTACTGACAACACGGGCTAACCCGCTGCTGGAAAAGATTCACAACAGCAAGAAACGAATGCCCGTCATCCTTGCCAGAGAATATGAAAAAGACTGGCTTAATCCGAACCTCACCCGCGATGATGTACTGGCTCTCTGCGAACCGATCGATGACAAATTACTTGAGGCCTACACGATCAGCAAACTCATCACCGACAGGAAGATCGATAATAAAGATGTCCCAGACATTTGTAGAAAATTTGAGTACCCGGAACTGGCGTTGCTTGATGGTTAGGCCTACCGGGTCTAAGGTCTAAGGTTGAAGGTTGAAGCGCGCGTCTGAGTTCGCTTAGGCACACTATGCTTCTCCACGATATAAAACAGCAGCTTGACAAACGTCGGATGGAGCGCGTTGCGGCAAAGGATTTCGTTGAGGACCGGGTTGATGCTGGTATTGCCAAACTTGATGAAAGCGTCCATCTCGGTGGTGGTACGTGGCTGGCGGGAGAGGTAATCCTGGAATTTCTTCTTCCAGGCCGTCATATTGAACCCAAACCGGTCCCGGAGCTCATGAAACACCAATTCCACGTGCATGGGCTCAAAATGGTCGGAAATCAGCTGGGGAACCATGGGAAGTCCCCAAAATACTAAAATATTTAGTAATTTATAATTTGCCCCAACCAATCTTGAATGCGTCGGTTGCCGCGATGCAAGTCAGTCGAATCGGAAATTATCGAATTACCGAATCACCGAATTACCGAATTACTTCACCTGAAACTCAACCCCCATTCTCGCCTGCACGCCCTGGTACATCCTCACCTTCTCCCATTGCTTGAACCAGCTATGGTGCTCTCCCAGCTCCCGCTTTAACATGGCTGTGCTCACCTCGTCCTCCACATTCCCCATCAGGCGGTCAAGCAGGGGTTTGGGTTGCGGGTAGTAGCGGAGCCTGTAGTCGCTGCCAATGCCTGCCTCTGTCGCGGCAATCTTGACGGCATCGTCAAAGCCGCCCATTACATCAGCGAGGCCGTTGTCCTTGGCCTGGGTGCCCGTCCACACACGGCCAGAGGCGATCTTCTTCAAATCAACCTGGCTCATGCCTCGATCTGCAGCTGCCTTGCTGGTGAATGTATCGTAGACCTTGTCAGTCTGTTTTTGCCAGATGGCCTTTTCAACATCCGTGAGTGTGCGGGTAAACGTTATCAATTCTCCGATCTCACCTGTCTTCACTTCTTCTGATGTGATACCGATCTTGTGATCCAGGAAGGGGCTAAGGTCGAACAGCACGCTGTAAACACCGATCGAACCGGTGATTGTTGTCGGCCGGGCGACGATGGTATCGCAGGCCATCGCGATGTAATAACCACCGGATGCGGCGTAGTCAGACATGGATGCAATGACGGGCTTGGTCTCCGCCGCCAACTGAAGCTCGCGCCACATCATATCGGCCGCCTGAAATACGCCTCCGGGAGAATTAACGCGAAGTACGATGGCCTTCACATTGTTATTTGTGCGGGCACGTCGGATAAGATCCACAATGGTTGATGAACCCACGATACCGTTGTCTGACCGGCCGGGAAAAATATCACCATCGGCGACAATCACAGCAATTTCATTCTTTGATGAAGCGGTAGAAGAAACCGTCTTTTTGTATTGGCCATAACGAACAAGCGGCACGCGCCTTTTGCTGTCCAGGTTCAGCCGCCCGCGGAGTTCATCCTTAACCTGGTCATCATAGAACAAGGAGTCGATAAGGCCATACGACATAGCAGCCTGCGGGTCGCGTACCAGCATCTTGTCGGAAATTTCCTTCAGTTTTTCAAATGGGATTCCCCGAGCTTCGGAGATGTCGCGAAGCATGTTGTCATTGATGGAACCCAACAAGGAGTTGAGCTGGAGCTTGTTTTCGTCACTCAGTGATTCCCTCATAAAGGGTTCTACAGCGCTCTTGAAATCCCCGGCGCGAAAGATCTGCGGGTTGACCTCCAGTTTGTCGAACATCTTCTTAAAAAACATCACCTCCGTGGCCAGACCATTAAATTCCACTTCACCTTCAGGAAACATATAGATCTTGTCGGCCGCTGTAGCCAGGTAGTAGGCACCTTCCGTGTAGAAGTCGGCATAGGCTACCACCCACTTACCCGATTGCCGGAAATCGATGATCGCATCGCGTAGTTCCTGAATGGAAGCGATACCTGTCATCAGCATACTGGTGTTGAGATAAATACCCTTGATTTTAGGATCCGTCTTTGCGTGGGCAATGACCTGTTTGATGCGCAGGAGCCCGAGGGTTTGCTCGGCCGCCGCAGGAAACAGTTCGGCCAGCGGGTCATCCAGTTCGAGTTCGGAGATCTGAGCTTCCAGCCGCAGGTGCAGAACAGAATTATCGGCCACAACCACCGTCTTTTCATCCGACAGGGAGCCTATGAGGTAGGTGACAAAAAGAAGTAGCAGTGCAAGGGCTACAAATGTTCCCAGACAGGAGGCAAAGAATGCTTTAAAAAAATTCATAATTCTATTATTGAGTGGCCAAAAGTACCAATTTTACGTCGAGACAGAAGACAACAAGAAAAGATGATACGTGCATTTTTACTATTGGGTTCCAATCAGGGTGAACGGCCGTTGATGTTGAGTGCGGCAAGGGCGAGGATTAACCTCCTGGCCGGAGCAGTGACCATGACGTCGTCGTTGTACGAAACGGCAGCCTGGGGCAAAACCGATCAGCCAGACTTCCTCAACCAAATTGTTGGCATCCACACAAAATTGACACCCGCTGTGTTGCTTTCAACGCTCCAGGCCATTGAAAATTCCCTCGGGCGGGAAAGAAAAGGAACCGGAGGACCAAGGCCGATAGACATTGATATTCTTCTTTATGGCGAACAGGTTATCCAGGAACCGGATCTCACCATTCCGCATGCCTCCATGGCAGATAGGAGGTTTGCGCTCACTCCCCTCGCTGAATTAGTTCCGGATTTGGTGCACCCGGTATCCAAAAAAACCATTGCGCAGATGTTGCAAGAATGCCAGGATCAGTTGGAGGTGAAGAGAGTTGATGTGAGCAGTGAACGGTGAACGGTAAACAGTGAACAGTGAACGGTAAACAGTGAACAGTGAACGGTAAACGGTAAACGGTGGTCGGTACAGGGCTGTCTTTTAAATACTCATCGCCTCCACACCGGGTGCGATCTTCTTCACAAGGCCCTGCAGCACTTTCCCGGGTCCGCATTCAATGAAGACGGTGCCACCATCTTTCACCATGTTCTGCACTGATTGTGTCCAACGCACGGGTGACGTGAGTTGATCCATGAGGTTTCGTTTAATCTCGGCGACATCCGAGGAAGGTGCCGCATTGACATTTTGATATACCGGACAAAGGGGTGCCGCGAACTTCGTGGACTCAATCGCTTTTGCAAGTTCTTCCCGTGCAGGTTCCATCAGCGGAGAATGAAAGGCACCCCCGACTTGCAACGGCAATGCGCGCTTCGCTCCCGCCGCCTTCATTTTCTCGCATGCAATTTCAATTCCCTTGATCGATCCGGAAATCACCAACTGACCAGGGCAGTTGTAGTTGGCCGCTACCACGATTTCATCTGTGATAGACGCACATATCTCCTCCACTTTCTGATCATCCAGCCCGAGAATAGCCGCCATGGTGGATGGGTTTTGCTCACAGGCCCGTTGCATGGCGGCAGCACGCTTGGAAACGAGGCGCAAGGCATCCTCAAAGGTCAGTGTCTTGTTGGCGACAAGCGACGAAAACTCTCCGAGCGAGTGACCGGCGACCATTTGTGGTGCAAAAGTGTCGTTGGTCAGTGCGGCGATTACCGAATGAATGAAGATAGCCGGCTGGGTGACGTTGGTCTGTTTTAACTCGTCGGCTGAGCCGGTAAACATCGTAACGGTGATCGGGAAGCCCAGGATATCATTGGCTTGCTCAAAGAGCGCCTTGGCCCTCGGGTTTGCGTCGTAAAGGTCTTTGCCCATTCCCGTAAACTGGGCGCCTTGACCAGGGAAGATGTATGCCTTCATGGATGGATGAAATTCAGGGGGCAAGATAAAGAAGTCGGGGAAAACCGAAAGCTAGAAGTGTGCCAGGGCAGATAGAGCCGTAGCCCGCGCTCACCCTCTTACTCCCTAAAAGGAGAACCGCCGCGCGCTGGCCACTTTGAAATTGCAAAACTAGTATTCCCCCTTTAGGGGCAAGGGGCAGGGAAACTTAGTGATGACAGCCTGAACTTCCCGGCTACTCCGCTTACCGCACAATCTGTACCCATCCCCGTATATTCCGCACCTTTTGGGTCGGATCAACCACCGTAAAAGTGACTTCAGCACTGTAGTAGTATACACCCGCAGCCAGCGCAGCGCCATCGTTGTCGCGGCCATTCCAGTCAATGTAAATGCTTTGCTCGCTACCCGATTCATATTCGTAAACATGCTTACCCCAGCGGTTGGTCACGATAAACTTTACCTTTTCCACAAATCGTGCGCAATTGATACGCTGGTTAACGATATCGATAGGACCGCAGGGACCATTGCCCATGTCATCAACGATCTGCCGGCCACTGTAAGCGCTGAAAAAGTCATTGCAATTGTCGCCATTGGGGGTAAACACGTTGGGTAGTACGTACCGTGGGCAATTATCAAAGCAGTATTGTTCGCTCAGCTCACTCTCATTACCCGCACGATCAACCGCAGAGATCTTGTAGCACTTTGCATACGATGGCAGGTTCGCGTCTATGAAGAAGGTATCACGGACATTCTCCACATACAGAGAGAAGGTCGCCCCTACAAAGGGAGCAGCATAGATGTTGTAACCCTGGATATCCCTCCTGCAATCTTCATCCGGGGGTTTGCGCCAGGTGAGCGTATTACTGTACACGATCGGATCCGTAGAAGGGCACTGCTGCCCTGCGAGGAAATTATTCAGTTCATCACCTGAAAACTCATTGCACTGCTTGGCAATAATGGAAAGGGAAGGTGTGCAGGGAGGTATATCATCGTTAGGCTGTGCGCAGTTGATCTGCGAGAAGTTGAGCAGAGGCGCTTTGATTCGTGGATTGCCATAAGTTCCCTTGGTCATCACACGGTAGCAGTATACAATTTCATCGCTGAGTGGAACACTATTGAATTGACCAGAATCAACATAAACAAACTGGCCAGATGTCACATCGATACTGTCGATTAGCACCATTTGCGCCTCCGTGGCACCTTCCGGCCCGCGGTAAATGTGATGCTTGGGAAAACTTACACTCTGGTTGGACCAGGGGGTATTGGCCGCCCAGTTTAGTTCAATCCGTTTAAACTGCGGTTTTGGATCCAGACGCACCGCCGATGCAATGGCCGAGGTGTCAACTGCCAGGCCAGTGTTGTCAAACAGGATTACCCTGTAATTGTATGTCAACTCGGAGGTATTCAGCCCTGTGTCGGTATAAGTCGTATCGGCAATCGTACCGGCGTGTGTGGCCGAAATTTTAAGGTCGCCCGTAAACCCTTCTGCCCGAATTACCTTGTAGGTGTACGGCGGCGGAAATTGTACCTGGTCGATTTCAAACGGAGGCCTCCACCGTGTGGTTATTTGTCCATCCGTTGAACCTGTTTTGTCTACAGTAACGTGCGTGATCACGGGTGCATCAGCGAGTATTGTAAAGCAGGTATCTTGCGACACGTAGCTTTCGCCGCCCAGGGGCAACGGGAAAACCGCGACAAGCCGGTAGCAGTACTTCACGCCCGGCGCAAGACCAGCGGCCCCGTTTGTATCCAGGAACGTGTTTTGGGTGATGGGCACATCACCTAGCCTGGTATAGCCAAGAAAGTCCGGCATTCCTGTCACACAATTGGGTGGTGTAAACGTAAATCCTTCCACACGACGCCAAACCTGCATGGTCTGGGCATTCTGACATTTATAAGAATCCCAGGTGACCCTGAGGCTGCGTGAACCTTGCATCTCTATATTGTCCCATTTGGGCTTGGACCCCACCACTTTGATGTTCCAGGTTTTGAATTGTACCAGCTTGGCACCCTTGCCTGGAGGAGGATCGTCTGTAATCTTGAATACCACCTGATAGGGCTGATCCTTGACGTGAACACAGTCGGTGTTCCAGGTGAATGTCAGCTTTGCCTGAAGGGTGGGGCCTGTGGGCTGCAACACACCGTTGGCTGGAACAAAAGTGGCTGGAAACTGGAACGGAGGATTGATGATCTGAGAGAACACTTCAATCTTCACCTGGTCGAAATCCGGATCTGTTCCAAAAATATCTGCTGTAACCGTTTCACCGGCTTCTACACAGATATCGGGAGGAACGATTACTTCCGGGCGATCATTCTCGCAGTCCTCGACGATGATTTGCATATCGCGCACCACAAAACCCTGGTTGATCCAGATGCCTTCAATCTTCCTCCAGGATCGGATGATGAATGCAATGTTATATTCTCCAGGCGCACCCGGCGCGTCCCACAGCAACGTGCCAGTCACCGGGTCTATCTCAAACGAAGGCGGACCATCGCCATTTTCATTCGACTCGCCGTACACCAATCCGATACGGTCATAAAATTCACGCACATCAGGATCACGGTAGTTGTTGACAACGAGGTCCTTCTCCTTCTTGGGGATAGTCAACTCATAGGAAAGGCTGTCACCATCCGGATCATAGGCGCCCGGGTTGTGATACCACGCTGCACCCGTACACGCTTTGTCGATGGGTGGCACCAGCAGCAGTGGGCTGTTGTCGCACCCCAGGAATGGGTCGATGTTTATTTGACTCTCGATATAGAATCGTGTCTCCACCGAGTTGAACATGTTCAGGATGCCTGCATTGCGGTTGGGCTCGAGGTAGCTGATCAAGTAACGGCCTATGCCAGCGTAGGTGTGTGTGGTGGTGAACGATACGGTGCCAATATTGGGGCCCAGCTCAGGCTTAATAATGTTCTCAATAGAAGGCGTGGTGAGGGGTTTGGTACCATCGCCGAAATCAAGAAGACCATCACCGAAACGAATTTCCGACCCTGTGTTGGTGTAAACAGTAATCGTGATGCGGAACACCAGGCTGGTGCAATTCACCCGCTCCACCGTGATTTCTCCCGCCCTGAGGTGCGTTGCCAGTGCCTGCGCTCCCGACATCATCAGCAGCACGAAGACCATCCCGCGAAAAAAGAGCATCCTCACGTCTATTAATAACCCTTGCACTGACAAGGAAACCAAAATTACAACATTCAAGGGAACCCCCGGCAATGAAAATCGGGTACACGTTTAGAAAACGATCAAGAAGCTGGAATATTGAAGACCCGGCCGAAAGAATCATGGGTCGCCCACTACCCCATGTCGGGTAGGACGGCTTTGGCGGCAGGCCAAGGGAAAAACCTCAAATCATCAGGCGGGTACAGCCGTCGCATTTACCTCGACAACAGGCGTCATGGTGACTGTCGACTTGATGGAATTGGAAATCAGGCAATTGGCCTCGGATTTTTGAAGCACCCGGAGGGCACGCTCACGATCTTTCTCATCGCGGATCGTGACCACAGGAAATAAGTGCACCTCGCTCATCAGAAATTTTCCTTCGCGCTGTTCCAGTTTTCCTTTCGAACTACACCGGAAGGAAACAAAGTCCAGTTTAGAATTCTCCGCAATGGAAAGAAACGTTGTCATCAGGCAACTGCTGACGGCCGCGGTGAAGAGATGCTCGGGCGACCAAATACCAGGAATTCCTTTTGGGAATTCAGGCGGTGTGGCCACTTCGATACATCCGCCCGAGGTTGACGAGGCTTCCAGTTCCGGAGAGCACATCAATCCTTTCCGGTCGTGGCTCCAGGCAATGTCGACAGAATAAAAGTGAGGGTCCATGATTACTTCTTCGAAATTTTCTTTTTTAGTTTCGACCAGCTTCCGGCATCGTATACATGCTTGTAGCCAACCGAGTCCAGCAGGTTTTTGGCATACCAGCTCTTGGCGCCATCGGTGCAACACGCGATGATGATCATTTGCTTGTTTACCAACTGATGCATGTTGTCTCTCAGTTTCTCAATAGGAATATTGATGGCTCCTTCAACATGACCTTGCTGAAATTCAGCGGGGGTCCTCACGTCAAGGACAATGGCTCCGGTTCGGACAAGCTGTGCGTAATTGACATGAGGTCCAAAGCCGAAAAGTTTCTGCAGTGATTTAACCATGACACTATCAAGTTAACAAAAAAATCATGCAATGGCCCCAAGGCCGGTCCGGGGCAAAACTATCGTACCGGCTCCTTTCGCCAGATGATATTTGTCAGGATTCTAGAAAAACCTTAAAAAAATTCTAGGCGGGCGTGGTCACCTTATCGGGTACCTCCTGGTTGGAGGCCAGACGCCTGAGTCGCATGCTGGACGTCTTCCACCTGGAATTGATGCCGCCCAGGATATAGGTTCGGAACATGTAAACAAAGAAACTCTTCTCAATCAATGTCGGATCGATGAGATGGGCAACGGCCTTATGCGCCTCGGGGGTTTCACTCCAATGCAAGTTGGCCTTCTCGTGGTGTACCGTGTGGTACCCGTTATTGAAAAGGAAGAAATTCAGATCCAGGAAGTTTCGAGAATGGTTCCACTTGGACTCTTCATCGGCATGAACGTGCTGAACGTAGTTGAAGATCATCACAACGTAACCAGACAGCTGCTGTGGAATGATGACATACACAAGTGCTTTCTTCCAGTCAAGGATAAGAAAGACCGCGACCCAGGTAACCAGAATCACCGCCTGGGTGATGTACTCATACCAGGTCTTCCGGTCGGTCCTCCATAGCAGTTTCATGTATGGAATAATGGATTCTTTGAACTGGTAATACCCGCTGGCACTAGGATAACTGACCAGCGTAAACAGGTTATTGTCTTCCGATCCGCGGTAAGTGGCCGTTACATCGCCGGCCTTATTGTTATAGCGGTGATGATTGCGGTTGTGTGTGGGGATCCAGCAGAATACCGGTATACCATAAAATACGGTCAACCACCAATCCGTGAGCACGTTGAGGGGTTTGCCGGTCCAGATATTGATGTGGTTGTGGTTGTGCGCCATCACCGAAACAGAGACCGCCAGCATCAGGTAGAAGATGTAGAGGAAGACGTTGAATCCTTGTGTCCAGAGCCACACAAACGTGGCCGTTACCAGGAACATATAGAAGAGGGTGCGGAGGTCAGCTTTGTATTTCAGCATCATGGGAGTCACATGAATGAGCATACTGCGATTCATATGAATCAGTAAAGATACGTTGGTTTCTCAGGATTCGGTCTTGATTTGTGATAAGAATATCCTGCGCCGCTTTTCAAGGCTTTATTACCCTGTTTTGGCACGGACTCAAAAGACCGCTGGTAAAATTGCCTGTGGTATTTCCGGTGGGTTCACTACCTTGTCCGGGTGCGAGTCATTGGCGAAATCCCTCACCCGGAGTGCAAGATTACCATCTTCCATTGGAACAACCGGTACCTGATCAAGTTGGAACAGGGGTTGCTTGAACAAACCTACAAAGTGCAGGAATACGACATTGCCTCCGAGGAGGACATCAAGCGCCTGATTACAGATGACTTCGTTGCCTCCGCCTTGCAGCAGTTTGAAGCCATGCGCGTCAATTTAACCGGTGCCCTGGAGAAAATCTGATGTGCACAAAGTTTCTAACTTTGCCCCCCGTCTATAGACGACCATGGAGATCCTAGAGGAAAAAAAGAACAAGAACATCGGTTATAAGCCGATCCTGGAGGGCATCCCTGACTGGCCGGTGTACCAGCTCAGTAAGAACCGCAAAGAATTTCTTGAAGAGGTCACCCAGAAGTCGATCGAGGAGATCCGTACACTTCGTCCTTCACGCAAGCAACTTCTTGAAGAACTTGAAACAACGGTTCACCGCGAGCAGAACCGCATCAAACGCAACCGCTGGCGCGTCGACCCCAAAGACGATTCCCGTTTTTGGGCCAGGATCAAGCATGAGCTGATTGAATTGAACAGCAAACCCGCGGAAGAAGGAAGCAAACGGGAGGAAGAAATTCTCTACGAAATTGTCAGCCGCTATGCCAAGGAAATTTCCGGCACTTTTAAACCACGGTCGTACAAGTTCGCCCGGGAAGTCATCAAGTTCTGGTTCCGCCGCTTGCTTAACGGGGCGCGCGTAAAGAAATTCGGCGCCATCTTCAGGAGTCAATACGCGCTTCAGGATAAGATTCACATCGTCGGCAAAGTAAAGATGCTTCGGCGTCTGGCAAAAAAGGGCACAGTCGTCATGGTGCCAACGCACTTCAGCAACCTCGACAGTATTCTCATCGGCTGGGTGATCCACTCGCTCGGGCTGCCCGCCTTTATTTATGGGGCCGGACTCAACCTGTTCAACATCTCCATATTCTCTTATTTCATGAACAGCCTTGGGGCGTACAAGGTTGACCGGCGGAAGAAAAACCTCCCCTATCTGGAGACGCTGAAAATGTACTCCAACCTCGCCATTCAGAAAGGCGCACACAGTCTCTTCTTTCCAGGTGGCACCCGATCACGGTCGGGCCAGATCGAAAAGCAACTCAAACTCGGGCTGCTCAGCACGGCCATTGAAGCGCAGCGCAACCTCTACCTGGGCAGCGATGCGCCTGATACCCGGAAGATTTTCGTCGTACCGGTTACACTCAACTATCACTTCGTGCTGGAAGCCCCCGACCTCATTGACGACTACCTCCAGGTCAAAGGGCAAGACCGCTACTTCGTAGAAGAGGACAACTATGGAAGCTTCCAGCTCATCAAGTTCATGTTCAAGTTCTTCACCAAAGGCTCAAACATCTCCGTTTCGATAGGCCGGGGACTCGATGTAATGGGCAACCTGGTTGATGATGACGGCAACAGCCTTGATGCGCACGGAAAAACTATCAATACCCGTGAGTACTTCATGACCAACGGTGTGGTGTCGCTGGATAAGCAGCGCGAAAACGAGTATACCCGCATGCTGGCGAGCAGGATCGTTTCCGAGTATCATCGCATCAACCGCGTTTTTGCCAGCCACGTCGTTGCTTTCGTCGCCTTCGAGATGTGGCTGCGGAAATATCCACGGCTCGACCTTTTCGGATTCCTGCGATTGCCGGAAGAAGAACTTGAAATTCCGTATGAAGAATTCCGCGAAGTCTTTAGAAAAGTTCGCAAAGAGATCTATCGCCTCGAAGAACATGACCGCGTCAAGTATGCCACCCACCTGAAAGGCGAGATCGATCTCGTGATCCGGCGCGGACTGGAAAACGTCGGCATCTTCCATCTCAAACGTCCGCTGCTGCGCAACAAGAAAGGGAATATCGTCACCCAGGACCTCAACGTACTCTACTACTATCACAACCGGCTCTCGGGTTATGATCTCGAAAAGCGCATCGGATAAACCTGTCGGTGTAGTCGGTGCCGGTAACTTTGGATCGGTCATCGCCAATATCCTGGCTCGCCAGCGCGTGCTGCTCTATGCCCGCGATGAGAAAGTGGTAAAGAAAATCCTGGAGACCCGACAGAATCGTGGGCACAAACTGAGTAAGAACATCCTTCCCACCAACGACCTGGCGTACCTGGCCAGCCAGTGTGATGTCATCTTTCCCATCGTACCCTCCGCGCATTTCCGGGCCATGATGAAAAAGCTGGGGCCCTACCTCCACCCCTATCATATCCTGATACACGGCACCAAAGGTTTTGACATCAGGCTGCCCAAAGGTGAAACCATCGAAACGGTAAAGTCACTCAGCCGCCAACAGGTTAGAACCATGAGTGAGGTCATCCGCGAAGAAAGTGTGGTGGTACGCGTCGGATGCCTGGCCGGACCCAATCTTTCCCGCGAACTGGCGCTCCGTCAGCCTGGCGCGACGGTTGTCGCCAGTCCGTTCCAGGAAGTCATCCAGACGGGCAAGCGATTACTGCGCAACAATCGCTTCCAGGTGTATGAAAACACCGACCTCGTCGGCGTAGAAATGGCCGGCGTCCTCAAGAACATCATTGCCATTGCCTCCGGCTGTCTGAGCGGCCTCGGCTACGGAGAAAATGCCAAAGGTCTCCTCATCAGCCGCGGCGCTGTGGAAATGGTCTATCTCGGAAGGATCCTCGGCGGAAACACCAAAGCGTTTCTCGGCGTGGCGGGGATCGGCGACCTCGTGGCCACCTGTAACAGTCCGACCAGCCGTAACTTCACCGTAGGCTACCGCCTGGCCAAAGGCGAAACCCTCGATGAGATTCTTGACGACATGCAGGAAATCGCCGAAGGTGTAAACGCGGTACGCATCGTGAAGAAATGTGCCGAATACTACAAAGCGCGGCCATTGATCACTGATACCTTATATAAGGTGCTTTTTGAGGGCATGACCGTTCAGGATGCTGTTGACTACCTCATGCGGTATCCGCTCAACGTGGAGATAGATTTTGTGTAGACCCTATGCGCCTGGGTATCGTTACCTGCGATTTGTGCCCCCAGCTCGCCTCGGGCGACCAGAACCTTGTGCCCCTGCTGAAAGAAATCGGCATCGCCGCGATGCCCGTTGTTTGGAACAATCCGGATATAGATTGGAAGGCGTATGACGGATTGCTGATCCGCTCCGTGTGGGATTATCACCTCCACGCAGATACTTTCGCAGCCTGGCTGAAGCACCTCGAAGCCAACAACGTGCGCACCTGGAATCCCATCCCCGTGCTCTCGTGGAATAGCCACAAGTTTTACCTGCGTGATCTGCAACAGCGCGGTGTACAAATTGTTCCGACGTTGTTCATGCCGAAAGACACGCGTGATGCACATTTGGCGGCAAAGCGGCAAGGCTGGCATTCGGTTGTTGTCAAGCCAGCCGTATCAGCCAGCGGATACCGTACCGCCGTCCTCTCACCCGATAACCCGGAAGCTTCAGGAATTTTTCAGGACGCGGCTGTACATGGAGACTTCCTGATACAGCCTTTTATGAACGAGGTGCAACAAGAAGGTGAATTGTCCTTGATCTTCTTCAACCAACTGTATTCACATGCTGTATTGAAGCGTCCACGTCAGGGGGAGTTTCGCGTGCAAAAGGAATATGGCGGCGATGCCATCCCGTTCACCCCGAATCGGACGGTCATTGCTACAGCCGGGAAGATTCTGGCCAATGCATCACATCCTGCGTTATACGCGCGTGTCGATGGGATTCTGGTCAATGGCACCTTTTTGCTGATGGAACTCGAACTGATCGAACCGGACCTGTTTCTCAGTAGTAGCCCACAGGCCACTCAGCGGTTTGCTGCCGCCCTCAAAGATCTGATTTAACCGCTATACTTTTGGCATCATGACGATGCGCTCCCCACTCAATGTGTAGTATTCACCCATGACATCGGCTGTCATACAAGAATGGACAGGCAAAACCCCCATGAGGTCGCCAGGTTTGACAGATGCACATTGCTCCGTTGTAGCTTTGATCACGCCATGCTCCTGAGAAAGTGATTTGACAACCATGGTGGTGGAGGGCAACAACCAACCATCGGCCTGAAGTTGCACCACGCGGCCGTAGATTATTGACCCGTCACTTTGCTTGAGGAAGTCTTTTGAAAAGTGGACACCACCGCCATGCACGACAATCTCACCCCGCGTGGGATACACCGCGACGACAGGACAAGCCATCACAACAGCAATATTCTCCTCCTTACACGAACCGATCGCGCACTGTGTGATGTCGTAGAAAACAAAATTTCCAGGCCGGATTTCCTGAATGTCATTGAAGTCGTTGGCAATACTGCATGTCGGCGTGTCCCCGACCGAAAGCTTGAGGTCCGGAAACCTGCTCCGGTAGCGCGAAGCCAACTTCTTCATCAACTGCATCGACTGGGCGTGAACGGTGAGGATTTCAGGGCCCGTCCGACAAGCATAGCTTTGTCCAGCATGGGTGAGAAAACCACTGAAATCAAGAAGCGGTGACGATGTGATAACACCCAGGATGGCATCGATCGCAGCCTCGTCATTCGCAGCGACGCCTGTGCGATGATAGCCTCCATCAATTTCTATGTAGCAAGATACCTTGTGTTTCAAGCCGGCAGCGATCAGGCCCTCGAGTGAGGTTGCCGACACAATGCATAAGTTAAGCCTGATGGTAGACGCGAGTCGGTTGATTTCCTCAACTTCGAGGTGGTTAAGCGGAAATGCTATGGTGATATCCTTCCAGCCGTCTTCAGCGAAATAGGATGCCATCCGCACGGAGGATACCGTGCATGCCGCCACACCCTCGTCCCGAAACCATTTCGCCACGGTATGCGATTGATGTGTCTTCAAGTGTGGACGGAAAACAACATTGTTCCGACGGGCACGCTCGGCCATCCGACGAATATTGGCGCGGCACCGCTGCTCATCCAGCAATAATGTAGGACGGACGATCTTCATGCATCACATGGATTCCCGGATTCGGGTGGCCATCGAGGCCAACTGATCTGAAGAAACCTTCAGCTTCGGATTGGAGAAATTGGCATCGGACATCTGGTTCATCGGAATCAGGTGAACGTGGGCGTGGGGTACTTCAAGGCCAAGAACCACAACGGCGACCCGCTTGCAGCCGGTGGCCTGGCGGATGGCACTGGCCACTTTCCTGGAGAAAACATGGAGACCCGTCAGCGTCGTGTCATCGAGATCAAAGATGTAATCCACTTCTTTCTTGGGGATCACCAAGGTATGTCCCTCCATCAGCGGGTTGATGTCGAGAAAAGCAAGATAAGCATCGTCTTCAGCAACGATATGCGCCGGAATTTCCCGACGTATGATCTTGGTGAAAATGCTCGCCATCAGGCGGTGATATCGGTGATTTCAAATTCCATCTCGCCGGCCGGTGTTTTAATGACCGCCAATTCCCCCTTCTTTTTTCCCAACAGTCCTTTGCCAATCGGTGACCGCGTAGATATCCTGCCGGCTTTCAGGTCGGCCTCTTCCTCGGATACAAGACAGTAGGTGACGGTCATACCTGTCTTCTTGTTCTTGATGGTCACTTTGGAAAGAATGGACACTGCATTCGTGTCAACACGCGTTTCGTCAATGAGCCGGGCGCTGGACATGATGTTTTCTAATTGGGCGATTTTGGCCTCAAGGTGTCCTTGCGCGTCTTTCGCAGCGTCATACTCCGCGTTCTCACTGAGGTCACCCTTATCACGGGCCTCCGCGATCTGGCGGGCAATATCCTTGCGGCCTTTTGTCTTGAGGGTATTGAGCTCTTGCTTGAGCTTCTCCAGGCCGTCCTTCGTATAGTAGGAAACTCGCTTACTCATAACCATTCCGTTTTATGTTCCTTGCTGATGACGACGCCGGCGTGCATCCGGCCAAAAAAAGAACAACGGCTTCGCTGACGAAACCGTTGTTGCACTAACAAAGATACATTTTTTTGGGAATTGCCACAAGGCGCTACGCTTCCACCAGTGCCGGTTCGGCCTGCAATAACTGGACCTGCAATTCCTTATCGAGTTTGGCCAGGTACAGTGTTTTGGCTTTCAAAAGCTGCTCCACCGTCAACCCTTTGGCGCCGCGAAGGTCGGCTTTGTACAGACTGGCATTCTCAAAGTCCGCTCCCATCAGGTAGCTGTTCTGAAGGTCAGCTTCCATGAGGTAGGCATTATTGAAATTTGCTTTGATCAACAATGCACTCTGCAATTGCGCCTTTATGAGGAAAGAGTCTTTGAAATTTGCCCCGCTCGCGTAAGCTCCGCGCATGCAGGCCTGGTTCATGTTGCTGTTTTCGAAATTGGCCTGGTTTAGTCGCGTACACTCCAGATTGGATTCGATCAATGAAGAGTTTGAAAGGTTGGCCGAATTCATGTTCGACCCCTTCAGGTTAACGTAGTTTAGGTTCGTCTTCGGCATGGATGCATTGACCAGATTGATTTGCGAAATGTGGTGGCGGTTGAGGCGTTTGATATTCCCCACCGTGCGGAATGAAGCCTCCTCCGATTCCAGAAGCCGGTAGTCGTCAATTTCATCCTGGTACATACGGATGCGCTGACGAACTTCACCGCGTTGGTTAAGCCAATACAGCAGGATACCAATCACAGCAATATCGAAGATCATGCCATGAGCCTCTGCCAGAATCTGGGCACCAAATCCAACGGCGTCTTCCATGTAGAAAGGCACACTCAGACCCACCACCAGCATGGAAACCAGGGCAAGTACAATGGCGGCTGTCAGCAAGGGTTTTTCTACTACATAATTGAATCCCTCCACACACTGATCAAGGATTCTCCGGGAAGTTTGGCTGTAAGGCATGAACCAAATGTATATGAACACCCAGGGCCCGGATGTACAAAAAGGGCAAGAACCTTACATGAGTTCCAAAACATGTATGGGTTAGAGCATAATCATCACCGTGAGGAAGTACATCGTCAGGCCCAGAAGGTCATTGATGGTGGTGATGAAGGGCCCTGAGGCAACGGCAGGATTAATGCCGAATCGATCAAGAATCAATGGCGTAATGGTGCCGACAAGTGAGGCAAAGACCACAACGCTAAAGAGCGCTATCGACACCACGAAGGAAAGTTTCCGATCTCCAAACAGCAGCCAGTTGCCTCCAAATACAATAACAGAAAGGAACAAACCATTCAGTAAAGCCACAAAAAGGACTTTGGAAAGCCGGTTCCACAATCCTTCATCCACATAGCCGGTAGCGGCAAGGCTCTGCACCACGATGGAAGACGACTGGATCCCTACATTCCCGCCGGTTGCCTGGATGAGCGGAACAAAGAAAGCGATGGCCGTGATCCTGGCCAATTCCTGCTCAAATAGTCCCATGAACCGGGCAGAGACCATTCCGCCGAAAATTCCGATGAGAAGCCACGGCAACCGTGCCCGGGTGTTTTTCCATATCGTGTCATCCTCCTCTACGTCTTCAGTAATACCCGACATAAGCTGACGGTCTTCGTCTGCCTGCTCGGTAATCACGTCCACGATGTCATCAATGGTAATACGGCCGACCAGCTGTCCCTGCACATTCACGACCGGAACTGACTCGAGGTCATATTTCTTCATGATTTCTGCCACATCATTGTCCGGCATGTACGTCTCTACGGAAATTATTTCCTCCTCAATGAGATCCGCTACCCGCTTGCCGGCATCCGAAATGACCAGGTCCTGAAGCGGTACACGTCCCAGCAAGCGGTCACTTTCATCGACAACAAACACGGTGTAAAATTTCTCAACCTGCTCTGCTTGCTTGCGAATCTCATCCACACATTGCACAACCGTCCAGTGATTACGGACTTTGATCAGCTCTTTGGCCATCAGACCCCCGGCAACATTGGGGTCATACCGGAGCAAGTCGATCACTTGGGCGTTAACCAACGGATCCAGTCCAGCCAATACTTCCTCGCTGACTTTTATCGGCAGTTCATTGAGAATATCCGCCGCATCATCCGAGTCAAGCAGGTTGATAATGTCACTGATTTCTTTGGGCGTATAAACCTTGAGGAATTCCTTTCGTGTATCACTGTCCAGGTCCTTGATGATATCCGCCCGAACCTCAAGGGGCAGAATGTCGAGTGTGTACTTTGACTCCTCTGCGTTGAATTCATACAGCAGCGCCGTGATATCGACAGGGTTAACATCACGAAGGCTTTCCTGAATGAATTCATTGTCGTTCTGGTCCAGGGCCTCCTGGAACCTGTCGCGAAATTCTTTGGTCAGTTCAAATTCAGCGAACTCTTTCACCTTGTTCTATTTGCAGTGTCAATCCGATAAAATCCTCCACAGAAAGCTGTTCGGGACGCAAATCCATCAGCTTCAGCGCACTCACAGCAGGCGGCAAATTTAGGTGTTTGAGGGCGTTGCGCAATGTCTTGCGACGCTTTTGGAAGGCCTGCTTCACAACGGTCCTGAACAGCAGTTCATCGCACGGTAATTCCTTGCGCTGATTCCGTCTGAGCCGGATCACCGAGGATATCACTTTCGGCGGCGGATGAAATGCGCCAGGTGGAACCTTGAACAAACTTTCCAGGTCATAGAATGCCTGCAACAGGACGCTCAGGATTCCATATACCTTGCTCCCGTGCTTCGCACACAGCCGGTCAGCCACCTCTTTCTGCAACATACATACAACCTGCTCCACCCGGTCGCGGTGATCCAGCACCATAAAGAAGATCTGCGAGGAAATGTTGTACGGGAAATTCCCAATAATGACGAATGGGCCGGGAAACAATTTGCTCAGGTCCAGCTTAAGGAAATCTCCCTGGATGATGCGATGCCCCAAAGATGGAAATGTCTGGTGCAAATGAACCACCGACTCAGCATCGATTTCAATCAGGTAGAGACTGGCTGGATACCGCTCGACAAGCATCCCAGTCAGGACGCCCGTTCCGGGTCCGATTTCAAGCACGTTGTACCTGTCTTTTTCATCGACGACTAGCGCGTCGACAATCTTTCGGGCAATATTGACATCACGGAGAAAGTGCTGACCCAGATGCTTCTTCGGACGAACCATGTGGAAAACTACGGCAAATCCCCTGAACGGGAAACGTGCATGCACGAAATTGTCAGCTGCCCGTTCCCGTGGCGATTCGCGTTTGATTCCTATCTTGCGTCTCCAAAACGATGAGTTCAACACCTCCACACGGCAAGCCCCGGATCGGCATCACACTCGGCGACCTCAACGGAATTGGCCCCGAAGTCGTCATCAAAGCCCTGGCCGACAACCGGATCCTCAATTCCATAACACCCGTTATCTACGGCAACGCCCGTGTGCTTTCGTATTTCCGGAAGTTGATGAATCTGGACGAGTTCAACTACAGCCAGGTGCGCAACAAAGGACAGTTCTTCCCCAAGGCAATCAACGTAGTAAACTGTTGGGAGGAGGAAATCAAAATCACTCCGGGACAACCATCGCGCGAGACAGGACGGGCCGCGCTCATGGGGCTTCGCCAGGTTATTGAAGAAGTGAAGGAGGGGCATCTCGACGGGTTCGTCACGGCGCCTATCGACAAGAACACCGTGTATGGTGAAGATTTTCCCTATCATGGCCATACGGAATTCCTGACAGAAACCTTTCAGGCCACCGAAAGCCTGATGCTGATGGTGGGGGAATCGCTTAAGGTCGGGCTGGTCACCGAGCATGTAGCGGTCAACGAAATTTCGAAGTACATCACCGCCGAGCGCGTTGAACTCAAAATTCGTCTCCTTGAACTCTCACTCAAGAGCGACTTTCTCATTAGCAAGCCAAAAATCGCCGTGCTGGGTCTTAACCCGCATGCCGGCGACGACGGGCTCCTGGGCCAGGAAGAGAATACCGTGATCAAACCCGTGATCAACGACCTGAAGAGCAAAGGCAAACTTATCTTCGGACCTTTCCCGGCCGACGGCTTCTTCGCCTCTGGCCAGCACGACAAGTATGACGGCATCCTGGCCATGTACCACGATCAGGGCCTGATTCCTTTCAAGTATATAGACTTCCAGAACGGCGTCAACTTTACCGCAGGGTTGCCGACGGTGAGAACCTCTCCTGACCACGGCACCGCCTACAACATTGCCGGTCGCAATATGGCTGACGAGGGTTCGCTCCGCCAGGCCATCTTTCTGGCAGCCGATATTATCAAGCGACGAATGCCGCAATTGGTCGCCCAATAGAGGGCCTTGACTCCTAAAATGTTCATTGGACGGCTCAGGCGTTCGATGTTTGGGCAATTCACTATATTGGTTTCCCAACCGTAAGTACCGTGGATATTGTCACCAAGAAGAAACTCAACATCCTGATTCAATTGGCCATGGCCGACCATGAGTTTGCTGACGTCGAGCGGGAGCTGATTTACCGGATCGCCAGGGAAAGAAACTATCCGATCGATGAGGTCAATGAACTCATCCGGAATCCGGAGCCGATCGGAACGCTGGGAGCCCTTTCTGAGAGCCAAAAGGACGATTATCTGATGTCGTCCATTGAAATGGTACTGGCCGACCACCGCGTTGTGGAGAGCGAAATCGTTATGAGCCAGCACATTGCCATCAAGCTGGGATACCTGAAGAATGTGGTCAACCACCTGATTACGCATTTCGACAAACGCACTTCCAAAGACCTCCGCCTGAGCGATTTCCGGCAGGTTTGACCCTTCCATTCGGCTTTGTGGACTTGAAAAGTGCCTGAACAGGCCATTCTGAGGGTCCGGGGGTACTAATCCGAATAATACCCTCCAAAATCCCGAAATTCCTGATAAATTTGCGCCCTTATTTTGGATGTGATGAGGGCTGCGGACTTCAAGGTTAATATTATTGGGCTTAGCCAGAAATCCCATCGCTTTGACTTCACCTTTGGCGACGATTTCTTCAAGATATATGGAGTTTCGCTGCTGTCGGGGGGTCAATTTGAGGCCGAAATCACCCTGGATAAGCGGGAGACACTCATTGATGCAAATTTCCGCATTCGGGGTGCCGCCCACCTGGTTTGCGACAGGAGCCTTGAGCCCTTCGACTACCCAATGGACATTGACCGAAGGATAGTGTTCAAATACGGTGAAGAGGAAAAGGAACTGAGCGATGAAATTGTGCTGATTACCCGGGAGCAGGCGGCGCTGGATCTGGGGCAGTACATGTACGAACTGATCACGGTGGCCCTTCCCATGAAGCGGCTCCATCCGAAGTTCAAGGAAGAAGAAATTGAAGCAGAAGAAGACATCCACCTGGTATATTCCTCGCCGGCGGATGAGACAAAAAATGAGGAGGACAACATCGATCCCCGTTGGGAGAAATTGAAAAAGTTAAAATAGACTGTTATGCCAAATCCGAAACGCAAAACCTCGAAGACCCGCCGCGACAAGAGAAGGACCCACTATAAGGCCACTCCCAAGCAGTTTGCCATTGATCCCACGACCGGGGAACACCACCTGCCGCACCGCGCCTTCTGGCACGAAGGCAAACTCTACTACCGCGGCAACGTGGTGATGGAAAAAGAAGTACTGGCATAACCAGTATGATTTTACTAACCCTGATCTGCCGTGTTGTTATGTCGCCAAGCGACACACAACCATCGGTGAATCAGGACTCAACGCCCGGCTCACCAAAAGCCGGGCCTTTGTTTTTACGATCTCTCAGAAAATTATGAGTAAAAAAATCAGGGCTGCGATCACCGGTGTAGGCGGGTTTGTCCCCGACTACATCATGACAAACAAGGAACTTGAGACCATGGTCGAAACCAACGACGAATGGATTGTCTCCCGTACCGGTGTCAAAGAACGCAGAGTCCTCAAAGGAGAAAATCTGGGTGTCTCGGTTATGGGCGTAGCGGCTGTCAGGGATATGCTTAAGAAAACCGGCACTGACCCCAAAGAAATCGACCTGCTCATCTTCGCTACCATCACTCCTGACCTTACGTTTCCGGCAACCGCCAACATCGTTGCAGCTGAAATCGGAGCTGTCAACGCTTTCAGCTACGACATCGGTGCGGCCTGCTCGGGTTTTATCTATGGACTGTCGACGGGAGCCAGCTTTATTGAGTCGGGCAAATACAAAAAGATCGTCATCATCGGCGGCGACAAGATGTCCGCTATTCTCGACTATACTGACCGCACCACATGCATCATCTTCGGAGACGGTGCCGGGTGTGTGTTGCTGGAGCCTACCACTGAAGAAGAAGGTGTCATGGACGCCATCCTCCGTAGTGACGGTTCGGGTGAAGGCTACCTTCATATGAAAGCCGGTGGCAGCCGCATGCCTGCCTCCCACGAAACCGTTGACAAACGACTCCACTACGTTTATCAGGAAGGCTCCGCAGTATTCAAATTTGCAGTAACCAACATGGCCGAGGTAGCCGCACAGGTAGCCGAACGCAATAACCTCAACGCGCAAAATATTCAGTGGTTGGTGCCTCACCAGGCCAACAAGCGCATCATCGATGCAACGGCCAGCCGCATGGGTATCGGCGAAGAAAAAGTGATGATGAACATAGAGAAATACGGCAACACCACGGCAGGCACCATTCCGTTATTATTGTGGGACTATGAAAAGAAACTCAGGAAAGGTGACAACCTGATCCTGGCTGCCTTTGGTGGTGGCTTCACGTGGGGAGCCGTCTACGTCAAGTGGGCCTACAACCCGAAATAACGGGGCGCGCCGCACAAAAATCCTCCAATTGTAAATAACTAATTGATTTGTAAATTCAAACTCTCGTATGGCAACCATTTCCGACTTAAGCAAAGGCAACTACATTCGATACAACGGTGATATTATGCAGATTGAAGAACTGCAGCATCGCACGCCGGGAAACCTGCGCGCATTCTATCAGATAAAAATGCGCAACCTTCGCAATGGTAAACTCGCAGAGAACCGTTTCCGCCCCGGCGATTCTGTAGACATGCTCCGCGTGGAAACCAAAGAATACCAGTTCCTCTACAACGATGGCGACAGTCTGGTGTGTATGGACAAGGATACCTTCGACCAGATCTACCTCGATAAAGCCCTGCTTGGTGATTCAGTGAACTATATCAAAGAGGGTGTCATCCTGCTCATCGCATTTGAAAACGGAACCAACCCGATTACTGCGGAAGCACCTCAGCAGGTAGTAGTAAACGTCACTTACACCGAGCCTGGCGTGCAGGGCGATACAGCGACACGCACACTGAAGGCCGCCACCATTGAAACCGGTGCAGAAGTAAGGGTACCACTGTTTATCAACACGGGCGACAATGTTAAGATTGACACCCGCACGGGCGAATATATTGAACGGGTAAAGTAACCTGCGAATCATGAGCAAAGTATCATCCAAAGGAAAGGCCAACGGCACGCCCGCAAGGACGTCAGGCACATCATCAAATTTCTCAGAAATGAAAACAAGTGAAATCAGGGATCTTATCGACTTTATTTCCCAGTCAGGGCTCAATGAAGTCAATATTGAAACCAGGGAACTGAAACTCCACGTCAAACGCGAACCTGACCAGAAGGTCATGAAAGCATCGGCCCCGATGATGGCCATGCCTGCGCAGGCTCCCGTAGCGCCACCCCCAGCGGCGGCCGCACCAGCGCCCCGCGCTGAAAAACCTGTAACGACCAGCAAGACTATCGATATCAAATCACCGATGATTGGCACCTTCTATCGTTCCGCCAATCCCGACTCTCCTCCTTTTGCCTCTGTAGGCGACAAGGTGACCAAAGGTCAGACCGTCTGCATCATCGAGGCCATGAAGCTCTTTAATGAAATCGAATCCGAAGTATCAGGTACCATCGTCAAGGTGATGATCGAAAACTCATCCCCTGTCGAATACGACCAGGTACTCTTCGTCGTAGAGCCTGATTAGTTCCTCCAAGACTTAACATTATCCAAGTAATCCACAATCCTGTAACCCCGAATCCTGTAACCCCGAATCCTGTAATCCCATAATCAATCCTGCCCATCCTACCAATCCTAAGAATCCTACTCCATGTTTAAGAAGATACTGATCGCCAACCGGGGAGAAATTGCATTGCGCATCATACGCACCTGCAAGGAGATGGACATCAAGACCGTGGCCGTTTATAGCACCGCCGACCGCGAGAGCCTTCACGTGCGCTTCGCTGATGAAGCTGTGTGCATCGGTGCACCCCCCAGCAAGGAATCATACCTGAATGTACCACGGATCATTTCGGCCGCAGAGATCACCAATGCCGATGCCATCCACCCGGGCTACGGTTTTCTTTCCGAACGATCTGAATTTTCCGCCGTGTGCCAGGAGTATGGTATCAAGTTCATCGGCCCCACACCTGCCATGATCGACGCCATGGGCGACAAGGCTACGGCCAAAGACACCATGAAGAAAGCAGGCGTTCCGGTTATCCCTGGTTCTGATGGATTACTGACCTCGATGGAAGAAGGTCTGAAGATCGCTAAAGAAATCAAGTACCCGGTCATCGTCAAGGCAACGGCCGGCGGCGGTGGCAAAGGGATGCGTATCATCAACGATGAGGGCGAATTCAAGAAAGCCTGGGATGATGCCAGGCGTGAGGCCGGCGCGGCGTTTGGCAACGATGCCTTGTACCTTGAAAAATTTGTTGAAGAGCCCCGGCATATTGAAATCCAGCTGGTGGGCGACCAGTACGGAAAAGCCTGTCACCTCTCCGAGCGCGACTGCTCCATCCAGCGGCGCCATCAGAAGCTCGTGGAGGAGACACCTTCACCCATCGTTAACCAGGAACTGCGGGAACGCATGGGCGAAGCAGCGATTAAAGGCGCCAAGGCAATCAACTACGAAGGCGTGGGCACGATCGAATTCCTCGTTGACAAGCACGGCGACTTCTATTTTATGGAGATGAACACCCGCATCCAGGTTGAACATCCCATTACCGAAGAAGTTACCGATTACGACCTCATCAAAGAACAGATCAAAGTTGCCGCCGGCGTACCCATTTCTGGCCGCAACTATTTTCCGAACCTGTTCGCGATGGAATGCCGCATCAACGCAGAAGATCCCACGAAGGATTTTCGTCCATCACCGGGCAAGATCCTCAACCTGCACCTGCCCGGTGGTCATGGTGTGCGTGTCGACAGCCACGTTTACGCAGGGTACACCATCCCGTCCAACTACGACTCGATGATCGCCAAGCTGATTACCACGGGGCAGTCGCGCGAGGAAGTCATCACCCGCATGAAGCGCGCGCTCAGTGAGTTCGTGATTGAAGGCGTGAAGACGACGATTCCTTTCCACCTGGCGCTGATGGACAATGCCATTTTCAGATCCGGCAAGTTTACGACGAAGTTTTTAGAGACGTCGTTTGATTTTTCGACGTTGAAGTGAGGTCACATCTTCCATTTTTCCGCCCCCTGAAGGGTGGGTGCACTCTAAATTTCTGCATTCTAGCCCTGTAGGGGCGGCAATTTGATTGCCCCGGGTTTTAACCCGGGGATTAGGTGTGGGAATTACCCGAGGGCCACAGGCAAGTTTTATTCCGTGAGGCTGATCCATTTGGCCCGCACATGCGCACCATATCTGTGCGTCTTCACATCCTCGGCGCGGATGCGACTTGTCCCCGTCTCGAAGCGGCGCCTGGGGTCTCTCGAAGGCGCTACACGTACTGATTCAACATCACCGGCATCACCAGCATGAGAATATCCTCATTCTTGTCTTTCTCTACCGGCAGAATCACACCGGCCTTGTTGGGGGCAGACATGTTGAGGCGAATCTGTTCGGTGTCAAGGTTGCTGAGCATCTCCACCATGAAACGGGCATTGAAACCAATCTCTATATCCTCGCCCTCGTGCTCACATGCGAGGCGTTCATTGGCTTCGTTGGAGAAGTCGAGGTCTTCGGCAGATACCTGTAGTTCGCTGCCCGTGATCTTGAGCCTCACTTGGTGTGTGGTTTTGTTGGCGTAAATGGAGATACGCTTCAGCGAACTCAAGAAGTCACCACGGTTGATCGTCATCTTGATCGTACTCGCCGAAGGAATGACATTTTCATAGTCCGGGAAGCGCTCGTCGATGAGGCGGCAGATCATGCGGATCGTACCGAACCTGAAAAAGGCATTCGCGGCGTTGAAGTCGATGGATACATCCGTGTTCTCCGAAGGCAAGGTGGCCTTTAACAAATTAAGCGCCTTGCGGGGAATGATGATGGTGCTCCCGTTATCAGACATCACGTCGGTCCGGCGATAGCGTACCAGACGATGGCCGTCGGTGGATACAAACGTCGTGTTCTTGTCGCCCAGGTTAACATAAACACCGGTCATGGCGGGGCGCAACTCATCATTGCTGGTGGCAAAGATGGTGTTGTTGATGGCGCGGGCCAGTACATCCGATGATATCGTGGCAGAAAAGTCATTGGAAACAGACGGCACTTTGGGAAAATCCGTAGCGTTCTCACCGGATAGCTTGTAGCGACCGTTGTCGGAGCTCAGTTCAATACTGTAGGTGGACTCATCCATGGAGAACGTTACCGGCTGGTCGGGCAGGTTCTTGAGTGTATCGAGCAGGATGCGCGCAGGCACGGCAATATTGCCCTTCTCCTTCGACTCCACGCTGATTTCGGTGATCATCGAGGTCTGCAGATCGGAGGCGGTCACCGTCAAGCGGCTCTTGTCGATCTCAAAAAGGAAATTCTCAAGAATGGGAACCACAGGGTTGGCGGTAATCACCCCATTGATATGCGATAGCTGCTTCAGCAAATAGCTGGAGTTAACGATGAACTTCATGTACTACGTGGTTAATGGTTGTCAGGGGCTAAGGTAGGAAGAAATGTTGGAAATGGCTGTTGGGTTTTGGCTTTTAGCTTGTGGAAGCTCTCTCAAGGGCTGGGAGTCAGTAGCCGTTTAAAGAGTCTGCCAAAAGCCAACAGCTAACAGCCAAAAGCCAATTAAGGGATAAAGTACGACCTCCGTCGCACTATAGCCCCTACATCCGCGCGATCAAACACTACCACCTGCCCATCCAGCGTTCGGCCATAGACCTCTTTGTCATTCCCACGGGGCGTGAACAACTCCAGGCCAAAAACGCGATCGGCAATGTCCCGGATTTCAAGGCGGGCACTGGCATTCTGGCGGAGGATACTGTCGGCACTGATGTCACCCGGTTCGACAAACCTGCGGGCCATCAGGAGTGACACCGCATCCAGGTAATCATTCAGCCGGGTTGTGTCAACCTCGGCAAGTTCACGGATCCCGAAATACCGTTGCCTCATTTCGATGCTGAACCCTTGCTTGGGTTCACGAGGATAGACCGCCGCGAGCGACTTGAAATTCCGCCAGTTGAAATCAAAGATCCGCTTGTTGCGCCATCCGGATGCCTTCAATTCAAAAATTCCGGAAACGTAAACACGATACCCCGGGATGATCATCACATAGGGCTGCACATCACCGTCACGGAGAAACCAGGCTTCGGATTTCCCTTTGTTCCCGCCAGCGAGGAACCTTGCCCTTTGTACTCCACCTTCCGAAATGATCACCTGTGTTCCGCGCTTGCTCAACTGGTGTTGCACAGTATCCATCATGACCGCGGCCACCGGCCGATGAGGCGCTGCCTGCCGCAACGTTGCCATCAGCACTTTGATCATCTGGACATCGGCCTCCCATCGTCCGTTCACCTTCCATCGGGTGCCATCGAAGGTGAGGTCTACGGTATCGGTTGCTGTGACGAGCAGTACGCGATCGATTTTTTCTGTTTCCGCAACAGCAAAGTACGCGGGGTCCACCATGGGACGATCCTCATCACGTGTGATCAGGAACAGCACCGCCGAAAGCACGATCAATACCCCCAGCGATACCACCAGCAATTTGTTGCGCTTACCGTCCATGTTGCTTTGCGGTTGAATTAAATTGTCCGTAACGCCGTAGTCTCCAGTATGCCTTGGCGCTCCCCAGGGCTGCCAACAGTAACAGCGGGAGGCCGATATTCATCAATTGCCATTGTGTTCGGGAACTCCTTACCTTCTCTTTGTCCAGAGGTCGCGCGCGAATCTCCTTCGAACGAGCGGTGATGAGACCCGAATCATCTGTGAGGAATGCGATCATATTCAAAAGCAGTTCCTTGTTGGCAAATGTATGATTGGCAATCGGGTCAAAACCCAACTCTACGGGCTGCCCCGACCTCCGGATATCATTGCGGGCCACATCGCCGTCGGCAATAACCACCAAACTGGTTGACTCCCCTACTACCCTGTTGCCTGCCGAATCAATACCGTCTGGTAGAAACCGGTTCTTATAAAGTGAGGTAAACCGGCCTTCGAGCAGGTAGGCTAACGGTATTGACCCCGAAGCAAAATTCTGCGGAGAAATTTCCCTGCGCAAATCATTGATATTGATTTTCAGCGGAGCATTCACGCGGCGGGTATATGTTGAAGAGAAAATGACCGGTGTTTTGTGGATGCCGGTTGCCTTGACGGAATCGAGGCTGCTCACAAACCGGAGCGCTGTGGCATCGAGGTTGCGTGTTACCGGATGCGCCGCATACTGATTCGCCAACGGAAAATACGGCCACTCGATGGGCGTGATCTGCGGTTTTCCATTGAGGGTGCCGGTAACAACCGGGTAGCGCAGCGATACAAGGTCCTGGACAAGGTCCTTGTTCATTCGGATGCCGTACTGAAACAACAGATCATCCAGTCCCAGATCATATGGAAAGGCAAAGTAGTCGCCTTGTGAAACGCTGTCCATATCAACACGCACCGCATCGAGCAACATGACGAGCTTGCCGCCACTCATGACATATTGATCGAGTACATATTTTTCCTGCTCACTGAACTTCGTCTGCGGCTTTGCGATGACCAGGGCATCGTGCTCACCAGTGGAAATACGCTGTCGCAGGTTCACATTCATGTCAAGGTCATAGAGGGTAATGAGTCCATCACGAAGACCCACCAACTGGAGGCTATCGAGTTCGCCATGGCCGCCGACAAATCCCAGGCGCTTCCGGTTCGTGACCGTGAGCTGATGGATGGCATTGGCCAGTTCAAATTCAAGGCCTTCGATAGCACGGTTGATATCCTGCTGCGCGCCGCCCACCTGATCTTTCAGCAGCATGACACCCGTTTGCATCCCCCCGAAGGAAATCAGGGCGCCGGGGAAAACAATCTTTTCTGTCCGGCGACCGTCCTGGGAGTCAATGATATTCAGTGGTTTGATGCCGCGGGCAACGAGGTCGGTCATGAACTCCTGTTGCGCGTTGGCACCGGTGGCAGCCATCGGGTCGGAGAAATTGTAGTGAACCTTGTTGCCGGAAGAAACACGAAACTCCTCGAGTGTCTCGCCGATGGCCTTGCGAAGCCTTCGGAACTCGGCGTTGAGTTCTCCCTCCAGAAAAACATCCACGTACACGTCGTCATCGAGCTCCTGAAGAAGCGCTATCGTTGCCGGCTTGATCGAAAATCTATTTTCCTCCGTTAGGTCGATGCGGAAGTAGTGCATGGATGCCAGTTGCACCAGCACGACAGCGAGCATCACCCCATTGAAGAGCAACAGCAGGTCACCCGTCTTTCTGTTCTGCCACCTCACCATGATCGGCTGGATAAGACGGTTTTGGCAGAGAGCAGCAAGACCCCGGTCAGGCTGAAAAAGTAGACAAGGTCGCGGCTGTCGATCAGTCCACGGCTCATGGACTCAAAGTGGTAGCGGATACCCAACTGCCGGATGAACAGGGCTGCGTTGCCATCCTGGATGAGCAAGGATGCCGATTCAAACCCAGCGTAAAACAAGTAGCTCAGCAGCGCGGCCAGCATGAAGGCTACGATCTGGTTGCTTACAAGTGCCGAAGCCAGGATGCCGAGCGCACAGAACACTACCGCGAGGAGCACCAGTCCCAGATAGGAGCCCATGACACCCGACGTATCAATGTTGCCGACTGGGTTGCCCAGCTGGTAGAGTGTAACATAATATATAAGTGTGGGCACCAAGGCAACCAGAACAAGGCACACGGACGCAAGGAACTTGCCCATGACAATGCTTCCCTCTGTGATGGGTTTTGTGAGCAGCCATTCGAGGGTGCCCATCTTGCGTTCCTCGGCAAAGCTTCGCATGGTGATGGCCGGGACGAGGAAAACAAAAACAAAGGGGCCGAGTGAGAACAACGTCTCCATGTCGGCAAAACCGTAATCAAGGACAGAAGTCTCCGGGAACACCCAAACGAGCAAGCCCATGGCGACGAGGAAGACGGCCACCACGGCATATCCGATGAGGGAATCCAGAAAACCATTGATCTCTTTGAGAAAGATGCGGACCATACTATTCCACATTGGCGCCGGAGCGTGTTAATTCACTGAACACCGACTCCAGCGATGTCTCTTCCAGTGTCAAACCCACCAGAGGCAGATTTTTTTCTCCGGCAAAGCGGATGATCGAGGCGCGAATGTCATGGCCGGAAGTTGCCGCAATACGGAATTTTGTATCTGATATTCTCGCAACGGAAACGACGCCTTCCGCCTGCTGCAGCAATGAGTCGGAAACTGGCGCGGAAAATTCAATGACGAGCACCGGCTGTCCCTTGCGTGTCAGGTTTTCAAGGCGGTCGTCGGCCACCAATATACCTTGGTGGATTACGATAACCCGTTCGCAGAGTGCCTCCACCTCCTGGAGAATATGCGACGAAAACAAAACCGTCTTGTTGACACTAACAGTCTTGATCAGCTTCCGGATTTCTATCAACTGATTGGGGTCGAGGCCAGATGTCGGCTCATCGAGGATAAGGACCGGCGGATCATGGATGAGTGCCTGGGCGAGGCCGATGCGCTGACGGTAGCCCTTCGACAGCATGCCGATTTTCTTGTTCTGTTCGACAGACAATCCACACAGTGAGATCATCTCCTCCACACGTGCTCTTTTGCGCGCAGCGGTCAGTCCATAAATTCCTGCAACGAAGGCCAGGTATTCACGGACGTACATGTCGAGGTAGAGCGGGTTGTGTTCGCCGAGGTAGCCGGTGCAACGTTTAACGAACAGGGGATCGCGTGTGACCTCCTTCCCGTTGACCGATGCGGTGCCAGAGGTAGGCGGAAGGTAGCCGGTGATGACCTTCATGGTGGTCGACTTTCCCGCGCCGTTGGGTCCAAGGAATCCCACGATCTCCCCCTCTTTTATATCAAAGGAGATATCATCGACCGCCCGCTGGCTGCCGTACACTTTTGTCAGTCGCGAAACCTGTATTGACATGGCTAAACGCTGCAAAATAACGCAAAAGAAGAAGGACTCCTACCCTATCGACTGCTGCGGCGGGTCACCTCCGCTGATGTTGGATCATTAATTGCGGTTACATAGAAAATTTGGAAATTGCGGTTCTATGAAGAAATGCCTTCTGCTCATTTATATAGTAATGCCGGCCTGGGTGCTGGCTCAGGACGCCTACAAAATTGACTTTCGGATCAAAGAGCTGAGAGATACCACCGTGTACCTCGGCTATTATTTTGGGGAGAGTACCTTCCTTCGCGACACGGCCAGGTCGGATGCATCGGGAAAGTTCACCTTCTCCGGAGCCAAGCCGTTGGAGCCCGGCATGTATTTTCTGGTGCTGAAAAACGTCAAGGCATTTGAACCGGGCTTCCTGATTTATAAGAACCAGCGGTTTGTCATGGAGACCAGTTCCGCCGATTACGTCCGCAACATGAAGGTAACCGGCGATGAGGACAACAGGCTCTTCTTTGAAAACATGATCTTCAACGGAGAGCGCCAAAAAGAAGCGCAGCCCTACATAGCGATATTGAAAGACAGCACCTTAAGCGAAGACAAGAAGAAGGATGCCCGCGAAGCCTACCTGCGCATTGACAAGAAAGTTTCAGATCACCAGAGCGAACTCATCTCAAAGTATCCCAACACGCTGACAGCAAAACTGCTGAAAGCGAACAAACGTGTGGAGGTCCCTGATCCTCCCAAGAAGCAGGATGGGAGTATCGACTCCACGTTCCAGTACCGGTACTATCGCAAGCACTTCTTCGACAACTTCGATCTCGCTGATGACGCCATGGAGCGCATGCCAACGCCGATGTATCAGGAAAAACTGAACGATTACCTCGACAAACTAATCCCCCAGATACCTGACAGCCTGATGGCCGCCATTGATGAGCTGGCGCTGAGGGTTAAGCACAACAAAGAAACCTACAAGTATCTCGTTTGGACCTGCATCTATAAATACCAGAAGCCGGCCATCATGGGTCTGGATGAAGTGTTTGTGCGGCTTTACGACAAGTACTACGCCAGCGGTGAGATGGACTTCTGGATCAACGCCACCATGAAGAAGTCTGTTAAGGACTATGCCGACAAACTTCGTCACAGTCTGGTAGGAAAGACCGGGGCCAATCTGATCATGCAGGACAAGGACTTTCAGCGCAAGGCCCTGTATGATATTCGCAAAAAGTACTCATTGATTTTCTTCTTTGATCCCGATTGCGGGCACTGCAAGGAAGAGACCCCGAAGCTGGTGAAATTCTATGGGAAGGGTAAGGACAAGTATAACCTCGAAGTATTTGCCGTAAGTCTTGACACATCGATGCAGAAGATGCGCGATTACATTCGCGACATGAAGATGACCTGGATCACCGTCAACGGTCCTCGCAGCTATTCCGGTTCACTATTCAGTTCATATTATGCTGAGACAACTCCCATGGTGTATATCCTTGACGACAAGAAGAAGATCATTGCCAAGGGCCTGCCGGTAGATCGTATTGAGGAGTTCCTGACCAACTACGAGAAGTTCGAACAGCGGAAGGCTGCTCTGAAAGCCAAGGGGACCAGTCCCGGCGGGTAAGACCACAATTCAACACCGTTTTCCGTCGATTTGAGACCATTTTCTGAAAATTTAACCTGCCTGGTGCAACTATTTGCCACTTCAGGAGTATCTAAGTAGGTATAAACACACACTTTATCATTTGTCATGGCCCTTTTAGATACCCTGTTTGGCAAGAAGAAGAAAGAATTCCGGGCGACGTGCCCCATCACCAAGGAACCTCTTGAAAAGGGTTTTGGTTATCTCCTGACGACCTCTCAGGTTGTTGCCAGCAAAAAGTATTGGGACCTGATCATGACAGAACCTGAAACGATGAGCTATACCGTTTCACACTTTAGGAACCAGTCCAGCGGCACACAGATGCGTTCGATGATTTTCGACAAGTACGCTTCCGTACCGAAGCCATGGATTGTTTCGGATTCCGTCATCAATTATTTTGATGTTGACAAGACAGTCGCCAAGGAAGACGCCAAGAAATGGTGGGAACTGGAAGGCAATTTCACACCTTCCAATACCGGACCGGCCGATCACACGCTTGATGAAGCAACTTTCCAGGAGTGGAAGAACTACGCTGTACTGGAAGCCGGACGCGACAAGGTTCGCTAGAATACAATCTACTTTGATCGCTCGATCGTGAACTGTACCAGGTTCGCCAGCGACTCCCTGTACTGCGACTCAGGAAATTCCTTCAGCATTACCAGAGCTTCTTCGTGGTAACGTTCCATTGTTTGTCTGGCATAGGTGATTCCATTCGAGGCGCGAACGAATTCAATAACGTCGCGAACTTTGCCAACCTTTTCGCTTTCATTCCGCACAATGCTGATGATACGGCGCTTCTCAAGCCAGGAAGCCTTCGACAAAGCGTGAATCAAAGGAAGTGTCATCTTCTTCTCTTTGATGTCAATGCCAACAGGTTTTCCGATGGTTTCATCGCCATAGTCAAAAAGATCGTCCTTGATCTGAAATGCCATGCCGATGCGCATGCCAAATTCCTTCATCTTAGCCACTACGGCCTTGTCGGCGCCCGAGGAACTTGCACCCATCGCGCAACAGGACGCAATGAGTGAAGCTGTTTTCTGACGAATAATTTCAAAGTAAACCTCCTCGCTGATATCCAACTGACGGGCCTTTTCCATTTGAAGTAGTTCGCCTTCACTCATTTCCTTCACCGATTCTGTTCCGATCGTCAGCAAATCAAATTCCTTGTTCTCCACCGAGAGCATCAGTGCGCGGGCCAGCAGGAAGTCACCCACCAGTACGGCAATCTTGTTCTTCCACAGCGCGTTGATGGAAAAGAAGCCGCGGCGGTAATTGGCATCATCAACAACATCATCATGCACCAGGGTCGCCGTGTGCAGCAGTTCGATGAGGGAAGCGGCCCGGAAGGTAGACTCGGTGATCTGACCGCAAGTACCGGCGCTCAAAAAGATGAACATCGGCCGCATTTGCTTGCCCTTTCGCTTGACGATGTAGTTCATGATCTTGTCGAGCAAGAGCACACGCGTATGCATGGAAGCGCGGAATTTTTGTTCAAATTCCTCCATCTCCCGGGCAATCGGCGCTTTGATATCGTCCAACTTCAGTGGCATCGCGGCAAGATAATCAATAGTCCATAGTCAATGGTCGATGGTCGATGGTAAATAGTCGATGGTCAATGGGCAAAATGTCAATAGACCATGGACCATGGACTATCGACTACTGACTATGGACCATCGACCATGGACTATCGACTATCACCCCGGTAATTTTCCTTCAGAGAACACTTCAAACTATCCACTATTCCCTATTTTTATGAAATGAAATCATTTGACGAGCGGTGGGAGCAGGTTGTCTTTGCCCTGATTGTTCTGGCTGTTGCCTTCCTGTTTGGCCGACTGGTCCGAATGCTCCTTGGGCGTTTCTTTCGCACAGCGGCGAAGAAGCTAAAAGTTGATCCCACGAGGTACAACTTCTTCAAGAACGCCAGCGATTTTCTTATTTATCTTATCGCGGTTGTCATCATTTTCAGGTCGATACCCCCGTTGCGCGCTTTCGGCGACACCCTGATGACCGGCGCAGGCATCTTTGCCGCCATTGTAGGTTTTGCCTCCCAATCGGCTTTCTCCAATATTATCAGTGGAATTTTTCTGGTCATCTTCCGGCCTTTCAGCGTTGGCGACCGCATCCGCGTAGGACAACTCTACACGGGTGATGTGGAGGATATCACACTCCGGCATACGGTTATCAAAGATTTCGAGAACCGGCGGATTGTCATTCCGAATACCGTGATCAGCAACGAGGTGATCGTCAATTCTACGATCATCGACGAAAAGACCTGCATGTTCCTGGAGTTCAACATCTCGCAGGATGCTGACATTTCAAGGGCACAGGCCATCATTCAGGAAGAAGCGCTCAAGCATCCCTCCAATATTGACAATCGATCGGAAGCAGAGAAGGCAAAGGGTGAAAATGCCGTCATGGTTCGTGTGATGGGTTTTACCGAATTGGCTACCCAACTCAGGGGTTACGTTTGGGCAAACACACCGAATGAAGGCTTCGAAATGAAGTGTGAATTGAATAAATCCATCAAGCAACGGTTTGACCGCGAGGGTATTTCCCTGGCCGTCCCGCTGCGCATGATTACCTACAAGAACGAACCACAGTAACCCTACATGGTCATCACGATTATTCTACTGGTGGCAGGTTTCGCAATCCTGATCAAGGGTGCCGACTACCTCGTCTCAGGCGCCTCTTCGATTGCCAAAAAGTATGGCATATCCAACCTGGCCATCGGTCTTACCGTGGTCGCCCTCGGTACGTCCATGCCCGAACTTGTTGTCAGCCTTCTTTCAGCGATTTCCGGAAGAAATGATGCTACTTTCGGCAACATCATCGGAAGTAACAATTTCAATCTGTTGCTTATACTGGGTGTCTCCGGTGCCCTTGCTCCCATTGTCGTTCAGCGTAATACCGTACGCTATGAAGTTCCACTTTCGTTGTTTGCGGCAATCATTCTTTTTCTGATGGTCAATGACGCTACTATTTACGGCGATCCCGAAGCCCCCAATCTGCTCAGTCGAACCGAAGGCTTCCTGTTGCTGGCGCTGTTTGGGGTCTTTCTCTTTTATATATATCGTACCATGCGCGACGGTTCGGATCTTGACCAGGGCGAACCCATCAAAATGCATTCTGCCCCGAAGTCGGTGGGCTTTATGTTTCTTGGGCTCGCCATGTTGGTCGGCGGTGGCAAACTTGTCGTCGACAATGCCGTGGCAATCGCGCATGGATTTGGGCTCAGTGAGAAACTCATTGGGCTTACCATCCTTGCAACCGGTACTTCCCTCCCCGAATTGGCCACGTCCGTCGTTGCAGCCTACCGCAAGAATACCGACATCGCCATCGGCAACGTGGTCGGTTCCAATATTTTCAATATTCTCCTGATTCTCGGCATTACGGGCACCATCCATCCCATCGCATACAATCCTGTGATGAACCTCGACATGCAAGTTCTCATGGGGGGCACTGTCATGCTCATCATCTTTATGTTTACCCTCAATACGCGGAAGTTGGACCGCTGGGAAGCCGTCATGCTAGTCCTTACCTACATTACCTACATCCTCTACCAGATTGCCCACGACTAACCGGACCGGCAAACGGAAATCACCTATATTTAGTATCCAAACCCTGTCTACATGCTGTACCCTGTCCTTCTTCTTCTTGCCGGCTTTGTTGTCCTGATCAAAGGCGCTGACTGGCTGGTCGGCGGCGCTTCCTCGGCAGCCAAAAAAAATGGGATTTCAAACCTGGCCATCGGACTCACGGTCGTCGCGTTTGGCACTTCGATGCCCGAACTGATTGTCAGCCTGCTGTCATCACTTGACGGCAAAAACGATGCATCCTTTGGCAACGTGATAGGCAGCAACAATTTCAACTTATTGCTTATCCTGGGTGTAGCGGGTGCCATCTATCCAATTATTGTTCAGCGCAGCACGGTTAAGTTTGAAGTTCCGTTGTCCCTGTTTGCCGCCCTGGGAGTATTTGTGCTTGTCAATGACGTCATGGTTTGGGATGACACCAGTTTTGTGAAACCCTATGGTGGTTCATTGTCGCGCATGGACGGCCTCATTCTTCTAACCATGTTTGCCGGGTTTCTCTTTTATATCTACAGGACCATGCGAACCAGCGCCGACCTCGAGGAGGGCGAGCCGGTGAAGCTCTACAGCACGCCCATGTCTGTTGGCATGATTCTCGTCGGGTTGGCCATGCTTATCGGCGGGGGTCAACTGGTAGTCAGCAACGCCATCGAGATTGCGCATCATTTCGGGCTGAGCGAAAAACTTATCGGCCTGACCATTCTGGCTGCTGGTACCTCTCTTCCTGAACTGGCCACATCGTGTGTTGCCGCTTTCAAGAAGCAGAGCGACATCGCCATAGGCAACGTGATTGGATCCAATATCTTCAATCTTCTATTCATCCTGGGTGTTACCTCGGTGGTGAATCCCATTCAGTATAACGTTGCACTCAATTTTGATTTGCAGGTCCTCCTTGGGTCTACGATCATGCTGATGATCTTTATGTTTACCCTCAACACCAGGAAACTCGACCGGTGGGAAGCACTGATCTTGCTCGCAGGCTATATCGCCTACACCACCTACCTTGTGGCTATGGATTGATTGCCAGAATCTGCATTAAATTAAGAGACCCTGTTCGGATGAACAGGGTCTCTTAATATTCCCGAGGTGTAAGTTCTAATTGACTTTCTTTTCGAGCTCAGTGATTTTGGCCTGAGCCTTGTCGCTGCCCAGCGAGAGCGCTTTCTTATACAACTCAAGCGCTTCCTTGTAGGTTTCCTTCTTCTTGCGCGGGGCAAGCTTGGTACGGTTGGCAGCCTCTTCAACCGCTTCACCCCGTGCGTAATAAGAATCTGCCTCGCTCATTTTACTCTGGATCATAAGCTCCTGGATGCGGGCTTCAATCAGTGCCAGCTCCTGATTCTTTTCCTCAATCTGCGCCTGCTTGTCATTCAACTCCGCTTCCTGCATGTCGATCGTGATCTTCATGTTCTCGTTGAGGTTGCCCAACTCCTCCACACGCTGCTGCAGCGCGGTAATTTCTCCGTTCTTCTTTTCAAGATCCTCCTTGAGTTTCTTGATGGTTGCCGCAAACGCGTTATTGTTTGCTTTCGACTTCTTTAGTGACTTTTCAAGGTCACCAATCTTTGATTGTGTCTCCTTCACGTAGTTGTTCAGGTCCTTCATTCGGGAAGTGTAGTCGGAGTACGTTGTACCCTCAATCACATTAACCCGGAGCATCTGCCGGTTTTCGTCGATGGAATCCATGAGCGAGCCGACTTCCTGAAGAGTCCTGGCCATTTCCTGATTTACCTGTAATTCATTCTGGAGTGAATCCAGCTGGCTCTTGAGCCGTTCGGTTTCACCACCACAACTCATCAATACCGCGCTTATCGCAACGGCGAACAGAACCTGTTTCATATATTTTGGTTTATTTTGACGCAAAAATACACTCCTTTTTTTCGAGGAAGGTGGGTGTCCAAATAAATATTAGGTGAACCGACAAATTCTACGACAATCGATTAAATTCGCCCCGATTTTACCAATTTTCAACGGTTTTGATGCCCAATCCTATTGTTGCGCAAACGCGCATTGCTGATCTGGGCGGGCCTCGGATCATTGTTATCGGGGGTGGCTTCGCCGGACTCGAAGTAGTCCGGAATCTGAAGCATGTCAAAGCACAGGTCGTGCTTTTTGACAGGCACAACCACCATACCTTCCAACCCCTTCTTTATCAGGTCGCCACGTCCGGACTGGAAACCAGTTCAATCGTCTTCCCGCTGCGCAAGCGATTCTCCTACAGGCCAAATTTTTACTTTCGGCTGGGAGAGGTGAAGCACATCACACCGGAAGAAAACACCATCGAAACTTCCATCGGTAAAGTCCGGTACGATTACCTCGTTATCGCCTCCGGCGCCACCACCAATTATTATGGTATGGCCGACGTCCAACGGCATGCTATGAGCATGAAGACCATTGAAGACTCTATTCAACTCAGGAATCACATCCTTCGAAATATGGAGAATGCGCTGCTCACAGAAAATGAAGAGCAGCGGAACAGCTTCATGGATTACATCATTGTGGGTGGAGGCCCCACCGGGGTGGAACTTGCCGGTGCCATGGCCGAACTGAAATCACACGTCTTTCCAAAGGACTACAAGGAACTGGACTTGTCGCATATGGATATCCATCTTTTGGAGGCCGGACCCAGACTGTTGAATGGCATGTCAGAAAAAGCCTCCATTAAAGCACTTCAATACCTGACGGAAATGGGTGTTGATGTGCGTCTCAACAGCGCTGTGAAGTCATACGATGGCTATTCGCTTGTGTTCAACGAAAACCAGCGGCTGGTTTCCCGGACGGTGATATGGGCGGCCGGCGTAAAAGGAAATCCCATTGCCGGACTGGGACAGGGTGTTGTTACCCGGGGCAATCGGTTGCTGGTTGATGACTTCAACCGCGTGCAAGGATTTGATAATATTTTTGCCGTTGGCGACGTGGCGCTGGTTGATGGTGACCCCAGGTATCCACAGGGTCATCCACAGATGGCGCCGCCGGCCATGCAACAAGGCAAGCGTGTTGCCGAAAACATCGAAGCCCTCATCCAGAAGAAGTCTACGAAACCCTTCCGGTATAGGGACAAAGGAAGTATGGCTACGGTGGGCCGAAACCGTGCGGTAGTCGATGTGGGCTCGTTCCGGACGCAGGGATTCCTGGCCTGGTATATCTGGATGTTTGTTCATTTGCTTTCGATTACCGGTTTTAAAAACAAAGTTTTTACCTTCTTCAGCTGGTTTTTCAGTTATTTGTCATACGATCGGAGCAACCGTTTGATAATCGGGAAACCCCGAAGTGAAGAGACTGTGTAAGCATGGACGAAGCCAAACATAGCAAGTACGAACTCACCGTCGCCGGTGTGCTGGTATCGCTGGGTATTATTTATGGCGACATCGGGACTTCTCCGTTGTATGTGTTTCGTTCCATTGTTGGTTCGTCAGTAATTTCTGAAGACCTCGTGCTTGGCGGTGCTTCCTGTGTGTTCTGGACGCTAACGCTCATCACAACGACAAAATACATTTACCTCGCCCTCAACGCGGATAACAAAGGGGAAGGTGGCATCTTTGCCCTGTACGCCCTCGTGCGCAAGTTCAAGGCCGGCTGGGTGATATTCCCTGCCATCATTGGATGTGCCGCCATCATTGCCGACGGCATTATCACTCCAGCATTCAGCATTTCTGCCGCCGTTGAGGGTCTTACCATCGATTACCCGGAGATACCCACGATCCCGATCGTGATTACCATTCTCATACTCATTTTTGTTTTTCAGCAGTTTGGCACCAACATCGTAGGCAAGACTTTCGGACCGATCATGCTTATCTGGTTTCTTTTCATCGGGTATTTCGGTGCTGTTCAGATTATTCAAAACCCGATGGTTGTCAAAGCGCTCAATCCGGCCTATGCCTGGGAGTTGCTCACCCGGTATCCTGGAGGCTTCTGGCTGCTGAGTGCCGTCTTTCTCTGTACGACCGGGGCCGAAGCTTTGTACTCCGATCTTGGTCATACCGGAAAGAGCAACGTAAGGATGGGTTGGGTCTTCGTGAAAATCTGCCTACTCCTCAACTACTTCGGGCAGGCTGCATGGCTGCTTTCCAACAACGGACAATTCCTCAACGGACGAATTCCCTTCTTCTCCATCATCCCGGATTCGCTGCTCATCGTCGGCATCGTCATCGCCACAGCGGCGGCCATCATTGCCAGCCAGGCCTTGATCTCCGGCACGTTTACCCTGGTGAACGAAGCCATGAAACTCAAACTATGGCCCAGCACCCGCGTTCGCTATCCCAGCCAGATGAAAGGTCAGATCTATCTGCCAGCCATCAACTGGCTCCTGCTGGCCGGTACAATCCTGGTTGTCTTCCGCTTTGGAAAATCTGAAAATATGGAAGGCGCCTATGGCCTGGCCATTACGTTCGACATGCTCATGACCACCACCCTGTTGGTCTACTATTTTACCACGGTGAAGAAGTCAAGGTTCAGGTCATCACTTCTCGCTATGCTCTTCTTCACACTGGAGGGAATGTTCCTGATCTCCAACCTCGACAAGTTCAAACATGGTGGCTCATTCACTTTCATTGTCGCTGCTATCTTCTTCCTCGTAATGTTCATCCTTCTCAAGGCCCGTGGGCTGCGCGACCGGCACACTGAGTTTGTGGATCTGAAACATTACATCCCACTCATCGGCGACTTGCAGGCAGACGCCACCATTCCGAAAGAGGCCACCAACCTCGTCTTCATGGCCGTTGCCGACAGCAAGCGATACATCGACTCCAACATTATCTACTCAATCTTCAAGAAGCGGCCGAAGCGCGCCGATGTATACTGGTTCCTCCACGTTGATACGGTTGACAGTCCTTATACTTCAAAATACTCTGTAGACACCATCGTCCCCAGGAAGTGCTTCTTTGTGCGGATCAAGCTGGGGTTCAAGGCAGACCACCGGGTCAACCTGTTGTTTGCCCGCATCCTTCACGACATGGCCGAGAACGCCGAGATTGACCTGGTGAGTCACTACGACAGTCTCCGCAAGCACAGCATGCCGGCAGACTTCAAGTTCATTATCCTGCATTCGCTGGCCTCCGTCGACAGCGAGATTTCAACATTCGACAACCTGATCATCCAGGGGTATCGATTTATTAAACGGTACAGCCTTTCCACGGAAGAAATGTATGGCCTTGAGCTGGCCAATGTGGAGGTTGAAAAGGTCCCCATTATGGTTGGGCCTGTCGCCAAGGTGCGCATCAAGCGGGAAAAGGAAGAAAGCGAGCGGCAGAAGGAGACCAGATATCACAACAATCCTTGACCGAAATCGGACGCCCCCGTCCAGATACGACCTAAAAAGGACGTAATAATTCCGTTTTTGGTCTGAATTTGATCAATACTACAGTTGGCATCCATTTGGCCTAGGGGTGTCCATGCTGCAGAACTACCTTAAGATCGCATTCCGCAACTTGCTCAGGAGCAAGTCTTACTCTATAATAAATATCCTGGGTCTTTCGCTGGGTATTGCCTGCTGCCTGCTCCTGGCATTGTATATCGCCGACGAAGTCTCCTACGACAGGCACCATGCCCGGCTGGATGATCTTTACCGGATCAACACAGAGTTTGCTTCCCAGCACGGCATTGACCTTCAGGGATCGGTGAGTCCACCGATTGCCATGGGACTCTGGGCCGAGATTCCGGAAATCGAATCCGCCACCCGCGCCCTCAATCCACCCGGTGTCGCGCAAAACCTGATTCGGCATGGGGACAATATGTTCTATGAATCAGACGGGTATGTGGCTGATTCTACCTTCTTTGAAATCTTCACCTACGAATTTCTCGAGGGCGACCAACCATCTTCCTTGGTGGAAGCCAATTCTGTAGTACTGGCCGAGCACCTGGCAAAGAAACTCTTTGGATCGGAATCGGCGCTGGACAAAGTGATCAGCATCAGCCAGGGAGGATCTCCCGCCGATTATCGTGTCACCGGCGTTTATGCAACGAATCAGAACAGCTTTCTCAAACCGAACTTTGTAACCTCCATGACCAGTTCAGGCTGGGGTGCCTATCTCCGTACCAACCCCAATGCATCCAACGAGTGGGCCGGAAACAATTTTGTCCCAAGTTACCTCCGCCTGGCCAAGGGTCATGACAGGCTGGCCGTGGAAGCCAAGATGAACCAGGTTCTATTGAAACATGGCGCTGAGTCCATGAAGGCCCTAGGGTTACACAAGATGCTTCGACTCGAACCCATAAAAGACATTTACCTGAAATCGAATGTGAACCGTAGCCCACGCATCACATATACCTACATCATCGCCTCCATCGCCACGTTCATTCTTCTGATTGCATGCATTAACTTCATGAATCTCTCAACGGCCAAGGCAAGCAAACGGGCTACCGAAATGGGCATCCGCAAAGTAATGGGTGCGTTCCGGAGTTCACTCATCCAGCAAGTTCTCGGCGAGGCTCTCGTCGTCGTTATCATTTCAATCCTGGTGAGCATTGTCCTGGTCCAGTTCTTCCTGCCTTACTTTAATCAGGTTACTGGCAAGTCCATCATACTAAACTCAACATCGGTGGCGTACCTCGGACTGGCGTTGGCGGGCATAGCCTTGGCTACCGGAATCCTGGCGGGTAGTTACCCGGCCTTCTATCTCTCCTCATTCCAGCCTGCCCAGGTACTGAAAGGCAAAACCGTTCTCTCACATGCCAGTGGCTGGCTGCGCCAATCGCTGGTGGTTTTTCAGTTTGTCATTGCTATCGCCCTGGTTTGCGGAATGCTGATCATCTCCGAACAACTGCAATACATGGAAGAAAAGGATCTGGGCTTCGATGCCGATGCGAGAGTGGTGGTACCCTTGCGTACGTCGTCTGCGCGCAAAGCCTATACCTCCCTGCGCGAAGAGCTGTCGAGAAACAGTAACATCGCAGCCGTTTCGGGGGCCGCCTATGTACCCGGCTCACAGATCTGGCAGGATATGATGTATTATGCCTCCGGCGGCAGCATGGAGACGGCCGTGACACACCGCCGCAATGACGTGGACGCCGGGTACCTTGAACTTCTCGATATCAAGCTTCTCGCCGGACGATCATTCTCCGAAAATCTCATTCAGGACAGCGCCCGCATCATCATTAACAAGACGTCGGCAAAAAGACTTGGCTTTGAACCGGAAGAGATTATAGGCACTTCGATCTTCTATGACTGGCGGGACCAGCACCGTTCGTTTGAGGTCATCGGGGTCATGGAAGACTATCACCAGGTCTCGCTAAAGGCAGAAATCAACCCGGTGCTGTTTGAAGTGCCTGAATCCCCCAACGAATTCCAATTTCTCGTAGCGAAAGTCAACAAGGAAAACTTCTCTTCGACACTGGCATCGATTGAAGATGTATGGAAACGAACGATCAACGACACGCCCTTCGAGTACACCTTCCTGGATGAAAACCTGAAACGGCAATATGACGAAGACCGTAAGGTTGGATCGATCATCACCAGTTTCACTTTCATCGCAATGGCCATCTGCTGCCTGGGTTTATACGGACTCTCCAGCTTCATGGCAGAGCGTCGCTTCAAAGAAATCGGAATTCGAAAAGTCATGGGCGCCAGCCTTTCGCAAATCACAGGAATGATGTCAAAGGAATTTGTCAAGCTCGTACTCATCGCTTTTGCAGTCGCCGCGCCACTCGGCTGGTGGGCCATGGGCCTCTGGCTGGAAGGGTTTGCCTACCACGTTCCTATCAACGTATGGATATTTGTTTATGCCGGAGCCGCCGCCCTGCTGATTGCACTGGCAACCGTAAGTTTTGAGTCAATCAAGGCGGCGTCTGCCAATCCGGTTCATTCCCTACGAACAGAATAAGCGCCAACAAATAAAATATTCCCATGCTCTACAACTATTTCAAAATAGCCCTCCGGAGTCTCCTTAAAAATCCGGGCTTTTCCTTCATCAACATCGTCGGCCTGTCAACCGGACTTGCCTGCAGCATCATGATCCTGCTCTGGGTGTACGATGAAGTGACATTCGATCACTATTTTCCAAAGTATGAAAACATCTATCAGGTTAAGCTGAATGCTGCTGTTGACAAAGGCATCGTTACCGGACAATCCGTGCCGTACGCTCTAAAAGATGCGATCCTAACCGAGGATGCGCGCATCAAACGCGCTGTACGAACCAACTGGGGTGAGGGCGCCCTCCTGGCAATCGGCGAAAAACGACTCAATAAGTTCGGCCTCTGGGCGACGGAGTCCTTCCTTGATATGTTTGAATTCCAAATGCTCCAGGGTACCACCCGCGCCCTGGATGATCCGCGCTCCATCGTCCTGACCGCGTCACTGGCCAAGGCATTGTTCGGGGACGAAGACCCTTTGAACAAGATGGTCCAGGTGGAAAATGATGGTGAACTTAAAGTCACGGGTGTAATCGCCGACCTGCCTGAAAATACAACCTTCAGCAGGTTTGAGTTCTTCATCGCCTACGGCTATTACGAGATTGCCCAGTCGTGGGTAGAGAACGTCAAAGACCGCTGGGACAATAACGTGAGCCAGGTATTCGTAGAGCTGGAACCCGGAACGCCTGTAAGTGAAATCAATGCTGCTATACACAGCCTCATTGCCGAGAAGAGCAAGGACCTCGACAATGTTTCGTTGTTTCTCCACCCCATGAATCACTGGCGGCTTTACACCAACTTCACGAACGGCAAAGAATCGGGCGGGATGATCCTTTACGTTCAACTCTTCACCGGGATCGCCATTTTCATTCTTATCATCGCCTGCATCAATTTCATGAACCTGGCCACGGCCCGGTCCGAACGGCGTGCCCGTGAAGTGGGCATTCGCAAAAGCATCGGGTCGCGCCGCAAGGACCTTATCTTCCAGTTTCTTGGTGAGTCGATCCTGCTGGCGTTGCTGGCCTTCCTGGTTTCTATTGTCCTTGTAGAATTGTCGCTGCCACTTTACAATCAGCTGGTATCAAAGCACCTCGTCATTGACTACACGTCGGTTCGGTTTTGGGGCCCTGGCCTGGGACTTACCTTACTTACGGGTATCCTGGCCGGCAGCTACCCGGCCTTTTACCTTTCCTCATTCAATCCGGTACAGGTATTAAAAGGCAAAGTTCATGTGAGCCGCAGTTCCGCCACACCGCGCGAAGTGCTCGTGACGATGCAATTCGGGTTTTCCATACTGTTGGTTATCGCCGCCATCGTTGTCTATCAGCAAATCGACCACCTTCGCCAGCGTGATGTCGGATACGACCGGGACAATCTGCTGTTGATTTGGACGACGAATGATATTGAAAAGAACTATCAGCCTCTGAAGACCGAACTGCTTAACAGCGGCCACGTGCAGTCGATGACGAAGAGCAACAGTCCCGTGACCGCAATCTTTTCTTCCAACACCCTTGATGACTGGCCGGGAAGACAGCCGGGGCAACGCATTGAATTCACCACCATTGCGACGGAATATGATTACACCAAGACGCTTGGGATCAAACTGCTCCAGGGCCGAGACTTCTCACCCGATCACAAAAGCGACACTGCAGCATTGATCGTCAATCAGGCGACCGTTGACATTCTGAACCTGGAGAATCCGATTGGAGAGACAGTGACCATGTGGGAACAAAAATGGCAAATCATCGGTGTCACGGAAAACATACTGATGGGATCCGCCTCACGTCCCATCGACCCCATGATCATGTTGATGTCACCAACCTGGTCGAGCACCATCACGGTGCGGCTCAGCGACTCCGACAATATCCAGGAGACGCTCGCTGGTGTTGAAGCCATCTTCCGCAAACACAATCCAGCCTATCCCTTCGAGTATAAATTTGCTGACGTGGAATTTGAAAAGAAGTTCGCCACATTCAACATGATCGGAAGGCTTTCCAACGTATTCACCGTCCTTACCCTTATGATTACAGCCCTCGGTCTTTTCGGCCTTGCTTCCTTTGCGACCGAGCAGCGCGGCAAAGAAATCAGCGTTCGCAAAGTGATGGGCGCCACCGTGTCAAGCCTGGTGTTGCTCATCACGCGTGACTTTTCCCGCCTCGTCCTCATTGCCTTTCTCATCGCCGCCCCGCTGGGATGGTATTTCATGAACAACTTCCTCGAGCGATACACCATTCGCATTGATATGCCGCTGTGGGTTCTGCCAGTTGCAGGTCTCTCTGCATTGGTGCTTACACTCTCCATCGTGGGGATGCAGGCATTGAAGGCCGCGGCAGCGAATCCGGTGGAGTTGCTGAGGAGTGAATGAGCGGTGAACAGTAAACAGTAATCGGTAAACAGTAATCGGTAAAACAGTACAGTAAGTAGCAAACGATAAACAGCAACCAGTACCAAGCACCCAGCGCCCAGGACCCAGTGTCCAAGACCCAGCAACAAACGAATTAAAAACACTATGTTGAGAAGTTACTTTATTATCGGATTAAGGAATCTATTCACGAAAGGATCCTATGCGCTCATCAAGATTTTGGGGCTTGCCTTCGGATTGGCGGCCAGCATGGTCATCTACCTGTATGTCCACGAAGATCTCTCCTATGATGCCTTTCATCCAAACTACGACCGGATTGTCCGCGTCTTAACCATCGACCAGGCGGAAGGTGTCAGCAGCAAATTGGTCGGGGTGACACCCCCGGCCATGGGACCCGCTACCGAGGCGGAAATTCCGGAGGTGCTGAAGAGCGTGCGATTTATAGGCGGGGGGCGTCTCGACCTTAGCTACGACGATAACTTATTGAAGTGTGACGCCGGATTTCGGACGGAATCATCCGTGTTTGATGTCTTCGGCTTCACCATACTGGATGGCAAGAAAGAGGGCACGCTCGACGAGCCCAATACCATAGCCATCACAGAAAAACTTGCCAAACGTCTTTTTGGCGAAGAGAATCCCATTGGAAAAGTCATCAAACTCAATCAAGCAACGGACCTGCACGTGGTCGCGCTGGTTGCTGATCCGCCAAAGAATTCGCACTTGCAGTTTGACTTGCTCCGTTCCATTACTCCCGGGCAGTCTGAGGACGGCTATCGCCAGTTTCTTCAATCCTGGCAAGGGATCAGCACGTTTACTTACCTGCTGTTGGATCAGACGCCGGACCTCGACAACCTGAACACCAAACTCCAGGCGCTCAGCAAGAAAAATAACGGCGTCGAGTACTTCGTTCCCACCACGCAGCGACTGCAAGATGTTCATCTCAAGTCAAAGGGAATTCTGTTTGAAACCAACGCCAACAAATCAGACATCCTGAATGTATATGTGTTGTCGACCATTGCGCTCCTGATTGTCTTGCTGGCCTGTGTAAACTTCATGAATCTGGTTACAGCCAAGTCGGCCGGACGGGCTAAAGAGGTAGGTATGCGCAAAGTAATGGGCGCGGTGCGGCCCCAATTGATTGTTCAGCACCTGACGGAATCACTTCTGGTAACCACGTTTTCTGCGTTACTGGCAACAGTAATTGTTTTTATGGTGGTCCCGTCACTGAACAGCATATACCAGCGCTTCGCCGACCCCGCTGTGCTCCTCATGCCCGGCAATCTCCTCTGGCTCTTAACCCTTGTCCTGGTTGTTGGCGTGGTAGCCGGGCTATATCCTGCCTTCGTGCTTTCAGGATTTAAGCCAATCATGGTGCTGAAGGGATCATTCAAGAACTCCGCACAGGGAATTCAACTTCGAAAAGCGCTGGTAGTTGTTCAATTTACCATCTCCATCGCCCTGATGGTAGGAACCGGCATTGTGTACCAGCAGATGGATTTTATTTATAGCGCCAATCTGGGTTTCAGTCGCGACCAGGTACTCAGCGTTGCGCTAAACGGTAGAACCGTTAGCCAGGCATCCACCTTGCGCGATGAGCTGTCGCGCCATCCGGGGATTGTCGCCGTCGGGACATCATCTACGCGCATCGGTCAGCAGCTCGGAAGGACGAGCATCTTCCCGGAGGGCTTTGGAAATTCCGTCAATATCATCAGCAGCATCATGACGGCCGACGAGCGTTTCATTCTGGCCATGGGGATGGAAATGCAATCGGGAAGAAACTTTGCCGTGGAATTTGCGGACTCACTGAGTATGATCATTAACGAAGAAATGACCCGGTTACTCAAGTGGAATGATCCGGTTGGCCGGAAGATCAGTTTACAATCCGGTCCCAACCCCACTGACCTCACAGCCTATACAGTTATTGGCGTGGTGAAAGACTTTCATTTTGCCACGCTCCGTCATAAACTAGAACCCCTGTTTATGCTCTACAGCCGCGACAACGGATCGCTGGCCATCAAGGCAAAGGCAGAAGACATGAAAGCGACCATCGCGTTTGTGGAGGCAACCTGGAACAGGATTCTTCCGGGAACTCCTTTTGAATACACCTTCCTTGATGATGAATTTGCCAACCTCTACCGCAACGAGCAGGCCTTTGCGACGATGTTTACACATTTCACGGTGCTGGCTATTTTCATTGCCGTCCTGGGTCTATTTGCACTATCGGCATTCACCGTCGAGCAACGGAAGAAAGAAATCGGCATAAGAAAAGTTCTCGGCGCCGGAAATAGAACCATTCTGGTTGCGCTCTCATCAGAATTTGTTGTCCTCATCATTTTTGCTTTTGTTGCCGCGAGCGGGATCGCTTACTTCGTCATGGGCGCCTGGCTAAAGGATTTTCAGTACAGCATCACCATCGGTCCCATGGTCTTCATCGCCGCCGGCGTGGCCTCCCTCCTGGTAGCCATGCTCACGATAAGTTACCAGGCTGTACGCGCCATGTTGAGTAATCCTGTTGAGGCACTGAGGAGTGAGTGAAAAAGCAGTAAGCAGTAAACGGTAAACAGTAAACAGTAAACAGTAAGCAGTAAACGGTAAACGGTAAGCAGTAAGTAGTAAGTAGTAAGTAGTAAGTAGTGCCAAGCATCAATTTTCCAGTATCCAGCATCCAGTATCTAGCATCCAGTATCCAGCATCCAGTATCCAGCATCCAGTATCCAGCATCCAGCAACCAGCAACCAGCATCCAGCATCCAGCAACCAGCATCCAGCAACCAGTAACCAGTATCCAGTATGTTCTTCCACTACATCACCGTCACATTGCGCAATCTGGCGCGGAATAGGTTTCATGCGTTCATCAACATCTTCGGGTTGGCGCTGGGGATGGCGTGCAGTCTGGTCATCATGCTGTTTGTTTACGGCGAGTGGAGCTACGATCGCAGTTTTTCAAAAGCGGACCGCACGTACCGCATCGGCATCAGCTTCTTCAATATTGGAAATTTTGCCAATGGACCTGAGCGGATTCTCACTGATCTGACACAGGATTTTCCAGGCATCGAAACGGGTACTCGCATTCAAAAAGTGAGTTCGCTCCCGCTGCGGGTCGGTGACAATGCCTATACCCAGCCTGCCTTTTATACAGACACTGCATTCTTCAATGTCTTTGATTTCTCTTTCGCTTCTGGCGATCCCCAGACGGCCTTGCGCGAACCCCATGCCATCGTATTGACGGAGACTATGGCCGAGAAGCTTTTTGGTGATACAGACGTTGTTGGAAAGACCGTGGCTGTGGGGAAAGATGAAGTGCCGCATCAGATAACTGGCGTAGTGAAAGATCCGAGGTTTAACACGCATCTCAACACGTCTGTATGGGTTTCCCTTCAAGGCCAGCTCACGGGTGATCAGGTCTGGACATCAGCGGCCTTGCACACCTATGTTGTGCTGAACGAAAATGTCAATCGGGCCGATCTCGATGCTGCCCTCGGCCGGATCTTCGAAAACAAGGTGTTTCCGGAATCCGGACAACCCATGGGCTTCAAGACAGTGGAGGATTACAGAAAGAGTGAAATGGCCGTAAAGTTTATTGTACATCCTCTCAAAGACATCTATTTGAAATCGAAGCTTTATGCCGAGATGACTCCCGGCGGCAACGAATCAAACATCTACATCTTTTCGGCCATCGCCATTTTCATCCTCTTGCTTGCGGCGGTCAACTTTGTCAATCTTACCACCGCTCGCGCCACGCGGAGAGCCAAAGAAGTTGGCATCCGTAAAACGCTGGGCACCACACGTCCAAAGCTTGCCAGTCAGTTTCTGCTCGAATCGATGGTGACAACGATGCTGGCTTTGTTGCTGGCCATTGTTCTCTCAGAAATCTTCATGCTTGCATTTCAATACGTGACAGGCACCCCCCTGCAGACAACCATCTGGAGCCACCCATACACACTCCCCTGGGTCATCACCTTCGCGCTGGTGGTCGGGCTTCTGTCCGGTGTGTACCCCGCCTTCTACCTCACCTCCTTCATACCCGTCGATGTGCTGAAAGGCAAGATCGCCGCCGGACGTGGTTTGGGTTTTCGCAATTTTCTCGTCGTGTTCCAATTCACAGTGGCCATCGGGCTAATCGTCGGCGCATTGGCTATCCGGCAACAACTGCAATTCATGCAGACCAAAGACCTGGGCTTCGACCAGGAGAACGTGCTCACCGTCGACAACCATGATGTCCTGGGAACGTCTGCGGAAGTATTCAAGAACGAACTGTCCAATGAACCCGGCGTGGCACTCTCCAGCTTTCACGTCGGCGAACCGGGCAGCAAGCGTGTTCTGACGTTCTCTTCCTACCAGGTGCCGCCGATGGAACACCCTATCGCCATCAACACCTACATGGGTGATGAGTTTTTCATCCCCCTGTGCGGCATTCGCTTCATCAAAGGAAGAAACTTCTCACGGGAGATTGCATCCGACACCAATGCCATCATCCTCAGCGAATCGGCCGTAAGAACCTTCGGCCTTCCTGAAGATCCCATTGGTATGAAGGTCAATGAGCACAAAGAAATTATCGGTGTCGTAAGTGACATTCACACAGAGTCGCTGCGCTCCGCCATCGCACCGGTGGTCTTCACTTACAGCCGACAGCCAACGGAAATTGGATTCAAGATCGACGGCAACAAGATTCCCGCATTCCTCCAAAAGGCTGAAGCCAAGTGGAAGCAACTGGCGCCCGGCGAACCGTTCCGCTATCATTTCCTCGATGACAACTTTGCCAAGATGATCGAGAAGGAAGCCATCCTGGGTAAGTCCATCACGTTGTTCACCATGCTGGCCATTTTCATTTCCTGCCTGGGTCTGTATGGGCTCTCTGCTCATACGGCTGAAAACAGAACGAAGGAAATCGGCATCCGCAAAGTGCTCGGTGCCACCGTGCAGCAAATTGCGGGATTGCTCTCCAGAGAATTCCTGCTTCTGGTTGGCATCGCCTTCATCATTGCGGCACCACTCGCCTGGTTCGCCACCCAACAGTGGCTCGAAGGCTTCGCCTATCGTACCGACATTCAATGGTGGATGTTCGTGCTCACAGGGCTCGCTGCAGTAGTGATCGCCCTGTTCACCCTGGGCTACCAGACGATCACGGCCGCCAGCAGAAATCCGGTGGAGTCGCTGAGGAGCGAGTGAGTGAAAAACAGTAAGCGGTAATCAGTAAACAGTGAACAGTAAACAGTAACTAGTGACAGAGCCCAGTATCCAGTAACCAGCACCCAGCATCCAGCACCCAGCACCCAGCATCCAGCATCCAACACCCAGCATCCATCATCCAGCATCCAGCACCCAGCATCCAGCATCCAGCACCCAGCATCCATCATCCAGCATCCATCATCCAGCATCCAGCATCCAACACCCAGCACCCAGCATCCAGCACCCAGCATCCACCATCCAGCACCCAGCATCCAGCATCCAGCATCCAGCACCCAGCATCCAGCACCCAGCACCCAGCATCCAGCACCCAGCATCCAGCACCCAGCATCCAGCACCCAAACTTTACCAGCTAGCGTGCAACCCAAACCAGTGAATTCCAGTCTAAGTACTATTAACCCGATCCCATGCTATACAACTACCTGAAAATCCTCTTTCGCGGCTTTGTCCGCAACAAGACGTTCAGCATTATCAACATCCTCGGGCTTTCCGTTGGGGTGACATGCGCGCTGTTAATCGCCCTTTATGTGGTAGATGAATTTGCCTTTGAGAGCCACCAGGAGAAGTTGAATCGGATTTATATGGTTTCAACAGAAGCCTCCTGGGGCGGACAGACACAGAAGTGGACGGGCGTACCCAACGCCGCAGCACCGGCCATCGCCCGGGAAATCCCCGAAGTGGAAAAGGCGGTGCGCGTATTCGCACATGAATTCGGAAATTTGGCTTTTGTCTCCACCGATGAAGTGAAGTCGACCGAGAAAGTATTTGGCTGGGCCGACCCGGAGGTCTTCAGCGTGCTCAGTTACAAATTCTTAAAAGGCGATCCCTCCACGGCCCTCACACGTCCCAACACAGCGGTCATGAGTGAGTCGGCCGCGAAGAAATATTTCGGAACCACGGAAGCACTTGGCAAAACCATAACCGTAGACAAATTCGCTCCCCTCGAAATCACCGGGATCTATGCCGACCCTCCGGCAACATCCCGGTTTCAGTATCCCATCATCGGTTCGTTCCCTTCCCACTATTTTGGCGATGAGAAGAAACAGTCGTGGGGAAACGCCAGCTTCGAAACCTATTTGCTGCTCATGCCAGGCGCCGATCCGGTCGATGTTGAAAGTAAAATCGCGGCCATGCTGGAGCGGAACATTCCCGCTGAGCAACGATGGCTGTCACTGCACCTCATGCCGCTCAAAGATGTGTACATCTACCTGGGCGATATTCAGGACTTTGCCAACCCGCAGGGCAAACGCGGCGATATCGGGCAGATCCGTATCCTCATGGGACTAGGGATCATTGTCATCCTCATCGCTTCATTCAACTACATGAACCTCTCGACCGCGCAATCGCAGCGCCGTTTCAAGGAGATTGGGATCAGCAAGACACTCGGCGCCACGAGTAGGCAACTGGCCCGGCAGTTCTATACCGAAACTGCAGTCTTCGTTCTTCTTGCTATGCTATTGAGTGTTTTTCTCGCAGGACTCAGCCTACCGATGTTTAACAGCATCACAGGCAAGCTGATAACGGTTTCGTTCCTCGCACAGCCATGGTTTTGGGCATCCTTTCTCTTCACCTGGATGACATTGAGCCTGGTCTCCGGATTTTACCCCGCTCTCTACCTCTCATCTTTTTCGCCGAAACGCGTACTGAAGTCGACGCCGGAGGCTGGCGGCGGGATCACGCTGCGCAAGAGCCTCGTGGTTGTACAATTCTCGGCTTCCATCGTACTCATCATCAGCGCCATCGTTTTGTACCAGCAGCTGTTGTTCATGCGCGACAAGAAATTGGGTTACCAGCCGGAACAGGTACTTGCCATTTTGACCACGGGCACCCAGAACCGCGAACAAGTTGCTTCGCTGAAAGCTGCCTTCGAAGCCATGCCGGAAGTTGTGAACGTGGCACGGTCACAATCGTATCCCGGTGCCGGTGCCAGCGGCCGGTCGATTCCTCCCCTCACGGGCGGAGATGACGGCAAGTCGCTGAAAACCGTGCGAGCTGATCACAAAGTCACTGACGTGCTGGGCATCAATCTGCTGGCCGGAACAACACTTCCCGAAGTGAAGGCAGCTGAAGACACAACCATTCAAGTCATTCTAAACAAAGCGACGACTGATTTCCTGGGACTCAGTCCGGAAGAATCGATAAATCGAAACGTGTTGATTCACGGTTTCGGCATCGTGCAGATCGTTGGCGTGATGGATGACTTTCACTTCACTTCGATGAAAGAGGAAATTGGCGCCTACTGTTTCCATAATGCCCGAACCGAGGGTCTTAGCCATCTGCTGGTGAAAGTAAAAGCTGGCCAGCTGAGCGAGACGATGAAATCGCTGGAGGCCACTTATAAGAGCATTGTGCCCAGTGCGTTTGAGTTCACGTTCCTTGAACAGCGGCTGGAGACCATGTACCGCTCCGAAGAGCAGTTGGCACAAATCATACTACTCTTTGCCAGTCTCGCTATTTTCGTCGCCTGTCTCGGACTGTATGCCCTTGCTGCCTACACCACGGAGCGTCGTACCCGTGAGATTGGCATACGAAAGACATTGGGCGCCTCGGTGACGCAGCTTACCAACATGCTCTCGAAAGACTTCATTATGCTGGTGATGATTTCCTTTATCCTGGCCGCTCCCCTTGCCTACTACCTCATGCATGCCTGGCTACAGGAGTTTGCATACCGGATCAATCTCAGCCTTATCATCTTCGCAGGCGCAGGAATCCTCTCCCTATTCATCGCCTGGATCACGGTCGGATTTGAATCGATAAAGGCAGCGCTGATGAACCCGGTGGAGTCATTGCGGTCGGAGTGATTTGGGATTGCCCCGATGGACCGTCCTGCGGATTCGCCTGGCGGAACTGAACTTTCAGCAAAACGCTGATATTTTGAGTGGCATTTCATCATTTGAACGGGATTGCTATATTCGCGGGTACCAGTATGAAACGCAGGTCACCTTACAGCTTAACCGTTCGAACCATTGCATGGGTGGTCCTCATTCAGGTTGCTAATCTTTGTATTGATTCGGTAGATCCGATATACGACAGGTGGGAACAAATTCCTCAGGGTGAAGATCTTCGCATCAATGACCTTGAGAGTATTTACGAGTTTATTTCCGAAGAGCTCCTCAATATCGAGGTACCGGAAAATGACGAGGACGATGAAAACGGTCTTCTGAAAGGAACAGATTATTTATTGGCCGATAGTTCTTTCGAACTCAACAATGAATTTCGGGTACTTCAGGTATCCTTTTCCCGGATCGATCTGAGTTTCCACGCAATCATTCTCGAGCACAACGCTCCTCCGCCCAAGAAGGCCTAGTCAGTTTTTCCGATAGTTAGGCTGCTGATATCTACCGATATCAGGCTACTGTCATTATGGGTCCTATTCAATTATTCAACTCAGTTTATTGCCAATGTTTATCCATACAAGAGCGCTCCGCTCATTGAATCTCAAGACAATGCTTTTGGCCAGTCTGCCGCTGTTGCTTCATTCTGCATGCAACAGAAACACGAATGAGGGTGTTAGCGTCGACAAATTCTATGTTACGCAACCCATTGTCATGGACACGCTGCATACTTCTGAGTATATGGCTGAAATCCATTCCTTGAGAAATGTGGAATTGCGGGCGAGGGTGAATGGTTACATCGAAAAAATCCATGTCGATGAAGGGCAAACAGTTCAAGAGGGACAGTTGCTGTTTAGTATCAGCAATCAGGAGTATAGACAAGGTCTCCTGAAGGCAAAGGCTATGCTGACCAGTTCGATTGCTGACGCCAAAGTAGCCGAGGTTGATCTCAACAACGTAAGAACTTTGGTCGAGAAAAAAGTAGTCTCCAACACTGAATTGGAAATGGCGCAGGCCAAATGGCAGGCCGCGATGGCCAGGGTTGAGGAAGCGAGGGCCACTGAAGCCACTGCCCTCCTCCAGCTTTCGTTTACGGAATTAAGGGCCCCCTTTGCCGGTGTCATCAACCGGATCACTAATAAAGTTGGAAGTCTTATCAATGAAGGCACCTTGCTGACGACACTCTCAGATAATCGCGAGGTTTTTGCCTACTTCAATGTTTCTGAATCCGACTACCTGGACATCGTTGCAGACGGGAACATGAATGAACGCCATAGTGTTCAGTTTCTCATGGCCAACGCCATGCCTCACCCTTTCAAAGGAACCATAGAAACCGTAGAAGGTGAGATCGACAAGTCTACGGGCAACATTGCATTCCGCGCCCGATTTAAGAATCCGGATTTGATTTTAAAACATGGATCCACCGGCAAAATCCTCCTGAACCACAATTTGTCCGATGCCCTGGTCATTCCGCAAAAATCCACTTTTGAGATCCAGGATAACCTCTACGTTTACGTTATTGGTGACCAAGATCTTGTTGAGTTGCGTATCATCAGGCCGTCCTTGCGTATCCCTCACCTATACACGATCGAATCGGGCCTTACCTCCAAAGACAGGGTGCTTTATGAGGGGATCCAGCGTGTCAAAGTTGGCGACAAGATCTCCACGGAGCTGATACCGATGAGACAGATCATTGCTCAACTGGCAAGATTATGATCAAGGCAAAGTAACTACACCATAAACTGATCCATGACCGTTCAATTCATACAGAGGCCCGTCCTCTCCATCGTTATTTCTATCCTGATCACGCTGGTCGGGGCCTTGTCGCTTACCCAGCTTCCCATGACCCAGTTCCCCAACATTGCGCCAACGGAAGTAACCGTCACCACAAAATACATTGGGGCCAACGCATCAGCCTGCACCAAAGCGGTGGTTACGCCGCTCGAAAGGGCCATCAACGGCGTTCCCGGAATGGCTTACATGTCATCGGTTTCGGGGAACGATGGCACGAGTGTCATCCAGGTGATTTTCAAAGTTGGTACCGACCCGGAAATAGCCTCCGTAAACGTTCAAAACAGAGTGGCCTCCGTCCTGGACGAGCTCCCCGAGGAGGTCATCAAGTCAGGCGTCATTGTCGAAAAAGTGGTGAGCAGCATGTTGATGTACATCAATGTGCTGAGCACCGACCCAAACCTTGATGAGAAGTTCCTGTACAATTTTGCCGACATCAATCTTCTCGCAGAACTCAAGCGCATTGATGGCGTTGGCTTCGCCGATATCATGGGGTCGCGGGAGTACTCGATGCGCGTTTGGTTGCGGCCTGACCGCATGCTTGCTTACAACGTATCTTCATCTGAAGTCATTGAAGCCCTGCAAAATCACAATATCGAGGCTGCGCCCGGTAAGGTTGGAGAAAGCTCAGATATGAAAACACAGTCGTTGCAATATGTCATTCGGTATACCGGCAAGTTCAACACCGAAGAGCAATACAACAATGTGGTGATAAAATCCAATGAAGATGGTAAGATTTTGCGGCTGAAAGATATTGCCGACATCGACTTTGGATCGCAGGACTACGATGTGATTTCCAAGGAGAATGGTCAACCCTCTGCCGCTATCATGTTGAAGCAACGATCAGGCTCCAACGCCAGGAAAGTAATCCAGGAGATAAAATCAAAAATGGAGGAGATAAAAAAAGCAACATTTCCTCCCGGAATGGACTACACCATAAGTTACGATGTAGCCCGCTTTCTGGATGCCTCCATCGCTGAAGTAACCAAAACGCTGATTGAAGCATTTCTATTGGTATCCCTCGTCGTATTCATCTTTCTGCAGGACTGGCGTTCGACCATCATTCCCGTGATCGCCGTTCCGGTCTCCCTGGTTGGCACATTCTTCTTCATGCAGCTATTCGGATTTTCACTAAATCTCATAACCCTTTTCGCCCTGGTACTGGCGATCGGTATTGTCGTGGATAGCGCCATCGTGGTGGTCGAAGCCGTCCACGCCAAAATGGAAAAATCAAAGATCAGTCCACTGAAAGCAACGGAAAAGGCCATGAAGGAAATCAGCGGGGCGATCATTGCCATTACGCTGGTAATGTCTGCCGTCTTTGTGCCCGTAGCGTTCATGTCCGGACCCTCGGGCATTTTTTATCGCCAGTTCTCGCTGACCATGGCCGTATCCATTGTGCTTTCAGGCATCGTAGCGCTTACACTAACGCCCGCACTCTGCGCCATCACGCTGAAGAATCACTATGGCATACCGCGGAAAAGCAACTGGTTAACCGCATTCTTCGACAGCTTTAACCAATGGTATGCCAACCTCTCACAAAAATACCAGAAGCTCCTGCAGGCGATTGTCTCACGAAGGATGACAACATTTGGATTGTTGATTTTCTTTTGCATATCCTCCGGTGTTCTCGGAAAAATACTTCCGTTTGGTTTCATTCCAAATGAAGATCAGGGGACGTTCTACGCCATTGTAACAACGCCTTCGGGCGCCACATTGGAGAGGACATCCTCTGTGGTCGATGAAATTGCTCAAGCAGCCCTCAAACAGGAATCAACACGCTCTGTCTCTTCTCTGGCAGGATTCAATCTGCTGACAGATGGCACTGGCGCGACGTATGGCATGTGCATGATTAACCTGAAACCCTGGGACGAAAGGGACGAATCGGTAGACGAGGCACAAGAGCTGCTGAGGGAGAAAACACACCACATCAAAGACGCACGCATTGAATTCTTCCCTCCACCTGCCGTGCCCGGATATGGAAATGCGAGCGGCTTTGAACTGCGGTTGCTTGACCGATCAAAGAGCGATGACCTCACAGCCCTGGAAAATGTTGCCGATGAATTTGTAAAAGCGTTGAGTGACCGTCCAGAGATCCAGAATGCCTTTACCAGCTTTGATGCCAGCTTTCCGCAGTACCTGCTTCACATCGATTATGACAAAGCCGCTCAAAAGGGAGTCACTGTCGAAAGTGCCATGGAAAATCTCCAAACCCTCATCGGCAGCTACTACGCCACCAACTTCATCAAATTCGGACAACTCTATAAGGTGATGGTGCAGGCATTACCCCAATACAGGGCGAAGCCCGATGATCTGCTTTTGTTGCACGTGGAAAATGCCGACGGCGAGCCAGTCCCTTATTCAGCGTTTGCTACCATCGAAAAAGTGCTTGGGCCCGAACAACTCACGCGGTACAATATGTACACATCGGCCATGCTGAACGGAGAAAGCGCTCCAGGGTACAGCAGCGGAGATGCCATTCAGGCCATCCAGGAAGTGGCCAGGGAAAAACTACCAAAAGGATTTGGCTTGGATTGGGCAGGCATCAGTCGCGATGAGGTATTGGCTGGCAATGAGTCCATTTTCATCTTTATCATTTGCTTGCTCTTTGTCTATTTTCTGCTTTCAGCACAGTATGAAAGCTTTCTGCTTCCACTGCCGGTAATCCTGTCTCTGCCCACGGGAATATTCGGTGCCTTCATCCTGTTGATGGCGATGGGTTTGGAAAACAATATCTACGCACAGGTAGCCATGATCATGCTCATTGGTCTGTTGGGAAAAAATGCCATACTCATCATCGAATTTGCCTCGATGAAGCACCGGGCGGGACTCACACCATTTCAGGCCGCCATCGAAGGTGCCACCGTTAGGTTACGTCCCATTCTGATGACCTCATTTGCCTTCATCGCAGGACTGATTCCACTCATGTTTGCCACCGGAGCGGGTGCCGTCGGCAATCGCACCATTGGTACAGCCGCTGCCGGCGGAATGATTTTCGGGACTATACTGGGCGTCATCATCATACCCGGTCTCTACTTCATATTTGCTACCTTGGCAGAGAAGTATGCACCAAAGAACAAGAAGGAAGAAACTCCGTTCACTGAAGCGATATGATGGATTAACTTCAACGGCATTGCCGCATGTGGCGGTCATCAGTTCAAGCGATCAAGTGAAAACAAAATACCTCATTTACCTCGTAGTATTTGCGGGCACATCTGCCCTACTATACGGGTTAATCTTTGGCTTCATCAATATTCTGTATCCGGATGCTCGCAGCGGTTTCCCGGATGTGACGAGGGACGTGGGCTTCTGGCTGCTTGTCGTTGAATGCATCATGTTCTTTCCGCTGATCTTGTTCGGCGTGAAGAGAATTATCAAAATGGCAAGGCAAGATCCACCCGAGCACAAAGGTTTGGCAGGAAGCTGAACGCCGAAACTACTGGCAAGAATGATGTTAGATCTTCCTCCGTCACCGGCCGACAACCCCGGAGGAAAGCATGGCACGAAAGAAAGGCACAACTTCCTCCTGCCGGTTCAGAAAGAACCTCGCTGAAGACGCGATGGACCTGCCCACGCGTATGCTGTAATGCGGCGGGGCGATGACGTCAAACAAATCTTCATCGGTCCGGCCATCGCCCATGGCCAGAACAAAATCGAAGGAGGGCCCTTCCCATAAAAATCTTGTAGCAAAAGTTCCCTTGTTGATCTCCGACGAGCGGAGTTCGATGGTGCAATCCTCATCATACACCACAAATTCACCATAGGCAGGCAAGGCATGAATGGCAGAAATGATCTGAAGTTTTTCCTCCAGGGTCACCCGGTCGGCAATAGGGCGGTAGTGCCAGGAAAAAGAATACTGTTTATCCTCAAGAAATGATCCGCTGTAATGGAGCGTAAGTGCTTTCATGGAAGGATATACCTTGTCCTTCCACATGGCCGACGTGTGCAGAAACGGCCGCCAGGGTTTTTCGGGCAACTTGATAAAGCCGCCGTGTTCGGCCACCAGCGTCACCGGCAGATCACCCAGCCACTGCTCCAGACTGTCGCCCTCCCGGCCACTCACGACAACTACACGGTTGGCCGGATCCTCCGCGAGCGTCTGCAGCATCTCACGGACCTCTGCCACCGGCGCCGCCTGTTGAGGCAGCGGATGAAACGGCGCCAGTGTCCCATCATAGTCGAGAAAGAATACACGGTTGCGTGATCGTTCATAGTCACTGCGCAACTTTTCACGATATAAGTTGATGTCCTCAATCATCGGCCAACGGGTTCGTGCGCGAGCTGCTGCATAAATTCCTGCACCCAGTGATGGACATCGTGTTGACGGAGATGTGCCTGCATGGCCCCCATGCGCTGGCGCTGCTCTTCCAAAGGTTGCTGAACGGCTGCCAGCAGGGCAGCCGAAATTTCCTGACGGTCATAGGGATTGACAATTAACGCCTCCTGGAGTTCGCTGGCGCTCCCGGTTGTCTCGCTCAGAATCAGTACACCATCGGTGTGGGCACGTGAAGACACAAATTCCTTTGCCACCAGGTTCATGCCATCCCGCACCGGAGTGATCAGCGCAATATCGGCAGCCGAATAGAGGGCGACCAATTTCTTAAAATCAACGGATCGGTGCTGATAGATGATTGGCGTCCAGGTGAGTGATCCATACATGCCATTGATCCTGCTGATAAGAACTTCCACCTGGCGCTTGTTCTCCCGGTACTTCACAATCCCATCGCGCGTGGGCACCAGGAGGAGCAAATACGTTACCTTACCACGGTACCGGAGATTTTGTTTTAAGAAGAGCTCAAAGCTCTCCAGACGATTGATGATGGCCTTGGTGTAATCCAGCCGGTCAACGGAAAGCACCAATGTATTATTTCCAAAACGGTTTTTGATCTTCTTCACCTCTCCCTTGACAGCGGGAAGCACGGATGCATTCTGGAACTTGTCGACATCAATGCTGATTGGAAGATGACGGACCAGCACTTCCCGACCATCGATGCGAATGATGCCCTCGCGGGTGGGGCGGTGAAGTGTCCTGGAAACGGAATCGGAGAAATGGCTCGCGTAGTCTTCCGTATGAAAGCCGATGACATCGGATCCCAGCAACCCTTTCAGGATGCCAGTTCGCCACGCTCTCGGCAGGATGCGGAATAGTTCAAATGCCGGAAAGGGTATGTGCAGGAAGAATCCCACATTGGCGTCGGGCAATTTCTGCCGCAGCATGGCCGGCAAGAGCATGAAGTGATAATCATGAATCCATACCGTATCGCCCGGTGAGTACAATTCTACTATGGCGTCGGCCATCAACTGGTTCACCCGTTTGTAAACTTCAAAGTACTGGCTGTCGTAAATGACGTAAGAAGGGAAATAGTGGAAAAGCGGCCAAAGCACCGCATTGCAAAATCCGTTGTAAAACAGGTCATTATCGCGTCCTTCAATAAACACCGGATGCAGCGTCAAGCCCTTATCCTCAATCTGGCGACTGTCGGTCGCCCGCTCAAATTTTGCCCTGCTGACATCACTTACACCTACCCAGTGAAAAGCGCCAAACGCATCGGCATCGGCTTGGGGCTGCTCGAAAAAAGAATGCAGCGCTGTGGCAAGGCCACCCGAGCTGGAGGTTACTCGCAGCTTGCCCTTAACGACCGAAAATCGATATGGCAGGCGGTAAGAAACTATGATCAACTTCCCTTTCATCACTTCAGATCTGTCCCAAAAACACCAAAGTTAGGCTGGCCGGCACGGTTATCATTTGACTTTTGTCAAATTCGAGGAGGCCGATAATTTCACAGAGATTCAGAAACATTGTGGGTAAATTTGACAAAAGTCAAATCCTCACTAACCAGATTGGTGTATGTTAGCATCACATTCAATGAAAGTTGCCCGATTTCATTTTAGCGGATTGTCAATCCTCAAGTCATTGCCACCCAAAGAGGTACAATGGATTGCCAAACACAGTAAGACAAGAAAGTTCGGGGCCTACCACGAATTGTTCCGTGAAGGTGCCTACCCCAAGCACGTCTACATTCTGAAGCGCGGGAAGGTAAAAATCTATCAAACAACCGCGGAAGGCAACGAACAAATCGTCTATATCTATGAACCAGGTGACATGTTTGGCTACCGACCCCTGCTCTGCAATGAAAAGCATCCGGTAACAGCCCGAACCCTCGAGGAATCTACTGTAGTACAGATCAGCCGGACGAATTTTCTTGAGCTCCTGCATCAATCTCATGTGCTGGCCAAGCTGCTGCTGAAGAACCTGAGTTCGGAATTCTCCGTTTGGATCAACTACATCACAACGTTCGCACAATACTCCGTCAAAGAACGGCTCGCCCTGAGCTTGCTGATCCTGTCAGAGAAATATAAATCGCCTGCCAACAAACAAGGCACGATCATACTCCCACGCAAAGACCTGGCTTCCTTTGTCGGCACATCGATAGAGACCCTTGCCCGCCTGCTCACGCAATGGAAGAATGCAAAATATATTGTGGTGAAGGGCCGACAAATCACCATCAAGGACCATGGCCAGCTAGCCCATTGGATTGACTAACTCATACCCATGCACAAGTATAATTTTGGAATCATCGGAAATTGCTCATACCTCGCCTTCATCGACGCCGATGCCAACGTGGTCTGGATGTGCATGCCGCGCTTTGACAGTTCATGGCTGTTTGGGTCCTTGCTCGACAAGTCCGGAGGCGGTGAATTTTCCGTGAAACCCTCATCCGGCAACTATAGCAGTCGCCAGCACTACATTGAAAATACCAACATCCTGAGCACGGAGTTTACCTCCCCGGAGGGGAAGTTCAGGGTCATTGACTTTGCCCCGCGATTTCAGCAAAACGGGCGCTACTTCAAACCATCCATGCTGGTGCGAAAGATAGAACCCCTCGGCGGCCGGCCATCCATTCGGGTGAAGTGCCAGCCCGTGGGTGCCTTCGGAAAGCAACAAGCTACCCGGGTCGCCGGCAGCAATCACCTTCGTTACCTCGACCTCGATGCGCAAGTACGGCTCACCACCAACATGCCGTTGTCGGTTGTCGCGGAAAGCTCACCCCTGGTGCTGTCGGAGCCGATTTATCTCGTGCTTACCTACGGTCTGCCGTTGGAGGGTCCGCTGGAGGATACCGCGGAATCCTTCTTTAAGAAGACCATCCTGTACTGGCACGACTGGGTGAAGACAACATCGATTCCGAATGCATATCAAAAGGAAATCCTCCGCTCGGCGCTCGTGCTGAAACTTCACCAGTACGAGGATACCGGTGGAATCATTGCATCAGGGAGTACGAGCCTCCCCGAGTTTCCCAACAGCGGCAGAAACTGGGACTACCGTTACTGCTGGATGCGTGACGCCTTCTACACCCTGAAGGCCCTGAACAGTCTGGGCCACTTCGAAGAACTTGAAAAGTACTTTCATTATATCGAGAACATCATCAACCAGGAATCTGAGAGAATCCAGCCGTTGTATTCCATCACCGGGGAGAAGTTGCTGGTGGAAAAGACGCTGGACATACCGGGCTACATGAATAATCAACCGGTCAGGATCGGCAATGAGGCCTACACCCATATTCAAAATGATGTGTATGGTCAGGTGTTGGTCAGCCTGCAGCCCTTGTACACCGACCAACGGCTGGTGGCCCGTATCCGGAGCAAATCACTGGTATTGATTCATTTCCTTCTCGACAAGATTTCTGAGACCATGGATCAGCCCGATGCGGGGCTCTGGGAATTCAGAACAAAGCAACAGCATCACTGCTACACGTTCCTCTTTCATTGGGCGGGTAGCAAGGCCGCGGCAAAAATCGGGAGAGAACTTGACGACGCCAGCCTGCAAAGCAAAGCCGCGCAAATTGAAACAGCAGCGGCTGAACGCATCGAGCAGTGCTTTGATGCCAGTCGCGGCGTGTATACCCAGGCCATTGGTTCGCCCCATCTCGACGCCAGCTGTCTGCAGCTCATCACGATGAACTACCTTGATCCTGCCGGTGACCGCGCCAGGGATCACCTGGCAGCGCTGGAGAAGGAACTCATGACTGAAAAGAAGTTGTTTTACCGCTATCACCACGAAGATGACTTTGGTAAGCCGGAGTCCACATTCCTGGTCTGTGCTTTTTGGTATGCAGAGGCCCTGGCCTGTGTTGGCCGCATTCAGGAAGCCAAAGAGACCCTCGACCGGCTGGTAAAACTTTCCAATCACCTGGGAATTTTCAGCGAGGACGTTGACCTCGAAGACGGACAATGGGGCAACTTCCCGCAAACCTACAGCCACGTGGGCCTGATGAACACGGCCTTCCGGATTGCCCGAAAGATGGACGTTCCCATGTTCTTTTAACATTCCGCAGGCTGATCTTCATCATGTTGCAGAAGGTCTGCAATGACCAATTTTGAAGTCTGATAATCTGATCAGTCTCCAGAACCAACACCATGATGACAGACATACTCGGATTTGTTGCCGCCGCAGCCATCATCACATTCAGTGGCACACAGCTTTCCAGGCATGGCGACCGGCTCGCGGAACTCACCGGCTTGAGCAAGGCGTGGATAGGGCTGATCCTGATGGCAACGGTTACATCTTTGCCCGAACTGATCACAGCTCTCAGTGCCGTCATCGTAGTCAAAGCGCCAGACCTGGCGATGGGAAATATCCTCGGCAGCTGCGCGTTCAATCTTTTGCTATTGTCTGTGCTTGATGTCATGGTGAAGAAGCCCATCACTTCACTGGTGAAACCCGGTCATCTGGTGGCGGGATCCTTCAGCATTATTTTATTGACAACTTCAGGGATCGGGATACTCCTTTCCCATCAGGTACCGTTACTCGCCTGGATCAGTCCGTTCAGCTTTCTTTTGGTTCTTATTTATATGCTGGCCGTGCGCGGAATCTTCCAACACGAACGATCCCAGCTAACTCGTGGAGAAACCCGTGACTTCAAAGGGGCGACGGTGTCAAGTTCCGAAATCACGCAACTAGACAATCCGGCCCGAAGACGAGAGCTGCTCCGTTCGATGTTGGTCTACAGCGGCCACGCCGTTGTTGTTATCGCGGCCGCTTTGTTTTTGCCTTACTTTGGAGAGAACATCGCGCAAAAGACCGGGCTCAGCGATACATTTTTTGGAACCTTGTTTCTGGCCATCGCCACTTCGCTGCCTGAACTGGTGATTTCCATTTCGGCAGTACGCCTTGGTTCGCTGGATATGGCGATGGGCAACTTACTGGGAAGCAACCTGTTCAACATATTTGTCCTTTCAATAACAGACGTATTTTATGCCGGAGGCTCTCTTTTCGCTGTTGTTTCCAGCACGCATTTACTTTCCATTCTTGCATCCGTCATGATGACCGCCGTGGTTGCCCTTGGACTTGTGATCAGGCCTGAAAAGAAGGTCTGGCGGTTGAGCATGGATTCGCTGACAATTCTGATTATCTACCTTCTGCTGATTCTTGTGATTCTTTAGTCGATCCCATCATAACAGGGGCCCGATGATCGACCCAATCTCCCGTTGATCCGAAACAATTGGGGACAATAGTAGCTTCTGCAGTACTTGTTAAAGTCAAAACATCGAAAATGAAAACACTACCCGCATTTGCTTTCGTTATACTGATAACTTCTGTCGCCCTTGGTCAGCCCAACGAGCCGGTTGATACCGTCGCCATCGCCAAGATCAAGGCCGAGGGATTTACCCGTTCGAAACTCATGGCCAACCTGAGCATGCTCACCGATGTCTACGGTCCCCGGCTCACCAACTCACCCAACCACAAGAAAGCCGCGGAATACGCCAAGGCCACACTGGAATCGTACGGCGTGCAAAATGTGCACATCGACTACTGGGGAGAGGAATTCGGCCGCGGATGGGAATTGAAAAAATTTAGCTTGCAGAGTATTGATCCTGTGGCTGCTCCGATCATTGCCCATCCGAAGGCATGGTCACCAGGCATCAAGGGCACAGTATCGGTAGAGGCTGTGTATCTGGCTGCCAATTCTGAGGCCGACCTCGCCAAGTTCAAAGGAAGTCTGAAAGACAAGATTGTACTCCTCGGAGCTCCGGTGGCGGTGAAGCCGGGCTTCACGGCCGATGCCCGCCGTTTCAATGACTCGACTTTGCTGCGCATGTCCAATGCCGGCGATCCCTCCGAAGGAGAACGCGGTGGCTTCCGTGGCGGCAACCGTGAAGAACAAAAGCTGGTGTTTGCCAAGTGGGAATTTTGTATGAAAGAAGGAGCCATCGCTGTACTGGAGCCAAGTCCTGGCGCGCGCCTCGAAGACGGAACGATGCTCGTCGGTGCGGCCACGATCCCCTATCCTCCTGATGTGCCCATGTCGAGTCGTTTGCGTGCGCAAAATCCGGCGGCACCAAAGATACTTCCCCAGATCATCGTTGCCGACGAGCACTACAACCGTCTGGTCCGTCAGATCCAGGCAGGCGTGTCTGTTAAACTTGAGTTGACCATGGAGACAGCGTTCACCCCCGCCGGCCAGGGCTTCAACGTGATTGGAGAAATACCCGGAACCGATCTCAAAGATGAAGTGGTCATGATCGGTGCCCATTTGGATTCCTGGCACGCCGGTACTGGCGCCACCGATAACGGTTCGGGTTCGGCCGTCATGATGGAGGCCATGCGCATCATCAAATCACTGGGCACCCAACCCCGCCGCACCATTCGGATCGCCTTGTGGGGAGGCGAAGAGCAGGGGTTGCTGGGTTCGCGTTCCTATGTGAAGCGCATGTTGGGTGAGCGGCTGGACAAGACGCAGCCGTATGATTCCATTGTTTTGAAGCCCGCAGCGCAAAAGTTCTCCGCTTACTTTAATATGGACAATGGTACCGGCAAGTACCGCGGGGTATATCTCCAAGGCAACGAGAGTGTCCGCCCGGTTTTCCGGTCATGGCTAAAGCCTTTTGAGAAGATGGGGACCAACACGCTGACTCTTCGCAACACCGGCAGTACCGACCACGTCCCTTTTGATGCGATCGGATTGCCCGGGTTTCAGTTCATTCAGGACCCTATAGAATATTCTACTCGCACGCATCACACCAACATGGATGTGTATGACAAGGTGTTGGAGGAGGACTTGAAGCACAACGCTGTTGTAACGGCGTCCTTTGCCTGGATGGCCGCCAACCGCCGTGCGTTGCTGCCGCGGAAGACGCCGGGTATGGCGGGTGTGTCGTTGCAGCCGAGCCGGTAGATACGGTTACCGATTGGGTCGCTCCTGATCGTTCACAACTCCAGCCAGGGATCTATTGTTAGGGCAGCCGTCAAGCCGTATAGCAAGAGGCTGGTAAAGTATTGAGGGGAATATTGTAAATTCACAGAACAATATTAGAGATATGTCTACAGTGGAATTGAGGAAACGGCTGATTGACAAGATTCAAAGGACCGATAACGCGGTCCTGCTAGAAGAAGCGTCCAGACTCCTAGATCTGGAGACGGAAAATATAGAAACGTACAATCTTTCTGATGAACAGCGAAAGGCAGTTCACGAAGGAAGAAGGCAAATTGGTGAAGGCAAGCACCTTACCGACGAGCAGGCCAATAAGGAGACTGACGAATGGTTAAACAAGTAGTTTGGTCACCAAGAGCTCACAAAGACAGAAGAGAAATTCTGGACTACTGGGTCAAAAGAAACAAATCAAACGTCTACAGCAAGAAGCTAAATCAACTCATTAAGGAGGCAATCCAACTTATTCGGGACTTTCCTCACATTGGCAAGCAGACGGACGAGCCTAATACAAGAATAAAGGTCGTTCGAGATTACCTCATATTCTACGAAGAAACTCCAACAGAAATTCACATTCTTGCGATTTGGGACAAACGTCAAGATCCTGACCGCTTGAAAGAGGTACTGAAGTAGACGGCCAGCCGGCAACAAAAGCTATTTGTAATTGCGGTAGTTGGTGGTAAATTGAAGAGAAGATTTCAAAACGCAGTCACGTTTTGTTGAACTTGTGCAGATGGTCGGCCTTGCCAGTCCCGATAGCAATCGGGACGGCTCTTTTGGCAAGCCCTCCTTCGACCCGCATTTGCAAATAGTCAATTGTCAGCGCCATATTAGTTAGCCTGTCTATTACTATAAATGACTCTAAAAATGGATAACCAAAGTCCCCAAATTATTCCCATGCTTTCATATGAACATGGAGTTGCTGCAATGGATTGGCTTTGTAATGTATTTGGCTTTTCCGAAAGGGCTCGAATGGTAGACGAGAATGGTATACTTACTCATGGCGAAATTACACTAGGTGACGGCATCGTTATGTTAGCTTCTCCAACACCTGATTACCAGAGCCCAAAACATCATCGGCAGGTTTGCGAAGACACTGCCAAATATTATAGCGTGCCTTATATCATCAATGGTCTACTGGTTTGTGTTGATGATGTTAAAAACCATTATCAAAAATCTAAGGAGAATGGAGCAATAATACTTTCAGATTTAGAAGATGGTGGACCTGGACTACGATACAGGGTTGAAGATTTAGAAGGTCATCGATGGATGTTTGTTCAAAAATGATTTTGTGCCTGATAACAATTTCTCAAGCATCACGCTGATAGAAATTAATCAGGATAGACACGAGCGTACAACAAGATGTATAAGAAATGGCGTTAAAAACAAGGACATTTTTTCATTTTAGCTCAGCGTCACTGCTAATGCATAGACGTCGCGGTAATGCGAACAAACATCACAACCATGGTTTACCATATCTTAAACGGAGATTCTCTTGCTTACAGTTTTCCTTACGCTAGACTTGAAGGGGACATAATCGTTGTTAGAGAAGGACTTATTGATGGAGATTTGTCAGGCGATGACCTGCACGACTTCTGGCGTTCAAGAGCCAGGTACATGGGATTAACAGAGGCTGAATATCAGGACAAGGTTGTAAGTGAATTTGAACAAATAATGAATGCACCTGATGAGTCCGAATTCAATCTTTGGTTTGAGTACGACTTATTCTGCCAGGTTAACATGTGGTTTGCTATTTCTATCATCAATAGTTTGTCAATAAAGAGAAATGTTTATGCTGTTTACACTTCCCATTTAGACAGAAGGGATAAACATTTTTGGAATGGATTCGGACCGGCGAATTCAGGTCAGCTTCAAGTTTGCTTTACTGATAGAATTCTTTTAAGTGATGCTGACTTACAATTGGGGCAAGCATTATGGTCAGCTTATAAAGACAATAACTTTGAAGAATTAACTAGTCTTGCAAAACATCAATCTTCTGCGTTCCCATATCTGCAAGAAGTAGTTGAAGCCCATGTTGATCGGTTTCCAAAAGATGGGACAAATGGAAGACCTGAAAAGGTTATTGAAGACATCACAAACAATATCTCTACTGACTTTCATAAAGTGTGCAAAGAATTTTGGAATCGCGAAAGCATTTATGGTTTCGGTGACACTCAATTAAAGAGTCTGTATGACAAAGTAATGCACCCATAACCCGGATAGGCCAGGACAAGCTGTTGACAGCTCCGGGTATGACTGGGGTGTCGCCGCAGACGAGCCGGGTAAATCCGGTCCCATCTTTCACGACTCCAGCCAGGGATCTATTGGTATGGCATATGCCTCGCGGCGGATGATGAGTGCCTTTTTCACGCCATCGTGTTGAATGGGGAGAAAGCCATAGTCACAACACAGGTAATACATCTGTTTCTTGCCATTGACGAACAATGATGAAAAAACTGAAGGGTCGAATTGCAGCGCATCAAGGACCTCCTTTTGAACAATGGCTTTGCCTTTCGGGCAGAGCGATCGGAGGACGGTGCGGTTATGCCTGAGGATCCGAAGCGTCTCATTCAAAATAGCCTCGCGTTCCTTTCGTTTGTCAACGTTACTCAGGGATCGGCATTTCTCACAGCAATAACGCTTGTCCGGCCTACCTTCAATAGCAGTCCCGCAGACGGGGCACGTTCTGTTTTCCTTACTTCTTCTGTTGTCAACCATGTATTTTCCGGATAATTCCGGATTTTTCCGGTTTTACAATAGCTAAAGTATTGCTCAAGTCCCGAAACGCACGAAATTTTACCCCACGGAAAACATGACTAATTTACCCAACATCACCCTCCGGCATTTGATGATCAACGGTGAGCCATTCATCGGCATGCAGTTCTACCCCAACAAGGTGGTTCAGGCGCTGACAGACACGCTCTCCGGGGTGGTTTGGTCGGAAGAGCATCATATGCACCACCTCCCCAACACCCCGGAAAACCTCACTGCCATATTTCGCACGTTCAGGGGCGTGGGTTGGGTCAATGGCAAGTACTTCTTCCGTAACCGGCCCGTGAGACCGGATGCTGAGCCGGTCGACATGAGTGCGTTGCGCAAACCCAAGCCGATTCAAGCGGGCCGTGTGGCATGCCCTGATGAATATATCGCTCTGCTCGAAACGAAGCGATACAGTATTAACACGGCCAAGACTTACATCACACAGTTCACCGATTTTATCAACCACTTCCCAGGCAAACCTCTGCGCGAAATTGACGAGCTCGACATCCGAGCCTACTCCCGCCACCTCGTTCAGGAAGGCAAGTCGGCCTCACTGCAAAACCAGGCCATCAATGCCATAAAATTCTATTTTGAGCAAGTATTGAACATGCCACAGCGATTCTATGAAATAGAACGGCCTCGCAAGGAGCAAAGTCTCCCCGATGTTCTCAGCACGGAGGAAGTCGCATCCATGATCACCAGGACGGAAAACGTCAAGCACAAAGCCATTCTCGTGACACTTTATTCTTGTGGTCTAAGGCTGTCAGAACTCCTGGACCTCAAACTGACCGATCTCAAACGCGACCGTAACCTCGTGCTGGTGAGGCAAGGAAAAGGAAAAAAGGATCGCAATACCGTGCTTGGAAAGAAGACCATCGCGATTCTGGACAGCTACATTGAGCAGTACCATCCAAAGGAATACGTCTTTGAAGGGCAGGATGGCGGGAGGTACAGTGTCAAGAGTGTTCAGAACGTGGTTCAACAAAGTGCCGCCAGGGCAGGCATAAAGGAGAAGGTCTCCCCGCACACCCTCAGGCACTCATTTGCCACCCACAGTCTTGAGGCAGGCACGGACTTGCGGTACATCCAAACCGCCCTGGGCCACTCCTCCCCCAAGACCACGGAGATCTACGCCCACGTCTCTACAAAAAGTCTATCCGGTATTGTCAGTCCGTTGGAAAATCTTGATATTGAGTAATGAATGAGCCAAAATACCATTTTGCTGTTCCGGAGGCTAGAACTCTAATTCCTAGCGAAAACCCACAGCTCGACAAAAGAAATATATAGGCAATACGTATACACAATTGTTAGCCGCAAGTAATTAAGCCCACGCGCACCAACTACGGACACTCACGACTCAAAGATTATTTTACGGACAAACTTCTGAAAATAACCTTTGACCTGGACGCGCTGACAACCCTCTCCCACTCGACTAAATCATCGCGCGAAGCGCAAATTTTTTTAGGTTTTTGGAGGCGTTTAATAAGGACACCTTTGCTTCGGCACCTTCGGACGGATTAGCCTCTTAGTCTTCTGGAGAACCTAAAAAAACTCTTGCTCTTGCAACCTTCGGACTGACTAGCCTCTTGGTCATTCGGATTAGTCTTTAGTCGCGTGTACCCGCTGGTCATTTCGTCTGACCTTCAATTCTCGTAGCGACAAACATCTGTTGGTTGACAACCATTTCACCTGCGACAGCGACCCATTTTACTATAACGGTCGACAAAATTCCCAGCGGCTAACATAGGCTATGCATCATTGCTTTTATTTAATTATTTTTAAAGGATAAAAGCAACGCTGCATAGCCAGACGTTGCCAGCAATGGGTCGAAAAAAAATCGGTTAACCAATTAAGACTCTAACCCGACAAATTTTCAGTCAACGAGAGGCAAGGTTTTTACCCGGACAAGTGACCAATTCGGACTCAAAAACGATGATTTTTTAGTTACCTTTGACTGATGAACTTGACCGAGAAAAACAAATACAAAGCTGACTTCAAGAAAGAACTGGACAAGTTTGCAGACAAGCTGGAAAAGTACGTTTCTACCGACAAGGGTGACTGGACTGTTAAAGGATTCATTGATGTCTATAAGAACATTTACACCATCTCGTCCGACACGAAAATCGTTTCAAAAATCCTTGAAATCCATATTTTCCCTCAAATACTACAATTTGCCGACAGCATAGGCTATAAGATTATCCTTGCCGAGAAACAAAACTGGTATCCCGACCTAACTTTGGTTAACAAGAAAAATGAAAAAGTAAAATTTGCCATTGACATCAAAACTACCTTTAGAAGAAACGACAAGACGGCTGGTTTTACATTAGGTAGTCACGGTGGTTATTTTAAAGAACGTGACAAGGACAAGAACATTCAGTTTCCTTACAATCAATACACTGGACACTATTGTTTAGGTGTCATTTATACCAGAACAGATGTAAGTGAAGACCTTTCCGAAACGGAGATATACCAAGTTCAAGACCTTCAAGACGAACACGAAGCCCCAAATAAAAAAGTTGGTCAACGTAAAGTTACGACTGTAAAGCATCTTAAGTCAATAACGTCTGTCATTAAGGACTTTGACTTTTTCGCAGCGGAAAAATGGAAGATCGCCAGCGACAAACAAGGTTCTGGAAATACTGCGAACATTGGTTCAATAGTCGATATTGCCGACCTCAAAAATGGAAATGGAATATTCAGTAAGTTAGGTGAAGAATGGTTTGACGAATACTGGATCAATCATGGTTCAGCCACGATGGTTAAAGATGGCAAAGCAGTAAAAATCACAAGCCTTAAGGATTTTTTAGAGTTCAAAGGTAAAACCAACCTTTGGAAGAAGATTGTCGCAAGAACCTCTAAAAAGAAAATTAAATGAGGGTAATAGTTCCACCGATAAAAAGTCAAGGCATAAAGACCAAGTTGGTTCCTTGGATTATGGAACTTGCTCCTAAAGTAACAGGTAAGTGGATAGAGCCGTTTCTTGGGACTGGCGTTGTCGCTTTTAATTCTGGTTACAAAAAAGCAATTCTCAACGACACAAACCCACATATCATAAATTTCTATAAGGGCGTTCAGCAAAAGGCCATCACTGCACCTTTGATGAAAAACTATCTTGAAAAGGAAGGAGAAATTTTAAGTAAGGCTGACAACAAAGGTTATGAACATTATTTAAAAATCCGGACACGATTTAATAGCGGAGAACACTCACCATACGACTTCATTTTTCTTTCTCGCGCTGGATTCAATGGAATGATGAGGTTTGGAAGCAAAGGGAATTGGAACATTCCATTTTGTAAAAAGCCTGACAGATTTGCACAAGCGTACACAACAAAAATAACAAATCAGGTTGCAACAGTTTCTCAAATTATTCAGCCCGAACCTGACTGGACTTTTTACAACAAATCATTTGCTGATATTATTCCTTTAGCGACAGCAGAAGATATTATCTATTGTGATCCACCATACTATGGACGACATGTTGATTACTACAATGGCTGGACTGAACAAGACGAAGAACTTTTATTTAACTTATTAAGCGAGACAAAAGCAAAATTCGTTCTTTCAACTTGGCATCATAATGATTGGAGAGAGAACGACATGATAAAAAGATTTTGGAGCAAATTTAACATTGTGACGAAAGACCATTTCTATCATAATGGAGGTAGCATTGAAAACAGACGGACAGTTGTAGAGGCTCTTGTTTGCAATTTTGACACAACTAATTTTGGACAGCATAACCACGGGCTGACGGAGAAAGCAAAAGTTACTCAACTGGAATTACACCTTCACGATTAAAGAGCGGACAAGACCCACAGCTGGCAACAAAATGTATGTGCCATTGCGGGGTTTGGTGTAAGGTTGTAGTTTAGTTTTCAAACAACATTTTATCACGTGGGACAATTTAGCGTTTCAAAGTCCCGCAACGTCACATACATAAACGTTGTGGGTAATGGCATCGGACAATTTAGTGTAATGAACAAAACGACATTTGAGATAACGAAAATGGACTGCCCATCAGAGGAGAGACTGATAAGGATGAAGCTGGACAATTTCTCAAACATAAAAAATCTAGACTTTGATTTAGAAAAGCGTAGGCTGACAATTTATCATAACGGACTGACCAACGAGATAGAAAAATCAATAGGAGACCTAAAACTCAACTCAAAAATAATTGGGACAGAGGAAATAACGACCGACATAAAGATTGAGAACCAAAAAAATGAAAGGCAATTACTCTGGACTGTTTTGCTTATCAATTTTGGATTCTTTGCAGTAGAGAGTGTAACGGGACTTATTTCAAAATCAATGGGACTTGTAGCCGACAGTTTGGACATGTTGGCAGACGCTTTAGTTTATGGACTTAGTTTGTACGCTGTTGGACGAGCAATCCAAGCAAAGAAAAATGTAGCTCGACTAAGTGGATACTTTCAAATGATTTTAGCAATAATTGGTTTCATTGAAGTTATCAGACGTTTTGTTTCGGTGGACAGCCCACCTAACTATATGACAATGATTATTGTATCAATTTTTGCATTAATCGGTAACGGAATTTGTTTGTACTTGCTACAACGGTCAAAAAGTAATGAAGCTCACATGAAAGCGAGTATGATATTTACATCAAATGACGTTGTTATAAATATGGGAGTAATTATGGCCGGTGGACTGGTTTACTTTTTTAATTCCAATAAGCCGGACTTAATTATTGGGACTATTGTTTTTGTAATCGTGACAAGAGGAGCGTTTAGAATCCTTAAAATATCAAGAGAGTGAAGATGCCACTACCCACAACAAAGTGCATAATCAATGGCGGGGTTCAGTGTAAATTTGTAGTTTAGTTTTTTAAAAAACGTTTTGTGTCGTGGGACAGTGCCGCGCTTCGAACACCCGCCACTGCTTATGCACAAACGTTATGCACAATGCCGCGGGACAGATTCGGTGCTTCGAATATTGGCACTTTTGCTTGCCACACATCCCGCGCGATACCGAAGCAAGCAAAAGAGCCAAGACTCAACAAAATAATTAAATTCGTAACACAAAGAACAAGCGTAATCAATGCAGTTGACAAATGACAGACAAACAAAAGGAATTGATAGGACAAATGAATACTAGTTTAATCGACATGGCATTCGGTGATATAATTAGAGCAGCAAACGGAGGAGCCAAAATGGGCGCATTTATCCTTTGTAGCTGTTACATTGATTACTTAGCAGGTTTTCGATTTGGACGCAGGACGACTAGGAAAGACTATAAAGAATTCATCAAACTCTATCTTACTGGTTATGACCCAGAGACTGTTTATCATGACTTAAGGTGTGGAATTGTACATAATTATTCAGAAGGAGGAAGTTATACTTTTATGCACGAGCTTCCAGACCTTCATTTCTACAAGCCCGGAGGATTCGGTAAAATCTGCTTGAATCTTGAAAACTTTATTTCTGACCTCGAAACTGCGACTCAAAAATATTTCAATGAATTGGAAAATTCGGAAGAACTATTGAGCCTTGCATCACAGCGATTGGATGAGATAGGCATTTTACGTGTAAGTGACCACCTATAACTAACTAAACAATTACAATGAAAAGGATAACAGGAACAATTTCATTCTTGGGTTCAGGTATAAGTCTCATTTTTTTAATCTATATTTTCTTTGACGAAGAGCTTTATGACGGAGATGACAAGGGCTTATTACTTTGGATTGGATTATTTATCCTAAGCATATGCGTACTTCATTATTGCTTTTCAAATAAGTTTTGGACATCTAAAATTTCTGTTTTGGAGAATCTAGACCGTGAAAATGAAATTATTAAAAAGCAAATAGAAAAACGTGAATTGTTAGTAAAACTCGAAAACTTAGAAAAGAAATGAATCAGCAATGCCCAAACTGCAAATCAGAATTGGCCACCGACCATTCATTCTGTCCCAAATGCGGATTTGATTTAAGGTCTCAGGAAAAAGTTGTGCCTTCCATTAGTTCTACAAAGACAAGCAAAGGTATCTTTAGAAATCCATTTTCATTCGAAGGCAGGATTAGAAGGACTGAGTATGGGATAAGTCTAATCATATATCTCATTCCAGTAACAATACTCAATATATATGTGGAAAGTGAACCTGACGCTGGATTCGCGTTTCTCCTTTATATTCCGCTCTTATGGTTTCTGTGGGCACAAGGTGCTAAACGCTGTCATGACAGAGGTAACAGCGGTTGGTTTCAAATTATCCCGTTTTATATATTCTGGCTAATCTTCGCAGAAGGTGACCCTCTTGATAACGAGTATGGTCAAAGACCTAAATAGATAATGAAGCTTTCCTGTCCATATTGTAAAGAATCAATCCCACCAGAGTCCATATTCTGTGTCAATTGCGGACAAGACTTAAGAACTTATAAAAAAGATTTAGAGGCCGAGGCGACAAACCAATCGCAACCTGAACAAAAGGGTAATATTGTTAACTGCAATCACTGCCAAAAAACTTCACCCGAGGACTCTAATTATTGTGTTCATTGCGGTAAAAAGTTAGAAGCTATCCCAACTACTGCAAGTAGCGAATTGACTCAGGAAATTCCCACCTCTAAAGTCAATCCCGCAAAAAAACTATCAACTATTTTCAACATACTTATTTTGCTTGCAGCAACTGCATCAATTGCCGGTTTTATGTATTTCTATGTTGAGAATAAAATCAGTACACCCGCTGACAAGAATCCTATAAATGAGGAAATAGTCGATAACTTATATCGCAATACCAAATATCAATTCAGAATTAAATTTCCAGAGTCATGGGAGATTAAGAAAGGGGACGGCCCAAATATTTTGGTGAAAGCATCAAGCGGAGAAGGAAGTAGCATAAATATTTATGTCAAAGACTTAGGCGTTGAACTTGGTGACATTGATGATTTGATTATCTATTGACGAGTGGGCAAATTCTATAAAGGAAAAATTTCCGTCAGCTAAAATCATTTCAAAAAGAGAAATTTATATCGACAACAAAAAAGCTTATTTTGTTCAATACTCAGTAAACTATAAGGCTCTTGACCAAGAAGCAGACATGACTTTTTACAATGTTAGTCTTGTAAATAAGAATTACACTTATGCAATTACGGCAGGTGCGGAAGAAAGTAAATTTGAAAAGGAAAAACAAACACTTGACCAATCAGTAAGAACATTTGTTATTGAAGAATATGGAACTAGCATAATCTCTCAGGATGAAAATTCTAACTTTCAATCTGACAACGTACCCATTAAAAAGGAAAAGAAAGAAGTAAAGGCAAAGGATACAAATCGACCTTGGTTTAGAAATTCATTACTCGGTATTTCATTTGAAACACCAGATAAATTAGAAGAACAATCAGCAAAACCACCTTCAGGTTACGAAGACTATATAACCAAATTCAAAACATACTTCTCAAAAGAAAGTGACTTGATTGTTTTTTTTATGTATGCTGAATCAAAATTTGACACGTATGACAAAGAAGCGGGATTAAATGGAGCAATTAGCAACATGGTAAACTCAATGAACGGGACAGATTTAGTACTTAAGTATTCTGAACCCAAAAACAACTATGACGACTTAAGATGCAGTGGTTCCTACAAACTTCAGGGCAGTGAAGTTCAAGTCAAGGGCTACGTTTACTGGAACGGCAAAGGGAAATTTTTCCTATTAACTACTATGGGGGACAAGAAAGACTTGAAATCAATGGATAAAATAATTGAAAGTTTACGCATAAACATTCCATAAACCATAACCTTTGGACATTGCCTTAGTCGATGAAAAATAAATTCAACTCTATTGGACAAAGAAGTAATAAAAGGATTTGTGCTTCGAATAGCAGCACCAATGCCAAAGCCGCACAACTCCAACCCGCATCCAAAGCTTTGGCATCCGTGCTGCTTAGTAACGGTCGACTGCGGCACTGTGCATAACACAATGCATAAGCAATGGCGGGGTTTTGTTTAAGGTAAAAGTGTTATCTTTCAAAAAACGTTTTTGCCACGTGGACAGTGACGTGCTTCGAACCCCCGCCACTGCTTATGCACAAACGTTGTGGGCAAGCTGGCCAGAAACTTTTCTCAACCTATGACTAATGAACAAATCAACGAGCTCGCGGACAATTTGGACTGTGGGTTGAGATGTTTTGTTCACAAAGAGAAAAAGACAATTTTGAC